>SWCD01023913.1_pt1 | contig 244228 bp, 215 predicted proteins | sample 4693011 | NCBI WGS metagenome assembly SWCD01 (sample SAMN10267278, study PRJNA491770) | bioreactor metagenome | isolation source: DHS bioreactor inoculated with marine | place: Japan: Omine Ridge, Nankai Trough
TTTTTTTTGAGATTTGGCGCTTCTTTATTTGACGGTTGCTTTAATTTTTAAGAATTTTGAATAATATGCTAAAACTTAAAATCAATCATAATCTTCTGGAATGCGGTACCGATGAAGCAGGACGAGGCTGTTTGGCAGGGCCCGTTACCGCCGCCGCAATAATTCTTCCAGATGATTTTAAGCATCCATTTTTGAACGACAGCAAGCAACTTTCCGAAAAAAAACGACTGGAACTTAAAGCTATTATCGAGCGCGAAGCCATCTGTTTCAATGTGGTTCACGTGATGATGGACGAGATTGACAAAATAAACATTCTAAACGCTTCCATTTTAGGAATGCACCGCGCCATTAACGGACTCTCCTGCCCTCCTGAATTTATTGCCGTTGACGGAAACCGATTTAAACCTTTTCAGAAAATTCCTTTTGAATGTGTGGTAAAGGGCGACGGAAAATTTCTGCACATTGCCGCTGCCTCCATTTTGGCAAAAACATATCGGGACGAATATATGGCAGCACTTCACGAAAAATTTCCACACTATAATTGGAAACAAAATAAAGGCTACCCTACCAAAGAACATCGGGAAGCCATTTGCGCTCATGGAAGTACTGTTTTTCACAGAAAAAGCTTTAAACTTTTGCCAACACAACTGGAACTCAATTTATAAGCCACGCTCAGCAGCTGCCGAAGATGGTTTGGACTGTTGAAAACCCGTCAATAAACTATTTCAACTATACTCAAAACCATCACATTTCCTTGCTACTTTTGTGTTATGGGAAAATTTCTGGGTAAGCTTTTAGCGTTTTTACTTTTTGTTCCAATGCTTTTGGGAGTTTTTGGAAGTTGTGACAATACACCTCCAAAAACAGGCACTTTAATGGATTTTGTTCCTGAAGATGCCTTGGTGGTTTTTAAAATTTCAAATTTTGAAACCTTACAGGCAGATATGGAGGCCAATTCCCTACTTTCCAAATTTGATAAAACTGCGCCTTATTCCTTGTTTACTGAAAAGAATGCTTTGCTGAAAAATCTATATCCATCTTCGCAAAGTCTTTTATGTATCAATCAAGTGAATGATTCCCTTTCGGCATATACTTTTATTTCAAAACAAACGAAAAATCTTTTTCAACCAGATTCGCTAAAAAATAAAACCATTGAAACCCTGCAACTCGACGAGCAGTCGTTTCAACGCATCACAATTGATAAGGAAATAGCCTATTCTGCAATTATTGATAGTGTTTTTGTGGTTTCTTCTTCGCAACAAATCCTGCAAGATATTTTGAAAGGAAAAACCGAACGGGAAGAGACCTTTAAAAAAGTCTTCAACCTACCTTCCTCAAACGGCGTTACTGCTTTGTTGCGCGGAAACAAAATTGTACTAAACGACTCCACAAAAGTAGATTTCACTTCGTGGAGCGCGCTTGACGTGGCGATAGCGCCCGAATCTTTTACTGCCACGGGAATAACACTCGCTACTGACAGCATTCCACAATTGCTGAACGTTTTTGAAGGCCAAGTGCCGCAGCAGAACGATGTTTCAGCATTAATACCAACAGATGCTTTGGGCGCGGTGAGCTTTACATTTAACGATGCCGAAACTTTTCAAAAGAAATTACGAAATTTTAGAGGTGAAAAGGAAGCCGTAAAAACTACCGGGATTTTTGGTTCGGTGAGCGAAGTGGGAAGTATTCAGCTTAAAACCGAGACCGCAATTTTTATAAAAAGCATTGATGCCGCGTTGACGAACGATGCGTTGGCGCGCTTTGTAACTTCCAAAAGTATTTTTCGGGAAATTGAAATAAGCAGTTTTGGCGAGCCGCAATTGTTTGAGCAAACTTTTTCGCCTTTTATAAATTCCGGAACGGCAAACTATATTTTTCAGCTTGATAATTTCTTCGTATTTACCGAAACCGAAAGCACCGCCGAACAACTTATCAGTGCGTTTCAAAACAATAATACGCTGAAAAATACTTCCTATTTTGAAAATACCGCGAAAGATTTGAGCACGGCGTCTTCGTTATTAATCTTGAAAATGCAGGGCGAATTTTCAGAGGCCATTTCAGGATTTTTCAATTCAAAAAGCAGTGCGGAAATCAAAAATATTTCTTTTGAAGAATTTCCGCTGGCAGCGCTTCAGTTTAGTTTTGATAGAAATTTTGCGCACGTAACACTGAGCTGCAAAGAGGCGGGCGCCACAGCAAAAAGTATATCGGGCAAGGTTTCGGAAAAATTCAATTTAAGCCTGGAATCCGCACTTTTAAATAACCCTCAATTGATAGAAAGCAACAATGGAAGTAGTAATGTTGCAGTTCAGGACATTGCCAATAAACTTTATTTTATTTCGGGAAGCGGAAAAATTCTTTGGTCAAAAAAATTAGGTTCTCCCATTTTGGGGAAAATTGAAACTGTTGAAATTGCCGGACGTGGCAACAAGCAAATTGCGTTTGCAACGAATGATGCATTTTATATTTTGGACCGAAATGGGAAGGATGCGAAAGGATTTCCAATAAAATTTAAAGACAAAGTAACACAGCCACTTTCTGTTTTTGATTACGACAACAACCGAAACTACCGATTTGTGGTTGTACAGGGTAAGGAAGTTTTAATGTATGACAAAACCGGGAAAACCGTAAAAGGCTTTGGCTTTAACAAAGCAAAAGACAACATAGCGCAATCGCCCGTACATATACGGATGGGTAATAAAGATTATATAATTGTTGCGGAAGAAAACGGTAAGCTGAATATTTTAAGTCGTGTTGGGAAATCGAGGGTTTCGGTTTCAAAGAATTTCAATTTTTCTGAAATTCCCGTTGCGGAAGAAGACAATACCTTTGTGGTGATAACAAAGGAAAACACCAAAGAGCGCATTTCGCAGGACGGAAAGATTTCTTCCCAAAAACTGGATGTGGGCAATAACTATTGGTTTGCCATACTGGGAAATACAAAAGTAACATTGGATGACAACCTTTTGCGGATTAATGGGAAACTTGCTGAATTGCCCCTGGGACTTTACACCAAGCCCCAAATTTTTTCAATAAACCGAAACAGCTATATTACCATTACAGAAACACAGGAAAAAAAGGTCTACGTTTTTGATAAAAATGCTGCGCTTCTCAATGGTTTTCCTGTTTATGGCATATCAGCCGCTTCAATGGGTGAAGCCAATCCAAAAAACCTAGTTGTTAAAGGAGATAACAACAGTGTAGTTTTTTACATTATTGATTAATTCCACAATAATTTGTTAGCTAGTATATTAGTCAGCTATCCTCAGCTTTGGTTCAAGTATTTTGCGTAAATTTAAATCGCAAACCAACCTTTTTGAACTTTATGAGAGCGCTCCTCTGCCTCTTTCTTTTGCTATTGGCTGATACTGCTTTTGGCCAAAACGAATTGCGCGAAATAAAACCTTCGCAGGGTGACTCCGTTATACTTGCCAATTTCAAAAAAAAGGTTTCACAATCCATCAATGCAAGTCCTGATAGTGCTCTAATTTATATTAAGGAGTTGCGTGAATTCAGTACTAAAAAGAATTATTTGGCTAGTTTAACCGATGCCGATTATCTCTATGCGCACTATTTCCGAAGAATACAGAAACCTGACTCTGCAATATTTTACTTCAAAAAACAGATTGAAGACTCAAAAAAAATTGACTATTTCCGCGGCATGGCGCAAGGGCACAATGGCCTTTGCAGAACCTACTATTTAATCGGTGAAATAGAAAATTCAATCAAAGCCGGAAACCAAGCGCTTAAGTATGTGAAAAAAATTGACGATACCGGAAATTTTATTTTTGCAGATACCCAAAACGCATTGGCAATCGCCTATTCAAGACAAAACAAAATGGAAGCCGCCATTGCACATTTGCTGGTTGTAGATTCCGTCCATAAAATAACCCCGATCCGCGGAGATATTATTGCTGCAGCCTACCAAAGTTTGGGCAACATTTATCTTGAACTTAAAGATTATGATGCCGCCGAAAAATATTATTTAAAGGCAAACGACGAATTTAAAAAAATACCCGGGGCAGGTGATTTCTATTTCCATACCACAAATGTGTTTTTAGGACAAGTTTATTATCACAAAGGGCAACTGGAAAAGGCCGATAAACTCCTTTCCAAAACACTGCTTTTTTATGAAAACATAAAAGAAGAAAGAACGGTCGCAGAAATAAACAATTATTTGGGATTAGTAAATCTTGCAAAAGGAAACCTCAAAAAAGCAGAAACTTATTTACTGAATGCCTTTAATTTTCAGCAAAAAAACGATTACTCGCTTGAAGCAGCCCAGTCAGCATTGCAATTGGGGAAACTAAACATTAAAGAAGGGAACGCTACAAAGGCAATAACTTTTCTGGAAGAAGCAATTGCATTTAATAAAGACATAAATAATGGCACCATAAACCAAAATGCCCACACTTTATTGGCAGAAGCCTATGCCCTACAAGGAAATTATAGAGCAGCTTTTACAAATTCCCAAATCGCAAAAAAAATAAATGATTCCATACAACTGGCGCAAAGTGCCGAAAAAATCAAAGAAATAGAAGGTGTATATCAAACCGAAAGCAGGGATCGGGAAATTGCATTGTTAACAACTAAAAATGAACTTGCAGAGCAGCAAAAACGAAACCAGCGCAATATGCTATGGGGAATTCTGGCCCTTATCGCCATTGCTGGAATTTTTGTTTTTTTTCAGTTTAAAAACCGACAGAAAACCACTAAAAAGTTACTTGAGTTAGACACTGCAAAAAACACATTCTTTACAAATATTTCACATGAATTCCGAACTCCTCTTACATTGATAAATGGCCCTATAGAAGACCAGCTCGATTCAGAAAAATTATCGACTTCAGAAAGAAAAAACTTAAAAGCAGCGCTTAGGAACACACAACGATTAAAGGATTTGGTAGATCAGCTTTTGGCATTGGCCAAATTGGAAAGTGGAAATCTAAAGTTAAATATCCGATGTGCAAATATGCCCGATTTTTTAATAGCTAGCGCTGAAGCCTTTATTTTTAATTGTACTGAAAACAATATAAATTTTACCGTAAAGGTGCCGAAAGATGAAATAAACGACTGGTTTGATCAGGATATTTTAGAAAAAATACTTTATAATTTAATTGGCAATGCAATAAAGTACACACCCGAAAATGGATCAATAACCTTAAAGGGCGCAAGAGTAGATAACAAGTATGAAATTTCAATAATAAACTCTGGAAAGTATATTCCACTGGAGCAGCAAGAAAAAATCTTTGAGCGCTTCTATCAAACAAGCTCCAAAAATCCCGGGACCGGTATTGGTCTTTCCCTCACAAAGGAATTAACTGAAGTTCACAAGGGTTCCATCTCTATAAAAAGTGAGGAGAGTGGCTTCACGGAATTTAAAGTACAAATACCCGTGAATAAAAGTATTTATTCTGACCAAGAAATTTTTTCAGAATGTGAAGAATCTGGACAACCCGAAAAACCTGCTATTTTTGAATTATCTGCCCAAAAGGAAATCATTTTGCCCGAAGATGCTCCAACTATCTTGGTAATAGACGACAGCAAAGACATTCGCGATTATGTGAGTTCTATTTTTGAATATACCTTCACCGTCCATACTGCAAGTAATGGTAAGGAGGCCTTTGAAATTGCAATTGAAGTAATCCCAGATATTGTTATAAGTGATGTAATGATGCCTGGCGAAGATGGTTTTACGTTTACAAAGCACCTCAAAGAACACCAACTTACCTCTCACATTCCTGTAATACTGCTTACCGCCAAAACGCAGATTACCTCAAAACTGGAAGCAATGGGCATCGGCGCAGATGCCTATATTACTAAACCTTTTAATAGTCAATTACTGAAAGCTTCAGTTGAAAATCTTATTGAAAACCGAAGAAGGCTTCAGCAACGCTTTGCACAGGAGGTGGTCCTAATGCCGAAAGATATTGCTATTTCTTCTGCGGACGAAAAATTCCTGGATTTGCTTCAGAAGGTTTTGGATAAAAATATAACTGATTCAAACTTTACGATTGAAGGTTTTGGGAAAGAAATGGGTGTGAGCCGCATGCAATTGCACCGAAAATTAAAAGCATTGACAGGACAATCAGCTTCCGAATTCTTAAAAACGCAACGCCTTAAATTGGCTTTAAAATTATTAAAGGAGAAAAAGATCTCCATTGCTGAAGTTGGTTACACAGTCGGTTTTAACGACCCGTCGTATTTTACCAAATGCTTCAAACAAGAGTTTGGACGTTCTCCTTCTGAATATTTCTCCACTTAACATAAACTGGCTCTAGAGCTTGCTAATACTGACTATGTTACATATGTTATAGCATCGGTTACAAAATTCACAGTACTTTGAAAGGCAACAACATACTTTTACTTCACCTTTTTCCCTGTTATGAAAAAAAGTAAACAATATTCCGGCAAACTGGAAATTGTTCCGGGAAAACAGATTTTTTTAAACATAAATAATCTGTCAAGAGGAATATACACTTTAAAAATAATGCTAAATAATAAAGTAGTAAAAGAAGTAACCTTTAAAAAGTAAACCTTAAAAATCAGATATTATGAAAATAGCTTTAACCATCTTATTCATTTGTGCAGCCAGTATTTGCAATGCACAATTTTTGGACAAACTGGGAGACAGAGCTGCCAACGCCGTGGAACGTACGGTAGAAAGACGTGTAGAAAAAGAAACCACAAAAAGTACGGACCGTGTGCTGGACACCATTGTAGATTCTCCCAAAAAGAAAAAAAAGAAAGAGAAAAAAAGAAAGAAGAAATCTTCTAGCGGAAACGTAATTGGCGGAGATCCTGTGGACGATACCACACAGTCAAAAAGCCAACAAAACGAAGAAGGCATTATAGAAGAATAAAAGAGCAATTAACTTAGTTTCTGGAACCCTATAACCTCATTGTGTCGATACAAAACAGCTATTATATTTATGGTTGTTAGTTTTCTCCCCATATTCACTAATTAGAAATTTTAAAAATTAGAAATTATGAGAAATTCAATCATTTTGAGCATTTTATTACTGAGCCTAAGCCTAACAAGCTGTAAGACCACTATTCCAGACAGAGATTCCGTGGTACCAACAATATTCTTTCAATTAACTGGCAGTGGACTTTCCACGGGCGATGTAGAGATAACAGAAACTTTTGATTTTGATAATCAAGCATTGTACTTGGAAAGAAACAAAACCTACAACGTACTTCTCTCTGGTAAAGATTCTGGAGGGGTTTCTCAAATAACTTGGGAACTTCCCAACAATGGGATTGTAGAAATACCTGACCCCATCCCAAGTCCTTGGACCGACGGCGCTGGAAGCATCGGCACTAGGCTTTTACAAGTTGAAGGTAACCGTTCAGACCCGCGATCGTCCATACTATTGGGCACTAAAATAATTGGACGAACTTTAGATACAGGTGGAACCGAGAATAGAGATTTTGTTTTCACTGTTAAAGATTACCACGATAACACACTTAATAAAACCTTGAGGGTAATCATTGGCGCGGGACCTACGCGTATTGGACCAAGATAATAATTAACCTAAAATAATATTTATGATCAAGACATTCATTATTTCATTATTGTTATTAGCAACAGTATTTCCACAAGCGAATGCACAAACTGGCTGCAGTAAGTTTTATCCCTTAAAGGAAGGAACAAAGGCCGAGTTAACATCTTATGATAAAAAAGGGAAAATAGCTGCGGTGGTAGATTATACTGTTTTAAACAAAACCCAGACTTCCGAAGGGGAAGTTGCTACAATGAAATCTTCCATTAAGGATGACAAAGGGAAACTGATAGCCGAAACAGAATATGACGTTACCTGCGATGGGACCAAAATTTCAATTGACTACAACTCGATGGTAAGCCCTATGATGATGGAGCAGTTTCAGAATATGGAATATGATATTAGCGGGGTTGATTTGGAAATTCCCAACAACCTATCCGTAGGTCAAGAGCTTCCAGATGCCGAAATGAATATGAAAATAAGTATGAGCGGCATTAACATGAATATGGATCTGACCATAACAAACAGAAAAGTAATTGGCAAGGAAGACGTTACAACTCCTGCCGGAACGTTCTCTTGTTTTGTGATAACCTACGATATGAGTACAAAAATGGGAATGACCCAAACAAGTAATTCAAAACAATGGATTGCCGAAGGTGTAGGGATGGTTAAACAGGAAGACTATCAAAGAGGAAAAGTATCCTCAAGCAGCGTACTCACTAAATTTTCAAAGTAAATTAAAACCAAATTAAATTTCAAAAACCGAGGCTTAGGCTTCGGTTTTTTCTTTTATTTCGGCTTCAAAAAGTATCAGAAAATGTTTTAACAACCTTACTTTTACTTCCGCTAGGTTAATTTTTGTTTTACCTAATTCAACATTTAAAGAGGTAACCGCCTTTCCCCTAATTCCACAGGGAATCATATGGTCAAAATAACCCAGATCGGTATTCACATTTAAAGCAAAGCCGTGCATGGTAACCCAACGACTTGCCCGCACGCCCATAGCACAAATTTTTCTTGCAAAGGGAGTGCCTACATCAAGCCATACACCTGTTTCTCCTTTACTTCGCTCAGCTTTTAAGCCATATTCTGCCAAGGTGAGAATAATCATTTCTTCCAAAAAACGCATGTATTTATGAATATCGGTAAAGAAATTTTCCAGATCCAATATCGGGTAACCCACAATTTGTCCTGGACCGTGATATGTAATATCCCCTCCTCGATTGATTTTATAAAATGAAGCGTTTATGTCAGCAAGTTTTTTTTCAGAAATAAGTAGATTCTCCAGATGGCCGCTTTTTCCAAGGGTATACACATGCGGATGTTCAACAAAAAGGAAGAAATTGGGCGTTTCATATTGCAAATTCTCTTTACTGTTTTTGCTTTTTATCTGTAAAATCTTTTGAAAAAGATTCTCCTGGTAATCCCAAATTTCTTTGTAATCCCTTAACCCCAAATCATTTATTTCCAAATATTTGTTCAATTATTCTTTAGATTTTTTTGCGAACCAAAATTATCAATTAAAAATGTTTGAAATGGGTATTTCTATGCTTTTTTGAAGTTTTTTATACTTTTTCTTAAAGTTAATTTCTTAAAAATTTATTAAATTCCTTCAAGACTCTTATCTTTACGGTTCTAAACATTCATATAAACTACATCTAAAATGAAAAAAAGTACTTTTAAACCATTTCTGATTGTATGTCTTTTGCTTTTAAGCTTTGGATTGCAAGCACAGAATGCGTTGTGGAGCAAAGTATCGCCCACAGAGACGCAAAACCGACAGAAAGCCTTCCGCAATGCTATGCCGCAGGACTTTAACCTTTATTCCCTGAATACAACAGCTCTTAAAAACCAGTTGCTTAATGCACCTGAAAGATTTACACGTCTTTCAAATGTTGTAATTGAGCTTCCAACAAATAATGGCGAAATACAACGTTTCCGTGTTTATGAAGCTTCTATTATGGAGCCAGCGCTTCAGGCACAACACCCAAACATTCGTTCATACGCAGCCCAAGGTATTGATGATCCTTCTGCAGTTGCTCGTTTCAGTGTTTCAAATGTAGGAGTACACGTGATGATTTCATCTCTAAACTATTCTACTATCTATATTGATCCTTACACTCAGGACAAAACTTACTATATAGCTTATAATAGAGATCAGGTTCCTGCAGATCCTAATGCCCCAGTATGTATGGCTGAGGATAACGAAATTATCGATATGCCATTGGATTACAGAAATGCTGATGATGGAGTTCTTAGAACATACCGTCTTGCCTTGGCTTGTACTGGGGAATATGCACAGTACCACCTTAACCAACAAGGAATAGACCCGGGAGAGCCAGACCCTGTTAAGAAAGCCGCTGTACTTTCTGCCATGAACGTTTCTATGACACGTGTAAATGGTGTATATGAAAGAGATGCTTCTCTTACCATGGTTATAATTGCAAACAATACCGATATTATATACTTAAATGCAGGATCTGATCCGTACACAAATAACAGTGGAGGTACAATGTTAGGTCAAAATCAAACTACTTGTGATAACGTTATAGGAAATGCCAATTATGACATCGGGCACGTATTTAGTACTGGCGGTGGTGGAATTGCTGGTTTACGCGTACCATGTGTAACAGGTCAAAAAGCAAGAGGTGTTACTGGATTAACTGCTCCTATAGGAGATATATTTAATATTGACTTTGTGGCTCACGAAATGGGACATCAATTTGGCGCTAACCACACCTTCAACAACTCTTGTGGTAACAATAGAAATGCTGCAACTGCAGTAGAGCCAGGAAGCGGTTCTTCTATTATGGGTTACGCAGGTATTTGTCCTCCAAACGTACAAAGCAACAGTGACGATTATTTTACTGCTATAAGCATTCAAGAAATTTGGAACTTTATTAAAAACGGTTCTGGACAATGTGCTACACAAACTCCAACCAACAACCTACCTCCAACTGCAGATGCTGGTCCTGATTATACACTTCCCATATCTACTCCATTTATCTTAAAAGGTATTGCTAGTGACCCAGATGGAGATGTATTATCACATTGCTGGGAGCAGATGAACCCACAGGTTGCTCCTATGCCGCCTCAAAACAGTTCAACCTCTGGCCCGGCTTTTAGAACCAATGATCCTATTGGCTCTCCAGACAGATATATGCCCGCAATTGGAACTGTACTTGCTGGAAACACCCAAAGCACTTGGGAAGTGGTACCTTCTGTAGGAAGAACTATGAATTTCAGATATACCGTTCGCGACAATGTTGCCGGTGGTGCCGCCTCGGCAAGCGACAACGTATTGTTAACTTTTGATGGAGGTTCTGGTCCATTTGTGGTTACATCACAAAACACAGCCACTACTTGGACTATCGGAAATACCGAAACCGTGACTTGGGATGTTGCAGGAACCGATGTAGCTCCAGTAGATAGCCCTAATGTAGACATCTGGTTTTCTACCGATAACGGCCAGACATACCCAATTGCAGTTGCATTGAACTTACCAAACAACGGAAGTGCAGTTGTTAACGTACCAAACCTTAACACTACTACGGGTAGATTAATGGTTATTTCATCAAACAATATCTTTTACGACGTGAACAATGCTACGATTACTGTAGATGGTGTAGTGGGCGTGGAAGACTTTACATTTGATAATTTCTCAGTTTATCCAAACCCATCAAGCGGCACTTTCAATCTTTCTTTTACACCAGCTTCAAACGATAAGATTGAAATTTCGCTTTACGATTTAAGAGGAAGAGTAATCAACCAATACACTTTTGATGATGCTTCTACTTCAAGTACTTTCAGCAAGCAGTTGGAGTATAGCTATATCGATAGTGGAATGTATTTCCTAGTTGTGAAAAATGGCAACAAAGTAACTACTAAGAAGATTGTGAAAAATTAAGTTCCTGAATTAAGAACTTAAAAAAAAAGAGAAAAGACAGGATTATTTCCTGTTCTTTTCTCTTTCTTTTTTTAGTAGAGTTTTTACAGACAGCCTCTTTAAAAGGTTACACTGAAATCATCCTCGTTAATAAACCGGGTTTTAAGGAAGCTTTTGAAATAAAGATTGGTTCGGGATGTAAATTCTGTTTATCTAAATCCTGAAAAGAAAAAAGACCCGTAGTTAACAGGTCTTTTCAGTCTAATTATTTGAGTTTAAGTAATAGAAATCGCCGCTTTCAAAAAATTATTGACTACCGGCTATAGCCTAAATACTACCTCATCATAGTTTAACCGTTTCTGAGATATTTGAAATTACCTGCGAAGTTTTTTCCACCTTAAAATTTAGGTTAAACGTAAGGGTTTTATCATTTGTAGAAACAGATAACTCTCCATTGCTTATTGGGTAATAACCTGCTTCTCCCTTACAAAAACAATGCTTGCCGTACAGCAATTTCACATCGCTTAATGAAGCGTTTACCTTGCTAACATTTTCAACCGCAGCGGGTATTTCAAAATGAATTGTTTCAGAATAGTTGCCATCGGCCGTTCCTTCGGGACCTTCTTTTAAATACGTATATACAACAACAGTGTTCTTTCCGGCAACCATTTCTGGATAAATAGCTCCTGTTCCATCTACCTTTATAGTAAGGTGACTGTTTTTATGAATTTTCACAGTGCAATTGCCTTCTTCAGGACAACCGGTTACACGTTCATTTAATTGTCCCATGGTAGAAGTTTTTTCCGTTGAGGTTACTGTGCCCGTCTGCGTTTTGCACGCGTTTATCATCAGTAGTGGAATTAAAAAATAAAATGCTTTCATAGTGTTAAGTTTTATGTTAGTATTACTTAATATACAAATACGTTGCCGAAGTCTGCTACTTTTCCAAAACCACCTCCAAATCCAGCACATCCGGGTTCTTAAAATATTCCATAAAGGGTTGTTGTAGGGTCACCGTTTTCCCGTCGGCCGAAAAAGTGGCCTCGGGATTGGATGTTTTCTTTATTTTCTTCGGAAAAGTATATTTCAACGTATAATTAGATCCACTCATAAAAGCTTCTGCCTGTTTCATACTATCCACTTGCTGCTGGTGAAGTTTTTTATCTTTTATATAGGCGTCGCGTTTAAAAACACCTTTTTTGAAAGTATAATTAACACCCACAACCTCTGGTGAATCCTCCTCTTTCTTTATTTCGGTGTTGGAATCTGGACTGGGCATTACATTGCTTGCCTGTTCTAGCCCATTCAAAATATCGTTAGCCTCGCTTATATCTTTAAAATTTGTTGAAATATCGTAAACCATTTCAGAAGATTCCGTATCCATCTTCATATGGATATTAAAGTTCTCCAGCTTTTTCAGTTTATCCTGCTCCGTTTTTGAAAGTTTGGAGATACTGTCTTTTTTCGCTTCCAAGAACTGTTTCATAGCTATAATAGTATCCATTTTCACACTCATGGAATCAGTAAGGGCAGATCCCCCAAAGGCCATCATTTCGTTCAGATTGACCTCCACGGCCATAGTGCCGCTACCATCTTCGTTCATAATCATTGTTTCGGTAAATTGACAGCTTACCAAAGTAAGGGCTATAGTAAAAAGAGCTAGTAATTTTAGTATCATCGGTCTATCTATTTGGGTTGTTTAAAATAATTAGGGCAGCAATTACGCCAGGAATCCACCCGCAAACGGTAAGTATAAAAACAATTAGTACAGAACCACAGCCTTTACCAATTACGGCAAGGGGCGGAAAAAGGATTGCAAGCAGAACGCGCCATAAACTCATAGAAACAAAGCTACAATTTATATTCGTTATTTTCAGACTTAGTTAATTAGTGATTTAAGAATTAGTAAATCATACTCACACCTCGTAAATCGCACTTCGTTATTTGTATCCACAAACTCCATAATTTCGTATTTCCCACTTCGTATTTCGTACTTCAATTACCTATCTTTGCAAACTTATTTTTAGAAACTATTGTATGCAACTGTCTGAACTGAAAATCATCCGAAGAGAAAAACTACAACAACTGCGCAATATGGGCATTAATCCCTACCCCGCAGACCTGTACCCCGTTACCGATACTTCAAAAAAAATAAAAGAGAATTTCGAGGAAGGAAAAAAGGTAGTGATCGCCGGCAGATTGATGTCCCGAAGAATTCAAGGAAAAGCTTCTTTTGCCGAACTTCAGGATGCAGATGGCCGTATACAGGTGTATTTTAACCGTGATGAAATCTGTACAGGCGAAGACAAAACCCTTTATAATGAAGTCTATAAAAAACTGCTGGACATAGGCGATTTTATAGGCATTGAAGGCGAACTATTCAAAACCCAAGTAGGTGAAAAAACCGTAATGGTAAAAAATTTCACCTTACTTAGCAAAGCTTTAAAACCGTTGCCACAGCCACGGGTTGATGCCGAGGGCAAGGTACACGACGCCTTTACCGACCCCGAACAGCGCTACCGCCAGCGTTATGCAGATTTGGTAGTAAACCCACATGTAAAGGAAATATTCGTAAAGCGAACCAAACTTTTCAACGCCATGCGAACTTTCTTTAACGAGCGCGGCTATTTTGAAGTGGAAACCCCAATTTTGCAACCCATTCCAGGTGGTGCCGCGGCGCGACCTTTTATTACGCACCACAACTCATTGGACATTCCTTTGTATATGCGAATTGCAAATGAATTGTATTTAAAAAGATTGATCGTTGGTGGTTTTGACGGCGTATATGAATTCTCCAAAAACTTCAGAAACGAAGGCATGGACCGCACCCACAACCCAGAATTCACCGCCATGGAAATTTACGTTTCCTATAAGGATTACAACTGGATGATGGATTTTTGCGAGCAATTGCTGGAGTTCTGTGCACTGGAAGTAAACGGCACAACAAAAGCAACCTTCGGAAAACACGAAATAGACTTTAAAGCACCCTACCCAAGGGTAACTATGGCAGAGTCAATAAAGCATTTTACAGGTTTTGATATCACTGGAAAAAGTGAGGACGAAATCCGAAAGGCAGCTTTGGATATGAAAATTCCTGTGGATGATACTATGGGCAAAGGAAAACTGATTGATGAAATTTTCGGCGAAAAGTGCGAGGGCAATTACATTCAGCCAACCTTTATTACAGATTACCCTAAGGAAATGAGTCCACTCTGCAAAGAACACCGCGACAATCCTGAACTTACCGAACGTTTTGAGCTAATGGTCTGCGGCAAGGAAATAGCAAACGCATATAGCGAATTGAACGACCCAATAGACCAACGCGAACGTTTTGAGGCCCAACTAAAATTGGCCGACAGAGGCGATGACGAAGCAACGGCATTTATAGATTACGATTTTCTTCGAGCTTTGGAATACGGCATGCCCCCCACCAGCGGTATGGGCATCGGGATGGACCGTTTGGTTATGTTTTTGACCAACAATCCTTCCATACAGGAAGTACTTTTCTTCCCGCAAATGCGCCCCGAAAAGAAAAAGGTGGAAATGACCGAGGACGAAAAAGCAGTTTACACACTTTTAAAAGCCAACTCACCCATCGCTTTGGAAGTACTAAAAGCACAAAGCGGATTAAGCAATAAAAAGTGGGATAAGGCCATAAAAGGATTGACTGCTTCAAAGGTTGCGAAGGTTGAAAAGACTGATGATAATTTGATGGTTTCAGTTTTATAAACCTTGCTTAAATACATACTAATTTCATAATTGGGCTACCGTTGAGGTGGCCCAACTCATTTATAAAGTTAGAAACCACCGCCCGCACTTTTTTCCTCCTTTTTGGCATAAGGGGCCTGACATCCCTGCCAGAAACGTGAGCGGTGGTATATAATCTTTTAAACTAGTTACCTAAAATTAAAAAAACACTCCACTGCCCGCAATAACCACTTAGTCAAACACACCTTTCAGTGAGCAAAACAAACTTTTCAAAGCACACTTTAATGAAAACTAAAAACAAATACTTATTCCTCCTTACCATTCACTTTAAATAGTCAAGAAATTAAATATCAAGACTTACATCTCACACCTCACACCCCCCATTAAACCATTTCCAAATTCCCGCGTCATACTTACAGTAAACAATAAAAAATACAAAGTGATGAAAAAAGCAATGATAATCCTTATGGCGCTTACCACCTTCGCCATAACCGCACAGAACAAAAATCAGGACAGAAAGGAAAACCGCAGTCAGCTAAGGGAAAACCTAACCCCCGAACAACGCGCTGAATTGCATGCCAAAAAAATGACCCTCGATTTAAACTTAAACGAGACCCAACAAGCCCAAGTAAACCAACTACTGTTGGACATGGAAAAGAATAAGCCCGAACGCCCCGAGAACAGAAAAGAAATGACAGACGCACAAAAATTTGAGGCCAAAAACACAATGCTTGACAGACGAATAGCCATGAAAAAGGAAATGAAAAAGATACTTACCGAGGAACAATTCACCAAATGGGAAAATGGAAAGCAACGCCAAGAGCGCCGGTTCAAGAATAAAAAGAGAAAAGAAAAACGCAGCGAAGATTAGTAAAACCTTAAAAAGCATTTTTTTGGCGCAATTGTTGTTTTAATTATAGACAAATTGGTTACATTAGTAACTTGTAAAAACAAAATTTAAAACAATGAAAAACCTACTAACAGTATTTGCATTTGCAGTAACAATGCTTTTGGGTGTTCAAACAACCTCAGCCCAGCAGCTATCCCAAGATCAAAGCAGACCAGAAGTAATAGCCAAAACAGAAGCCGCAAAGCTCACCGAAGCCTTAGACCTTTCTGGCGATCAAAGCCGTACTATCTTTAGAGCCTTGGTAGCAAAACAAGTTGGCTATCAAAAAAATGTGGATGGAAAAGACGCCTCAAGCGCAGCAGTAATAGCAGAAAAGAAAAAAATTGACGCTCAGTTAAAAGATGCGATGAAAAAAACGCTTACTGATGATCAATACTCCAAATGGCTTAAAATGAATAATTAGTGATTAATTATATTTAAAACCAAGGCCCTTTCTAAATTTAGAAAGGGCCTTTTTTTTCATATGAAATTTTAAAAATTATCAAATGCGTGCCCTGGATCTATGTTTTTTTTAATTAAGATTCTTTGCTACTTTTCCACAAGCAGCAATAGTAACATCCAAATCTTCGTAGCTTAACGCATCACAAATAAACCAAGTTTCAAAAGCACTGGGTGCAATATAAACGCCTTCATTAAGCAAACCGTGGAAAAACCTTTTAAAATTTTCATTGTTAGCAGCTGCTGCAGATTCAAAATCGGTCACTGGCATATCAGAAAAATGGACAGAAATCATTGACCCAACCCGATTAATTGTAAACTTTATCCCTTCAGAATTGAGCGCAGCCTCCAGCCCTTTATGCAAATATTCAGTCTTCTTGTTTATTGAATCGTAAATATCTCTGTTCTTATTCAGTTCCTTTAGCATCGCCAATCCGGCAGCCATCGCCAGCGGATTTCCACTTAAGGTTCCCGCTTGATATACTGGTCCAATAGGTGCTAAATGATTCATAATTTCTTCCCTTGCGGCAAATGCTCCCACTGGTAATCCGCCTCCTATTACTTTTCCAAAAGTTACAATATCAGCTTTTATGCCGTATAATTCCTGAGCTCCGCCAGCAGCCAATCTAAACCCGGTCATTACTTCATCAAAAATCAAAAGGACATTGTTTTCATCACAAAGTTTTCGCAAGCCTTCCAAAAACCCTTTTGCCGGAGGAATGCACCCCATATTTCCGGCTACGGGTTCTAAAATGATACAGGCAATTTCGTTTTTATTCGCTTTGATTACTTTTTCAACATTTTTTAAATCATTATAAATGGCGAGTAATGTATCCTTTGCAGTACCTTCGGTAACACCGGGGCTGTTGGGACTTCCAAAGGTAACGGCTCCACTTCCAGCTTGGATTAAAAAAGAATCACTATGACCATGATAACATCCCGCGAATTTTATGATTTTATCCTTGCCCGTAAAGCCTCTGGCCAACCGCACAGCGCTCATACAAGCTTCGGTACCGCTATTCACAAAACGAATCTTATCAATATTGGGCACCATGGCAACAGCAAGTGCGGCTATTTCATTTTCAATTTCCGTAGGCATTCCAAAAGAGGTGCCCTTTTTTGCCTTTTCAATTACAGCATTAACTACAGGTTCGTGAGCGTGCCCTAAAATCATAGGTCCCCAAGAGTTTATATAATCAATAAGCTTGTTTCCATCAGCATCATATAAGTAAGCACCCTTGGCATTTTCCACAAAAACAGGAGTGCCCCCCACCGCTTTAAAAGCTCGAACTGGAGAATTGACGCCACCGGGAATTACTTTTTGTGCCGCTGCAAATAGAGCACTACTTCTTTGATATTTCATATTAATATATGGGTGTTTTAATTTTTTTTGAAGAAGGTTTTAGTTTTTACTAACCACTACAATTGATTACTGATTTTTTACAGGATGCAGGTACAGCACCTGCCCAATTGAAAGATCATTACTTTTTAAACCATTGTATTTTTTAAGTGTTTCAACAGTAAGATTAAATCTTCTAGAAATGCTGTAAAGTGTGTCGCCAGCCTGGACGGAATAAGTTCCGATTTTTGAATCATCGGGATCTATGGCGCTCACCCTTCTCCCCAAAACCTCATCATCATAAGCGGTAAGATTATATCTTTCAATAATGCCTATAAGCTTGTCAGGGTATTTTGGATCTGTGGCATAACCTGCTTTTCGCAAACCTTTTGCCCAACCTTTATAATCGTCTTTTCTAAGTTTAAATAAATCTTGATAGCGGCTGCGCTGGGTTAAAAAGAGAGAATGGTCTCTATAGGAATATTTGGGGTCGTTGTATTTTCTGAAACATTCACCGCGTTCATCATCATCGTGATATACACGATCTCCTTCCCAACCTGTATGGCATTTAATCCCGAAGTGGTTGTTGGCCTTCAAGGTTAGTTCACCCGCACCAGCACCACTTTCTAAAATGCCCTGCGCAAGGGTTATACTCGCTGGAATTCCGTATTGAAGCATTTCTTCCTTGGCAATTTGAGCGTATTCATTTATATAATTTGCAACGCGTTTGCTATAGGGAATATTTACCGGCACTACTACAACCTCTGGTTCTTCTGCCTTTGTATCCTTTTCCTTTACGGTTTGATTTACCCTAACAACACGTTCGGTATTATGTTTTTTTCGGTACTTGGTCGCTGTTTTTTTTGATTTGCAACTGCTAAAACAAACGATAACTACAAGAAGAAGGATAGTAATTCTGCCAATCATTTTATTCAATTATAGGAAGGTTTTTCTTTTTCAACTTTTGATTCATTCCGGCAATTCCCTGCAGGCCTCCAGTATGGATCGCAAAAATACGGCTATTTTCTTTGAAATGCCCCTTTTTTAAAAGATCCACAATGCCAAACATCATTTTTCCGGTATAGATTGGGTCCAACGGAATATTGGTTTCTCTTTTAAACTTATTAATGAAACGTATCAAATCAGCATCTATTTTACCATAGCCACCAAAACAATACGCATCTGTGATAGAGAAATTGGTTTTTGATGTATATTTCCCAATTTCTTCCGATTGAAAAGTTCCCTTTAAAGCCGAAAATCCAAGAATTTGTTGATCTTTTCTTGAAGCTTTTACCAGTCCGGCCATAGTACCGCCAGTACCCACAGGCACACATATATAATCAGCATTTTCTGAGATATCCTCCAAAATTTCCTCACATCCTTGGACCGCCAAAGCATTTGTGCCCCCTTCGGGAAGTATATAAAAATCACCAAACTGTTCCTTTAAATGATTAATGAATTTAGTTTCGGTTTTCTGTCTATAAGCTTCACGCGAAATAAAATGTAACTGCATTTCACAATCCTGAGCAAAGGAAAGTGTAGCGTTTTCATATATTTTACTTTCAAGCTCCTCCCCCCGAATAATTCCAATGGTTTTAAAGTTCAGTTCTTTGCCAGCGGCTGCAACTGCAGCTATATGATTTGAAAAAGCCCCTCCGAATGTAAGTAAGGTTTCATAACCGTTAGCTTTGGCAAATTGGATATTGTATTTAAGTTTTCTGAACTTGTTGCCTGATACAAAAGGATGCAACATATCATCTCGCACTACATGTAGCGAAAATGGATTCAATCCAAACGAAGAAAGGGAAATATTCACCAAGCTACGATTTCTGAAGTTAAAAAAAAGGTTCATTCCTACAAAGATAATAAGACTTATACCATATAAAAGCCAGAAAGGCCTCACAGGGACAGTAGTCCAAAAAAATTAAAAAAGCAAACCAATGTCAGAAAAAACTTAAATAAATGTGAAAAAATGTAGGAAACAACTGATAAATAGCAATTTACAGAAAACAAAAACAAACATTTTATCCGAAAAATTTGCACTTTATCGAAATTTTATCATATTATTGTACCAATATTTTCAACAACCCCAAATTATGAAAATAAAACTACCTACAATGTGGTCAGCTTTTGCGACCGCTCTTTTCTTGGCTAATAGTGTTTCCTATGCACAAGTAGGAATCAATACTACTACCCCCAATGGAATTTTAGATATACATAGCTCAACACAAGGAGTGGTATTACCTAGAATGGCTCTTACAGCTACAAATATTATGGCACCAGCCAACAATCCCCAGTCGGGTAATATTCCAATTGGTACTACAATATATAACACTAATTCTACATCTACTGGAAGTAATGATGTATATCCTGGTATTTATGTATGGGACGGGACCAGATGGATAAATCAATTTACTAAAAAGGATATCCAAATAATTAAGCAATCTCCTTTGGGATATCGTTCGACTTCCTCGAGTAGTTATACGAATTTAGGAGGTATGGGAAGTCAAAACTTCAAACCCAAATATTCCGGAAGGTATAAAATAGAGGTTAGTATGAATTATGGAGCTGGATCACCTAAAACGGCAAGTAGTGATTTTAGGGCAATAACTTCAGAAGGCAACTTCAGGTTTACATTTAATGGCACAAACTATATTATACCCGCCAAAGCTTATAGTACTAGGTCGGGCAGTAATAGCGGTCAAGACTATTATTTAATATGGGAGCAATATTCAAAAATTCTTTATGTAAACCTTGTTGCAAACACCAACTATAATTTTCGACTCCAGTTTGACCAATTACCGGCACCCAATTTTGATGGCAATGGGGATACAATAGGTTCGTTCTCTGGCGGCGCAGGTTACGTAGGATTCGATATTCCCTGTTCTGTTGAATTTATGTATTTAGATGAATAACAATAGTTTCACTTACTATAGCATAGTAACTTAAATAAAGAAATATGAAAATTCTTAGATATATTTTAGCTCTATCATCTTTTACAGCAATAGCACAAGTAGGAATTGGAACTTCTACCCCGAATGGAATTTTGGAGATAAATAGCCCAAACTCTGGACTTGTTTATCCCGTTGTAGCGCTTACCGCAACAAACCTACAGGGGCCTGTATCAAATCCCAATTCAGGATCGATTGTTGCTGGAACCGTAGTTTATAATACGAACTTGAACAATTCGGGAACTGAAAGCGTATATCCCGGCACCTATATGTGGGATGGAAATAAATGGATACCACAATTCAGTAAAAGGCAGTCCGAAATTTATTTTCAAAATGCCACAGTTTTACGCACGGAATCGGATTTAAGTGATCAAGATGTGTTAGGAATTGGAGTTTCGGATAACAAGTTTTTCAGGACTAAATATGATGGCTTTTATAGAATTGAAATTAGAGCCAATTTCGGTGCAGGTAGAGTAAATTCTCCAGTTACTGGCGCTGACAATGCTGCCTTCCAAGACGGAACCTTTAAATTCACTTTTAATGGGAGTACGTATCATTTAAATGTAAAATCTATTTCTACATATGACGATTCAAGCGGATCAACAATATTTTATGAAGGTGTATGGAAAGAATCCTATCTGGTTGTTTATGTCGATTTAGTGGCGGCTACTGATTATTATTTCAACTTAACATTTTCACAATCGCCTTCACCAGCATTCGTGGATGGGGGAAATTCTGGTGACGGAAGAGGATATGTAGGAAAGGATGTTCCTTGCTCTATAGAATTTACTTATGTAGAAGATTATACTGCAGATAACTAAAAAATAACCAAGAGGATTCATTATGCAAAACATTAATTCAATATTAACAAAACATACCGTAACTGTCCTTCTTTTTATTAGCGCAATCGCTAGCTCACAAGTTGGCATAGGCACTTCCAATCCTGAAGGTATGTTGGATTTAGAAAGCAACCAACAAGGATTGGTATATCCCCGTGTGGCATTAACAAAGACTAATTTGCAATCTCCAGTTGTAAATCCAAATGGCGGTAACTTAGTTGCTGGCACAGTAGTATATAATACAAATACTACCAGTACTGGAGATCATGACGTATATCCTGGCGTTTATGTATGGGATGGAGCGGCAGTAGACCCCAAATGGATTCCGCAATTTATAATAGAACACTCAGCCCTCTTTGAGCAAAATCCATTGAATTTTAATGTCCCCTTAAGTGGTGGGTTTGTGGACGTCCCAAATCTTGGTAATGGCAGCTCCTTTACTGCAAAATATACAGGCATTTATAGAATTGAGGCTAATTTTAATTTTGGAGCGGGACAAGTTCTTAACCCAAGTGGCTCAGAAAGTGTACGAATGGCAACCCAAGAAGGATATTTTCGTTTTAGTTTTGACGGAAGTAACTATGATATTTACACACACTCCTACTCTATTAGAAACAACACTACTAGCCAAGATTTTAACAGTTTCCGCCATGACTCCTCTTTAATCCTTTATGTAAATCTTAGAGCAGGACAAACATATCCTATGAGACTACAAATGGATCTTCAAGTATCTAATTCAAATGATTATAATAGTAGTACAAATGGCATAGTGGGTATTGATGTGCCCTGCACTATAGAGTTTACATATATAAAAGAATAAATAAAGCCTCAAGCTTAAAATGATATTAATATAACATACACTATGAAAAATAAATTACTCCTTTTTTTTGCAATCTGCTCATTAGCTACTACGGCTCAAACACCATGTGTAAACGGTTATGCAATAGTAGGCGGTAAAAGTTATCCTTGTAATGGGCTTACTTTACAAAGTTATATTTCCGCAGCTGCCATGGGTGCTGCAGAAGCGCAAGATTCTTGGGGGTGGACGGATCCACAAACTGGAAAGGAGTATGCCATTGTAGCGCTTGATAACGGGACGGCTTTTGTAGATATTAGCAATCCCACAGCACCTAAATATCTTGCAAGGCTTGATTCTCAGGTATCCTCCAGTCTTTGGCGTGATGTAAAAGTTTACAAAAACTATGCGTTTATTGTTAGTGATGCAAATGGTAATCATGGAATGCAGATTTTTGATCTTAAAAGATTGAGAACGCTTACAGGGAGTCCAGTTCAAAACTATACAAAAACACAGACCGATGGCAACTTATTCTGGGATGGAACGGCAAGCAACCGAAAAGGTAGTGCTCACAACATAGTTATTAATGAAACGTCTGGATATGCCTATATATTAGGTTCGCAAGGATTTAACAGCGGCGGCCCCATTGTAGTTAAATTGGATAATAACAATAATGGAATACCAAATGATCCAGTTATTGTAAAACTATACTCCACGCTAGGTTATTGCCATGATGCGGAAGTAGTGATATACGATGGCCCAGATCTTGACCATCAAGGCAAGGAAATTATGGTAGGCGCTTTTAGCGGAAGTGACCAAATAAACATCATAGATTTTACAAACAAAACAAATCCTACCCAGATTTCTTCAGTAACTTATGCCAACAAATTTTACACACACCAAGGCTGGTTTACCGAAGACAAACGTTTTTTTATCGCGGGCGATGAGGTGGATGAAGAAAGTGTTGGATTTAATACCCGAACACTTGTATTTAATATGGAAGACCTAGACAACCCGACCTTGGTTTATACACATTATGGTGCAACCCCCGCTATTGATCATAATGGCTATGTGAGGGGAAACAGATTTTATTTGGCAAATTATGCTGCAGGTTTAAGAATAATGCGGGTTGATGGTTTATACAATCAATCACCTACGATGACTGAAATAAATTATTTTGATTGCTACCCCACAAATAATAATGCTGCCTTCAACGGTACTTGGAATGTTTATCCATATTTTGAAAGCGGAAATCTAATAGCTACAGGATTTGGCAATGAAAATATTAGCGGAGATGGTGGCCTTTTCGTGATTAAAGACCCACTCTATGATAATACCCCACCTGTGGCAAATTGTAATAATTTTACTGCCACTCTTGATAAAAACACTGGCAGTGTCACAATTACAGCAGCAGATATTGATAACGGTTCCACAGACAATTTTGGAATAACAAAAAGAACTCTTGCGGGACAAACAACATTTACCTGTAAAGATGTAGGTCAAACATTTAATGTTACTTTAACCGTAGAAGACGATTATGCCAACAAGGCTTCTTGTACCGCTACAGTCACTATTGCCGCACCAACTACAATTTACTCTGGGAGTAGTTGGAACAATGGAGCCCCTGGCCCTGGCTCAAATGCAATAATCAGTAGTAATTATGACACTGCTTTAAAAGGTAGCATTGATGCATGTACTTGTGAAGTTGACGCCAACAAAACCCTAACAGTTTCAGCAGAAGATTATATAAACATCACAAAAGATATTACCGTAAACGGTAATCTAATTGTAGAACATCAAGGTAGCGTGGTACAATCTGACGATAGTGCAGTGGTCACCAACAACGGTACTATTAATGTAAACTATACAACCCCTTTTATGCTCCCTCGCGTATTCTTGGTAATGGGAAGCCCCATGACAATTGAAACTCGGGATGGTGTTTTTGCCGATTCTTATATGTTCTTAAATCACATTACTGAAAACTTTGTTCCCAATCCAGATGTTGAAGATCAGTTTCCCCTTGCCGAAAACTTTGCCGATGACAATAAAGACAACTGGGTGCTATATTCAGGAACAATAAATCCCGGAGAAGGTTATATTTCCCGTCCTCAACTAAACGGCAATGACGGAAATAAAACCTATGATATGACCTTCGAACAAGGCACTTTGAACACAGGCGATGTAAATTTCACCGTAAAATATAACGGTAACAGAAATAGCAGTCCTAACGTACTAGCAAATCCATACCCTTCTGCAATCAGTGCCGCAGATTTCATTAATGCAAACACAATGGTAAACGAGGTCTATTTTTGGAATCCGAACACACCTCCTAGCCCATCCCTTCCGGGTGCGTATGCAATGAATTTTAGCATGGAAGATATTTCTATGTATAACCTTTCGGGCGGAACCTATGCTCCATCAGACCCAACACAAACACTACCAAGCGGATATATTTCGACAGGGCAAGGTTTTGGTATAAAAGCAACTGCGTCAGGTATAGCAAGTTTCAGCAACAGTATGCGAGTTATTGATAACAATAATACGGCACCAAGACCATCACAAGATGGTATAGACCGTGTGTGGATTAGTGTTAAAAACGCACAATACAATATGGGCAACAATACACTTATAGCCTTTTCACCCTATGCCACAAGTGGTATTGACGCTGGGTATGATAGTAGAAGATTGGCTACGGTATTGTCACTCTATACCCACTTAGAAGATGGTTCAGAAGAATTGGGCATTCAAAGTCGCGAAACTTTTGAGGATGGCGCTAAAATACTTATGGGCTTCTCTTCTCTTTTAGACGAAAACCTTGAGTACACTATTTCTGTAAAAGATTTTCAGGGAGCTAGCTTAGAAAACGCTTCTATATTTTTAATAGACAATGAACTTAACACGCGTACCAATTTATCTCAGGATGACTATACTTTTAAAGTAGGAAAAGGCACATACGACCGTCGATTTACCATCCAATTTAAAAGCAACGAAATTTTGGGCGACGAAGGCGCAGGTCTTGCCAACGTATCGGTATATCCAAATCCCACTAACAATATTTTAAATGTTGTATCTCCTGAAGCCAAGGTCAACACTGTTGAGATATATGATATAAGTGGAAGAATCCTCCGAAATATAGACCTATCCACAACTACCCATTACCAAATAGACTTAAGCAATCTTCAAAATGCAATCTATTTTGTTAAGATAAGTACAGAAATAGGAGAAGTAACAAAACAAATTGTCAAACAATAAACAATAAATCCCCACAATCAATTATTCACTTAACCTAGAAAAGACCGCGTAAGAGCGGTCTTTTTTATCTAATAATTGAACTGATTTCAGAAACAAAATTATAGTATATTACAGCGTATATATAACGTATTTATAGTGTGTATATAGCGTGTTTATAGTATGTTTATAGTATGTTTATAGCATAGTATATCTATAAAACATCAATCTAAATATTATAAATAAAGGAAAAGAACCACTGTAAAGAATAATAGAAAATAAACCTAACAGCGAAGAATTAAAAAGAAAACCCAAAAACTCCAGTAATGCCAAATTCTCGGGCACCAGGATTGTCAAGATAATTCCCCCGGAAATTGAAGTCCAATCTAAAAACCCGGAAGATATTACCCACGCCCACACTCCATTCCCAATAAATATCCTCTGGGGCTTGGTACACTATATTTGAAGCATTCAAGTCTATATTCTCCTGTGATATGGTTCCATACACAGCCCTGAGGCCAACTACTTCACGGAGGTCTAGCTTCCTAAGCAATGGAATTCTTGAGAATATTCTACCCCCAAAATTGTGCTGTAGATGAAGCGATGTGTATGTGTCACTCACAAATTCATAATAATCCAACTGTGTAAAACTGTTATAAAGGCTAAAATAAGTTTGGTTTCCCGGGATAGGATTCAACAAGCTTAGTGGTACGGCTCCTATGGTAGTACCGACCTCAACTGTTGAGAGCAAACGTCCCAACCCCCCAATGTTCCAAGGCTGTGTATAAAGCGCCTGCACCTTTTTATATTCAAAATCACCACCCATTACGCCCTTTAAACCATAACTGTACCCTGCATAAAACGACGGAAAGTCCCCATCATTGATAACAGTACGTTCCACCCCATAACCAGAGGTCTTCCTCCCAGGGGCGTATAAAAAGCCTAATTGTATTTCGGCCTGTTTCAATTCGCTTTTCACTTCTCCCGTGAAAACACCGTCTTCCATTACTTTATAATCGATACTGAAAGTATCGGTAGCAGATTTTAGGGTTCGGTAAGAGCCCGTGAGTCTTAAAATAAAGTTTTTCCAAGGTTCAATATCAAAACCTATTGTGCTGAGATTTATTCGTGACAGCCTATCATTAGCTCCCACAGAGAGCAATGAAGAAGAAGCTAAGCTTCGCCCCAGAACATCATTGCTATTGGTAAGACTGGCACCCGTTTGTTCCACATCGCGACGGTTACCGCCAAAAACAGTAAGTCTTGATTTTCTGTCCAACAACCATTTACCCGATATACCATATTTGAAACGTTCATCTTTAAACCCATAAGCTCCAAAACCTTCCAGTCGCCAAGGATCATTTTGACTAAAATAGGTCCTTCCTCCTAAACGAATACGCAAACCTTCTGCTTCATTGAAGCCGAAAATTGAAAATACCGGACCCACGTCAAAATTGTTAACCTCGTAATAACCACTGGCCAAAGTTGCGCCCACATTATAAAGCGCTTTAAAACGCCGAACTGTCTTTAATGTATCAAGCATTTTATAAACTCCCTTTTCATCCTTACTCAGCTTTTCCATTCGGTTCTTTTCCCAAAACTCATCCGGTCTATTGTACACTTCATATTGGTACGGATCCACCTGATCGCTGTAAAACTTTTTCCCTTTAGGAAGATTGAAGGAGTAATTATCATATAGGGTAGTGCGCTTTCCGTAAACTCCTTTCGCAGTTTCCTTTTTTTGAAAGCTGAAGTCACTCATAAAGTAATCTCGTGTAATCAAAAAGATAGAATCGTTCAATACGTCAAATTCCTGTTCTATATACACATCGCGCACCCAGTTTAAGTTGGCACTTTTTGAAGCTTGCAGATTTATTTCCTTAATAGCCCAAGTAGTATCATTTACCCAAAAATCACCCTTAAAGGTAAGCTCATTCTTTCGTCGAGGGTAGTATACAATATTATAACACCATTTATTGTCACGATAGGCGCTGTCGCGAAGCACATAGTTGTAAACGTCTATACCAGTTCGGGATAGTGGACTGGTAAATGCTTTATCAAAAAACTTCAAATAATTGTCGTAAACATCATATTCGCTGTAAAGATCTTTTACAAAAGCAATGAGGGTTTGGTTGTTTTCAAAACCAGAGTTTTTGTTTCCCTGTAATATTTCTTTTTCTTCATTCAGCAGATTGTCGCCATATACCTTTGAAGCTGCTTCGTTTATAAAAATTGGCAGGTAGGTATTTCCGGTAATATTTGAAGTGTCGGTCTGCTCAAAAACAAACTCCATTCCTTTAAAAATTCTACTTTTTATAAGCGCGCTGTCTATAGTATTAAGGTCAAACTCAAGTTTTTCGTATTTATCGTATTGGTACTGTTTAAATTTTTTAACGCCATTATCCCTTCGGTTTTCCCAAATTTTCCGAAGTATATCAATAGCTGGATTGTTCTTTTTTGAAGTTTTTCCGCTGTAAACAACCACTTCATCCAGTGCATCGGCACTCTCTTCCATAACCACTTCCATATTGTAAGTGCTTCGCGAAGTAAGCTCAACTTCTTTAGTTGCGTAGCCAATAAATGAAAATATAACTGACCTGTAAGTTTTATCGCTTTCCAAATAAAACCGCCCGTTTTCGTCAGAGATAGTTCCTTCCTGTGAATCCTTAAAAATTACGTTGGCAAAGGCAACCGGATAATCAGTAGCATCTTTAATAACACCGCTAACTTTGGTTTGGGCAAAAACCGAAGCCCCAATAACAATAAAAAAAGACAAAAAAAGGTACTTCATAAATTTATGGGACTGATATTTTTAGGGAATATAAAGTTAGTCTCTATAAAGAACTTTCTTTACAGCCTTAACAACATCTTCACTGTTAGGCAGCCATTCTTCCAATAAGTTAGGAGAAAACGGCGCGGGTGTATCTGCAGTGTTAATTTTTACAATAGGAGCATCCAAATAATCGAAAACTTGATTTTGAACCTGGTAAGTTATTTCAGTTGAAACGTTTCCGAAAGGCCAAGCTTCTTCCAAAATTACCAAACGGTTGGTTTTTTTGACTGATTCAAAAATGGCTTCATAATCCAAAGGACGGATGGTTCTTAAATCAATTATTTCACACTCAATACCTTCTTCAGCAAGGGCTTCAGCAGCTTTATATGCTTCTTTTATAATTTTTCCGAAAGAAACAACGGTTACATCATTTCCTTTTCTTTTAATATCGGCAACCCCAAGCGGAATTAAATATTCTCCTTCGGGCACTTCATCCTTATCGCCATACATTTGCTCGCTTTCCATAAAAATAACTGGATCGTCATCGCGGATGGCGCTTTTCAACAATCCTTTTGCATCAGCTGGATTACTTGGCACTACTACTTTCAGCCCCGGACAGTTTGCGTACCAGCTTTCAAAAGCCTGACTATGTGTTGCCGCAAGTTGACCGGCGGAAGCTGTTGGCCCACGGAAAACGATAGGGATATTAAACTGCCCACCGCTCATTTGGCGCATTTTGGCAGCATTGTTAATTATTTGATCAATGGCAACCAAAGAAAAGTTGAAGGTCATAAACTCTACAATTGGCCTATTGCCGTTCATGGCAGAGCCCACGGCAATACCTGAAAACCCCATTTCGGAAATTGGAGTATCAATAACCCGTTTTGCGCCAAACTCGTCGAGCATTCCCTTACTGGCTTTATAAGCCCCGTTATACTCGGCAACTTCTTCGCCCATTAAATATATAGATTCGTCGCGACGCATTTCTTCGCTCATCGCCTCGGCTATTGCCTCTCTGAATTGTAATGTCTTCATCTGTCTAAATTGAAATGTAAATAACTGAAATTTTTCAGGGATAGCAAAAATACTATAATTACCATCTGTTTAGGTATTATTTCTTCACTTTTAATCAAATTTTATTATGCGTGCATAACAAAAAAAGGAAATATATTCTTAACTTCGCACACGAGCAATTTGAAACCCTTTCAGTTTTTTTCAATTGCTGAAATCTACAATCCAAAAACACTTTTAAAGATGAAAATATTAGTCTGTATAAGTCACGTACCGGACACTACCTCGAAAATCAATTTTACCGATGGCGATACCAAGTTTGACACAAACGGGGTTCAATTCGTAATCAATCCAAACGACGAGTTTGGCCTTACCCGCGCCATGTGGTTTAAGGAAAAACAAGGCGCTACCGTACATGTGGTAAACGTGGGCGGTGCCGAAACCGAGCCTACACTTCGCAAGGCATTGGCAATTGGCGCCGATGAAGCAATTCGTGTAAACACTCCAGCAACCGATGGTTTTTCCGTTGCAAAACAGCTTGCAAATGTTGCAAAAGAAGGCGATTACGATTTGGTAATCGGAGGTCGAGAATCTATTGATTACAACGGCGGAATGGTTCCAGGAATGGTTGCCAAATTAATTGGCGCAAACTTCGTAAATACCTGCATCGGCCTTGAAATGGAAGGTGATACAGCCACTGCAATTCGCGAAATTGACGGCGGAAAGGAAACATTGAAAACGTCACTTCCGTTAGTAATCGGCGGCCAAAAAGGTTTGGTTGAAGAAAGCGATCTTCGCATCCCCAATATGCGCGGTATTATGCAGGCCCGCACAAAACCGTTGAACGTAAAAGACCCTGTGGATGCAAATGCCGAAACAAACACGGTGTCATTTCAAAAACCTGCCCCAAAAGGTGCTGTAAAGTTGGTTGATAGCGTAGATGAATTAATAAATCTTCTTCACAACGAAGCGAAGGTTATTTAAATTTCAAATTTTAAGCACCAAATTCCAACTTTGGAATTTGGGATTTTAGACTTGGAATTTTCGAATTAACTGACGATTCCAAATCTTAAGTATTAATTTCAAAATAATATTAAAATGATATTAGTTTATACAGAATCAGAAGAAGGAAAAATCAAAAAAATAGCTTTGGAAGCAGTTTCGTACGCAAAGGGAATTGCCGACCAAATGGGAACTTCGGTTACCGCGGTCAGCATTAATGCGAATGACGTTTCAGAATTGAAAAAATACGGCGCTTCAAAAGTTTTGCAGGTTTCCAATGACAAATTTAACAAATTCAATGGCGAAGCGTATGCAGATACAATTGGACAGGCCGCAAAAAACGAAGGCGCATTAGTTATCGTATTAACTTCCAGCGCAAACAGTAAGTTTTTAGCCCCTACTTTGGCGGTAAATCTTGAAGCCGGATATGTGGCAAACGTAATTTCACTTCCGGAAAGCACCTCACCGTTTAAGGTAGAGCACAGCGTTTTTACGAACAAGGCTTTTGCTACTACCGAAATCAAAACCGATATTAAAATAATAGGTTTGGGAAAAAATTCATACGGATTAAAGGAAAATGAAACTTCCGCCACAACCGAAGCCTTTTCACCGAATCTTGATGCGCACGATTTTGATATGGAAATTGTTTCCGTAGATAAAGCAACCGACAAAGTAACCATAGCCGATGCCGAAATAGTAGTTTCCGGCGGTCGTGGGCTTAAAGGTCCCGAAAATTGGGGAATGGTTGAAGACCTTGCACAAACATTGGGCGCAGCAACGGCTTGCTCAAAACCAGTGAGCGATATGGGCTGGAGACCCCACAGCGAGCACGTTGGGCAGACAGGAAAACCAGTTGCTTCCAACCTTTACATTGCCATTGGTATTTCTGGTGCAATCCAGCATTTGGCTGGTATCAACGCTTCAAAAGTAAAAGTAGTTATCAACAACGATCCTGAGGCTCCTTTCTTTAAGGCTGCAGATTATGGTATTGTTGGCGATGCTTTTGAAATTGTACCAAAACTCACCGAAAAATTAAAGGAATTTAAAGCACAGAACGCATAATTTTTTATTAATTTGTGCCCCGAAAAAGGGCTGTTTAGATAAGGAAACATCCAAATTTAAACAGCCTTTTTTTATTGTTTTTTTATTCGTTACTTTTATAATCAATTGTTTAACTGAACACAGCGTACTATATAACGACCACTGATTTTTGAAGAATGAGTTTAGTAAAACTTACCATAAAAGGAATATCTTACAGCCAAACGCAGAATGGCGCCTATGCCCTTATTTTGAACGAAGTGGACGGTGAACGTAAACTACCTATAGTAATTGGCGCTTTTGAGGCACAGTCCATCGCCATCGCGCTGGAAAAAGACATTACGCCACCACGACCGCTTACCCACGACCTTTTTAAAAACTTCGCAGACCGTTTTGAAATTGTGGTAAAGCAAGTAATTATCCACAAACTCGTGGATGGTGTTTTTTACTCAAGCATCATTTGCGAACGCGACAAGATTGAAGAAATCATCGATGCCCGAACTAGCGATGCCATTGCATTGGCACTTCGGTTTAAGGCGCCTATTTTTACGTATAAAAATATTTTGGACAAGGCTGGTATCTATTTAAAAACATCTACTTCCAAAAAAGCACTGTCAAAAAAAGAAGAAGCGGTTATTGAAAATTTAATTCTTGGAGAGGATAAGGAATCTGTAAAGCCTTCAAGCGAAGATTACACTAAATTTAGTCTAAGCGAGTTAAATAAAATGTTGGAAGAATCAGTAAAAAATGAAAACTACGAAAAGGCAGCAAGTATACGTGATGAAATATCGAAAAGGGAGTAGTTTTAATATTTATTAAAAAACAAATTATAGTTTCCCTGAGCGAGCCTGTATGAAGCCAGTGCAAGTATTGAAGGGTTGGAGTTTAAAAAGAATATGCAAAAATTCACACTTGTAGCCATTGCGCTTTTTTTCATCGGAAACACTTTTGCACAAAGTATTGAGAAAACCTGGCAATTTTCAGAAGTAAAAGATCAAAGCGGCCTCTCCGTTTTAACCATAAACCCCGAAAAGGATTTTCTTAAACTCGAAAACGGCGTTTTTGAATATCAGGTTGCCAATGATAGCTTAAAGTCGAGCGGTGATTATATGTTTCAGGATAATTTATTGGTGCTTTTTTTCAATAATCCCCCAGACAGCATCAGAAGATTTCGCGTAGAGAAAGTTACCGATAGCACCCTTTCCCTTTCTGAAAACAATTACAAATACCAGCTAAAAACACCAAGCACAGAAAATGCTTCGGCATTGGAAACGGTTACTAAAACTTCAGGAATAATTCCGAGTCAAGGTTTTTCAATGGAAAGCCTATGGCGTGGGGTTTTGGGCATGATTTCACTTTTGGTCATTGCTTTTCTTTTCAGCTCAAATAGAAGAGCAATTAACTGGAAAACCGTCGGAATTGGGTTAGCATTCCAGCTTTTGATTGCCATTGGAGTTTTGAAAGTAAATTTTATAAAAAGTGCTTTTGAAGGCGTGGGCCAACTGTTCGTAAACGTTTTGGATTATACCAAAGCAGGAAGTGAGTTTCTCTTTGGAGGGATGCTGGACATCAACTCTTTCGGTTTCATTTTTGCCTTTCAGGTTTTGCCAACCATTATATTTTTCTCTGCACTTACTTCTGTGCTTTTTTACTTCGGAATTATACAAGTAGTGGTAAAAGGAATGGGATGGCTGCTTACGAAGCTTTTAAATATTTCGGGAGCCGAAAGTTTAAGCGTTGCCGGAAACATTTTTTTGGGCCAAACCGAAGCCCCTCTTTTGATTAAAGCGTATTTGGGAAAAATGAACAAGAGCGAAATGCTACTTGTTATGATTGGCGGAATGGCCACGGTAGCGGGAGCGGTACTTGCTGCGTATATAGGCTTTTTGGGCGGTGACGACCCCGAACTTCGGTTGACATTTGCCAAACATCTTTTGGCAGCCTCTGTAATGGCAGCGCCTGGCGCCATCGTGATTTCTAAAATACTTTATCCACAGACTGAACCCATTAATACCGACGTAAAGGTTTCTTCAGAAAAAATTGGCTCCAACTTTTTGGATGCTATTGCTAACGGAACTACCGAAGGCCTAAAACTTGCTGTAAACGTGGGCGCCATGCTTTTGGTTTTTGTAGCTTTTATTGCAATGCTCAATGGAATATTAGGATGGTTTGGCGAAGTAACTTCAATCAATAGTTGGGTGGCTGAAAAATCTGCTTATGATAGTCTTTCTTTGGAAGCAATTTTGGGGACTGTATTCGCTCCTTTAATGTGGCTTATTGGCGTGGCAAAAGAAGATATGATGATGATGGGCCAATTATTGGGAATAAAGCTCGCAGCCAGTGAATTTGTAGGGTACATTCAGTTGGCAGAACTTAAAAACGTGACCAATGAGCTACACCTTAATTACGAAAAAAGCATCATAATGGCAACCTATATGCTGTGTGGGTTTGCGAATTTTGCATCCATCGGAATTCAGATTGGCGGTATAGGCTCTTTAGCACCTGGGCAACGAAAAACTCTTTCTAAATTTGGGATGAAAGCCTTGATTGGAGGGACTATTGCATCGTTAATATCTGCAACCATCGCGGGAATGATTATTGGCTAATAGCTCCTCACAACTGTTTTTACCCAGTCTGCAGCTTCCTCTATAGACTGAAAATAACTAAAGGCACCCGCAAAAAGACCTTGCTCCTCGATAGCTTCATTTTTAACTGCATTGTTATTTGAAACTATCGCTATGCCTACCACACTTTTAGATTTTATACTATTGTAAACCTCTGGGTTCACTCTTTTTGCCATTTCCCTATTAGAGACCACAACACATTTTCGTCCCCTATAATGCGAATCGATGATTTCCACAAACTCTTCTGCCTCTTCATGATCATAAACTGATGCATTAAAGTGAAAAATTGCGTACAATGGATAACATTCCAATATACCCGTGGATAGCTGATATTTATTTTCCATATGTTTAAGGATTTCGATTTAAATTTAATCAAAATCTTAACACATCTGAGAATCGTTAATAACTTATTTAAAAGCAATTCCGAAATAATTTTAGCATCAACATCCCTATTAGTATTTTTAGACCAATAATTTATTTGCTCAAAAAAATGAAACAATATCACGACCTTCTTAAACATGTAATAAAAAAAGGCACTGTAAAAGAAGACCGCACGGGCACAGGCACCAAAAGTGTTTTCGGCTACCAAATGCGCTTTGATCTCAGTGAAGGTTTTCCCATGGTCACTACTAAAAAACTTCATCTTAAATCAATTGTTTATGAGCTTTTGTGGTTTTTGAACGGTGATACAAATATTAAGTATCTACAAGAAAAGGGTGTGCGCATTTGGAACGAATGGGCAGATGAAAATGGCAATCTTGGGCCCGTTTACGGTCACCAGTGGCGAAATTGGAACAGTGAGGAGATTGATCAGATTTCTGATATAGTTAAAACCCTAAAAACCAATCCTGATAGCCGCCGAATGCTTGTAAGCGCTTGGAACCCTAGTGTTTTGCCAGACACCTCAAAACCTTTTGCTGAAAACGTCGCTAATGGCAAAGCAGCGCTTCCACCCTGCCACGCCTTTTTTCAATTTTATGTAGCCGATGGAAAATTATCCTGCCAGCTTTACCAACGCAGTGCCGATATTTTCTTGGGCGTTCCTTTCAATATTGCATCGTATGCGCTTTTAACTTTAATGATGGCGCAGGTTTGTGGATACCAGCCTGGTGATTTTGTGCACACCTTTGGCGATGCCCATATTTACAGCAACCATTTTGAACAAGTTGAACTTCAATTATCGCGCAAACCGCGAGCATTGCCAAAAATGTTGCTTAATCCAGAAGTAAAAGATATATTTGGCTTCACTTTTGATGACTTTACACTTGTAGATTACAATCCACACCCCCACATTAAAGGTGCTGTTGCCATATAACTTAAATTAAAACCCCAAGATGAAGAACTTATTTATTGCTTTATGCCTACTATTTACCACCACCATTTTTGCCCAGCAAGAGTGGGGAGATGTTCAAAAAAATACAGTTACCCTGAAAGAAATAGGCCCAGTTTGGCCCGGTTGTGAAAACGGTAGCGCTGCCGAACGCGATAATTGCTTCAACAATAAACTTGCAACGCACATTGCCAAAAACTTTAAATATCCACCAGAGGCTTACAAAAAGAACGAGCAGGGTAGAGTGATTGTCGAATTTATTATAAATGAGCAAGGTTTGGTTGAAGTAAAAAATGTATCTGGAGGATCAAAAGCACTACAGGACGAAGCTAAACGAAATATTATGGCAATCCCGAAAATGGCAAAACCCGGTATGATGGGCGGTAAGGCACGACCTATTAAATTTACGGTTCCTTTTACTTTTAAAACGGGAAAATAAGATGATGAAAAACATATTTCTAGCCTTAGTTCTAGTAATTATCTCGTCCACTTTATACGCTCAGGAAGAAACGGTAACCGAAGTTTCAGAATCCGAAATGACTACAGCTGATGTACCTTATGCCGTAATTGAAAATGTTCCTGTATATCCAGGGTGTGAAGGTAACGGCAATCAAGAATTGAAAAAATGCATGTCTACCAAAATTTCAGAATTTGTCAACCAGAATTTTGACATGAAAAAAATTGAGGCTTTAGATCTACCCCCTAAAGTTTATAGAACTTCAGTTCAATTTAAAATAGACAAAGAAGGTAAAGTTGTTGATGTTAGAGCACGTGCGCCGCATCCTGAGATTGAAAAAGAAGCAGTTCGCGTGGTAAGCAACCTTCCCCAAATGCAACCGGGAAAACAAAGAGGAATAGCGGTTGGAGTGCTATATTCACTTCCAATTATTTTCAAAGTTGAACCTCCAACAAAAGATGAAAAGAAAAAGAAAAAACAAAACTAGATAAAACTAGTTTAACAACTGTTTAACGCAAGTTAAATAGTCTTCAACAATTTTAATATTTATATTTAAAGTGTCGTCAAAAAAATGCGGCACTTTTTTTATGATTGCTACAGATACACTGGTTTCACTTTTTATAGAAACCCGCGAATATACCGAAACTATATGCCAACCGCTGGAAATTGAGGACTATGTAGTCCAGCCAATTGTGGACGTTTCCCCTCCAAAATGGCACTTGGGCCACACCACTTGGTTTTTTGAGGAATTCATTTTAAAGCCACACAAACCAAATTACCGATTGTTTCATGAAGACTTCGCATTTGTCTTCAACAGTTATTACGAAAATGTTGGGAAACGGGTACTTCGAACCGATCGCGGAAACCTTTCCCGACCCGGCGTGGCAAAGGTTTACGATTATCGACGCTACGTTACTAATGAAATGAAGGATTTTCTTTCTGAAGACGTTTCAAAAGATATAGAAGAAATTCTGTTAATAGGAATACATCACGAAAAACAACACCAAGAACTGCTTATAACAGACATAAAGTACATTTTGGGCAATAATCCCTTATTGCCAAAATACAATGATTCCTTTTTAGAAAACCCCCTCCAAAATTTTCAACAGGAATGGATTGAAATGAAGGAAGGTATTTATGAGATAGGCCATAAAAATTCCGACGAATTCTGCTATGACAATGAGTTGGGAAGGCACAAAGTATATCTTCACGACTATAAAATTTCAAACAAACTTGTTACGAATGCCGAATTCCTTGGATTTATTAAGGCCGTTGGCTACAAAGATTTCAATCTTTGGCATGCAGAAGGCTGGGATTGGGTACAGCAAAACAATATTTCCCAACCTATGTATTGGCACAATATTGATGGCGAATGGCACCAATATACATTGAATGGACTTCAAAAATTAAATACTGATGCCCCACTTACACACATTTCCTATTATGAAGCTTTTGCCTTTGCCCAATGGAAAGGCTGCCGTTTGCCCGCAGAATTTGAATGGGAAGCTGCACAGGAAAATTTTAAATGGGGCACCCGTTGGGAGTGGACGGAGAGCGCGTATCTGCCCTACCCAGGCTACACAAAAGCACCCGGAGCCATTGGCGAGTACAACGGGAAATTTATGGTAAATCAAAAGGTGTTGCGCGGCGGTTCCGTGGCAACTGCTCCCAAACACACAAGACCTACGTACCGCAACTTTTTTCAAACCAACCTGCGGTGGCAATTCACTGGGTTAAGATTAGCAAAATAATTACGACTATCACCTTATGGCAACAACTACAGCAATCATATTAAACACAACTTTTAAAAAAGAAGTTTTTGAAGGCTTGAGCGCTTTCCCAAAATATATATCGTCAAAATATTTCTATGATCAAAAGGGCGATAAGCTTTTTCAGGATATTATGGCGATGCCTGAATATTATCTCACAGGATGCGAGTTTCAAATACTTTCTTCAAACACTGAAACCATTGGAGAGCTTTTCCGCGACCGCGAAAATGGTTTAGATTTAATTGAATTGGGACCGGGAGACGGAAAAAAAACAAAATTATTGTTGAAATACATGGCCGAAAACAATTTCAATTTTGTTTACAAGCCTATTGACATTAGCGAAAACGCCGTGGAATTGCTTTCAAAAAATTTGTCCGAAGAAATGCCCTCGCTAAAAGTTGATGCAGAAGTAGGCGAATATTTTGAGGTTTTGGAAAGACTGAAAGGTTTCAATAAACGCAAAAAAGTAATTATGGTTTTAGGAAGCAATATTGGCAACCTTAAACACCCTAAAGCGATTGAATTTCTCTCAAAATTGAAAGACGCCATGCTTCCCGACGATTTGCTTTTTATGGGTTTTGACCAGAAAAAAAATCCTCAAACAGTAATCGATGCGTACAATGATGAAGCTGGAATTACAGCTGCTTTCAACAAAAATGTTTTAACCCGAATAAACCGTGAACTCGGCGGAAATTTTGAAGCTGATAAATTCAAACATTGGGAAATGTACAATCCCGAAACAGGCACGGCCAAAAGTTTTTTGGTGGCTACAGAAGCTATGCAGGTAACTATCGAAAAACTACAGTTAACGGTAAATTTTGATAAATGGGAAACTATCCATACTGAAATTTCGCAGAAATACGATGATAAAACAGTGCAATGGCTTGCAGAAAAATCCGGTCTCGAAATTGAAACTTCCTTCACCGATGAAAAAGAGTATTATAAAAATTATGCCTTTAGAAAGTTGTGATGCAAGCTGCTGAACCTTAAACTTATAAAATATTAAATCTATCGATTTTTCAACATTTCGACTTTTCAACTCATCGAACCCAAAATTTCAATAAGTTTTTGCAACTCCGCTTCGGTGTTGTAATAATGAAAACTTACACGAATGCCACCACCACGGGGCGAACAGATAATATTGTTTGCTTGTAACTTTTTAAATATTCTATTATCTCCTTTCAAATTATAAATTGATGAATGGTTTTTTCGAAATAGGGTATCATTTTTTAACAAATCCATTTCGGCAAAACGTTCTTTCGCCTTTGCTGAAAGGGAAGCGATTTTTTGGTATAAATCTTCCCTTCCCAACTTTTCCTGAAACAACATAGCCTGCTCCAAACTGCCATAGTTCAAAGTATCTTGATGGCCCGGTTCAAAATGTTTCATAAAAGCAGTTTCCGTTGCCAGACTTTCAAAGCGTTCAGCGGAATTGAAACCAATTGTCTTCGGAAAAATACGTTCGCGGGCAGCTTCCTTCACTATAATAAACCCAATGCCGTACCCCGCCGCAAGCCATTTATAGGCGCTCGCACCTAAAACATCAATGGCGTTTTCGGCAAAACTGAAATTTTCCGTTCCCAAATATTGAGTGCCATCCGCAATCAAAAGCAGGTTTGGATGATAGCTTTTCAACTGCTTAAGAAATTCAAAATCTATCTTTATACCGTTTAGCCATTGCACAATGCTGAACATAAAAACATCCGGTTTGTGTTTTGCCACAGCTTCCTCAATATTTTGCTCCAAATTTTCATCAATTTCGGCATAGCAAACATCAAAATCACGGGTTTCAACAGGCCAATTTACGGAGGGATAATCATCTTTTAAAAGCAGTACTTTTTGTCCTTTCGGAAGTCCTTCCATAATTGTATTTATCGCAAAAGAAATATTCGGCACCAAAGCGGTCTCTTCCGCTGAAGCGTGAAAGAAATTGGAAACCGCTTGGCGAATTTGTTCAATATGTAGTTTGTGCTTATCGCGAAAAACACTCGCTTGGTTCATCAAGTCAAGGTCGTGCTGTCTGCGCCATTCAATAACAGGTTTGGGAATTACCCCATTTGACGCGGTATTTAGGTATGTACAAGATTCCAAAACCGGAAAGTGTTTTCTTAATTCTTCCATAAGTAATGGCCAAAATGGCGAATTTTAGGTATTTTTACAATACTGGAATTTTCAGTGATTTTGAACTTCAACGAAAGTAACCAACTATGTTTTCAAAAACTAAAAAAACCGAAAGAATTGATGCCGAACAGCGCGAGCAGTACGAGTACGCCCGTCGCCGCATAAAACAGAAAAAAAACCTGATGCGCCATTTTATATTGTTTTTGGTGGGCTCGGTACTACTTATTATTATAAACCCAGTGTTGGGTTATGGCGAAAATTTCTTTATAAAGGATTGGTTTATTTGGGCTATTTTAATTTGGACTTTTATATTCCTCGTACATCTTTTCAACGTTTTTGTGATGAATAAATTTATGGACAAGGAATGGGAAGACCGCCAACTCGAAAAACTGAAAGCCCGCCAAGCCGAACGCATGGCCGAGCTTCAGAAAAAAGTGGATGCCGAACTGCAACTGCCCACAAACCCACCGGCCACTTCAAAAAAAAACGAGCTGAACAACCCGTTACCGCCAGACGTACAATGATTACAATGATTGCCGCCGCTGGCGAGAATAACGAACTGGGAAAGGATAACGACCTGCTTTGGCACTTGCCGGATGATTTTAAACGCTTCAAAAAACTCACCACCGGACATTACATCATTATGGGGCGAAAGACTTTTGAGTCGTTCCCGAAACCGCTTCCCAATAGAACTCATATAGTTATTACCCGAAACACTGATTACAGAAAAGAAGAAGCTGTGGTGGTTCACGATATTGAAAAGGCGTTGAAAATTTCAAAAGAAGATGCGCAGCCCTATATTATTGGTGGCGGCGAAATTTATAAATTGGGACTTCCCATTGCCGATAAAATTGAACTTACCCGCGTACATGGCACGTTTGCCGATGCCGACACTTTTTTTCCAGAGTTTTCAGAGGAGAAGTGGGAGCTTGTTTCCAAAGAAGAACATCCCAAGGACGAGAGACATAACTATTCCTTTACGTACGAAACTTGGGTGCGAAAATAATGAACTCCAAACCCCAAAGGTTTTTGAAACCTTTGGGGTTTTGCTTCCAAAAAAACTCTTTTGAAAACCATCTTAAAACATATTGCTTCCCAAAACAACTTCAACTGTCTCGATAGCAAACCCCTTTCGGGTGGCGATATCAACGAGGTTTTTCTTTTAAATTGTAGCGAAGAAAATTTTGTCGTCAAGATTAACAGTGCCTCAAAATTCCCAGCACTGTTTGAAGCGGAAGCAAGCGGATTGCGATTGCTGAAACAAAACAGTGGTTTTAAGATTCCAGCGGTGATTGCCAAAGGAATATATCAAAACACGGCCTATTTGATATTGGAATACATTTTCCCTGGAAATCCCTCAAAAAACTTTTTGGAAAAATTTGCCGAGGCGCTTGCGTGCCTGCACAAAACAACTGCCAAAAATTTTGGACTGGACCACGACAACTACATTGGCAGTCTTCCGCAGCAAAACAACTTTTGCAGTTCGGCTTCAGAATTTTATATCACGCAACGTTTGGAGCCACAGTTCAAAATGGCTGCAGACAACGGTTTTAATTTTAAAAACTTAGAGAAATTTTTTAAGAATATTTCGGAAGAAATCTCAAACGAGGCTCCAGCTTTAGTCCACGGCGATCTTTGGAATGGCAACTATATGGTTTCCAAAATTGGCGAAGCAGTTTTGATAGATCCCGCCGTAGCCTATGCACCGCGCGAAATGGATATTGCCATGATGAAATTGTTCGGTGGGTTTTCAGAAGAAATTTTCTCCAATTACAATGCTGCTTTTCCTTTAGGCGAAGGCTGGAAAGAAAGGCTTCCCCTTTGGCAATTATACTATTTGTTGGTACACCTCAACCTTTTCGGAAGTGGTTACTTGCCGCCGGTCAATTCAGCAATAAAAAAATATTCATAGAATTAATCCTATTTTTGTATTTCTAAACCAATCGACAATGAAAGCATATATATTTCCCGGACAGGGTGCCCAATTTACGGGAATGGGCAAAGATCTTTACGAAAATTCCCCAAAGGCGAAAGAGCTGTTTCAGCAAGCCAACGAGATTTTGGGTTTTGATATTACCAAAATAATGTTTGAAGGCACTGCCGATGAACTTAAGGAAACCAAAGTAACGCAGCCAGCTATATTCCTCCACTCCACTATTTTGGCGGAAGTGATGGGCAGCAAGTTCCAGCCAGATATGGTTGCCGGACATTCCTTGGGTGAAATTTCGGCCTTGGTGGCCAACAGAACGCTTGCTTTTAGCGATGGCCTGCAATTGGTTTACAAACGCGCCTTGGCAATGCAAAAGGCTTGTGAGCAAACACCATCAACCATGGCAGCAGTTCTGGGACTGGACGATCATTTAGTTGAGGAAATATGCGCCAACACGCCGGGCATTGTGGTTGCCGCAAATTATAATTGCCCGGGTCAATTAGTAATTTCGGGCGATGTGGATGCCGTGGGAAAAGCCTGTGAAAGTTTAAAGGAAGCTGGCGCACGCAGAGCATTGATACTGCCCGTTGGCGGCGCTTTCCACAGCCCGTTGATGGAACCTGCGCGGGAAGAGCTGGCGGCGGCCATTGAGGCAACAACTTTTACCGAACCTGCCTGCCCAATCTATCAAAACGTTTCCACCTTTGCGGTTACTGAGCCTTCGGAAATTAAGGAAAACCTTATTTTTCAATTGACCGCTCCGGTTAAATGGACGCACAGTGTTCAAAATATGATCAAAGATGGAGCCTCAAAATTTATTGAGGTTGGCCCAGGCAATGTTTTACAGGGGCTTGTGAAAAAAATTGATGCTTCAGCAGAAACTGAAAAAGCAGAAGTTTAATTTGATATTTTGAAAATAAAAAACACCGAATGGAAAATTCCGTTCGGTGTTTTTATTTCATTTAGTTTTCTATCTATGCGCTTATCCTACAATCTGCACAATCTTTCACCTCGCCATAATAGGTTTCGCGGTATTTATGTATGGTTTTAAAAGGAACTCTCAAAAAAGTTTTTTTAATGTAAATTACACTTGTGGTGAACATTCCCATCTTTTCTGTAAATCGTTTTTCTGTTTTTGTTTGTCGTTTCACTGAAACTAACTTCATAACTTTTGTTTATCGGTTTGCGGCAAAGAAACAAAGGCTTAGGGCCAATTCCAAATTATTAGCGTTAAACCTTTTATAAAAACTATTGTAATTTACTGATAATTAAATATTTCTGATTTTCCTTTCCCACTTCCACGCAGATTCAAGAGCGTCTTCCATCGTTTTTTCAGCTTTCCATCCCAATACTTTATTTGCCTTTTGAGTATCTGCATAAACGGCTATAACGTCTCCCGGTCTTCGATTCACAATTTTATAATTCAGCTTTTCGCCAGTTGTTTTTTCGAAGGAATTCACAACTTCCAAAACAGAACTTCCTCTACCTGTTCCCAGATTAAAAACCTCAAACTGGGTTTCATTTTTTGCAGAAAGTAAACGCTGCAGGGCAATAACGTGCGCCTTTGCCAAATCTACCACGTGAATGTAATCGCGCACGCAGCTACCGTCTTCAGTGGGGTAATCATTGCCAAATACTGAAAGTTGCTCCCGAACTCCGGCAGCGGTTTGCGTAATAAATGGAACCAAATTCTGTGGCACTCCTGCGGGCAACTCGCCAATTTCTGCCGTTTCGTGCGCCCCAATGGGATTGAAGTACCGTAACGCAATCGATTTTAAAGCTGAAATAGAACATGTATCCTTTAATATTTCCTCACTGATTTGCTTTGTATTTCCGTAAGGCGAAGTAGCAGGCTTAACTGGCGCATCTTCAGTAATAGGAAGGGAATCCGGTTCACCATAAACCGTGCAGGACGAACTGAAAATAAAATTCTCAATTCCGTAAGCATTGCATTCCTGAAGCAGATAAATAAGCGTATTTAAATTGTTTTCGTAATAAAGCAATGGATTTTGAACGCTTTCGCCCACAGCTTTACTTGCCGCAAAATGGATAATTCCTTCAATGTCCTGATTTCTTTTAAAAAAATCAGAAACATCGGCTTTAATGCGCAGATCGAGCCGTTCAAATGTCGGGGCTGATTTAGTAATGTTTGTAATTCCTTCCAAAACATCCAAAGATGAATTGGATAGGTTATCGATAATTAAAACCTGATAACCAGAATTTTGAAGTTCAACAACTGTGTGCGAGCCTATGTAGCCCAAACCGCCGGTAACGAGTATTTTTTTCATTATTTGGTAACGAAATTTATAACAGTTTCTGTAATATAATCAATTTGCTCATCATCAAGCTCGGTGTGCATTGGCAGCGAAATCACTTCTTTCACCAATTGGTTTGTAACCGCAAAATCTTCCTCTTTGTAGCGTTCATCTCTGTAAGCTTTTTGAAGGTGCAATGGTATGGGGTAATACACCCCGCACGGAATTCCTTTTTCATTTAAATGATTTACCAGCGCGTCTCGGTCTGCCTTTAAAATTTTTAAAGTGTATTGATGAAAAACGTGACAGTCACAAACATCGCATATGGTTTGAGTGTTATCGCAAAAACCGGTTGGTGTAATTATATTTTCTATTCCGACGAAAGCTTCACTATATTTTCTAGCCGCATTTCTACGCGCAGCATTGTATTCATCCAAATGTGGCAATTTTGCTCGAAGCACTGCCGCCTGGATGGAATCCAACCTGCTATTCACACCCACAACATCGTGATGGTAACGCACGTACATGCCGTGGTTTACAATTCCCCTAATTATGTGGGCTAAATCATCATCATTTGTAAAAATAGCACCGCCATCCCCATAACATCCCAGATTTTTAGACGGGAAAAAGGAAGTTGAAGCTACGTGCCCAATGGTTCCGGTTTTCTTTTTAGATCCGTCTTTTGAAGTATAATCAGCGCCAATACCTTGGGCGTTATCCTCAATTACATATAAATCGTGCTCTTTTGCAATAGCCATAATTTCATCCATATTTGCCGTAAGGCCGAAAAGATGCACGGGAACAATTGCCTTGGTTTTTGGCGTAATTGCTTTCTTAATCGCTTCAATATCTATATTGAAATTTATGGGATCCACATCTACCAACACAGGCGTTAACTGCAAAAGCGCAATAACCTCAACGGTTGCTGCAAATGTAAAATCGGCCGTAATCACCTCATCACCGGGCTTTAGTCCAAGCCCCATCATTGCAATTTGCAGAGCATCGGTACCGTTGGCACAGGGAATTACGTGCTTTACACCTAAATATTCCTCAAGCTCCTTTTGAAATTCGTGAACTTCGGGACCGTTTACAAAAGCGGTAGTTTCAATCACATTCATTATGGAACTATCCACGCGTTCCTTTATATTTTCATATTGACCTTTTAGGTCAACCATTTGTATTTTCTTCATGCTGCTGAAATAATATTGAATTCGGTAAAATTACAAAAATGATATTTGTTAAGGGTTAAGTTATAAGATTAGGTTTTGGTATTTGGTACTTGAAATTTGGTATTTTTGTTCGGTATGCACACCATCTACAATTTACTGATTCTCTTTGTCTCCTTTCTTTTGAAGATTATGGCGCTTTTCAGCAATAAAATGAAACTTTTTGTAAATGGCAGAAAGAACGTTTTTAAAACACTTCATCAAAAAATCTCCAGTGCCGATAAAACCATATGGTTTCACTGCGCCTCGCTGGGTGAATTTGAGCAAGGCGTTCCAATTATGGAGGAAATAAAAAAACTAAAACCCGACCACAAAATAGTTGTCAGTTTTTTTTCGCCTTCAGGCTATGAAGTAAAGAAAAACACACCTTTGGCTGGTGCGGTGGTCTATTTACCGATGGACACAACCACAAACGCAAAAAAGTTTGTTACGGCAGTTCACCCTTCGCTTGCACTTTTTGTGAAATATGAATTTTGGCCCAATTATCTTTTTGAACTTCAGAAGAAGAACATTCCCACCCTATTAGTGTCGGGTGTTTTTAGGGAAAGCCAAATCTTTTTTAAACCTTACGGAGGCTTTATGCGAAGGGCATTAGCTAGTTTTGATCACTTTTTTCTGCAGGACAAAAATTCTGAAACGCTATTAAAAAGTATTGGTTTCAGCAATACCACCGTAAGTGGCGACACACGTTTTGACAGGGTTTCGCACCAAATTGAAATGGACAACACCCTAAAATTTGCAGAGGATTTCAAAGGAAATTCGCTCTGTGTGGTTTGCGGAAGCACCTGGTCCGAAGATGAAGCCATACTTCTGGATTATATAAATTCCGCTCCCGAAAACGTAAAATTCATCATTGCTCCCCATAAAATAGATGTAGATAAAATCGAGGATTTTACAAAAAAGGTTGTCAAAAAAACGGTGCTTCATTCCAGTATAGACGAAGTGAACATATCAGATTATTCTGTTTTGATAATTGACTGTATCGGCTTGTTGAGCAAATTATACAGCTATGCAGACATTGCGTATGTAGGCGGGGCAATGGGCAAAACGGGACTTCATAATATTTTGGAACCTGCCACTTTTGGGGTACCCATAGTTATAGGAAAGAATTTTAATGAATTCCCAGAGGCGAAAAGACTTCGGGATTTAGCAGGTTTGTTTTCAATTTCAAACGCTGCGGAATGTACCGAAATTCTTAACAAATTAATTCTAAATGATTCGCTTCGAAATAAAACAGGGATGATTGCTGGGCATTTTGTCAATAAAAACACAGGCGCAACCAAAAAAATAATTGATTACCTTAAGGCAGATTGAAAACACTTAAAACTGATATTTTTAAGAAAATCAATTCATTTTTAAAATACATTTCACTGAATTAATACTATTTTCACAATTTTTAGTATATAATTATACATTTCACAATTTTAAAAAGCTAGCTTTGTTTTAACAATTAAAAACAATCTAATTATGAAAAAACTTTTTATTGTATTAGCATTAGTTTCACTAGCCTTTGGTTCGTGTCGTGAGCAAAAGACCGAAACCAAGGAAGTAATCAGAGAAGTTGAAGTTGAAGTTGAACCAGAAACTTCTGATGAAAATGAGGGAATACTTGAAAGGGCTGCTAAAGAAGTGGACAAAGAGGTAAATGAAGAAATTGACAAGAAAATTGAAGACATCGGCAACGATGATTAAAATAAAACATTAACCATAAAACTCTATATTATGAAAAAATTAATTTTAATACTAGCGCTGACTTTCACCTTTGGCACAACGTTCACTTCCTGTCGCGAAAATAAAAAAGCCGACGATGTTGAAGATGTAGTTGATGATGTTAATGATGCTATGGACGATGTAGAAGATGAGGTGAAAGACATGACCGACGATGATGCCACAGACCCAGTAGAAAACACCATTCAGGAAGGGGTTAATGAAATTCAAGAAAATACCGGTACCGGTGGAACAGATGATATTTAAACGAAATCTTTAAAACAGCCTAATTAACTTTTAAAATCAACAAATATGAAAAAAGTAGCATTATTTATTTTGAGCACAGCTTTTATAGCTGCCAGTTTTACTTCTTGTCGTGAAAACAAAGAAGAAGTAACTGAAGAAGAAGCAATCATCCAAGAAATGCAGGATGAGGGTGCTGATGTGAAAATTAAAGAAGACGGCGGCGATACCAAAATAAAAATGGAAACCGATGAAAAGGAAGTAAAAATTAAAAAAGATGAAGATGGGGACACTAAGATAAAGATTGACGAAAATAATTAACCCCCAATTTTAAAAAACATAAAAAAACCGACTCTTTCAGTCGGTTTTTTTGTCTACAGTATCCCTCATTTGAGCTTTTAGTTCTTCCATAGATTGTTGTAATTGACGGAGTAAATTACTCTCCGAAGGTTCATCGACCCCAAAAGTCAACTTACTGTTTACCATCCAGAGCTCCTGAATATCCGTCACTTTCACATCTATTGGCAAATATTCATTATTTGAGGAAATAAGCCGTAGGCTTTGGGGGTTATTTGGAATTTTCTGAAGTTTTTTCACCAAAACCGAATCCCTGAGCACGACAATATAAATCTTACTATCAGTCGCCTCATTTATACTCGGTACAGCACGGCCCAACACCCACTCATTCGGTTTTATGTTTGGCAACATACTGTCTCCCTCTACTTGAAAACCGCGATAAGACGCATTTCTGTATTCAGGTAAAGGTATATTGAAAGCGGGTAAGGTTTGGTACCAACCTGTGTCGTGGATGTTATTGGGGTATCCTGCCGCTGCCTTTTGATTTACTAAAAGTATACTGTCATTTCCAGTTGGATCTACAGTTAAAACCTTTGGGCTTACATCACCTCGCGAGGTATCTATATGCTTTTCAAAACTTTTACCGTAAAGCCACAAGGGATTAATATTGAATTGGTCCATAAGTTCCATCACAATTTTTCCGGTGATTTTTGTCTTACCTCTTTCAATATCAGCTGTAGTAGCGCCAATTTCGAGCAATTCTGCGAAAGATTGCTGGGTATGCCTAAGTTCTTCACGCAATTTCTTAAATCGTTGCGCTTCAATGGGTAGCTGTGTTTTCATACCCAAATATATAATATTTTGGAAAATATCCAAATAAAATTTTGGACTATATCCATATAATTTGGAATATTTCCTTATTTTTGGCGATACTCCAAATTTTGCTATGGATTTTAATCGAATAAATGAAAAACTCAGCATTTTAGCCGATGCCGCAAAGTATGATGTTTCCTGTTCCTCAAGCGGAAGCAAGAGACAAAATAAAAACAACGGCCTGGGCAATAGTACCGGAATGGGCATCTGTCATAGCTATACGGAAGACGGCAGATGCGTTTCGCTGTTAAAAATTCTGCTTACCAATCATTGTATTTTTGATTGTGCTTATTGCGTAACGCGAAGAAGTAATGATATAAAGCGCGCAGCTTTTAAGGTACAGGAGGTTGTGGATTTGACAATTAATTTTTACAGACGCAATTACATTGAGGGCCTTTTTTTAAGCAGCGGAATTTTTAAAAACTCAGATTATACCATGGAACGTTTGATTGCGGTTGCAAAAAAGTTGCGTGAGGAAGAGAATTTTAATGGATATATTCACTTAAAGTCCATTCCTGGTGCAAGCGATGAATTGATGCGGGAAGCTGGCCTGTATGCAGATCGTCTTTCGATAAATATTGAAATTCCCACAGAAAAAGGTTTGAAATTACTTGCGCCGGAAAAGAACAAAAAAGATTTTATAAAACCTATGGAAAAGGTGAAGAATGAAATCATTCAATATAAAAATGAAAAAAAACTTTTGAAAAAAGTCCCTCTCTATGCCCCGGCGGGTCAAAGCACCCAAATGATTGTGGGCGCAAGCGGTGAAAGCGACGCTGAAATAATGTACACTTCAGCTTTTTTTTATAAATCATTTAATCTTAAAAGGGTTTATTACTCCGGCTACGTTCCCATAAGCTATGACAATCGCTTACCCTCTATCGGCACTGCGGTTCCGCTTTTACGTGAAAATAGACTTTACCAAACAGATTGGCTCCTTCGGTTTTATGGTTTTGATGTACGTGAATTGCTGAATACCGAATATCCAAATCTGGAATCGGATATAGACCCCAAGTTAAGCTGGGCATTGCGCAATTTAGACCAATTTCCAATTGATATAAATAAGGCAGATATGCGTATGTTACTTCGCGTACCGGGCCTTGGGGTAAAATCGGTCCATAAAATTATTGGTGCACGCAGATATCGAAAACTTAATTGGGAAAACCTTAAATCAATTGGCGCCGCATTGAATAGGGCAAAATACTTCATAACCTGTGATTCCAGAATTTTTGAAGGAAAAGATAGAACGGCCGCACAATTAAAAGGATTGATAATGAATAGCTCCGAAAGCAAATTCAGAAAAGAACTAAGTACCCAGCTGAATTTGTTTGATAATCAAAGTTTACTGCCCAAATGAAAACCATTTTGATTTATGACGGGAGTTTCGATGGGCTTCTTTCCGCTATCTTTTATGTTTTTGAGTTCAAGCTAACAAATGTTTGCATTAAAAAGCGAGAGCACTCACAACAAAATTTCTTTGATGCTGAAGAAGAAATTATAACCGATAAAATAAAAGCAACACGCGTTTGGAAAGGGCTTTCAAAAAAACTTTCGGCAAGAGGGATGCAAAAAATCTACAAAGCTTTCTTGAGTGAAATTCCAACAATTGAAACTGCCATATTAAACTTTATAAAACGTACGTTTTCTTCTGAAGTTCCTATTGAAAATGATAACAGTGACCCATCAATCCTTGAAATAGAAAAAGTTGCAAAAAAAGTAGATCGTGAAAAACACAGAATGGATGCCTTTGTGCGCTTTCGACTAACCAATGACGGTATTTATTTTGCAACCATAGAACCAGATTTCAATGTTTTACCACTGAATACAGCACATTTCAAAAAAAGATATGCAGACCAAAAGTGGCTAATTTATGATCTGAAACGCAAGTATGGTATTTACTACAATCTTCAAAATGTAGCGATGGTTGAGTTGGAAATTTCGTCCGAAGTGAACAACACATCCAAAGCTCTCACGTATTTTACAGTTGACGAAATAAATTTTCAGGAACTGTGGGGCATTTACTTTAAAAACAGTAATATACCTTCCCGAAAGAATATGCGTTTGCATATAAAACATATTCCAAAAAGGTATTGGAAATATTTACCCGAAAAAAAGTTTTGAATTAATTTTTTAATTACTTTTGCACACTATTAATCACTAATCTATTTCAACAATGAAAAAATTATTTTTATCACTTGCCGCTCTTGCATTGGTTGCTTCAGTTTACTCTTGCAGAGATACTAAAACTGAGGAAAACGCAGAAGAGACTGCTGAAACTATGATGGACAACGCTGAGGAGTCTATTGAAGAAGCTGGTGACGCTGTAGAAGAAGCTGCTGAGGAAACTGGTGACGCTATCGAGAATGCTGCTGATGAAACTGAAGAAGCTGTAAAAGACGCTACTGACGGTCAATAAGCATTTTTTGCTAAAAAAATGAAAAGCCCTTTCAAATTTGAAAGGGCTTTTTTATTTTGCATTCACAATTACATCAGATATGCTAGAAACCATAATAGAAAAATTCAGAAAAGTTTCCTTTATGGAATTGTGCATTTACAGCACACTCTATTTAATGACAGGCATTGTAATGAATAGTATAGGAATTTATTTTGAAATTGTTCGATTTGAGAATTGGTGGCAAATAATTACTTGTTATGCTATGTATATGGTGCCTGTGTCAATACTGATAAAAGAGTATTCGTTTTTCAACCAGTATTGTTATGGCCTTTTAGCAATAGGTTTATTAGAACTTTGCGGCTATACATTTCAAACCTCCTATGTATATCCCAACAACCTGCTGTCGCAATTGTTCACCCCATATAATGTAACCTTGGCCATGACATTATTTTTTGCCATTTACTTCCCGTTGGGCAATATGCTAGTAAGTTATATCTACAAAAAATTCACCCCACAAAAAAAGCTCCTTCAGTAACGAAGAAGCTTTTAAGTACTCGAGGCGGGACTTGAACCCGCACGACCAGATGGTCACAGGATTTTAAGTCCGGCGTGTCTACCAATTCCACCACTCGAGCAGTTGTTTTATACAACTCGGACTTAACAAAAAATGCCGAATTGCATCGGCATTCAAGGTTGAGCGAAAAACGGGATTCGAACCCGCGACCTCCACCTTGGCAAGGTGGCGCTCTACCAACTGAGCTATTTTCGCAGAATATTTAATGAACGGTGCTTCACATTCAAAGCGGGAGCAAATTTAAAAATTTTACTTCAAAAGCAAAGTCTTTTTTGATAAATTATTACTGAATTTTATTTTTTCAATTTAACTGCTGCATTCCGTTGCAACATGCGCCGAATTTCGTTGAGTTTCATCAAAGCCTCTACTGGCGTAAGTGTATCAATATCAATGTCTAAAATCTCTTCGCGAAGTTCTTCCAGTAGCGGATCGTCGAGTTTGAAAAAGCTCAATTGCATTTCTTCTTTGGAAACTGCTTTCATTTCTTCGGTCAATTCTTCGGAAGCATGGCTCTTTTCAAGCCTTTTCAATATTTTATTTGCTCTTTGAAGCACTGCTTGCGGCATTCCGGCCATTTTTGCAACGTGTATTCCGAAGCTGTGGTGGCTTCCGCCGGGAACCAGTTTCCGAAGAAAAAGTACGGTATTCTTCAATTCCTTTACCGAAACATTGTAGTTTTTTATTCGCGGAAATGTTTCCGTCATTTCATTCAGTTCGTGATAATGGGTGGCAAAAAGCGTTTTGCCACGGGTAGGGTGCTCGTGCAGATATTCACTGATGGCCCAAGCGATTGAAATTCCGTCGTAAGTACTGGTTCCACGGCCTATTTCATCTAAAAGAATCAAACTCCGTTCCGAAAGATTGTTCAGAATACTTGCCGTTTCATTCATTTCAACCATAAAAGTAGATTCACCCATCGAAATATTATCGCTAGCTCCTACCCGTGTAAAAATTTTATCAACACAACCCATTCTTACGGCTGAAGCAGGAACAAAACTGCCCATCTGCGCCAAAAGTACAATTAAAGCCGTTTGCCGAAGAATGGCAGATTTACCACTCATGTTGGGCCCGGTAATCATAATAATTTGCTGATTTTCACGATCGAGAAAAACATCGTTTGCAATATAGGGTGCATCGGGCGGAAGTTGTTTTTCAATTACTGGATGGCGGCCTTCTTTAATATCTAAATCAAAAGTTTCGTCTAAAAGTGGACGCGTGTAATTCGCTTCTTTCGCCTGTGTTGCGAAGGAACAAAGGCAATCCACCTGCGCAATCAAGGCCGCATTTTGCTGCACAGAACCAATAAACTGAAGCATCCACTCCACCAGTTTCGCGAAAATCTCTTGTTCCAAAGCGAGAATTTTTTCCTCGGCGCCAAGAATTTTTGTTTCGTATTCCTTTAATTCTTCCGTAATATATCTCTCGGCGCTTACGAGTGTCTGCTTGCGGATCCATTCCGGCGGAACCTTGTCTTTATGTGTGTTTCGGACTTCAATATAATATCCAAAAACGTTGTTCGAAGCTATTTTAAGTGAAGAAATTCCTGTGCGTTTGGTCTCGCGTTCCAGCATTTCGTCCAAATACTCCTTGCCGTTTGCTGAAATATTCCGCAATTCATCCAACGTTTCCGAAAAACCTTCAGCGATGGAATTTCCTTTTAAAATATTTACGGGCGCTTCCTCAAAAAGTGTTTCCTTTATTTTGTTCCGAAGCAATTCGCAATCGTGCAATTGTTCGCCAATAATTTTAAGCGATTCGTTTTTTGAATTTAAAGCGAGTGCTTTTATGGGAACAACGGCCTCCAAAGAATTTTTAAGCTGAACCACTTCGCGCGGGTTCACTTTTCCGGTTGCAACTTTTGAAATGAGTCGCTCCAGATCGCCGATGCGTTTTGTGTATTGTTGGGTTTTTTCTAAAGTGATAGGATTGTCTAAAAGAAAACTCACAACTTCGTGACGACGATTTATTTTTTCTGCATTTTTAAGCGGAAGCGCCATCCACCGTTTTAAAAGCCGCCCGCCCATTGGTGAAATGGTTTTGTCTATCACATCCAAAAGCGTCACCGCATTTTGCTGATTGGAATGGTACAATTCCAAATTGCGAATGGTAAAACGGTCCATCCAAACGTATTCATCTTCGGCAATGCGCGACAAGCGGGAAATATGCTGCAACTTTGTGTGACGCGTTTCACTCAAATAATGAAGCGCGGCACCAGCCGCGATAATACCTTCTTCCAAATGATCTACACCGAAACCCTTCAGATTTTTTGTGTCGAAATGTTTTGTGAGCGTTTCAAAAGCATAATCAGTTTGAAAAATCCAATCTTCCAAGTGAAAAACGTGGTAATTATTGCCAAAAGTTTCAGAAAAAAGCTTTCGCTTCTGTTTTGAAAAAAGCACTTCCGACGGATTGAAATTCTGCAGTAATTTATCCACATATTCCGCAGAACCTTCCGAAACCAAAAACTCACCCGTGGAAACATCCAAAAACGAAACGCCCAAAGCCTTTGAGCCAAAATGAACCGCCGCCAAAAAGTTGTTCGATTTCGATTTTAAAATATCATCGTTAAAAGCAACGCCCGGCGTGACCAATTCAGTAACGCCACGCTTTACGATGGTTTTGGTCATTTTTGGATCTTCCAGTTGGTCGCAAATAGCAACCCTACAACCTGCCATTACCAGTTTTGGCAAATACGTATTCAGGGAGTGATGCGGAAAACCAGCGAGCTCCACATTATCGCCCCCGTTATTTCTGGCCGTTAGTGTGATGTTCAAAATTCCCGCAGCGCGGATAGCATCTTCCCCAAAAGTTTCGTAAAAATCGCCCACGCGAAAAAGCAACAAAGCATCAGGATACTTGGCTTTAATCGTGTTGTACTGCTTAATCAACGGGGTTTCCTTCTTCGCCATAACTCAGAAAATTCTTTAATCGATAAATGTAATTAAAATGCTGTTTTTTTTAAAATGAAGTGATTAGGATTTATTGGGTTTTATCAACAATTGACTTCACTTTTAGCCAGCTAACGATTAACTTTGCCGACTATGAAAAATCGAAAACTGAAAAATAGCGAACTGGACCGCATCAATCCCGAAGAATATAAAGCTTCGAAAAAAACGCCGCTCATAATTATTCTCGATAATATTCGCAGTTTAAATAACATTGGTTCTGTTTTTCGCACGGCGGATGCTTTTTTGGTGAAGAAAATCTACCTCTGCGGTATCACTGCGCAGCCACCTCACAAAGACATCCAAAAAACGGCTTTGGGGGCAACGGATAGCGTGGAATGGGAATATGCCGAAAATGTTATGGAGGTGGTTTCGAAATTACAAAATGAAGGTGTGTTTGTAGCTTCCATCGAGCAGGCAGAACTCGCTGTAAACCTGGATGATTTTTCAGTTCAAAAAGAAATGACTTACGCTATTATTTTTGGGAATGAAGTAAAAGGTGTACAACAAAAAGTAGTTACTGCTAGCGATGCGGTGATTGAAATTCCGCAGTACGGCACCAAACATTCATTGAATATTTCGGTAAGCGTGGGCGTTGTGGTTTGGGATCTTTTCACAAAACTGAAAAACCAATAACCTCCAATTTCCAATTCTAGGAAAAACGGTTTAACAGTAATTCCACATCAATTAGGACAATACTAAAAACACCGATGACGATGGCAAATTTCAATATATTGTGCAGCACCATATAGTGAATTTTGTTTTTTGAATACCACAAAACTGCGAGAAAAACAGCCAGTCCGGCAATGCTTGCATAAAAATAATAATCCATATAGCCTATTTCTCCCTCAAATTTTGTGATGAGCAAAATGGTTGGAGCCAAGGTTAAAACACTTAAAAGTGTGAGCATCCTTTTTGAAGTTTTTTCGCCGTAAACCACTGGAATTGTTTTATAGCCATGGGTGAGATCGCCTTTTAGGTTTTCGAGGTCTTTCACCAATTCGCGCATAGAGATAAGCAGGAAAAGGAAAGTGGCGTGCACAAAAACTACAATGTCAAAATTTGCATAATATACGAAAATGGCAAAGAAGGGAACTACCGCGAGAACAGCCGCCGTAATGTTGCCAATGAAAGGATACTTTTTTAATTTGTGCGAATAGAACCAAAGAAAAAAGATATAAATCGAAAAAAACAAAACTGCCCTAAATGAAACATAACTCGCAAAAATGACCGACAAAAAGTTGAGCACAAAATAGGCCGAAAGTTTGGTACGCTGACTCACAAGCTTGTCAAGCATGGTTTTACGCGGACGGTTTATTAAATCCTTTTCACTGTCGTAAAAACTGTTTATAATGTAACCACCAGCTATTGCAGAAGAAGATGCCAAAACGAGCATCAACAAGTTTACATCAAAAAGAACCTGCCGTACCGGCAAATCTGGCGCTAATATATAGATGCTGGTAAGGTATTGAGCGATTACAATAATTAGAATATTATAACCACGAACCACAGAAAACAGGCTAAAAAACTTTAAAAGGAAGAGTTTTTGTTTTCTATTGAGCATTTTTTTAGAGACAAGTATTTAGTTTTTACTGTTTGGATATCCACTTTCCTACTTCATCAGAAACATCTTTCGCTGAATCTTTATAAAGATGAATACCATCCGTAAAGGTAAACTTTGTATCGGAATTCATTAAATTTAAATATGGAACGGCTGCAGATTTAGCCAATTTGTCAATTTTTTCATCGAAATTAGGAAGCAGTCTTGCCTCAATCTCTGCAATCCTATCGTCTACAGGGAGTTTCACCAAATAAACCTTTCCGTGGTTTTTCAGTGTTTCAATCGTTTTTTTTAAATATTCAAATCGTGTTTGGGAAAACTTGTAGTTTTTCAATTTTGTTTTTTGCTCCTGAATATTTTCAGCAATTCTACTTTTCATTGAAGTGGAATCCATGGGCGGAAAAACCTCCAACCACCCATCGTCATGTACTTCCATTAGGGAAAAATTCATTAAAATCTTAATGTAGTTATCGCCATAACTATTCAATAGATACGAAATATTCGGCTTTGAACTAAAGGAAGACAGCTTGCCCATAAACGATTTTGATTCGCCGAACTGGTTTTCATCATTGGGGTCAATTCCATCACTGGAAATGCTCCACGGGTCTACCGTGATAATAAAAACACCATCTTTTGAATTTGGCCCCAGTTTCTTTTCAATGGCGCTGAGATAAGATGGACCAAAGGGACTATGCGCCGCGGTAAAAGAAAAGTTATAAATGTCAGTTTCCAAATAAGGGTTTAGGACCTCTGGCATCAATCCCTGTGCTGCCTTTGAGCTTCCGAGTATAAGTGATGATTGTTTTGGCGTTGTGGTTCGGGAATAAAAAGGATCGCTCTTTCCGTCGGCTTGAAGAAAAACAAAGTAAACCGAAGCAATAATTGCAACGGAAAACAGAGTAGTTTCTATCAGAAATTTTTTCATCCCTCTTAAAATTGAAAATATATAAATGCCTGCTCCTTTCCGCCGAATAAAAAGAGGAACATAGCCAAACTATAGTAAAAAACATATTTTAAGGGCTTTGGCCAAGATTCCCCAAAGTTTTCAATGGCGTAATTTGTTTCCCTTCCCTTCCATTCAAACATCAAAAAACCTACAATTAAAAGTGAAAGAACATACACTTTGTTCAACGCCAAAAAATTGGGCGCTTCAAAAATTGATTGCGAAAAAAGCAATGAAATATATTCAAAAGCGCTGCTGAGTGAATTGGCTCTAAAGAAAATCCAGGCAAAACAAGTAATCGTAAAGGTTAAAAGTATTTTGAAGAAATCTGTTATACTTGGCAAAAATCTATCTTTTGCCACAACTTCTATATGCTGCCTGTTTCTTTTCAAAAGTAAAAGCGGAAGAAAGTACAGGGCATTGAGCGCACCCCAAAAAATAAAGGTCCAGTTGGCACCATGCCAAAACCCGCTTACAATAAAAATGATAAAAATATTACGGACTTTTAACCAATCGCTGCCACGACTGCCGCCCAAAGGAATATAAACATAGTCGCGAAACCAAGTGGAAAGCGAGATATGCCAACGCCTCCAAAACTCGGCAATATCCCTTGAAAAATATGGATATGAAAAATTCTTCATCAAATTGAAACCAAAAAGCCGGGCCGTGCCGATGGCAATGTCTGAATAACCAGAAAAGTCACCGTAAATCTGAAAGGCAAAAAACACTACCCCAATTGCAAGCGAACTCGCAGTATAATCCTGCGGATTGCTGAAGGCCAAATTCACAAACTGTGCACAATTATCGGCAATCACCATTTTTTTGAAAAGCCCCCAGAGTATTTGTCGAAGGCCATCCATTGCCAAAGAATATTCAAAATTTCTTTTTTTGAAAAATTGCGGCAAAAGATTGGTAGCCCGCTCAATAGGCCCAGCAACCAATTGCGGGAAAAAACTAACAAAGGAAAAAAATGCAATAATGTCTTTTGTAGGTTCCATTTTACGCCGGTACACATCAATGGAATAACTCATAGTTTGGAAGGTGTAAAAGCTTATCCCCACGGGAAGGATAATGTTTAAACGCGAGGCTTCAAAAGAATATCCCAATAGTGTAAAGGCTTCCGCAAAACTTTCAGAAAAGAAATTGAAATATTTAAAAAAGCCCAGAAAACCAAGGTTTACCAAAACACTCAGCATTAAAATTGCTTTTCGTTTTTGGTGCTTTTCGGTTTTTGATAGGCCAATCCCCACAAAATAATCAACTGCAGAGCTAAAAACAATTAACGAGAGGAAACGCCAATCCCACCACGCATAAAAAACGTAGCTGGCAACGAGTAAGAGTAAATTCTGAAGTTTTAAATTCTTATTGGCTACAAACCAATAGAGCAAAAAGACAATGGGCAGAAAGATTGCAAAATCAATGGAGTTGAAAAGCATGAAGCATCTTTAATTAACCGCAATCTAATAATTATTGTAGAAATGCCTTAAAAAAAGCTATTTTAAAAATTATAAACCACTTCCAGTTTATAATCTTTTAGTGCTTTACGTGCTTTGTCAATATCTTCGGTAAAGCCAAGCATATAGCCTCCGCCGCCCGAACCACAAAGTTTTAGATAGTATGCATTGCTGTCAATTCCCTTCTTCCAAAGTTTGTGGAACTGCGCAGGAATCATTGGTTTAAAATTATCCAAAACAACTTTTGAAAGCTGCTTAATGTTTCCAAAAAGCGATTTCACATCACCCTGTAAAAAATCCTCAACACAGGCATCAGTATGTTTTACAAACTGGTCCTTTAGCATATTCCGAAATCCTTCCTGCTTCATATTCTCCATAAAAATCTGCACCATTGGCGCGGTTTCGCCAGTGCTTCCACTGTCCAATAAAAACACAGCGCCCTTTCCATTTTCAGTTTGCGAAGGTATGCCCGCAGGTTCTATATTATCTTTGGAATTGATTAATATAGGAAGGCTCAAATAACTGTTCAAAGGGTCCAGCCCAGAAGATTTGCCGTGGAAAAAAGATTCCATTTCCGCAAAAATAGCTTTTAATGTTAGTAATTTTTCGCGAGTTAGATTCTCAAGTACTGTAATTTTATCATTTGCGTATTTATCATAAATGGCGGCTACCAATGCCCCGCTGCTACCTACGCCGTAACCCTGTGGAATACTGCTATCAAAATACAATCCGTTTTCCACATCCTTTTTTAGGGCTTCCATATCAAAAGAAACCAGTTTTGGATTTTCGGTTTGAAGCGTTTCCAGATATTCCGCAAAGCGCTTAAGGCTTGCGTTAGACTTATGGGTAGAAACAGTATGGTGTTTATCAATTTTTAAGGCACCGTTATAAAAATTATACGGAATTGATAATCCTTTGGAATCCTTAATAATTCCATATTCACCGAAAAGTAAAATTTTTGAGTAAAACAGGGGGCCGCGCATAAGCTTAATTATTCTAACAATAAAATTACAGATTTTAGTTTTAAAACCTTGAATCTGTGGCAAAGATAACCATTTTAACAAATATATATTCAGAAATATTTGTGAATATATAGTATTAAACCGCACCAAGAAACTATAAATGAAGAGAGTAGCTTTTTTTGATGACATTTCAAAAAACTTCCCGATGTGAAGATATACTTACAAAATAGCTTTATTATGAAATCATCACCTCTCTTTCTGGCCATTGTTTCAATTTTTTTCGCTTCATGTTTTAATGGCGAAAAGCAAAATTACGATGAAGATGACAACTTCCAAGAATACTACAATGAAGAAATCACATCAGAAAATCATAGAAACAACAATAATCAAATTGCAAATAACGATGCCTTGAAATATTTTAACACTATTGATTCCCGAAACGGAATGGTAATGTCCCGCATTCCGTTTCCTGCATCTTGGCAGAAACAAAATGGCGGCCAGTACCTTTATACTGGGCCCAATGACATAAAAGTGCACGGCGAGCGCGGTGGCAGCTATATGTTTTCAAACGATCCGCAAATGAACCAAATGTATCAGCAGAGTGGGATGCAAGTGCAGCTTCCGAAATCCATCGATCAGGTAATAAACGAGGGGTTTATGGAATATGCCAACAAAATAAACCGCAAACTGGTACGAAAATACCCAATGCCACAGTTTGCCGCATGGGACAAACAGTTCGATGATCAATTGTATAAGAGCGTGCCTTCACAAAAAACTTTCAATGTTATGGGGCTAGAATGGCGTGATCCGGATGGGACTTCATTCTTAACCATTCTGCACCATTTTGTTTCCTACGATCAATATGGAGGATATTGGGGCATTACATATTCGGTATTGGAAGCTTCTGAAAGTGTTTTTGAAGATGCAAAAACACACTACATCAACGGTCTCTTAAACCAGCAGATAAATCCGCAATGGCTACAGGCCGTTAATCAAAAGGATATGCAAATTGCACAGCAGAGCAATGCCGCACACCAACAGCGAATGGCAAACATAAAATCTTTTGGCGACCAAAACACTGCCCGTTTTAACGACCGCATGGCCGCTATGGACCAGAACATGGCGAGCTGGCGTGCCAATCAAGCTGCAAGTGACCGCAGTCAGGAAAAATTTGTAGATTATATTCATGGAAATACAAACGTAAGCGACCCAAACACCGGACAGACCTATAAAGTTGAGGCAGGGGCCAACCAATACTGGATGAATAACCAGGGCGAATACATTAAAAGTGATAATTCACTCTATAATCCAAATCTAGATCAAAATATAAATAACCAGACCTGGACGGAATACGAAGAGCAAAACTGAACATTTAAAACGAAAAGTTAACCCACATAATACATCAACGGAAAATAAATTGTATCTTTCTTTACCATATCCCCGGACACTTTTTATTTTTTGAAGTATTATTCAATTATGGCACCTAAAAACCGGAGATTTTCTTTTGTCCTTCAACTGTTCTTCCTTTTTACATATTTTCTTGGATTTTCACAGGAGAAAAACTCTACCGTAAAGAAAATTCAAACCCTTATTGAACAGGATTCCTTGATACGGGCACGTGCGGAAGTAGTTGAAAATATTGCTTTCTATAAAGCCGAAAAGAACTATGACAGTTTGTATTCTTATATTCAGTTTGAAGGAAGTTTTAAATTGAACAGCGGCAACAAAAAACTCGCCGTAAAAAAAGCCGAAAATCTTACAGAAGAAATAAAAAAGTACGCCAGTCCACATTATGTGGTTGAAGCAATAACCGAACTGGGCTGGATATATGATGATGCCGGGAAGCACAAAGAGGCATATAAACTTCTTAAAACTGCAATTCCCTTTGCCCAAAAAAACACAGAACTCAATAACACCGATCTGGCAGGCCTTGAATATCGTCAAGGCTTTTACGCAGCAAAACTGGGCGATTTCCCCTTGGCAAAATCACATTACCTCAAAGCATTAAAACTGTTGCTAAAAACGGGGCAGAAGGACTATGTTTTTTTCAACCAAATTTACAATGCTCTTGGTGGAATGATGTGGCAAGAAGCAAAACTGGACAGCGCCAAATATTATTTTCAGGAAGCCGTGAATGTTCTCGAAAAAACAGACGAAACCGATATCATGAATCGGTATTATCGTCCCGCATTAGTAAAGATGAACCTCGCCGTGCTGTGGAATGCCTTGGGAAAAAATCAAGAAGCCATCGCCATTTCAGAAGAATCAATCGCAGGATTTCAGGAATATATTAATCGCTCCACAGATGAGGCGCGAACCTACAAGGCCAAGAGCCATCAATGCGTGGTAATAGACAATATGGCTGCATTTTACAACACCTTGGGAGAACATTCACGCGCACAGGAATTAATTGAGTATTCTTTTGAACAAAAGAAAAAACTTTTTGAGGAAAACGATATTAATATCATCATTTCAAACATCATTCTTGCGGAAGCAAAAACAGCCAGCCGTGATTTTGAAGGTGCCGCAGAAAATGCCGATACCGCTTTACAGCTTTTAAAAAGTAGCGGCAGTGCAGATTTGTATTGGGAAGCGGCCGCCCTCTCCACCCGGGCCACTATTTATGAACACGAGGAAGATGTAGAAAACGCAGCCCTTTTTTATGAGAAAGCAAGAATAGTCTATCAAAAAACGATGGGCACTACCTATACAAAGGATTTTTTAGACAATATTTTGGAGTATTCCCTATTTGCCGCCAAAAACGGAAAAAAGGAAAAAGCCCTTGCCTTGGCCAATGAAACTTATAATTTCACACAGAACGGTGATTTCAAAAACACCATTCAGGAATTCTACCACATCATAAATCTAGCGCAGGTACATTATCTTTTAAAGGATTATATTGAAGCGGTAAAATATAGTAATGAAGCACTTGGCTTCAACATTTTGGGTGATGGAAGAAAAATAAGCACTACAGATTCCATTCTTAGCCAGTACAGAAAACCCCAAGCCTTATTGATAAATGCTGCTTCAAAATACTATTTGGCAGAAAACAGAAACCCTTTTCTTTTAAAAGAACTTTTGCAGCAAATTGAAGAAGGAATATCAATTCTAGACCAACGCAAAAAAATAATTACCAACCACGAAGATGTAACACTTCTACTAACAGAAAATGAGGAACTTCTAAATTTCGCTGAAAAGTTACGACTGGAACTCTTTGAAACCACCAAAGACCCACAATATTTAGACAAGCTTATTGCCCTTCATGAATCCAGTATATACAACCGCATACGCTCACGGTTAAACCTAAGGGACAATGTACGTTTTCAACACATTCCACCACAGGTATTAGAGCGCGAAAACATCTTAAAAAACAAAATGAGGTCTTCCTTAAATGATTCTGAAAACAGCAGTCTATCCTCCTTTTTTGAAGCTTCGGAAAACTGGGAACACTTTCTGGATTCGCTCAAGCATCATTTCCCCAAATATTATAAAATGCGTTACGCCACTTTGGAGGAATCCTTGAAGGATCTTCAACAAAAAATCCCTGAAAACACAACGGTTGTACGCTATATTTTTATCGAAAATAAATTGTACGCCTTTGTGGTTTCTCGCTCAATAAAAAAAATGATGCGTTTAAATTACTCTTCGGTCAAAAACCACATTTCAACAATAAAAAATGATGAATTTTCCGTTGAAAAAACCAGACCGCTACTCTATGAACTCTATAGGGCGCTTTGGTTTCCTCTAGAAAAATATGTGCTTAGTCCAAAAGTAGTAATTGTACCGGACAGGGATCTTTTCAATCTAAGCTTTGAAACGCTTACACCCAAACCGATAAAGAATTTTCAGGAAATGGCCACAAACAGTCTTTTGGCAAAATATGACATATCATATAATTTTAGCTTGCTACTTTATAAGGACAAAGGCAACGTAGCTGATTATTCTTCAGATTTTATTGCTTTTGCCCCAGGTTTCAACAAAAAGATGATGGACGAATACCAATTGGGCATTAAAGATTCAGTAAAACTGGACAAAACATATCTTACCCTTTTGCCGCAACCTTTTAGTGAGGAATTGGTAAAACAGTATTCCAAAATTTTCAACGGCCGTTATTTTGTGAATGAAAATGCAAGCAAGGACTTATTTATCAACCAAGCAAAGGAGCACAAAATAATTCACATAGGCACCCACGCAGAAAGCAATAACCTAAGCCCAGAATTAAGCCGACTTATATTTGCAAAAAAGGTTGAAGACAAAGAAAATTATGATGAAAATTCATTGTATTCCTATGAAATTTACAATATAGACCTTTCTTCAAACCTGGCCATTCTCACGGCCTGTGAAACCGGGAAACCCACTTATCAAGCAGGTGAAGGAATGATTTCATTGGCACATGCCTTTAATTATGCAGGAAGTGAAAGCATATTGACCAGTCTATGGGAAATTGATGAAGAATCGAGCGCTAAAATTGTAAAGCTATTTTATGATAATCTTTCCAAAGGAATGCCAAAAGATGAAGCCTTGCGCCAAGCAAAATTAAGTTATATTGAAACTGCCGAAGGCCGTACTGCCGCCCCTCAATATTGGGCAGGACTCGTTCTTATTGGCGATACCGCCCCAATAGATTTAAAAGCTCGCGTTGCTTGGTGGTGGTATTTGGCGGCTGGAATTGTAGCCCTCATACTTGTTTTGCTGCTAATAGGCAATAAAAAGGGAGAAACGAATTAGACCAGGATATTGGTAGCTCCCAAACCAACCTCATCTTCAATAAACTCACCATTTTTACAATACTGCAAAAGTTCCTTCTTAATGAAATGCAAAACGTTATCTTTTTCCAGCTTTGGATAAAGTACGTGCACATTGGCACCAGCATCCAGTGTAAAGCAAACCTTGCTACCCGTTTCATCCCGAAACTTCCAAATACGATTGATTATTTCTAAAGTATTCGGTTTCATCAATATGAAATAAGGCATAGAGGTCATCATCATTGCGTGCAATGACAAAGCCTCGCTTTCCACTATTTTAATAAATTCTGAAAGGTCTCCGTTTTTAAAAACCGGACGTAACTTTAAAAGATTTTCTTTTGCTTGCCTGAAGCGTTGTTCCGCAAAAGGATGGTCCAGCATCAAGTCGTGGCCTAAGGTGCTACTCACCTGTTTTTCGCCTTTATCCACTAAAAGAATTGTGTCCTGATAATCATTAAAATTTTGATGGACATCAAAAGGATATTTTATTCCAAAGCAATTGTTGCTGCCGTTAATTTCTGCATGTTCACCCCATACAATCAAAGGCCCCTCTACACTTCGGCAAGCACTGCCTGAGCCCAAACGTGCAAGAAAGGAAGCTTTTTCATTAAAATAATCTGTGGTAATGGCTGGCTGCATCTGTCTTTCCATATCCATTAAGCAAAGTGCCAAAGCACTCATCCCGCTGGCCGAAGATGCAATACCGCTACTGTGCGGAAAACTATTTGTTGTTTCAATTTTAAATTTGAAGTCTTTCAAGAACGGCAAATACACTTCTACCCTTTCAAAAAACTTTTGAATCTTCGGCTCAAAGGAAACTTCTCTTTTTCCGTCGAGAAACACCTCAAATTCAAACCCTTCGGACTGTTTCTTTTCAAATGAAAGACAGGTCTGGGTATTGCTGTTTTGTAAGGTAAAACTAACGGATGGGTTCATCGGCATTTGTTCCCCATACTTTCCCCAATATTTCACCAATGCAATATTGCTAGGCGATTGCCAGCTAACTTTTCCTGATGATAATGCTTGGGTATAGTTACAAACAATAAATTTGTGTTGCGGCATAATGTTAGGGATAGATTACAAAAATAGAATTCTTTTTTGGTTTAAAACGATGACATAAGCAAAAGCTTTCGATGTGAATATACAATTGCTAAAGAAGGATCAACCACTTTAAGGATTATAAAACAATGATCTTTCAATAGCTTGTAAGGTTGAAAGCAACCGGAATGCCTTCTGAAATATGGAGGCATTTTTTTATCCTGAACAAAGCAAAGAAATCATTTCTAAGATCGAAATATTTTTGCTAGCATCCGCTTTCCTTCTTCCCTCTTTCCTGATGACATTTCCCCAACCCTTCCGATATATCCATAGTAATCCTTAACAACCAAAAAAATGAAAACTTCAATTACACTTTTAGCATTACTTTTCTGCATCTTTGAATCTTATCCACAGGATCCAGCCATTATTTGGCAAAAAACTATTGGTGGGAGCGACACCGATTTTTCAACAGTATTTCAAGCCACCACAGATGGCGGCTACATACTTGGCGGCTATTCCACCAGCAACATTTCTGGTGAAAAAACCGAAAATAGCAACGGCCAGATTGATATTTGGATTGTAAAAGTTGACGATTCCGGAAATATTCAATGGCAAAACACCATCGGCGGCAGCGGCGACGACTTTCTTATTTCACTTCAACAAACAACTGATGGCGGCTATATTGTAGGCGCAGGATCAGACTCAAATATCTCTGGCGACAAAACCGAAAACTCCCGCGGAGGTTTGGATTATTGGTTATTAAAATTGGATGCTTCGGGCAATATCACTTGGCAAAAAACCTATGGCGGCAACCAACCAGAATTTGATACCTATATAGTAGAAACCGCAGATGGCGGCTATTTCGTGGGTGGTTATTCGGATAGTGATGTAAATGGGGATAAAACTGACCCTACCAACGGACAGCGCGACTTCTGGGCATTAAAACTGGATAGCAGCGGCAACCTAGTATGGCAGAACAGCATAGGTGGCAGTTTGGTTGATCGTCCACAAGCAGCGTTTCAAACCACCGATGGAGGTTTTATAATCGGAGGTTTTTCAAACTCCCCAAGCTCGGGCGATAAAACCGAAAACACTCGGGGCGGTAATGACTACTGGATTGTAAAACTAGACGCCAGCGGAACCTTGCAATGGAACCGCACCTTTGGCGGAAATGACAGTGATGTGTTTCGTGATATGATACAACTGGCAGATGGCGGATATCTTGTTGGCGGATATTCCAAATCAAATATTTCTGGAGACAAGACCGAAAACTCACAGGGCGATTATGATACCTGGATCTTAAAACTGGACAGTAGCGGAAACATGCTTTGGCAAAACACTATCGGCGGCAGCGGCATTGATTACCCGCGCGATGTAATGCAACTGTCCGATGGCACCTTTATGGTTGCCTGCTGGAGTAACAGCAACATAAGTGGCGATAAAACCCAAAACAGCAACGGCGGCTATGATTATTGGCTCTTAAAACTTAATTCCGCTGGCGGAATTATCTCCCAAAACTCCATCGGTGGTTCTGCCGATGAGAGCGGCTCTTACATTCTCCCCACTAATGATGGTAATTTTGCCATGTTCTGCTCTTCAGACTCAAACATCTCTGGCGACAAAAGTGAAAACAGCAGAGGCCTAGACGATTATTGGATATTTAAAACCACCCCAGCAATTCTTGGCGTTTCAAAAAATACTTTCGCTTCCTCCATCAGCGCCTACCCAAACCCTTCAAACGGTAAGTTCACCATAAACCTGGGGCAAAGCTATTCAGAAACCAATGTCACCATAACCAATGTACTAGGGCAGCAAGTTTCTACTTCCAACTATACCAACACCCAAACCCTGGTTGTGGAAATCAATGCCGCGGCGGGTCTCTATTTCGCAACCTTGAAAACTAACGATGGGAATCAAGCTACCCTAAAGATAGTCAAACAGTAATTTTTTTAATCAATAATTAGTCAAATAAGAAAGCCCCAACCACAAGGGGCTTTCTTCATTCCTCTTTTTTCCATCATATTAACCTTCCGCTATTTAAAAAAGCATAAAAATCCCTATCTTCACAAAAGTTTAAAAACACAATAAATCAATTCATTAAAAAATATACTTATGAAAAATGCAATCATGCTATTCGTTCTCGCCCTTTTTGCCACTTCGGTACACAGCCAGTCGCTTACCCAAAAAGACCTCACCGGCACTTGGCTCGTGACGAATATTGAAAATAGCAGTAGCAACTTAAAAATGGCCACTGCAATGAAGAACGCCGTTATAAATCTTTATGCCGACAACAGTTTTGAAATAAAGGAAAAACAAGATGATGGAACCTATTCATATAAAACCACCACAAACAAAAATGCCACCTGGAGCTACAACCAAAGCACCCAAACCATAAGCACCACCCGCACAAAAATGACGCTTAAAGTTTCACAAACCGGAGGCAAAACTTATTTTACAGATGCTGATAGCGGCCTTAAGTTTGAGGTCACAAAACCCATTTAGTAATTAATTCTCCCCAGGCTATATACCCCATTGCAAAATCCGTCAGGATGATGCCTTGGGGTTTTTTCATCCCACAACCTACCACTGTGACACTGAGTAGCTTCTCCTGAGTGGAGTCTAAGTGCACAACCCAAAGTGAAAAAGACTAAACTTTAATAAAAGAAACTTGAAACCAGCACCCAGAAAGCATAAATTTGCAGCCGCTATAAAAAAGTTAGGAGTACCCCTTGATGAAGTCTATTGTTTTTCTATGGTTCACGCTGTGCTGCATCTATTTTGCCCCTGCGCAGAACATTCAGGTAGATCCTACCACCTACACCCCCCAACAACTCGTTGAAGATATCCTAATAGACAGCGGCTGCATAAGCAACGTACAGATAACCGCCGCCACAACCGGCAACTTCCCCGATGGCGATAAGAGCTTTGGTTATTTCAGCGCCAACGGCAGCAATTTCCCTTTTGAAAAAGGTATTGTAATGAGCACCGGCAAGCTACAAAACGTCCCCGGCCCCAATACAACCCTCAGTGATGACGATGCCCCCAATTGGCCCGGCGATACAGACCTGGAAGCTGCCCTCAATATCTCAAACACCACCAATGCTACAATCATCGAGTTCGATTTTGTCCCGAATGCAGACAATATACAGTTCCGCTACCTCTTCGCTTCCGAAGAATACCAACAAGGCGACCCCAACACCTGCATTTATAGCGATGCCTTCGCCTTTTTAATCAAGCCACTCGGCGGAAATTACACAAACATTGCCCTCGTTCCCGGCACAAACACCCCCGTACTCGTCACCACCGTCCATTCCGGCATCCCCGGAGCCTGTCCGCCCATAAACGAAACCTATTTTGAAGGCTGGAACGGCCCAAACGTACCCATAAACTTCAACGGACAAACAAAGGTTCTCATCGCAGAAACTCCAGTAACTGTAAATCAAGCCTATCACATAAAACTTGTAATCGCAGATGAAGCCAATTACCGTTACGACTCCGCAGTTTTTTTGGAAGGCGGGAGTTTTAACATTGCAGCCAACCTAGGCCCAGACCGAAGCTTCGTAACAAACAACCCCCTTTGCGAAAACGAAACCTACATCCTCGATGCTACCCCACAAGGAACCTCTCCCTTAGGCTATAAGTGGTTCAAAGATGGCATAATCATCCCCGGCGAAACCACCGCTCAACTTATCGTTACCGCACCTGGCATTTACAAAGTGGAAGTAGACTATGGCAATTCCTGCATCGCAACCGATGAAGTCTTGATCGAGTACACAAGTCCGGTCAACGTCCAAAATACCGAATTATACCAGTGTGAACCCCTCGCAAACGGCCTAGCCACCTTCAATCTTTTTGATGCAGAAGAAATAATCATCAATGGAAATCCGTTACTTCGCGTATATTCCTTCCACAAAAGCTTTACAAATGCCCAAAACAATGTAGATGCCATAAGAAACCCCGATAGATATACTAACACCCAGCCAAATGAAATAGTCTATGCCCGCGTAGTTTCAGAATATGGTTGCATAGGCGTGGCCGAAGTAACATTGAAAACCACCACAAACACTGTTTCAGATCTCTTTTTGGTGAATTGCTCTACAACTGGCACCCCAGGATTTGCAAATTTCAACTTTTCTGAAATCACTTTAGAATTGCAAGCGCTCTTCGGAAATAGTCCGGAAGTAACCTACCACCTTTCCTACAGCCAAGCTATTTCACAAACCAATCCGCTACCAAACCCATTCACCAATACCCAAGCAAACTCCCAAACAATCTATGCTCGAGTCAGTGGCGACCGCGGTTGTCTTGGCACTGCAAAAATTAACCTGAGCGTAGTCAACACCCCAGAGTTTGAAGGCGAGGAAACGTACACCTATTGTCTAAACACATACCCCAGTACCATCACAATTTACTCAGGGTTGATAGGAACCATTTCAGATGCAACTTTTCTCTGGTCCAATGGCGAAACTTCTCCCTCCATTGAAGTTAACGAACCGGGCAACTATACTCTCACTGTCACTCGAAGTAAAACCATTAATAATGAGGAGTATTCTTGCACCAGTACGCGTACGTTTACTGTAATTCCTTCCGAAACTGCTCAGGTCACTTACGAACTTACGGGAAATATTGGCAATCCCATCCTAACAGTAATCGCAGAAGGCACGGGCAATTATAGCTACTCGTTGGACAACGGCCCTTATCAGCAAAGTGCCGTCTTTGAAAATCTCAGTCCCGGTGATCATCTTCTTAAAGTTAAAGATAAAAACGGTTGTGGTATCTCAAATATCACGGTATATATATTGGGTTTCCCAAACTTTTTTACCCCCAACGGTGACGGTTATCACGACATTTGGCAAATTGCCGGACAAGATCCCGACAATCCCCAATTGCAGCGAATAGAGATTTACGACCGGTTCAGCAAGTTACTTTATGTGCTGAACCAAAGCAGCAACAGTTGGAATGGCTCCTATAATGGTACTCCAATGCCCTCATCAGATTATTGGTTCAAAGCAATTTTTAAAAACGGAATGACTTATCGTGGCCATTTCACCTTAAAACGATAGTACATTTTCACAATTTCTTAGTTTAGCCTGTAACAAACTGATTCAAATTGCGTTATATAAACTCATCAATCTAAAAAACCTATGTTACAACGCTTTTTCATTTTCTGCTCCGGCGCAGATACCGCCATCCTTGACGAATGTTCGCCCGGCGAACGCACCAAATATGCCGGCATTGGCGCTACCGTTTTCTTTACCGCCGTTATGGCAACCATTGCCGCCGCCTATGCCCTCTACACAGTTTTTGATAGTTACTACTCCGCAATATTCTTCGGTATTATTTGGGGATTCTTGATTTTCAACCTCGATAGATTTATCGTTTCCACCATCAAAAAAAGAAACAACTTCTTTGATGAATTGATACAGGCTTCACCCCGAATTGCCTTGGCAATAATCATTGCCATCGTAATTTCAAAACCCTTGGAAATGAAGATTTTTGAAAAGGAAATCAACCAAGTTTTGCTTACCCAGAAAAACGAAATGACCCTCGCCAACAAAGACCAATTGGCACTTCAGTACACACCTTCCGTAAATGCTTTGGAAGCAGAAATTGCAGGTCTAAAAAAGGAAATAACCGAGAAGGAAGCCGAAGTAAACGCCCTGTACAACACCTACATCGCCGAAGCTGAAGGCACTGCCGGCACCCAAAAATTGGGCAAAGGTCCCGTTTATAAGGAAAAACGCGAAAAACACGACACCGAGCTTGCAACCCTGACCGAACTAAAGAAAACAAACGCTGAAAAAATAGCCGCCGCCGAAGCACAAATAGCAACCCTCGCCACCGAATACCAAACCAAGGTCGCAGATACCCAACCCGTAATTGACGGCTTTGATGGTCTGATGGCACGCGTAAATGCATTGAACAAACTTCCGCTATTGCCGTCCCTATTTATCTTTTTGCTCTTCCTCGCAATAGAAACTTCGCCCATTTTGGCAAAACTGCTGTCCCCAAAAGGCGCTTATGATTTAAAGTTGGAAGAACAGGAAAGTGCATTAAAGTCGTGGGTAACCCAACAAAAAGCGCAACGCGACGTACTTGTAACTACAGACCGCGACATCAATAACAGAGTGTACGCAGACATAGCCGAAGAGCAGGAACTCTACGATTACAAACGCAAAAAAGCCCGCGAATTGATGCAAATGCAGGCCGATGCGTTTTATAAGAAGCAGAAAAGCGTGCTTTAAATAATGAAATACGAAATTAGAAGTGTGAAAATTTAAATCGTACTTCTAATTTCATACTTCTTATCTTTTTTTGGTAATATTGTTTGTCCAATAGCCGCAACAATACTATGCACAAAACCACGACTGAAGAAGCTTCGCAAATCGCACAAGAATATTATAGTATTTCAGCCAAAGCATCCAAACTTGATGGCTACATTGACGAAAATTTTATACTAAAAACAAGTTCGGGTGAAAAATTTCTTCTGAAAATTTCCTCAGAAGAAAATAGCGAGCACCTGGATTTCCAAATTGAAATACTAAAACATCTTTCAACAAAAAGTTTAGATATATCCCTTTCTGAAGTTGTTCCAAATAAAGAAGGAAACCTGCTCACTTCCATTCAAAATAATAAAACCGCAAGAGTATTGACCTGGCTTCCCGGCAGGCTTTGGGCAACGGTAAAGCCAAAAACCGAAAGTCTGCGAAACAACCTGGGCGAAGCCGCCGGAAGTTTGACAAAAGCATTGCAGGATTTTGAACATCCCGCTGCACACAGAAACTTGGACTGGGATTTGGCAAATTCCGCTTGGACTTCAAAGCATAGCCATCGTTTTTCGGGTCAGCAAAAAGAAATGCTTCAATACTTTCAAACCCGTTTTGAAGAAATTCAACCAACTTTTAAAAATCTTCCGAAGAGCATTGTCCACAATGATTTAAACGATTTCAATATTTTGGTTTCCGAAGATTTAAGCAACCCAAAAGTTTCAGGTTTGATTGACTTTGGTGATGCAGTTTACACCCAAATAATTAACGATCTCGCCATTGTTTTGGCATACGCAATTATGGATCTCCCCGATTCGCTTTCCGCAGCTTTGGAAGTGATTGAAGGTTACAACACACAGTACAACCTTCCAGAAAAGGAATTGGAATGTCTGTATATTTTAGTCGGAATGCGCCTCGTTACAACCGTTACGAATGCTTCGCTTAAAAAAGAGGAATTTCCCGACGATGATTATTTCGGAATCAGCGAAAAACCAGCGTGGGGTTTATTGGAAAAATGGTTTATAGTGAATGAAAACTTTGCCTATTATTCCTTCAGAAATGCTTGTGGAAACGCATCCCATCCGTTGGAAAAGAAGTTTGAAAATTGGGCAAAAAACAATCAAGTTTCTTTAAAAACAATGTTTCCAACCGTTGCTTCTGAAAGAGTAGTTAATCTCGACATGAGCGTGGGCAGCACTTTACTCGGAAACCTCTCGGAATACAACGATCCCGAAGTTTCTGAATTCAAACTGAAACAATTTCAGAAATATCACCCCAAAACCATTTTACTGAACGGCTATTTGGAAACACGTCCGTTTTATACCACTGAAGCTTTTAAAAGTGAGGGTAACGACGGCCCACAATACCGTACCGTACATTTGGGAACCGATTTCTGGGTTCCTGCTGAAACGCCCGTACACGCTCCGTTTGATGGAATTGTAAAAATAATACACCACAACAATTACGATAAGGATTACGGCCCGATGCTCATTCTGGAACACACTTTTGAAAGTGGGAAATTTTATTCCCTTTATGGGCATTTAACCCTTACTTCGCTTAAAATATTAAAGGTTGGACAGAGCGTAAAACAGGGTGACCTCATCGCCTATATTGGTGCGCCAAATGAAAATGGCAATTGGGCGCCGCATCTTCACTTCCAGCTTATTTTGGATCTATTGGGAAATAATGAAAACTTCAATGGCGTTGCCTTGCCTTCAAGAGTTGGAGTTTGGAAAAGTATCTGCCCGAACCCGAATTTAATTTTTAAGGAGGAATTGGATACTTCGGAAAAAATGATTTCAGAAGAAAATATAATCAATTTCAGAAAAGACCATCTTGGCAAAGGTTTGAGTCTTTCCTATGACAAGCCGTTGCACATCGTGCGTGGCGAAGGAGTTTACTTGATCGATATTGAAGGCAGAAAATATCTTGACACCGTAAATAATGTAAACCACGTAGGCCATCAGCACCCAAAAGTAGTTGCCGCGGGTCAAAAACAGATGGCGGTTTTAAATACGAACACACGTTATCTTCACAAAGAAATAATTGTCTACGCAGAAGCTTTGCTGAAAAAATTGCCGCCACATCTTTCTGTAATCCACTTTGTGAATTCGGGAAGTGAAGCAAATGAACTCGCCTTACGAATGGCAAAAACCGTTACGGGTAATAAAGATGTTTTGGCGATAGAAGTGGGGTATCATGGCAATACAAACGCCGTTATGGACGTAAGTTCCTATAAATTTGAAGGAAAAGGCGGCTTCCCGAAACCTGAAAACACGCACATTTTACCTTTGCCAGATTCCTTCCGCGGAAAATATATTTCTGAAAATTGCGGAATTGATTACGCAATTCACGCAAAGGAAATTATTCAAAAATTAAAAGCTGAAGGCAAGGGAATTGCTGGTTTTATAGGCGAAAGTATGATAAGCTGTGGCGGACAGATTGTGCCGCCAAACAATTATTTTAAGGAAATTTACAAATTCGTTCACGAAGCTGGAGGCATCTGTATTGCGGACGAAGTGCAAACAGGTTTTGGAAGGATGGGGAAAACTTTTTGGGCTTTTGAGCTTTACGACGTTCAGCCAGATATTGTAACGATGGGCAAACCTGCCGGAAATGGCCATCCGCTTGCCGTGGTTGCCTGCACAAAAGAAGTAGCCGAAAAATTCAATACGGGAATGGAGTATTTCAACACCTTTGGCGGCAATCCTGTTTCTTGCGCCATTGGCCGCAGTGTTTTGGAAGTTATCGAAGAAGAAAATCTGCAGCAAAATGCGTTGGAGGTTGGAGGCTTTTTAATTGCTGAATTGAAAACCCTTCAAAAGCAATTTCCAATCATTGGCGATGTACGTGGCGAAGGTTTATTTTTAGGGTTTGAATTAAATGATTCAGAAAAAAATCCATTGCCGGAGCATGCTTCCTATTTGGCAAATAGAATGAAAAAATTGGGAATTTTGATGAGCATAGACGGACCGGACCACAACGTTCTAAAAATAAAACCGCCTATGGTTTTCAGCAAGAAAAATGCAGAGGAACTTATCTATAGGTTGAATATGGTTTTTGGAGATGATTTTATGAAGCGCTTTTAGAAAACAACTCTCTGTATACTTCAGCAACAATCATTCGTTTTTCTTAATCAAATACGCATAGGGTTCCATGCCCTTGGTATGTTCAAAAATAACTTTTAAAACCCCAATAATTGGTAGGGCAATAATGGCGCCCACCATTCCCCAAAGCATGGAAAATAATATGATTCCGAATACGGTAATAAAAGGGTTTAAATTGGTTTCATCACCAATAATCCAAGGTGTCAAAACATAATTTTCAAGAAGTTGTGCTGCCGAAATCACACCAATCACAATCAAAGCGGGAGTGGTACCTGCGTAAAGATAGGAAAGGATCACGGCAATGCCCCCACCAATAATATTTCCCACATAAGGAATAATGGAGAAAAGAGCTGCAAATATCGCCAAAAACAACGCATACGGCACCGAACCGAAACGAAAGCCCAAGTAATATATTATAAAAAGAAAAACCATAATCTTACCTTTTCCTAAAAGATAGTTGCTAATAATTTTTGATGAGCCCGTCAAAATGGAACCCATAGCGGCAGGGTTTGAGGACAGTTTTTTAAAAAACCCGACAAACATTTTTTTCTGCATCAATAACAACACCACATACACAAAAATAATAAGTGATTGTGAAAGCAGATTCATCACACTCGACAAAAACGCACTCGCAAAGCTTTCGGCTCGTTGCACCAAACGTTTGTTGTTTTCTATGTAGTTTTCATAATCCCAGTTTAACTGTTCGTTAGCCCACTGGGAAAGACTGTTCAGTTTTTCACTTGCCTTATCCTTAATGGTAGGCCAATCGCTCGCAATATTATTTATTTGCGAACCAATAAGCCACGACAGTAAAAAAAACACGATAATCATAAGAAGCAACGACAAGATTATGGTCAGCCAATTGGGGAGTCCCCATTGTTTGAATTTTTTTGTGGGCTTGTCAAGCAGCGCAGCTATTATAGCAGCTACAAGCAGCGGCAAAACAAGGCTTTCCCCTATATAGCAAAGCGCCAAAATACCTCCTACAATTAATAGAGTCTTTATTAAATAACTTCCCGAAATGTCAATTTTGGAATTCGTCAAAAGTAGTTTTTGAATTAGTTGTGTGTTGGTTTCACATAGTAATGTAAGTAAATTTAAAGGAAATTTTTTTATTCCCCTACAGGAGAAATTATTAGTTGAAATCTTTATTCGTAAATTTAAACAGACTTTTAAATCAACACCTAACAATTATGAAAAAACTATTGCTTTTTATCTGCTTACTTGCAACATTTAACACTATTTCCCAAACCGAAGCTGAAGACAAAAAAGCAATTTTAACTGTTTTGAGAATGCAGGAAAACGCTTGGAACCAAAACGATCTTGAAGGTTTTATGCAGGGTTACTGGAAAAGCGATTCCTTAAAATTTTACGGAAGTAGCGGAATTACGCAAGGCTGGCAGAAAACCTTGGACAATTACAAAAAAGGCTACCCTTCAAAAGAATATACGGGGACGCTAAGTTTCACTATTGAGGCAGTTACCAAAATTGAAGACAATTCCTATTACGTGATGGGGCAATTCCATTTGGTTAGAAATGCAGGAAACGCAAACGGAGTCTTTATGATTATCTTCAGAAAAATAGAAGGCAAATGGAAAATTATTGCAGATTTAAGCTGCTAATTTCCTTTAATCCGTTCCCAAAGATCTGAAAGTAATTTTTCTGCATTACGGGTGTTTTTCGCCTCTTCAGTGATAGTTACACCATTGCCTTCCTTCTCAATAAGAAAACTGAAGGCAAATTTTTCTGCTTGCGGATCAACGCTCATCTTTCCGAAACGGAGGTCGTTCAAATAAATACCATCCGGTCTTTCAGAAATGGTGTACCAACCTTGGGTAATGTTTATAAGCCGTTGTACTTTTTCTTCTTCCGCCAAATCTCCAAGCGCCCCGTGATTTTTTGGATGTGGAAAAAACTGAATCGGCTTCGTATCAAAAAAGGAATAATCGCCTATTAAAAAGGCATCTTCGGTTTCCACATTTGCAGTCCAGAGAATAGTGTTCATCGGGCTGGGTTTGGTTTCCAAAGCAGCATACGCTATTTTTTGATTCTCTAGCGCGGTTTCAAATTTAGAATATGTAATTCCCTTCAGAATTATAGTAACCAACATATAAGCACTACTTACAATCAACCCCAGATTATTGAATTTTCGTCTTTTGACACTTTCTCTTTTTTGAAACATTGCCAATATCAAAAACATCAAAAAAGGCAATGTATAAAGCGGATCAATCACAAAAATATTTTTGTATGCCAAGCGAAGATCAAAAGGCCAAAAAAGCTGTGTGCCCCAAGTAGTGTGCGCGTCCAGCATTGGATGCGTTACGAAACACAAAAACCAAAACCACGACCATTCCTTTAAACTGGCACGTTTGTCCCAAAGCGAGAGCAGCCAACCAAAGAGCAATCCGAAAACTACCGCAAAAACAATGGAATGTGTAAATCCGCGGTGTATTTCCAAGGCGGAAACAGTATCTGTAAAGTAATTTGCAATAATGTCCAAATCAGGAATTGTTCCAGCAATGGCGCCCAAAACCATGGCTTTATTGCCAATCTTTTTTCCCAACACCGCTTCGCCAACGGCGGCACCCAAAACAATTTGTGTTACTGAATCCATATTCGGAGTTGCCTTTTTTAATAGCAACGACGCGAAAATACGGTCTTCTTTGGTATTAAAAAAAGGATGTTTTTTTAAACATCCTTTTCTGAAAAAATATAATTTCTGAAGTTTTATTTAGAAAGCTCCGCAATTAAGGTATATGCAGCATCCCCGTGAATACCAGTAAAATATTTACCCCATTTTTTTCCTCTTTGTTTTCCAGAATCTCCAGGCCAGGCTTCACCAATCAACTCGCCATTTTTATCGAACATTTTTTCCATATCGCACAAGGAATCAACAAAGAAGGCTTCCACGAATTCAGTTTTGTCACTTCCCCACGCATGAACATTTGGGTAATAACCCTTTATGTACGGGTTTCTTGAAATGACTTTTGCAACATTTTCTGCGTGCATATCATTAAACTCCTTTTCAGAACCATCCTCTGGAAAAGTGAAATAGGTTCTTCGAACATACATCACTAAATCTTCCTTATTGTCCTGTGGTAGAAGCTTGGCTCCACCTATGGGAGCATAGATTTCATCGGAATGATTCACTGAAAAATAGCTGTCACGGTTTCTAAAGTATGCTTCTCTTGCTTTGTCATCTGGCCATGCTTGTTTTGCAAGCTCTTCAGCACGACCCACAGCTTTATCCATAGCTTCCCAAGATGGATAGGTTTGTACGTAAATCACTTCTGAGTTGTCTGGTGAAAAAAGATGCATGTAATAGGAAGCTGACAAAATGTGTTGATTCTGGCTGACTACTTTCTGTAGATATTCTTTTTCTACAGCCTTCCAAGCATCCATGCTGAAATCTTCCTTATCCATATTCCAGTGCATGGTTGTCACGGAAATGTACTGTGGCCGGGTCGCTTCATTTTGAGCGAAAATGCTAAAATTCAAAAGCAACATCATTGATGCTATTGCAATAAACTTAAGGTTGGTAGTTGTTTTCATAATCCCATAAAATTAAATTAGTATAAATATTAAAATTGATTACTATTTTAAATTTTGGGGCAAACCGAGGAGATTAAAAAGCTAACATGGAGAGTTTATGGGGAACAAAACTGTTCTAAAAATAATAAAAAAACAAATACAAACTATTGTATTTGTGGTAATTATAGAAATTAATCCACAATTTGCATTTTTTTCAGTAGAAAGGATGCATTCATATTTTGGCAGATTCCGGGTTTGAAAGTATAGTCGAAAAAGAGTTCGTCGTTTTCAATTCGGGCATCGAAAAAATAGTTTTTTATTTCGGGCAGTTCCTCAGCCGCCACGCAAAGACTTAAATCGTGAGTAGCGATAATACCCGTGGAATTGCTAGCAACCAATTTCTCCACAAATTTTCTGGAGCCGATGGCTTTATCTGTGCTGTTTGTTCCTTTCAAGATTTCATCCAGAATGATAAAATAGCGATCGGTTTTTATTTCATCAACAATAAATTTCAATCGTTTCAATTCACTGAAAAAGTAAGACTCATCATCCGTTAAACTATCTGTAGTTCGCATACTTGTAATGAGTTTTATTGGGTTGTATTCGGCCTTTTCGGCACAAACCGGCAAACCGATATTCCCCATTACAATTTGAAGTGAAACTGTTCTCAGGAATGTACTTTTTCCAGCCATATTGGCGCCGGTAACTATAAAAAATTCTTCGGAATTAATCTGGAAATCATTTCGAACCATTGTAGCTTCCTTCAATAAGGGGTGGCCCGCACCTTTAACTTTTAAAACGGGAACATCATCGTTGATTTTCGGAAAAACATAATTGGGATGATTGAAAGCGAAATTGCCCAAACTATTGTAAGTATCAAAAAAAGTGATCACGTCAAACCACACAGGAACACTGCCCTTGTGGCTTTCAACCCACCGTTCAATATTGTAACTCTGGCGAAGATCGCGTAGCATAAAACCGTTGGCAATTATACCGATAAGCATATTGCTGCGTTGGTCCAGCGAATCCAAATGTTTAGCGAATTTCTTTAAATCCGAAGAAGCTTTGGAAGTAGTATTTACAATCTTACTTCTTTTTTCAGAAAGCAATTCTGAAGAAAATTTTTGGGTTTCAATTTCTAAAATGAGTTTATGAAACTGCTCAAAAGTGCTTTGAATTTTTGAGGTATGCGACGAAAGATCGTTAACCTTTTTGAGATACCTGCCCGAAATAGCCAAACCCAAAAAGAACCAGCCGGCCAGAGCGTAGCCCGAAACCAAATCGAGGTAGTTCAAGAGAATTAATCCCACCGAAATAATTGAAAACAGCAATGAAACCGGTTTGATCCATTTTGGGACAAAACTTTTATAGTTTTTAAGCCAGTCTATAACTTCTGTTGCGGCAACCTCGGTTCTTACCAAAGACCCAATTGCTGAAAATTGCTGTCGCCATTTGGGCATTTCAGAAAGCTCGGTGATTGCTTTTTGCTTTGTTTGGATGGAATCAATTTTGTTTTCAATGAAAAGTTTCGCCAAAAGATCTGAGCCACTTTCCAAGGCAGTTCTGTTCAAATATTGAAAAAAAGAACCTCGTCCAAAAAGATCTATATCCTGACTGTAAAAATGTAGCGGATCTTTATATTTTTCGCCGGATGGTAAATTATGAAAGGCACGATTAAGCACATCAAGTTCGGTCTCATTTTGAGCAATCAAAGCTTTTATCAATTCACGCTCGTACTGGAGATCGCTGTGTTTTGTAACCAAATAAACAAATGCTACAACGGCTAAAACTATGATGGCAATTATTGCTTTAGTATTTCCAAAGAAAAAATAAACTCCCGCACAAGCAAGTAAAAAAGTTACTAATCTTATCGTGCTTGAAAGAGCCAATTTACGCTTTACTTTTTTTAGGTTCTCTGCGTGGATATCAATCTGTAATTTGTAAAAATCGGCGGGATGGCTCATTTAATTTTTGGCTGTTTTAAAGGGAAGCAAGTTCAGTTTGAAGTTTTTTGGTGAGACTCTTTACCACCAAATCATAAGAATGGTCAATCAATTTCAATAGCAATTCGTTGGGAATATTTCTTTCCAGTTCCACAGTGTTCCAATGAATTTTGCTCATATGCCAACCTGGACGTATCAATCCATCATATTCTTCGCGGAGTTCAATGGCGCGTTCGGGATCACATTTTAGGTTGGCTTGGGCGGGATTATATTCCAAACCCGTAAGTGCAAACATTTTTCCCATAACTTTAAACACCAACGTTTTTTCGTCAAACGGAAACGACTCAGTAACGCCTTTTTTAGAAATGCAATATTCACGGAAATGTTCTATATTCATTGCTTTAATTTGGGTTTTTCCGCAGCTGAATAAAGGGCGGTATAATCAAGTTTCCAATTAATGGTTTCCACTAATTTTTCCATAAGTTGAATAGTTTCCAAAGCTTGTTTCGAAGCTTCGTTCAATAAGCCGCTTTCGGGAATTTTATCTACTATGTGTTTTTTTGCCTCTTGGTTTATTTCGGTCAAATCTGTTGCGGTAAATGGGTTTGCCCAACCTTCGCGTTTATCGTAATATTTAAAATCTGTTTCAATAGTGAGCAGTTCGGGTTGTGGAAAATTGGTTAAAATTATAGTTTTGTTTTTTGTGTCAGCGTGCATTTTCACTTTTGTGAGATCAAACCCAATATGGGCTTTGGCTTCAATTAAAACCAAAGCTTTCTTTTTTCCCAAAAGTAAATTCAGCCATTTGTCCTTCACATTTTCATAATGGAAAATTTCAGAAAAATCGCCTTCCACGGTAATGAACTTACAGACACTGCGAATTTTTTCCATTAAAACTACCGACTGCGTGTTCACTCTTTCCCGTTTCCGAACCCCGCTGAAACGCGCAAAAAGAAAGTAGGCCACAATGGCTCCAACCGCTAAGCCTATAAATAGATATTCCATGATATTATTTCCCAATGCTTCCCAAGTGTGTGTTTTTAAAACTGTCCGGATATTTCAATCCGTAACCAAAAATTCTATCGAAGGAAGCGTGTGAGAACAAAATTACGCCTATTAAAATTAACAGTGAATTGTTCAAATAAAATCCTGACAGGCCAATGGTAATGGCAATTGCTTTGTGGTGAAAAATATTGTAAGTGAAGGCTCCAATTTTAGAATTAAATAGATAACCAATCATTCCAATATCTGGTGTAAGCAATAAAACAGGGAACCACCACCAGGCATTATCCAATTGCGCAAAGAGGAAAATTCCCAAAATAAATTGTGCCAATTCTTCAATTCTTAAAGTTGTCTTCATCCTAAAATATTTTATATAAAACTGGCTTACTGGGCGAAGCATCGTTATGGAACGAAGCTATCTGCAAATTCAACAAATAGCTGCCGTCATTAATTGCATTGGGAACATAGATCAATTCTGTAATTGTGCAATCTTTACGCGGGTTTTGAGGGTAATTCCAAAAAGCCCTGTGCGCCAAAAGTTGGCCCTCGTCTTTTTCTTTATCTACGGAAGGCAAATCAATCAACAAATGTTTCACGCCGATTTCCTGTAAAAACAGAGCCGCTTTTTCGTGTAGAAACGGCCAATTGGTGTCGGACCAATGCTTTGATTTTTTTTCTGAAGTGTTCGGAAGCGTTCTGATTATAACCGCTTCGGGCGTATTTCCATTTAATGCTTTTGTAATGCTTTCCTCGGAAATGATTTCGTCTTCTCCCACTTTATTGGGCTGTACCGAAATCACTTCAGCTAAAAAAAAGAAGGTTTTCAATGCTTCATTTACGGAATGGAATTCCTTTGAAATATGCCCAAAACACTCGGTATGCGTGCCATGCGCATGTGGATTGAAAAATACATTGTTGAAATTCACTGAAGCCCCTTCGGAAACCTTCCCCGTCCAATCGCCCATTTTTACAGCCTCTATCGTAGGTTTATTTTGGTACCACGCCAGTGGGTTTTCTTCAGAAGCCCGCAAAGGGATTGAAATATCCAATGGCTTGGAAAGATCAACAATAATTGTTTTATGTTTAATTTCAATGGTTGCTTTCATCAATCTAAATTTACTAAGAATAAGTCTGCCGCAATACCATCACTCAAAAACTTTCCTTTTTTTGAAATTTTCAAAGTGTTTTTTTCGAGAATTAAAAGTTCGTTTTTAATAGGATTGGCAGCTTGTTCCAAAAGGTATTTGGAAAAATCTTTCCCGAATTCACTTTCCACTTTTTCCAATGAAACACCATTTTGGGTACGCAAACCAGTCATTATATATTCATTGTACATATCCTCTTTTGAAAGATTTTCCCTTTCCGATGGAAGTTCTCCAGCTTCAATGCTTTTGATATATCTTGTGTTGTTGGCAACGTTCCAGCTGCGTGATTTTCCATCATAACTGTGTGCGGATGGCCCGATGCCCAAATAGGATTTTCCTTCCCAATAGGCGGTATTGTTACGGGAATGGAAACCGGGTTTTCCAAAATTTGAAAATTCGTAATTCTCCAATCCTGCTTTTTCGGTTTCAGAAAGCAAAATTTCATAGTGCTGTTTTGCCACCTCCTCATCAACGGGAGGGACTATACCTTTTTCAATGAATTTTTTTAAGGCAGTTTTTGGTTCAATCGTTAAAGCATAGCACGAAAGATGCGGGACGTCCAATTTTAAAGCGATTTCGAGGTTTTCCTTCCATCGCTCGTTGCTCATTCCCGGGATGCCGTAAATTAAATCGATACTGATATTTTCAAAATATTGTTTCGCATCTTTTATACATTGCAATGCTTCGGAAGCGTTGTGGGCGCGGTTCATCAGTTTTAAATCTTCTTCATAAAAAGATTGGACGCCAATGCTTAGACGGTTAATTCGTGAATTTGTGAATTTGTGAACTTGTGAACTTGAAAGATCATCGGGATTTGCTTCGAGAGTGATTTCGGGGTTTTTGGAAACTTTATAATTTGAATAAATAGTATCTAAGATCTGTTGCAATTCTTCCGAAGAAAGAAGACTTGGAGTGCCGCCCCCGAAATAGATGGTTTCAACTTCGCCAACTATCTCCTCTTTCCGAAGCACTAATTCTTTGCACAGTGAATTAACCAATTCGCTTTTTTTCTTCAAAGAAGTAGAAAAATGGAAATCGCAATAATGGCACGCCTGTTTGCAAAAGGGAATATGAATGTACAAGCCCCCCCCGCCCCCTAAGGGGTAGCTTTCACTCAATCCGAAATTTTGCTGGACACTGGAGGGCAAATTCTTATGTTCTTAACTCGTTAGTTATTTGACTTTTTTTTACTCCTCAAATTTACGGATAAAACTCCCCCTTTGGGGGTCGGGGGGCTATTCTGTTTCACAAAAGCCTCCCAACCCGTGTAGCTTTTACCAACCTCAACTTTGCCGGAGTTATAGAAATGGCACACGGCCGCCGCCAAACCATCGGTACTGTCCAAATTTTTTGGAAGTTCTTTCAACTGCAAAAGACTTTGGAGCATTTTTGCCACTTGTTCCTTACTGGCGTTTCCGTTGCCGGTAATGGCCATTTTTATCTTTTTCGGCGAATATTCGGTGATGGGAATTTGTCGTGAAAGCCCCGCCGCCATTGCCACGCCCTGTGCCCTTCCAAGTTTAAGCATGGATTGCACGTTCTTCCCAAAGAACGGAGCTTCAATTGCAATTTCGTCAGGATGATGTGTATCTATAAGTTCCACCGTACGTTCAAAAATGAGTTTCAGTTTTAGATAATGGTCATCATACTTTTTGAGTTGCAACTCATTCAATTGGATGAATTGCATCTGTTTGCCCACTACTTTTATGAGGCCGAAACCCATAATCGTAGTTCCGGGGTCAATTCCTAAGATGATTTTTTCAGTTTTACTTTCCATTTATAAACCCTTGCGAAGACAGTAATTTGTATTTTAGCACAATGATTGCCGTACCCCACAAAGCTAAACAATATCTGCTTGCCGTCGCCAAAGTTTTGGTGATTGCTATAACATTCGGGTATATTTTTTACAAACTGAAAAACAATACTTCATTGGGATTTAGAGAGTTTACGACCACTATTTTTTCCAAAGGAAGTATTGCAAAATATTCATTATTGTTTTTTTGTTTTTTAGCAGCCGCCAATTGGTTTTTTGAAATCCTGAAATGGCAAACCTTGGTTTCCGCTTTTGAAAAAATAAATTTCAAAACTGCGCTAAAACAAAGTTTAGCCTCTCTCACGGTCTCTTTGGCAACCCCCAACCGCATTGGCGAATACGGCGCGAAGGCACTTTTTTTTGAAAACAGAAAGCGAAAAAAAATATTGATGCTCAACTTCATTTCGGGAATGGCGCAAATGTTTGTCACAAGTTTTTTTGGTTTTTTTGGCCTCCTTTATTTATTGCCAAATTTCAACATCTACTATTCGGTCACGATGATTTGCTATTTTGGAATTGGGGTTATTTTGCTCTTTGCAATCGGTTATTATTTCAAGGAAAAAGAACTTTTGTTAAAAGGCTTTTCAATTGTCAAAGGGATTCAATTTTTCAAAAAGATTCCGTTTCAAATAAAGTTTAAAACAGTACTTTTTTCAGCATTCCGCTATGCAATATTCAGTGGAATGTTTTATGGAATTTTAGTCTTTTTTGGAGGGAAAATTGCTTTTTCCGAAGCTATTCCATTAATTTTTGCGATGTATTTTTTGGTTTCCATCTTTCCCACACTTTTTATTTTTGATGTGGTAATCCGCGGTAGCGTGGCGGTTTGGCTGTTTTCGTTTGCTGGCGTTCCAGAATTGATTGTTCTATCAACGGTCCTCGCCATGTGGCTTTTCAATTTTGTACTTCCCTCACTTTTGGGTAGTTTTTTCGTGCTTACCTACCAACCCGCTACACGATGATTTGGGCCTTAATTTTACTTTTTGCAGTATATTTTATTTGTATGATGGCTTTGGTTTTCGGTTTTCAAAAAGTGTCTCTTTTTTCTTCTGAAACAAAGCATCCCGAAACTTGTTTCAGTGTGATAATCCCTTTCAGAAATGAGGCGGAAAACCTTCCGAATCTTTTGAAAACAATTGCCGAATTGAATTACCCTTCGGAATTGTTTGAAATCATTTTTGTGAATGATGCATCTGAAGATAATTCCGAAGCAATCATTACTTCGGCAATTGAAAAAAGCAAGTTTTCAATAAAAGTCATTGAAAATAAACGCATTTCCAATTCGCCAAAAAAAGACGCTATTACCGAAGCGATCAAAAACTCAAACTTTCAATGGATCGTTACTACCGATGCAGATTGTGAGCTTCCAAAAAACTGGCTTAACGTTTTTGATAGTTACATTCAGAAAAACGATTGTGCTATGGTCTGTGGCCCCGTTATTTATAAAAGCAAAGGAAACGGTCTCGAAAATTTTCAGCAATTGGATGGTTTGAGTCTGCAGGCCGTGACCATAGGCAGTTTTGGACTGAACAATCCATTGCTCAGTAATGGGGCAAATTTGGCTTATAAAAAGGAGGATTTTCTAAAAGTAAACGGTTTTTTGGGAAATGACCATATTGCAAGTGGCGACGATATTTTTCTGTTGGAAAAGATGAAAAAAGCCTTTCGGGAGCAGGTTCAGTTCTTAAAATCGAAGGAGGCAATTGTTTTCACAAAACCTAAGCAAACAGTTAAAAATGTTATAAACCAGCGAATCCGCTGGGCTTCGAAAACTTCGAAACAGGAAAACACAACTTCCCTACTTTTGGGAATATTGGTTTTTTTGGCAAACATTTCAATTTTAATAATTCCATTTTTTATGGTTTTCCATTCTGAATATATACTCCTCTACACTTCTTTTCTTTTTTTTAAAATAATCACGGATTATATTATTGTGAGGCAAGCGGCACTATTTTTTGGAGAAGAAATTCTACTTTGGAAATTTTTGTGGCAACCATTTGTGTATGCAATTATCGTTTTGGCAGTAGTATTTGGAAGTTTCCGCGGAAACTATTCCTGGAAAGGGCGAAGCTTCGAAAAGCAATGATAAATTGATTTAATTTTTTACCTTAGCCGTACCTTTAAAAACACGCCCTTATGAAATCGCTAATCCCCCTTTTCGCTTTGTTTTTTATACTTTCTGCAGGAACGCTGCAGGCTCAACAGCAATATACCGTGGAAGGCCAAACTTACAACTTGAATACTGAAGTTGAAGGCGCACTGACTTTACTTTGGAACACCATCGATGGTGAATACCGTTATTTTTCAAAAAAAGGAAATGATATTGTTGAACTGAAAAACACAAAACAAAACGGCGATTACCAAGAGGAATACAAACAGATTTTACAGCAACAAACCAGTGACGCCCCGGTTTCAACTGAAAAAGTAAAGTTGACATTGCCAAGCCTACACGCCTTTTTTGCAACGTACAACAAAAAGAAAGATCCCAATTTTAATGAAACTGAAAAGTCTATCGATCTACAATTTCGACTTGGAGCTTTTGCTGGTGTGGGAAATAGTGTTTACACAGAAAACCCTACAAACGAATTGCAGCCTATTGCTGGAATAGATTTAGAATTGATTGATAATGTTAAGTTGCGAAGACATTCTATCGTATTCCGGTTCAAGCAAACTTTTGAAAGTAGTGAATACAAATATTCAGCTTCGCAATTGTCATTGAATTACCGTTTCAAATTTGTAAAAAGCCCAAAGTTCGATGCTTTTATAAACACCAAATTTGCGGCATTGACGTTTTCAAGCAGAGAATATACCGTTATTCCTTTTGGCGGATCCGCCATGGTGAATAAAGAATCCGGAAGTGATTTTAGCGCCCCCATTACATTTGGCCTTGGCGCAGATTATAAAGTGGGCAATGGCTATATTACCTTTAATTACAATGATATTGTTGGTTTAAGTGTGGATAGCAATGGCGAGTTTCCGATAGATTTTACCTTCGGCTATAAATTCAACCTGTAATCAATTTGTTTTAATGATGACTGGTAAGGTGAATTGGGTTTTCACAGGAATACCACGTTTATAGGCAGGCGCCACGGGCTTCAATGAATCAATACTTTGTAAAATCCACATTTCCAGATTTGGGAATTCCTTTTGCAACAAGGTGTCCATTTTTATTTTGAGGATGGAAAGTTGGCCATTGCTGCTTACTTCAAAATTTACTTTTATCGTATCATAAACTTCCCGCACGGCAACCATCTCATCATGGCTTATGGATTGGTACAAATGTGAATTGATAGTGTTTATAAAACAGTCTTTCTGTTCGGGTTTTTCCAAAATGTTCTCACAGTTGGAAAAAGAAGGATACCGATCTACGTCTTTCCAATCAATGGTTTTTATTTCTTCTTTGTAAATTTCTTCAGAAGAAACTTTTTCGGTCTCAAAAAACTGGCAGGAAGTTGCCAGCAACAAAAGAAAAACCAAATGGAAGCGCTTTATCATTTCAGAAATAAATTCTACTTTGAAAAGTACAAATTTATTGAAACTTACTGGGTTGGTGGCTGCTGTTATTTCAAAAAAATAATAGCCGAAGAAATTCTTCGGCTATTAAAAAGATGTGGCTAAAAATTTATTTCACTTCAAAAACAATCGGCAAAGAATAGATTACGTTCACCTTTTTGCCCTTTTGCTCACCTGGTTGCATTTGCGGAAGCTTTTTAATAATGCGAATGGCCTCGGCTTCGAGTTCTGGCTTTGGAGCTTTTGCTTTTACGTCAACAATGTTTCCCGCTTTGTCAATTTTAAATTGAACAACAATACGTTGTCTGCCCGTGAGACCCAAATCGTTCCCGAGTTTGGTGTTAAAATTTTCGCCAACAAAGGCACTGATACGTTCCGTGAAACATTTCTTCAAGGTTTCATTATCGCCCGAACAACCAGGGTAGGTCGGTACTCTCTCTATTTCGGAAAAAGCCACGGACATATCTCCCTCTCCTTCGGTTTCATTCAAATATTCCTGGACTGAAGTATAAACTTTGTCTCCGGGCTGTGCTTCTGTAGTAAGCAATTTTAGCGCTTTCTCTTCCTCAGGTGTCATCTCGCCTTTTTTCATGATGGCTTCGGCCAGTTCGTTTATTTTGTTCATCACTTCAGAGTCTGACTGCTGGACGATCTGTGTTTCCTCTGCTTTAGGGTCGTTGCTGCAGGCAGTGTAGATTAACATAGTGCAAATTGCTGGCAATAGTAATAAATACTTTAACTGCGCGGTTTTTCTTGATTTTGATTTTTGTAACATACTGATTCGTTTTTTGATTAATGATTGATTGAAAAATGTATTGATGAATGAAATTTTTTCGGTTTGGAACACTTCAGAAAGAAGGTTTTGATAGTATTGCTTTTTGTCTTTTTTGGCAGTAACCTTTTCATCGGCAATAAACTCGTGCAGGGTTGCCATTCTGTTTTGAAATACATAGATGAGTGGATTGAACCAAAAAATGATGCGTAGTATTTCAAAAAAAAGTAAGTCCAACGTATGTTTTTGCTGAATATGTATTTTTTCGTGGGCAATAATATTGCTACTGTTTTCTTCGGAAATGTTTTCACCTAAAAATATAGTGTTGAAAAAAGAGAAAGCCACCTCTGTCTTGGGAAGGATTTTAAGTTTAAACCCATCAGAATATGCTGTGGTTCCCGAGAAATACAGTTTTGCGATTTTGAAGAATTTCCAAAAGAAAAATACCGCACTTAACCCGATTCCCAAAAGCCAAAGATCCAACAAGCTTGGAAACCAAAGCGAAGACGCACTTGGAATTGCTTCAGAAATAGTACCACCAACAACAACTGCCGGCAACTGAACTATGTATTCCTGCGGAATGCTTTTTTGAATGAAGTCAATACTAATAAAGGGCAATACCGTACCCAAAATTGGGGTAAGCAACAAATAGATTCTATTTAGATTGAAAAAAGTTTCTTTCTTCAAAAAGGCTTCATATACTGCCAGAAACAGTATTTGAAAAACGAGTATTTGTATGAGTGAATGTATCATTTTTCAGTCTTTTCAGAATTAATTTCTTCCATAATAGCCTCCATTTCGTGAATGCTGATGTCGTTTTTCTTCATAAAAAAAGAAACCATACTCTTGAAGGAACCTTGAAAATAACCATCCATTAGTTTGTTTAAGGATTGGTTGCTATATTCTGTTTTCTTCACCTTTGGAAAATAAACATGGCCCCTTCCTTCCTTTCTATAATCAACAAAATCCTTGCTCTCAAGAATTCGAACAATGGTAGAAACCGTGTTGTAGGCAGGCTTTGGCTCGGGCAATTGTTCTATAATTGAAGCTACATTTGCTTCTTCCAGATCCCAAAGAATTTGCATAATGTCTTCTTCTGCTTTTGTTAATTGTTTCATTTTGGTACAGTTTGATATTTCAAATATAACTAAATAAATAGTTTAAACTAACTTTTTAGTTGTTAATTATTAAAAAAAACCTCGCAGCTTATATTTCCTGTGAGGTTTTTTATTTTTAGAAGTGGATTTTACATCCAAACAGTTTTATCCTCAATATTGCTATTGCGGACACCTTCAGGCAAATCTCCATCGTATTTGCCTAAGTAGAAAAAACCGAGGCATTGTTCTCCTTCTTGTAGTTGGATAAATTTGTCCATATATTTTAGAATTCCCGGAGAAGCCCAATAAGCGCCAATCTTCATTTCGTGTGCCGTAAGCCACATGTTTTGCACCGCCATAGCTGTAGCTGCAATTTCTTCCCATTCTGGAATGCTTGCCTTTGGGTCGCGCTGCATATAGATAGCTATTACACAGCCCGCTTTCACGGGATTGTCCATAAATTTATTATATGTAAATTCTGAAAAGTTTTCTGTGGTTTGTTTGTAGGTTTCGGCAAGAAATTTTCCCAAAGCAACTTGAGATACACCGTGAAAAACCTTAAATCGCCAAGGCTCTGTACGTTTGTGGGTGGGTGCCCAATTTGCACTTTCAAGTATGGTTAAAATTTCTTCTTTGGTGATTGGTTGTCCGTTATATTGTGCAGGAAAAACCGCCCGGCGGTTCTTAATTGTCTCTGAAATCATTGTTTTTAATTTGGCTCGTGAAGATAGTAAAAGCCCTCTTGAAAAAAAACAATTTTAATTGAATGTGGGAACTTTAAAAATAATTTTTTGTTGTATTAAAACATCTGCCACCAATTTCAGATCTCCACTCAATGGCGTCTCCAAAGTCTGGTTTGAAAGCAACTTCTCTACCTCGGTTTTCATTTCTGAACTATGGTACTCCAATAGCAATTCGTTTTCTCCCAATTTAATAAGGCAATCCTTTTTTCCAAACTCCATAGAAGCCTGTGGATTTGGAATAAGCCTAGCTCCATCATTGGGGTACGCCTCCTGTAGAACCTTATAAAGCGCTTCTAGCACTCTTTCTTCTGTTACAGAAGTCAAACAAATTCTATGTCCACAATTTAAGATTACGTCATAATTACATTTTAAGTTGCACACGCCCTTTTTACCCCAAATAAGGTGGTTATGTTGTGCAAAACTCCCCCAACTTCCAGGACCGGTGGGGCCATAGATTCCCACAGTGGGCACATTGAAAGCTCCTGCCACGTGGGTTATTCCTGCATCATTGCCAATATGAAACATTGCTCCTGCCATTGCCTCACCCACCTCTAACATTCCTCCGGTGATGAACTTAATATGCGGCAGGGGTTTGGTGAAATATTGTGCAATATCGGGGTCTTCGGGGCCCATAATAATTTTGCAATCTAGATTTGGAAAGATTTCCGCCAACATTTCAATCAATCTTGCATACTTTTCAGTTGGCCATATTTTTAACAAAAATCCAGCTCCGTGATGTATAACGAAATACGGATTGTTCAAGTTCTTATCACTTTCAAAATAGGGATAGCTTTCCAAATGATTGTCAATATCAATATGAAGTTTTGAAACCGTGTCTATATAGTGCTGGATTGCGTGCTGTTTTACTTTTTTATGGGTTGGATATTTTAGTGCGTGAGGCAAATCGTAGCCGCGGAAAGCAGGATAGTTGCCCAGTTCATAAACATTATTATAGCTGGATTCGCTGTTTTTTACATCAGGTTCACTCACTACTTCAATGCCTTTTAAGTGTTTGGCAAAAAAATCTACAAGCCTGGGCGCTACCGCAAAATGAAGCTCTTCCGAAACCTTGGCAAGTTTGTAGATTGCAGGGATGGCAAAGAAAATATCGCCGAGGCCCCCATAGCTTTTATACACCAACACTTTTTTGAGTTTTGGGGTTTGGGTTTTTTCTGAATTGTTCAGTATTTCAGAGACTGCAGCCCAAAAGTTTTCGGGTGCCTGCAGCATTTCGGCTTTAGCCTTTTCTAAATCATCAGGATAAAAATCAAAAGAAAAAGTTCCTATTCTATCGTTTGAAAGAATTTCACAACCTGAAAGAAATGCTTCTGCGGCAAGTCTTCCCGAAGGTTCGGGCCATACAGGCTTACAAATAAACTGCTTTGTTTTTCCAAGAATTTCAAGTACTTCCGCATTTGAAATTGGGTCATGGAAAGTCATGTTCTTTGGCATATCACGACGCAAACGATTTTTTCCGAAAACCTTAAAGTTTAGGTTTGGATGTTCTTCGGCATAGGTAACATAGTCATGGCCGCCTTTTAAAAAGTTGAGATCGCCAAAAAAAGGAATGGTTTCTTCATCTTTTTCTTCGGAAGGCTTTAGTTTACAAACATCGACGGTAGGCGGCATGATCAAGTGATTTGCTACAGCTTCGCCATAAAAGTCGAAATGTGATTGATAATGTTTTGGGGATTGAAAAACATTTAGGGCTGCGCCGGAAAACAGCTTTCTAAATAAATGAAATTTATCGGGATTGCAGCAATTACGGATGTTATAATCCACTGTACAGAGAATATTTCGGCGTACACAGAAATTATAATCATATTCAACCTTAATGTACGGAACTTGTTGGGAAAGAAGATATCGCACTAAATCCAGCTCAAAATGACAGCGGGAGGTACTGTTTAAAACTACTAAATCTGTTTTTGAAATTTTGGATTTTGTTGCTTCAAAATTCTTAAGAAAATCCACTGAAACGGAATACCCTTTTCTTTCCCCCAGCGCCATCAATTCCTTAATGGTAAGTTCGGCACCGCGTGGTGTTTCCAAAAATGTATCGTGAAGAAATAGGATTTTTTTCAAAATAAAGGAGGGTTTAAATAAGATTGGACATTTCTGATAGAATTCAAAGAAATGTCCAATCAATTTAAAAAAACACTAACAAACAGACTATGCTTTTTCAAAAATTAAAATGTCGGTTCCACCGCCGCCGCCACTTACATCGCGCAGCTCAATTCTTGTAGGCATTACGCTTATAATGTCCCACCCATCATTGAATTCATCAAAAGGAGAGCCGTTAAAGTTTAAGTTTAGTTCAGTTCCCGAACCGTTAACAGACCAGCTTCCGTTATTGGTATTGCTTCCGTTAGTGGCAGTTACTTGGTCGTTAACTTTAAAATCAACGGTATAGCCATTGTAATCTGATGTTTCGTCGTCTCCGCTATCAATATAGCTGGCAACTTTCCAGTTTGTTGCAATTAAAATATCGCGAATTACTTGGGCATCGCCATAGTAGCCGTCGTCGTAGTAGCCATCATCATAATAACCATCATCATAATAACCATCGTCATAGTATCCATCATCGTAGTAACCATCATCATAGTAACCATCATCGTAGTAACCGTCATCATAATAACCATCGTCGTAATAACCGTCACCGTAATACCCATTATCATAGTAGCCATCATCAAAAAAGTCATCCGAATCATCGGAAGAACAAGAAGAAATTATAGCTCCTGTAATGGAAATAGTTGAAACGGCAAGCAGAGCCTGTCCCGATTTCTTTATAAAATTCCTACGTTTCATAAAAAATGTATTAATGGTTATTATAAATATACTAAAAAAAGATTGCTTTTTCGGTATTTATATATTGAACAATTATCTTCGAAAATACCCTACCCTTGTTAGTAAAAAATTATCGGCGCGGTCGTTTTTTCTTATTGGTCTTAGAACCCACCCTGGACATAGCGCACCTAAAGCCAATATAGTCTGCAGCCATGTATTGAGGCAAAAAACGTCTTTGGGCCGGATCTAGCCAATAGTCTCTGTCGCGCCAAGAGCCTCCTTTGTAAACCCGAACCTCATCATTTATCAATGATGTTCTATTGGCATTTTTATCATACTGTCTTTGGATATTGCCCGTACTATCCACTAAAGTTTTATGGACTGGCGCATTGTACATTGGGTGTTCTGTAGATGATCTATTTTTGGCGTTGTAAAGTTTTGAGCCCTGATCCCCATCCTTATAATTTCTATTATCACTTGTTGAAAAATTTATACGAAGGTAGGTTTCCCATTCATCTACGGGAACTTGAATGAGTTCACCCGGAAGTTGCTTTGGAATGAGTTTGCCGGTGGGCAGGGTGTCATAAATTATGGAATCTATGGTGACGACGTTAAAAGTGCCATCGGGGTTTCGGGAGTCTTTGGTGTAAACATTTCCACGATAATAGTTGAAGTCGTTATAATCATCTTCCACAATGGGTCTGTAAACATCGGCTACCCATTCTGCTACATTGCCTGCCATATCATATAGCCCGTAGTCATTTGGGGGATAGCTTTTTACTTGGGCGGTAATATCGGCATTGTCATCGCTCCAACCGGCTATTCCACCGTAATCGCCATCTCCTTGTTTAAAGTTTGCCAATTGGTCGCCACGCGACTTACGTTTTCCGGAGCGAGTGTATTGTCCATTCCAAGGATACTTTTTTCGCCCTTTGTGAATATTATATTCTCTAATTCCGTCGAGTCCCAAAGCTGCATATTCCCACTCTGCTTCAGTGGGTAGGCGGTACTCTGGAAGAAAGATCCCATCACGGCGCTGCATATATAAATCGGTATGTTTAGCGCCGAGAATTGTACTATCTTTTTTTAGTTCGACAAGGCGACTAGAACGTTTACCGCCATTTAAGATGGAATCATTACCTCCATATGCTAAGGTAGGGGCTTTGATATAGGTTTCTGTTGAAAATATTTCATTGGCCTTTACATTGTATCTAGCATTAAGTGCCGTAAAATCTGCATCTTCCAATAACTTTTCGTTAACCCTATCGGTACGCCATTTGCAAAAATTAACCGCTTGTAACCAACTAACCCCCACCACAGGATATTCCGAAAAGGCGGGGTGGTGTAGATAATTTTTCACCATGGCTTCATTAAAACCGAGGGAGTTTCTCCAGACTAAGGTGTCTGGCACTGCACTGGAATAAATATGGCTATAATTCTCTTCATGAGGTGGGAATACCCGTTTTATCCAATCTAGGTATTCTGCATACATCAGATTAGTAACTTCGGCTTCATCAATATAAAAAGACATAACATGCTGCTGATTTGGGGTATTGTTCCAATCACCAATGGGATCATCCTGGATACGGCCCATCGTAAAAGTACCACCCTCAATAAAAACCAGGCCGGGGCCTGTTTCCTGCTCCTTGGTTTTTTTATTATAATCTTTTGCAAAACCGCCCATTCGGCCAATCATTTTCCAGCCTGTGGCACGTGAACTGTTTTTATAGTCCTCCTTTTTAGAACAGGAGACAGAAAGTAAGGTTAAAAAGAAAGCAAGAAGCAATCGGCTCATTAAACGGTTAGTTAGAAGTATCAAAAATATAATTATTCCCCATCCAACCAAATTCACAGTAGATAGATTTTAAGCAAAATAAGTAAATATGGGTTAGTTCTTACTTTTCTCAAATTCAGTTGAGAAAAGAAACACCAAAAAAAGCCCCTTCTCTTCAGCCTAGTTTATCTTGAGTCTATTGAAAGACTCAGTGCAGGCTTTAGAAAAAGCTTTTCATTGGTCTATTTAACTATAATGATGTAATTATAGTTCAGAATCTCCTTCTGCTAAAGGTTCGCTTGAGGTTGTGAGTCTCCAGGAATTAATACGCGTCGCGGTTGATCCAGATTCCAATTGTTGCCATAAGAAACTCAAAGGTTTTTCGGATCTAAGTACATCATACAGGTCGTGAAAATCATTTAATGGAATTAATATTTTAATTCCCCTACTAGAACGAACACCATTTTCATAATTGGGAATATGTGCCGGATCTTCAAAAAAATTCAATTCTGCCGTGGTTACGCCATCCCCAAACCTTCCTGGATTTAAGTTCAGCTTTATATAGCGTTGCCATGAGTGGCCAAAATCTCCTGTTCCAGGAGAACTTCTACCAATATTCAATTGATAGGATCTAATTTCCGCAAAATATACTTGTGCCATACAATAGGCTTTAAATTAAGAACTTAAATATAAGAAAATACTAAAAATATCTGCTATGGAAAGAAATCTAATCAGCCTTAGTATTCCAAAAACAAAAAAAGCCTCTCCACTTCAGCCTAGTTTATAGTTTATTGAAAGACCCTATGCAGGTTTAGGAAAAGCTTTTCTTCGGTAATCTCGATCTGGGATTTAACCACAGCCCAAAAAGCTAGGGCAACTAAGGCTACAAAGTGCAAGGACATACTAAGAAAAACCGTTAGGGTATGAGATTCCTAACGGTTTTGAAATTTAGGAGGTTTATAATTTCTTAAACCATCTTCTAATTGTGGAGAAATATGTGGTTGACACAGCTACAATTTTACGTAAGAGGAGGGTTGTAAAGAAACTTACTATTGCCCCTATAATCGCCAAGATACAGGTTGTGAAAATTTGTTGGGAACCTATATTGGGGAGTGTAGAAGCCAGAAAACCTCCAATGGTGCCGGCTATAAAGGGAATCTCCTTAGAGACCACCATTAGGCGCTTGTGGGGGCTCAGGCTCGTCACCCTGAACCGTTGCCTGACTTACAGCCGTGGCCACTGTGCCGGCGACCACCACGTAAGTAGCGGCTGAAAGCAGCCAGGCCGGAAGGGCTACGGGTGCCGCGAGGAGCGTACCGCCGGCAGTTGCCAGACCGAGGCCCACATTGCGCAGGGTTCGAAAAAACTTAGGAGTGGGACTTTTGTATCTGTTTAAGATATTCATACCGATTTGAATTAATGTTAAGGATTACTTTTTCATTTTTATCCCTAGCCTGATGGTATAGGGAGAGGAGTTTCTGTAAGGCCAGTTTAGAGTTGATACCCGTACCAATACCCGTTAACAGGTTGACCGGGGCGATACAGCCACGGAGTTCGGTGATGGCATTGTTTGCGGGGTGGATCAGGATATAACTTCTGTTTGGCACATCCAGGATTTCCAAGTGGTTGTGGAACTTGGCGGAGGTTCGGGACCTCAGTTCGTAGATGCCTTCCGGGATGCAGGAACTATTTTGTTTGTTCTCTTTCCATGGAAGCTCGATGGTAAAGCAGACGAAGTGTCCGTTAAAGGTGAGGGTACCATTGGTACCCCCACGCTTATACACCCTTGTTAGGACAAGTTCCATTTACTTACACCTTGTCAACATTTACCACATTCAGGGCGTTGAAGGCTCCATTCTTTAGGGAATAGTACTCGCCGTTCACCTCTTGGTAAAACTCGATACCCATAACAACTACTACCGGCAGGGTTGAATTGGGGTTTACCGAAGCAGTAAGGTTAGCCGCTGCTACAGCCGAGTTGTCGTAGGGCAGGATACCCATGTGCATCTCACTGAAGGAAAAGGTTTTGTTTGGGAAATCCAACTCAGCGACGCCCATTGCCAATTTAAAGTGGGTAGTACCTGATGGAGCGCCAATTTGCTCAGTGGCGGTAAAGGCTTCGATGGCAATGGTGGCATCGCCCGTAACCCGATCAAAACTTGGGATGAACTGACCGAAGAAGGTGGTGCCCAGTTTTCCATTAATGTTAAAGTCGAAGTCCTCAAGCATTGCCAGGTTGCCTTCCGAAAGGGTACGATTGCCACGGGAGTTTACGGCATCGGTTTTAATGATAGCCAGTAAGAGGGTGGTGAGCCTACTTACCACACGGCGGTCCTTAGCCTTTTGCATCAGGGATCGGAGGGCGGTGCGAATTAATTTACCGCCCTGGCCTGCCCGACCGAATTCGGAGTTGTTCTCACGGGTGCGTGCAAATGCAGCACTGTGAAGGATCTTGTCGCGGTCAACTCCTCCCTTAGCTCGGGCAAGGTGACCGTCTGTGGTTTTGTAAAAGGCGATATCATCGATAGTGCCTTTTAACTTGATAATTCCAGTTTGTTTAGCCATAATAAAATAATTTAAAGTGAACTGCAAAGATGGCTTTGGAGGCAGGTGATTGTTCACAAGAACGGAACAAGATGGGCGCGATTTATTTTGCGAAATTTCCAAAAGCCCTTTATATAAGGGATACCAAATAAGATATTTCCCCATTTTTTTATGAGCAGTGATTTTTTATGGGTGATGGAGATAGGGAAAGAGTGAAAAGAAAGAAGAAGTGTAGTTTTATTTATAGAATTTTTAAATTCTTATAAAAGAGGCAAAACCTTAATAAAGAAAGGTTTGGACGGAAATATGGCGGAATGGATTATTGCCATTTTTCCCAAGCTGTTCCCAAGTAATTATGTAATACATTTAATTTTGTAGGAAGATATGCCGTTATTCTTACAATTTAATGACTTTGCTATGGCTTTGGGGGGAGGCATGAGGTCAGGAATGGGCGATGTTGTTATGAAGTTGGATGTGGTTTATTCGGAACGGGGATTTATTACCTTCAGTTATTTATAGTTTTTTAGTTGAAAATCTGGATGTTAGGACTATGGACCTAGAATAGGTTTGGGGCGGAAGGTCTCTGGTTTATACAATTGGGAGCGTATTAAACCACACGAATTTTTTAGCCAATTTTCTCTTTATACTTAGATGGTGACATCCCCGTTTTTTGTTTGAAGACTCTATTAAAACTGGTTTTCGAAGGAAAACCACAGTCGTAAGCGATACTGAGTAGTGTGTATTGATCGCTTGCCCGCGCTTCAAGTCTTTTTTTCACTTCGCTTACGCGATATTCATTTATGAGGTTGTAGAAATTTGTATTGAGGTGTTGGTTTAGAAGTTCAGAAAGTTTTTTATCGCTAAGGTTCAATTCATCGGCTAATTCCGAAAGGCTCAGAGATTCGTTTAAATACGGTTTTTTAGTGGACAAGATTTCCTCAAGACTACGTTTAAGTTGTTCAATTTCCATTTCTGTAAACGTGTCCAATTGCCTTACAGGCTTGCTCGGGGAGGGGTGGGCATGTGGATTGGGCTGCCTTGTAGACATATCTTGAGAAATAAGAAAATTAGGCAAGAGTATTTTGGACTGAAACATTCCCTTGTAGCCCAGAGTACAATAGAGCGCGATGAGTAAAAAGGCTATAAGCGTTCCAATATTCCAAGAAATGGGTGGAAAGATTAGTTCGTAGATGGAGAAAGCGCTATCTATTACAATAATTATAAGGAAACCGATTATCAAGGTGATGGCCCACTGAAGATTATTTCCTGCGAGATTTGAAACAAACTGTTTGCGGGCATCCCGAATTTTCCGTACCAGTTTATAGGAAGCGCTGCAGTAACCCAAAAAGTAAAGGTTTTCAAGTAAGTTTAAATAGTCCGCAATACTAACATAAGCTTTGTGATACTCGGAGAAAAGTCCAAAAATCATGCTTAGGGCCACCGGGAATGATACCAAAACCCAAAAAACAAAATAGGGAATAAGATGTTTTAACAACAGCGGCAGTATGCTCCGTTTTGGGAAAATAAGCGAACGTATATAAAACAATAAGATTGGGCCCAACAAGAATCCCGCACCATTGCCCAAGCCTATGGCTATACCCCCTAGGAGCCTCGATTTATGTAAGAAAGCATAGTAGTAAAGCAGAAAAAAAATAGAGCTAGCAAAAAAGACTACGAGCAACTTTTTAGAAAGTCCCGAGTTGGCCTTAAGTACAAAAACCACCAATAGGAATAGCAGGGACATGCCTGCTATTAATATAAAATCAACCAACATAGTCCAATTGTCCATACCGAAAATTAGCATTTAATTCGCTAAAATACAATATGACTCCAGTTTTCTTCTTCACTCTTTGAGAAACTTAACATTGGCCGTGCCTGCGTCAAAACTTAAAATATACATACCGTGTGGAAGCGCCTTTACATTAATTGATTGGGTTTCATTTAAAATTCCCTCAGCTATTAGTTGTCCCATGAGGTTATAAATCCTATAGCTTTTCCCCGTAAAGTTAGGCACATGGATAAAATCGTTTGCTGGATTTGGATATACGCCCAGTTTTTGGAGACTGTTTGTAGGCACATGCAATAAGCCATCTTTAAATTTCAGCAAATAATTATCCCGAAAATCCACAACTGTCACCATATCAACATCATTTGGCAAGGGATTTATATCCACGGAATTTTCGAAATGGCCTGCGAGGTAAATATTATTGGCACTGTCCACTCCTATTTGGTGGGTATCAATAAAACCCACGCCGCCGAACTGGTACGCACTAAGAAAATTTCCCTGGGCATCTAAGGACCACAAATATGCGTCGGTGGGGTTTACGGATTGTTTGTTCAGGATAAAATTTGAATTTGGGTTGGGGTCGAAATCTGCTTCCCCACCAAAAAAACCAGTAGCTACCACTTTACCATCAGGAGCTATGGCAATATCGTAGCCAAAAACGGGATCATTTGACACAAGTTGGGCCGCCCAAGCGATGGTACTATCGTGTTGAATTTTAACAATGAAGCCATTATATGCATTGGTACTGGAAAAAGTATAATCTGAATTCCCCGAGGAGGGATCGAAATTAACGGTACCACTAAAATTCCCTGTAATAACCATATTGTTTTGCGCATCCTGGGCAATTCCCAATATATTCACCGCACCACCTTCGGTAAGGGCGAGGTTAACTATTTCACCCAATTCATTTATCTGCATGGCGTAACCTGCAAAACCATCAGTAGCGGTGACCAAATGGGTTTCATTTGGTCGTGGATCCAAGTCGGTTGTTCCATTAAAATACCCACTTAAAAAAATTTCATTTTCATTCTTAACTACCATATCTAAAGCTAAATCGATGCCATCACCCCCATAAGTATATACGTAGTCAAAGTCACCTGTATTATTAAGTCTTAAGAGAAAAGTATCGCTAAGACCAGAACTGGACATCAATACCTCACCTAAACCTGGATCAAAATCTACAGTTGCGTATAAATAACCGAGTAAATATACATTGCCGTTCGGATCAACCCCAATGGCCGTTGATTCCTCATAATCTAGGCCTCCAATGCTTTTTGCCCACACGAATTCTCCATTGCTATTTAGTTTTAGGATAAAGACATCTCCCCCTCCTTGGGAAGTCAATAACCACTCCCCCGCTCCGGGGTCGAAATCGACCGTTTCATCAAAATATCCGGTAACATATACGTTGCCTTGAGCATCTGCGGTTATACCAGTGCCGTAATCGAACATATTGCCCCCGATGTTTACGGCCCATTCCAAGTTTCCGTCAGTATTTGTTTTTTGAACAAATACATCGTATAATCCATTAGAGGTAAGATTGTATTCGGTATTGCCAATATCAAAATCAGCAGTATCGGTGAAATAACCTGTAGTATAACTATTACCTTCAGCATCAACATACATGCGTTTAACAACATCTTCGCCTCCCCCTCCGAATCTTCCGCCCCATTCATACGATTGGGCGATCAAAAATATTGGTTTTATGGACAGGAGTAAGGTTAGTAATAAGTAACTTTTAATTTTCATACTGTTATTTGTTTAAGATAGTTAATATTATGCTTTACAACAATTGTTCAAAGCTCAAATAACACAATAGATATTTAAAAAATCGTTCCATTGGAAGCAGTGAAACCTATTATGTCCAATAATTTGTTTTCATAATGTTTTACTTGTCTAGCGTCTATCCCATAGTTCGGAACCAAGATATAATGTGTTTGTTAATATGTGTTCGTAAATATTATTAACATTATCACCATTTAGGAGTACAACATAACCATTCTTGGATTGTGGAAACATGATTGCCAAAGTGCTTACACCAGGATCTTTGCCAGTATGCAACAACGCAAACTCGCCATCACTAAACTCAGTTAGGATTTCCCAACCCAAACCGAAGAAGTTGTTTTCGCGCAATTTTACTTGATGCTTTTTCATTTCTTGAAATAGCTCTTGATTAAGTTCTGCTCCATTAATCACATAGGCTACAAACCTTCCATAATCCTCAACAGTAGTTAATAGATTAGCCGCAGCATTAGCTTCGTAATACTTAAGCGTTTCCATATTATTTCCGTTTTCGTCAAAGTTTTGGGCATATCTAGATTCGTCCATGGAATCATCCCACCAGAATCTTGTATCATTCATTCCAACAGGTTTAAAAAGAAATTCTTGAGCTAGCTCTTCAATAGACCTTCCCAGCTTTTTCTCAATTACTTTGCGTAAATATTCAAAGCCTTCGCCTGAATATTGATATTTCTCTCCTGGTTCAAACTGAAAATGTAGTTTATTGGAATCGGTCATATACCTCCAATTAGGAAATCCTGTTTGATGGGTTAGCACTATGAATGGTGTTAGCTTTTTGTACCGCTTATCATTATTGATATCTGGGTCTATCCAATACTTGTGAAGTGGTTCCTGTAAGTCCAAAAGACCTTCATCTATTAATTTTAATACTGTTAAAGCAAATACAGGCTTTGTTAATGAAGCTACCTTAAAGATGGTATTGTAAGGTGCTTGTTGATTTTTATCTAACGTACCATACACTTTTACCTTAGTTAATTTACCATTTTCAATAATACCCAAGCCCAATGCCGGAACATTGTTATCTTTAAGTAATTTTTCAATTGTATTAACGGTTGCAGTATAGTTTTCGGGATCGTGATGATCGTAACTCAACGCTTCGCTCAACACCCAATCAATCCCCTCTAAAAGCCATACATGCGTAAACATTGCAGAACTAGTCAAGATCTCTCTCTTGCCCTTTTCATGAATATAAAAATCGTGATGCCCTTTTTGAATAGCACCGTATAATTTTCCATTATTATATAAGGGAAACACCATTAAACTATTTGCATTAACTTTACGTATTGGTTTTTTATCTGGGTTTGAACAAATGTATTTTTTGGTATTTTCGAAAAAGGACTTTTTATCCTGAAATCCACTTTGGTCATGATAGAATTTTAAATCGTTTGCAATATGAGAGTCCAAATATTTTAAATCGCAACGATTAAATCCTCTTTCAAAGAATATACTGTCCTGTTTTTTTAGCTGTAGAAATAAGTCTGAATTTCTATCTACTTGTGCGAAGAGGCCACAAGACCCAATAAGGGTTACCATAACACTTAAACTGATTAATTTGATTTTGAACATGATTGATGATTTGTTTGTATGAATTTTTTTGCAAATATTTCTTTAAAAATAGAATCCATATAAATAAAACACCTGCCATTAACCCGACAAACACCCGACACACCTAAATAAAGCTAAAATTTATTTTAAAGTAAAGCTTTCCTTTTTTATCGATTTCAAAAGCATTTCTAATAATAATATAAACATTGGCAAGCACCAACATTACCATGACAATTAAATTGAACTTATTACTTATGGAGAGCCAATTCTTTATAAAAGCTGATAACATGAAAATGATAAAAGAACATATCGCCCATAAAATCTGAATTGTTACAAGCTGTTTTGCAAGTGGGGTAAATTCCTTTCTTATACTGATAATAATTAGCGGTACTATGATGTTTGCCGGAGGAAATATGGTAAATGGTAAGGAGGAAAAGTTAATGAGTTTAAGCAATGCCACATTTATTCTTTCGACGGAGTTTTGCTGATTTTCAAGTAGCGCCTCTTCTCTAATTCCAAGAGCTCTTGCCAATGCCCCCAAGGTGTAGCCTTTAGGCTGTGTTCCTGCTTCAATACGCTGTATGGTTCTTACCGAAACTTTGGATTTTTCAGCCAATTCCTCTTGTGTAATGCCTCGTTGTTCTCGTATATTTTTTAGCTTTGACATAATATTATAAATTATATAAACAACTTTATGGTTTATCTTTCCAATATTCGAATGCAAATTTAGCGACTTGGGCAATTGCAGTTTCTCTTTTCTCTTGCGTTTCATATGAATTGGATATAAAAACTGAAATTGCAATATGGTTACCATTTGGAAGGGTGATAATTCCTACATCATTTGTTGCCCTAGTTAAACCATTATAAGTGCTTGAAGTGCCGGTTTTATGGATTACTGGAGTGTCTTTAGGCAATAGACCTTTTATGCGGCGACCGTATCGCTTTTTAGAGCTAGACATCAATTCATCGACTAATCTTTTTGAACTATGAGATATATACTTACCATTATGGTATCCCTCTAATAGCTTATTCATCGCATCTGGTGTGGACCAATTTTTGTATTGGATGGTATCGTTCTCAGCCTGAACCATTTCAGTTGTTGCAATAGCAATATTTTCAATACCATTTTTTCTTAGCCTCTGTTGTACTTTATGTACACCACCCAGTAGTCTTATCAAAACATCACATGCAGTACCATCACTTTCGGTGACATTGTATTGTAGTATCTCGAAAATTGTTAGGTTTACGCCATTGGGAAACTTATCCCTTATAGGACTATGTCCTGCTAAGGGTATATATTCACTCTTATCAATCTTAATAATATCATCTAAAGAAAATTTATTTTTCTCTATTTCTTGTAACATTATCAAAGCTATAGGAATTTTATAAACACTTTGCATGGGGAATTTATCCTTTCCATTGAACGCTACAGATTCCCCAGTTTCAATAAGAAGAGCACTAACCCCTAGATTACCTTGGAGATTCTTGGCAACCAGTGCGAATTGTAATTCCAACGGATTTTGTCCATTTAAAAGCTGAAAAAAAACCAATGCAGTTATTAAAGCAATGGATCTTGAAATGGTATACATAGATTACAAATTATTTTAATTCAGATTTTATTGTGTTAGTACTCCCAGAAACTCCTGTCTTCAAACCTTTCGCTATTAACCAAAAGCCTAGCACCAACTCAAAAATTCCAGAGGGAACGTTTAACGTTAAATACTCCATTGTAATGACTTCAACGAGATTAAACAATAGTAGCACACTTGCCACTATTGATAGAACGGTTCCTAATATTCCCCAAACAGATAACCATTTAGGTATTAATCTTGTTTTAAAAAACAAAATATACAGCATTAGGTTTGCGGTTCCGAGGGTGAATACCATAAAGATATGGTTGCTGTAGTCTCTTGTAGTTTTAAGAACATTTCCAAATGCTTCAAATATCCATTGATTTTCAGGAGGATTTTTTATAAATTCTTGACTTACTACAAGAATTGATAATAATATAACCGTTCCTATAATCAAGACAACCCCAGCAATGATTCTAAAACTTAAAAAACCTAACGCTAGCCTTTTATTGTATTCTTGTACGATTGGGTATAATAAAATGGCAAAGCCTATATAGGTTAGACATAATATAAACTGGAATAAAGCTGCTATCGATACTTTTGCTGCATTGGCAGTAGCTTCTGTTAAGTAATTTGGCGAATCAACTGCTGAAGCAATACTTAATATACCTGCTACCACCCCCAATATGATTAGTAGTCCTGCCCATTTTACTTTTCTTTTTAACAACTCCATATCTCTATTCCTTTGTTAGTATATTTGTTTTACCTCCTTGAGATATATGCATTTGATTTGTTTTGACATCAAATACTATTGTGATGCCTGCAGGCTCGTATTTAAATTCTTCTTTAGCTGTAGCTTGTAGATTCATTACAGAATCATCTGGTGCTTGGAGATGTAATTGATTGCCCGATTTGGTTACTGTTAATTTTACTGGGAAGGTATCGCTAGAATAGACCCCTAAATATTGATTTAACTCTTTAGATTTTGGTTTGTAGGATCTAAAATCAGGAATATCAAAGTGTTTGTTTAAAAGGCTATTGACCATAGTTACAGTAATTGAATTCAAACTGTAATTCAAGCCATTGGACGTGATTGCAAAAGCCATATTTTCATCAGGGAAATACCTTAACACCGATGTGAATCCATCTATTTCTCCATTATGGCCATAACTGAATTCATTATAATATTCTATTTTAAATAGACCCATTCCAAACTTATCCTGAATGGTATTCATTTTTGCAATACTTTCCGGTAAAAGAATTTTGTTATTAAACAGAGCTTCTGCAAAGCGAATTAAATCGGATGGTGTAGAAACAATACCACCAGCTCCCATATCTATTGATGGGTCTGTTTCATTTGTTCTTTTCCATTTCTTCTCAAAATGATAGGCATAAGCTTCATTGTTATCTGGGTTTATTTTGTTTCCAAAGAATGTATTCTTCAAGTTTAAAGGCTTGATAATTCCATCTTCCAGAATTTTTCCATACGGTTTTCTGTAAAGTTTTTCCAAAATATAGGATAACAGTACATAGTTTGAATTGCTATAGGCTGCTTTTTCATCTGGTTTAAAATCACTACCTCCTTCGGCAATAATTTCAAGCATTTCCTTTTCGGTTTTGGGCTTGATGTGATAACTTAAAAATTCCTCTTTATTATCTGTGAAACTATGGATACCACTTCTATGATTGAGTAAATTTGAAATGGTAATTCTATCAGCGTTTTCTATTTCAGGGAAATAAGACTCAATTGTCTCATCAAGCGTTATTTTTTCTTCTTCAATCGCTTTAAAGATTAGGGTCGCTGTAAACACTTTTGAAATAGACCCAATTCTGTATTTTGTATTCTTATCTGGTTTTTGTTTTGAATCGATATCGGTATAGCCAACTTGTTTATCATAAATAATTTTACCATCTTTTAGGATAGCGACACTGCCCATAAATTTATGGTTAGCTTCTAATGTATTGAAGTAGGTATCTAATTTTTGAGTGTCAACATTTTGGGCGTACCCAACTTGGGTTGTCAACTTTATAAGCAAAGCCAATAAAAATAATACTGTTGTTTTTTGATTTGATATGGTCATGATTGACATTTATTTTTTAATTGTTCTATAAAATAAATTCCAAACTCCTGAATTGGCTTCCACAATATCCAATAGGCCATCCTTGTTTAAATCACCAATTGCTATGTGGTAGGTATCATCTTTTAGATCCTCTCTCAACCCTATTTCTTGAAATCCCAAATTTTCCATACCAAGGAAGACATAGTTTCGTTCCTCTGAATTTCCCTCAACAATATCCAGATAGCCGTCTTGATTTAAATCGGCAACCTTTATTGAGTAGGTGTTACGTTCACTTGAAAATTCGAAGTGATTTTTAAAGGTTAATGCCTCATCACCCAAATATATGATGTTTTGTGATCTCAAATTTCCAGTGACTATATCCAAAAACCCATCTTTATTGAAGTCGCCAATATCTATAGAGCGTGTTTCATCGCTTTCATTGCCAAATTCTACAGTTTTTGAAAACAACAGGTTTTTACCGCCAAGATATATTTTGTTTTTGCTTTGTCTTTCGGCGGTTATTAAATCCAGATATCCATCATTATTGATGTCAATTACCAAGGTTTGAATCGTTTGGTCTGACTTATTTCCAAAATTGATAATGGTTTCGAAATTCCCCAGTCCGTCATTAATACAAATTTCATTTACAGCCTTTCTGTTTGATATAATGAGGTCCATATCGCCATCATTATCCATATCTGCTATTTCAAGATTACGTGAAGGGGAAATTGAACCAAAAGATGTTTCTTTCTCAAAATTGTTATGGGCAGCACCGAAATACAATTTGTTTTTAACATTGTCATTTGCGACTGCCATGTCCATAAAGCCATCATTATTAAAATCTGCACTTTTAATGGCATAGGAAGCGTCCAAAAATTTGCCAATTGGCAAAGCTTCTTTAAAACCTCCATTTCCCTCATTATAATACAGGTAGTTTTGTTCAGCCCAATGCCTGCCATTTGCAACCAGCGCATCTAAATCGCCATCGTTGTCTATATCAAACAAAGTTATAGAGGCAGTTCTGTTAGTTTGGGTTCCAATAGAAAAAAAACCGTCGGCATTAAAAAATGATGTTTCCTGGGAATACCCATGATTTATAAATATGGTTAAGAAAAGTACAACTGCTGTTTTTTGATTTGATGATGTCATAATAAATGAGTTTTCCTATTAAAATAATAAATAGGTTAATTTTTTTTTAGAGTTCATTTTATATTTTAAACAAAGGGTAAAACTCTTCTTCCATTCTTGAATTTATTTTATTTTTTTCCCTAAAAAGTATGAAAGAGCCTCCCCAAAGGGTATTGGGATAATCCAAAATTTGTTTAGTCATTTGCATTAAAGAGGGAACAGTGCTTTCAAGCTTATTAAGAGCCTCTTTTATTGGCATCCAGTAAATTTCTTCTTCACCTACTTTTGGCTTAAGTTGGCCACTTTTATAATTAGCAACATAAAGCTGACGCATATCAGAAGTAGACTTGAAATCATATTTATAGGTAAAGAGTCCTTTTAAATTGGGGTTAGAGATTGTTATACCATATACGTCTGAAATACTATCCAAAACTTCACTGATAGTTTGTCTCTCTTTGTAGTAAACAGCTGGTGTCATCCAACCAAACTTTGTTTTTCTCATTAAAATTTTATCGTTATCCTTTATTATTGTTAATCTGATAATGGTTTGATTTGATTGGGGATGTTCTTGCGCTATTAAATTGTCATTTAAACTAATGAGGATTAATAACAGTAGAAATATTACTTTTTTCATGTTTGTGTTTTTACTTGTTTATTTGATTGTAAAGTGCTTCTATCTTAGATATACCCGGTTCTTGCCCCATCCATTTTATGCGTTCTTCATGTGTATCCATATATCGATACAGCCAACTGATGCCCCATTTTTTGTAATATGTGTCTTCTTGATTGTAGATTGAATCTGTTAGCGATTCTTCAAAGCTTACAATGTTGTAGTCCTCTTGTTTTAATCTTGAAATGATTTCTGCTAAATAATCAGCATTAATAGCATTATCATGGCACAAATAAATGTGTTGAATTGGTCGCTTATAGATTGAAGCAGCCATCCTCTCATAAAAATTTACTAGTTCTATAGTCTTATCTACATATTGCTCACCAATAGATTTTGCCTTTTCGGTTTCTCCATTATCCAAATAGTATTTATACACGGTATCGAACATCCAATCTGAACTTTCAACCGTGAAAGGGGCTAGGGTATAGTTTTTTGATTTAAGATATTCTCTAATGTGTATATGCTGGGTCGAATCTTTACCCAGATCGTTAAATGGAAATCGGAAAAACTTGACCGCCTTATTATACTTGGAAGCATATAGTTTTGTTAGACTTTCATCTTTTTCTATATCTTTTACAAAACTTTCAAAACCGACTTCTGAATATCTGGAATGGCTGTAGGTATGGTTGCCGATAATAGCGTGCTCATTTTTAATCCACTCCTCCAATAACCCCTTGTTTCTATCTAACCATTCTGTTTTATAAATTTTATCCTCATTTATAAATATGGTAAAAGGCACCTCTAAAGAATCTAACCCATTTAACAGTATTGGACTGAAATTATCCTTTCGGTATTTGGTTGTATTGGGTACATCATCAATAGTGATGGATATAGTCTTTAGTTGTGAAAAAGCAATTACATTTACTAAAGAAATAGCACCTAGGACAATTAATTTATAGGCCGATATTTTCATAGTTTTATTACTCTTTTAAAGAATTGATAATCGAAGCATCCACCCAATAAATGTCCTGGTTACTGGTATAGAAAAAATATTTTTCATCTTTGGTTACAAAGGGACAGAGTTCATGACCTGTTGTATTAATAACTGCTCCCATGTTTTTGGCTTTTGACCAATTATCATAGTCATCCTTAAAGCTGATGTACAAATCTCCCTGTCCATTTCCCTCTTCTCTGATGCTACAAAATATGATAAATGATTCATCGGGAGAGACAAATACATCTGCTTCGTAAGCCCTTGTATTTATTGAATTACCAAGTAGTTTTGACTTTTGGAATGCACCTTGTTTAAATTCGGAAACGTAGATATTAAAATCATGTTTTCTCTTTTCTGAAGTATCTTTATTGGAAGAAAAATACATACTCCCAACGTCTGTAAAAGAAACATAATATTCGTTTTTGTCGGTGTTGATATTCGCGCTTGCACGAATCAATTTTGGATTCCATCTGTCGTCCTCGCGTTCTATATACCAAATATCATAATCCTCTTTAATCTCATCACTTTCTAAAGCTTTATTGGATATAAAGTAGAGTCTGCTTTCATCGGGTGATAGATAAGGGTCGTTTAAGCTATACTTGTCGTGAGACAGCAATACTTTAGGTTTGCTCCAAATGCTACCTTCTAATGTAGTGTATCGTATTTCTGCCTTCCCGTTAACATCAACTCCAAAATAAAATTCGGTGGCATCTTTATTAAAAACCGAGCCGAATTCTGATTCATCTGCTTTTGAAATAAATCCTGGGGCAAAAACCTTTGGTGTTGCTCGCGGCGGAGATTGGCCAAGATATTTAAGTTCCTGTTGATTGATTTTTAAACTTCCAAAGACCCAACAGGTTAGCGAAAAACTAAGTGTTATGATTACGTATAGCTTCATTTTAATCTATCTAATTTTCTATTGACTTTTGTTATACATAAAACCATTTGTCATCCAAATACTCAAGAATATTCTGTGCACAGTTTGAGGAGAAAAAGTTATCACTGTTACTGAACATGACTAGCCCATAGCCTTTATCCTTATAAAATTGACAATAAGCCCTAAAATCCCCATTATTTCCAGAATGAAAATAACGTAATGAGTTATCTACTTCTTTTACGGGAAATACTATGCTACGGTGCCGTTCACCATCTTCATTGGGCATGCTCTCTTGCAACGAAAGCATCTCCTCAACGATTTCTTTATTATCGGATTTGGGATTCATCATATGGATCAAGAATTTAGCATAATCTTTGGAAGTCGTATGAAGGCTATATGCAGCTCCAAACTCATTTCTTCCTTTTCTCAAAAATTTTGGGCCATTTTGGGTAGGTTTACCATTTCTATGTCCATAAGACTTTTTTAAAGAGAAATTTTCCTGCCAAGTAAACTGCATAAAATCAAGATTCAACGGTTTTACAACTTGTTCCTGAAATAGCTTATTTAAACCTTTATCATCAAGGTTTAAAAGGTGTTTCAGAACATCTTTCAAGTATTGGTAGCCTTCGCCAGAATACCCAAATTTGGTTCCAGGCTCGAACAATAATTTTAACTCACCATCAGTTTGATCACGCCAATTGGGCAGACCTGATGTATGACACAATACCATTCGAGCCGTCATTTTTTTAAAACGTTCACCAGCTACCAAATCAGCATTTGGTAAATACTGATACAGGGGTTTATCTAAATCGATGATACCTTTTTTTACTTGTAACATTACAAAATATGCAAACACAGGTTTAGATAGGGAACAAGCTTCAAAGAGCGTATTTTGAGTGCATTTTTTTTGTGTTACCAGATTTTTAAAGCCAAATGCGTTGTTATAAACAATTTCATTGTTACGTATAATCGCAATAGACATGCCTGCAACTTTCAGGGAATCTATTTGATGTTGAATAAAACGATCAAGTTCTGTTGGGTTTACTTGATTCGCTCTAACCGTTAGTATCGTTTTATCGTTAGTGTTACATGAGGTAAACCCGAAACTGATAAGTAGGAAAAAAATTAGAATATTCTTTTTCATTTGATTTTTTTATTGTTTCAAATAATCGCTATTGTATCCATCTGCCTTGGTCATACGCACATACTTTATTTCGCCATCCTTATTTTTTAAAAATTCATAAAGTGTGTTGTTGTTTGGTTGAATGAATATGTTTTCTGCCACAGGCACCAATTTTGATGAGTTACCTGTTTCTTCTAAAAATTTGAGGACGCCTTCAACAACTTGAAATTCCAATAATTCGTTACCTCCTTTAAATTGTCCAGTGAACTTTATGATATCTACACCATTTGTGTCTATGCTTTCAAAAACCCGGGGCCGTAAAAAGTCCCAATCGTATGCCACGGCAACTGCCCGGGCGATATAGCTCATCAGTGACATTCCGTTATCGCTGTTGGTCATTATGACTACACCTTGTTTATTGTTAAGTGAGCCTAGCAGGTAACAGGTAAAGCCTGAATTACTTCCCCAGTGTTCGAAGAGCAGGTCTGGGCTGTCCTGGTTATAAATCTTTGCAAATCCCAATCTGGTAGGTGTTTTGGCGAACACACTATCTGTCATTGTTTTTGATAAAATGGTATTGGTACTTGCATGATGGTCTTCTAACACAGTCACTAAAAAATTTGCTAAATCTGTAGGTGTAGTCCATATGCCCCCAGCTGCTTTATAAGGAAACAATTTATAAGGGTAGGGTTCTAAATCATTAGTATAGCCAGTAGCTATTTGCCGTATAAGATGTTTTGGAATAGGCTGTTCGAATGAGCTATTGTTCATGTTGCAAGGTTCAAATATCAGTTTCCTCATGACATCATTAAACTCTTTGCCAGTGGCATCCTCAATGAGTTTTTCAATGACGGAATAGCCGGGATTGGAATATATTTGTTTTTGTCCCGGAACCGACACCATTGAAACTGGAGGATCTATAGATGGTTTTTCCCCCGACAACATCTGGTCTATGGTTGGTAATGCTTCATTGGGAAAATAGGATGACTGCACATATCTTTCAAACCCAGCCGTATGGCCTAAAAGTCGCTTAAGGGTTACTTTCTCAGTTTTAGTGAAGTTATTCTCTGGAACCTTCCAGCCTTTTAGGTAGTTGTTGACGTCCTCGTTCAAAGATAAAACACCTCGTTCCACTAAGTTTAACGCGGCCATTGCGGTCACGGGTTTGCTCAAAGAGGCACCATTAAAAACGGTTTTGGGAGTTACCTTGGTGGAATCTGCAAGGTTGGCATAACCGTAGGTTTTTTGCCAGGAGATTTTACCATTTTCCAAAAAGGCGATGCTTACCCCTGCTATGCCATCTTCTTGCATTACTTGAGGTATTGACTTATTATGGTCCATACCCTTTAAGTAATGTACTGGAACCAAGTTTTTTTCAATACGTTCTATTTGCGCTATGGAATCTTTATTTACATCTGTCGATGTCGTTACTGTTCTCTTTTTTTCCTTACAAGCTGAAAGGATAATCAGAGCGATTAGAAGTGATTTTTTCATTTTTTAGTATTCAATATTTTGTTTTAATCCGTTTTTATCAAAAATTTCGAAGCGGGTATTGTCCAGTTCATCTACATAAATTTTAATCCGTTCATTTCCTTTTGAATCATATATAAATAAGCCGGTATTTTTGTTTTCTTCACGACCTAAAAACATTCTATATACATTAATTTCGGAATCTAGATATGTTTTGAACTTTACATATTCAATCTCTCTTTTCTGTTGAGACATTGACTTTGTTCTATCAAGAAAATCTTGGTGCAATTTTTCTACTCTTATTGAATCAGATCTTTCCCTAAAGAACATACCGTACCATCTTTTCCACTCACCCTCTTCCATGTATTCGTCTTTCATTATTGCCATAATTTGGTCGTTCTTTTGTTGGTCGAAAGTGATGCCGGCAAAATTCTCGTCATCATTTCCATCATAATAGATACCACCCACTTCATCCCCTACACGATTAAAGAATATTATTCCCGGCAAATCTCTTTTAGAACCTGGATTATGAGGGATGCCATGGGTGGTGGCCAGAGCTTGCCTTTCAGGGTTACTGATTGAAATGTACAAGTTTTCCTCTGGATCAATTATGCTGAGCCTTTCTGCTTGAATTTCCTTGAATGTTTCCACATTTTTGACCTGTCTGTCATAAAAGAAAAAGCAGGCCAATCCAATTAACAGGAGAAAATTGATTGTTGGAAGATGTTTTTTCATATTTTTTGATTTGATGAATCCAGATTGCAATAAATTTAATTTTACAGGATACTATGTATATTTAAAATCGAAAGGATTTTTTCATTTTATAGAGTATTACCTCACGGGGAACGTATCGGATCAACATTAATTGAATCGTATTCCGATTCGGTTTGAAATAAAAATCCTGACGACACACCGATTAAATCATCGGTCTGAAAATTTGACTTCGGGTTAGAATATGCTGAAAACAACACGGGAAGCAGTAGAACAAGAAGTGGTTTTTTAATTGCCTTCATAATCATTGGCTTAAAACTAATTGGCATACATATAATACGTTAGGATGATTGCAGCCATATTATATACACCATGAGCTACTATTGAAGCAATTAATCGTTTAGTTAGAATAAATAGTAAGGTGTACATTATGGTTGGCATCAAGATATCAAACCAATCCAATGCAGTAACTGGCATATGTCCCAATGAAAATATAATGATGGAGAGAATTGCAGACACCCATAACCCTATTTTTGGGTTCTTAAAAACATCCTTTAGGATATTGATAAAATAGCCTCTATTAAACAATTCTTCCGTAATACCACCACCAATTACACCAAGGGCAATAAAAGATAAAAGTCCTATGATACTGCCATCATACATCTCTAGCATACTTTTTATATCTTCCCGATTAGCTCCACCTGTATTGGGAATTAATAGAGTGAACTGTATGACAGTCCACAATGCTCCAAAAACGATCCCCAAAAGAATATCTTTTTTGAGATTTATGAATCGAAGTCCGATATATTTAAAATCCTTTTTTAGAAGTTTTAACGACCCATACAGTAATGCCGTAATAGAAAAAAACTGAAATAAGGCCATAAACAATAAATTGATGCCCTTTTTTCCGCCATTAATTTTTGTAACTCCAAAGAATACATCTGGAATGATAAAAAGCGCATAGCCCAAAATGATGGTTAGGATAAAAACGATTACCGTTTTTGTTTTACTTTCTGTGCTTTTATTGGTTGTCATATTAATATTTTTAAAATTTTTGTGTAACCCTTATTCTATTCCAAACTGTCCTTCTATGGTTTGCAAAATGGAATGAGAATCATAGCCAACGCCATTTTTAAATACGGTTTCCACATTTTTTACGGTGGTTGCATCGTTTTCTAAATTTCCATTCAGAATAACAAAATCGGCTCTTTTGCCTACCTGAATAGTTCCAATATCCTGACGTTCCAATGCTTTTGCACCGTTGCCTGTCATAATTTGAATCGCTTCCTCTGTTTTAAAACCAGCTTCAATCAGCAGCGCATAATTTCTTTGGTCGCCAAAACCTGGAAGCACATGCCTGCCAGCATCAACACCTGCACATAACAAACCTCCCATCTTATAATATTGATATTCGAACTGCATGATTCGTTTTAATCGATTATTTCTTATAGTATCATTCATTTGTTTATCAAGACTTGCTCTTCTTGCTTTGTATTGATCTTGTAAAAAAGGCGACATCGCTTTCAGCGATCTTTCATCTGCATAGGCCCTATTGGGTATGCTGGCTTCGTAGATAGCTATGGTTGAGGTTAGGAACACTTTTTTGTCTATCAGTAACTGTTGCAATCGTTTTACTTCTGGGCTTTCAATAATCAGTTCATCCAAATACTCACGGCTACCATTGCATTGACCGTAGTCTTTATTGGTTCTAAAATCACTTGCACTGTTTAAGCCATGTTCGATTGCATCAATTCCTAATTTGGTGGCTTCTTCAAAGGTTATTGAACATAAATGTCCTCTTACTTTAGCCTTGTTTTTATGAGCTATCTCAATGGTTGTTTTTAAATCATCCGGATTTGTATTTCGATAGACTTTAAACCATTTCACCCCTTGGTCTAACCAATGTTGCATGGTATCTTTAAGATGTCTAGTATCTCTTGGAATAATCATATTAGGATTACCGCCTTGTCCTGTTATAAAGGGCGCGCTAGGGATAATGTCTGGACCAATCTGTTTACCATTTTTTATTCGTTTTGACAGTTCTAATTCTCTATATGGTGCTGCTGCACCACAAGTTTGAATGGTTGTGACCCCTGATACCAAATATAACTTGGACGCAATATCACCAACATCAGGAAATCTTGGAATATGTAAATGATTATGCATTCCTACTATTCCTGGAATGATTGTTTTTCCTTTTAGGTTAATAGTTTTAGCATTTTGAGGGATTTTAATATCAGTATGATTACCTATCTCTTTGAAAATTCCATTCTCAATGAGTAGTATTTGATTTTGTTTTATAGCTTTACCCGTCCCATCCACTATCGTGGCATTGGTAAATGCCATCAGCTCTTCCTGGTATTTTATGTATGGACTTAAGCTGTCTGGTAATTTGATGTTATGATTTTCAAAACTTGGTTTATCTATATATGTTTTACCATCTGAAGTGTTTATACAACTTGAAAAATAAAGTAGAAATGCAATAAAAATATATTGATATATTGAATGATTGATAAACATTAATTAGCTTTGGTTAAATGAATTATAGGTTAATTTTCTCCAAAGAAATTCCAATGGTCCTTGTTTGTGGTATCGCAACCATAGATAGGTGCAGATAATTTGAATAACCCAAATAACCACAACAAATCCTAACAGCTCAAATCTTGAAAAGCTATTATGCAATCCAAAGCCATAGCCATAAAACAGTAGTCCTAAAATGATACTTTGGAAGATGTAATTTGACAACGCTGTTCTCCCTATTTTAGAAAACATCTTAATCTTTACATTCCTTAAATACTTCTGATATATCCCATTTAATACCAAGATATACCCAACGCCTAAAATTTCTTTTGGATAGGTAAAGAGCAATGCATTAAATGTGCTGATATTTGGAATATGGTCTTCGTACGTCCATTGATAATAGCGGAAATAGTTTATTGCCAATCCAATTATTAAAACAGAAACAGCTATAGGCCAATAATACCTCCATGATTTGTAGTCAGAAAAAATGCCTGTTCTAAACAATATCATGCCAATAATCATCACTATTAAAGTTGATAGAATTAATGATTGATAATAGAACTCACCTTTGTGAACCTTATGATTTTCATAAGAGTTTATCACTCCTTGCCAATAGGTGGGTTTTGGAACCTCAACTTTTTCTGAAAGATTAGGCGACTTTTTAGTATATCTGTTTTCCCAGGAAGTGATTAACTTATTGTCTTTATCTGTTCTTTTAGCCTCTTCTTTATTTAGTGCCTCGGTATAATTTGAATATGATTCCTGTCTTTTTGAAATACTCTCGTACGATTTCAGGAATAAAAAGGAAGCTAAAAACAAAACAATTAACACTAAATTTTCACTTTTCATAGAACGAAATGGAAGCAAAACCAGACCACATACAGCATAATGATATAATATATCACCATCCCATATAAAATAGGCGTGAATGACCCCTATAACAAACAACCACAACAACCTTCTAGCATATATATCCATAGCTGTTAAACCATTAACTTTTTGTTGGATACGCTCTATGAATATCACGAAGCCAACACCAAAAAGCAAAGCGAAAATGGTGTAAAATTTGCCTTGTGTTAAAAAATACACCCAAAAACGCGTATGTTGGTCTATTGTACTTTCATAACCGTATTTCCAAGAGCTCCAAGGGTTGGGATACGTAAAGGACTCAATATTTATGAATAGGATTCCAAGAATGGCGATACCTCTTAAAAAATCCAATGATGGTATTCGCTCCGTATTTGAGGTTGGATTTATGAATAGTGCCATATTGTTAAGACAATCTATAGTTTAGTTACGCGTTAAATTTAAAAGTCGGGTAAATATATACTGATGGCACAAGGCTTCCAAACGATGGGAAATGAGACCGTTAACAAAGCGTTAGCCGTGTAAAAAATTATTTATTTGAAGGTTGCATAATTATGAAATTGAAAGTTTAGTATATAAAGAAATCCTTTCCCGCGTTCTTGATAGGTTGAAGATTATTGCCATAGGTTTTATATTTGTCTGGTTTGAGAGTTAAATAGGGTTACGATTTTTAAACAAATTTTTCGTCATTATGAATCTTCTTTTTCTTAAACATCACGAAAATGGTTGAACGAGACACCAAAGACCGAAACGAAACAGAGAATTTTCTCAACTATCTTTCCGCAGAGGAACATTTGGATGGGGACGGGCTTGGCGAGCTTTTGCGGGAGCATAGGATTGACAAATTAAAATTAATAGCTGAAAACACCATTGACGTGATTTGTTTACACCATCCTGCAGATGGTAGGTATTTGTATGCCAGTCCATCAACGGAAAAAATAATGGGTTACAGTGCCGTGGATTTGGAAGGAAAAGTTCCGTATGATTTTATTTACCCGGGCCACCTAGCTGGGCTTCAGGAAAATATTCGAAATACAATCGTCGGAGGAAATAGTTCCATAGAAAAATTAGAGTTGTTGTTTAAGACCAAGAACAACGGCTATCAATGGTTTGAGGGCTACACCAAACCGGTACATAACAAACAGGGGACGGTGGTGCTGGTGTTGAGCTGTACACGAAATATACAGGATAGGAAGCTGGCCGAAATAGAAAAGAAAAAAAGAGAGGCCATACAGCAAAACTTGTTGCTGACCTCTGCCCTATTCGAAAAGAAAAAAGCCATTATCCAAAAGATAGAGCAAAAGATATTACAACTTAAACCGGATATGCGAAAGGAATTAAGAAGTGTTTTAACCCACATTCAGGAATCCTTGAATCTGGATGAAAGTTGGGAAGATTTTATGATCCATTTTAAACAGATACATCCCGATTTTTACAAAAACATCTCCACGGCCTATCCTGAATTATCCGCAAGGGACCTAAAGCATTTGGGCTTAATAAAACTTGGGATGACCTCTACTGATATAGCCAAGGCCCTGCTCGTAAAGAAACAAAGCCTTCGTGTGAGTAGAAATAGGTTGAAGCACAAATTGGGCCTTAGTGCCACTCAGGAACTTTCAGATTTTGTGAACAGTTTTTAACTACTGACTTCCCTTTGAAAAACAGCATTTTCCCTTAACCTGAGCAGTTGGTTTATTCCTATCAAAAAACTGAAGATCGTTAAGACCATAATGAAAGTTTTATTTAGGGTAAGTTGGAAATTTCCAAAAGAGAACTTTGGAACATAACCATAGTACCCCATTGCAAAAAATATTGCAACTATTGCCGTTAAGCCAGATATAACATAATAATATGTGCAACGCTCGGATATAATGGAAGACCCTTTATACGTTTTTTCGGCTTCTATCCTTAACAACAACCTTTCGGTAAAATCGGCTGAAGTATGGATCTTACTTTTTTGTATCAGGTTTTTGGCTACTTCTTCTTTCATATAAGTTAAAATTTTGTGTAGTTTATATTGTGTTAAACGTTGTATTTTGGTTCGTTCATAATAAATCCGTCAATTGGTCTCCCAACATTCTCTTTAAGGCTTCGCCCATATTTTTGCGGCCCCGATGCAAATCCACCTTTATCTTGGAAGTGCTAAAACCTGTTATTTTGGCTATTTCCTTTAGGCTATGTTCACAGAGATAGAAAAGTCTAAGAACCAGGGCCTCGTCGGGTTTAAGCCTGTCCAGCGCCATGATCACATATTTTCGTCGGTCTGCTTCCCGTAGTTGTTGCAAGGCCGATTTTTCGTCCGGTGCGGGATCATTGGAGGTTATTTGGGTTAAGGGCAGATTGGACCTGTTGCGTTTTAGTTGGTTATAGGAGGTATTGACCACAATCCGGAACAACCAGCTCGAAAAGGCCGACTGTTGCCTAAAACTGTTGGCCTTGCGAAACACCTTGATAAAAGCTTCCTGGATGGCATCTTCTGCCTGGGCCCGATCTTTTAGAATAGAGCAGGCCAAGGAGAGGGACAGATCCTTGTATTCATCGACCAATTGCCTAAAAGCCTGGGTGTCGCCATTCTTTACTTTTTCTATTAAGCGTATGTCCTGTTCCTTAGTTGTCGCCACTTTTCCTCCTTAAATAGTGGGCAAGAAAGAGGCCCAGTGCCCCACAAATTAAAACCGTTCCCCACACTAAGAGATCAGTGGTGTCCTCGGTTAGGTTTAAGGATGTAAAAGTGGTAGCGATGATGAGTCCAAACCCCAAGGCCCCCAAAATACAGCCTATGTCTATATACTGCAGCTTTTTTGAAGGGGTTTGGGCTACCAATCCTTTTTCAATCATTGCCTTTTTTATAAGATAGGTATATTTTGCAATGATAAATACCACGGCCACTACTCCTGCCATTAAAACAATTGCGCCAAGCGCTTCCTGATAATTTTCCATAATTTGTTGACTTTTAAAATAAATATAAAAACTTTAAACCATTGGGTTTCGACAGACATCAAAATTGGGGACCAAAAACTTCGGAAAGCGCCACCAAAAATTCTTTCATTTTATTGCTATTTGTAAATACCACGATACCGTATTTACGTTCCGGCACAAACATGGCATAGGCCTGAAAATCGTGATTGTTGCCTGTGTGCATATGCATGGTGTATTCTGGCGTGCGCTTTTGTGCAAAACCTAGGCCCCAACCTGTTTGCCCTATTTCCTGCTTGAGTGGGTTATCTTCCTTGAATGAAATTTGCTCGGCCCACATGGTATTAAATGTTTTGGGTTGCAGGCCTTCCTCATTCAGCATAGCAAGTATAAACTTGGCATATTCACCAGCTTCGCTATGTATGCTGGAATAAGCATTAAAGGTAGAGCCATCCCAATACCCTGGTCGCGGACGGCTGGCAGTGGGCCTATTTTCGGTGTCATGGCCAAAGACCTTGTGCTTTTCGAGATAATCGTCCCATACAAAAGTGGTATGTACCATCTTCAGGGGAATAGTTACCTCCCTTTGGAAAATCTGGTTAAGATCAGCCTTCCATCCTACTCCATTTAGAGTAGCAATTACGGCCGCCAAGTACTGATAGGCCTCCCCCGAATACATAAAATCGGTACCGGGCTTAAAGGCCAGTTTTATTTTTTGGTTATTGGCGTGGTTAGGAAAACCGGTTTGATGTGAGAGAACCATACGGGCGGTAATCAGTTTATAATCTTCCTGCGATTCGGGCGCAATTCCGGGATGCGGTAGGTATTGGTATAGCGGTTTGTCCAACTCCAAAACCCCTTTTTCCGTCATTCTCAGTACAAAATAGGCGAAGATAGGTTTTGAGAGGGAGGCACCTTCAAACATACTCTGCTTGGTGATGGGTTCCTGGGTTTCTTGATTCGCGACACCAAAGACCTCCTGGTATACAATTTCGTTGTTGTTTATAAAGGCAATGGAAAGGCCCGGGATGTTTTCGGCATCCATTATTCTTTCGATTTCCGAAGTAAGTTTATTGCTCGTAAAAGAAGTGCCATCCAAGGCCATAATGCCTTTTTCCTGTGAAAGCGCATTGGCGGTTATAAGCGTAAAGGCAAGGGCCAATATAAGTTTGTAAAGGGGTAAGTTCTTTATAATATTCATCTGTTTCAATTTAAAAAAGTTAAAGTTGGGTGAATTCACAGGTATAGGACAAGGTGGATCCGGAAAAGGTTACAGGGAAGAGGATTTTTTTAATTATCGATAGTAGGATACCGCAGTTAGGGATTAGAAAGGGGTTAACGATATTCCTTTTTCCAGCAATGGGAGTGTCCTTTTGAGGGTGTCATCACAGAAATGTTAAAAAAACCATTCCATGGATAGAAGACCATAGCCGCTGTCTTCTACCACAAAGAATAATAAAAAAAATTACTCTACTTAAATAACTCTTTCCCCTATGAAATTTAGCCCCTTAAATAAAAAGCCCTTAAAGTTAAAGGGTTTCCTTCCCATTACTTGGGAAAGGGAATGAATGAATATGCAATAATCCAAGAATCTAATAAGCTTAAAAGTATATAGCTTTACCTATGGTACCAAAATAAAATGAAAAGCTCCCAAATATAAATTCCCGGGAGCTCCTTCACCACATCATTAAATTTTAATGCCTATTGTTTCACGATTTTTTTAAAGAATAATTTTCTGTTGCTATCCAATACGCGCACCAAATAAGTGCCCACAGCCAAGTTTGAAATATCTACCCTGGAAGTATCTTCCCTATCCAATACCTTGGCACCCAATAGCGTATAAAGAGTTATTCGGTTCACCCTTGAGTTTTTTAGACTGATATTCAATACCTCAGAGGCAGGGTTGGGATAAATGGCTATTTCCTTATCGCCATTTCCAGAATCTGGGATTCCGGCAACATTCAAATCTACTGTATATTCTACCAGGCCAAGGTCAAAGGAACCGATGAAGGCCGTCACGGAATTTTCGCCAAACAGATAGGCGGAGGAACCCGAGCCTATACCCAACAATTGTTCATTATTGATGGACGCCCACGTTTCTCCTCCATCGGTAGAGTAATGGAGTGTAAATTCAGAAAATTCCGAACTGTATGTGGAAGCCATCATCGCCCCTTCCGTTTCGGTTGAAAAGGCTACATTAAAAACCAGGGAAGTGGTTTTTCGCATCCAGTTTTCACCTCCATCCTCTGTCATAAAAATGCCTTTTGAGCTTGCCAAGGCCATTCGGTTATTATCCAACGGATCTCTTTGCAGGTCAAAAATGAGGTCATTGGCACCCAAAACATCTAGGCCACTGCTATTGTTGGTCCAAGTGGCGCCACCATCCATCGAGGAATACACTTCTATACCAACCGGCATTATAATTTTTCCTGTAGCATCAATAAGTATTTCATGGATGTAATCAAGACTGGGTAAAGTGATATCGGTTACCGAAATATTGTTAATGTCGCTAAAATCTATTCTCTTTAACTGGGTTTCACTCGGTTCGAAGCCTCCGAAGGCTGCCAAAATAGTCTGGGGAGCATTTGGGAAGGTTGCTACGGCAGTCAGTCTATTGGCGAAAATCATCAACAATTCGCTTTCGGTAGCACCATTGTCGTTGCTCATTCTAAGGCTAGACCCCATAAAACTGGAGGAAAAGGTGTAAACACGATTTGGCGTAACCTTATCTGCATATTGCGTTTGGCCAGGAGTGTTTGAGAAAATATTCAAGGGTACAATATCATAAGGCGTATCGGTACCGGTATTGAGGTCGCGATGCACGTAGCCGAATTGAACGCCGTAATATAGATTGGCATTCGCACCATTTAAATACATATCTATATTTCCCGTACTAACAAAATAGGGGCTTTTGGACCAACTCAGGGTTTCGCCGCCATCGGAAGAGAATAAGGGAACATAGTTGGCACTGATAAAAATTTCCTCAGAATTTTGCGGATTGTAACTCGCCTGCAGCCCATAATAGTAACTCTGCGGGTCATCATCCGGATAAACAAAGTTTTCCCAAGTAATGCCCCCATCTTCCGAAATTGCAATTTCATTTTCTTCCAATACTATGATTTGTGAGGGGTTGTTCTCATTAAAACGTATTACGTTGATGCAATCCAAAATTCCAGCTGTCCAAGTGATAGGAACAATATTAAAATTTTCGCCACCATCAATGGATTTATACAGGTTTTCAACGGTACCTCCAAAACTGATGCCCGTACCCATCAGAACATGTTGATGGTTTGCGGGGTCAAAACTTATGGGATCCAAAATGATTCCAGGAAGTTTCTCTTCCCATGTCTGCCCCGCATCCTCAGACACAAAGAGACCCCCGTCCACCCCGGTACTGCCATTGCCACGGGTGAGAAAAATTTTATCGGGATTGTTTGGGCTTATGGCTACGTCGTTTAAGAATACGGTGTCATGGTCATTGGTGTAGTAGATCATATTCCAATTATTCCCTCCATCGGCCGTGTAAAAAGTCTTCCCCTCAGTACTCATTCCTACTGGAAAGTTGGTATCGACCAATAAGATATCGGTATCGCCGTCGTAAAAATCGTATGAAGTAACATAGGCGCTATCCATCCGGTTTGGCAATGGGAAGGATTTTACAATGGCCGCGGTGGCAATATCGTATATTCTTATTTCATTTAAACTGCTATTCGGCAAATATGCCGAAAAGGTGAGGGCCGTACCATCTGGCGAGAGTTTTAAATCGCGGATGCTCGCTCCCTGTCCAATGAAAAGGGAATATAAAATATCCCAGCTGGCGCCATTATCCTCAGAAACTACTATGTGGTTTCCAAGAGTTAAGGCATACACCTTATTGGGTACGTTGGCATCATAGGTAACATCAAACAGCCGCCCGAAATCATCCGAACCCGTCACCTCAAACTGGGCGTATAGGGCAGATTGAAAAATAAATATTACAACAAAGAGAAGGGTAAATTTTTTCATATTTAAAAATTTTTAGTGGAACCCAATATTCAGGAATTATCTTCAATAGCCCTAAAAATTCATCCTAATTAGTGCGACGGCTTTTAGAAAAAGCGTGACATCCCCTATTAAAGTGTTGTAATATAAGGATATAAGGCAGCGCTATCTTCCAGCCCAATTTTATTGCTAATTCGCTCTTTCCGCTTGCGGGTGGCCTCGACGGTTATATTAAAGAGGGAGGCTATTTCCTTGGTAGTAAGATCCATATATAGATAACTTAGATATCGAATATCATTGGCCGTCAATTCAGGGTGGTTATTGCGAAGCTTTGTAAGCCATCCGTGGTTCACCTCTTCAAAATGGGTGAGAAAGCTTGCCCATTCCGAGTCGTTTTTGAGCAGTTTTTTAAGTTCCTTTATTTTAGTGGATAAAAATGCATTGCGCGCAACTTCAGATTGGTGGGTCAAGCTGTTGATAACCTCCTTTATCAATTCATTGCGCCCCGAAATTTGAAGGGCCTTTGCCGCTAACTTCCTATTTCTATTTTCTATTTCATTCTTTAGGCGTTCCTGCTCCAGCATAGCTACCGCCTCCTTGGCGTGCAATTGCTTTTCGAGCAGGAGGTTGTCACTTTCTTTTTTCTGAAGTTCCAATTCTATAAATTCCCTATTCTGTTGATGCAATCTTTTTCGCTGCTTATTTTTTATATAGCTGTTGTACAAGGCCCAGGCAATTAGCAAAATACACAAAAAGAAAATACCCAAAAGGCTGTATAGGGTTGTGCGTTCCTTTTGCCGCAGTTCCCGGCTCTGTTGCAATTCTCTTCTATAATCGGCAATTTCAAACTTTACCCGGTTGGTTTCAAACAATCGGCCATTTTTCAGTTGGTTTAGCGATTCGGTGAGGGAAATAATGGAATCCTTTGCTGTTAGGGCCTTATCGTATGCTCCATTTTTAATATATACCTCAGCCAATTGCCCATAAGCGCTTATTTGATGTTCAGGATTTACAGCAGCCTTTAGTGCAGCCTGTGCATATTCAATGGCCTGACTTATGTCTCCCATATCTGCCGCAATATTGGAAAGCAATACCAATATGGAAATCCGCTCTTCACTAAAGGCAATGGCATCCAATTCTGGCAGTATTTTTTCTGCCAGGGCTTTTGCAGCGGGGAGCTCTCCCCGTTTGTAATGGTTCTCGGCCAAGGCTATTTCTACCAAAATAGCCAGGGAAGGCTCCTCTTTCAGCATTTCCTTTGCCTCTGCCAAATAGGTAGCGGCCTGCTCTATTTTATCCTGTTGATTGGATACGATCCCAAGATTCACGGCATATAACCCAATTTTCACTTTTTCCTTATGTTCTTTGGCCAATACATAGGCCTTGGAGAAATACTCTTCTGCCTTTTGGAAGTCGCCTTCCTTACTATAGAGAATTGCAATGTTGTTAAGCACAATCATCTCTTCATTTCCATCCAAGTATTTTAAGGCTATGGTATAGGCCTCCAGATAGTTGTCCAGTGCCTCTCCGTAATCCAACATGGAATAATAATTGGCCCCTATGTTGTTGATAGCCAAAAACTGCTGCTTATGCCATTGGTTTTCTTCGGCAACCGTGCGTACTTTGGTCAATAATTCCAGCGAGCGGGAATATTCCTTATTACTTCTCGCATTTATTCCCTGCAGCAAAAGACTGTCCAATTCTGCTGTACTCTGGGCCAGCAAAAAAGGGCCGAAAAGGAGAAATAAGAATATAGAGATTACTTTCATAAACCTAAAAAGGTTGTGAAGTTAACTTATATCCGAAAAAAGACATAATTATTGAATGGGAATTAGCAAAAAAACGATGCCGAAGTATGGAATGTGGTTCCGGATTGTTTCCTTTTTTTCCAGGTAAAAAAGTGGTAATATTTGCTACATACAGTTGCTCATAATCCAATTAAGGACAACTGGCCCTCCCTAGATGAAATGAAAATGCGCCAATAAAGGATGGAAAACAAAACCCCTCAAGAAAATTCTTAAGGGGTAACAATCCTAGGAAAAAATTTAAATTTATTCTACAGCAATCTTTTTCACTACCGTTTGACCGTTGTCCATTCCAATGTTCAAGAAATAGATTCCTCGTGCATATTGGGAAAGATCAAGTGTATGCTGCGTTGCGGCTATAACCTTTTTTTCCATAAGTACAGCTCCCAATTGGTTTACAAGGCTTAGGTTATTTATAGTACCACTTGCTTCTATAGTTAAGTTCCTACTGGTTGGAACGGGATATATGCGGAATTCCGTATTGTCCTGAAAGTCATTAAGGGCCAATAAGGGGTTTTTAAAAATATATGCGGAGCCTGCACGATCCACAGGGTCTCCTCCATTTGCATCCTCATCTTCCCACGGCGCGCCTATAATCAATTGATTTGAATCCATCTCGATATTCCATCCATAAAAATCCTCGGGGGCGAGGTCTAGACTTTCCACCTTTTGAATTTCGGTAAATGAACCACCAACCCTTTCATATACATAAACCTCTCCTTTTTCCACACCATAAGGGTGAGGAGCGCTAACAATTAGATGACTGTCCTGAAGCAAACAATTCCACCCAAAATTAGCCTCAATGGAGGGCGTAGAAGCGGTGATTTTCTGGGTTTCTATCCAGTTGCCCGACCCGTCATCCTCAAAAATATAGGTTGCGCCCGCGCCCCCGGCGTGCCCGTAGGCACCTATTGCGATACTTGTATTGGATATAGCTACTGAAGTACCGAAATAAGCTTGCCCCATGGCGTCAGAGGCAGTTATTCGCTGCTGGTGCTCCCACACCCCACTGCTATTCCTCAGGTATATATGGGCTGCTCCCTTGGTATTGTCTTCCTCACTGGCGCCTATCACCATATAATCCCCATCTAAGGATACCCCTATTCCAAAAATATCATTTTGCTGTGGATTTGGACTCAATATTTTCTGGACCTCGCTCCAATTTCCGCCAGATTTTTCAAATACATACACGCTACCAGTCCATGAGGTTTCTCCTGGCGCCCCTACTACAATGGTAGCACCCTCCATATCGAGCGAAGTAGGGTTCATACCCATCTTTGCATCTGCGCTAAAATCGCTGGCTATAAGTTTAGTGTCATATTCCCAGGAAGAGCCATTGCGTTGATAAACATATAAGGCTCCAGCCCGTTCCAAGCCGGCAACGTCCGCCCTGCCCGCGGCAATAACCATAAGATCGTGGGTCAGTTTCGCCCCACCTCCGTATTCGGCCCCCATATTGGGATCCGGGGCAGTAAAACTTTGAAGGTAGGACCATTCGCCATTTGTATCTTTTTGATAGATATATGCCGCCCCCGAAGCAACATTCTCCCTGGACGTTCCAACAACAGCATAACTGTCGAGGATAGCCACCGAAGTGCCGTATTCTGCACGCGACTCACGATTTTCACTTACTATTTTAGCTTCTTGCGTAAATTGGGCAAAGCCTACGTTTCCCATACACATCAATCCAATGATGGTTAAGGGAATGGATTTGATTAAATCTTTCATATGTTCTTATTTTTAGGTTCTTATTTTTTTAATAATCGCTTGAAAAATGTCTGCTTGGCGGTCTCTATTTTTATTAAATAAACCCCACTAGTCAATGAGGAGATGTCAATTTGTTCCATATTCTCCGATACTTCAATTACTAGCTGTCCTTTGATGTTATAAATTTTCACATCCTGGATTTGTAGGTCTGCAGCGGTAATCCATAAGTTAGTGCTGGCAGGGTTTGGGTAGATGGCAATAGCATCCTTTAATTGGGATTGGGCCACATCAAGGGTGCTCAAATCAATATTATAGCGCACCAACCCCGTATCAAAAGTTCCATAAAACACATCGGCATTATCTTCATAAAAACGTACTATGGAACTACTTGAATTGATATACTCCAACGCCTCCCCGGAAATAACTTCCCAGTTTTGACCCGCATCGGTTGAATAAATAATTCTAGAATTGGCCCGCGGATATAAAAAACCATCGGAGTAATGGTTACGAGCTACTATATGACCCGAAGTAATATTGGAAAAATCTACTTTGTCCACAAACTCCTCAAAAGTCCGCACCCAATTTTGTCCTTTATTTGTTGAAAGATAAATCCCCTTGGTGGTAGCTAAGAGATATTCGTTTGGGTCTAACGGATTTCTTTTGGCATCTAAAATCATATCCTGCCCCTCAACCAAGGTTTCCAGGCCGGAGGAGGTGTTTTCCCACGTAGCCCCTCCATCCGTAGAACTATAGACCGCGGTACCTTGGGTAATGGTTATCCTATCCGAATCCATTGGATCAATTATGATTCCATATAACAGATTGGTTGACGGCAGGTTTACTTCGGTTATAATCGGCATGGAAACATCCGTAACGTCAACTTTATAGGCCATTTCTCCAAATGAAAACCAAATTAGGTCGGTATTGCTAGGATCGGTAGCCAGAGTATAAATGTTCAAGAACATCATACTGCTGTAAAGGGATATATAATTGGCGCCATGGTCCGTACTCATTTCCAATACTGAATTCATTCCAAAGCGACTGCTGTTAAAGATTCTTCCTTCCACTTCCGCATCGGCATACGGGAAGGTGGTTGCCCCAAAGGTATTGTTTAGGGGCCTCATGCGGTATCCAGTTTCGGAGTTGCTATCCAAGTCCTTATGGATAAACCCATTTCTGAGACCATAGTACAAATGATTCCCACCCGATTCAAAATGGGCGTCAATCCTACCCGTACTATTTACAAAACGATTGGAAAGTTTAGAAAGGGTAATCCCCCCGTCCAGCGAACGGAAGGGGTAAAAATCGGTTGTTATTATTACATCGTTGGCCTCAAAAGGATTGAAGGAAACAGACAATCCATAATAGTAATCCTCAGGATCGATAGCAGTATAAACTTGATGCTCCCAGGTAAGGCCATCGTCCTGCGTTACAATTATTTCATTTTCTTCCAATACCACAATATTGGCAGGGTTTGTAGGATTAAATTTAATAAAATTGATGTTGTCGTTGGACATACTAGTATAGGTTAACGGGACCACGTTCCAAGTGTCGCCACCATCTTGTGAGCGATAAAGATTCTCCTGGTGGGTACCATAGCCATAAAAAGTCCCTAAAAGAATATCATTGCTGTTGTCTGGGTTGAATGCTATAGCACTATAGGTATTTCCTGGAATTTTTTCGTCCCAGGTGGTACCGCCATCCTCACTGACAAACAGACCCCCCATGTCGCTCCCCGGCGAAACCCCTCTCATAAGAAATAGTTTGTCAGGGTTATTGGGAGAAATAGCCACATTGTTTATTGATATATCCCTGTAATCGGGACTAAAATAAATACTTCTCCAAGTGGCGCCGCCATCGAGAGTTAAAAACACTTCATTCGTAAACCCGAAATTTATAGTATAAGTAGTATGCAGAAGAGCAATATCGTTGTTAGGACTATAGATATCATAACTCGCAATTAAAATATCGGATTCCTGTGGATTTGGAACATTATATTCCTTTTGCACCGTTCCATCGGTAAGGTTTAATACTACAACTTTATTATAGGCCGTACCTTCAGCCTTTACTATAAAACTCAGGCTTTCTGAGTTATTGATAAGGCGAAGGTCCCTTAAGGTGCAATACTGCACCATAGGATCGCTATAAAGAATCTGCCAAGTATCGCCACTATCGCTCGATTTAACAATATGGTTTCCCACTGTTCTGGCATATAGGGTGTTTTCCTGATTTGAATCAAATAAAATGTCGTAAAGCTGTCCGTAATCGTCATGGGCCTCAAAACTAAGCTGCGACATAGCCGAAGGTCCTACGGCAATAAGAAGGAACACAAAAAGAATAATGGTCTTTTTCATAAAAATGTATTTTGGTTATACCCGTAAAAATAGAAAGTTGCGAGAAGGACAGGCAGGAAACAGGCGTGACATTTTGTGACAGGGACCGTATAAATTTGTGACAGCCCCCTAGATTGTGGTAATATAAACGGCTAATGACTTCCCGTCACCAAGGTCAAGCTTTTTGGAAATTCGCTCCTTTCTTTTTCTACAGGATTGGGGCGTAATGTTTAAAAGAGATGCTATTTCATTATTTCCCAAATTCATGTAGAGATACATTATAAACCGCACATCCTGTTGGGTGAGATTGGGATGCAAGGCCAAAAGCCGAGTAGAAAATCCAGGATTTACCTCTTCAAAATGACTGAAAAAACTGTCGAATTGGGGATTGTTTTTAAGATGTTTGCTCAGGGCCTTTAGCTGCGAGAGCAATTCGGGTTGTGCCTTTACCTGTGCATTGGCGGAGAGGGTTTCTACTATTTCCTCAATCAATTCGTTGCGGCTGGAAAGATAGACCGCCTTTGAAGTAAGCTTTCTGTTTTTTAAGTCCAATTCATTTTTTAATCGCTGCTGCTCCAGTTTTATCCCGATTTCCCGTTCCCGTATTTGCTTTTCCGCCAGCAGACGTTTCGACTTTTCCTGCTCCAGTTCAAGTTCGGTAATTTTTTTTCTTTGCTTTTGTTTTGTAATATGGTTTCGAAATATCCAAAGGGCCAAAACAAAAAGCAGAAGTCCGAAAACCACAACGCTGTAGAAAAAGCGCCTTTCCTTTTGCAAAAGCAGTTGGCTTTCACTTAATTGATGGGCGTAATTCTGAATTTCAAACTTTATTTTATTGTTTTCATAGAGCGTAATGTTGCGTATTTTCTGCAGTGTGTCTCGGGCCATAATTACACTGTCCTTATAACGCAAGGCACTGTCATAGTCCCGTAACGATATATAGGCCTTGGAAAGCGCCTCATAGACATCTTCCCTATTTTCCAACGATTTGGAGGCAGCCCTTGCTCGCCTTGCATATTGCAGGGCAAGTTGATAATTTTGTTGCCTCTCATAAATTTGGGCGATAAGCAGGAGAACGAATACCCTATTATCGGCGTGGGCATCACCCACCAACTGGGGGAGGAGGGTTAAAGCCCTTTCCCGAGCCTGGTCGTAATTCGATTTTATAAAAAGATTTTCCGCCAAGGCCATTTTGGCCATAATTTCTATTTCGGGCTGGTCCCTAACCAGAGGAAGCGCTTCCTGAATATATCTACTCGCATCCTCCGCCTTATTCATTTTATTGGAAACCAGCGCGAGATTTATGGCGTAATACCCATGCTTATTGCTGTTTACATCAGTGCTACTAAGCTCATATGCCTTTAAAAAATAATCTCTAGCCTTGGGTAAATTTGACTCTTGAAAATAGAGAATGCCAATATTATTCAAGACAGTTAATTCGTCTTTAGTTTGGAGATGTTCTATAGCTATTTCATATGCTTTTAAATAGAATTCAAGGGCCTCTCCAAAATCGGACATAAGGTAGTAGTTGGAACCCGTATTGAGAACGGCGCGAAACTCCTGCTGGCTCCAATCATTCTTTTGGGCAATTGCGGTTGCTTCCAACAAAATCTCGAGCGACTGTACATGTTTTTTCTCAAACATAAGCGCAATCCCCTTTTCTATCATTGCATTGCATTCCGATTTACTTTCAACTTGGCCATAGCCAGCAGCACAAAATAAAATGAAAATAAGAAAGCATTTTTTAGTAATATCCATTGGAGAAAGCAAGGTTTTTTTTGAGAGGTGAAAATATAAGAATTCCATGACAACAATCCCGTTTAAAATGCTAAGTTTCCATAAAAATGAAAGGAAGAGGGAATGTAGTGCGCAGGTCTTGGAAGCCCTCCAGAAGTGCCCAGCTGCAAGGAGAGAATGCTGTAATCATTAGACTGAATAAATCAGGAACGATTTATATTATGGAATTAATGCAAGGTTTACGTAAGTGATTATAGCATAATTATTTCCAAGCACTTTTTTATACTATTCACATTTTTATAATAATTTGTGCCCTAATTAATATATGTGATCCACTATTAAAAGTTTCCCCAATGAAGTCGCTACTAATTTTTTTATTTCTAATTATAAATGCACAAGAGGAAACACGACCCGAATGTGATATACTTATACAGCAAGCTATTGAAGCGATGCATCAAAATAAGCATGCCAAATCTCTGGAAATACTTACCAAGGTTCAGAAAATCGCCCAGGAAAAAGGTTGGCACAAAGAATTATTCTTGACGTTAAACAATATTGGAGCAAACTACTATAAACTTTCCGATTATGGGGAAGCCCTTGAAAATTACCTTCTGGCCTATGATATTGCCCTTAGTTATTTGGATACAACCCAGGAAATGGTCGTTCTCAATAATATCGGGATTCTCTTCTATCAAGAAAACAATCTTGCAGAGGCAGAAAAGTATTTTTTAAAAGCTTATACCCTTGCCGATAAAAACACCGACAGTTTTAAGATGGGTCTTTATGCCGTCAATTTAGGACTGGCACTCAATAGCGCAGGCCGACTCGAGGATGCAAGGGCGTATTTGCAGAAGGCGCTGCCGCTTCTTCAAAACCATCAAAATGTATTATTGCAGGGGCGATATGCATTGGCCGAAAATTATTATTTAAGTGATGAACACAAAAACGCTAAGGAAGAATTATTGCGTTTAATACCTGAGTTGACCACTTTGGAATTTATAGAACAAAAAGCATCCGGACTGCTTTTACTATCCAAAATAGCGTTAAGCGAAGCGAATATAAAAAAAGCAGAAGAGTTTGCCGCCTTGGCCCAAAGTCCCCATAATAGCTTGGACACGCAAATAAATATATTCCAACATCTTTCAAATCTTAATTATAGGGAAAAAAAGTACGAATTGGCCAGTAAATACAAAGATACGGTCATAATTCTCAAGGATAGTCTATACCATCTAAAGAGCAGTAGCCAGTTTGAGGCAAACCGTGTAAAGTTCGCCATGAGGAATTATGAAATTGAAATGATCGAGAAAACCAAAAATTATGAAGCAGAACGTAAAATGCTCTATGCTTCATTCAGTGCAATTGTATTTATAATTCTAGTGATTGTTTGGACCTGGAGAAATGCCCACATTAGAGATAAGCAAAAAAAGATAATTGCTGAAAGAAATCAAAAAATTAAAATGCTGGAACTGGAAAGTGAACTGGAAGCGAAAAACAGGACATTGGCGGTTAAGGCATTAAATATGTCCAATAGAAATGAAGTATTGCAGGAAGTGGTACAGAACATTAAAGAGCAAGTAGATTTATCAAACAAACCTGAAGTCAGAAAATATGTGGCCATTTTGAACAAACAAATCAAAAAGGATAAAACCAAAGATGATTTTCTTATACATTTTGAAGAAACCAATCACGGTTTTTTGAGCTCGCTGCGGGAAAAACACCAAAATCTCAATGTGAATGATATACGTTTTTTATCCTATTTGTACATGAATCTATCCATCAAGGAAATTTCATCGCTGTTGAATATTACCCCAGATGCCTGCAGAAAAAGAAAAGAGCGTATCGCAAAAAAAATGGGACTTCAAGAAACGGCCGAACTATTTCCGTATCTCTCCCGAATCTAAATATCTGGTTGTCCCATTATTTATTTTCCCATGTCCTATTAATTCGTGTGGTCTTCTATGTGAAATTCAATTTGATTTTACACTTTAGCGCTGCAATTAATTTTATAACCAGTAAACCATGAAAAATCTTTTTACTCTCTTTTTAGTTTTACCGCTGTTTTTTAATGCCACTATCCCCATATATGCCCAATTGGATTTTGTGGGGTCTGAAGATTATGGTAGGATATTTAATATTACGTACCATCCTACTGTGGAAAATAGACTATTTGCCACTTCTATGAATAACCACATTTTACGGTCGGAAGATAACGGAGAGACTTGGCATGTATTATTCTCGATGCGATATCAGGACGCCAATGAATTTCAAAACCTGAGAATGACAAATAATAATATGGCATTGAGTTTCGTAAAATACAATCGCGACTCGGCTGACAACAGTATCCTTATTTTAGATCTGAGCACAAATGCTATAATCAAAGAAATAGAAATTCCCAATAGTGCCAATGTAAAATATATCCAGTCATACGCTATCTATCCCCAAAATTCCGACATTATATTAATGAATGCCGTTCTTGAATTTGGCACCGATGAAATAACCTATTATACCACGGATGGTGGCCAAACCTGGGATCAAGTTTATTCTAAAAGTGACTATGATGGGGTCTCTCTAAATAATATTGCAATTAATCCACAGAATCCCCAACATCTTATATTAACCAGAGGGTTTGGGCCAAATGGGGTAGAAGGGGGTTTATTGACTTCCACAGATGCCGGTCAAACTTGGACCCTGAAGTTGGAAAATATTATTTTACACCCCATAGCTTTCAACCCCTTCAATATTGACGAAATATATGTAGCCACAGGAATAAGCTTTGGCAACAGCCCAGAAAACCTTTATCGTTCATACGACGGGGGAGAAACCTGGAATGCGATTCCTTTAACCTGGACGGAAGGAAGCTTAAACAATATCAATGTAATAGCGTTTAATCCTATTACAGAAGGTCATATCATTGTACTGGAAGAGAATGAAATAGTTGTTTCGAATGATAACGGAACAAGTTGGGAACATTATGTTTATGAGCCCATCGATGTCCATACTTACTATTCAGGATGGAATCTTTCCTTTAATCCATTTAATGAGGAGGAAGTTTTTATCAATAGTGATTACTTTCCAATGTTTTCTGAAGATGGTGGTGCTACTATAACGTGGAAAAAAAATAAGTATTTTAGATCAACCGGCTCAATAGGTCTATTTGCGCAGAGCGATATGCACTTATATTACGGAGTGCAATATGGCTTTGTACATCGGAATCTCGCCACCCAGACCGAAGAAGCATTTGATCTTGTTCCCTTGGATGCCTATACCCAAGGCGATGCCCCTGCTTTGTTTGTAGATACGACCACTGAGGGGCGAGTCTTTACTTTTAGTAGCGGTTGGTTTGGAGCAGACCTAGAAGTTAGTAATGACCATGGACAAAATAAATTTCAAATCTACAATACTTATATGAACTATGTGGATGCCTTAAAAGTGGATCCACATACCCCAAATGAAGTTTGGTATTCCCTATCCAATAATATGGGAGAAATTGAATTTTGGAAAGCTGATATAAGCGATCCAAACAATATTACCAATACTGCCATCACAGTTCCAGAAACGGGTTTGATAAAAGGTATATATTTTTATGAAAATGATGTGGATAAGGCACTAATCTCCATAGGAACAAACATTTATAAAACTGAAGACGGGGGGCTAAGTTGGGCAAATTCCAGCACGGGCTTGGAAGAACTGCTCCCCGGAACTGATTTAATTATCCATCTGGCTTCAAATCCTTTAAACGAAGACCAAGTAACACTTTCTACCAATCGAGGCATCTTCACATCCTTAAATGGGGGAGCAACCTGGTCTAAAATTTATGATGGTCTGCTCCATAGAACATTCCATTCAGAGTTTGTAGATGCGCATCTAGTGGGAATTGTATTTGATTCTGACGTTTCACAATTTACGATTGTTTATTCTCTGGATGGGGGACAAACATGGGAGGCTATTGCAAATGAAGAACTCTTACAGATTACCGCTGTTGACGCCACCGTAAAATTCGAGGAAGAAAGTGCCGAGGTTTATATAGGGAGTATAGATCTGGGATTAATAAAATATACCATCGACTTGCAGGCTTTGGGTATGGGCAATAATCCCGCTGAGAAAACTACCGTGCAAGTTTATCCAAACCCTATAACCCATACGCTTAATTTAAGAAATAAAAAGACTATAAAAGACGTAAGAATATACAGTACGGGTGGGCAACAACTCTTGAGTAAAAATATCAATGCTTTACAAACACAGCTAGACCTTTCCTTCCTAAAGAAGGGGATATACATACTTCAAGTGGAAGACAATATGGAAACCCACACAATTAAAATTATAAAAGAGTAGTTTTGTCGGTTTTAGATAGTTGCGTAACAGCTACAAAGTCTAGGGTTTTTTGAATTCTTTTATAAAATGAGGATGAAATAGCTAGCAGGATTTTGGGCTTGGAAGGTTTAAAAAGATTGGCTCTAGGTTGATGAATTTAAACCCTCACCAAGCCCAATCTCTATATAAAATGTTTAAGTTTTTCATTTATTAACCTTACCTGGTTTTCTAATATTCTTACTCATTCTGCCCTATACGTTTCGATTGAAAATCTTATAGGACAAAACCCAGCAGATATTCAAATTGCCAAATATTATCAGCAACCTAAGCCATATTCGCTACCACTTCATAGTAAGCCTCACTAAGCAATCTGACGGCAGTATCCATTTCCTGGGGGCTTAAATGGGCAAATCCCAATCGCAATGCAGTTAAATTGCGCTTTTGATAAAGACAAACGCTTGGCAGCACCAATCCCTTTTTCCTTGCTTTCCTTTGTAAATCCTTCAGTGGGAAGAAGTCGGGGAACCGAACCCAAAATGCCAACCCGGTGGGGGCAATTGTTAAAGCAATCCGGTGTTTAAAATACCTGTTCAGCAATTGTGCAAACAGTTCCTTTCTTTCCGCAATTATTTTTTTGGACTTTCTTTGATATCGATGGATGTCGCCTTGATGAATAATATCGCCCAAGGCCTTTTCCATTATCAGATCCGGTTTTCCGAAGACATTTAAATATTTGGCTCCCTCCCGCAACAAATCCGGCGGCGCAATTATAAAATTCATTTGAAAACCGGGGTGTAGGAAACTCCCGAAACCACCCAGGTAAATCACACGATGGCCCGCATTTAAACTGAATAAGGATTCCTTTTTATGCTTATCAAGGGAAAACTCAAAATCAGTATCATCTTCAATCACAATAAAATTATATCGTTCTGCCAAAGCCACCAACTTCTTTTTACGAGCTTCAGATAAACTGACGGTCGTGGGATATTGGCATCTTGAATTTATATAGACCAACCGTATCTCCTTGGGTTTATAATTATTTTGAATATAATCTATGTCCATTCCCTCTGCGTCCACGGGGATGGTCTTCATCTTGGCACCTGCCTGGTTAAAGATCATGTTCGGCAGGAAATAACTAAGTTCTTCTACCAAGACGATGTCGCCAGGATTTATCAGTAACCGTGATAAAATGGACAGTGCCCGTTCTATACCCGCTATGGGCAACAAAAAATTTCTGGAAAGGTGAAATTTTCTGGTCAGGTTTAGATAATTGCTCAATTGATCCCTAAAATAGGAAGTGTCGCCATGTGTATTCGCCGCTATGCCCCATCCATTTTTCCGCTTTAATACCGAGGCGTAAAAACGAACCAATTCCTCAGCCTTTATCACACGATAATCCGGAGTTCCGGCCGTAAAAGAATAGGCTTCCAGATTGTTCTCCAAAGGAGTATCCAATATAAAATCCTTCCGGAAATCATATATAGCTTGCAGCGGAGGATGCTTAACTGCCCTCACGTTTTGGGTGGCGGCCAGCGCCTCAGGATTAGTTACAAAGGTACCAATGCCGGGAATCGTCTTTATCCACCCTTGCTCCTGCAGTTCCCATAAGGCCGCTACAATGGTTTTTCGGTGCACCTGTAGTTCTTCCGCTATTTTTCTACTGCCCGGAAGCCGGTCGTTGTTTTCAAGAATATTGCTTTTTACGGCATGGATAAACTGATAAACAAACTGCATATAGACCGGTTCCCTTTTTAGGCGATCTATTTTAATTAAGGATTCAAAATGTACTTTAACCGGACTACCCATTATTTCAATTGCGGACTACCAAAATTAATACTTTAATCCAAACCTTTGCGCCCAAATTTAGTTTGGTAACGTTTTAAAAATTTGTTTATGAAAAAAAGAACAACCCTCTTCGCTCTCCTAACTACAGTGTCTATAACCGCATGGGCACAACAAGAGGACACCCTTACGGACCCAAGTGTACCGCGCAGCGAGTTGGAGGAAATCGTTATTCAGGGCAACCGGCTGGAGACCCCATTCAGTAAAGTTACCCGGGACATTCAGCTTATCACCCAAAAGCAGCTTGAGGCCCTTCCCGCCAAATCGCTCAACGAGGTTTTGTCCTATATAAGCGGGGTGGATATCCGACAGCGGGGACCATTTGGAGCGCAGGCAGACATTTCTATCGACGGGGGAACTTCCGAGCAAACCTTAGTGCTTATTAACGGCGTAAAGATGCTTGACGCCCAGTCTGCACATAATATGATGAACATCCCCTTGCCCTTAAGCGCCATAGACCATATTGAAGTGCTAAGAGGTGCCGCAGCCCGGGTGTATGGAATCAATGCACTTACTGGGGCCATAAATATAGTTACCAAAAAAGAAAGCCATTCCACCCTAATTGCAGATGTTAAAACAGGCAGTTCCTTTAAGAGTAAGGAAGAGGGCGACGGGTCGGGGATTTACGCGGGAGGATCGGTTGAGGCTACAGCAATCCTTGGATCGGAAAAACAAAGCCAGCTTCTGGCACTTGGCCAAAGCAATTATAATGGCCAGCGCTACAATTCGGCAGCCCAGATTACCAAGCTTTTTTATGATGGAAACTATCACTTCAACACTAACAACAGCCTACAGGCTATGGCGGGCTACGCGCGTAGCCTATTTGGAGCTAACGGCTTCTACGCTGCACCCCACGATTTGAATTCGGAAGAATTGGTTGAATCCTCAGTATTCTCTCTTTCCTCAAAACACAGCTTTGGCAAGCTTACCATTTCACCAAGAATAAGTAACCGTTATGGCGAAGACGATTACCGTTTTTATAAAGACGATCTGAGCAAAGGCCGATCCCTACATTACACCAACGCGCTGATGCTGGAATTAAATAGTAGGCTTGTTACAAAAATCGGAACCATCGGTTTGGGTGTGGAGTCCAGATTGGAAACCATCAATAGTTCGAATATTGGAAAACACAATCGCAACAATCACGGCGCCTATGGGGAATTGAGTAGCCGGCTGGGAGAGAAAATTAGGGGCACAATTGGCCTTTATGCCAATTACAACACAGATTACGGGGTGCAGGTGTACCCAGGAATGGATTTGGCATATCTTATCAATGCCCATTGGAGGTTTTCTACAAGCATTGGCTCGGGACAGCGGATTCCCTCCTTTACCGATCTATATTTAGAGCAACGCCCCGGGAATGTGGGCAATGAGTTTCTCCAGCCAGAAAACGCCTGGAGCTATGAAGGCAATATCCAGTACAGAAAGGGAAACAGCAGTATTAAAGCAGGTTATTTTTATCGCAGCATTTCCGATTTTATTGATTGGGTAAGGGACAATCCCTCCGACCCTTATTCCCCAACCAATTTCGGAAAAAACAAAGTGCACGGCCTATATGTAAGAGTGCAACAGGAGTTTCAGCTGAACGGCACGCAATCTTTCGGTTATACGGCTAGCTATAATTATTTGCACCCCCGTCTGGAGACCTCAGCGCAAACCCAATCCAAATACACCTTAGAATCCTTAAAACATCAATTTGTTGCAGGCCTGTATTACCGGAAGCATGATTTTTCATTAAACGTTTTAAATAGGCTGCTTAAGCGTGAACTTGCCAGCGCCTATAACGTATTGGATATTCGTGTAAATTACCAATGGCAGGATTTTCTGTTATACTCAGAGATAACCAATCTATTCAACACTTCCTACAATGAAGCGGGAGCCGTACCTATGCCTGCCAGGTGGTTTGCACTGGGACTAAAATATGAATGGAAGAATATAAAGATTTGATATATTCCTTCCAGAGAGGGGAAGGAGGTTTTGCCTTAGTCTTTCAAAACCCGTTCGGGTTGCATTGGCTATCCATCCACCTCGATTATCCGGTTATGGAGGCTGGTCTTTAGGAAGTCGAGAAGTTTGGACTGATTGGATTTCCGCATTCGTATTTCTAGAAAAATTCTATAGTAATCGCCCACCTCCACATTAAACAATTGTTCCAGGGCGGTTGCAAGGTCTTTGATCCCCACATTGCCGTTATTGATTAGGCCCGAGGCCTGCAGGGCATAGACCAGCTCCACCAGATCTACCTTTTGGCCCGTCCATCTTAAAAGACTTTTTTGGGCGGCTGCGCAATTCGATTGTATATACCGTTGCGATAAGTATTCAATTAGAGAAGTATGTGCTGTAAATTTGGCCGAGAGATAGTCCTGAGTGGTAGAAAATACGGGGTCGGAACAATAAGGCAAGCTGAGGCTTCCGGTTACGTAGGGACGACCGGGACGGCAAAAATACTCCCTATCCCGATCCTTCCGGCGGCATAGAAGGTATTGATGGAACTCTTTATACTCTATAAATATATGCCGTAGGGATCCTATGTTTTTAACCACATATTTACGTAGTGCTTTTTGGGAATGTTCGGGCTTTTGCATTTCAAATTCAAGGAGTTTGCTAAAAAAAATAAGTTTCCCGAAAACCTTGGGTTTTATTTCCTTAAAAAAACGACATTCCTCAGCGGTGTTTTCAAAACCGTGTTTTACTACTAAAACCCGTAATTCTTGGAGCCTCCTATAGCAAATTTGAAGGCAATCCTGTATGTCCAAAAATGAATAGAGGGGTGCATTTCCCCTTACGGTCAATTCTTTCTCCATAATTTCGACAATATGCAGGTAATACTTCATTTTAGATTTCATAAACCTGAATGGCAAGATTTGGAAAATAAAACTACTTATTATTTCGTGGCAATTTTAGGGGATTGCCTTACCATAAGTAAGGAGAAACCCAACTCGAGTTTGTAGGAATGATAGTAGTATGCAATCAAAAATATTTCTGGTTGTTTCGTCTATTATCCATAACTGCCTATCCTATCAAAAACCAATTAGGTGAAGATACTGTTCCGCTATGGGAAGTGGTGGAAGTAAAACCTCCAGACCAACCTATTGAGCTAGCACATTATCTACACCATTACAACCCACAAGTTTTTCTTGTGGATTTGGAGTTGGACTTAATTCCTGTAGCCGAGACTATTAACAACAATGTTATGTGGGTTGGGATTACCAACAGTTATCGAAAAGCATATAGGGCCTTAAAAGACGGATTCTTTGATGTACTTATAAAACCACTGTCCATAGCAGCCATTACAACAGTATTGGGCGAAATTAGGCAGAAGTTGCTGGCGCAGGACAAACCAATAACTATAAGTTGCCCCAAGGAAATTCGATATTTACGTTCTGGCTCCATTTGGTATATTAAGGCCGACAATAATTATGTAATCGTACATTTAAATGACGGGGAGCAATTTACCGTTTTCAATTCCCTTTCGTATTTTGAGGAGATATTGAGGTTTCCATTTGTGCGTATCCATAAAAGTTATATTGTCAATGCCATCCACATCTACCGAATTCACTACACCAAGAAATTTCTTAAGTTGAAGGGATGCGAGCAATTTATTCCTTACACTACTTCGTATGCACACCAATTGGAAATTATCCATACCCTAAAGGGCAGTAACATAATGTAATCATACCCTAATAAAGTCGCTTTTCACCCTTGAAATTATACATTTCACAAAGTAAGCCAGCTCCAATAAAAGTAGTTCTAATAGCTCCCTTTATTTTTATGATAAGGAAGTGGCTCTCCTGCCTGAATATCAGGTTTTTCAAGGTGCACCATTGAATATACCCCATCAGGGCGATGGGCAGAACATTTATTCAATACCCTTAAATTTTCTTATCATGAAATTCAAGATTTTAGTACTCACCCTACTTTTAGGGGTAGGCTTGAATGCCTGTACCCCCACCGATCTTGTCGATCAGGTTCAAAACAGCGACCATAGCCCTATGGCTACGGGCGATGATTTAAGCCTAAGACCAGACAACGATAAAGATTGATTAGGTTGCAGTTAAACGAAAAGTCTTTCCTAAAAGGAAAGGCTTTTCTTACATTTGAATAGCTCCAATCTACACCGCCATGAAATCTTTCGTTTTAAAAAACCTACTGCTTTCCGGAAGTTTGTTTTGTATCGCTTTTAGTAGCTGCAACGGGAATTTGGACTCCTCCGCTTCAAATATTACAACCATAGATTCGCTCCTTCAGAAAGCGAGAGAAACAAACGTCCCTGCAGCAATGCACCAGGCCTTTGAAGAAGTAAAAACCTTACAGAACGATAGCGTTAAAATGAACTACTACACACACATAGCATATTTGCTCGCAAATTCAACGGACAGCACCTTTTTTAAGCAAGTAAATGAAGAAGCCCTATTGCTTGCGAGGAAACTGGGCGACACCCTCCATATGGGAGAGGGCTATTGGCATTATGGAATTCATTATATGCAATGGCAGGATTATGGACAGAGCTATCTACATTATGAAAAGGCGCTACAGCATTTTCGGCACAGCAAACCGTATTATGCGGCGAAAATGCTTTATAATATGGCTTTGATAAAGACCCATATTAAGGATTATACCGGAAGTGAAGTTTTGGTTTATAAGGCGATTTCACAGCTCCTTCCCCTAAAAAAATATAAGCAGCTCTATTTATGCCATAACCTACTTGGGGCAATCCACGAAAACTTGGAAGAATATAATATGGCGCTTGACCACTATAAGCAGGCTATGGTCTATTTGGAGCGCCACGGGGATGGCGGTATTTACCTTTTGGATCTCCAGAACAACTTGGGAGTATTATTCCAAAAAATGGGAAATCAGGAACCGGCCATAGCCTTATTCAACACTGCCTTAAAAGCAGACGAATACTTAAGGGAAGATCCTGCCTTACATGCCCGCATTATAGACAACAGAGCGTATAGTTATTTTTTAAAAGAAGCAAATTATGATGTGGTTACAGATTACTGCCGCGCCCTTAATTTACGCGACAGCATTAAAAACAGGGCGGGTATTGTTATGAGCCATATTCATTTGGCAGAATACTATCTGCAAGAGGGTGACAGTGCGCAAGCGGTACACCACGCTAGCTGGGCCCTCCAATTGGGACAGGAATTGGAGCTGAACCGGGACGCCCTAACCGCCCTACAACTTTTGGCCAGAGCCGATAGCAAAAAAAGGGAGGACTATTTAAGCCAACATATTGCCTTAAATAAAATCCTTACCCGTGCCGAACGGGTCGTACGCGATAAATTTACCCGTATAGAATACGAAACAGCCAGTTATATAGAGGATAATAAACGCTTGGCACGGGATAAGGCAGTTATTGCCGCCGGTGCAGGAGCCGTGGTGATAATTTTATTGTTGCTCTTTACAAATTTCAGGGCACGCGCTAAAAACAAAGCCCTTGCTTTTGAAAGCGAGCAACAAAAGGCAAATGAAAAAATCTATCTTCTCACCTTAAAGCAGCAAGAAAATCTGGTGAGAGGAAGGCTCGAGGAACGTCGAAGGATTTCGGAAGACCTTCATGACAGCATTTTGGCGCGGCTGTTCGGAATACGGATCAACTGGGCATTTTTAAATATAGATGGCGAGTCAGCTGCCATTATCAAACACCGTGAATATTTAGGGGAACTCCAAAAGATTGAAAAGGAAATACGCGATATATCGCACGACTTGCGCAATGAACTCTATATAAGCGAAAACCAATATATCCAAAATTTAAGGGCCTTGGTAAAAAAATGGGAAAAACAAGGTAAGTTTTCAGCCGAGCTGAAAATTGTGGAAGAAGCTACCTGGGAACGAACCAACAGTTATTTAAAAACCAATATTTACAAAATAATGGAAGAGGCGCTGCACAATATAGTACAGCATGCAAGAGCCAATAAAGTAAAATTGGTACTAAAGGCCAACAAGCAGGTTTTAAGTCTGTATATAGAAGATGATGGTATTGGATATACCAAACGTTTTGCGGAAACCGGCATTGGAATAAAAAACATTAAATCGCGTACCAAAAAAATGGGGGGCACATGTGTTATTGAGGGAATACCCGGCGAAGGGACAAAAATATATATAAGTGTACCCATAAAATACTGATTATGGAAGCAAAAGAATACAATACCCTAATTATTGACGATCATCCATTGATAATAGAAGCCTTTCGAAATGCACTTTTGCATATTGCAAAAACCAAGAAGGAATTGGAATTTTCCATTACAGAAGCTACCACCTGTGATATGGCTCAACACGTAATGGAAAGGTACAATGCACATAAAACCTTAGATTTGGTTTTTTTGGATATAAAATTACCCCCGTCCCCTACCCTTGGAATGCTGTCAGGTGAGGATTTAGGACTGGAAATACGCGAAAAACACCCTCAGGCCACAATTGTAGTAGCTACTACATTTAATGACAATTATAGAATACAGAATATATTTAAGAATATTAACCCCGAAGGCTTTGTAATTAAGAGTGATATAGATACCGAAACCTTGGTGCCAGCGCTTATGGAAGTACTAAGGGACCCGCCCTATTACAGCAAAACGGTACTGCAGGCCATACGGAAATATATAAGCCACGACTACTTGTTGGACAAATGGGACAGACATCTACTTTATGAGCTTTCGCAAGGCACAAAGATGAAAGAGCTACCAGAACTAATGCCCTTTTCATTGGGTGCACTGGAAAAACGCAAACGGCAGTTAAAAATAGTTTTTGATGTAGAAGATGGGGAAGACAAACAATTATTACAAAAAGCTAGAATGTATGGGTTTATTTGAGGCTGTTGTGGGTTCTCGGTTGTCTGTTGTGAATACTGAATACTGAATACTAAATACTGAATACTGAAGTTTATAATCCCGGAAATGGAAATTATATTTCGTCTTACATCTTATGTCTTATGTCTTTCGTCTTTAGGTTATAAGCTAAGTACTTAAGTCGTTAATATCGAAAAGTAAAAAAGGAGTCGGATGGTGAATAGTTGAATTTGTGAATATGTGAATCCGCAAGTGGTTGGTGGTTGGTAGTTGAAAGAGATAGTATCTGTAAAAAGAGAGGGCAAGAATACTATAAAGATCTTGCCCTCACACATATTAACTAACAATTAATATATCAATTTAACATCCATTAAACCAATTTATCAATGCTTTATGAACTTTTTATTACTTGTGCCTATTTCAGTTTCGATAGAAAGGAAATAGACGCCGGTATTTAAGTTTGTTATATTCAATTTCGTAGCTTGTGAATTCGGCTGGAATGATTCCATCAATCTTCCTTGAAGATCATAAATTCGAATATTCTTAATGATGGTAGCAGATTGAATATTCACCAATCCATCGGTTGGATTAGGGAACAGTACAATGTTTGAACTGTCGTGCTCTTCTACACCTAATATTCTGAATGAAGTTATTGCCTCATTGGTTTCTACCGGGAAATTATAATCGAAATAAATATTGGCCTGGGCTTCCACATTATCCGTGAAGGTCAATTCACTATTCGTTTTCATTTTTAAAAGTATATTCCCATGGCCCCCTGAGTCCAACTGAATATCTTGAAAATAAAACTGGGCTAGATTATCTTGTACAATTACTTCAGCTGGATGGGAAATATTAAGGATTTGAAGACTTAAAGGATCAAAATCGTCAGGGTCTATTTCCATAGTTAGTACGACATTCTGGGCAGGAGCCGTCCCCGTGTTTTCAAAATTAATAACATAGTGAAGATAGTCTCCAATATAATCTGTAGGCACCTCTTCTCCTTGCAAGCAGATAATATTATTGGGATCGAAGGATCCAACCACAGTTTGGTTAAGTGTAAATGTATTATCGTCTGGCATTTCATCGCCCGCAATGGGATTTACCTGTGCGGCAAGCGTCAAAACATCACCAATATTTACGGGGGGCGTGTCCGTAGGTGCGTTTACATCAAGAACGATTGATACGGTTACCGTTTCGTAGGGTTGCAGGTCCATAAAATTAAAGGTCATCATGCCTGCTCCCTGTGTATCCGGTGTTGTACTAGAAGAAACAAAATCCATCTTGTCTTCGGGATAATTGAAGGTTACATCTCCAGAAGCGGTTTGGTTTCCCTTATTTTTGTATGTCAGCCAGTAGGTTGCCGCAAACCCCGGTCTTGCAGCTATAATTGGGGTAACTACAACTTCAAGGTCTTGGTGCACGCCTGTTGCCTCCACACAAAAATCCTGGGTCACGGTGCTGTTGTCAATTACGGGAATCGGCACGTCTGCCGAAGCGGGACTCACGCTAAAGTAACTTGGGTTTTCTAACGACGGTAGTAAGGTATAAAGACCTGGTTGTGCCACATACACATTATAAACCCCGGCAGAATTGCTATACGCTATGGCGTTGGTTGGTATGGAATTATAATTTATATTAAAACGGGCGTAGGAGATTGGACTATCGCCTGAATCGCAACCGTCGCCCTCATCGTCAAATTTTGTTATCCCTGTAATAGTATTGATATCACCGCCCGGAGGGAAGGTACAGAAAGAATTTACTGGATAATCGGTTCCCGCGAATTGCTGTATTTCGGTAACCTGAAATTCGTCGGCACATACATATTGCAGGCTTGGATTGTTTGCGGACAACCAATTTTCCATCCAGCTACCGGGATCCATGTTTGAGCTTTCATCGCTACCGTTTTTAAGAAAGACGGTTTCCAACAATGGGTTTACTGCAATATACAGGGAAGTAAGGTTAACATTTGAACTAAGATCCAATGCTGCAATGGAGGATGAGGATACCAACAGGTTTTCCAGAGCAACACAGGAATCAATATCTAATGAGGATAATACTCCCACACCGGGAGGAATTGCAGCTTGAATTTCAACAGAAATTAAATTTAGGTTGCTAGAGAAATCAATGGTCGCCACTTGGTTCGGGTCACTCTGAAAACTTTCTAAATTTTCAAAGGCTTCAATTCCAGTGATATTTACAATATTGGATGACTGCAGGGATATGGAAGTTGTAGCAAGTGCCTCGGAAACTTGTATTTCACCATCGCTATTGGTATCGACTCCATCATTGATCAATTCATTTTTAAAGCTGGAATCAGGAATGTTTACAATTTGCGCACTGGCAAGACCAGAAGCTAATAAAAGGAGAAGTAGTATTTTTTTCATAATTGGTTATTTGATATAAAAGTAATCATGTCTTTTAGTAATTTCTTGGGTGAATGAGTATAGGTGGGGTTTCATTTAGAATTCGCTACATGGCTTTTAAAATATTTTGCAAGCGTTCCCTCTTTCGTTGTGAGATAGGCAAATGGCTGCCGTCTTCCATTACCAGATAGCCTCCGTCTTTTTTAATGTAAGACCTTAAATAATTAAGGTTGATTAAATGCGATTGATGGATGCGCTCAAAATTGTGCTGTGCCAATAGCTCCTCGTATTCCTTTAAAGTTTTGGAAATCAATATGGGTTTATGATCCTTAATATAAAACTTGGTATAATTATCTTCACTTTCGCAACGAATAATGTCACTTATGTCAAATAGATGTATGCCGTCTTGAGTCGATAGCGCAATGCGTTTAAAATTATCTACGTTTTTCCGGATGTTCTCAAGTAATAAATCTATATGGGAATAGTCGTTTCTATTTGTGAGCACCTTTTCAATTTTTTCAATCACTTTTTGCAGTTCTTCGGGATCTACAGGTTTTAGCAAAAAATCCAAGGCACTAAACCTAAAAGCCTTGATAGCGTATTGTTCGTGGGCAGTAATAAATACTATGTTGGAGTTTATGGTCTTGCTTTTTTCGGCTACTTTTTCCAATATATCGAACCCGGTACCGTCGTTCAGCTGTATATCAAGAAAAACAACCTGTGGCTGTAATCGGTCTATTGTCTCCACTCCAGTCGCTACGCTATCTGCCTCACCAATAATTTTAATTTTCGGGGCAAAGAGGGCGAGAAGCTTTTTCATTCCCTCCCTTAAATTTTTATCGTCGTCAATCAATACTGCTTTAATCATAAATTCCTTGAAATCTTTTCAATTAATGGCCGCTATACTGTAAAGGCAATTTCAACACTATTTTTGTTCCGGTGACTGTATTGCCGCTTATTAGTTCCTCAATTGCTATACTGGCCTCCTTATTTGTAGCTTCAGAAATCATCTCCAATCTTTTTTTAATGATACCCAAGGCCATAGACTTATGCGCCAAAACCAAATTCTCCTTATTTTTAATAGATTGGTTGATCCCTACCCCATCATCCACAATAGTACAATGTAAGGATTTACCCGCAACCGAAAAAGCTATGGAAATATTACCTTTTTCCTTTTTTGGAATTACCCCGTGAATGATTGAATTTTCGATGAAGGGTTGAATCAATAAAGGCGGAATCGCTACATCGTCCTCTATGTTTGGGTCTTTGGCGATGTTGAAAGTAAATTTATCATTAAACCGAAGTTGCTCAAGCTCCAAATAATTTTGAAGGCTTTCAATCTCCTTATCGATTGGAATAAGCGACTCCTTTGAATATTCCAATGTCAAGCGCATCAGTTTTGAAAATTTTGACAGGTATTTAATGGCGCTATCCGTGCCGTTCTGAACTATAAAACTTGAGATAGAGCCCAAACAATTGAATACAAAATGGGGATTCATTTGTAGGTGTAAAGCCTTTTGCTCATACTCTGCCAATTCCTTTTGAAGGGTTAGGTTTTTTTTAAGTTGTTGGCGGTTGTATATCAAAAAGCCGATGCCGAAAAGCAAAAGTACAATTAGGGAACCAAAGAGTAGTTTTAAGGTATTGCTTTTTGCCTCCTCCTTTATCAAGAGCTCGCGTTTTTGGTTTTCTTCCTTTTGGAGGAGCTCTTTTTTCTCAAACTCATAGTTCATGGCAGCTTCCACTGCCTTTTGAATGTTATTCTTTTTATAGAGACTGTCCTTTGCATTACTATACTTTTTAAAGTGAAACAAGGCCTGCTCGGTCTTTCCCAAATTGTCGTAGCTATCGCTCAAAAGGTTTTCCGCCGCTGCCCTTTGTTCCAATACGTCTGTTTCATACGCTAAATTTAAGGCACTTTTTGCCGCTTGCAGGCCCTTTGTATGCTCCCCTTGTGCGTTATAAAATTCAGCCAGTAAAAGATAGGTATCAGCTAATCCAAACTTATCGTGTATGGATTCAAAGGCACTTATGGCCTTTTGCCAATTTTCCAATGCCATTTGGGGGTAATTACGAGAATTGTAATACGCACCTACGTTGTTATACCACTCCCCTAAAGCCCGAGTATTAGGGTGTAAATCCAAACTACTTTTGGCTGCAGTATAATACTGAAAAGCCTCATCAAGCTTTTCCGCCTTGAAGTAAATATTTGCAATATTGGTTTGGGTAATAGCGGTATTCGGTGCATTCAGCACTTTTTGGATTTCCAAGGCCTTAAGGAAAAACTCCAATGCCTTTTGATTTTGGTTTTGGGATTTGTAAACAACCCCCATATTATTATAAATTTTGGCTGCCTGCCCCTTATCGTCCAGCATTTCGTAGGCTTTCGCTGCTTTTAAATAATATTGAAGAGCCTTGGCATAATTGCTCTGTTCTGAAAAGACAATACCCATACTACCATAGGTTCTGGCCAAGCCTTTTGCAATATCGGCAGAAGTTTGAGGAGATTTTGGAAGGTCTTCAAAAAGGGATTTCCCCCAGACAAAATGGTCCATTGCCTTTTGGTAATCGCCCAAAATAATATGGGCCGTTCCTATATTCAGATAAGCATGCCCCATTTCAATTTTCAGTTGTTCCTCTTTCGATAACTCCAAAGCCTTAATTGCAAATTCGAGCATCTTGTTGGGATCGCTGTATTTAAACTGTTCGGAAATTGCGTTGTAAAGTTTTACCCTTTGCAGACTGTTTTGAGTAGTATTCAGTTCATTTTGAAGACTATCAATTATTCTATCTTGGGCCAGAAGACCTGTACTATTTAACAATAGTATAATTACAATACCCAATAATCGCATACTCGAAAGTTTAAACAACGAAAGTATACGAAACTAAATAATTTCCTTTAGATGAATTAGCATACAGCAATTTTCACTTAGAATTTGATTGGGTTTAAGGTTTATTCGTTTTAATGCATTGTTTTGTAGTTTTAAATTTTCTTGGTTTATGTTAATGTCTTTTCTTTGTTCTTTTAATGCTACATAAAACAAAATAACGCCAGCTAATGAGAACAAACTACCAATTATACCGCCTATAAAATCTCCAAATTGAGCTATTTTTTCTTCATCCAATGTTTGTGAAAAATTCCAATTTCCTAGTAGAATAAAAATAATTGCTGCCATTATTATGAAAGCAATTCCACCAATAGCAAATATCTTCCCTGTTTTCTCGGAAAAGAAAATCTCATTATTGTCTTGTTCGTTATTTTCTGTCATATGAAAGATTTTTATTCTCCAAGGGCGAGTTAGACAATTTTAAATTTTTTACATCCTGCATCATCATTTTATCTTTGTTTTTTATTTTACAAAAGTTTTTGCGTCCAAACATTGTGCAATATAAAGTTTATTGCAATTACTTAACTAATCAGGCATGCTCAAGCAGACAACAGAGAACAAAGAACCGATAACCGAAAAACCCTCCCATTACGGAATCCCGTAAAACAAACCCAAAACCCCACCATACAATTCTGCCTTTTGCTGCCTTTCTGTTTTGGCAAGGGGCTTTCTGGTTTCGGTAATAGCCACCACTTCAATGTTTATATGGGTTCCATTCATTGAGCTTGGATTCTTTAAACCTCATTACCACGTCCACATTTTAATATCATATACTTTTACAATAGCGCGTTTTGTATTTTCCACCAATTCCTCAGGATATTGAAGAAAGGTGCCACCGTTTAAATCTACCTTTTGAAGAAAAAGATTCATGTTCATTTAATCAAGTAAATAAATGTCAGCTGCAGCTACTCCTTCAGGAACATTGACTCTAGAAATTGCAATTGAAGAAAGACCACTGGGATCTACCAACATTCGGGACAGTTGCATAGCCAAGTTTAGATTTGCAGTGCCATTTTCTCCCTCAGTGGTGGTAAAGCTATAATACCATTCCATTGTATTTGGAGGCAAATCAATCTTAATGGAGGTACGGGATTTTCCTCCAAAACCAGAACCCACGGGTTTATTTGAGCTTTACTTCCCGTAAGGTTAAAACTCCAAAAGGGTAGGGATAAACCGCCAAGACAGTAAGGAGTATTTAACATATTTCTACAAATCAGCCTCTAACTTTATAGGTACTAAAAAACCTATAGGAAATGGCAAAACGGATTTTGGATAAGACAAACACAACAAGTATTAAACTTATCATTAGTTATTTACTTTTACTGCTATTTCTCTATGCCGCGGTTAGTAAACTTTTAGACTTTGAAACCTTTACCGTGCAATTGGCACAATCTCCCCTGCTCAGTGCTTACGCTGGGATTATCGCTTGGCTGGTTCCAGGAATAGAAATAGTAATTGCCATGCTGTTAATGGTACCCCGTTTGAGAACCATAGCCCTTTATGCCGCCTTTACCCTTATGGTCATGTTCACGGCCTATATCTATATCATCCTTAATTTTTCCGACTTTATCCCCTGCTCTTGCGGAGGCGTGTTGGAAAAAATGAGCTGGACGCAGCACCTCTTTTTTAACTTAGCGTTTATTGTTTTAGCGGCACTAACATTGTTCTTGGTACAAGCCAATAAGAAGAAAAAGACATTGGTTTTGCTACTCGCACTTATGTTAATTGGCGCTGGTATAGTAAGCTTACTATTTGCTTTTTCTGAGAAGAAAATGAGTAGAAACAATGCATTTCAAAGACGATTTGTGCCACACCCTATAGAAAAGATGAATGCTATTGATTTAGGGTACAATTCATATTATATCGCCGGGTTGACAGATAGTATTGTTTATTTGGGAAATGTCACCGCGCCACTAACTATTTTGAATCTGGATACAAACCTCAACATCCTTGATAGTCTGAAAATTGAGTTGGATAATATGGAGCTCGCCTATAGCAAAATACAGGTGGATATAGTACCGCCACATTTTTTTGTTAGTGATGGTAACGTTCCCATTGCATTAAAAGGAAATATAAATAGGTGGTTTGCCAAGACCATAATGAAGGACAAGGTATTTTTCTCTCAATTTATTCCTTTGGACACAACACAATTCGTCGTACGAAGCATAGACGGAACTTCACATAACAATATAATTGCATCATATTCAAACCGAGATAGTATCCTAAGTAAAAATAAAAATTTACTGCAAGCCCAAACCGATGGGGTATTTGATACCGATGGACAATTGCTATACAATAGCGTCCATCAACAATTTATCTACATCTATTTTTATCGGAATGAATATTTTGTTTTCGATAGAAAACTGGAACTTATAAAAAGGCTAAAGACGATTGATACTGTTACTAAGGCAAATATAGCACTTCAACAAATAGCAGCTACACAGCAAAAAAAATTGAACCCTAATGCGCTGGTTATAAACAAGCGAGCAACTACTGACGGCAATTATCTTTTTGTGGAATCGGATCGACTAGGGAAATATGAAGATGACAAGAGCCTAGAGCGCGCGGCGATAATTGATGTTTACAATTTCGAGCTGGAAACCTATGCTTTTAGTTTTTACATCTACAATTATAAAAAATATAAGCTTTCCTCCTTTAGGGTAAAGAACGCTTTACTATATGCTATGCTAGGAGATCATCTTTTGGTATATAATCTCAATCCAAAATATTTTGACAATAAGGAGAACTAAAGTTATAAAAACATACTGGCCAGTATCAGGAACCAAGATCGAATACCTGTAGAAAAAAGTAGATCATTTTATTAATATAAATCTTTTAAATATGAAAACTTTAAAATTTAAATGGGCACTGCCAATATTGGCGGTAGCCTTTGCAGTAAGCGCGGCTTTTGCGAGCCAAAAAACCAATACTGAAAGCGCTGTTTTGGAACAGGGATATGTGCATAGCACACAACCTTGTAAAAAGACCATCGAATGCCACACTGATGGATTAATTCAATGTACTTCAGGCGGAAATCTGGTGTATGCCATGGATGGCTCCACTGGTTGTGACCGACCCCTGTATTTTAATTAATGCATTAATTTAAAAGAAAGGCGCCTATGGGCGCCTTTTTAATTAGGGTTTAAGATATAAAGCAAACCAATCAGAAATCCGCTTGGTCACATCTTGTTGATTTTTGGGTTTTGTTAATGCATGGCTCTCATTGGGATAAGATAAAAAAGTAACTTTCTTGCCCAATCTCCGTAGCGCGAGATAATATTCAATGTTCTGGCGAACATCAATATAAAAATCTTCTGCACCTGACCAAAGTAAAACGGGCGTATTTACATTCTTTATTTGATGAATGGGAGAATTTCTATTGTAGGCCTCAGGATCATCGAAGTATGATAGCCCCATACGCCATTGATGCTCTTCAAGCCACCAAGCATTATGTCGGCCGTCATGACCATTTACGGTTAGTGAAAAACTAAGAAAATCTGTCACACCCGCACTCGAGACGATGGCAGCAAAGATATCGGTTTGTGTCGCGATAAAAGCAGCCTCATACCCTCCATACGAATGACCTTGTAGCCCTAAGCGATCCTTATCTACCTTCCCTGTTTTTAATACTGTAGCTACTGCAGTTTTTACACATTTTAAGGCCGACATGCCAGGATCCCCCAATTTATATACAATATCAGGGTATAATACAAAATAGCCCTGCCCTGTATAAATTTTCGGATTAAAACCATCGCTGTTGTAAAGCGTTGGTATTTGGTAATCGTGGAATTTGCTTGACAAACGCTCGTAAACATGCACTATCATGGGGTACTGTTTTCCCTCCTCATACCCATCGGGATACATTAAGATTCCCTGTAAATTTCTCCCGTCAAAACTTTTATACTGTATCATCTCCTGCCTCGGGGATACATATTCCTTAGCGTGTGCATTGCTTTCATAAAGCAGGGATTCCTTACCATCCTCCAGCAAATATATTCGCTTTGGAATATCATAAGATTCTTCCTGTACAATATAGCTTTCACCTCCTTTAGCTTTTTTAAGGTTTTCAATCTTGGTGCCTTTCATAAATAATGGCTCAATCCCATTGGAATTCCAAATATAATAGCCCGAACCTTTTTTCCCCTTAGCTTCCAAAATAACATCCTCTTTTGTATTGACGATATCAAGGCTGAATTTTGCGAAACGTTGAAAAGGATATTCTTCAAATTGCCTTTCGTAAACTCTAAAAGAGATACCCTCTTCCCTCCCTTGGGTTATTCTGTGATATTCGCTGCCAGCTACTGCGACTTTCCAAATATCAAATTCATCATAAATAAAAACCCACTTGCTGTCCTCACTCCAGCCTGCAAAACCATATAACCAAAAATTTTTGTCAGTTGCTCTATCCTCAACCTCCATTTTAAATGGAATGTTGCTGGATAGATCGGTGTGTGTATTTTTTATTATGTCGTACACCCACCACTTTCCATCCCTGTAATAGGCAATATTCTTCCCATTAGGAGAGCCGTATTTATTATTAAAGTCCGTTGTATGTTCTTTGGTCATTAACTTTTTTTCCTTTGTTTCCAAATCCATCACATAGAAATCCGCATCTCCATTGTATTGAAAACTTGGTTCGTATTGTTTGGGGTCGTAAAGCAGGGCATAATTTTCCTTGGGCAATAGAAATGCAATGGGCAGTCCCTCGTCCGCAAGCTGCAATACTTCTTTTTTTTCTGGATTCCATAGCGTTAACCAAGGCCCATAAAACGGGTCCGCGTGTTTTAGTTGGCGAGGAACGATCCATTTATCATCCCCTTTCCAAACCTGCACATTATTTTTAAGTGTATCTATGTTCCGTTCCAAATAGGATTTTGGGCGAACATTAAAAAAAATACGTTGCCCATCTGCCGCATAAAACAATTCGGCCCTGCCATCAATATAGGTATCCCTAGAAAATCCCATTTGCAAAGCGGTATGAAGAGACCGTAATTTGGGTTCCTTTCCATTCCGAAATTCATAGAGGGTAGTTTTTACAGGCTTGCCGTCCTTGTCTTGCATCACCTCCACAAACGCAAGTCCCACACTTTCGTTATTCCAAACCATATTGGAAAAGCTGCTGTCGTCACTGCTCAAGATTAGGCTGCGTTTATGCGATTTAGTAGCCATCAATTCAATCGAACTTTTATCCTTATCCTTAAAGGTGATGGCTACCCACTTGCCATCTGGTGAAAAGTTAAACCAAGTAACCCCCTCCCACACACTCGTCTTTTCGGTTTCAAGATCGATAAGGGAAAATGTATTATTTTTTTCCAAAACCCCAGCATAATCACCCTTATCGGAATAGTAAAACAATTCCAGGTCTGGAAAATTTTTCACTTCTTGGGTTGCTAGATTGATTAATTTAAGCGTCCTATCTGGTTCAAAATTGAAGATATATTTTGAGTTCGGACTAAAAACATATTCTATGGCGTGTCTGTATTTCATGGTCTTTTGGGTTCGTATGTTCATAACTATCAAGGAGTCCGCAATCCCTTGATATCTAAGTGTGAAAGCCGCCCATTTTCCATCATTGGAAATAACAGGAGTATAAAGCGTACTCCACTTCGAATAATCATCGACGGTTATTTTTTTCTTGTTTACAGCCTGTCCGAAAGTTGGACAGGCTGTAATTACAAACAAGAAAATGAAAACAATTAATTGGCTAATTTGAAGGGAGTAGGTAGCATTTAGTTTTTGTGATTTCATATTAATATCCGGCATTTTGAGGTTGAAGATTTGGATTAAGATTTAATTCTTTTTCGGGTATAGGCAACAATACATCAGTAGTTCGCCAATTGGGTTTAATTGGACCAATCAATTCATTGGCTCGCTCGGTTCGTTTTAGGTCAAACCATCGATGCCCCTGTTCTGTAAAAAATTCGTGGCGTCGTTCATTTTCGATAGCCAATGCTACCTCCAAAGTTGTAGTTCCGGTAGCAGGAGGTAGCCCTGCCCTAACTCGAATAGCATTAATATCCTGCAATGCCCCATTTAAATCTCCCAAGTACAATTTTGCCTCGGCTCGAATTAGATATTGTTCTGCCAAGCGCATCAAAATTGAATATTCATTACTGCTTCCCTGTCGTAGCTTGTATTTGAAAGGGTAATAATAGGTTTCTCCTCCCGCGTTAACCGTGCCTATCCATTCTTCCCTACGTGCATCATCCGCTTCAAAGGAATCGACAAGTTCAGGGTTTAAGGCAACAAAGGGCGGTTGCCCCACAAATATATAGGTAAGCGCTTCCCAAGTGTTCGCTCCCACCTCTGGCTTTAACTGCCAAATTGTGGATGAGCTGTTCTTTAGGAACACACCTATAACATCATCCCCCAAACTAAAACCACCATCGTTTATAACTGCGGAAGCATTTACAGCTGCCAAAGCATAATCCTTTTGAACAAGATATATTCGAGCCAATAGGGCTTTCACCGCCATGGCCGAGGGCCTAATCTTATCATTGCTAGTTGAGACTGTTGATAGCAGTGTTCTTGCTTCCAACAAATCCTGGACCATCAGTAAATAAGCTTCACGCTCTGGAATCCTGCTTACATCTTTGTTAATTTTATAGTCGGTAGTGGAGATATAGGGAATGGGGCCAAATAGTTGGGCTAGATAAAAATGGAGATATGCCCTTACAAAAAGTGCTTCCCCCATAAATTTTTCCTCGTCGGCTTTTAAAAGATTGACCGACTTTCCCACCCCTTCCAAAATACTATTGGTAGTATAAATAAGATTATAGGTATCGTTCCAGATTGAACTCACCTCGGTATTTGATGCTAGCACGGCATGCCTATAAAATGTATCTGCAGCCTCCCCTGGCACACCGTAGTAATCGAGTTCATCGGCATATAACCCCATCAGAACGCCTATTCCACTCCCCTGTCCAGTAACCAACACATCATCCCTCATTTTGGCATAGATATTCGCAAAGGCGGCGTTTACAGTAGCAACATCCTCAAATACAGCAGTTGCAGTTAGTTCAGACTGGGGAAGATCAACTTCGGTAAAACTTTCGCAAGCGCTAAGTAATAACCCCAAACCTAAAAGCAGACTGATGGCTGCCAACCGTTCTATTTTATATATAAATATGGCTTTCATAATTGTAAATTTTATATGGTTAATTCAAATCCAAGTGTAAGCTTTCGCAAGGGTGGCAGAAAGCCCGTAAGCTGTTCTGGGTCGCCGCTTTTAAATTTGGTGAACAGCAAAAGGTTTTCCCCTTGCAAATAGATTTTACAGCCCAAGTCTTTCAGTTCCTTTTGCGGTATTTTATAAGAAATAGAAGCATTGCGAAGGCGCACAAAAGAAGCATCCTCCACCGAGGCATCGCTAAAAATATAGCGCGAAAAGGCAATTAGTGCATCTTGGTTATAACCTGCGGTAAACAATTGCGTTTCGGCGTCATCACCAGTGCTTTGCCATTGTGTCGTTAAAAATTCAGGTTGGTTTGCCATCTGCCCTGGCGCCGCACTTCCCAAGACATAATTATACCCTTTGCGCTTGGTAAATTGAAACAGGAAACTAAGCTCCAGACCTTTATAGCTTATCCTATTGTTTATACCCCCATAATACTGTGGCGAAGTGTCTACAATATATTGCCTGTCCTCTGGCGCACTTATTTTGCCATCGCCATTATAATCCTCAAATTGGTATATTCCCGTTTCGGGATCAACGTCTATTACGTGGTACAGTTTTTTTATCCCCAGTGGCTCCCCAATTACATATTGTGTGGCGTAGGTGGAGTTTTCCAAATTGGGAAAAGCAACCAACTTATTACGTGGAATAGAAAGGTTGATATCTGTATCCCAATTCCAATCCGCAGTTTTCAGTTGGGTGGTACTAAGTCCGAATTCCAAACCGGAATTTTCCACAATTGCCCCCAGGTTTGCCTGAATACTCGGAAAACCCGTGGTGCCTGGTAAGGGAAGTCCAACCAATTGGTTTGATGAGCGGTTATTATAATACTCAGCAACTATATTTATTCTATCGTTTATAAACCCAAGTTCCAGCGCCGCACTATATTTTTTATTGGTCTCCCATCCAAAATCGGGATTAAAGATACGGGTGGGCTGCAACCCACTAACGCCATCATAATTGCTACCCGTTGTTCTATAGGTTTCCAAATATTGATAGTTCCCTATCTGGTCGTTCCCCGTAACCCCATAACTGCCGCGCAGCTTTCCAAAACTTATCAACGGCAATGAACTCCGAACCCAAGGTTCTTTACTAAAAATCCACGCTGCTCCCAAAGCCCCAAAATTGGCATAGCGCCTTCCAGACCCAAAACGGCTAGAGCCATCCCTTCGTCCAGTAAGGTTTAGGATATACTTATGGCCAAGGCTATAATTAATCCGTCCAAAAAATGCTTCGTATTTGTATTCCGTTAGGGCATCCCGCTGGACGGTTAAAGTATTGGCGGCTGCAAGATTGTAGATTAGGCTGTTGCTGGCAAAACCCCTAGCAAAATGCGACAGCACATCGTCTGTTTGCTGTTGATAGCTTGCCCCAACCAATACGTCCAACTTCGATTTTCCAATCCCTTTTTTCCAATTAAGCTGTGGTTCCACCAACCACGATTCCTTTTCGGCATCATTGGTATAAATGGAAGAATAGCTGCTAGTTAGCCCAAGTGCGGGATCAAATTTTGTATGCGGATTGGTACGCGACTCCTCAAGTTTTGTGGTAGTATATCCAAAATTGGATACTAAGCTTAGGCTTGGTAAAATTCTATAACTAAGCCGTGCATTGCTTATCAGGTTATTTCTACGAGTAAGGTATTTGCCCTCCATTTCTGCCAATGGGTTTGCAAATGTGCCATTCTCGAAATTAAGATCCCCAGTATCGGTATAAAGTTCTGGAGCATTGGGGGGCAGAAATCGCGTGGGTGAAGTAAGGTCTATTCCCGGCAGATCGTTGTTTTCTACTGCATAGTTTGCGGAAAAAAAGAGTTGAAATCTATCGTTTGTACTTGTATGGTCCAGATTGCTATGCACCGAAATACGATTGTATTCAAAGTCCTTCGGAAAAACAGTTGTTTCCTTATGATACCCCCCACTCAAAAGAAATCGGGTATTGCCATTCCCCCCTGAAACCGAAGCCTGTGCATTGGTTAAATACGCCGTGCCACCAATCAGCTCTTTTTGCCAATCGGTGTACCTATCCATTTTCCAAGTGCCGTTAACATCATAGGCATCTGCAGGATATTCGGTTATCCCATCGTTGGCAAAGCCCTGCTTGCGCATCTCCAAATACTGCTCGGTTTTCATATAGTCTATATTTCGGGCAACGCGCCCCAGACCACTATAGGTATTAATGCTAAATTTTGTTTTTCCGTCCTTTCCCTTTTTGGTGGTTATAAGCACTACCCCATTTGCACCTCGGGAACCGTATATAGCCGTAGCATCCGCATCCTTTAATATTTCTATACTTGCTATATCTTGGGAGTTTAACAGGCTGAGAGGGCTTATCCTACCCCCAGGGATGGTGGTGGCGCCCACATTTGAAAAACCCATAGTCTGTGAATCGTAAGGAATGCCATCAATTATATAAAGCGGATTATTCCCGGCGGCTATGCTGTTTTCACCCCGAATGCGCACCTCATAACCCCCACTCGCCAAGCCAGTGGTCTGGCTAATGTTAAGCCCGGCTATACGGCCCTGCATAGCACCCAAGGGATTGGAAACAGGCTGGTTCTCAATTTCCTCGGCTGTAACCCGAGCAATACTCCCCGTCTTCTCCCTATCCGTAACTTTATAATACCCCGCATTAATAACCACCGCATCCAATGCCTGCGCATCCACCTCCATAACAACATCTATTATAATATTTCCATCATTGCCACTGCGACTGCCACTGCCAACTGCCACTTCCCGCAATTTATAACCCACATAGGTATATACCAAGGTATCGTTTGCAGCCGCCCTAATGGAATACCGCCCATCAAGATCGCTAATGCTCCCACGGGCAGTGTTTTTTACCAAGACATTGACGCCGCTAAGCGGGCCATCGGCATCGGTAATCGTTCCACTAATGGTTTTTAGTGGAAGGTTCTGTGCTGAAAGTGGGGAGTTGTAAGTGAAGAAGAGGACAAAAATACCTGCAAGCGCAAGCCTATGCCTGTAATTATTTTTCATAATTTTGCATTGGTTAAGTGTTATACATTTAATTAACTACTGGCCTGCTCCGTTGTCGTCGAAAACTGGGAGTGGGCTTTTTTGGTCCCCCCGGCCCCCGAAGGGGGTGAGGATTCTTTTTTTTTTGGTAGTCCCCCGACCCCCGAAGGGGGTGAGGATTACTGACTACTCGGTTGATTAAGGAATTAGCGAAGAGCGAAAAGCGAATAGACCTTCTCAATACTCAATACTAACTACTCAATACCATAGTCGCGAAAAATCATAAACAAAACTGAAACTGATGCCTTGAAAGAAAGTTGAGGTTAGCAATAACGACCAAGCCCAATACAAAAAGGCGCGGAACTCAACTTACCTGATTGGGGTACTGGTATACCTGACAACGATAAGAGAGGCCGCGCCCGGGACGCAAGCCAATCTGCTTATCCTCTCGTTGTCTAAAAATTACCAGTTTTCAATCCGAGATTCAAAGCGAGGCTTCTAATTTTTTGCTTTTAGAAGATTCGCAAATATATGTTACTGAAACAAATATAATAAAATTATTTAAGTGGTCTAATAAGACTACAATATTTTTTTGGAATCTTTAAAACTTCCATCCAAATAATTTAAAGATTAATGGAAATGGAGAACAATGAAAAAAACCTTATTTTATTTGGATTAAGGGTCAAACATTTAAGAACTGTAAAAGAAGATATAAGTTTAAGGGAATTAGCTAAAAGATGTGATGTTGAACATAGTAAAATAGGCAAAATTGAAAAAGGTCAAATTAAAATTCAATTACCTACAGTTTTTGAATTAGCAAAAGGGTTAAGTGTACATCCGAGAGAACTATTTGATTTTGAGTTTAATATTCCAAAATAATTTATTACAGATTTGTTAAATCCAGTACCTCTCCAATAATTTTCCTTCCTCAATGGGAATTAAATTCAAAATTTTATTCTGGATTAAATTAAACTCTTTTTCCACAAAAAACTTAAAGAGTGAATAAAAAGCATAGAGAGAAAGTATTTTTAAATAGAAATTTACGAAAATACCTTTTGTGAAAACACGATCATATTGTTTGTGTTCCCTGATCTTATTAAAATCAATTATTGAAAGGTTCCCATTCATAATTAAAACTCAATTACACCAAAAACCCATAAAAAGAAGATAACAATTCCAGCTAATACGGCCATTAATAATGAGAATTTAAATTGTTCTCGATAAAATTTTTCGTAGTCATCCATTCTAAAAATTTATTCAAGTTTTCTCAGTTTAATCTTCCCACCCACAGAGTGTACGACCCAACTTTTTGGCTTCGGTTATAGTTACCGCATAGGTATCAGTAGAACAGTTTGATAGCCCTCTACAGTCTTTTTTATAATGGTACTTTTTGCTTTGAGGACCTTTGCAGATGTAAACTTCAGAAACATCATAGGAGAACGAGGTAAGGAATAGAAATACCAATCCCCCTAAAAATAAAGTTTTACTTTTTTTCATTGTTTAAATTTTAAAAACTGGGGAGAATATTCAAATATAATAAATTGACAATTAAAGAACTATAAATTTAAAAAATAATCATGAGCCAATTTAATGAGATGCTTAATCAGAAGTACAATAGCGCAAACCAATTGTTAAATTTTATAAACTAGAAGATTCAAATCCCTCTTTCTCTGCAACTCAAAAGAGCAAACCCTTGTAAATTAATAACTTGCAGGGGTTTTTATTTTTAGTTGTCGCTGAGGATGTCCTTATTATTGATTAGAACACTTGCATATTTTAAAATTTAAATATTTTTTTATTATTTATAGCATAAAAAAGATGTTTAGATTATTTTCTTTTATTCCTAAATTAGTTTGAAATAATACCTTCATTAAAATAAATTTACTTCATTATAGCACTCATTTATAATCTCATTTTATTTAAATTACTTATTCAATTTTTGAAATGTTGATAATAATAAATTAAGAACAGTCCATTTATGACAAATATCCCTAAAACTTTAATAAGTTTATTGATACAAATATTAAAAAGTGAATTTTTTTAAAAAATACGATTATAAAATCTATTGGATTTTAAAAAAACAACTTCAAAATTTTAGGATTCGTCTTAGTATTCTAAAATTTAAAGCTGCAAATAAATTTGAAAATGAGTTTGAAAAAGTTGCGATTGGAAACGTTTACTTATGGCAAGTTCTTTTGAATGTTTTTAAGGCATTAATCATCATATCAACAATTTTCTTCATAGAGTTTATTGCACAAAAAACTTGGATAAATAATGCCCAATTAATTCCCAATTGGGCTAATTTACTTATTGAATATTTACCAAAGCCATCATATCCTACAGATGAACCATTCATTACGGAGTTTGTTTCTTTAATAGCTAGTGTTTCAGGAGTGCTATTGGCATTATTCTATCCTATACTAGCTACGATTGCTAGTTCGGGTTATTCAAAAGTTAATGCTAGCGTAAGAAACCTTCTATTTATTGAGCCTGTAACTCAAAATTATTTACGCAAACTGGCATTCTTAACAGCATATGCGGTAAGTACTTTGTTTTTAATGACAATAGGGTTTAGACCAGGGAATTTAGCATTAACTATTTTGCTTTTTCTTTGTTTATTTAGCTTATTTAATCTTTTAAAATTGGGCTCAGGGGTGTATAATTTATTTGAACCAGAAACACTTTCAAGAATTTCTAATAAGTTAATAATTAAAAACATTCGAAATGTTACAATTAAAGAACGGTTTTTTTCCATTCCAAATTTTCAAAAGTATTTTAGAGTAAAAGCCGAAAAACAACTGGATACCTTAAAGCTGATTCATAAGTTGAGTTATTCTGAAATAGATGTAAACGAAAAATCTTTACTTAATACTACTGAGCAAGTTTTTAATCTACTTGGATTCTATTTAAGCGTAAAACCTCAAATCCCCATAAATAGTCAATGGTTTCGAGAACGACAATATCATAAATCATATTTTGAAACTGATAGTACTGATAGAGAATTATCAATAAACACGAGAACTTATGTTTTTCCAAAAAAAGAGTCAGATAATTTTTGGTTTGAGAATGAGATTTTAGACATATATAGTAAAATTGGAAATGAGCTTTGTGATAATTTGAGCCAACGAATTAAATACGAATATATTAGAAAATCTTCATTTCCTTTAAGGTTACTAGGAAGAGAGTTTGAGTTTAAACTGGCTGAAAGATTATTAAAAGATAATTTGGATTTTGTGAAAAAATCAATAAATCACAACGCTAGAAATTCCTATAATAAATCTGAAGAAAATCTTATACTAGCAGAAGGTTTCATTTTTTCGTTGAGATATTTATATGATGAATATTTCACAAGAGTAGAGTTTATTGATTGCAATAAATTTAATCTTGAAATTCGAAATATTAATTGGGATAACTCTAAATCAATCTACAAATCTAAAATTCCTTCAAAACTCTATAAGTTCTTAGAGGAATATATTAAATATGTTAAGAATGAAAAAATAATTTACGAAAAACAGATAACGCCCTTTTGGTATATAGAACAACATATTTCAGCTGAATATTTATTACTTGTAACTGAGGGTTTTAAAAGAATAATAAATTATGTGGCTGAATTATTATATCCACTTATTAATGAATGTGTAAGTAATAAGAACCACTTACTAGCGTCATTTATATGCCACAACGCAATAGAATTAATCGATAAATTAGAATATCGCCTTCCTAGCTTTCTTTGTACTATAAAATCGTTTGACACTAATAATAAATATAAAGGCCAGTTTAAGTGGGCTTCATTGGACGAAAAGGAAATAAGAGACGGCTTAGGCGTTTTATCTAGTAATCTTTTAGAAATAACCGCTTTATACTTTCCTAATATATCAAAAATTGCATGGAATGATAATTTTCCAGATATTTTCGCACAATCATTTTCTCTTGTTTCCAATGGTCTTAATAAATGTATGGTTAATAAAGATATTGAAGGTTATAAAAAATTAATCACTCAATTTATTCGTGGAGGACTTGATTCATTTATGTCGCTTCATGATCGCTATAATGGTAAATATATAGATGAATTTGAACTAATTTATCAAATTCATTTAGAACTAATGCAAATTTCTGGATTATCATATGTCTATACCGAGATAACAGGAATTGATTTCTGGAAAGAAACGATTAAAGCATGGGAAAATTATAAAATTGATGAGGCATTAATAAATAGAATTGTTCTAGGTTCTTACGGATTTATAAAATTCAGAAAAATAGGATTAGGAATTAACTACTACGATAATTTTGAACGTAAGAAAGATTTGTTAAACTTTATTAAAAAAGAAAATATTGATACTTCGAAATTCAACAACACAATAATGAGGCATTATTTGAGGGGTTCAACATACAATAATTATGACTTTGAAGATATTTTCTTAGAGCTTTATCTTTTAACTTTTATAGAGTCAAAAGCCGCAGCTTTGTATTTAAATAAAACCCAACGTAGAGATTTTTTTAGAGAAATTTTAACGATAACACTGAGAAAATATGGAGACTGATAGAATTTCTCAAGAAAATTTTGCTCACGGAGAAAATAGCGCATTAGGTTCTCTCAATTATTCGATGTTAATCGAAGACTTCGCAATTTTAAGATATAGGTTTAGAGATGACAAATTATCTATAAAATTAACTGGGGTTAAAGCCGAAGAAATTAAAAAGGATTTATCTAATTTACTAAGATTTGACCCGTATGGTTTGGACTTGCATTCAGAAAAGTTTGAACAAATAATTATGTATACAATTGAATCTACATCTCACCACATTCTAAATAATGGACATTGTATTTTTGAGAAAATTTATAAAAAAAGTAAAAAACAAAATAAAAAATTAGTCTCTCTTAGACCTATATCTGGAAAAACCTTAATTAATCGTACGTATGTAACACAAATAATTACAAATGAGGATAACAAAATTATAAAATTGAAAATTCCCATAACAAAATGTTATATAGTTGAATTTCCAAAAAGAATATGCTCAGAAAAAAAATATTTGAATACTTTAAAGCAAATTAAAGACATAGATAAAAGAAACCCACTAAAGTCAATTTTTGATAAAAATTTTGATTCCAAATCGAGTTACGATGTATGGGAACATAGAAGGGTGTTAGACCTAAAATTATGGGAAATTACAAAAGATATTTCTTGGCATCATCGAAGTCAATATTCTAATAAGCAAATGTTTTCAAATTATTTTCTATCTTTAGTGGACATGGAATTCAAACGAAATAAAATTTTATTATTAGAACATATTCTTAAATTTATTGAATCAATAATTAATGATTTATTCAAAAATATAGATGTAAATATTAACTATCAAAAAAATCATACCGATATAGAAAAAGAAATTGAGGATTTTAAAAGAGGAAATTTTAATCAGGATAGATATATTAAAATAATTAAAGACTATTTTTAGATATTCTAACAAATTCCCAGATAGAGATTATAATTTATTATTGAAATCAAATTAGTTTCACTTTCCAAACAATTATTATCACTGAATTATTTTTTGATTTTTATTTAATCATGTTTTTGTGCCTCAAAAATATGATCATTTTTTTTGTAGCTGCGAACGTCTTTCTGTTTTGATTTTAATTCTTCATATTTTGCTTTTAAATATTTAGAATCATATAATAACGCAGGGTACAAATTATGTATCATTCTATATTCTGATAAAAATTTATTATCCACTTCCCATTCTGGAGCATATACTAAATAATTATAAAATAACATTAGCTGTTCATAATTTGATAATTGTGCTCTCAATATTCGCAGATAATTTCTTTTTTGATAATAGCTAATAAATTTTTCATCTTCTAAAGCTATAAACTTAACTGTATGATATAGATGTCTATAATAATGCCCTAATAAATTTTCATGACCTTTTAGTAATGAATATCTTGCAATTGGTGTTGTGTTATAGAAGCTATCCAATTCCTTATTTTCAGTTGAAATCTCTCCACTGGTTAAAAATTCAGTTTTAAATTTCATCATGAAAACTTCCAATTCCTCATATTCAAATTGATTAATGGCACCATTGAAAAAAGCACTATAAGCAAGTCCAAATTGGTCTTTTGTAGCGAAATCAATTTCAACAATATAGTTATATACCATCTCCAATTCATTAGCAAAATATCTAAAAACGTCCCTCCCTCTTACTGTCTTATAAATAAAATTACCATTAGCATCTCTTTCGGCTACACTAATCTCAAGTTCATTTACATTTTCCTTATGAAACCTGAGCATTTCATAATATTGTGCTTCAAATTGTCTAATCCTGCTCTCTTCTTTTTGAACTTTTAATTCTTCCTTGAAATTATCTATTTGTATTCTATTAGCACGAAGTTGCATATAAAACGCCAAGAAGGTTATCAAAACTCCAGCGAGGGCAAGAAAAGGATTCATAATCCCTCCAATTGTATCGCCTATAACACCTGTACGTTCATCAAATTCAGCTCCCCAGCTTAATTTTGAAAATATTAAAGGAGCGATAAATGAAAATGTTATTAATATTAATGCTATAACTATTAATAGCAAAACTTTTTTGTCCCAAAGTTTTTCTTCTTTATTTTTTTCTATTTTTACCACGTCAATATATAAGTTTAATTTGATTCAAATTTAAATAGAACATTTATATAAATTTGAAGTTTAAATCTATTTTAGAGTAAATGAACAAATTTAGAGCTGGTTAAGTTTTTGTTTTTGAAATCAATCAAAAATTAACTTTATTTTTTATATCTTATAATCTACTAAAATAAGACAGGTTTTGACGAGAATATTCGTGAATTAAATTAATATTCACTTTTCAAATCATAAAAAATAAGACCGATGGGTACTTTTTACCTAGTTTTAAGGCTAAAGAGTACCTACATTTTAATGACGTGGGTACTTGTACCCACTCTAACAAAGGTGCAACAATATCAATAGTGCTTCCTTAGATTCAAATGTCAACTATTGTATAGTCAATCAATCTTTTAAAAACTAAATTCAATAAGCCGTTTTAAGCGGCTTTGTTTTTTTGGCCTTCTTCAAAAAATGAAATAGATAGCTTCTATATTGAAAAAACAATTATATTTAATTTTCTCCCCGACTTAAAAGCCCTCTCTTATGGTTTTCCATAATGGGTGGATTTGAGTTTGCTTAATATTTGAAACAATATGCCCATACAAAAAGATTCTATTTATACAGCCCCTGTTTTTTATCCAACTGATGATTATCCGATTGTTAAATATCTTGATATATCAAAATTTCTGTCACTTCTTCAAAAAGAACAAGTTTTCTTTTGTAGACTTGATAAATTTGAGGACAAACTTGAAGGATCGCTTCCAGAAGTTAACATAGGTTATTATAAAAAATGGTTCAAAGAAATTGCTGGACCAGCAGGAATGATGAAAAATGAAATTGATAAATATGTTAAAGATCGACTTGATTTCTCTGAAAAGTTTAAAAAATTAAACTGTATTTCGTGCTGGAATAAAAATGTATCCGAATCTTATGCTTTATGGAAGATATACTCAGATATGAATCAAGGCATAATGATTAAATCATCAATTAATAGAATAATTGAATCCTTCGAAAATTCAAAAGAATTAATTCAAATAAGTGAGGTGAAATATATTGATCATTCTAAAGACTATATTCCCGCTGGAAACCTCAATTATCCTATAATACACAAAAATATAGCATATAACTACGAACAGGAAGTCAGATTAATCCATAAAGTAGAAATGAAAAATGGATTAACTCACGATTGGGAAAGTGAGCCAAATGTAAACGGAAGATATATTAAAACAAATTTGGATAAACTGATTGATGAGATTGTCGTAAGTCCATATTCCCCCAATTGGTTTTACGAAATAATTATGGATATAATGAATAAATACAATTTACATAAAACCTTATCTTACTCATCAATAAAATAAAATAATAATAATCACGCTAACTATTTCACAACTTTCGGATTTTTAAATATAAAAACAAATTTACCTTTTTGTATTATCTTATTATCTCTAAATGAACTAGATAGCGATTTTGTTTAACAAAAAGCTTTATATTTGAAATTCTCCCCAATTTTAAAACTCACTCTTATGGTTTTCCCTATTGAGTGGGTTTGAGTTTGTTTATCATTAAGCTATGCGGATAATTTTACAATATCTTGTGTATAGCCAAACCTATGAAAAGGATAACGCCATAAAGTTGGTAGAATGAACAAATTGACATCAAACAGAGTAAAACTTCATGGATAACAAACCTTTAGAAGATCAAGCCGAAAATTACTTAAAAAGTCAATTAATAAAATTTGACTTTAATTTAGCTAAACCTTCATTTGACAAATTTGGTTCTGACTTAATCGTTATCGATAAAATAAACTCAGAAAAAACAAAACTATTACTTGTTCAAAGTAAAGGAAGAACAGTAAAGAATGAAGCTTTCTCAAACGTCAAAATCTCTAAGAATTATGTAAAAAATAATTTTGTTTTATTCCTCTACACAATTGACGAAACTAAAGAAGAATCTCTTTTTATGTTCAACTCAAAGGATATTAAGAAATGGAATTTAAAAGATGATTATTATATTCTGAATTTTAATAAAAAGAAAATATTGTCAAGTTACTTTTTAGATAGAAAGTTCGATGAAAATCTTGCATTACGTTTATATGAAATTTTAAAAGCCAGTGAAATTAAAAATTATACGTCAATGATTATTGATGGAATATTTTTAGATAAAGCAATCAAATTAACTAAAGATATCTATTTAGATATCTGGCCTGAAAAAGAATTTATTATTCCTAGTTTAAGTAATGTAATAAGAAACATATTAGATTACTATGATAGATTTCAAGGTGAAAAAAAGACGGTAAATTGTTATTTAATTAATAGTATTCATTTCGATTTTCAAAGTGTTGAAGATTTTGATGAGAACATTAATTTCAAAACGAAAGCTGGAAATCAAGTAAACATTTTCAAAACAAAAACAGATACTGTAGTTGCTTTTGAAGTTCTAGAGCAAATTGAAAGACTAATTAACAATGATAATATTATATTAGTTGCGGATGACCGAATTTATGAGAAGGAATTATATAAACATAAAAAAAATGGAGTTGAAATGATTATGGTTAAACTTAATCAAAACAGCGGGGGAAATATGGATACTGATTTTAGATGGGGAGATATTTCTTATCCTTTAGGCATTGCAATTGGGTTAGAAAGACACGAACTATAAATGCCAGTTGCCAACAACGGTCACTGTTGCACAATCTCATAAATATGTAAAACCGAGCCAGTATAAGCCGCTTTCCACGGCTTTGTTTTGGGGTAGCTTCTAAAAAAAAATAGATAGCGGTTCTATTTATTAAAAAACTTTATATTTGAAATTGTCCATTTTTAACCCTTTTTATAAATTAAACCATGAGTTTATTAAGAAGAATTTCGACAGTACTTATAAATGAGATGAACAAGCCAAGTTCTTTTGTAATAGGAAAACTATAATGAACTATATTCTAAACCTGCACTTAAATCCTTCTCCGCACGTTTTCAAATTAATTGAAGAACGCCCTTTACGAAGGTCTGCGAAAGAAGAAGGAAGGGATGACGGCACGGCTCGTTAGTGCCCATTACTAAATCTTTTCATTATTTCTAATTCCGTTGTCGCCATTTTAGCAATTAATGAATATCCTTTAGGGATGGAATCACTACTATTTAGTAGTTCAGTCAATTTATCTACTGCTTCTTCCGCTTTTATCAAATCATTATTTAATAACCAATATTCCCCTAAATATAAATAACCATAAAGTTTCTCTAAATCGCCTTTTTCAGAGGCAAGTAATTCATCGATTAGCGGTTTTACTTTGTCATCATTTTCAAAATTATCATCAAATAGATACATCCCTATAAGGGAATACGAATTCCGTTCCCGGTTTTCTTTTTCTGCTTTTTCTGAATAGACATCTTTTCTGTAAACCAATTTTCCTTGGTCTATTTTATACCATCTATAAATAGATTCTTCCGAATCTCCTTCTTTTTGAAAAACACGCCGCTTGCTATTAAAATTGGTAGCAAGTACCAGTATGTCTCCCAATTTATCTGTATTGTCAAAAAAATTAAAGCCCAAACGTGCATCCGGGCCACTTGGTTGTTCGATTATCACCAATACTTTTTGCTCTTTGGTAACCGAATAATATGCATTGTATAAAATAGAATACATTTCATCATCGCTTAGTTGCTTATATAAATCGGTCATATAAAAAGCATCCGCAAAGGTTTGATGCACAAAATAAAATGTATCAATACCCAATTGATTTTCTGAAAAGAGTTCCCCTTTTTCATAACTGATCTTGTTTTGGGCAAAGGAGTTGAGGGTTATGATTATAAGCGTAAATATTGTAAGTAGATTTTTCATGATTTTTTTTCTAATGAGATTAAGCTGAGAATAGCATAGTCAAGACATATTTACTTTTTTTATTTCAGGATAATTGTGGCAAATGTACCGTAGCCTAACTTAAAAATTAAACTTTTCCTTTGCTGCTTTCCAGTTCTTATTTAATATAGGCTTTTTCACAGATGTTTCTCCGTTAGATTCCTCCCCCGAAAAATGACAGTATTTCTCAGGAAAATCAGGATTTTTATATTTGTTCCACATTTTAAAAGCTTCAGAATCCATTGGTTTTTCAATATCAAAGGGTATTTCGGTACCCGTTCTTATACAGTATCCTATCCCCTTTTTAGAATTTTCATGGTTTTCAATTTCTCTTTTTAGACGGGGCTTTTTGAATACCTTGGTATAGTTTTTATTATTAAAAAAATCTGAAAGCTTGTCTGTTGTTATTTCTGAGTTTGTGTGTTTTTTTAAGCCTAAAAGATTTTTAGTGTATTGTGGCTCCTTTGCAAATAGGAGTTCTGCCTGTTCTATAACCGTTAAAAAATATTGCCACGTAGTGTCATCTAAGTTATTACCACCAGTAAAAGCCCCTATTGCACTTCTTTCCATTAAAACACCAGCCTCAATATTGTTGTTTTGGGAAAATCCATAGAGATTCATAGAGGTTAAAATTGCCTTTGACTCATTGGCATAATATTTAGCATGAAGTCTATTTTCAAATCTAATTTCAATATTTGGGAACTGTTTAAAGAAATCAAAATCTTCCTGCTTCATACTTTTCGACATGTCCTCCTCATTTTTCCCAAACAGAACTGTAATTTTTACATTAGGATTATCGAATTTGGTTCGGAGTGAATCTCTATATCTTTCGTGAAGTTTTATATAAGGAGAAATTAAAATAATATCCCTCTCTGCAGAATCGATTATTTTTTCAAGTTCTGCATTCAGTTCATTACCCTTTAAAAATCTGGCCATAATTAATATTTTAAAATTATCTAAAAATCCTATGTATTTTAACTTGTAGTCCTATAGTTAAAACACGAACAGGACTTTCGAGCCAGCTGGGGCTAGCTATAACTCCACAATCCCCAAAGATTTCTCAATACTTGCCGCTAATTCTATTTTAGTCTCTTCAAAATCCAATGCAATTGAATCTTTTGAGTTATATGAAGGATCAAAAAGTTTTTTATTAATAATAGGTAGCTGATAAGCTCTTATTTCTATTTTTTGATTATTTGCCAATTCATCTACGACATCTATTTCCTTTACCTTACCTTGATAATTATCAATTGTATTCGGATAATATAAAACAATTTCGGTAGTTTTAAAGCGGATGGCATAAGCAATCATTTGATAGAGATCATTTTGGGATATTCCTTTTTTTGGATCCTTTTCATCTGAATACACTATTTTATATTTTGTATCGGCTATAATTCGTCTTCCTCCAATCTCTAAATGAAGATCTGGTTTTAAAGCAAAATCCTTGGCTTCGTCTAGATGGGTATTTCTTATTTGTCCTCTTGCTTTCACAATGTCAATTTCTTTATCAATAAATCCAAAAATAAAATCTTCAAAAACGTACTCCATTGGCAAGAGGAATGCAAATAGTTTGAGGGAACTTTTATAATTGAAAGACACACTATTTTCCAAAAATAAGACACAGTAATCACGAATGGTTTCAAAACTCGAAAACATTGGATTAAAACTCATTCGCTTCATTTGGTCAGATGAGATGTTAGTATCCTTAACATCATCGAGTATAAAAAGAATATCACTTAGAAAACGCTTGCTCTGAGGTTCTTTAACAACTGACAAGAGTAATGAAGTCACATATTTAACTCCACGGTTAAATTCATTATCCATTTCGAAGGAATCATATATGCAACTTAGTTTATGATATTTTCCTTTTGAAAGATTATTAGAAATATAAGTGTTAAAATCGATGCGGCCTTTAACCACATTCAATTCTCTTTCAACTTCTACATATTTTTGATAAATGGAAGAGCTTAAAAGTTCCCTTGTAAATTTACTAAACAAGTAAATAAGAATCTCAAAGAAATCTGCTCGTTCACTTTGTAGACCGGATAGATAGTTTGGAAACTTCAATTTTCTACAATAGCTCAACCACCAAAGAACATGTAGATTTATTGCCTTAACCTCAGATTCCTTAGGTTTTTCTCCTTCGTAAAATATTTTGGGCAACAGGTTAATGGTTTGTCCTTCAAACTGAATAACTCCTACATATTTATTAGATTTGAGTTCTTTGTTCTTATGAAGGAATTGAATAAAGCGTTGAGTTTCCTCTCTATTCTCTTCATCGGTATAATAAGTTGACTTTTCCCTTTTACACCAAATATCATCCAGAAATACTTCCAAAGACGCAAATTGCTCCTCTGGAAAAAGATGTTTATTTTTATATTCAAAAAGGTTAATCATTCTTTAATCCCTCGTATTTCATCGGCCATTCTTCTTTTAATAAAATACCACATTTGTTCAATATCTTCTTAACTTCTATATGGTCGTTCATAAAATACTCCAATAATAGGGGGAGTACTTTATTGTTAATTGCATTTTCCAGCGAGAATTCTTCCCCCATAAAGTAAGAATGCCCAATAGTGAAATCATAGCCTTTACGGTTTATAATTTCACTATTAATTTTTTTAATCAAATCGGGTTCATTAATGATATCATCATCAAGTTCATATATGGGATACATAGGAACAAACTCAAAGCGACGCCTTAAAGCTATATCCAATAAAGCAATGGATTTATCTGCCGTATTCATTGTTCCTATAATATAAAGATTAGAAGGAACAATAAACATTTCTCCAGAAGGTAAGGTAACCCCCAAGGGAATCTTTCCGTGAGAGCGTTTATCTTCTTCTATAAGAGTAATCAACTCCCCAAAAACACGTGAAATATTTGCTCTATTAATTTCATCAATGATTATAACATAGTTTGGAACTTCAGAAGATTTTATAGTTCTTAAGTCGCTCAAATCTATATTGGCTAATAATTCTTTCTTACGTAAATATGTAATATCTTCATAATTAGAATCTTGATCATCCAAGTCATCTAAAATGTTTTCATTCGCTGCATAATCGTTAAGAAAGTTTATAAATTCTCGCAGTGCTACGTAATAAATAGTAGCATTGCATCCACCTATAGCCCCTCTTATATCTTCACTTACCCGTTGTATATCATCAATCTCAGGAAAGGTCTTATACAATTTGAGCAACCTATTACCCGAAACTAAATAGGGTCTATTACCTTTCAAAGGCTTAAATTCAATATTTTGACGATCTGTAAAGTCTGTGATCTTCACTTTTTCTCCAGTTCTTGTATTAAATTCTTGGTCTTTTTCCAAGTGGTTAAGGAATTCAATATAAGCTTCATTTATATCTATTGGCTTTTCATTCTCTAATCCTTCCCTTTGTTTTTTTTGAAACACTTTATAATATTCGAATAAAGCGTTTACGGCAATTTTTGTAAAAATGCCATCGACTCTATTAAAACTAATATTTTCTTTCTTTACATCTGGACGAAGACCTTGAATAAAATCTTCGTAACTGTAATTTTGATGGAACGTTATAAATTCGATTTGGTCTTCCAAGTTATTATTGAATACCTCTAAAGCTTCATTATAAGTTTTAATTTCTTTTTTACTTATAATTTTTGCTGCCTCTAGAATGGTATTATAGGTTTTCCCAGTACCTGGCGGTCCATATAAAATTTGATTTATAGGAGCATCATAATTTTTCTTATTGTCGATATCTTGTCCCATATTATTTCTCTCATTTAAAAACTGTATATATTTTCTTGCAGCTGCAGAATAAAATCCCTTGAGTCCGTATGAAGGTGCCTTTTCGTTATAGTATTTCCCACCAACTACTTTTTGCTCTTTTAGCAAATCTTCATATAAAATTTGAATACGACCAGTATCTGAAGATTCGTAAATATTATACGGCAATATTTCACATAGCATATCTAACGCAGTTATGTAACTATTATCTGCATTGCTATTCTCAATTTTATTTTTGCCCAACCAAAGAATAAATTCATCTCTAAAATTGTGGATTCTATTCCAAATGGCATCAATATGTTTTACTTTTTTAACTTCTTTAATGGTTGTCATATATCCGCCAAAAGCAACTTCAAATGGCTTAAAATCTTTCTCCCAATTAACTTTTAGATTTTGCCCATCGTTAAGGTTTTCTGTTACAGTTCCTCTAGCTTTAATGGTCATAACCGAATCTTTCTTATTTCGAACAAATGCAGCTTTTATGGCTATTTTACTTCCTTCCGCCACACTTTTAACTTCTTTAAGAAATTTATTATCATAACCATTTAACCAAATTCCTTCTTTTACAAAACGTTCCGTTTGATCTTGTGGAGTATCTGAATCCCAAAACGCACCAACTAGATAATATTTATTTTGAATTGAAGATTGCAGAAATTTCATTCTATATTCCTTATCAAAAACAGCCTTCCTAAAAGCTGCATTATCATATTCCTTAGGCTTAGTGTGATTATCCCGCTCAACTTCAAACTCTGTTGCATCTTTAATCGCTTCATAATGACTTAAAATGTTTGCAACATCTACCTTTTTATATAAAATAGCCTTATCGGGTTCTGCAAAATCTGTTTTATCTTCTGAGCTTAACACATAAGATTCAGGTGCTATAAAATCAAACTTATTTTGCCATACATTTAAGCAAATTCTTTTTCCCACTTGAAAGCTTAAACGGTTTCGGGAAGTGCTAAATACTAAGTTTTCGGTATCTCCTAATTCCAAATCATCAACCAATCCATCCAAAATTTCAAAATACTTTTCTAATGCCTCTTTATTAGTATTGTCTATTCGCTTCTGAAATTCATTTTCATCATTCTGAAACGAAAAATTTAATTTTTCATTTAAGGCTTTCCATTTAGGAATTTCTGGACTTATAGCTTCTAAGTAATCTTCCCAATTGTCATATGGTATTTCTTCATTAACATGAGTATCATTTGCCAATTGGTGCCCCCTATATATTCCACCTCGTAAGCCGCTTGCAGTTATTGTAAAGAAAATTTGATATGCTTTCTGAACATTGGGGGCATTTTCAGGAACAATAGCCATCCATACGTGATCAGTACCATAATTCTGTGGTCCCTCAAATGCAACAGGATTTATTTTGACATTTTGTAGTTGGTTGGCTTTTATTATTTCATCAGCTAATAAATTCAAATCTGCTTTTACGGATTTAGAATCTTCAATCGAATTTAAAAAAGGAAAAAGCACTTTAAAAGGTTGTTTCCAGTTAGGGAACATACCGCTTTTGCTTTGCTTATAATTATGAAGGCTTTGCCTCACAGTTTGATTTAAATTATAATACTTTGAGATATCTCTAGCTTCAATTGCATTTTTTATTTCTTCAACTAGCCCCTCATTTATTAATTTCCCTTCCCTAATTTGTTTTGCAATTAAAAAACGAAGCATTTTGACAGGGCGAAAATTAGTGGTAGGCTCATTGTGTGCAAAAACCTCATCTGCATTTGCTTCATTATTGTTTATATATTCAAAAAGTTGATTTTTATTTTTGCTAAGCGATTGTAGTAAAATTGCTTTTTGTTGGAGTGATTGTAAAATAGTGTCCATTAACAAGTATCTTATTGATTAAATTAGCACAATAATGTATTTTGTCCTATTGTGTTTTTGGTGTAACTTATAATATTTGATTTTTTATATTCTCTTTTATCATTCCTGAAAAAGGAGATTTATCTTTTGTTGCAACCCTTATTAATCTTCTTGCTTCAGTAATTCTTTCTTCATTAATACCAATTATACCAGACTCCACTAGGGTAAGCAATTCTTTTGCATTAGCATATAAAGAAAACCTATCGTATCTAATAGGTGCTAAATCGGCTCTGTTCTTTAAATCTAAAATATCAATTGTTGTGCGTCCTCGTTGATTAAATGAGATAGGGTCTCCTTTATCAAATGAGATAGACTCGCTAGGGTCCTCCTCATAAGGATTTATCAATTGAGCTTCTTCTGCTTCCAGCCTTGAAGTTGGTAAAGTGGCTCTAATACCAGTTATAGGGAATAAGTTTCCTTTTGTATTGGTTTCATTACATTCGGTACAAGATAACAATAAGTTCTTCCATCTATAAGCTAACCAATAATAACCAGGACGCGTAATCGCATTACCTTTTGTTTGTTGAAATCCTTTCTTTGGTCGATAGTGTTCTAAAGCTCCATTGTTTATAGGTTTTTCGCAATAACAACACTTTTTTCCCTGAATTGATTCTAACTTCTCCTTCCATTTTTGCGCCGATGGATTTACAGGAAAATTATACGATCCGTCAATAAAAGGAGCGTTATTGACAGAATATAAATTAATGACACTTCTTTCTGCAACACGCCATCTTTGTAAACCCTTATTAGGACCAATTTGATAAGAATCGTTTGGAGCAAAATTATCTCTACTAATTTTATTCATCTTTTTTATTTTGAGCAACTATTTGATGAAATAAATGTATTGTCTGAAAATCATTTAAAGTTTCTCCAGAGGGCAACTGCCCCATTTTGTTGTCTAATTCCCTTAAATACTTCATATCTTCTTTGGTAACTTCTATTTTTGATAATATTTCTTCCCGCTTTTTCATAAATTCATCGAGATGTGCTGGGCGTGTATTTTCAAATTCAAAGTATTCACTTTGCAACACTTGATCTATTCTCCAATTGTGTATTTGATGTGGGGCCGTATCAATAATAATTTTATCCTCGGATTTTTTAAAAAGAAAAACATCTGCATTCTCAGATGATTGTACTATTAATGGACTATGTGTTGCAAGAATCACATGACTTTTACTTCCGTTCAAATTAAAATCCTTTATTAACTGAACATAATCTCTTTGCCAGCGAGGATTTATGTGTGTATCTGGTTCATCAAATAAAAACAAACACTCATCTCTACCAGTTACCAAGAGTGTGCCTATTACCGTCAAAATTTGTTGCTGGCCTTCACTTAGTTGAGTAAAATTAATCAAGTGCTCTAAATCGCTAGGTTTAACCGTAACAGAGATTTCAGATAAAATTTCGAGATTATAGGTTGATTCTAAAGCATCAAAAAAGTCCATTGGATGTTCAAACTCTTTGTATATCTCATCATAAACTTCATCAATGCTTGTTTTTTTTAGCTCTAAAAATTCCTTTACAAAACGACGTTTATCTTCACCTTCATTTTCATAAGTTATATAGCTCGCGTTTTCTAGGTGATGATTAAAAAGTATACCTATCAACTTGTTAACTTTACCTTTTAAATTCCAAAAAGGAAATTGAACTTTACTTTTTGGATTTGTGAAGTTTTCCTCAAAAAAATCAGCACTAGCACCAATTTTTTTATAATATCTGGATCTAGGGTTATTAAATTTAATATCAAAACTAGTTATTTCATCAATTTTTAAATAATTAGTGAACAGTTCATTAATCAACTTTCCAAAAACTAAATTCTTTCTATATATAGCGAGTGTAATTAGGACTAACTGGCTATGTTTGTTTTCAGTAAAAAATAGTCGCCTTAAGCTTCTTTCAGGTAAAGTCTTTCTTCTATGCCAATTCCTTTGTAAACGTTTTTCTATGATGGAATGAGGCTCAATAATCTTACTAATTCTTTTATTTTCACCAGAATAATATCCAATTATATATTTAGGTAGATATTTATTGGATTTATTAGTTTTCCACTCAGCAAATGTTTTCTCTATTCCAATTGAATCTGGATTAAATAGTTCAAACTTAAAAAGTTCCTTTTTTACAGTAATCTGAATATCGTTTTCATAACACTCATACCTAATTCTAAACTCGAACTGTCCACGATCATCATAATAAGCCCAAGATTCCAGATCTTCTTGCTTGTTGATTAAATCTAAATCGCGAAATATTAAAGCGAGGATTTCAATAAGGTTTGATTTTCCTAAACCATTTCTGCCAATTAGGAGTGTAACTAGATCCGATTTAAAAGTTAGATCTATGTTTTCTATATTCTTATATTTTGAAACCCAGAGTTCTTTAATTTTCACACTTTCTAAGATTTAGATTTCTTTTTTAATTTCTTTATCTCCTCCAACAACTCCCGCGCATCCCCATCACTCTCTAGCTGTGGCACAAGCTCACCTTTAAAGGCTTTGTGCAGGATGGCTTGAGGTAAGGTTTCTATTTCTTGTTTTAGGTTTTGGTAGTTTTGTTCAATGGTGTCTGCCTTTGCGAAAAGACTTTCGACACGACTAACTATTTCTATTTGTTCATTGAGTGGCGGTTTGTATATCATAAATTCCTTAAGATCTTTATAATATAATGTCTTAACCGTTGTTCCTTTTCCTTTATGTATTAAATAATTGCTCGAAGCCATAAAAGCAAACATCAAATATTTATTATCAAGCTCTTTTCCACAAATCCAATTGGCAAAGTGCTGAGTTGTAGCCATATCTATACCCATTATAGTTGTAAATCCGACTGATATATCTCTGGAAAAACAAACTGTTCCCGCAGGAAGTAGTCTGGCACTTGAACTTTCAATTCCTAATTTAGTTGGCATTAATTTTGTTTTGTAAATGATTTTTCCATTTGCTGCTCTAATATCTTGTAAGGATATCCATGGTATATCTCCATTTAACCAATATTCTTCAATACTTTTTCTTGGAGTATGTCCTGATTCCAATTTTGCAATTTCATTTAGGTTAACCCATTCCCAATCATTAATTCTTTCCCCAAATTCTTCACCGAACGTTATAGCTGATATCACTTTGTGGTATTCGGTTCCTCTCCACTCCGCCGTCAATTTCCCAATAACAGCCTGCGTCAACACCTGCTGCCTAAAATCTTTTAAGAGTTGGGGGATTTTATCTAAGCTTTCCTTTATCTGCTCCAACTGCCCAAATAATAGGTCGAGTTTGGCAACGATGCGGGTTTGTTCGGGTAGTGGTGGAATCGGGATTTTTATTTGTTCGTATTCTTTAAATTTTAGGTTACGTAGATTATTGCTACCACCTTGATATTTTATAACTTCTCCTGAAAGATATATGTGTTCTAAAAAGAGACTCACATACTTTTTATTAAGTATGTTATAGATACGGAGCATTCTCAAGAAGTTTGTGCAAACCTTTGGCAGTTTATCTTGGTCGAGAGATTCTTTATCAATAAATACAATCCTTCCAACAGGTTGATCAGGACCTCCTCCTGAAATTTCTATAAGGATATCTCCCTCAATTAAATTTCTTTTTTCTAAACTTGCTTTCTTTATTAATCTTAAAGAGGCTGTATTTCCTTTATCATCATTCCAATTTTTGATTTCACTACCTCTTATACATAGTACTTCTGTAAACTCATCTCCTAAATCCTTGGAAGGGTCTTTTCCCCAGTCCCCACCGATCACAAAGGAGGTAATACCTTTTAAACTACTTTCAACCCAATTATATGGCAACTCTTTCTCCATTATCCCAACTCCTTTATCATTGCATTCAACTGTTTTGTAATGCTGTTAATTTCTTTTAAGGCTTCCTTAGCAATGTCTATGGGTTCGCCTAAATCTTCGGCATTGGCAATACTATCATCAGTAATAAGGCCTAAATCTAAACTATCATTCTTTTTGGCGATGGCTTCTCTGCTAATGCATTGCCAACGTTCGTCTTTTATGGCTTTTCGTTTTTCGTCGCTTATTTCGCCGTTGTATTCTTTTTCAACCTTATCTACTGTAATGCCACCCGTATAGGCCTTTACAAAACCTTCAAAGGCATTTTCAATAAAAGGGGTGCGCTTGCCATAGTTGGGCGTGTTGGTACGCATATCATAAAACCAGACGTTTTTGGTATTTCCTGTTTCATCTTTACCTCTTGTAAAAAACAGAACGTTTGTCTTTACACCTGCTGCGTAAAAAATGCCGGTGGGTAAACGCAACACCGTGTGCAAGTTGCACTTATCCATAAGGTCGCGGCGTATTTTTTGGCCGTCGCCGTCCTCAAAGAGTACATTATCTGGTAATACTACTGCCGCTCTTGCCTTGCCGTCTTTTTTTAGGCTTCGGTAGATATGTTGTAAAAAGTTAAGCTGTTTGTTGCTGGTAGGGAAGGTAAAATCGTCCCGGGTTGGGCGTTCGCCTCCTTTTTTAGTGCCAAAAGGCGGATTGGCGAGTACGCCATCAAAATTGTTTAGGCTTTTGCCAAATTCGGTCAAAGTATCTGCTAAATAAATGCGGCTTTCCATTCCGTGAAGACGTGCATTCATCAAAGCCAAACGGTGGGCATCGCCAACAAGTTCAACGCCACTAAAGGCTTCTTCCTTTTGAAACTTGCGGTCTTTTTCGTTTAGTTCATAATAGTTATCGTATTTGTTGCGCAGGTATTCGTCTGCGGCAATCATAAACCCAAAGGTACCCGCTGCTGGATCGTTCCAACGTTCTTTTAATTTTGGTGCCACCAAACTCACCATAATATTAATTAATGGTCTTGGTGTAAAATATTGCCCTGCGCCACTCTTTTTTTCCCCTGCATTTTTCTCTAATAGACTTTCGTAAATATCACCCATAACATCACGGTCACTTTCTTCGTACCAGTCCAATTGATCTATTGCCTGAACCAGCGTATTGAAGTTGACTGGTTTGCGAAGGCTTGTGGAAGCATCTGCATAAATTTCTTTGATACTTTCACTGGTGGTTTCGGCGCTAATTTCTGCAAGGAACTTGCGGTAGCGCAAAAAAGCTTCATTGTTGTCGTGTTCGTTTACAAAGCTCTTCCAGCGGTAGCGTTCGGGGATGTGTTCTTCAAAATCTTTTACCTCGCTTAGCTTTAGGAATAGTATAAAGGTTAGCTCGTTAAGATACTGGTGATAGGTTACACCATCGTCCCGCAATACGTTGCATAGGTTCCATAGTTTTTGAGCAATTTGGTCTGCACTCATTTATTATTTTGTTTTTTATGTTTATTACTAACTGTGGTCTTCGATTGCGCTCAGGTTGACATTTGATCATCTTACGCACCTTCGGAGTAAAGGTTATTGTTTATTGTTTTTAATATCTCTTCTAAATTATTTTCAAATATTTTGTCAATACGCTTAAAGCCTCCTTCTTCTTTAAAAGGATTTTTGTCCAGGTCTTCTTTGGTAAGGACAGTTTCTGCAATTAATTGGGCGTGGAAGCGTTCCAACCATTTTTGTTGGATTTTGTTCCAGGTTCTCATTGCATACACTTTTTGAAAAGCGTTGTCTATTCTGTCTTTGTGTGCAACCAAATGCACATCTAAGGCTAAGGTGCGAATATAGGAAATGATGTCCGCAGCTATGTCTTCATTCTTGGCATTTTTCCAAGCAGTGTGCAGTGTTCTGGCATTAAATCCTTCTTGGTCCAAGAGCAGTTTTAGTTCTTTAAGCGATTGCCTATCCAAGGAAGTGGGTCTGTTACAAATTATTTGAATAGCGGCAATTTTGTTTCGGTTCTCTTCTATGAATTTTTTGAAGCTTTCTATGTAATCTTCTGGTTTTTTGGCGTTTCCGTAATCGCGTTCAATTCCGTAGAATTCATCTTCGTGTTCAGAGACCAATTGGTTTTTTGGACGATATACTTTATTGTCTAAATAGTTCCAAAGGGAGCCATAGCTTTGTATTATTTGTTTTGCTTCGCTAGCTTTAATTTCCTTTAACTTTTCAATGAACTCTTTAGGTTCTAGACCATCTGCGGCAAACATAAAACGCTCTATATCGTTTTCTTCAATCTTTCTTCTCTTCCGCTGTAGTTTTGCAATAATTTGTTCTATCTGTCTATTAACGCGCTCATCGCTTTCAATATAGTTAAGCTCTTCGGCTAGTTGTGTAAAAGTGGTGGAAGGTTTTTCTACAGAAGTCATTTGTGTATAATCGCCCAAAGCTTCGTGTACCCGTACGGCATCATAAATATTAAAGTACTCCTTCCCTATTTCGTCACATTTTCGGGTGGCACGGCCTATCATTTGTTCATACAGAATACGGGAGCCTACTCGGCGAAGGAAAACCAAATTGCATATTTTGGGCACGTCAATTCCTGTGGCCAATAAATCTACTGTTACGGCTATATTGGGATATTTTTCGTTTTTAAATTCCTTTGTGAGTTGTTCCGGGTCGTAAACATTGCCTGTTATTTTTTGAATGGCATTTTGGTGTACATCCATACCAATTGCTGCAAATTCTTCTTTCAATATTTTCACAATCGTATCCGCATGGGAATCCCTTACCGCAAAAATGAGGGTTTTCTCATCACTTTCAGGGTCTAAGTGCTGCACCAACTCTTTGCACACCGTTCTGTTGAACGATTCGGTGAGCACTAGCTTATTGAATTGTTCAATTTCAATTAAAAGGTCATCTTCCAATTCAGCGAGCTCTTCAATTTTATTGGTTTCAGGATTAAAAACTTTAGGGCTTTCGCCCTTTTTCCAAAGAATTCCTTCTTCACTTAAACGGGTTTTAATTCGATAGGGTGGCTCATGGTCTGCCAGATAGCCCTCTAAAACTGCTTGCCTATAAGAATAACTGAATACAGGTTTTCCGAAAATCTGAGTGGTATGCAAAGCGGGAGTTGCGGTAAGACCAATTATATAAGCATTGAAATATTGAATCACTCGTTTGTATTGGCTTACATAATCATCCTGATCTTTAAATTGAAGGTCTTCGTCCTCCATTTCTTTATCTAAATTATATCCGCGGTGCGCTTCGTCAATAATGATGCAATCATAAGTATCAATGGGCAAGGTATTATCTTCAGAATAAAACAGTCGTTTTACCATACTCTGAACGGTTGCAAAGTGCAATCTTGCTTCTGAATCTGGATTTTTTGTTTTTAGTTCGTCTATGTGATAAACTTCCCCAAAGGTGTTTAGTCTTTCAATTTTGTTGTCTTTATAATTCCCTAAAGCTTGTATGGCTAGGAGCCTTCTATCTGTAAGGAACAATATTCTTTTAAAACGGTCAGCTTTTATGAGGCGATAGGTTAGTCCAATAACGGTTCTAGTTTTACCTGTTCCTGTGGCCATAACCAATAATAAACGTTTGTCTTCTGGTTCATTTATAAGTTTCTTTTCAATTTCTTGAATAGCTTCTATTTGATAATCCCGAAGGGCAAGCCCATTTTTATCTTGTAGATAGTCATAATCACTTTCTTCAAGCCGATTATTAATTTTATCTAAATCCTTTTCATATAAATCAATAAGACCTTGTGGTGAAAACCATCCTTTTAATGCTATTGCGCTGTTACGCTCATTGCGGACATCTAAAAACCAAATCCCACTCTTGGTCTTTATCTGCTCTAGGTATTCACGCCCATTCGTTGAAAATAGAAAGGGCGCTTTATAGTTGTGCCATTCGCTAAGAAATAGCATATCCTCTTTTTGTTGAAGTCGTTCAGCATATATTTTAGATTGTCTTAAATCCGTGGATATGTCGCTTGCATATTTTTTGGCTTCTACAATTCCATAGAGCGTTTTCCCTATAAAAAAAGCATAATCTGCCCATTTACCATTACAAGGCCATTCGGCAATTGCCATCATTCTACCTTTTTCGGGAAGGGTTTTATTTGATTTATAATTTAAAGTTTCTGTATCACACTCCCATCCAGATGCACGCAGTTGCGGATCAATCAGAATTAGGCGTGTGTCTTTCTCGTTTAAATCGAGATTCTTAGCGATATTCTCCCCTCTGCGTTTTCGGGCTTCGGTAACTTCTTTACTCTGATTAAGAGTTTCAATTTTGTTTTGATAATCTACAACTTGTTTTGAAAGTACTTCTAGCTGCGCGGTTAGCTCCACTACGTTATTTTGGGTTCTTTTAGGAAGATTATATTCCTTTTGTTCAACATAATCGTTATTATAGGTTTCATAAAACCATTTGGCGAATTGGAAGCTTTTTTTAAGAATAAAAAGTGCTTCTTCTCTAGAACCTGTTCCATCATGACTAGCCTTGTTCCCAGAAGTACGAATTGTATGGAGAATCCCTTTTACAATTTCTGGAAGAACGTTTTTGTAATAAAGTTGATTGATTCTGTCAACCTGAGTTCCATGCAAGTCACCCATTTGCTCGAAATCCCAAATTAATATGCTGACCTTTTCGGAAAACATACGTGTTTTGGAAAGTGTGGAACTCGGATCAATATGAATCAAATCCTCTGCAATCACACAGATAGTGAATAATTCCGGATAGTCGTTTTGGAGGAAGGAGAAACTGGAATTCATTAATCTGATAAAATTGGTTCGTTAATCTTCAAATATAAAACAATATAAATCCATCCCATTACGGGAAACCGCATTGGCGACAAATCAATCGGGGAGAATACCAAATATATTAAATACTAAAAACACTATGGTATTAAAAGTGTTTTTCTCGATGAAGTGTTGCATCGGGAATCGTGAAACGGTCCACACTAATCAGGGAAGTTCAAAGCACACGAATCACAATTTTGTCATGCTGAGCTAAGCCTGCACTGAGCATTCTAAGTGTCGAAGCACACGATTAACAATTAACGATTAACAATTAACGATTAACGACACACGATTAACAATTTACAAACCTGTCAGTTCGAGTGTTTTTAGGTGAAGTGATAACGAAACCTAAAAATGTATCGAGAACACAAATCCGTCCTAATGTCTTGTTAAATAATATTAAAAACAATCTGCCTACAACGGGGTTTTTTTATATTCCCTTAAATAAAAAAGAAAGGGAAAAAATTTAAACCAATGAAGGCAACTGCCGTGACGGAAAAAGAAGAACTGATTGGAGCGCTTGCAGACGGGCAACGTACTGTAAAGAGTTTACCAAATGGAGGTTTTTTGTTTCTAGATCACGATGTTCCCTTTCTTCTCATCTATCGCAAACGTCCCAATGACAAAGCAACCTTACGATTAGCACGAACTGGGGCTAGTTATCTGATCATTGGGGAGGATAATAATGAATATTTCCGTGAGTTTATAAGTCAACTTACTGCTAGACTGAGCGCCCACTTTGGTAGTTTTTTTCTAATGGAAATCTACAGCGGACCAGAAGACAGTAGTGAATTTATCATTCGTGGGCCCTCTCATAAATTACCCGTTTCCCTGGAAGTACTTCGCAATGCACTAGAAAATATTGAAGGTACAACCGCTGGAGTAAAGTTGACGGCAAAAATAGAGCAAACCAAGCATCGCCAACAAAAGCACACCGCTGCTCTAATGAGCATAGAAGCGATAAAAGACTGTGGAGGAACACTCATAGGCTTAGAGATCCCTCCCGTTTTTCGCGATAGGGATGGCGAAGTATATCCGCTATACTTTAGACAATTTCAGGAAAATGTGGCTGTGGCTATAAAGAAATCGGTTTTTGAATTTATAAGGGTACAGACTTCTAGCAATCTGGCCAGCTACTACGCCTTGGGAAAACGGGAAATTCACAAAGAAATTTTTAAAATGGACCGAGCGCTTACGCAGATAGAAAAAAGCTTTCAGTTTTTATTGTTGGTGGCGCCCGTAAACATTCAACGCATCCGACACTGTTTTTTTGAAAGTAATTTTAAGGAGCTAGAGGAGTACCATTATCGGCTTCTCAACATTGATCCGGATATTTTAAAAAGGAAATTATACAACCTTGAAATAGACCAAATAGACGATCCTGCACTCTCCTATCTTTTCCATGAAAAGCGGGAAGAGTTGGACCAACAGCTGACCATGCTAAAGGAACGAGGCTCCAAAAATTTTTTTTACAGCAGCGTGAGACTATATAAAGGTCTGGATAAAAATATAGTAACCGAAGCGGAATTAATTCTACAGAATATACCCGAGGACATTCAAAACGAAAATACGGAAGTATTGGATGCAACAGCATTTGCTGCAATGGCTGAAACTGAATTTGGGTTCTTTAAGCAACAAGATGCCAATTTCCAATCCAAAGTACATATACGCGAAGATGTAAATGTAATGATGGTTAGTAATGGAGAACTTTACCTGCCTGCTGATTATACATTAACGCAAGTAGAAGCACAGGCGCTAATCCAACACGAAATAGGCACCCATGCCCTAACCCATTATAACGGATTACAACAGCCGTTAAGTCAGTTAAGTGTTGGCTTTGCAGATTACGATCCACTACAGGAAGGCATTGCCGTACTTTCGGAATATTTAATTGGCGGACTTTCTGCCAATCGGCTGCGGCTGTTGGCAGGTCGTGTAGTGGCGGGAGCAGCGCTAATGGCGAATGCAGAATTTAAAGAAGTTTTCAATCTACTCTATACTACGCATAACTTTTCAAAAGAAAGCGCTTTTAATATTACTTCAAGAATGTTTCAGGGGGGTGGATTTTTAAAGGATATTATTTATTTAAAAGGACTAGTCCAACTACGTGAATACCTTATGGACGGTGGCGACCTGGAATTTCTTTTGGCGGGTAAATTTGCTCTTAAACATGTTCCCATGATTACAGATTTAACGGCCCGGGGATTATTGAAAACTCCAAAATTGAAACCTAGATACCTGCAGCAAAAAGATTTTGAACAACGAATAGATAAACTAAAAAAAGGGGTTTCCCTTTCTAAACTAATATAAAATGAAAATATGCTTTGTAATTAGCGACATTAAGACCGAGACCTGCGGAACTACAGTGGTAATACTGAAAAAGGCACACGAGCGTGGCCATAATGTGTATGTAATGAGCGTGGGCGATTTTATCTTTCACCGAGATGAAAATATAAGTCTGCGCTGTAAAAAAATACCCGCCTCACTACAAGGGGAAACTGTAGCGGAATTCTGGGAACAGGTGCAGGACGACAAATTAAAAACCAAAGCAGTGAAAAGCTCAGATATGGATGTGGTATTTTTACGAAACAATCCTACAGAAGAGACTTCAGACAGGCATTGGGCAGAACATAGTGGAATTGCCTTTGCCAGAATGATACAGCAAAGCGGGGTCTTGGTATTAAACGACGCCTTCGCAATGAGCCATGCCTTTATCGATAAACTTTATTTTGAGGAATTACCTTCCGAAATTAAACCCGATAGTCTTATTACCCGCAATAAGGAAGATATATTAAAATTCTGGGAAAGAATGGGGAAAAAGATGGTGCTAAAACCCTTGGAAGGTTCGGGAGGCCAAGACGTGTATTTGATTGATAAGGATAAGAAAAACCTGAACCAAATAGTAGATACCATCAGCGCCAAAGGCTATATAATAGCCCAGGAGTTTCTTCCCGAAGTGAGCAAAGGCGATGTAAGGGTAATTTTAATGAACGGAAAAATTTTGGAAGAAAATGGTGAGAAAGCCATTATCAGACGGGTAAATAGCGACAGTTCCGAATTTAGAAGCAACCTCGCCCTGGGAGCGAAGGCAAAAAAAGCCAAACTCACCCCCGAAATAGAAAAGATCGTTTCACTTACAGCGCCAAAATTAATTAGGGACGGACTCTTTTTTGTAGGCCTTGATATCGTTAAGGACAAATTAATAGAGATAAATGTGTTGAGCCCTGGAGGACTGGACTATTGCGAAAAGATAAAACTCCCAGCCTTTACTGATACCGTGGTGGAAGCTATTGAGCGAAAAATAGAGTATAAAAAATATTATAAAAATAGCCTGACCAATAAAGAATTGGCTACTATGGATTAATGAATAATGTTTAGTACATAATGAAGAAGATTCGCAATGGATAAAAAGAAAAAAAATATTGTAGAAATACCTCGGATTATAGGATCCTACAGTTCTGGAGTTGATGGGCCTTTGCTATTTATAACAGCCGGAATACATGGAAATGAACCCAGTGGCGTAAAGGCGCTTCAAAAAGTTTTCGAAGTTTTGGAAGGTGAAAATCCCGAGATAAAAGGCAGGGTGGTTGCAGTAACGGGAAATAGAAAAGCCTTGCAGCTGGATACGCGTTTTATCGACGAAGACCTCAACCGAACTTGGACCGTTGAGAATATCGAGAATAATAGTACAGACAGTCACGAAAAAAAGGAAATGTTTGAGATTATTGAAATTCTCAATCAATTTCCTAAACACGATTTTAGTAAGCGGTATTTTCTAGACTGTCATACCACTTCCGCTGCAAGTGCACCCTATATTTCGGTTCAGGAAGTAAACGATAATGACGCTTGGGCCCATAAATTTCCTACTCACATAATACGAGGGTTTTCCGATATTGTATTGGGGTGTATAGATCACTACGAAAGCAGAATCGGTATTACAGGCTTTGTATTTGAAGGAGGGCAGCACCAAAGCAAATTGGCGGAAATGAACCATGAAGGAATTATTTGGCTAGCCCTTCAAAATGCTTGTGAACTAGACTTAGACAAACTTCGTCAGTATCCCGAAGCAGCGAAAATGCTGCTAAAAAATAAAGAAAAACAAAAAACCTTTGAAATTAGTTATCGACATGGCCTAAATCCCACAGATGAATTTAATATGCAACCGGGCTACAGCAATTTTCAACCAATAAAAAAAGGCGAGCTTTTAGCGCATCAAAACGGCAAACCAATCTACAGCGAATGGGATGCGTATATTTTTATGCCGCTCTATCAAAAGCAAGGGAATGATGGTTTTTTTATTGTAACGGAAATAAATTATTGATGAGATAACTAAAAGTAGTTACTAGCGGCGGCTCGCGCAAGTGGAGAGTCCGCTATATCAAACTACAGATAACTACGCATGCATGGATTACTAACATTTGAATATTAAAAAAATGAGTTCAGACAAAAAAGATTACAACAAAATCCCAGATTCCAGTTCCAAAACAGCCAGAGGAAGTAAAAAGGTACATAGTGAAAAGGATAATTCCACTGAAGATGGCTTTAACCCAAAAGCTACTAAAGAAGAAGAGTAGTTAGATTAGTTCCTTTTAATTCTAATTTTCAAATTTAATGATATGAGCGGTACTACAGATGGCTTTGGAAAAAAAAGAGATCATAACCAATACGGCGAAGTTAATAAAGATAAAGATGATACTTCAAAAGATAAAGACCTACCTAAGCCCAATAATAAAGGTACAGAAAAGGATACGGAGGAATAATTTATAATTTTTCCATAAGTTCCATAAGTTTTTGAGCAGTCGCCCCAGCAGATAGCGGATTTTGACCCGTAATTAAAAGACCATCTGTTTCCGTATGGGACAGAAAAGGTATTAATGCTTTGGTATAATCGGCTCCCACTTCTTTTAGGCGATCTTCAAGGTGATAAGGGATATTGGCATAACGCATTGCTAATTTTTCTTCCGCATTGGAGAAGCCTGTTACTTTTCTACCTTTTAAAATAAGGGGATCTAATTCTGCTGCTTTAATCAGTGCTGCCGGACCGTGGCAAACTGCCGCGACTGGTTTATTGCTATTTAAAAAATCTGCTATCAGTGCTCCACTCTTTTTATTGGATGCAAGATCAAACATAGGTCCGTGACCTCCTGGGTAAAAGAGCGCATCAAATTCTTCTCCATTAATATCGTCAAGTCGTTCGGTATTGGCCAAAGCCTTTTTAGCGGTCTCATCATCTTGAAATCTCCTATTGGCTGTAGTAATATTTTCCGTTAGTTCACTCATAGGGTCAATGGGAGGTTTTCCACCTAAAGGAGATGCTAATGTAACTTGGTAACCCTTATCTATAAATTCATAATATGGATCTGTAAACTCACCAATCCATAATCCTGTTTTGCTATCCGTATTTTCTAATAGTTCATGAGAGGTGATAATCATTAATATTTTTTTCATCTTGCTTTTGTTTGAGTAGTTATAATCAGACTATACCCGTGTATACGCAATTTTCTCTAATCTGTATAGCGCTTAACGCTTACTAAAATAGAGAGAATCAAAACCTTAGCTTGTTAATAAAAGGTTATATTAAAAATGGCGAATTAAAAAATCGAAAATTAATATACAGCATCCCAAATCAATCTTGCAGACTACTGAGTTTAATAATATTTTCCGCGCTCCGTTTGTTGGTCTTGTGAAATTGATCAATTATTCTGGAAGTAAAATAATTGTGGGAATAGTTTTTTAAAAAGCCAGCAATGTCATTATTCGTGTTTATAGGGGTATCTGAATCTATATAACCAAAACCACAATAAATTCCGTGCTTTACCATTACAAAGCCCATTTCCAGTTTATGCCTTCCTTTTAGTTTTATAATATAGCTTGGCCTTTGCTTATCAATATAAGAGAGCGCATCCCTAACCTTTTTATTGTAGTTGTTTTTATCTTCCGCTCCTCTACAGATTCCTTCACAAATTATCGGGTCGCTGCAGGAAGCCTTGCTGCGCTCAATGCCAGCATATCTTTTACATAATTTAAACTTCCGTTGAACTTCAATCAATTTAAGTATTACAGAATCTCTATTGTAATAAAACTCATTTTCACTATCAGCATAGTTCTTTTGGCTTGGTTGTAACCTTAAAACTCCCTTAGAATCAAGCTTTGAAGTAATTATATAAGGTTCTAGCAATTCTTTTTGTTGGGTATTATATTCGGGCGTAAGTAAACCTATATAATGTGATTCTAACAAGAGGGAGATTAATTCACTGCCCGTTTCCTCATAATCTACCGCTGTAGTCTGTGAGCATAAAGTTCTTTCAAAAGTGGCATTGCTTGAAAAATGGCTCCTTACCCTTTTGGAAATATTGATAGCCTTGCCCACATAGATTACCTCCTCATTTGCATTTCGAAAAAAATAAACGCCGGGAGTGTTTGGAAGATGGGTAATGGTAGAATGTAATGTTTTATTAATTCCACCTGCTACCTTTACGTCCAAAGGACTTGGATCAACCTTGGTGATATTTTCAAAAACCTTCTGGATAAGCTCACACTTTTCCAAGATGGAAGAAACTTTCATTGTAATGCCTACTGCCTTTTGGGCATTTTCTAATGAGTAAGGGATTTTGCCCCCTACAACCTTCTTAAATATTTTGTCCAATAAATAAGTGGCACTCCCCATGGGATATCCGATCTTCTTAAAGGTTTTTACGAAGAGACGTTCAGAGAATTTATCTGAAAAGACTGTATGCGTTTCCTTGATTTTTTCAAGTATTAAAGGGGCTAGCTCACAGAAAACGCTAGCCGTTCTCAAAGTATTTGGATTAATTCCCAAAGAAATTAATTCCCTTTTTGGGATTCTGGGAATGGGCTTTATCAAAAATTCCTCCTTAGCGTAAATTCCATTGTCATCCGTATTAATGATTGCTATCGCTAGCATCTGGGCCGTTGCAAGCCTGGGGGTCGAGGAAGTTAAGGCGATAAAGGAGTATTTCACTTACTAAAGATATTTTCGGAATAAAGATCAAAATTATGGAATATTTCCAAGTTTCAATAATATCCTTTATCTTTATTCACAAAAAAAATTGAGTTTGGAAGTATTTAATGAAGAACAAAAAGAAGCGATAAACTTCGATGGAAAACATCTACTGTTGCTGGCGGGAGCCGGTACGGGAAAAACTAAAACCATCGTAGGTAGGGCAGCATATCTTATAGAAAATGGAACGCCACCTGAAAAAATACAAATACTCACTTTTACAAAACGGTCGGCCAGTGAAATTGTTGAACGGGTAAAAGCAGGAATTAGCAAACGTAGCGCCCAAGCCTTAAACGGTTCCACTTTTCACAGTTGGTGCAACCAATTGATTACATTATTCCCGAACCTCTTTGGAGCTTCAAGCTATACCGTTATAGATGCGGACGACCAACTAGGATTAATGAAGATGGCCTGTGGAAATGCGAAGGCGGTATATGGTAAATTGCGAATAAAACCGCAGAAGATATTAGATCTGTTTTCCTTTGCAAGAAATACGCGTACAAATCTTACCGAGGCCATAAGGGTACTACTGCACAAGGGGAAGGATGATGAGGAAACCAACGAGGAAATAGAGGAACTGCGCCCTATTCTGGAAATAGTTATCAAGGAATTCCAAAAACTTAAAATGCAACAGAAGTATTTGGATTATGACGATTTGCTTTTAGTAGTTGGCAATAGGCTCAATAAGGACGAGAATGCCCGGAATATACTATCAAATGCCTACGATTATATTCTTGTGGATGAGATGCAGGATACCAATCCATTGCAATGGTTTTTATTGGCGCCTTTTGAAAATATATGTAATTTATTCTGCGTGGGCGACGATGCGCAATCCATCTATTCCTTTCGGGGCGCCGATTTTAAAAATGTACATTCCTTTACGGAGAGGGTAAGTAATTCAGAAATAAAAAAATTAAATAAAAACTACCGTTCCACCCAAGAAATTTTGGATCTCTCCAATTGGCTGCTGGAGCAGTCCCCCATTGTTTACAATAAAAAACTTAATGCCCACCGGGGGCCTGGGAAGAAGCCGACAATCGTAAATGTTTCCAACCAATTTGAGGAAGCAAATTATATTGCAGACAAAATATTAACCGATTTTGGTGAAAATGGAAAATCATTCTCTGATTTTTTAATTCTGAGCCGCTCCCAGTATTACACCAAACCTTTACAAGCGGTTTTTCTACAAAAGAAAATTCCTTATGAAACCTATGGGGGAAGAAAATTCTTGGAAGCTGCACATATAAAGGATGTTTTAGCGGTGCTAAGGGTGATCAACAATCCATTGGACCAAATTGCTTGGATGCGCTACCTCACCTTTGTACATGGTATAGGCGAAGTACGGGCGAGCAACTATTTGCGCGAAATCCTTTCCGTAGCACCCGATCAGATCAATGGCGAATTTTTAAAATCTATAATTCCCGGCTTGGAAGGACAGTCAATTAAAAAATATTATGAGGCTGTAAGTAAGAATAAACACAATGTGAAAGCTGCAGTGAAAGATCTCTATAAAGAAATGGAACTGGATCTGGCGCTCAAATATGCCAAGGATTGGCAGGAAAAGCGAAAAGGCGACTTTCCTGTTTTGGAAATGCTGGCAGAACACTATTCCACTCTTGGAGAATTTATAACCGAAGGTATTTTGGATAACTCAGTTGGATTGGGAGGTAATCATCTTTTGGAGGGATCAAGGATTCAAACCACACAGAACCAAGAACACGTAATAATCTCTACAGTCCATTCCGCAAAAGGATTGGAAGCCGATGTTTGCTTTGTGCTCAATGTTTCTCCAAAAACCTATCCTTCCTCCTTCAGCTTGGGAAATTCAGAGGAAATTGAGGAAGAAAGAAGGGTTCTTTACGTCGCACTCACAAGGGCAAAAAATGAATTGATAATCACAAGAACTACAGATTCCTTAAATGCCTATAAAGCCAGCACAGATTCTCCCTTTGCTTCCGAGGAAGAAGAAAGTGCGTATTTTCTAGAAAATCTACCCGATGAATTAGTAAATCAGGAAAGTCCGTTAGGGCAATTTAAAAAACCAGAAGATGCAACAGCTAAGAATGAGATAGATTTAGATTTCGGCTTTGATTTTAGTTGAAAGGTATCCAAAAAATTGATATGTTCTATTCTATTCCAAATAGTATCATTTCTTAATTCTACATAAATCTTGATAACCCAAGATAAATTATAGAGATAGGTGCGCAAATAACAAACAAATCACAACTTTCTCATACTGAGCTAAGCCTGCACTGAGATGTCGAAGTGTCGAAGCACACGATTAACAATTAACGATTAACAATTAACGATTAACGATTAACGACTCAAGATTAACAATTTATAAACCTGTCAGTTCGAGTGGTTTTAGGTGAAGTGATAACGAAACCTAAAAATGTATCGAGAACAAATAACCAAATACAAGCCTGTCAGTTCGAGTGGTTTTCTTTTGAGCCCGCGAAAAAGAAAATTGTATCGCGAACAACCAAAAGCTAAGAGGCACGAGCGACGATTAACAATTCACGACTCACGAATCACACGATTCACAACCTTGTCATGCTGAGCTAAGCCTGCACTGAGCATGTCGAAGTGTCGAAGCACACGATTAACAATTAACGATTAACGATTAACGATTAACGATTAACGATTAACGATTAACGACTCAAGATTAACAATTTATAAACCTGTCAGTTCGAGTGTTTTTAGGTGAAGTGATAACGAAACCTAAAAATGTATCGAGAACAGACAACTCAAACAGACAACAGACAGCCGAAAACCGACAACAGAAAACATCATTCAACCCCCAAAACTTCCACCCCAACAGCATTAGCATCCTTAAACAAATAATAAGTCCCTTGAACCTCCTGATAAAACTTCATCCCCAAAACCGCAACGGCAAGCCCACCCACCTCAGGTAGGTCAGTATTCATCTCAAAGGAAGTTGCACTATACTGCTTATTCATATAAAGCGGTGTGCTATTTTGTAAACTGAATTCCAAAGTATCAAAATCAAAGTGCAGAAGACCTACAGTAAGGGCAATATGTGTCGCCCCAGCAGGAAAACCAACATTCTTAATGTCAAAATTTGTAACACTAAGCGTACGGGTATTAAATTCATAGTTTAAGGAACAAGCCAATACCTCCGTAGTACTACACGAAGGGGTAAAAGCAAAATCCCTTAGTAACTGCTTGCCCTTAGATGTGTCCAATCCACGCCCCACCCTCCTTTCACCTCGACTATTCACAGCGTCCAAATCCTTCAACTTGCTAAACAATTGAACCATCCGACCATGCAGCTCCCCATCCTTGCGAACGCATAAAAAAGGAGCAAGTGCATTTTTAAAAACCCGCTTTGTAGTACTACAACGGCCAAACTCCGTGGCATTTTCCATAGTTCGCGCCATACTTTCCTTGTGCATGGCCCCTTTCTGAAACCCACCCCCAGCTGCACGCGCCAAATGTCCACCATTTTTGGATTTGTAATAATTGATATCCCCAATAGTTCCCTTTAACTTAATACTTCCTGTTTGCTTTGCCATAATACCTGATTGTAAATCACTAAGATAATACAAAATCACTAAATAAAAATACTATAAAGTATATTTATAGTATATGTAAAGTATGTATATAGTAACTTTATAGTATATTTAAACCGTATAAAAGTTAAATAATCTAGTATACAACAAACCAAATTACCGCATATCATCTCGGTGACCGAATGAATTTCAAAGAGCAAAGCGAAGTGAAATTAGACTGTTGGCTTTGATATAGAGGTTGGGAGGTTGAGATATTGATTTATTACAAAGGCTAAATTACTTTTTGATTTTTGTTACTATCTGAAAACCTGGGATCTGGGATAGGTGGAATTTTTATTAATTGTGATGTTATAATGGAATAATAACCCAAATCTTCAGCAACGGTGCCTTTAATCCAGTAAATACCTATTCCAGAAATAGGATATTGTTCCTTAATCTTTGGAAATTGTACCGAATCAAAACATTCCCCGTTTTTATCCAGAAAGGTTGAGAACGCCATAAAATCGCCTTTTGAGGTTTGTGTACTTTTTGAAGTAACCAGTTTTCCAATTATGGTAAATTCCTTGTTTACAAATGATTTTAAATCGGCTGCCACGTATTTAGGATAATTTCCGGGTTTAATAAGCTGGAAATCATCTTGGAGGGTAAAGCCCAATAGTTCCAGATTATCATAAGCATCAATAAGGTTATTCCCTTTTAATGCCGGCAAAGTATAATTGGTTCTTTTAGGTTTAAAAAGTTGCGGATGGGGATTGGGTTTTTTTTGTTTATTTCCGTTTATATGGGCATACCACATTAAGTTGTGTTTATTGGGTTCAAAAGTTCTAAAGACATTGAGGCGAATAAGCAGTAAAATCTGTTCCAAACCTAGTTTGCAACGATCTAAAAAGTCATTAAAATTTTTAAACTTTCCATAGAGTTGTCTTTCATTTAAAATTTTCTGTATGCTACGGTGCTCTAAATCCTTTATCATTCCAAAACCTAAGTACACCGTTTTGCCTTTTATGCAATTAGCGTGGTCGCTATTGTTTATGCAGGGATTTACAACCGTTCCCCCACATCTAAAAATTTCATTGATATAGGTGTCCAGGTTATAAAACCCACCACCGTTATTTAAAACCGCTGTCATAAACTCCAGGGGGAAGTATTTTTTGAGATAGAGGCTTTGGTAGCTTTCCACCGCATAGGATGCGGAATGCCCTTTGGCAAAAGCATAGCCTGCGAATGCCTTAATCTGTTCCCATACCTCAGCAATTACCTTAGGAGTGTACCCTTTTTGGGTACAATTGGAATGGAATTTTTTTTCGAGGGCATCAAACTGTTCCTTGGAACGGCCTTTACCGCTCATACCTCTTCTGAGCACATCAGCCTCTGAAAGGGTAAGACCCGCAAAATGATGGGCTACCTTTAAAACATCTTCCTGATATACCATAACCCCATAGGTTTCAGGCATTATTTCCATAAGTACGGGGTGAGAATCCTTTCGTTTTTCGGGGAAACGGTGACGCTCTATGTAAGCGTTTTTCATACCGCCATTGGTAACGCCGGGACGAATTATGGAACTTGCAGCCACTAGTCCAAGATAATCCTGCGTCTGTAATCGGGTCATCAATGTTCTCATTGCAGGGGATTCCACATAGAAAACACCCATGCAATCCCCTACTTTTAATAAATCGTTTATAGCAGGATCGTTTTTAAAGGGTTCGGTATCATCAATATCCTTTAGATGGGTTTGGGGTTGGTTTTCCTTAATGAGCTCAATGGCGTCCTTGATTTTTGAAAGTCCGCGTTGGGCAAGGATATCAAACTTAAAGATACCCACGGATTCTGCAATGTGCATATCGATTTGGAGGGTTTGAAAACCTTTGGGAGGCATAAAGGTGGCGCAATATGATTGTATTGGATTTTTAAGTATTACAATACCTCCAGAATGCACACTTAGGTAATTGGGAAACCCGTGAATAAGTTTACCATACTTCATTACCAATTTGAAATAATGGTCGTTTTTTTTGTTTTGCACATTCCCTTTTAAAAAATCATCTATCTCGGATTTTGGAAGGCCGAAAACCTTGGCAAGCTCACGGACCACTGCACGATATTTAAAAGTTACATAAGTACCCATTAATGCGGTGTTGGGAAATCTTTTAAAAATGTAATGCGTAACATCATCCCTATCCTTCCAAGAGAAGTCAATATCAAAATCAGGTGGAGAGGAGCGATAGAGGTTTATAAAACGTTCAAAATATAAGTCAAGTTCAATGGGGTCTACATTGGTAATGCCCAGAATATAAGCCACCACACTATTTGCCCCACTACCCCTACCAATATATGGGTATTCATTTTTAATTGCATACTGGATAATATCATAATTTATAAGAAAGTAGGATACAAAATCCATTTGCCGAATTGCCTGTAGTTCTTTTTCAATGCGGGTTTTAATAATTTGGTCAACGATTCTATATCTTTTGCTTATTCTTTCATAAACCAACTTTTCCAAATATTTATAATCCTCTTCCTTATTGGAAAGGTAAGTAGCTTGGTTTTGGTTATGCCGTACATCATCAAACGCAAAAGAAATTTTACAATCATCCAATAGGGATTGGGTGTTTGAAATTATATGCTCAAAACCTTCAAAACGCTCCCTTATTTCGCTTTGCGAATACATTCTATCCTTTTGGCTTCCCTGTTCCAATTCGGGCAATTTACTGAGTACTATATTGAGGTCTATGCAACGAAGGAGGCGGTGTATATTTAGGTGTGACTGACTGGAAAAGGTTACTGGTTGCAAGAGCACCAATTTTGAAGTATGGGACTTTAAATGGGAGAACTTTAATTTGTTGAGGTCTGCTACGGAAATACCGATGTGCCAATCTTCTGCAAAAGATTCCATTTCAAATTCAAGTACCTTTTCAAAGGGGAAAATTGTTATGACATTTGAAAATTGGGGCGGTATTTCTGGAAAGTCCTTTTGTGGGTGTAGGTGTTGGGTAAGGAATTGGTTAATTTCCAGATAGCCCTTATTGTTCTTTGCCAAACATACATAACATCTATTGCTGCCATTGCGAATATCTGCGCCCACAATTGGTTTTATGTTTTTTTTGGTAGCTTCCCTAATAAATTCAAGACAGGCCGAGGTATTATTAATATCGGTAAGTGCAAAAGCTGTGAGGTTATTTTTAAGTGCCAATTCCAATAATTGCGGTACGGAAAGTACCCCATAGCGGAGGGAATAATATGAATGGCAATTGATATACATTATTGATTTCTATGTGCGAGTAAAACCGGGGGTTCCCCATCGAATGGATTACGTCCGGAAATAACAGTGCGGACATCAAGCGTTGAGGCCTTTAATACACTAGTTGCACCAAAACGATTGCGGATATGGTCCAGCGATTTGTAAAGGTTGAGGGTTTTCTCATTGTCATCAAAGAGGTTTATTTGATAATGCCCACCGACCAAATGGGAAAATTTTACCCCAATCAAGCGTACCAATACCCTGCGATCATACAACTTATTGAAAAGCTCCATTACGGCGGGGACAAGGATATGGTCTGCGCTTGTATATGGAATACGGACTTGCTTGTTATAAGTCTGAAAATCTGAATACCTAATTTTGACGGAAACACAGCCCGTCATTTTTTTGCCCAACCTAAGTTGATAACAAAGGGTGTCTGCCATAGCAGTAAGGGTGTCTCGCAATTTTTGGACATCTATGGTATCTAAATGGAATGTACGCTCATTGGAAATTGATTTGCGCTCGGAATAGGGAATAACGGGAGTATTGTCGATTCCATTTGCACGGTTCCAGATGGTCTGTCCGTTTTTACCCATTACGGATGTAAGCATTTCCACTGGCATATCCTGTATTAATTTGACCTTATCAATGCCAAGATGTATTAAAGTTTGGGCTGTTGCCTTTCCAATCATTGGGATTTTGCGGATGGGAAGGGGTGCCAAAAAGGATTTTTCAAAACCTTGGTCAATTTTCAATTGATTATTGGGTTTTGCCTCTCCGGTTGCAACCTTACTGACAATCTTATTTTGGGAAAGCCCAAAAGATATGGGTAGACCTGATTCATTTATAATCCTTTTGCGAAGTTCGGTTGCAAATTTATAATTGCCAAAAAACCTGTCCATCCCCGTAAGGTCCACATAAAACTCATCTACACTGGTTTTTTCAAAAAGGGGAACGGAATCGCGGATGATGTCAGTAATAAGACTTGAATATTTCATATAAGTTCCCGCATTCCCCCTTATGACTATTGCCTGTGGGCATAATTGCCTTGCCATTTTCATTGAAATGCCAGAGCGGATGCCATATCTTCTGGTTTCGTAACTACAAGCTGCCACTACCCCACGATTGCCCGTGCCACCTACCAATACAGGTTTTTTAAGCAACTCGCTATTAAGCAAGCGCTCTACGGAAACGAAGAAGGTGTCGAGATCGAGATGTAGGATTGATTTGTTCATCAATACAAAATTATGGATTATTTCCTATAATATGGAAATATTCCATTTAATTAATTAATTTTATTTGGAAAGGGAGAGGTGTGAGGCGTAATAGTAGCAGGTGAGGGTTAGCGCAGTGGGACTCGTTTAACCATAAAAATCAAGTTGTTAGTTAAGGCTCTTCAGCTCCGCTCAGGCAGGCTACTTAGGACGTATTGTTCGGGGTTACGGTTATGCTCCTACTAGGGCCTATTTATTCAGGTTATTTGATTTTATAAACACCCAAAAACAAAAAAAGCCTCTCCATTCGGAAAAGCTTCTCATCGGTTATTGTAAATGCAAAGAATTAATTCTTTATAATCTTTTTTATTACCAATTTTTCTTTTGTCTTGAATTTTAAAAAGTAAATACCACTCTTTAACATAGAAATATCTATTGTCTGATAATTGTTATGTTTGGTAATTACTAATTCACCCAATGTGTTGTATATCTGAAGTGTTTCAACTTTTAATTCGGAATTGTATTCCAAATGTAATATTCCATTTTCAACTGGATTTGGGTAAAAAGAAATCGAATCGTATGTATAATTATTCGTGCCGAGTATACAATTTTCACTGTAATTTGCCCAAGAATCTATACACCATCCATCATAAAATGGAGGATTAATATCACAAATTTGTGCATTTGCATATTGTACATCGTCCACATTCACACAAAATAAATTGGGATTGTTAATTGCAATCATTTCCGTCATAATTTGATTATTACCATTTCTAATATTCAAGTTTGTCAATAAATTTTCTGAACAGAATAATGCAGTTAAATTTGAAAGGTTGCTTACATCTAAGTTTGTTATTTGATTAGCTCTACAATCCAAAAGTCCTAAATTATGATTTTGCGAAACATCTAAACTAGTAAGGTTGTTATAAATTAATCTAAGTTCAGTAAGGTTTGGACTTTGAGATATATCTAAACTTGTTAATTGATTATTTAAGGCAGATAATATTTCTAGATTTGGATTTAATAATTCCAAATTTGTCAATTGGTTTGATTCACAATATAAAAACTCCAAAAAAGGATTTTCAGAAACATCTAAACTTGTTAATTGATTGGAGACACAGGATAAAACTTTTAGATTAGGATTTTGGGTTAAATCTATACTCGTAATTTGATTGTAAGAAAACCATAAAATTTCTAAATTAATATTATGGGATATGTCGAGGCTGCTTAATTCATTACTTCCACAATCCAATTCAATAAGATTGGGACTTTGGGGTATTAAAAGACTCGTAATATTATTAAAATAACAATCTAAAATCGTAAGATTGGTGTTTTGTGATAAATCTAGATCAGTAAGTTGGTTGACTTCACAGTTTAAATATTCAAGATTTGAAAAACTCTGAATTCCCTCCAGGGAATGTATTGCTTTATAAGAAACATTCAACCCGATTACAGCCTCAGCTTCGGCTTGTTGAATCTCTCCATCATTATTGCTGTCAGCATCAATATCACCATTTCCATCACCGTTAATATCTACGCAATTAGAATTAACCAACGTATTTTTAAAATTTGCATCTGGTATATTTACAATTTGAGCCTGTGAAAAACAAAAGGTCATGAGTGTAAGAACGATAAAGTATAGATTTTTCATAAAGAGTCGGATAAATATTAAGATGGATTAAATATACCAAAAAACAAAAAAAGCCCATCCATATGGATAAGCTTCTCATCGGTCTATTTCTAAACCACAAGCCACTTTAAGTGACTCAACACAACATCTTGTTGCGGTCTGGACGAGACTCGAACTCGCGACCCCCTGCGTGACAGGCAGGTATTCTAACCAACTGAACTACCAGACCAAGTTTTCAACCTTTCTTGCGAAAGACCCCAACAACAGTTGGGCAAAGTGAAAAATTGTTACCATACTTTTTGGGATTGCTCCCTTGCTGTATTAAGCGGTGGCAAATATACCACTCCATTTCATTTTCGCAAACTATTTTTTTAAAAAATAATAAATTTTATCCAAACTTCTGACGCTCCACTAGATAGGTAGTCAATATTTTGTTGAAACTTTCATTTATATCGGTGTGCACATACTTAATACGGTATTGTGCACATCGCAATTGAAGTTCGGTGAAGTAATTTTGGACCGCCTCTTCATATTGCTCCTTAATATTGTCGGCATAAAGGTTTACATGTTCCCCGGTTTCAACATCAACAAAACGCTTTGGGCGGTTGCTGAAATCAAAATTTACCTCTCGTTTTTTATCGAAAGTGTGAAAAAGGATTACTTCGTGCTTGTTATATTTTAAATGCTGAAGCGCTTCAAAAAGTTTTTCGGCTTCGGCATCACTTTGAAACATATCTGTAAAAAGGAATACCAAGGAACGCCGCTTTAGTTTTTCAGCAATTAAATGAAGGTGCTCATAGGTTTTGGTCTGCGATTTCTCTTCGGAAGAAATCAAGGCTTCGTTCAACTTTTGAAGCAACATTTGATGGTGGCGCTCACTTCCTTTTTCTGAGGCATAAAATTCATAATCATCACTGTAAATACTCAATCCCACAGCATCGCGCTGACGTTTCATCAAATTCATAATGGCTGCCGAAGCCAAGACAGAAAAACCAATTTTATTCAAAGAATTAATATTGAATTGTTTCAGTTTTGGGTAATGCATGGAACTGCTGTTGTCCACAATCAAATGGCAACGCAGGTTGGTTTCTTCCTCGTAGCGCTTAGTGTAAAGTTTATCGGTTTTGGCAAAAAGCTTCCAGTCTATATGTTTGGTGCTTTCACCGTTGTTGTAAATTTTATGCTCGGCAAATTCTGCGGAAAACCCATGGAACGGACTCTTATGAAGTCCAGAAATAAAGCCCTCCACCACCTGTTTTGCAAGCAGCTCCAGATTTTTAAAACCTGTTATCTCATTTATTTCTTTCTCTATATTCAACGGCCAACCTATTATTGAAGCGTTTTTTTCAAAATATAAAATTCCGCTAAATCGCCTTCTACAATATTGCCGGAACTGTCGAGCATCCACAGTTGGTTTTCGCCTACCTTATACTGAAGGGTGTCGCTTTCGGATTTTAAAAGTACTTTGGAGCCGCTTTCGTCCCAAACAAAATTGCCAGTCTGCACAAATTCATTTTCGCCTTCCATCTTCCCTAAATAAGTTTGGGAAAGGGTGTAGGTTTTGTCGTCTCTCAACTCCAATACAGTTTTAATTCCCTCGCAATCGGCACAGGGGGTTGTTCCTTCATACACTCCCGCCCAATCCAGCGAGTTTTCGGAATTGTGTGAATCTACAACATTGTTGTCCGTTGTTTCCATTGTTTCATCGGAAACATTCTCCTTGTTTTCAACGTGTTTGCAACCAATAAAGATGGTTGTTGCAATTCCAAATGCCAAAAATATTTTTTTCATACTCCCTATTTTAAAATACCATCAACAATTCCATAATCTACAGATTCTTCGGCATTCATCCAATGATCGCGATTGAAATCCTTCATCACTTTTTCGAAAGATTGTCCGCAATTTTCGGCCAAAATACGTGCGCTAATTTCTTTTGTCTTCAAAATTTCCTGCGCCGTAATTTCTATATCACTGGCAACGCCTCTTGCACCGCCACTGGGCTGATGGATCATAACACGGGCGTGCGGCTGGATAAACCTTTTTCCTTTTTCGCCAGCGGAAAGCAAAATACTTCCCATGGAAGCTGCCAGGCCGGTACAGATGGTTGAAACCGGACTCTTAATTTCACGCATGGTATCGTAAATGGAAAAACCCGAAGTTACATATCCTCCGGGACTGTTTATGTATAATTTAATTTCGTCGTGGTTCAAAGCATCGAGGTACATTAGTCTGTCCACAACGTGACGGGCGCTTTTGTCATCCACCATTCCCCAAAGGAAGACTTTGCGCTCCTCCAATAATTTGCCATCTATTTTATCCTGTACTTTATTTGTTTTTTCCATTTACGAATGTACTTATTTAGTTATAAAAAATTCCCCCTTTGAAGGGGGCTAGGGGGATGTTTTCCTCTCAAAATTTAAAACATCCATAAGACCCAAGAATGGGGCAGTATAAAAATAATAAAAGGCCCAGCAATGCGCCAAGCCTTTTATTGTTTAATTTTTCTTTTTTGAAATATTTTACAAAAGTGAATCAATCGCTTCCGCATAAACATTCTTTGGAGCAACGCCCACTTGACGGCCCACTACTTCGCCATTTTGGAACACCAAAACGGTCGGAATGTTTCGCACTCCATATTTTGCGGCAAACTCTTGGTTTGCATCCACATCTACTTTTCCTACTACGGCCTTGCCTTCGTATTCCTTGCTTATTTCTTCAATGATGGGCCCTACCATTCGGCAAGGTCCGCACCAGGCTGCCCAAAAGTCAACCAATACCGGCTTGTCACTTTTTAAAACCGTTTCTTCAAATGTTGCGTCTGTTATTTCTAATGCCATAATCTTTGTTTTTAATGATTGTCAAAAATAGTTAAATTTTATTCTTTTTGCCCTAGCGTTAATATATGTTTAGGAAATGGAGATATTGTTTATTTCTATTGTTTTAAGTTTCAATTTTTGATTGAAAATTATTTTTATTTATGCATTCATTTAATTTTTCTGCGACACTTTTCATTTTGACAATATTGCTGAAATTTCTTTTATAACCAATTATATCCATATTATTCCAATTAGCATAATATACATCTTGATCTAGTTTCACAATACAATTTTTACCTTTTATAAAATGCTTAAATGCGCTCTTACCTTCGCAAATTATTATCTCTGGGTGTATCATCAAAACCAATTCATCGATCCACTTTGCGGACTTTGCATAAACATTTGTCGATTTTAAATGACTTAAAAATTGATAAAGCTCTTTTTCAGATTTTGTTGCTAAAAAAAAGCAATTAGATTTTACAGAATTCGCTAAAACTTTTTTTGTTAAACCAGCCCGTTCAAATAATTCTCTTGTCTGCTGAGCCAGACGATAACCACCTCCAATATATTCAAATTTATCCAATGGACTGTAGCGTTTGACTTTTGTATTTTCTTTATTTGAATTAAAAAATCCTGCCCCTGGATTTATTCCTATAAACATAATTTTTGGGTTTTCTGTAATAGGAGAAAATAACACTTGTACACCCTTATAATATTTTTCAATTTGAGCACTCAATTCAGGATCTGATTGTATTTCCAAATCAAAGGCCTCAACCTCCTTCTTAATTTTTTCGTATTTCTCTAATAAAGTCAAAATTCATTAATTAAGCTTGTATTTAAACTCTTCAGCATTAAGCTCTTCCAGCATTTTCTTCGAAATATCAATTTTATACTTTCGGCTGAGCATATTCAAACTTATTTTTTCATCGTTTTCATATACCAACAAATGCAATTGTTTTTCACCTTTGTTTGTTTTAACGAGTGATTTAAGAAAATCTATTCTCTTTTCATTTAAAATATTCAAAGGAATTTTCAAAGTGATTTTTTTGGAATATTTATCCATAACATCATGGAGCATTTGCATATTATTATATTGCAATCTTGGATCACCTTTTTTGCCAGTTTCCCGATTTGTCCAACCTTCTTTTATAAAAACACGCCCATAAAGAAAAGTGTTCGGCACCAATAAATGCCTATATTTTAAATAATTCTCGCCAAAAATTCGAAAGCTAAAACTATCCTCAAAATCCTCAACCGTAAAAATAGCCCAGTCGTTACCAGTTTTACCTGGCATATACTTTACTTCTGAAACAATTCCTGCAAAACACAATTCTTTATTTATAAATTCTTCCAATCGGTTAAAATCTGAAACGTTACAATTCGTAAATGTTTCTATTTCCAATTTAAAATCATCCAACGGATGCCCCGAAATATAAACGCCCACAACTTCCTTTTCCTGCTTCAGCTTTTTCATCGTGCCCCATTCCTCGCAGGGCGGTACTTCGGGTTCGGGAATTTGCACTTCGCTGGCATCGCCAAAAAGACTTACCTGTGAAGAATTCTGCGTTTCTTGGTATTTTGCCGCATAACGAAGTACTTTTTCAATAAACATTACCCCATCGCCATCGTCGTGCAGATATTGGGCACGGTGGGTATCAAAACTGTCGAAACCTCCAGCCAAGGCCAAGTTTTCAAAGGCTTTTTTATTTGCGGAACGCAGGTCAATCCGCTTAGCCAAATCAAAAACCGATTTGTATTTTCCATCCTTTCTGTTTTCAACAATCGTTGCCACGGCACTGCTGCCCACGCCTTTTACTGCGCCCATTCCAAAACGGATGGCGCCTTGGTCGTTTACCGTAAATTTGTGGAAGGATTCGTTTACATCGGGACCCAAAACGGTCAATCCCATTCGCTTGCATTCGTCCATAAAAAAGGTTACCTGTTTTATGTCGCTCATATTATTTGAAAGCACCGCTGCCATATATTCTGCGGGATAATGGGCTTTTAGATAGGCCGTTTGATAGGCTATCCAAGCATAGCAAGTAGAGTGCGATTTGTTAAAAGCGTAACTCGCAAAGGCTTCCCAATCCTTCCAGATTTTTTCAAGTTTTTCGGGGTCGTGGCCCTTTTCGGCGGCCTGGGCTACGAACTGCGGCTTCATTTTGTCCAGCACCGCTTTTTGCTTTTTCCCCATCGCCTTTCGCAGAACATCAGCTTCGCCTTTGGTAAAACCTGCCAATTTTTGTGACAAAAGCATCACCTGCTCCTGATAGACCGTGATTCCGTAGGTTTCCTTCAAATATTCCTCCATTGCGGGAAGGTCGTATTCAATTTCCTCCTCGCCGTGTTTCCTGCGAACAAAACTAGGAATGTATTCCATCGGGCCCGGACGGTACAGCGCGTTCATTGCAATCAAATCTGCAAAAACCGTGGGCTTCAGCTCCTTCATATATTTCTGCATTCCGGCAGATTCGTACTGAAAAATCCCTACGGTGTCCCCTCTTTGGAAAAGTTCGTAAGTTTTTTCATCGTCGAGCGGAAAATTATCCGGATCGAGGTCAATATTGTGTTTATGCTTTACAAGTTTTACGGTGTCCTTTATAAGCGTCAAGGTTTTCAGACCGAGGAAATCCATTTTTAAAAGGCCCGCACTTTCCACCACCGAGTTATCGAATTGGGTTACGTACAGATCGGAATCCTTTGCAGTGGCAACGGGCACAAAATCCGTGATATCGCTAGGCGTAATGATTACACCACAGGCGTGGATTCCGGTATTGCGGACGGAACCTTCCAATATTTTTGCCTGGTTTATGGTTTGAGCCTCAAGATCACTGCCTTCGGAAAGGTTTAAAAGTTCATTCACTTTTGGAAGTTCATCGCTTCGGAAACGGCTTCGCAATTCCGCCTCGCTCAAACCGAAAATTTTGTTCAGTTTGGTCATATTTGGAATCAATTTTGAAATACGATCGGCTTCATTCAACGGCAAATCCAAAACCCGCGCGGTATCACGAATGGAGGATTTTGCTGCCATGGTACCATAAGTGATGATCTGCGCCACTTGGTTGCTGCCGTATTTGTTGATTACGTAATCCATAACCTTGCTTCGGCCCTCATCGTCAAAATCGATGTCGATATCGGGCATACTCACACGGTCCGGGTTTAGGAAACGCTCAAAAAGCAAATCGTACTTAATCGGGCAAATATTGGTGATTCCCAAGCAATATGCCACTGCACTACCCGCGGCAGAACCACGGCCCGGCCCAACGGAAACACCCATTTTTCGGGCTTCCGCAATAAAATCCTGCACAATCAAAAAGTAACCGGGATAGCCCGTGTTCGCAATTACTTCCAACTCAAAATCGAGGCGTTGCTTAATTTCCTTTACGCGCTGCGATGCATTTTCGGGAATTTCAAAATCGGTCAAGGCTTCGTAGGAAACCTCCAATAATTCCGGGTAGCGTTTCTTGGCACCTTCGTAGGTTAAATGACGCAGATAGGCGTTTTCGCCACGCTTGCCGCCGTCGATATCCTCGGGCTTCAAAAATTCCTGTGGAATGCCGAAATTGGGCAGCAAAACATCGCGGTGCAAACTGAAGGGCTGGATTTTTGAAACAACTTCCTCAATATTCAAAATCGCTTCGGGAAGGTCTTTGAAAAGGGTTTTCATTTCGTCCTGCGATTTGAAATAATATTCCTCGTTTGGCAAACCGTAGCGATAACCGCGACCACGGCCAATGGGCGTTGCCTGCTTTTCGCCATCTTTTACACAGAGTAAAATATCGTGCGCATTGGCATCTTCCTTCTTTATATAATAGGTGTTGTTGCAGGCCACTATTTTTACATTGTTACGCCGCGCCATTTCGATAAGCACGTCGTTTACGCGCCTTTCATCTTCCTGATCGTGGCGCATAATTTCCACATAAAGGTCTTCGCCGAACATCTCCTTCCACCACAGCAAAGCTTCCTCTGCTTGGTTTTCACCTATATTCAAAATCTTTCCGGGCACTTCGCCATAAAGGCTTCCCGTTAAAACAATAATGTCTTCTTTATACTTTTCGACTATATTTTTATCGATTCTCGGCACGTAGTAAAATCCTTCGGTGTAAGCGATGGAAGCCATTTTTGCCAAATTGTGGTAGCCGTTTTTATTTTTGGCCAGCATCACGATTTGGTAGCCGTTGTCTTTGTGGTTTTTGTTTAAATGGTCTTCACAGACAAAAAATTCGCAACCCACGATTGGTTTTATGGGTTGGGCGGAAATTTCCCCATCATCATTTTTTGGTAAATCTGCGAGGGATTTGTTATAATTGGCAACGGCCTGTACAAAATGGAACGCACCCATCATATTTCCGGAATCGGTAATGGCAACGGCAGGCATATTGTTTTCAACTGCAGCGTTTACCAAATCCTGTGTGCTGGAAGTGGATTGCAGAATGGAAAACTGCGAATGGTTGTGAAGGTGAACAAAGGGCGCATCTTCGAGGGTGGCAATGTTTTCCTTTATCTCTTCGGAAGAAATTTCCTCAGTTTCCGAAGCGGCCTGCATTTGCTTTCGGATTCTTTCCGAAGCTTTTTTCAGGTTGATATGCTCAATCCCAATCAGTTCAATGGTCTGCGGGTTTTCTTCGGAAAAATTTTCGAAGTAATCTGGCTGTACATCAAGTTCTTCTTTTGTAAAAATCTGGCGGCGCACCAATTCCAAAAAGCAGCGAGTAGTTGCTTCAACGTCGGCGGTGGCGTTGTGCGCTTCGGCGAAAGGCTCGTTAAATAAAAACTCGTGAAGCTCAGTAAGAGTAGGCAATTTAAATTTCCCGCCACGCCCGCCGGGAATTTGGCAGAGCTGGGCGGTGGTTTCGGTACAGGTGTCCAAAACGGGTAATTTGGGCAATGGGTTTTCAATTCCCAATCGGAAAAATTCCGCGCCCATAATGTTTACGTCAAAATCTACATTTTGGCCGACGATGAATTTGGTTTTTGAAAGTGCGTCTTGAAATTTTTCAGCAACCTCTTCTAAGGAAATTCCTTCGGTGGTCGCCAATTCGGTAGAAATTCCGTGGATTTTTTCAGCATCAAAAGGGATGTTGAAACCATCGGGCTTCACCAAATAATCCTGATGCTCAATCAAATTTCCCATGGCATCGTGCAACTGCCATGCAATCTGGATACAGCGTGGCCAATTGTCGCTATCGCTTACGGGCGCGTTGTAGCGTTTGGGAAGACCTGTGGTTTCTGTATCGAAGATTAAATACATTGGGATTGAAGATTTTAGATTGACGATTAACGATTGTTGATTTCAGGATTTTGGGTTAAGAGCGCGAACACTTAACACTTAACACTTAACACTTAACACTTAACACTTAACACTTAACACTTAACACTTAACTGAGGAAGTAAAAATAGAAAAACCTCCCGCTTTTGGGAAGTTAAATTGTTAGGAGTTGTTCACAATAAAAAAACCGTTACCGGGAAATTCCGAAAACGGTTTTTTCTTCTTTTTCAAGTTTATTTATTAGGATACTACAGCTTCAAAGTTTTTGGCACTTTGGCAAGCATTCTGGATGGTGTCGCGCTGCTTGGTCAAAATTTGCTGAGTTGTAGGCGGCAATGTTGTATCTTTAATTACTTCATTGTATTCTTCAATTGCAGCTTTTTCACCTTTTTGGACTTCCTCTAAAATGGTCTCTTCATTATTGGAAGAAAAGGCTGTCTCAATATCCATCCAAGTTCTGTGCATTGCTCCTGTGGTGCTTCCACCTTTATCAGGAGTTTCGCCGTAGTTTTTGATTTCGGATTTTATTTCGTGACCGAAATCATATCGCTTTTGGGCCTGTTCGTTAAAGAAATTTTTCAACTGCGTATTCTCAACATTTTCAGCTGCTTTTTTATAACCCTTTTCGGCATCATAATTTTTCTCTAACAGTTCATTTAATTTGTTCGACATTTTTTCAGTAAACTTCATATTCTTTTCGTTTTAAATTATACAGCTGTTTTTCTTCATCATCGCTCCTCTAAAGACAACTGTTCAACTTCATTCGGATATATCCTAATATACCATAAATGAAGGCGCTCAACGAATTATTAACCTAAGTTTAGAGTAAATTAACAAGGTTTAACCTTTGCCGTGAAATATGAGGTAAAATGTTAATTAATAAGTAACATCAAATTGACCCTCGGTGACATCAGTGCGGTTTGTTATAAAGGAAAAGGTACCTTTAATTGTTTTTTCAGAAACGTTATGTTCCAAAATAGTGACAAGCCCCTCCACAGTATCTTCGGGGCCGGTAACGCCTTGGTATTTGGCGGCAAAACCTCCTCTTGGCAAGGTGTAATCACCAGGTTCAACATTAGCTGTAACGGAAATTACAATGGTGGCATTGGCAGTACTTCCGGAAGTTATGATGGTATTTCCTGTATTACGGGAAGAAACGGTTACAGGTATAAATTGATTTCCGTCAACCTTTGCGCTAAATAAGCCTGCGTTGGTGGGATCTACTATATCTCCGCCTGTATACGAAACATTATATAAGGTACCTTGAGAAATATATATAGTATCTATACCAGGCAAGAAGGCATTAAAATTAAAAGTTCCCGAAAGTGTTTTATTGGTTTCATTAAGTTCTGAAATAGTTACTACGCCTTCGCCGTTTGGATTAGTGGTATATATGCTGCCACCCATATCTTCATAAACAGCATAATTAGGACTTCCCTCTCCAATGGTGAAATTACCTTCGCCTAAACGCGAAAGTTGAATTGTCATGGATTCTTCATCATTAAAGCCTTGTATTGTAAGTGTACCATCTTCATTTAGTGCGGCACGTGCGTCTGTTGATGTATATAACCTGTCATCTACTTTAGCTTGCAGGGCAACTTCATTGGTCTGAGTATCTTCGCAAGAAATAAGCGACACTGTAGCTAAAAGAACAAATAGAAACTTTTTCATCGGTTAAGGGGTATTTAGGGATTTTGACAAATGTAAAATAAAAACTTTAATTGGTTGAATTTCAAAAAGAAAATATACTATCTTTGCCGTCCTTAATTATAACCGGGGTCGGGAACCCCAAAAATTAATTTAAACATGCCTGTAAAAATCAGACTACAAAGACACGGAAAGAAAGGTAAGCCTTATTTCTGGATTATCGCGGCAGACAGCCGTTCAAAAAGAGATGGTAAATTCCTTGAAAAAATAGGACATTACAATCCAACAACAAACCCTGCACAGATTGAACTTGATGTGGACAGCGCTGTAAAATGGCTTCAAAATGGAGCACAACCTACAGATACTGCCCGTGCTATTCTTTCTTACAAAGGAGCTTTAATGAAAAACCACCTTGCTGGTGGTGTTCGTAAGGGCGCTTTGACCGAAGAGCAAGCTGAAGCAAAATTCAACGAGTGGTTGGAATCCAAAAAAGGATCAATCGACCATAAGAAAGCGAGTCTTTCTGAGGCCAAGGAAAAAGCTAAAGCTGAAAAACTTGCTGCCGAAAAAGCCGTAAGCGAGAAGCGCGCTGCTGATGCCGCTGCCGCTGCTGCACCTGCAGAAGAGGAAGCAACTGAAGAAGTAGAAGCAACTGCTGAAACTGCGACTGAAGAAGCTCCAGCTACTGAGGGTCAAACTGAAGAAGCAAAGGAAGAAACTCCTGCTGCTGAAGAAGCCAAAGAAGACGAAAAAGAAGCATAAATTTTAAAACGATGCAAAAGGAGAATTGCTTCTACTTGGGCAAAATCGTTAGAAAATACAGCTTTAAGGGGGAACTGCTCATAAAACTTGATACAGACGAACCCGAACTTTTTACTGAAATGGAATCGGTTTTTGTGGAACAACGCAAAAACCTGATTCCATTTTTTATTGAAGAAAGTTCACTGCACAAAAGCGAATTGCTTCGCGTACGCTTTGAAGAGGTAAAAAACGAAGCAGAAGCAGATGCTTTGATTGGCGCACATCTTTATCTGCCCTTGGAATTTTTACCAAAACTTACAGGAAACAAATTTTACTTTCACGAAATCATTGGTTTTACCGCCGAAGATGAATCCTTTGGAATAATTGGGAAAATTACTGGTGTAAACGATACTACTTCACAAGCACTTTTTGAAATTGACCGCAGTGGAAAACAAATATTGATTCCGATGATTGACCATTTCATTAAAAAAGTGGATCGGGAAACCAAGACCATACTTTTGGACGTGCCCGAGGGGTTGATTGAAATGTACCTTTAATAGGAAATTCCAAATGTCAAGCACCAAATTCCAGATAAATTCCTAAAAGTAAATCCCAAATTCCAAAATCTTCAATCAGCAATCGTTAATCGAAAATCTAAAATCCATTGAAGCCTTTTAAATTCAAGCAATTTACTATTGAGCAAGACCGTTGTGCGATGAAGATTGGCACTGACGGCGTTTTGCTCGGGGCTTGGGTTTCCTTAAAAAACAATCCGTTTTCAATTTTGGATATTGGCGCTGGCACTGGCATTATCGCTTTGCAATTAGCGCAACGCTCCCATGCCGAAATGATTGACGCTCTTGAAATTGATGAAAACGCCTATGAACAGTGCGTTGATAATTTTGAAAATTCCCAGTGGGGCGATAGGCTTTTTTGTTACCACGCTTCTTTGGAAGAGTTTGTTGAAGAAATTGAGGACAAATACGACCTTATTATTTCCAATCCGCCATTTTATTCTCCCCCTCTGCCTTCGGCATCTCCCCCGAAAAGGGAGAAAATAATTTCTACTTCTCGAGAATTGGCTCGTTTTAACGATGCGCTTCCTTTTGATGAATTGATTGAAAGCGCTTCGCAACTACTTTCTGATGAAGGGATTTTTGCGGTCATCATTCCGCGGAAAGAAGAAGAAAATTTTATCAAAATGGTTTCGGAAGTAAATCTGTTTCCGAATAGGATTTGCAGGGTTCGCGGCACTGAAACTTCCGAAGAAAAAAGAAGCATGCTTGAATTTTCTTTTGAAAAGATTTCGCCAAAAATAGAAAACCTTACCATTGAAACTTCACGCCACATTTATACCGAACATTACAAAAATCTGGTGCAGGATTTTTACCTGAAAATGTAGGTCTTTAAGCTTGTGATTTCTACATTTGTATTCCTTTTAAACACTTATAGATGAAACCAGACCTATTCGAAGCTCCCGACTATTACAATCTTGACGAATTACTTTCAGACGAACACAAATTGGTACGCCAAGCCGCCCGCGACTGGGTGAAGCGCGACGTATCGCCTATTATAGAAGAATACGCCCAAAAAGCTGAATTTCCAGAACAGATAATCAGCGGCCTTGCCGAGATTGGCGCTTTTGGCCCTTACATTCCCGAGGAATACGGCGGGGCGGGACTTGACCAAATTAGCTACGGCTTGATTATGCAGGAAATTGAACGCGGCGATAGCGGCGTGCGCAGTACAGCTTCCGTGCAGTCTTCGCTGGTAATGTATCCTATTTACAAATACGGGACCGAGGAACAACGCAAAAAATATTTGCCGAAACTTGCTTCGGGCGAATGGATGGGATGTTTCGGTTTGACTGAACCCGACCACGGAAGCAATCCCGGCGGAATGACCACCAACTTTAAAGACAAAGGCGACCACTATCTTTTGAATGGCGCCAAAATGTGGATCAGCAACGCACCCTTTGCACAAGTGGCCGTAGTTTGGGCAAAAAACGAGGAAGGAAGAATCCACGGTTTAATTGTAGAACGTGGCATGGAAGGTTTTTCCACCCCTGAAACACATAATAAATGGTCGCTTCGTGCTTCGGCAACGGGTGAACTTATTTTTGACAATGTAAAAGTTCCAAAGGAAAATTTGCTTCCGAATAAATCTGGATTGGGCGCACCGCTTGGTTGCCTTGATTCGGCACGTTATGGAATTGCCTGGGGTGCCATTGGCGCTGCGATGGATTGTTATGATACGGCGCTTCGTTATTCCAAAGAGCGAATGCAATTTGGCAAGCCAATTGGCCAATTCCAACTTCAGCAGAAAAAATTGGCGGAAATGATTACCGAGATTACCAAGGCCCAACTTTTAGCTTGGCGTTTGGGCGTTTTGCGAAATGATGGCAAGGCAACTTCCGCACAAATTTCAATGGCAAAGAGAAATAATGTTGATATGGCAATTAACATAGCCAGAGAAGCAAGACAGATATTGGGTGGAATGGGCATTACCGGTGAGTACAGTATTATGCGCCACTCCATGAACCTTGAAAGCGTTATTACGTATGAAGGAACGCACGATATCCATTTGTTAATTACTGGGCTTGATATTACTGGTTTAAATGCGTTTCAATAAATGAGAAACTTTATTTTTTTTATTATATCTCTGTTTTTGCCGCTTTTAGGCTTTTCGCAGGCAAAAGAGAATGAACAAGTAAGCTTAGACGCTTTACTGAACGATACCCAATTCAGTAGTGACAATACACAGATGTTTGAATTTATTTGGTGGTTGCCCAGAAAATTTTGGGAAGTTTCTTATGCACAGGACCCCACTTCTTCTAAAGAAGATTTTATGGAATTAAATGAAATTTTTGAAGATTACGAACTTTTTGGGGTTGTTAAGGGAGAGATTGGTCATTTTGGGGGAATAACCTATTACCCTGAAGAAGCAATTTTAAAGGAACTAGTAATTAATTATAAAGGGGAAAATTTAATAATTGTACCAAAAGAGGAGATATCAGCAGATTTTTCAAATTTCTTTATGATAATTCAGCCTATGCTTGGCAATATGCTTGGGCAGATGGGCAACAATATACATTTTGTTCTTTATAAAAGCATTCGAGGCAACGAAGTGTTACCAGTAGATCCCTTAGGCAGTGGCGTACTAACCATAAAACTAGGTGATTTTGAGCGCACGGTGGATCTTCCATTAAATAGTTTATTACTTGAGAAAAAATGTAATGAGGACGGTAAATTATATTCAGGTAAATATATTTTTTGCCCCATCCACGGTAAAAAGTTAGTTAATCAATAAAAAAATTGATTCTTTGAAAAGCTTCTCCACGTGGGAAGCTTTTTTTATTTCCCGTTACTGTCGTACTGTTTCAAATTGTATCTTTAAAAAAACAATTGATAAATGTCTTCTAGAAACCGAATGTCCCGAGCTTACAGAACTGCCCGTCGCATAAAGTTTAATGACGACTCAAAGTTTATAGTTTTCAGCGACTGCCATCGGGGCGACAATAGCTTTGCGGACGACTTTGCCAATAACCGAAACATCTATTTTCACGCCCTACAGAATTATTACAAACAAGGCTTCACTTATTGTGAAGTTGGCGATGGAGATGAACTTTGGGAAAACCTATTTTTTAAGGATATTTTTGAAGCCCATCAAAATGTGTACGAGTTGATGAAGCTATTTTATGCAGAAAATAGATTGTACCGAGTGGTTGGAAATCACGACATGGTTTATATGAACCAAAAATTTGTTGAAAAAACACTTTATACCTATTTCGATAAAATCACAGGCAAGGACGCACCTCTCTTTCCGGGTATTCAGTTTACGGAAGGGTTAATTTTACAACACGAAACAACCGGACAGGAAGTTTTTATGATGCATGGCCACCAAGCCGATTGGATGAATTATGTGGGTTGGAAATTCAACCGGTTTATGGTTCGGGCGCTGTGGCGACAACTTCAGATTTTCGGTATTGGCGATCCCACGAGTCCCGCAAAAAATTACAAGGAGCTCATAAAAGTTGAAAGACGAACCAAGCGGTGGATAGTTGAAAATAAAAACATTTTTACCATTATTGGCCATACACATCGCCCACGTTTTCCAGAGCCTGGCGACATAGCTCTTTTTAATGATGGTAGTTGCGTACACCCCCGAAGTATAACTGGACTGGAAATAGAAAACGGGGAGATTTCCTTGGTAAAATGGCAAATCTCCACCACGGAAGACGGCACATTAAAGGTACAACACGTATTGCTGGAAGGACCGCAAAAATTGATCGACTACAAAACTGAATAAAAAATCTTACAGAATGAAATCCATAACACTCCTAATTCTGCTCGCTTCTTTTTCATTATTTTCCTGTGCTATTTCAAAAAAGAATACTTCTGCGGAAAAAACAACTTATAAATATTTAGCACTTGGCGATAGTTATACCATTGGTGAGAGTGTTTGCAGTGCCTGCAACTACCCAAAGCAAGTAACGGATAGTTTAAACGATGTTTTAAAAGAAAAAACTTCCGTAAAAATAATTGCTAAAACAGGCTGGACAACAACTGATTTGTTGGGTGCGATTGCTGCTGAAAACCCTCCGAAAGATTATGATTTGGTAACGTTACTTATTGGCGTGAATAACCAATACCAAGGAAAACCGTTTTCGCTTTACGAAGAGGAATTCCCGAAATTACTGGATATGGCCATCGCTTTTGCAAAAGGAAATAAGCAGAATGTGATTGTACTTTCCATTCCCGATTATGCTTTTACGCCTTTCGGACAGAAATCTGGGAAAAGTGAAAAGATTACTTCGGAATTAAAAAAATACAACGCTTTCGCGGAAAAGATTGCGGAAGAAAAAGGAGTGCTTTTTAAAAACATTACCCCAATAACGCAGCAAGGATTGGAAAACCCAAAATTGGTTGCTTCGGATGGGTTGCATCCTTCGGAAGTTGCCTATAAAAAGTTTGTGGAAATGATGTTTGGCAGCGTTTTGAAAATACTTCGTTAAACTTCAGGTGCGAGTTCCACCTCCAACCCTTCAAGCTCTTCCTTTATAAAAATCTGGCAGCCCAAGCGGCTGTTTTCTTGCACATTAAAAGCTTCGGAGAGCATTAAATCTTCATCGTAACTCATTTCGGGAAGTTCGTGATCGCTCAACACATAACATTGGCAGGACGCGCACATTGCCATTCCACCACAGATGCCGATAGTTCCTTCAGGAGCAAGTTCATAAGAGCGAACTATTTCCATTAAGTTCATATTCATATCTGTGGGAGCGTCAACCTCATGTTTTACCCCTTGGCGGTCTATGATCGTGATTTTTACGTCGGTCATCAATTAATCAATTGATTTAACAATAGCTTTTGGTGCTTCCTTTTTACTTCCGTCAAAACCTTCCACACCGCCAACGGTAGTATATTTCATAACATAACGTTTATCAGGGAAAATACGCTGATAGGCACTTTGACACATTAAGGTTGCCTCGTGGAAGCCGCAAAGTATAAGTTTCAGTTTTCCGGGATAGGTGTTTACATCTCCAATGGCGTAAATTCCAGGGATGTTTGTTTGATAGTCTAGAGTATTATCTACTTTAATTGCGTTTTTTTCAATCTCGAGCCCCCAATCTGCTATTGGGCCAAGTTTTGGGGACAATCCGAACAACGGAATAAAATGGTCGCACTCACGGTTGAAAACCTCAGCACCTTGCTTAATAACTACTTCTTCCAAACGATTATTTCCCACCAAACCAATAACTTCGGCAGGAGTTATGAGTTCAATTTTTCCAAGGTTTTTTAATTCCTGTACTTTTTCAACACTGTCCAATGCACCCCGAAATTCATTTCTTCTGTGAATTAAAGTCACATTTTTTGCAACATCGGTTAGGAAAATGCTCCAATCCAAGGCTGAGTCTCCACCACCAGAAATAACTACATTTTTATTTCGATATAATTCAGGATCGCGGATGATGTATTCCACTCCTTTATCTTCAAAGTCTGAAAGATTGGTAATTGGTGGCTTTCGAGGCTCAAAACTTCCCAATCCACCTGCAATTGCAACAATTGGGGCATGATGCTTTGTGCCTTTATCTGTAGTAACTATGAAAGTACCATCCTCCAGTTTTTCAATTGTATCTGCACGTTCACCGAGGGTAAAACCAGGCTGAAATGGTTCAATCTGCTTCATCAAATTTTTCACCAAATCACCTGCCAAAACTTCTGGAAAACCGGGAATATCGTAGATAGGTTTTTTTGGATATATTTCAGTACACTGACCGCCAGCTTGCGGGAGCGCATCAATCAAATGACATTTAAGTTTAAGTAATCCTGCTTCAAAAACGGCGAAAAGACCCGTAGGTCCTGCACCGATGATGAGAATATCTGTTTTTATCATGAAAGACTATTTCTTAATTGAGTTCAAAAATAGTTTTGAAATTGGGTTAAAAAAATGACGGTTGTCATTGTGCAACACTAACAACCTTTTCAATTTGTGGAGCATATTTTTTTATGGTCATTTCCACACCGCTTTTTAACGTCATTTGGTTGACGGAACAGCCAACGCAAGCTCCTTGCAACTGTACGTTCACTATCTTATCTCCTTCTATAGAAACTAATGAAATGTCGCCTCCATCGTTCTGTAAAAACGGGCGAATCTCGTTCAGTGCTTCTTCTACTTTTGTTGTTAGTTCTTGCGTTGTCATATTATTTTTTTACGGCGCTGCAACCTGCCATTGTTGTAATTTTTATTGCTTCGGTTGCTGGAAGATTTTCGTTTCTTCTTACGGTTTCTTCAACAACGTTTTTGGTGATAGCTTCAAATGCTTCCTCAATTGGGGTCGCGGTTTGCAGTGCCGCTGGTCTTCCTGCATCACCAGCTTCTCGGATGCTTTGCACCAAAGGAACTTCACCTAAAAATGGTACTTCCAAATCTTCAGCCAAATGCTTGGCGCCCTCTTTTCCAAATATATAATATTTATTTTCAGGAAGTTCAGCAGGGGTGAAATAAGACATGTTTTCAATAATACCCAAAACAGGGACGTCAATATTTTCTTGACGGAACATCGCCACTCCTTTTCGGGCATCGGCCAGAGCGACGGTTTGTGGCGTACTGACTACAACAGCACCCGTGATTGGCAATGACTGCATAATGCTCAAATGAATATCTCCAGTTCCGGGCGGAAGGTCTATTAACATAAAGTCCAACTCTCCCCAGGCGGCATCAAAAATAAGTTGGTTTAAGGCTTTGGCAGCCATTGGCCCACGCCAAATTACTGCTTGGTCTGGCTGAGTGAAAAAGCCAATGGAAAGTACTTTTATCCCGTAGTTTTCAACTGGTTTCATCTTGCTCTTTCCGCCAACGTTTACCGAAAGTGGTTTTTCCATTGCCACATCGAACATAATTGGGATAGACGGGCCATAAATATCGGCATCTAGAATCCCAACTTTGAAGCCCATCTTTGAAAGTGTAACCGCCAAATTTGCCGTTACCGTTGATTTGCCAACGCCTCCTTTACCCGAAGCCACGGCAACTATATTTTGAACTCCAGGGATTGGTTTTCCTTTTATTAAATTAGGGTTTTGAGGTTTTGCTGGTGCTTCAACCTTTATGTTCACTTGCACTTTGGCATTTGCGTCCACTTTATCGTGAATGGTCTTGATAATATCTGCCTCGGCGCGTTTTTTTATGTGAAGTGCCGGCGTGGATAGTTTTAGGTCCACGATAATTTCGTCTGCAAAGGTCACTACATTTTGCACGGCACCGCTCTCTACCATATTTTTTCCTTCGCCAGAAACTGTAATTGTTTCAAGGGCTTTAAGAATATCTTGCTTTGAAATGCTCATTTTTTATTTGTAATATTTAGATTCATTCTAAAGTGCAAATATACTAAAATAAGTTGGCAGTATTCAGTAGCAGAACGCAGTAAGTTTTATGGAAAACGATTTCTTATTATTTGTAAATTTTTTAAATATTAGGAAATAGTCAAAGCTCCTTATTAGGATCCCAAAAATGTCTTTCAAAATTTTGGATTTTATTGTCTACCACTTGTATTCCTTCACTTTCCAAAAGTTGCTGCATCAAGTTTGTGCCTTGAAAGTGATGTTTACCCGTCAGCAATCCATTTCTATTTACAACACGATGTGCAGGAACGTCTTTTTTTACACTTCCGTTCATTGCCCAACCAACCATTCTGGCACTTCCGGCTGCCCCCAGATAGTTTGCGATTGCACCATAGGATGTTACCCTTCCGTAAGGGATTAATTTAGCCACTTGATAGACTTTTTCAAAAAAACCTTCATCAGCCATTTTTAAATCTGTCTTAAAATCTTGAAGAATGTGATTATGGATATAACAGCTGTAACTAGGCCTATAACATAATTCATATTTAATTTTAGCTTTCGCGAATCCTCTTTTGCTCTAAAAAACTGAACGTACAGGGCAAGACTTGCAAAAGTACCAACTCCCGACGCGATTACCGCTAACAAAAGTTGTGGTTGTGTAAAGGAAAAAGCCCCAAATGCCGAAAATGTAATGCTGAGATACATCCAATATGGTAATGGCAACAGATTTAGCATTGCAATAAATATACCTAGAAAGAAACGGTTTCTTTTGGAGTTTTCACCGTGGGTACGAATTTCGCGGCGAGTGTCCTTTGCAATAAATATAAAGTAGATTGTAAGACTTATAAAAATGCCTAAAGCTACTTTTTGTAGCATACTTACAATTTCGGGATGTTTGCCAATATATCTAGCAAAAAGAAGCGCTATATACGTTTGCAGCATTACCGTAATACATACACCCACTGAAAAAAGAAGTCCTCTCTTCCTACCTTCCCTCATACTTATTTTGGCTGCATACATATTGATTAAGCCTGGTGGAAGCACGCCTATAAATGACCCAAAAAAACCAATAAGCAAGTTGTAAAATATTGTCATTTAGGGCGGTTGTTTTTGTGAATATACTGAATTTATAACTAACGGAACTTAAACCGAATGTAAGTAATCTTTTTGCCTATTTCCAGATATTGCTGTTCATAAAAAGTTTGAATGTTTGTTACAGCTTCTGGGGCTCCTTGGCTTCCATACACATCGTGATGGGCGTATTCAATTTCTTCTTCTAAACCATGAAGTAGCCCAAGGGTGTAGCCGTGCATAAATTCACTATCGGTTTTTAGGTGGACTACGCCACTGGGCTTCAATATTTTTTTATATTTCCGAAGAAAATCTTGATTGGTCAATCGGTGTTTGGTGCGCTTGTATTTAATCTGTGGGTCTGGAAAAGTAATCCAGATTTCGTCTACTTCGTTTTCATCGAAAATATGATCTACCAATTCAATCTGTGTTCGTAAAAAACCAACGTTGTGCAGGCTGTTTTCCAATGCAGTTTTTGCACCTTTCCAAAAACGGGCGCCTTTTATATCTATACCCAAGAAGTTTACGTCGGGATATGCCTTGGCAAGATTTACTGAATATTCGCCCTTTCCGCACCCCAATTCCAAAACCAATGGATTTTCGTTTTTGAAAAATTCCTTTCGCCAATTTCCCTTCAGTTTTAAGCTATTGCCCAATACTTCCTCGCGTGAGGGTTGCACAACGTTTGAAAAAGTTTCATTGTCCCTAAAGCGTTTCAATTTATTTTTACTTCCCAAAATTTTAAATTTTTGGTAAAATTAAGGAAATATACTGCCGCAGCAATTATTGCTACCTTTGTTTTTATGCCGAAAAAGAAGACAATATTGGTTGCTCCTTTGCATTGGGGTTTGGGCCACGCTACCCGTTGCATACCCATAATACAGGCTTTGCTGGAGCATAATTTTAGTGTTATATTGGCTTCAGACGGGGCTGCGTTGTTATTGTTGCAAAAAGAATTCCCCCATTTGAAAGCTGTGGTGCTCCCTTCTTACAATATTACATATCCCAAAAAGGGGAGCTTTTTTAAATGGAAAATTCTTTTAAAATTTCCGCAGATAAAAAAGACTATGGCTGCAGAAAGTAGATTGGTCAATCAACTTGTAAAGGATGGTAAGATTCAAGGCATTATTAGCGATAACCGATTTGGGGTCAGAAATAGTGATATTCCCTCGGTTTTTATAACACATCAATTGAATGTTTTAACCGGAAGCACTTCTTTTTTCACTAGCAAAATGCATCAAAAAATTATAAAAAAGTTTGATGCTTGCTGGGTACCGGACGTGGATGATGTGGTTGTGAACCTCAGCGGAAAATTAGGCCACCTTAAAAAAGAACCGTTCCCCATTCAGTACATTGGGGTTTTGAGCCGCCTGGAGAAAAAAGAACTTCCCAAAGCGATAGACATTTTGTTATTACTTTCTGGACCAGAACCTCAGCGCACCTTATTTGAGGTAAAATTGAAAACTATTTTTAAAGGAAGTGAAAAGAAAATTTTATTAGTTCGTGGTTTAGTTGAAAAAACTCAGGTATGGGGTAGTTTTGAAAACATTGAAATGGTAAATTTTATGCAAAGCAAAGAATTGGAAGAGACCATTAATAAAAGTGAAATAGTTATTTCCCGCTCTGGATATACAACGATTATGGATTTGGCATTACTTGAGAAAAAAGTATTTTTCGTGCCCACACCGGGTCAATATGAGCAAGAATATCTGGCAAAACGCCTAAAGAGTTTAGGGATTGCCCCTTCATGTAAACAAGAAAATTTTAAACTGAAAAAACTAAATAAGGTGGCAGTTTATAAGGGATTGAAAACTTTATCCCAACAATCGGTAAATTACACTGAATTATTTTCCCTTTTCGAGGGTAAATGAAAACTCGGAGCCAATGCCCAATTGGCTTTCTACATATATCTTTTCGGTGTGGGCTTCCACAATGTGCTTCACGATTGAAAGACCGAGTCCGCTCCCGCCTTCTTTTCGCGAACCACTTTTATCTACGCGGTAAAAACGTTCAAAAATGCGAGGTAGATTTTCTTTGGAAATACCTTCGCCGTTATCTGTTACGCGTATTAAAAATTTATTTTTTGCAAGGCTTTCAACACTTACTTCTGTAGTTCCATCCTGTTTTCCATATTTCAGAGAATTTACGATAAGGTTGGTTAGCACCTGTTCTATCCGTTCTTTGTCGGCATTTACAATTATTTCGTCAAAATATTCTTTATCAAAAACGAGTGAAATGTTCTTCTTTGCCGCTTTCATCTCAAGCAGGTCAAAAACATTTTGCACCATAGTGAGAATATTGAAATTTTCTTTATTCAGAATAAGGCCACCTACTTCCAATTTGGTTATCATATCCAAATCCTTGATAATATAAATGAGTCTTTCCACCCCTTTATTAGCGCGCTGCAGATATTTTTTACGTACTTTTTTGTCTTTCATTGCGCCGTCCAAGAGGGTAAGTATATATCCTTGAACGGTGAAGAGGGGGGTTTTGAGTTCGTGCGATATATTGCCCATAAATTCCTTTCGGTAGTTTTCGCGAATATTTAAGGTTTCTATCTCAAGTTTTTTGTCTTGCGCAAATCGTTCCACTTCCCGGGTAAGCACCTCCATATCTGTCGTGATAGATGGTTTGGGTAAACTTTCTTCATCTAGCAGTCTAACGTCTTCGTAAATCTTCTTTATTCTGGAATAAATAAATTTTTCTACTCGATATTGAAGTATGAAAAACGAAAGTATAAAGGAAAAAAGAAAAAAAAGTAGCAACCAAAAGAATACAATTTCTAAAACTGCGTATAAAAAGATTGTCATTGCCAGGGTAGAGAAAACGGCAATTAACAAGGATGTAGAGGCTGCAAAATTATATTTTTTGGAAAATTTCATCTGCTTTAATACTTTTTTAAGGTCAGATGGAACATCTTACTTGTACCTGTAAATAAATTATTGACACGTTAAGCTTTGTTGTTTCATTTCCGCTAAACTACAAACTTATAACCAACTCCTTTTACTGTTTTAAATTTATCGTCGCCTATTTTTTCACGAAGTTTTCTAATGTGGACATCAATGGTACGCCCACCAACGATTACTTCATTGCCCCAGATTGAATCAAGAATATCTTCTCGCTTAAATACTTTTCCGGGTTTGGATGCTAAGAGTGCCAATAATTCAAATTCTTTTCTTGGCAGGACCATTTCCTTTTTGCCCAATATAATTTTGTATTCCTCCCGGTTTATAGTCAGGTTTCCGAGCTTTATTTTTTCATCCTCCTCTTCTTCCTTGAATCTTCGCAGCAGTGCCTTTACTTTGCTTACCAATACTTTTGGCTTAATGGGTTTTGTGATGTAATCATCTGCGCCAGCCTCAAACCCTGCCATTTGTGAGTAGTCTTCGCCCCTAGCAGTTAAAAATGTAATCACTGTTTCGGATAGTTCGGGGATGTTTCTTATTTTTTCACACGCTTCAATACCATCCATTTTGGGCATCATTACATCCATGATAATCAATTGTGGCCTTACATTTTTTGCTTGTTCTATTGCTTCCAGCCCATTTTCGGCAGTTTCGACTGTATAGCCTTCGGAAGTAAGATTGTATCTAATTATTTCAAGAATATCCGGTTCATCATCAACCAACAAAATTGTAATATCCTTTTTTTTCATCTGTACAAACTATTTATCAAATTGGAATACCTGCTGTTTTTATCTTTAAATGTGCTTCACTGATTGGCAGTATTTCTTTTTTTTAACGTTTCAAAGATACCATTATTTAACCTGAGCTCAAGTTTAGCACGCTTATTGTTAACCATTATATAACGTTACGGTAACATTACGGGTTATGCGATTATAATTCTGAGGTTATCATTTCGTTAAAATAAGAATTTCATTTAAAATCAATCTTTTAAACCTAAAACATTTATTTATCTTTGCACAATAATTTTAAAAAAACTCTGATGAAAAAAATTACATTACTTGCGGCTCTTTTTGTAGGTGCCGTTTCTTTTGCCCAAGTTGCGGGAACCAGTTTTGAAGAGCCAGCACTTTTTCCTGGCCAATATACAGATACCGGAGACCCAAACACAGCACATGATTTAATAAATAATACAGATGAACCATTAGTAGATTACACAAGTACAGGTGGCGAATTAGGCTATAATGCTACTTACACTCCCTATGATACACCGGATGTTGGGCTTACCGATGGCGATTTTGTGGGTGTTACAGATTTTGCTCCTACTGGATCAGATCCTTATACCGATGGAGATCAAGGCTATCAAATAAGTGATGTTGATGGTAACTATACCTTAACTTTTGATGCTGTTGACCTTACAGGAGTAGCAACTCCAGCTATCAGCTTGGATTATTTCATTTCTGAAACCGGATATGAAGGGGACGGAACTTCAAACGAATCTGGTTCTGACAGATTACGCATTTATGTGAGGGATTTAACCAACAGCACCGAGATTGACATCCTGAATACCGAAGGAAACGACATAAACGATCTTGGCATTGAAGGTTCTTGGATTACGGGAAATGCAGTTTTAACCTCAAACACAAACGTGCAGTTGGTTATAGAAGCTAGAACAAATGCAAGTGCAGAAGCTTTCTTTTTTGACAACATCATTTTTTCTGGTACTCTAGGGACAAACACACAATCTGAGTCTCAATTTGCAGTTTATCCAAACCCTACAAGCAAAGGCTATGTGAACATTACTTCAAAAGTTGCCGGCGCTAAGAGTGTATCTATCTTTGACGTACTAGGAAAGCAGGTTGTTAAAACTACACTTATTGGTGATAGATTGGACATTTCAAAATTGAACAGTGGTGTTTACATTGTGAAAATAGAGCAAGGAAAAACTTCAACTACCAAAAAATTGGTTGTTAAGTAATCCATTTTAAAAATATTTTTTAGAGCTCCTGTTTCGGCAGGAGCTTTTTTATTTACCTATTTTTGAAAAGATTTTGTATGATTGAAAAACCTATGCTTGAAAAGGAAATTTTTAAAATTAAAACCGCAGCGGAATTTCAACCACTTGCTATTGAAGTGTTCCGTTTTCAGTATGAAAATGTGCAGGTTTATCGTAATTTCTGTGATCTTTTCAATATTAGGTCTTCCGAGGTAAAAACGATTGAAGATATTCCTTTTCTCCCTATTCAATTTTTTAAAAGCCACAAAATAATTGCTGAAAAAAAATCAGAAGAAACAATTTTTACCAGCAGCGGCACCACGGGCAGCATAACCAGTAAACATCACATTGCCGATTTAAAAATATACGAAACAAGTTTCCTGAAGGCTTTTGAAATGCAATATGGCAATCCTTCAAGTTTTGCGATTTTAGCCTTGCTTCCGTCTTATTTGGAACGCGAAGGTTCTTCCTTAATTTATATGGTTGAAAAGCTTATTGAACAAAGCAACAATCCCCACAGCGGTTTCTATTTATACGAGATGGATGCACTTATTGAAAAGTTGGACGCTTTGGAAAAAAACGGACAAAAAACATTACTTATTGGAGTTTCCTATGCGCTTCTCGATTTAATTGAAAAAAGGAAATTTCAGCTTAAAAATACAATTGTAATGGAAACCGGCGGAATGAAAGGCCGCCGAAAGGAAATGATAAAGGAGGAACTCCACGAGATTTTAAAAAAAGGTTTTGGTGTAGAAAAAATCCACAGTGAATATGGCATGACTGAACTGCTCTCGCAAGCCTACTCCATAGGCAATGGAATCTTCAATTGTCCACCGTGGATGAAAGTTATAACGCGCGATACGGAAGATGCGCTAAGCTACATTTATGGAAAAACTGGCGGAATTAACGTAATTGATTTGGCCAACATTTATTCATGTGCCTTTATCGCTACACAAGATTTGGGAAAGACTTTTCCCGACGGATCTTTTGAAATTGTAGGGCGTTTTGACAGTAGCGACATCCGCGGCTGCAACTTGATGGTTTTTTAAAAAAACTTTAACACAAACTGTTGAAATTCAACGTAAGTTGTTTGATAAATGCTCGACCAAACCATTGTGAAAAACTGATGATTTTTCATAATTTGGTTGGTTAGTTAATTGAGAAATCCCCGTGCAATCTTTGCCGGGGATTTTTTTATTATCGTGCTTTAAAGTTAAACCACCTTAATAATAAAGTAGTTTTTCTTACCTCTTTGCAAAAGGACAAATTGGCCATTTATTAAATCATTTTCAGAAATAGTATAACCATCGGAAACCTTTTCTTTGTTTACTGAAATTGAATTTTCCTTCAATGCTCGTCGTGCTTCACCATTCGATTTTAAAAAGCCTGTTTTTTCTGCCAAAGCTGCAATAATATCAACCCCTGATTTTACTTCTTCTTCTGAAATCTCGGCCTGTGGCACACCGTCAAAAACATCGAGAAAAGTTTTTTCGTCAAGTGTTTTCAAATCTTCGGAAGTTGAATTCCCAAATAATATTTCCGAAGCCTTTACGACCTTTTCAAACTCATCGGCACTGTGCACCGTTGTGGTGACCTCCTTCGCCAAGCGTTTTTGGAGCAAACGCGTGTGGGGCGCTTCCTTTTGTTCAGCAATTAGAGTTTCAATGGTTTCTTTATCTAAAAAAGTAAAAATCTTAATATACTTTTCGGCATCATCATCGCTGGTGTTCAGCCAGTATTGGTAAAATTTATAAGGTGACGTTCTGTTGGCGTCCAGCCAAATATTTCCACCTTCACTTTTTCCAAATTTGCTGCCGTCACTTTTTGTAATCAGCGGGCAGGTTAACGCATACCCTTTTCCACCAGCAATTCTTCGTATTAACTCCGTTCCGGTTGTAATATTTCCCCACTGGTCGCTACCGCCCATTTGCAGGGTACAATTTTGATTTCTGTAAAGGTGAAGAAAATCGTAGCCCTGTATTAATTGATAGGTAAATTCGGTAAACGAAAGTCCGTCAGCACTCTCGCCGCTCAATCTCGTTTTTACGGAATCCTTGGCCATCATATAATTTACGGTAATGTGCTTGCCCACATTTCTGATAAAATCAAGAAACGAAAACTCCTTCATCCAATCGTAATTATTTACCATTACTGCTTGGTTTTCGGCACCCGAAGAAAAATCCAGAAATTGGGAAAGCTGATTTTTCACACACTCTTGGTTGTGGCGTAAGGCAGCTTCATCCAGCAGATTTCTTTCGGCGCTTTTCCCCGAAGGATCACCAATCATTCCCGTGGCACCGCCTACCAATGCCACTGGTTTGTGACCACAGCGTTGATAGAAAGACAAAAGCATAATGGGCACCAAGTTGCCAATGTGCAGCGAATCTGCCGTAGGGTCAAATCCTACATATGCAGATCGCATGGTTTCCATAAGGTGTGCTTCGGTTTCGGGCATTACATCGTGTACCATGCCACGCCATTGTAGTTCTTCAACGAAATTTTTCAGCTTCATTTCTATAAATTTTGTGCAAAGATAGGGTTCTCAATGAATAATTCAGAATGGAAGTGCTGAATATGGTCTGCTAAAATTTCTTCAGTAAAAAACAGTATTTTCGCTTTATGATATTAGTTACCGGTGGCACAGGCTTAGTAGGTTCACATCTGTTGTATTTTCTGTTGAAGGAAAACGCGAACGTACGCGCCATTCACAGAAAGAACAGTAACATAAAGGCTGTAAAAAAGGTTTTTGCGCTTTATACTGCGGAAGTGGATTCACTATTCAATAAAATTGAATGGGTTGAAGCGAACATTACGGATATTCCTGCGTTGACGCTCGCTTTTGAAAATATTATAAAAGTGTACCATTGCGCAGCTTTCATAAGTTTTGATCCCTCAAAATACAAAGTGCTCAAAAAAGCCAATGTGGAGGGCACAGCAAATATTGTAAATCTCTGTTTGGCCAGTAACATTGAAAAACTTTGCTATGTAAGTTCTGTTGCCACTTTGGGAAGCAATTTAAAAGATCAATTAATTTCCGAAGAAACGCCCTGGAATCCTGACGCTAAAAATAGCGTGTACGCCATAACTAAGTATGGTGCCGAAATGGAAATATGGCGTGGCACCCAAGAAGGCTTGGATGCTGTAATTGTAAATCCCGGGTTGATTTTGGGAACATCACCAGATGGAGGCGGAAGCAGTATTATAATTTCTTTGGGCGCAAGTGGCATTCCATTTTACCCCTCGGGAGCAATGGGCATAGTAGACGTACAAGATGTTGTGAAGACAATGATACTTTTAATGAATTCTGAAGTGAAAAATGAGCAATTTATTTTAGTGGGTGAAAACCTAACCTACAAGGATTTGCTTACAAGGCTAGCGCCAATGTTTGATAAAAAACCGCCCACAAAAAAGCTTCCAAAGAACATAATGTTTTTTTTAAGCGGAATGGATTGGGTCTCGAATAAGCTATTCAATACAAAAAGAAGGATTGTAAAAGCTACGGTCCGGTCTATGTTTACAATTTCGCTGTATGATATGTTTAAAATTAAAAACACGCTTGGTTTTCAATTTACACCTACGGAAGAAACGTTAAAAAGGGTTGTCGCGGAAAAGAAAAAAACATCAAATTAAACTGTCCCTTACAGGTTCGGCACTTACATTTTCTTCAAATTTTCGTTTTCCTATACTGTCTTTTCTATTTTTATCGGCTTCGCGAATACTGTCCATTTTCTTTTGCATAGTTACAAGTCTAGCCTCAACTTTTTGAAAAATTTCCATATAGGTATTCACATCGGCTGCATAGTAGGCATTACTATTTGCGAATTGAAGACTGTCCACCCTAAAATTTTTGTAAATTAAGGAATCTATTTTTATTCCCTTATCCACAATAGCTTGATTGTTTACGCTTCGTGCTGCATTTGCCAAATAAGCCTCAGTAAGCAAATCGACCATTTTTTCTTTTGAAATAAGGTCTTTTGGCTTTTCAGGCTGTGCTACATTTTGACAGCCAGTAAAGCTTAAAACCAATAGGGAAAGAAGCAGTAGTTGTTTCATTATCTGTTAAAGGTAAGTCTTTCCGGATTGCTTTTGTTTGGGAACTTTGAATTTTCATAAACTACAACCCCGTTAACCAACGTATGTGTTACCCGCGATTTAAAGATTGTTCCTTCAAAAGGAGACCAACCGCACTTATAGAGTAGATTTTCCTTTTTAACAGTCCAAGGCGAGTTAAGATCAACCAAAACCAAGTCTGCTTTGTAGCCTTTTCGAATGTATCCACGTTCCTTTATTTGAAACAAAATCGCTGGGTTGTGCGCGGTTTTTTCTACGATTTTTTCCAATGAAATTTTCCCTTTGTGGTACATCTCCAAAAGAGCAACCAATGCATGCTGCACCAACGGCCCACCAGAAGGGGCATTTAGAAATTTATTGTTTTTCTCTTCCAAGGTATGCGGTGCGTGGTCTGTAGCAATCACATCTATTCGATCGTCCAGCAGTGCTTTAAGTAATCCATCTTTATCCTTTTCTGTTTTTACGGCTGGGTTCCATTTTATTTTGGTACCTTTTGTTTTATAATCGGCATCCGTAAACCACAAATGGTGAATGCAAACTTCTGCCGTGATTTTCTTTTCAGCAAGGGGTTTTTTATTACTGAAAAGATGCGTTTCCTTTTCGGTTGAAAGGTGAAAAACATGAAGTCGAGCCCCTGTCTTCTCGGCCAGTTTTATGGCTTTTGAAGAAGAAATATAGCAAGCCTCCTCACTACGTATTTTTGGGTGAAGTTCTATTGGAATATCTTCTCCGTATTCGGCTTTATATTTTTCTAAATTCCCTTTGATGGTGCCCTCGTCTTCGCAATGTGCCGAAATAAGCAATTTGGTTTTGCTGAAGATTTCTTCCAGTGTTTTAGGATCATCCACCAGCATGTTTCCTGTGGAAGAGCCTAAAAATAATTTCAACCCGGCTACTTTCTGGGGATCTACTTTTAAAATTTCATCCAGATTATCATTTGTGCCGCCAAACATAAAGGAATAATTGGCCCAAGAAGTTTTGGATGCGATATCAAATTTTTCTTCCAATAATTCAATGGTTGTGGCTTGCGGAACGGTGTTCGGCATTTCAATAAAAGAGGTAATTCCGCCCGCAACTGCAGCTTTTGATTCAGTTTCAATGTTAGCTTTGTGCGTCAATCCGGGCTCGCGAAAATGCACTTGGTCATCTATCATTCCCGGCAGCAAATAGCTTCCGTCTGCATCAATCACTTTCGTATCGGCAGATTTTGCACTGATGGTTTCGGAAATTTCCGCAATGCGGCCATCCTGTACAAGTACGTCACCTTTTACGATTTTTCCTTCGTTTACAATATTTGCGTTTTTAATTAAAACTGCTTTCATTTGGGTGTTATCTTCTTTTTAAATCTTACGAATGGAATAACTCGCCATTCATTTCTCATTTATGTTTAATGGAATGATGTTTTATTAAACCTTTTCTTATTAAACACACTTTTAAATTTCATTACTATCACTCCAAAAATAGCTTCGGAAATAATTCCCGAACTCATTTTTGATTCGCCCTTTGTGCGATCGGTAAATATTACGGGCACTTCCTCAATCTTGAATTTGCTTAAATACGCTTTAAATTTCATTTCAATCTGAAAAGCATAGCCCACAAAACGAATGTTGTCCAAGTTTATTTTCTGCAGCACTCTTCTTCGGTAACAAATAAATCCGGCTGTGGTATCATAAATGTCGATCCCCATTACAAACCTTACATATTTTGAGGCCAGCCAAGACATTAAAACCCTGCTCATGGGCCAGTTTACCACATTAACGCCCTTTACATAACGTGACCCTATTGCCACATCACTACCGCCTTTGTGGCAAGCGTTGAAAAGCCTGATAAGATCGTTGGGGTTGTGCGAAAAATCGGCATCCATTTCAAAAATGTAATCATACCCATTTTGCAAAGCCCACTTAAAGCCAGCAATATAAGCAGTTCCCAAACCGTTTTTTTCGGCTCTTTTCAGCAAAAAAAGTTTTTCGGGATAGGTTTTGAAATTTTCCTCAACCACTGTTGCGGTGCCATCGGGTGAATTGTCATCTACAACCAAAACGTGAAATTCACGTTGCAATGAAAAAACAGTACGCAGCAGTCGCTCTATATTTTCAATTTCATTGTAGGTTGGCACCACCACTACCGCCTTGGACATACTGCTATTTTAGCGCAAAAGTACCTTTTTTTTAATAAATAAATGTGAAGTAAATTCTAATTGAGCGCTAAAAAAGGAAAAATATTTTACAGTACCTTTACCAAAAAATTGAAGGTGGATTTCAGCGAAAGACTTATAAACTCAACCGATTGGGCTACCTATATGTTATTGGCATGCTTTGTACTTTTGGCGCTGGCAAAGTATTTCTATCCAAAAAGATTTTACGAATTTTCCCTGCTCCCCTTGACCAACCAGTATTTTTTTGTGCACGGCAAAAATGATGAATTGAACCATCCTTTTAACATGATGCTATTTGCGGTACAAATAGTATGTGTTTCCATTTTTGTTTATTTGTTTTTTAGGGTTTTCAATCCTACTGAAGTTCAACAAAATGAGTGGCTTTTTCTTCAAATTTGCACAGCGTACAGTGTGTTTGTTTTGATAAAATTTTCTATGGAAAAAATTGTGGCGAATATTTTTTCGATGGATGCGATCATCAACAATTATCTCTACCAAAAATTGAGTTATCGCAATTTTTTGGGCATTTTGTTTTTCGTCGGCAACCTTTTCTTTCTTTATATTTACCCTCCTACCTCTCTAGGGTTGCTTATTTTTGGTGGAAGTTTATTAACACTCAACGCTATTGCGCTGCTTTACAGCTATAAGAAAAACGGAAAATTGATATTAAGCAATTTCTTCTATTTTATTTTGTATCTTTGCGCACTTGAAATTTCACCTTATATTATCCTTTACAAAAGCTTTGTTTAAGGCGTAATATTTAAAAAAAAGCAGGACTATCTATGAAAGTGAAAACTATTTTGGTTTCCCAGCCCGAGCCTAAAATTGAGAATTCTCCATATTTTGATTTAATAGAAAAACAAAAGGTAAAAATAGATTTTCGGCCTTTCATACATGTTGAAGGTGTGTCAGGAAAAGATGTACGGGCCCAAAAAGTTGACCTTACTAATTACACGGCCATTATTCTTACCAGCCGTAATTCTGTAGACCATTATTTTAGAATTGCAGAAGAGCTGCGCTTTAAGGTGCCAGACAGTATGAAATATTTCTGCTTGAGCGAAGCGGTAGCCTATTATCTCCAAAAATATGTTGTGTACAGAAAGCGTAAGATTTATGTGGGAAAAAGAACCTTTTCTGAACTTGCACCACTTATTAAAAAATATAAAAACGAAAAATTTCTACTTCCATCCTCAGATAAATTGAAGCCGGAAGTCCCTGAAGTACTTAACGAATTGAAGGTTGATTGGAAAGAAGCTACTTTTTACAAAACCGTAATTAGTGATCTTTCAGATTTGCGCGATGTATATTATGATATTTTGGTTTTTTTCAGCCCCAGTGGAATACAGTCCCTGTTGGAAAATTTTCCCGATTTCGAACAGAACGAAACGCGCATTGCAGTATTTGGGAATACAACCGTAAAAGCCGCGACCGAAGTAGGTTTACGAGTTGACATACAGGCCCCAACCCCTGAAACTCCTTCTATGACGATGGCTTTGGAAAAGTACATCAAGGAAGTGAACAACAAGAAATAAGCTCGATTTAGTTGCAATTAAAAAAGGCTTGCCGCAATGGCAAGCCTTTTTTAATTAAAGATATTTTTATGCTATGCCGAAGCAGGAGCTCCGGAAAGAATTTCTTCATTAGCATAGGCTTCAAACTTGGTGAAATTCTCTTTAAATGAATTCGCCAATTCCTTCGCTTGAATGTCATAAGCCTTTTTGTTTTTCCAAGTTTCCTTCGGATTTAAAATTTCTGAAGGAACATTTGGGCACGATTTCGGCATCATAAGGTTAAAAATTGGATGTTTTTCAAACTCCACATCTTTCAACTTTCCTTCCAAAGCTGCAGCAATCATAGCTCTTGTGTATTTCAGCTTCATTCTACTACCTACTCCGTAAGGACCGCCGGTCCATCCAGTATTGATTAACCAAACATTAACCCCGGAATCTTTCATTTTCTTACTCAACATTTCAGCATATTCTGTTGGGTGAAGGGGCATAAATGGCGCTCCAAAACATGCAGAGAAGTTTGGGGTTGGCTCATTGATACCTTCCTCAGTTCCTGCAACCTTCGCAGTATAACCACTAATGAAATGATAGGCTGCCTGCCCTGGAGTTAATTTTGAAATAGGAGGCAAAACACCAAATGCATCTGCCGTTAAAAAGAATATATTCTTTGGATTGTGACCAATTGACGGAACCTGGATATTATTGATGTGATAGATAGGATAACTTACCCTAGTATTTTGAGTAATTGATGTATCGGCATAATCAACTTCGCCATTTTCGTTCATTACCACATTTTCTAAAATAGCCCCAGGCTTAATGGCATTGTAGATATCTGGCTCATTTTCTTCGGAAAGGTTAATCACCTTTGCGTAGCAACCACCTTCAAAATTGAAGATTTTGTTATCCTCAGTCCATCCGTGCTCGTCATCGCCAATTAATTTACGATTTGGATCTGCAGAAAGGGTAGTTTTACCGGTTCCGGAAAGACCGAAGAAAATCGCTGTCTCGCCATCTCCGCCAACGTTGGCAGAGCAGTGCATTGGCATTGTATTTTTATATACTGGAAGAATAAAGTTAAGGGCAGAGAATATACCTTTTTTAATTTCCCCAGTGTAACCAGTTCCGCCAATTAATGCAATTTTTCTGGTAAAGTTTAGAATCGCAAAGTTATGTTGTCTCGTTCCGTCAACTTCAGGATCAGCAGTAAAACCTGGTGCGTTTACAATAATCCATTCCGGATCAAAGGAAGCTAATTCTTCCTCGTTAGGACGAAGAAACATATTGTGGGCAAACATATTGGACCACGGCGTTTCGTTAATTACACGAATGTTCAGCTTGTATTTTTCATCGGCGCAAGCATAACTGTCGCGCACGTAAATTTCCTTTTCAGAAAGATAATTTACAACTTTATCATAAAGCCGGTCAAACATATCTGGAGGAAATGGAATATTTATGTTTCCCCACCACACCTTGTCGCGCGTAACATCATCTTTTACGATAAATCTGTCTTTTGGGGATCTTCCTGTAAATTCTCCAGTATTTACTGCCAAGGCGCCGCTCGCAGCTTCTTTTCCTTGATCTTTTTGCAATGTTTCGTTGTGAAGTTCTTCAGAAGAAAGTTGATATTTAACTTTTGCGTTTTTGATTCCGTATTTTTCAACTGAAATCGTTTTTGTAGCTTGGTTTTTACCGACCATACCTTTTTTAAATTTTGTAGAGTACAAAAGTAGCAAATCTTAGAGAGATTGAAGAAAATATGAAAGACATTTATTGCTTCTTTAACGTAACCATTTTAAATGCAAACCAAAACCAGCCAATTATAAATAACAATCCGCCAATTGGGGTTATAAAACCAATTTTTGCCGAATTGAAGGGCAATACCTCATTCAGTGCAAGTAAATAAATAGAGCCCGAAAAGAGCAGTATCCCTAAAATAAATAGCCAAAACACGGTTTTTTTAATTTTTTCCGGAATGGTTGGGGCCAACCCCAAAACCAGTATTGCAAGGCAATGATACATTTGGTAGCGGATGCCGGTCTCAAAAGTGTTTAAGGCCGCAACATCTACCATATTCTTTAAACCATGTGCGCCAAAGGCTCCCATTGCAATTGTAACTGCTGTAAGAAATGAAGCTGTCACAACTATTTTTTTATCAAAAACCGTCATTTTTAAAATTTGGAATTAGTAATTTCGTCCTTTACAAAACCTATCTCCAAAGTTAACAAAAAACTCCCCAATGAGAAACATATTAATTATCGGCGCAGGAAGATCTGCCACAAGTTTAATCCGCTATCTGCTGGACAAAAGTGATGCAGAAGACCTTTTTATTACCATTGGAGACATTTCTATTCAATCAGCGCAGAAGTTTACTTCCAATCACCCCAATGCCCGTGGAATTATGCTTGACGTTTTTAACGACGTACAAAGAAAACAAGCGGTGGAAAGTAGTGATTTGGTAATTTCCATGCTGCCCGCACGCTACCACATAGAAGTGGCGCGTGACTGCATTGAATTTGGAAAACATATGGTCACGGCCTCATACGTAAGCAACGAAATGCAGGCGCTTAATCACAAAGCCGAATCAAAAGGTTTGGTTTTTATGAATGAAATTGGTCTCGATCCCGGCGTGGACCATATGAGTGCCATGCAAGTAATTGATAGAATTCGTGCCAAAGGTGGAAAAATGCTTCTTTTTGAATCCTTTTGCGGCGGGTTGATTGCTCCGGAAAGTGATGACAACCTTTGGAATTACAAATTCACATGGAATCCCCGCAATGTAGTTTTGGCAGGGCAAGGAGGCGCTGCCGAATTTATACAGGAAGGTAAATATAAGTACATTCCATACCACAGATTGTTCCGAAGAACTGAGTTCATCAATATTGAAGAGTTCGGCAAATTTGAAGTGTATGCCAACCGAAATTCCCTGAAATATCAATCGGTTTACGGCATGGACAATATTCTCACTTTATATCGTGGAACCATTCGCCGTGTTGGTTTCAGCCGTGCGTGGAATATGTTTGTTCAATTGGGAATGACCGACGACAGTTACACCATTCCAGACTCTGAAAACATGAGCTATCGCGACTTTGTAAATCTATTTCTTCCCTATTCGCCTTCAGATTCGGTGGAATTAAAACTTCGCCATGCACTTAAAATAGAACAGGATGATTTAATGTGGGAAAAACTGGAAGAGCTTGATCTTTTCACCAAGGAAAAAAAGCTGGGTATTAAAGACGCAACGCCAGCAATGGGGCTTCAAAGAATATTGGAAGACAAGTGGACTTTGGCACCACACGATAAAGATATGATTGTGATGTACCATAAATTTGGGTACGAGCTTGAGGGCAAAAAATATCAAATAGACAGTCACATGACGCTTATTGGCGAAGACCAGACCCACACGGCAATGGCAAAAACTGTTGGGCTTCCCGTAGCCATTGCTGCGTTGAAAATTTTGAATGAAGAAATAACCACACCTGGCGTTCAGCTTCCCATTGCCAAAGAAGTTTACGAACCAATCCTAAAGGAACTGGAAGAAAACGGAATTGTTTTTCATGAAAAAGAAGTGAAATATTTGGGCTACAATCCTGATAATGTACATTGAGTAAAATGTTCAGTTTCTGTAGCAGTATTAGTAAAAAAACCCGCAAACTAGCGGGTTTTTTTATTCATAAATCGGCAATCTAATCCCGATAGCTATCGAGACGTTAATCTTTTTATCTTCTTCCCAAGAAAATTGAGATGAAATATAGCAAGGTTGCCAAAGAACCAAGTGCTGCAACCACGTAAGTTCTAGCCGCCCATTTCAATGCGTCCTTTGCGCCAGCGTGTTCCTGTGGCGTAACCATATTATTGGTTTCCAACCAAACAAGTGCCCGCTTGCTAGCATCAAATTCCACCGGAAGGGTGATGAAAGCAAAAGCTGTTGTAACTGCAAAAAGTAAAATTCCGACTCCAAAAATCCAAGTTCCAATAACCGAACCCGTTGCGAAAAGGATGATTCCAGCCATAATCACAAAATTGGAGAGTTTACTCGAAACACTTACCGCGGGAACGATAGTGGAACGCAATTTCAACCAACTGTATGCTGTGGCGTGTTGCACCGCGTGTCCACATTCGTGGGCCGCAACCGCTGCCGCAGCAGCATTTCGCTGCATATAAACTGGCTCGCTCAAATTCACCGTTTTCTTTGAAGGGTCGTAATGGTCCGTCAATTGACCCGGAACCGAAATAACCTGCACATCGGTAATTCCGTTGTCGGCGAGCATTTTTTCGGCAATTTCCTTTCCGCTCATTCCATTCTGGAGGTGGATTTTGCTGTATTCCTTAAACTTGCTTTTCAATTTGTGGCTAACGTACCAACTCACCAAAAAGATTATTCCTGCAATTATATAGTATCCAAACATTTTTTTAGTTTTTAAATTCTTACTTCAAATTTAATCAAAAAGCGTGCAAATTTTTAACCCACGATATTTACGATTTTTCCGGGCACGATTATTACCTTTTTTGGTGTGCGCCCCTCTAAATACTGGGCTGTCTTTTCATGTGCCATTACGGCAGATTCTATTTCTTCTTTTGAAATATCCAATGGCAATTCCAACGTAAAACGCATTTTTCCATTAAAGGAGATTGGGTATTCCTTAGTGCTTTCCACTAAATACTTCTCCTCAAATTTTGGGAAAGGCGCTGTGGAAATACTTTCCAAATGGCCCAATTTCTCCCAAAGCTCTTCCGCAATGTGCGGCGCATAGGGCGAAATAAGAATTGCCAACGGCTCCAAAACTTCGCGTGAATTGCATTTTTCTGCCGAAAGCTCGTTCACCGCAATCATAAAAGAGGAAACCGAAGTATTGAAACTAAAGTTCTCAATATCTTCCTGTACTTTTTTAATGGTTTTGTGAAGTGTTTTCAAACTGTCTTTTGAAGCGGCTTCTTCAGAAACATAAAAACTTTCGTTCTCGCCCGAATGATACAATTTCCAAAGTTTTTTAAGGAAACCGTGTACGCCCGTAATGCCGGCGGTGTTCCACGGTTTTGCTTGTTCCAGCGGGCCGAGGAACATTTCGTACATTCTTAAAGTATCTGCCCCATATTGGTTGCAAATATCGTCGGGATTTACCACGTTGTATTTGCTTTTGGACATTTTTTCTACTTCACGGGAAATTTTGAAACTCCCATCTTCTTCAGTAATAAATTCTGCGTTTTTATATTCTTCTCGCCAATTTTTGAAAGTTTCAATGTCTAATTCATTTTTTGTCTCATTTATCAAAGCTAAATCAACGTGAAATGGAGTATAACTAAATTCAATTTCTTGGTTTTTAAAATCAGGATTTAATTCAATAAATTTCTGTAATATGATATTGTATGTTTTCGAATTAGAATCTTTATCAATGTTATGAATATGTTTTAAACTTTTATCAATAAAAGAATCAGATATAAGAATCGGAACTGAGCTTTGAAATACATAATAAGTATCGCCTTTATTATAACCTGCCGTAATTCTATTCACAAACGCACTCTCCCCCAAAATCATCCCTTGGTTTATCAGTTTTTTAAAAGGTTCGTCTACGGGCACCAAACCGCGGTCGTGCATAAACTTTACCCAAAAACGGCTGTACAACAAATGGCCGGTGGCGTGTTCGCTGCCGCCAATATATAAATCCACGTTTTTCCAATAGTTCAATGCTTCATTTGAAGCAAAAACTTCGTCGCGCTTGCTATCACTTTCACTTTTCCCGGGTTCCATATATCTGAAAAAATACCAAGAACTGCCCGCCCAGCCGGGCATCGTGTTTAATTCCAGGGGATAGATGTCCTCCCCCTGCCCCTCCAAAGGAGGGGAGACAACCTCGCTATTTTTTTCGTCCCAATACCATTTTGCGGCGCGGCCCAAAGGTGGTTCGCCTTCTTCGGTTGGTAAATATTTTTCAACATCGGGAAGTCGCAATGGCAAGCATTCCGTGGGGATTATATGCGGCATTCCGTCTTTGTAATAAATCGGGAATGGTTCGCCCCAATAGCGCTGGCGGCTAAACACGGCATCGCGCAATCGGTAATTTATTTTGCCTTTCCCATTGCCTTTTTCTTCCAAGGCAGCGATAATTTTATCATTGGCTTCGGCATAGTTTAAGCCGTTGAGAAAATCACTGTTGGCAATAATCGTATTTTCCTTATCGGAATAAGCTTCCTCAGAAATATCCGCATCCTTAAATATATTCGGAATAGGCAGATTGAAATGTTTCGCAAAATCATAATCCCGCTGATCGCCACAGGGAACGCTCATTACCGCGCCCGTGCCGTAACCCGCCAAAACGTAATCGCCAATCCAAATTGGGATGGGTTCCTTTGTAAAGGGATGCTCCGCATACGCGCCCGTAAAAACGCCTGTAATGTGCTTTACATCTGCCATTCGTTCGCGCTCGCTGCGTTTTGCGGTGGCTTCCACATACTTTTCAACTGCTTCTTTCTGTTCGGCAGTGGTGATTTTTGAAACCAAATCGTGCTCCGGCGCCAAAACCATAAAACTTACTCCGAAGATGGTGTCGGGGCGGGTTGTGAAAACTTCAATTTCGAGGGATGAGGGATGAGGTATGTGGGATGAGGTTTCGCCAACTCCTAACTCATAACTCATAACACTAAACTTTACGCTCGCTCCTTTGCTTCTTCCAATCCAATTGGTTTGTGAATCCTTCAATGGTTGCGGCCAGTCTATTTTATCAAGTCCGTCCAATAAACGCTGGGCATAAGCTGTGATTCGCATACTCCATTGTTTCATCTTTTTGCGAACCACAGGATAGCCGCCGCGTTCGGAAACGCCGTTTACTATTTCGTCATTTGCCAAAACGGTTCCCAGTTGCGGGCACCAGTTTACTTCGGTTTCAGCCAAATACGTTAATCTATATTTCAGAAGAATTTCCTGTTTTTCGGTTTCTGAAAAACCCAGCCATTCCGAAGCGGTGAAATGCTGAATTCCCTCATCGCAAACTGCATTTACGTGTACATTTCCTTCCGAAGAAAAGATAGCGCGCAACTCCTCAATGAAACGGGCTTTGTCTGCATCTTTATCATACCAACTTTCAAAAAGCTGTATGAAAATCCACTGTGTCCATTTGTAATATTCAGGATTTGAGGTACGCACCTCGCGGCTCCAATCGAATGAAAAACCTATTTTATCAAGCTGTTCGCGGTAACGGGCAATATTTTCTTCAGTAGTTTTTGCGGGATGCTGCCCTGTTTGGATGGCATATTGCTCTGCCGGAAGTCCGAAAGAATCATAGCCTTGAGGATGCAGCACATTATATCCTTGGTGGCGTTTGTAGCGCGCATAAATATCACTGGCAATGTACCCGAGCGGATGCCCCACGTGCAAGCCCGCGCCAGACGGATAGGGAAACATATCCAAAACATAGTATTTCGGTTTTTCGCTATCGTTCTCGGCCTTAAAGGTTTGATTTTCGGCCCAATGTTTTTGCCACTTTGCTTCTATCTCGTTGAAGTGATATTTGCCCATCTTCTTGTTTTTCTTTTGAAAATTATTTCCACTGGTGGAAAGAGCCGCAAATTTAAGGTTTATTGCAAGAAGTAAAACCCTATATTTTAAAAATTTGGATGCAGCAAATTTCCGGAATAAAGAACCCAAATCATCGAAAGAATTGCGGAAACGTTGATGGCAATCCCGAAGATTTTCATTTGCCTCAATGTATAAGGTTTGTCTTTGAAGAAAACGAAAATATCCAAAATCAGCCAAAGTGAAAAAGCAGCCAGAAAGCCCGACAGCACCCAATCATCAAACCAAAATTTGAGGATATAAACTTCAAACAAAAGCAGAAAAAGCATTAAAAACTTAGCTTTTTTTCTGCCAATTAAAACAGCTGTGGTTTTTTTTGCAGCCAATTTATCAGGTTCGATATCCATAATTTCCCCAGCAATATGGGCTTGGAATGCAAAGAGTGAAAGATAGAGCAAGGTTTGCCAAGGAATCATTTCCAAATCATTCAAAAGTATGCTAAAAAGCGCCGTGAACACGTAACCCACCTGTATTAAAATCTCGAATGGCGGGCGCTCTTTTAAACGGAAAGGCTTGTAATTATATATGATGTTTATAACGATCATAAACAATAGAAGAATGAATAGCTCGCCGCCGCCAACATAAGCAAAGAAAGCCAAAAATGGTGTCATCACAAAAAAGATGTGCCGCGGCACCTTTGCCAATTGTTTTTTGCTAAAACGGGCACCAAAAAGGTAATTTCCCTTACGTGGGTTTAAGGAATCTGCTTTGCCATCGGTAAAATCGTTCAAGCCATATACCAAAAAATTAAGAGGAAAAGTGACAAAGAAGAGCCCAACCCAAAAAAGTGGCCTTTCCCAGAAGTTTGAAGATAGGTCAAAAGGAACCATATAAATCCAAATGGTTGGAAACCAAAGCCCGGGGCGGGAAATTTTTAATGATTTTAGTAGGGTGTTTTTGATAATACTTTAATTTAAGGCACCCCAAATTTAATCTTATTATAACAAATTGGAAACTTTCGGCGTTGTTTAACACAAGATGCAAAATTACTTGTATTTTTACGGCAAAATTCAACAAACCCTATGAGTTCTTCTTTTGAAAAATATCAAAAACGCAGATTGATTTCTTCCTATTTTTCAGTGGTCATCAGTATTTCGCTGGTGCTTTTTCTATTGGGATTATTGGGATTGTTGGTTTTGAATTCAAAAAAAGTTGCCGATTATTTTAAGGAACAAATTGCAATAACCATATTTTTAAAGGATACGGCGAAGGAAGTTGAAATCACACAACTGAAGCAAAGTCTTGCCTTGGCAGAGTACACAAAATCTGCAACTTTCGTTTCAAAAGAAGAAGCCGCAAAAGATCACCAAGAAACCTTGGGTGAGAATTTCATAGAATATTTGGGGGACAACCCTTTGCAAAATAGCATTGACGTTTACATTTTGGCAGATTACGTGACGCCACAAAAAATGGAAGAAATAACCAATGAGCTGAAAAGCAAGGATTTTGTGGACGATGTAATTTATGACAAGCCCTTGATTGCACAGCTTACGGAAAATGTAAAACGCATCAGTTTTTGGGTTTTGGTAATCAGCGGAATTTTCACTTTTATCGCCGTATTGCTTATAAATAGCAGCATTCGCTTGAGTATTTACGCAAAACGATTTACAATTAAAACAATGCAAATGGTTGGCGCCACAAAAAAGTTTATTCGCAAACCTTTCGTTTGGAAAAGTGTTCGCCTTGGAATAGTTGGCGCCATTGTGGCAATGATTGGAATGGGCATAGTGCTTTATTACCTCAACCAAAGCTTCCCGCAATTACAACTATTGGGAGATCCCGTCCTGTTAAGCGTGCTGTTTATATTTATATTTTTAATGGGCGTTTTAATAACGTGGATCAGCACATTTATAGCTACGCAACGCTTTTTGAACCTGCGAACTGATGATTTATATTATTGATAGTTTCTTTACAAATCAGTGAAACCTGTAACTTTGAACTTGAAACCTGAAACTTTTTAAACAATGGGAGAGAAAAAACGAAAAGAAAATTACGAGCCGCAGTTTGTTTTTGAGCGAAAAAACTACAAATTCATGCTTATTGGCATCGCCTTTATCGCCTTAGGTTTTATACTGATGACGGGCGGCGGCAGCGACGACCCGAATGTTTTCAATCCTGAAATTTACAATTGGAGAAGAATACGTTTGGCTCCCGCAATGGTGCTTTTGGGCTTTGCGATTGAAGTATATGCCATTTTATTAAAACCAGATAGCAAAGAAGAAAATTAGTGGATTATCTAGACGCCATTATTCTTGGTATTATACAAGGTTTTACAGAGTTTTTACCCGTTTCCTCCAGCGGCCATCTCGAAATAGGAAAAGCAATTTTGGGAGATACTTCCGTGCCCGAGGAAAGTTTGCTTTTTACGGTAATTCTCCACTTTGCTACAGCGCTTAGTACGCTCGTGGTTTTCAGAAAAGATATTATTCAGATTTTTGGAGGTATTCTGAAATTTCAATGGAATGAAGAGACGCAATTTGCTTTCAAAATCGTTCTTTCCATGCTTCCTGCCGTTATAATCGGTTTGCTTTTTGAAGAGGAGTTGGAATCATTTTTCGGCGGAAGCATTGCTTTTGTAGGGGCTATGCTCATAATTACCGCTGTCCTTTTGTGGTTGGCAGATCGTTCCAAAAACACTGGAAAGTCAGTAACCATCAAGGATTCGATTATTATAGGCGTAGCGCAGGCCGTGGCCATGTTACCCGGAATTTCCCGAAGTGGGGCCACAATTTCAACTTCAGTTCTTTTGGGAAACGATAAAACCAAAGCCGCCCGGTTTTCATTTTTAATGGTGGTTCCATTGATTTTTGGGAAAATAGCAAAAGATCTTTTGAGTGGTGAAATATCAACTCACAACACACATTTGGGCGTTATGGGCGTTGGGTTTTTGGCCGCATTTATCTGCGGACTTATAGCCTGTACTTGGATGATTTCACTCGTTAAAAAAAGCAAGCTGCGCTACTTTTCAATCTATTGCGTACTCATTGGCCTTATTGCCATCATTTCAAGTTTTTACGTGTAATGTCTGCGGAAGATTATAAAGAAGGACAAGTAATTTTGATAGACAAACCCTTGGAGTGGACCTCATTCCAAGCAGTGAACAAAGTGCGCTGGTTGATCCGAAAATCCTTCGGAATCAAAAAAATAAAGGTTGGCCACGCGGGTACGCTTGATCCTTTGGCTACGGGGCTTTTGATTATCTGCACTGGAAAATTCACAAAAAAAATAGATACTTTTCAGGCGCAGCATAAGGAATATACGGGAACATTCACTTTTGGCGCCACTACACCCAGCTACGATTTGGAAACGGAGATTGATCAAACTTTTGATATTTCAAAAATAACTTCAGTAAAAATACACGAAGCCACAAAACAATTCATTGGTGAAATTCAACAGCAACCGCCCGTTTTTTCGGCCTTGAAAAAAGATGGTAAACGTTTGTATGAATTTGCCCGAAGTGGCGAGGAAGTGGAAATCCCGTTCAGAACAGTTACAATTTCAGAATTTGAAATCACAAAGATTGCGCTTCCAAAAGTAGATTTTAGAGTGGTTTGCAGCAAGGGCACCTATATTCGCTCCTTGGCGAATGACTTTGGAAAGGCCTTGGACAATGGCACCCACCTTTCCGCCTTGCGAAGAACCCGAATAGGCGAATTTTCAGTTGAAGATGCAGTGGGAATTGAGGCTTTTGAGGCTTCACTACCAAGTTAAAATATCTTTAATACCGTCTTAATTTTCAGCAGTTTTGTGGAATTTTGCACAAAATTTCGGTACTTGCAATAATGAATTTCAATTATTCATACAGAGCGTTCCTCATAACTTCACTGCTTACGGGCAGTTTGGTGCTTTTTCTATTCAGTGTAAAGCTTTCAAAAGAACAGGAAGAAAACACTGAAGAAACCTATGATGTGGTTATGGCGCCCGAAGAATTATTACCAGAAGATCTGGCTATTGCAGAACTCACCCCCGAGAAAGTAAAGATTGAAACGAATCGCGCCTATAACGAAGCCGAAAAGTTTATTTCCTCGGTCGAAAATGAAGACGAAGAAATAACCCAAACCACCGAAGGAAAACTTCAGGAAATGAATGATGCCTTAGAAAATTCCCAAACCGACAACGGCATCGGAGCTACAATTTCACCAAGAACCGAAAAAGAAAAAAAGAAGAAATTATCCAATAGCAATAGCGGAAAAGACGCCGAAGCGGTTGTAAAAGGAGGCAACAGAAATACAACAATAAGCTACCAATTGGTAAACCGAAAAGATATTGACCTGCCCAATCCCGTATATACCTGCTATGGCTCGGGAAAAGTGGTGATAAATGTAGAGGTGAACAATCTGGGAAAAGTTGTAAAAAATTCCTACAACAAAACCGCTTCTTCAACATCTAACGAGTGTTTGATTGATGCTGCGCTGGAATATTCTGAACAGGCACGTTTTACAACAGATGCTTCAAAAGCAAGGCAATTGGGTACAATAACCTTTAACTTTCCCGGGCAACAATAACCAATGATCAATTACCAGTAATCAATTATGAACTCTGAAAAAAAA
>SWCD01012108.1_pt1 | contig 243054 bp, 231 predicted proteins | sample 4693011 | NCBI WGS metagenome assembly SWCD01 (sample SAMN10267278, study PRJNA491770) | bioreactor metagenome | isolation source: DHS bioreactor inoculated with marine | place: Japan: Omine Ridge, Nankai Trough
TTTTTTTTCAAATTTTCTTCGCGCCTTTGCGCCTTTGCGTGCATTTTTTTCTCACAAAAACACAAAGATCCGTTATTTCCAATTAACCAATAACACTTAACACCTAACACTTAACTCCTAAAGCGGAAACATCTTATAAGTCTGATGTACTTTTTTTATAACTTCTTCAGTCCTTTCCGCGTGGGTATCGCTAATAAATAGCTGTCCAAAATTTTCATTGTCAACCAAAGTAATTAAATGCTCCACCCGTGTTTCGTCAAGTTTATCAAAAATATCATCCAATAACAAAATAGGATTCGTTTTTGAATGGTTTTTTATGAAATCGAACTGAGCCAATTTTAAAGCTATAAGATACGATTTTTGTTGCCCCTGCGACCCGAATTTCTTGATTGGGTGTCCGTCAATCTCAAAAACCAAATCGTCTTTGTGTATCCCAAAGTTGGTGTATTGTGTAATTTTATCTTTCGTAATATTTTTCTGAAGCAGCGTCAACAGGTCGTTTTCCTGCAATTGACTTTCATAAACCAAATTTATGCTTTCCGCGCCACTGCTGATGGATTTGTAGCGATTTAAAAATATCGGTAGAAATTCTTCCAAAAAAGCAGTCCGCTTTCCAAAAATAGAAGTCCCGAAATTGTGAAGCTGTTCGTTGTAAATATCAATGGTGTCTTGACTAAAAGTGTTGTTTGCCGCAAAATATTTCAAAAGCGAATTGCGCTGTGCCAGCACTTTGTTGTATTTAATGAGCGTATTCAGATAATCGGAATCGCGTTGCGAAATAACACCATCAATAAATTTTCTACGGGTGTCGCTTCCTTCAATTATCAAATCCCTGTCAGCTGGAGAAATGATGACTAAAGGCAGAAACCCTATGTGCTCGCTAAATTTGTCATAAGCTTTCCCATTTCGTTTTATAATTTTTTTCTGTCCTTTTTTTGCGCTTACCACAATTTTTTCGGGCGTTTCCTTTCGTTCGTAAAAACCTTCCACCACAAAAAAATCCTCTCCGTGTTTCATGTTTTGGGTCGTAATGGGGTTAAAGTAACTTTTTCCGAAGGAAAGGTGATAGATTGCATCCAGCGCATTGGTCTTTCCCACGCCATTATTTCCCACAAAACAATTTATTTTTGGGTCAAATTCGAAGGTTTCGGCTTCAAAATTTTTATAGTTGAGCAAAGAGAGCTTTTGTAAAATCATATAAAAATGACATAAGACTTTTAGACGTAGGATGTAAGACTAAAAAAATGAAAGTTAATTTTAAAAAAACGTTTTAAAGGTTGTAAAAATAAGAGGTTTGGAATGATTTAATCCTACGTCTTATGTCCTTTTGTCTTAGGTCAATTATGAAAATTTTCAATTCTCCACAAATTTTTTCAGTAATGACGGCTTGTCGAAGACAAAAGGCTGCTTTGCAAATTATTAAAAAATAAGAAATATTTATCCTTTCAAATTCCATTTAAAATTTTATTTTTGCGCCACTATAACCTAAAACTATGGCAACGTACAAGAAACGCGGAGGCAAACCAACTACAAAAGCTGAAAAAGAAACGCAGCTTGAAGAAAACAGCACAACGGCAGAAGTATTTAATACGCTTGACGAAGGCGCATCAAAAACGGAAGCTTGGGTTGAAAAGAACCAAAAAGGAATTTTGGGCTTTATCATTGTTGTGGCAGTTCTGGTGTTGGGATACTTTGCTTACGATCAATATATTAAAACCCCGAAAGAGGCAGAGGCAATGAACGAGATGTTCCAAGCCCAGAGCTATTGGGAACAGGCGTTGACCGCACCTGCAAAAGATTCACTTTACAACCTTTCCTTACAAGGTGGTGAAGGCAAGTATGGTTTCTTGGAGATTATTGAGAACTACAGCGGTACAAATGCAGCCAACCTTGCGCATTATTATGCTGGAATGGCTTATTTGAATACAAATAAATATCAAGATGCTATTGCGCATTTAGACAAATTCAGCAGTGATGACGATGTTTTGGCACCTTTGGCAAAAGGGGCAATTGGTGATGCTTTTGTACAATTGGGTCAAAATGAGGATGCCTTGAAATATTACGAGGAAGCAGCATCAATGCGTACCAACGATTTTACAACGCCGCGTTTTCTTTTGAAAGCAGGTATTGCAGCCATGTCTTTGAGCCAAAATGATAAGGCATTGGCGCATTTCAAAAAAATAGCCGACGAGTACCCAAAATCTACCGAAGCTACTAAGGCTGAAATCTATACCGGCCGAGCGGAAGCAATGAATAAATAAATGGCTACAGCAAATACAAATTTATCGGCTTACGATAAAACAACAATCCCAAACGCGAAGGACTTTCGGTTTGGGATTGTTGTTTCAGAATGGAACCACGATATTACAGAAGGAATGTTTCAGGGCGCTTTTGATGCTTTAAAGGATTGCGGTGCCATCAATGAAAACATTGTCCGCTGGAATGTTCCCGGCAGTTTTGAACTTATCTTCGGGTGTAAACAAATTACGCAAAGCTATGATATGCTTGATGCCGTAATTGCAATTGGAAGCGTAATTCAAGGCGAAACAAAACACTTTGACTATGTCTGCGAAGCCGTTGCCCAAGGCATAAAAGATTTGAACGTCCACGGTAATATTCCCGTCATTTTCTGCGTGCTTACCGATAACAATATACAACAGGCCATAGACCGCAGCGGCGGCAAACACGGTAACAAAGGTACTGAGGCCGCAATTGCTGCGATAAAAATGGCACAGCTGAGGAAGGAATCAAAATTTTAGTCCCACCCTAAATCCCTCCCCGAGGGAGGGACGTTTTAAATTTTCATAAAATCTTGGGTTTGCTCCCCTCCTTTGGAGGGGCTGGGGGAGGACTTCGGCATGGTAATTGTTCAAAAAACAATTAAATTCTGAATTCATAATTCTGAATTCCTAATTGAATTAAGTAACTTTGAAGCACGACAATTATGGGACTAATAGGTAAGAGAAAAAACAAAAAGTACAGCTACAAACCGCGTCATTACGAATTTGACGGAGACGGAAGCCCATTTTCAATGGGCCATAAATTTGATGAATTCCGAACTACAGTTGGAGACAACAAAGGTTTGAAAGGAAAATTCAAAACCGCTTGGGCAGATTTACGGCAATCTTCCGACAGAAAAGCAAACCGAAGACTGATTGTAATCATTGCCATTCTCGTCCTACTTTTCCTTTTTATTATTGAATTTGATTTATCTATTTTCTACGCATAAATTTTAATGGCAGACATTATTCAGTTATTACCGGATCACGTTGCAAACCAGATTGCAGCTGGCGAAGTTGTGCAACGCCCCGCCTCGGTAGTGAAGGAATTATTGGAAAACGCCATTGACGCAAAGGCAACTTCAATCACACTGGTAATTAAAGATGCGGGAAAAACCCTCGTGCAGGTTACCGACAACGGTATCGGGATGAGCGTTACCGACGCTAGGCTCAGTTTTGAGCGCCACGCCACTTCAAAAATCAAATCGGCTGAAGATCTTTTTAATTTGCATACCAAAGGTTTCCGTGGGGAAGCTTTGGCATCTATTGCCGCCATTGCGCACGTTGAGCTAAAAACCAAAACCGAAGATTCTGAAATAGGAACACACCTCACCATTGAAGGCAGCAAAGTAATTTCGCAGGACCCGGCGGTGGTTCCAAAGGGCACGACCATTTCAGTAAAAAATCTTTTCTACAACATTCCCGTGCGGCGGAACTTTTTAAAAAGCAATCCCGTGGAAACGCGGCACATTATTGACGAATTCCATCGTGTTGCGCTTGCGCACCCAACTGTTGCTTTCCAAATGCTTCACAATGGGAGCGATGTTTTTAACCTTCCATCGTCAAATTCCCGCCAACGTATTGTAAATATCTTCGGAAGCAAAACCAATGAAAAATTGGTTCCCGTAAGCGAGGAAACCGAAATCTTAAAAATTGAAGGCTTTGTATTGAAGCCCGAATTCGGAAAGAAAAGTAGGGGAGAGCAGTTCTTTTTTGTGAATGATCGTTTTATTAAAAGTCCATATCTGCACCACGCGGTTTCGTCGGCCTTTGAAGGTTTGATGAAAAATGATGTGCATCCGGGCTATTTTCTCTTTTTGGAAGTAGATCCGTATTCCATCGATATCAACATCCATCCCACAAAAACCGAAATAAAATTTGACGACGAGCATTCCATTTATGCCATGCTCCGCGCAACGGTTAAACACAGCTTAGGGCAATTCAATATTGCGCCAGTACTCGATTTTGAAAGGGACAAAGGTTTTGATACACCGTACGATTATAACAAAAAACAACCAACAGCGCCTTCCATAGAAGTGGATAGAGAGTTTAATCCTTTTAAGGAAAAACCCAAACAGGGCAATATCAATTTTCCTTTTAAAAGAGAACAGTCTGCTGCGTGGGAATCACTTTATGTAGGGTTAAAAGATGAAACTGCAACGGTTTCAAACCTGGAAGATATTGAATTTGAAAGCGAGGAAGTAACCGGGAGTCTTTTTGAAAATTCCGAAGCAGAATCGGGACAGATAACCTTCCAGATTCAGAATAAATACATCATAAGTTCTTTAAAAAACGGGATGATGGTAATTCACCAAAACCTGGCGCACCAACGGATTCTTTACGAGGAATTGCTGAAAAACATCACTGTAAAAGAAGCGGTGAGTCAGCAATTATTGTTTCCGCTGCAATTGCATTTTTCAAGGCCAGATCTCGAAATTATTGAAAAAGTACGCGAACAATTGGAGCATACGGGCTTTATCTTTTCAGAAATAAAAGATGAAACCATTGAGATTAGCGGAATTCCCGTGCTGATATTGGAAAGCCATGTTGTAAATTTGCTCAGCCAATTGGTGTACGATATAAAGGAAGAAGTACCCGATAGCGGTTTTAGCCAAAACGATATGCTTGCAAAGTCAATGGCGGCAAGTATGGCAATAAAAACCGGTATTTCTTTGAACAGGGAGGAACGGGAACATTTGATCAATCAACTTTTTGCGTGCAAAGAACCTTCTGTTTCCCCAAGGAATAAATTGGTTTTTACAACAATGGACGTGAGCGATCTCGATAAAAAATTTATGTAAATGGGAAGAATAACCGATACTGTAAAATTTCTATTAATAATTAACGTGATCTTTTATATAGGGTCATTTATTATTGGGGAGCTCTCTATAAAATTGTTCGCGCTTTACTATTTTGAAAACCCAAATTTTCAATATTGGCAGCCTATTACGCATATGTTTATGCACGACCCTTCGTCTATTTTTCACATACTTTTTAATATGTATGCGCTCTGGGCTTTTGGTTCGCCTTTGGAAATGCGCTGGGGGCAAAAAAAGTTTCTATTCTTTTACTTTTCTGCGGGACTTGGTGCAGCGGCAATTCATACTTTGGTGAATTATTTTCAAATCCACAGTGTGATGGATTCTTTAATAGCCGGTGGCTGGAGCGAAACGGAAGTAATGAATTACCTTTCTGGCCGCGATGGTGGAAGCAGAGCTGTGCTAGACACAGTTTCTATGGAGAATATACAAGCTATGGCGCAATCTTATAATGGGGTCGCTTTAGGGGCCTCGGGTGCTGTTTATGGTATTTTGGTGGCCTTCGGAATTATGTTTCCAAATATAGAATTGATGCTCATTTTCCTTCCAATTCCCATAAAAGCAAAATATTTTATTCCCGGAATTATTTTATTGGATTTGGTTTTCGGTATTACCGGAACGGCCACGGGTATTGCGCATTGGGCACACATAGGTGGAGCGCTCTTCGGTTTTATTATGGCCTGGTACTGGAAAAAGAATAGTTTTGATAACCATCGCTGGAATTAACTATGGCTGCTACTAGTCTTTCATATAAATATAAAACCGCCAATATTTTGGTTAAGCTGATTGTGATCAACGTTGCAGCCTTTTTGGTGGTTAGATTGGGAGCTTTCTTTTTAAGCGTTAGTCCACAATACTTTGCGCGTTGGTTTGTACTTAGTGATGATTTCGATACACTTTTATTTCATCCTTGGTCAATAATTACATACGGATTTTTGCATTTTGGATTTTTTCACATTTTGTTCAATATGCTATGGTTGTATTGGTTTGGGCAGTTTGTATTAAATCTTTTCACTGGAAAAAGACTGCTTACCATTTATTTATTGGGTGCCGCAGCGGGTGGATTGTTATTTATGCTGTCCTATAATTTCTTTCCTGTTTTTGAAATGCACCGTGGGTTTCTTATTGGCGCCTCAGGTGCCGTAACGGCTATTATGGTTTTTATCGCAACTTACACGCCAAATACTGAGGTGCGGCTTTTCACATTTACCATTAAACTCTGGCACATTGCGCTGTTTCTTTTCCTTTTTGATTTGGTACGCATTCCCTCATCGGGCAATGCCGGAGGATTGATGGCACACGTGGGCGGAGCACTCTTTGGATATATTTATGCAATTCAGCTTGCCAAGGGAAACGACATTGGTAAATGGTTTGAAAATTTTATGGATTGGGTCGCTAACCTTTTTAAACCTCGTACAAAAAAGCCCTTCAAAAAGGTACATCGCACAACACAACCCGCTCCACGACGTTCTACATCCAAAGCCGAAAAATCTGAAAACCAAAAAAAGGTAGACAGTATTCTTGATAAAATAGGAAAAAGCGGTTACGAAAGTCTTACAAAAGAAGAAAAAGACTTTTTGTTCAAAGCCGGAAAAGAAGACTAACCAATGCGGAAATCTCTCAACAAATTTATATACTGGGGCAACCTGCTCGCAGCATTTTTATTGTTGATTTCCTTCATACTGCCTTATTTACCGCCCAGATCATTTCCTACACTTTCATTGTTAAGTTTGGTAGTTTCACTGCTTATAATTGTAAATATCATTTTTGCAATTTATTGGGCTATACAATTCAGGCGCAGATTTTTTGTCTCATTTACCGTGCTTTTGATTTCCTATTTTTACTTCAACGTATTTTATGAAGTTTCTTCGGAAGGCGACGCTTCCCAATATAAAAATACGCTCAGTGTACTATCTTATAATGTGCGTCTTTTCAACGCTTATGAAAAAAACCCAAAAGCCGATGCCCCGCAAATAATTTCTGAAATGCTTTTTGAAGAATCCCCAGATGTGGTTTGTGTGCAGGAATATTACAAGCCCAATACAATTGATTTTTCAATGTATCCGCATCAATATATTCACTTTAAATCTGAAAAGGCAAAATTGGGCCACGCCATCTTTTCAAAATATCCTTTAATTAATACAGGAGCTTTTGATTTTGAAGAAACCTATAATAACACCCTGTATGCCGATGTTGTAAAAGACACCGATACCATTCGCATTTACAGTCTACATTTACAATCGCTCGGCATTATCCCGCGGGTAAGCTTTTTGCAGGAAAGCGATAATGAAAAACTTCGTAAAAGGGTGTCGCGCGCGTTTGAAATGCAACAAAAGCAGGTAGAGGCAATTCTAGAACACAAATCGAAAACCAAACATCCCGTTATCCTTTCCGGAGATTTCAACAACACGCCTTTTTCATACAGTTATAGAAAATTAAAGGATGGAATGCAGGACGCCTTCCGTGAACGGGGCAATGGGCTGGGTACAACCTTTAAGTTTGAAAAATACCCTATGCGTATAGATTATATTTTTGCTTCCGAAGGCCTTGAAATACTATTGTTTGATACCCTGAAAAAAACCTTTTCCGACCATTACGCAGTTAGGGCAACGGTGGGGTGGTAAATTCAATTAACAATTAACAATTAACAATTAACAATTAACAATTAACAATTAACAATTAACTATTAGCAATAACCAATTTCATTCTAAAATATTTAATCATAAACTAACTGTTGCCTTTCCAAATAACTTAAGGCATTCGGCCCTTCATTAAAAAGTAAATCCAAAACTGAAAGGTTGGGCAGAAAGGGATGGTTTGCTTCATGCACTTGTGTGTAGGGTTCAGGCTGGAAAGCTGACTTTCTTTTTGCATCAATCAAAATACGCAAATCGGTTATTACAGATTTTTTTTCAAAAGAAGTAGTTTTTGATACTTCTACATCAATTCCCAACAGTTCGCAAAGCACTTCAAAAATTTTTAGATTATGGGCCATCAAACCTTCTACGGGTTTGGTGAAAAAATCTTCTAAATCATCTTCGTAATACTCAAAAAATGGCGAGGTTCTATAAGCGCTCTGCAAGCTTCTCCAATGATGTTCCTGCCACGGAAAATCATTCTCCACAATTACATCTTTCGTTTTTTTGCGCTTTCCGGTTTTGTTGTGTTTTATCGGAATGTTCAAAAGGAGCTTCCCGTTACTATGTGCTATAAACGTACGGTTGCGATAGGTCTGCTTTTGGTAATTATCCTCAACTTCAAAAACAACACTTTCGGCCTGCGCCACAGCAGCCATCTGCTCAATGGATGGAAAATAGGAGGGATGTAGGAGAATTGTTTTCATTCAAAATTTTAAGACTTCAAAAATAGGGAAGAAATCGAAAATGAAACCGAATTCAAAAACAAAATCGCTCCCCCTTTGAAGGGGGCTGGAGGGATGTGTAAAACTTGAAACCTGAAACTTGAAACCTGCAACCCTTTTCCCTACCTTTGTGAAAACGAAAAAATATGCTCATTATTGGCATCGCCGGAGGCACCGGTAGCGGAAAAACAACAGTTGTAGATCAAATTGTGGAAGAGCTTCCCGTTGATGAAGTTTGCGTTATTTCACAAGATTCCTATTATCACGATACAAGCCATCTTTCTTTCGAAGAGCGCACAAAAATAAACTTCGACCACCCAAAGGCAATCGATTTTGATTTGTTGGTAAGCCACTTAAAAGAGCTTCGGAAGGGAAATTCTTTTGAACAACCCGTCTATTCCTTCGTGGAGCATAATAGAACTGGCGAAACAATTACTACCTTCCCAAAAAAGGTTATTATTGTGGAAGGAATTTTAATTTTGGCGCATCCCGACATTCGGGAAATGTTCGATATTAAAATTTTCGTGCACGCCGATAGCGACGAACGTTTGATTCGCCGTTTAAAGCGCGATATCGCCACCCGTGGTCGCGACCTGGAAGAAGTTCTCAACCGATACCAAAACACCCTAAAACCGATGCACCAGCAATTCATAGAGCCTACCAAGGAATTTGCAGACATCATTATTCCCACAAATAGATACAATACCGTAGCGGTAAACGTTATAAGAAGCATCATCCATCAAAAACTAAGCTATACCGAATCGTGAAATTCAAGGAACTTAAAAAGAACAAGTGGATCAGGTTTATAAGCAATAAATACGTGCTTATACTGATACTTTTTATTGTTTGGATGCTTTTTTTTGACACCAATTCCTATCTTATCCATAACGAGTTGGATAGTGATATCAATGCCTTGGAAGAGAACGCAGAGTTTTATCAAAACGAAATAGACCACGATAAAACCTTCATCAAAAAGATGGAGGACAGTAACGAGATGGAGAAGTTCGCTCGTGAAAAATATTATTTGAAAAAGGAAAACGAGGATATTTATATAATTGAACACGAAGACAGCATCAAAAAAGAAGAAAAACGATGAGTAAATTTCTATTTGAAGATTTTGATGAAGTTTCCGCAAAACAGTGGAAACAGCAAATACAATACGATTTAAAAGGCGCCGACTATAATGAAACCTTGGTTTGGCAAAGTCCCGAAGGCATTAACGTAAAACCCTTTTACCACGAAGATGATTTCAAGGAAGATTTTCAGCCCATTCCCGGCCAGCCCCAATCGTGGAAAATTGCCCAAGAAATATTTATCGATGATGAAAATATAGCGAATGATATCGCTTTGGATGCCTTGCAAAGAGGGGCAGAGGCCATTATCTTTTCAGCGGAAAGGGAGTTTGGAATTGAGACCATTTTTAAGGATTTTCCTTTTGACAAGAGTTCAATCTACTTCAACCTAAAATTTCTTTCCGAAGCATTTTACGACAAACTCATCAGCTTCTTATCAGAAAAAAAAGCAACGGTTTATTACAACATAGATTTAATAGGAAACCTTGCCCGCACCGGAAACTGGTTCCACAACTTAAAAAAGGACCACGAGATTTTGGACAGTATTTTTCAGAATCATTCTTCTGAAAACTTACTTTCCGTTGATGCAACCTTATACCAAAACGCAGGTGCCAACATAATTCAGCAATTGGCATACGCATTGGCCCACGCAAATGAATATTTAAACCATTTTTCTGTCACCTCGAGCGCAGTCGAGAGGTCATTGCTTACTTTCAAAATAGCCACAGGTCCTAACTACTTCTTCGAAATTGCAAAAATTAGAGCCCTGCGTAAGCTATACGCAACATTGGCAAAAGAATATGGCGCAAATGAAACTTGCCACATCATTGCCACCCCTTCAAAACGCAACAAAACCCTTTACGATTACAACGTAAACCTACTTCGCAGCACCACCGAATGTATGAGTGCAATTTTGGGTGGGGCAGATACAATCTGCAATATGCCGTACGATGCACCCTATCACAAAAACAACGAATTTGGCGAGCGTATTTCCCGAAACCAATTACTTATTTTAAAGCACGAAAGTTATTTTGACGCAGTAAGCAATCCCGCCGACGGTACCTATTACATCGAGAGCCTAACGGATGAACTTGCGGAAAAAGCCTTACAACTATTCAAGGAAATAGAAAAGGGAGGCGGCTTTCTTCAGCAATTAAAGAAAGGAACCATTCAAAAGAAAACAAAGGAAAGCGCCGAAAAGGAACAGCAACTTTTTGACAATGGCGAACTGAAACTTTTGGGAACCAATTATCACCCCAACAAAAACGATAGGATGAAAGACGATTTGGAGCTTTTCCCTTTCGTTAAGCACAATCCGGTAAAAACGCTTATCGCCCCAATTATTGAAAGGCGCTTGGCAGAAAAAATTGAACAGGAAAGATTGAGCAAAGAGTAGAAAAGATGTACAGCATATTGAATTGAAGCGGGATGCCGGAAGCAAACAGCAACCTGCAACTTGAAACCTGAAACCAGTTTCTTGCGATAGCCTCAATGATGATTGGCTTCGCAATTTATTTGGAAACAAGTATATTATAGCATTATGATCAAAAGATTAACCTTCTATTTATTTACGGTATTGATAGCAACAACGCTATTTTCTTGTTTCGAGGTGGGTAAACAGGTAGTTGACTGGATGGAACTAAAGGATGACAATACAGAAGTGGAACTTAAAGGTGAATATCATTTTTTGGAAGAAAATGGCGTGCGTATATTTCTTCCGCTCAGCTTTAAGCGCTATTCTATGGCAGAGTATCAGCAGACACTAAAAACAAAACTTCCCGAAGAGGAGGCTAATGTACAGATAAAGAACATCAACCATAAAGCAAATCTGGACGGAGAGCTGTATATTTATTTTGATGAAGAATCAGGTTCCACCTGTTTGGTATTCGGAATGCCTTATATGGAAATTTCAAAAAGGGATGCCCAGTTATTTTTGGGAATGATGCGCACCCAAACTGAAAACCTTTTGGATTCCAGTTCTTCCTATGAAAAAATTACCGCAAAATATGTGGGTTATCCTAAGAACTGTATCTTCAAAAGCGTCTATAAAATTTCTTCCGAGGCAAAGAACTTTGAGTATTACAATGCCCTATACTTTATTAGCCGCAATAGTAAAACCATAGCCTATCAGCTCATCACGCCAGTAGGGGTTTACTTTGACCCTTTCATTGAAAAATTGGAAATATAATGGCCAGAAAAAATTTACAACATTTAGAATTAAAGACGGAAGACGGAAGACCTGAGAAGGGTGTTTCTGCAGGTCAACCAAAAACCAAAAACCAGAAACCAGAAACCACTCAAACCGCCGAGGAAATCGAAATCAAGAACCAATACACTGGGGAAGACATAAAAAATCTTCAACACCTAAACTTTGTAGCCGGAATTGCACCAAACCTACGCGGACCATACTCCACAATGTACGTCCGCCGTCCGTGGACCATCCGCCAGTACGCGGGGTTTTCAACGGCGGAAGATAGCAACGCTTTTTACAGAAGAAATCTCGCCGCGGGTCAAAAAGGACTTTCCGTTGCATTTGACCTTGCAACCCACCGCGGTTACGACAGCGACCATCCGCGCGTGGAAGGCGATGTAGGTAAAGCAGGCGTAGCGATTGACAGCGTTGAGGATATGAAAATCCTTTTCGACCAAATTCCGTTGGACAAGATGAGCGTCTCCATGACGATGAACGGCGCCGTGCTTCCCATTATGGCGTTCTACATTGTCGCTGCGGAAGAGCAGGGCGTTTCGCCAAAAGATTTGGCCGGAACTATTCAGAATGATATTTTAAAGGAATTCATGGTGCGCAATACCTACATCTATCCGCCCACGCCATCGATGAAGATCATCAGCGATATTTTTGAATTCACTTCCAGGAATATGCCCAAGTTTAACAGCATCTCTATCTCCGGTTACCATATGCAGGAAGCAGGTGCCACGGCAGATATTGAACTTGCCTACACCCTTGCCGACGGTCTGGAATACATCCGCACCGGAATAAAAGCGGGAATGGATATAGACACTTTCGCGCCGCGACTGTCCTTCTTTTGGGCCATCGGGATGAACCACTTTATGGAAATCGCAAAAATGCGCGCCGCCCGAATGCTGTGGGCAAAGATTGTAAAACAGTTCAATCCTAAGGATGAAAAATCACTTGCCTTAAGAACCCACTGCCAAACCAGCGGTTGGAGCCTTACCGAGCAAGACCCATTCAACAACGTAGCCCGAACCGCAATTGAGGCAGCAGCAGCAGTTTTCGGCGGCACGCAATCATTGCACACAAATGCTTTGGATGAGGCCATCGCACTGCCCACAGATTTCTCCGCACGCATTGCACGAAACACCCAGATTTTTCTGCAAACCGAAACCCAGATCACCAAAACCGTGGATCCTTGGGCGGGCAGCTATTATGTGGAAAGTCTAACCAACGAAATCGCCAACAAGGCTTGGGAACTCATAGAAGAAGTAGAAGAACTCGGCGGCATGACCAAAGCCATTGAAGCGGGCATCCCCAAACTGCGTATCGAAGAAGCCGCCGCGCGCAAGCAGGCACGCATTGACAGCGGGCAGGACATCATCGTGGGCGTTAACAAATACCGACTCGAAAAGGAAGACCCGCTACAAATTCTGGATGTGGACAACCAAAAAGTCCGCACCTCGCAGATTGAACGTTTAAACCGAATAAAAGCAGCGCGCGATACCCAAAAGGTGGAGAAGGCATTGGCAGCAATTACCGAATGTGCAAAGACAGGTGAAGGAAATTTATTAGCTTTAGCCGTAGAAGCCGCCCGCCACAGAGCAACCCTGGGCGAAATTTCTTCCGCGATGGAAAAGGAATTCGGCAGGTACAAAGCACAAATTCGCTCCTTTAGCGGCGTTTATAGTAAAGAGATGAAAAAAGACCCAAGTTTTGAAAAAGCACGACAATTGGCCGATAAGTTTGCGGAACTGGAAGGCCGCCGCCCCCGTATTATGATTGCCAAAATGGGGCAGGACGGTCACGACCGCGGCGCCAAAGTAGTAGCCACAGGCTATGCCGATGTGGGTTTTGACGTGGACATAGGCCCACTCTTCCAAACCCCTGCCGAAGCCGCCAAACAGGCAGTGGAAAACGACGTGCACATACTGGGCGTTTCCTCCCTTGCCGCTGGGCACAAAACCCTGGTGCCACAGGTTATCGAGGCACTAAAAAAGTACGGCCGTGAAGATATTATGGTTATCGTGGGCGGCGTAATACCCGCGCAGGATTACCAATACCTTTTTGATGCCGGCGCAGTGGCCGTCTATGGCCCCGGCACCCGCATTAGCGATGCTGCTATTGAGATGTTGGGAGTTTTGATTGAGGGGGTGGAGTGATTTTTAATTATAATTCTATAAATGGAAATTTTGTTTTTTTTACTTCTTACTTTTTATTTTATTTCAAGCACATTTGAATATAAATATCAATCATTTGTAATTTTTATTTCAAGAAAATTACACTGCAAAGTATTGAATGAGATTAGACCACTCTTGACGCCGAGGTACATTTTATCGTTACAAGGAATTAATCTGATTTTATTAATTGGCTTATCTATATGGGCATTTTTTTTGTTTAGTTGGATATTTGCTTTAGGAATTCTTTTATATGGATTTATAATATCAACATTTTTAATCCCAATAATTCCCTTACCAACAAAGTCATATTGTTTTCGAATAATTTTAAATACAATAGAAAAAGCAATGTATGACGACAATAATATGATTTACATAGCAGAATTGGATGAATTAAGGAGACAGATTTTATTAATTGAATCCCTCCACAAGAGATAAAATACTCCTTTGATTTAAAAATTAAAAAATATTTGTAGTGCGAGATTTAAATCCATATAATAGAATTTTGGAATACCAATTAATTAGACATTTGGTAATTGACAACTCAGTCATAATTGAAGAGATAGCTTCCGGAACACTTTCTCGATTGCTAGGCATTAAAATGCGAGAATCAAAAGCATTTGGCTATTCTTCAGAAAGTTTATCATTCAATCATAAAATTGTATTGATGCAAGATATAGTTGGGCTTGAGAATGAGAAATCAAAAAAAATTCGTGCTTTTAGTCAAATTAGAAATAAATTTGCTCATGTTCGAAGTGTTAATAGTTGGGAAAATTTTTTCTCACTCTCAAAAACATATACTAACATTAAGAAAGATTTAGAAAAATGGTATCTTATAGAAGATGATTTAGAAAATATTAATTCTGAAGATAAATATAAAATTTTATATCATGATTTAACACTTGACATATCGGACTTCTTTTTCTCTAACGAACTTAGGTATATTCATAATGTAAGCAATCAATGGGCGCTTACAGATTTTAATGAATATGTTACTAAATTTTTCGAAATAAAAGCAAAAGAAAATCCTGAGATTAATAAAATGTGGTTGGAAATTATGGAAAATATTAGAGGAGGTGCATTAAGGATTGAGGAGGATAAATTATTTGAAAGGTTATTTAGATCTTTAAAAGATTAAAGCAATAAATTCTCCTCCTAGCGCGCTTTTACAAAGCGTGCTCATAAGCATTAACAATGCATATTTAAAATGAAACAAGACCACCACAAAACCTTCAATCTATTAATGTCCATAACATTAATGCTAGTTTGTGCCGCGTTTGGTGTTTTCTTGATTCTTAATTGGAAATATATCTCAAATCCACAGTTGCTACCCAATTATAGGGGCAATTCAATTTTTGAATATCAAGAAGATTTGGCAAGGTTCAGGCATTGGGGTTTTTTCTATCCGTGGATTGTTTTAGGCTTTTTAATATATTTTCAAACGTTTTTACTTGCGTATTTATTGATTAGAAAAAATTTGAATTTTTCCTTACGAAAGTGGATTATTATTTTAGTTGGCACCCTTTTAATATACTTCTTTCCAACTATTCTAGATTTTTTATCAGAATTATTTCATTTCAATCCGTATGATTATACTTCCCTAAGCTTCAGCCGTCTTATTTCTAATGGTTTGATGTTGTTAATAGTGATCTTATTCTTTATGTCAGCAATGATGCTATTTTTAAAGCCGTTTAGAAATTATACAAAATTTCTGGCCATCACATTTTTCACATCGGTATTAAATGTTGTATTCATTTTTGCATTTATGGAATTGTTTTTTGATTAATATTTTCTAGCGCGCTTTTATAAAGCGTGCTCATTTAAAAACCATACCCATCCCCACAAACCCACCACATTCACAAACTCACCTATTCCCAACCCCCCCCCCAAAAAAATACGTACAAACACGTATTTCCATAAAAGTCCGATTTCATAATTTTAGTTTAATATTAATCTAAAACCATAAAAATCATGGCAAAACAAAATGAAACCGGCCACGTAATAAACGTGGACAACTTTTACGAACTCATGCAGTTTCCCATCTCCTACGGCACGCAGTACGCCCCGCCCATGGCTGCATTACAAATTCCACAGCTAAATGTCAAGTACACCGCATCGCAAAACATTATCCTCCCTGGCGCGCTTTTGCAAAGCGTGCCCAGCTACTTTGAGCATTTGCAATGCGACCCATCCAACCCCGTTACGGCAAGCTTCCTGCCCGTGACCTCAAAAAAATCATTTCCCCCGAATCAACCTCTCCAGCCGAGTCATCATTTCATCCTTCTCTTTCAGCATGCGCTCATAAAGAGCAATTTTCTCGTCGTGGAGTTTGATTAATTGTTCTATGGGGTGAAAAGTAGGATTATTGTTTATAACCGCAGCATTGTCATTAAAAGTATTAGAAATTACATTTACAGCCTTTTCCTCATCAAAATTCTTAAAAGCTTCAACCGGAATATGGAGCACTTCAGAAATTTCTTTCAATAAATCAGTTTCAATGCTTTCTTTCTGCTCCAACAGTGAAATTTTCTTCGGTTCCATTCCTCGCCAAGCTCATAGGCAAGTGCCTCTTGCTTCATACCAAGCATTTCGCGAAAACGTTTTACATTCCGCCCTTCGTGTACCTTTTGTTCCATATTAGATATAATTCAATAATAAAGCTAATAACTATTGCCAACTCCAGTGAATTTGAAGAAGTATATCGGCTTCAAATTTTTATTGTGACCACCAAAGTTAACTTTTATTTTAATAAATCCCCGTGTAAGTAAATACTAAAATAGCTATTATTTAGGATAATTTATCCCTAACGTCCTAGTGTATTTATGTTTCAAACTTACTTAACAATTAAACAGATAACCCATAAACAATTAAAAAAAACTTGCAAACCACCCCTTCAATGTTGTATATTTATAACCCTGTTCTATATCCGCTCCCGGATTATACATTATGAGCAACATTTTCTCTCCCATAAGCCGACTCCATGCCGACCGTAAGCCGACTCCATGCCGACTGCAAGCCGACTCCATGCCGATTATACCCCATAGATACTCCCTAGATACTTCTAAAATACCTTATATTAACGCAATAATTTCTCTATTCCCACTAGCACCAGCCCTGTGTAGTGAATCCAAAAATTTTCTATATTTAAATGATAGCCAAAAACAACATTAACTGCCTGTAACGACCAGTACAACAAATCCCTCGAAATGGGCAAAAAGGCCAAATGCAAAGGCGAAGCCGCAAAGACAAAATTAGATCAGGATCCAAACAATGCCCAAGCACAGTTGGATTTAGAACAAGCAACCAATTTTATAAAATTCCACCGCGAACAATCCGGCGATGAGGAAAAATTACGAAACGATTTGGCAGACTATACCTGTCCGTAACATAAACGCTCCCACAGGGGCGTTTTCCTTTTTATACCAATTAAGCAATTCACTATCTTTACATTCAACATTCAACAATCAACAATCTTTTATGAACGAATCCCACCGCATACAAAGCCTTTTCACAGACCTATACCACGGCCATCCCTGGCTGGACGTTACCATACAGGACACACTTTCACAAATAACTCCACAACAGGCCGCCCAACGCCCAATAAAAAACGGCAACACTATTTGGGAAATTGTAAACCACATAATTGCTTGGCGTGAAAACGTATTGAAGAGAGTACAGGGCGAAGTGATCCAAACCCCGTCAAACAATTATATAGAAAAGATAAAAGATACTTCCGTAGAAGCGTGGCAACAAACCCTCGAAACTTTGGAAAGAACCCAAAAGGAATGGCTCTATTTCCTTAGCACCTTTAATGAGGCAGATTTCATCAATAAATATCCGGTAAATAAACTCACCTATTATCAGCACATCCACGGCATTCTCCAGCACGATGCCTATCATTTGGGGCAGATAGTACTGTTGGCAAAAATAACCAATCCCTAACCTGATCTGATGCTACAAACGCTGGTACACTATACGTTGCATCTTTTGGTTCCCGGCCTTATAGCTTATGTTTTTTTCAGAAGTCAATGGAAAAAAGCCTGGCTCATTATGCTTGCGACTATGCTAGTAGATTTAGATCACCTCCTCGCCACCCCAATTTTCGATCCCGGACGTTGCAGCATCAACTTCCACCCGTTGCACACCTATTGGGCGATGGCAGGATATGTGGTATTGTTATTCTTTAAGAAAACTAGGATCATAGCTGTGGGATTATTATTCCACATGCTAACAGATTACATAGATTGCCAATGGAATTGAAATCCCAAATCCCAAATTCCAAATTCCAAACTTGCCTGTTGTGCCTCTGGCAGGCAGGTCCTGAATAAACAAATCCCTACCGATGGTGGTACGGCTCATTTCGAAGGATAGTAAACCCACGATACAGCTGTTCTATAAAGAAAAGCCGAACCATTTGGTGCGAAAAAGTCATAGAAGAAAGTGAAACCTTCCCGTTAGCTCTTGCATAAACAGCATCGGTAAAACCATACGGTCCACCAATAACAAAGATGAGGTTTTTCAGGCCGCTGTTCATTTTCTTCTGAAGAAACTCAGCAAACCCTTCGGAAGTATAGGTTTTTCCTTTTTCGTCTAGCAGAATCAAAACATCAGCAGTAGTGGTTCGCTTCAAGATTTCTTCCCCTTCAGCTTGCTTTTGAAGCGCTTCCGAAAGATTCTTGGCGTTCTTCACATCGGGTATCACCTCCATTTCAAAGGAAACATAAAACCCCAACCGCTTGGTGTAGTCATCCATCAAGGCTTGCAGTTGTTTGTTGTCGGTCTTGCCAATGGCGAGCAGCGTTATTTTCATCAAAAAGTTTTCAGAAGTTAAAAATACAAAGATAAAAGTTGCTACTTCCCACTTCCCACTTCGTCCTTCAAACTTTTTAAAGTATTTTAGCTAAAATTTCCTTGCTATGATTTCACAGAAACAATTCAACAAAGAAATAGATATCATAATTGCAAACGCTATCCGTGAAGACGTAGGCGATGGCGACCACAGCTCTCTTGCCTGTATTTCAGAAGATGCACGGGGCTCGGCAAAACTTTTGGTAAAAGATGAAGGCATCATTGCTGGGGTAGAATTCGCCCGACAGGTCTTTGAATACGTTGACCCCGGCCTAAAACTCGATATAAAAATAAAAGACGGCAGCCCCGTAAAGTTTGGCGATGTGGTGTTTTATGTTTCAGGTCTTTCGCAATCTATTTTAAAGTCGGAAAGACTCGTTTTGAATGCAATGCAGCGTATGAGTGCCATTGCCTCTAAAACCAACGAATATGTAAAACTACTGGAGGGCACAAATACCAAAATACTCGACACCCGTAAAACCACTCCCGGAATCCGTGCGTTGGAAAAGTGGGCTGTAAAGATTGGGGGCGGGGAGAACCACCGCTTTGCACTTTATGATATGGTAATGCTGAAGGACAATCACATAGATTTCTGTGGCGGAATAACCAAGGCTATTGAAAAGACAAAAAAATATTTAAAGGAAAACCAGCTCGGGCTTAAAATTATAGTTGAAGCCCGAAACCTGGACGAGATTGGAGAAATATTACAATCCGAGGGCGTGTATAGAATTTTGATAGATAATTTCAATTATGAAGATACCCGCAAAGCGGTAAAACTCATAGACGGGAAATGCCTAACCGAGTCCAGTGGAGGCATCACGCTGCAGACCGCCAGAAAATATGCCGAATGTGGGGTAGATTATATTTCCAGTGGCGCTTTAACACACTCTGTGCACAATATGGACCTGAGTTTAAAAGCCGTTAAATGAGCGAAGATTCTGAAAAGGAAATAAGCATTCGGGTAATCCGAGATGTGGTGCGTTTCAGTAAAAAGATAAAACTTCCCGGCATGGGTGGGTTTTCTCTATATAATTTACTTGATGTTTACGGCACCGGAATCTTGAACGGTACCTTTTCCTTTAGGGCCAGCTCCATAGCTTACAGTTTTTTTCTTGCGTTATTTCCTTTTCTATTATTTCTCTTAAACCTAATTCCATATATTCCCATTGATGGTTTCCAAACGCGTTTTTTGATATTTATGGAAGCCTTGTTGCCTGCCCAAACCACTGAATTCTTTTATCCCATAATTGCAGATATTGCGGTAAATCCTCGCGCAGGATTAATATCGTTTGTATTCTTTTTATCTATCTTTTTATCTGCCAATGGCGTTAATACCATCTTTAGTGCTTTTGAGCATTCATTTCATGTAACCATAAACCGCAGTTTTTTTAGGCAATACCTGGTTGCAATAATCGTTTCTATTTTCTTGGCATTGTTGTTGTTAACTTCGGTAGGGGTTATTTTATATGGTGAATACATTATAAATGACCTTCAGTCCAGAGCCTATATAGACAATGATGTTTTCTGGATTTCGTTCTTTCAATTTATTGTGTTTGTAATAATGATCTACGGGGTTATTGCCACCTTGTATTATTTTGGAACCAAAGAAGGGAAGGAGTCCCGCTTTTTTTCAGTGGGAGCCATTACTACAACGGTCCTTTTCATTGTCACAACGTATCTTTTTGGAGTTTACATCAATAACTTTTCAAATTATAACGAGTTATACGGTTCCATTGGCGCACTTTTAATTTTGATGTTCTATATTTGGATAAACGCAAACCTATTGCTGCTAGGGTTTGAATTGAATGTTTCTATAAGGCGGCTAAAAGATAAACTTTAACTATAAACCTAAATTTTTAAACAGATGAAAAAAATACTTTTAACTATCTCCCTTGTTGTCCTTACCGTTATGACGGCAGCTGCACAAGATGTAACCGGAAAATGGAAAACCATTGATGATGAAACCGGCGAGGCAAAATCAATTGTTGAAATCTATAAACAAAACGGAAAAATCTACGGAAAAGTGGTAGAAATACTGGATCCAAAAAAACGTGATCTAACCTGTGTTGAATGCACCGGAAGCGACAAGAACAAGCCAATTATGGGGCTTGTAATCATTAAAGGTCTTGAAAAAGATGGTGATGAATATAACGACGGAACCATTACAGATCCAAACAATGGAAAAGTTTACAAATGCTATATTGAATTGGACGGCCCTAATAAATTGGACGTACGCGGTTATATTGGTTTCTCCCTTTTAGGAAGAACACAAACCTGGACCCGCGTAGATTAAAAAATATTAAAAGCATTATCTTTAAGCCGCCAACTTTGGTGGCTTTTTTTATTCATAAAACAGTTAACCCAATAACTTTTCCCGAGTGTATTTCATAGATGTTATCCTTCCTATTCCCTTAAAGCAGGCATTTACCTATAGCGTGAACAAGGATGAGGCTGCTTTTCTAAAACAGGGCATGCGGGTGGCTATTCCTTTTGGAAAATCCAAGGTATATACGGGAATTGTATATCAAGTGCACGACCAGCCACCGGTTGGTTATGAAACAAAATCTGTTGATCATATTCTTGATGAAGAACCAATCCTTACAGCAATTCAGCTAAAACATTGGGAGTGGATGGCAGGATATTATATGTGTTCTTTGGGTGAAGTGATAAAGGCTGCGCTGCCAAGTGCTTTTTTGCTGGAAAGCGAAACCATCATCAAGCTTTCTTCACGAAATTTTCAGGAGGAAGAATCTTTAAGCGATGACGAATTTGTTTTATACGAAGCTTTGCAACATCAATCTTCGTTGCATATTAATGATGCACGTTCCATTTTGGATAGGAAGAATATTGTTTCAGTTATCCAAAATTTACTAGATAAAAATATTATCGAGGTCGAAGAAACGGTTTATGAGCAATACGTCCCCAAGATGAAGCGCTACATAAAACTTGCCCCTAAATATACTTCCGAAGAAAAATTGCGCGAGCTTTTAGACTCACTCACCCGTGCGCACAAACAGCGGCAGGTGCTTATGCATCTTTTTATGCTGAATACGCAAGTCAAAAAACCAATCAGCAGTGTAGCGCTACAAAAGAAGAGTGAAGCATCCGCCGCTACACTAAAGGCTTTGATAGATAAAGGTATCTTGGAGGAATATTATATTCAGCACGATCGTGTGGAATTTTCCGGCGAAGCTTCTTCTGAAATAAAGTTGTTGAGTGAGCAACAAACAAAGGCATATCAAGAAATTAAAACAGCGTTCAAAACAAATGATGTAGTATTGCTTCATGGCGTTACCTCAAGTGGAAAAACGGAAATCTATGTGCGCCTTATCGAAGAGGTTATAGCCGCCGGAAAGCAAGTGCTTTATATGCTCCCCGAAATTGCTTTAACTACACAACTTATTACACGACTTCAAAAATATTTTGGTGAAAAGATTTCAGTATTCCATTCTAAATTTTCAGTGAATGAAAGGGTTGAGGTTTGGAACAATGTGCTTTCAGCAAAACAAAAAGCGCAAGTTGTTATTGGCGCGCGCTCTTCCTTATTTCTTCCTTTTAAAAATTTGGGGCTTGTTATTGTGGATGAGGAACACGAACCTTCTTTCAAACAATACAGCCCTGCACCGCGCTACAATGCCCGCGACAGTGCAATTGTCTTGGCTAATCTTCAAAAAGCCCAACTTTTGATGGGTTCCGCCACGCCCTCTTTGGAAAGTTACCACAACGCAAAATCTGGAAAATTTGGATTGGTGACTTTAAAAAAACGCTTCGGAAATGTGTTGATGCCGGATATTGAGTTGGTCGATATCAAGGAAAAAACCCGTAAGAAACAAATGACGGGCCATTTCAGTGACCGGCTTTTGGAAGAAATGCGCGAGGTTTTAAAAAATGGCGAGCAGGTCATTCTTTTTCAAAACAGAAGAGGGTTTTCGCCCGTTGTGGAATGTACCACCTGCGGAATCTCACCACAATGTCCCAATTGTGATGTGAGCCTAACATTTCACCAGTATAAAAACCAGTTACGTTGCCATTACTGCGGCTATCATATGGCGATGATGAAAAGCTGCATTGCCTGCGGTAGCGAAACACTGGACACTAAAGGTTTTGGAACCGAACAGATTGAAGCCGAATTAAAAACACTGTTTCCTAACCATAAAGTGGCGCGGATGGACCAGGACACAACCAAGGGAAAGCATGCCTATTCCAAATTGATTGAAGCTTTGGAAAACGAGGAAATTGATATTTTGGTAGGCACACAAATGCTTGCCAAGGGCTTGGATTTTAGAAACATAAGTTTGGTAGGGGTAATGAATGCAGATAATCTTTTGAACTTTCCAGATTTTCGTGCGCACGAACGCAGTTTTCAGTTGCTACAACAAGTTTCGGGCAGGGCAGGGCGTACCCAAAAACGCGGCAAGGTTTTGATACAAACATATAATCCGTACCATCAAATATTAAAACAAGTAAGCGTTAACGATTATGAAGCGATGTACAAGGAGCAGCTGGAAGAACGCTACAATTATAAATACCCTCCTTTTTACCGAACCATTAAAATAGTTTTTAAGGATAAGAACTTAGCGCGTGTACAGAAAGCGTCACTATGGTTTGGCCAAGCTTTGGAATTGCAGTTTAAAGAAAATATACTGGGGCCAGAGCCACCGCCAGTGGGAAGAATAAAGAATAAGTATATCATGAATATACTTGTGAAAATTCCTAAAAACCAATCTTTGGAAAAGACGAAAAAATATATTGATAACGTACAGCGAAGCTTTAATTCTATTAAAGAATTTTCAAGCGTTCGCGTAAATATAGATGTGGATAATTATTAAGCGTTCTGGGTTGCTGCCAGTGCCTCTACAAGATCAGATTTTCTATTTCGGCTCAACGGCAATTGGTCTTTCTCCAGTTCAATTGTTTTGCTGTTGTAACGTTGCACCTTGTCTAAATTCACAATATAAGACTTATGTATTCTTAAGAAGCGTTCTTTAGGAAGAAGCGCCTGAAAAGCCTTCATTGTTGAAAGAACCACAAGTGATTCGTGCTCGGTTACAAGCTTCACATAATCACCTAAAGCCTCAATATAACGTAATTCATTAAGAAAAACTTTTCGCTTTTTTAGGTTGCTTTTTACAAAGATGAAATCTTCATCATCAAAGCCTTCCTCATGCTTAAGTTTATAATTGGTAATTGCTTTGTGAACGGCATTTAAAAATCTGTCCTTGGCAATAGGCTTCCGAAGATAATCAACGGCATCATAGTCAAATGCTTTAAAAGCATACTTGGTTTTTCCTGTAACAAAAATGACTTGGGGTTTTCTCTGGATATCATCTAAAAGATCAAATCCAGAAAGAATGGGCATTTCTATATCTAGAAAGATGAGGTCAATTTCATTGGAAGCGAGACCCATTTTGGCCTCAATTGCATTTTTATACTCCCCAACAAGCTCAAGTGAGGGGTGCATTTGGATAAGCTTTACAATGGAAAGCCGCTGCAGTGTAGAATCATCTACAATTGCGCATTTAAGTATTGTTTTCTCCACAATAGTAGGTTTTGCGTAAGGCAATAATATGCAAATAATCGATGAAATGCAACTTTTTTTGATTTTAATCGAAAAAATTGCGCACTTCGTCTAAAATTGATTTTTCTGAAGACATTTCAAAATAAGGTTTGATTATACCAAATAAAGTATTATTTTTGCACCCTCTTTGGCAGAAAGCCAAGGTTTTAAACATTAATTTTAATAGATTTTTTATGAATCATTACGAAACTGTTTTCATCTTAAATCCCGTTTTATCTGAAGACCAGATAAAGGAAACAGTAAAGAAATACGAAGATCTTCTTGTTTCTAAAGGTGCTGAGATGATATCCAAAGAAAATTGGGGCTTGAAAAAACTTGCTTACCCAATCCAGAACAAAAAAAGTGGGTTTTATCACCTTTTTGAATTCACCGTTGACGGTGAAGTAGTTCACGAACTTGAAACTGAATTTAAAAGGGACGAACGTTTTATGCGTTACCTTACAGTGAGCCTTGACAAGCACGCAATTGCTTGGGCAGAAAAAAGAAGAAACCGCAATAAAAAATCAGCTTAAATTATGGCTACATTACAACAACAAGCAAAAGGAAAAAAAGACGGAGAGATAAGATATCTTACCCCGCTTAACATAGAGACCAACAAAACTAAAAAATACTGTCGTTTCAAAAGATCGGGTATTAAGTATGTTGACTATAAAGATCCAGATTTCTTATTGAAATTTGTGAACGAACAAGGTAAAATCCTTCCAAGAAGACTTACCGGAACTTCATTAAAGTATCAGCGCAAAGTGGCAGTTGCCGTAAAAAGAGCGCGCCATTTGGCACTTATGCCTTACGTAGCCGATTTATTAAAATAAAAAACCAGAGAACATTATGGAACTTATATTAAAAAAAGACGTAGAAAATCTGGGATTTACAGATGATGTGGTAACCGTAAAGAACGGTTACGGAAGAAACTTTTTGATTCCACAGGGGCACGCAGTACTTGCTACTCCTTCGGCTAAAAAAGTATTGGCTGAAACTTTGAAACAACGCGCTTTTAAAGAAAAGAAAGTGGTTGACGAAGCTAAAACCCAGGCAGAGAAACTTAACGGTCTTGAAATTAAAATTACCGCCAAAACTGGCGAGGGCGATAAGTTGTTTGGTTCTGTTACAAATGCAGATCTTGCAGATGCTCTTGAAAAAGAAGGTGTGTCTATTGATAAAAAGTACATCACTATTGCTGGTGGCGCCATTAAGCGTACCGGTCCTTACGATGCTACTATCCGTTTTCATAGAGATGTGATAAGCAACTTCACTTTTGAAGTGATTGCTGAAGCTAAACCGGCAACAAAATCAAAACCAGAAGCTAAGCCTAAGGCAGAAGCTAAAGCTGAAGAGACTACCTCTGAAGAAGCAAATTCGGAAGAAGTAAACTAAATAACACGATTAATTGTTTTAAGACCTTTCCCGTTTTCGGGGAAGGTTTTATTTTTTTACAAACTTATGAAGTACACCAGATTAACAAAAGAACAATTTGAGGAACTGCACCAGGAATTCATTAATTTTTTGGCCACACAGTCCATTACCGCTGATGAATGGAAAACACTTAAAACTGAAAAACCGGAAGTTGCAGAACAGGAGCTCGATATTTTCAGTGATCTAATTTGGGAAGGAGTATTAAATAAGGTGAAGTATTTGGAACACATTTCACCAACACAATTAATGCTTTTTCATATTTCTGAAGCATTTATGGAACTGATAGCCATAAAGATTGATGATGAAAATATAGACATTACAACAGATTATGGTTACAAGTGGCTGCAACAAAATCTTCATGATGATTCGGTAAATCTATATACTTCCACAAAAGCAATCACTGATGATCGCAACAAAGATATTTTTGTTTTGATAAAACAAGGTTCGGTAATAACCAAAGGAGAGCTTTATACGTATTTCAGCGACTTGTTAAGCGAATAATTAAAAGCACCGGTTAAAATTTCTCAAATCCAAAATTGAATATGATTGGGATTTGGAATTGTTAGTTGTAATTTTCTCTATTATTCATAACGCAAACTTTCAATAGGATCCAACCGCGCCGCTTTTGAAGCAGGATAGGAACCGGCAATTATTGCAACAATAATAGTGATGATGGTTGCCCAGATGATCGCGGCCCAGGGTAGCGTAAAGTCAAACTTAAAGATTTTGGCAAACGCAAAGCCGGTTAAAATTCCCAGGATAATCCCCAAAACACTTCCGAATTGTCCAATAACTATGGTCTCCATAAAAAATTGGGTAGAGATTGTGGAGCGTTTCGCGCCCATTGCTTTTCGCACACCAATCTCCCGTGTACGTTCGGTTACCGAAACCAGCATAATATTCATAAGCGCTATGGAAGAGCCCAAAATGGTAATGATACTGATTATCCACGCTGCGGCTTCCAAATAACCCGTAATCATTGCGATGCGGTTTATTAAATCGTCACTGCGTTCAATACCGAAATTGTTTTCTTCCACAGGATTTAAGCCTCTAATATTTCTAAAAGTAATGATAGCTTCGTCCTGTGCGGCTTCCATCATTTGTTTGTCATCCACTTTTACACTTAAATTGTAATTAATATTGGGTTGTGTAAAAATGCCACGAGCAACCTGAACAGGGATCAAAACCTTTAAATCCTGATTGTTCCCAAAAGTGGATCCCTTGGATTCCAACAAACCAATAACCTTAAATTTCACCCCGCGAATACTGATGGTTTTATTGATTGGGTCTTCATCTTCAAAAAAATTTTTTACAAAATCAGAGCCTATTAAACACACCTTGTTGTTATTCTGTACATCAAAAATGGTGAAATTTCTTCCTTTATCAATTTCGGTTCCCGTGTTTTCCAAATAGTTTTCATTCACGCCATAAACCTGTACTTCCGGATCGGTTTTTTCAGAACCGTATTTTACTTCGGCGGTGGATGTGCCCTGAAATGAAAGGGACGTTTGTGTGTACGGAAATTCATATTTATCAATAAATTCACGTACATTATTGTAGCTAATTATTGGATTGACTTTCTCTCTTTCTCCACTTCTATTTGACTGTACGGTAAATTCGTATTGCTGAATATTAAAAGTATTGGCGCCCATTGAGGCAAAATTGCCCGAAATAGTGTTTTCCAGCGCCGTCACAGCGCTCAATATGCCAACGAGTGCCCATATGCCAATTCCAATAATAACAATGGTAAGAATGGTCCTTAGGAGTTGGCTTTTAATGGAATCCAGCGCAATTCGAACATTTTCCCGGAAAAGTGAAAACATATTTTTAGTTTGTGTTAACCGTTAGACTGTAAAGGGGCAATAAAGTTACAGAATAACAGTGAGGCAAATAATTTTTTCCGCCAATCTTATTGTGGCAAACTTCATTATTATTTAGGATATTTGCCAAGCAGAATATAAAAAATCAAAAGCTCACAGATTTTGTCAAAAAAACCATCCATCCCAAAAGGAACGCGCGATTTCAACCCAGAGGAAGTTACGCGCCGCAATTATATTTTCAATGTAATCAAAGAAACCTTTTCGCTCTATGGTTTTCAACCTATTGAAACGCCCTCTTTTGAAAACAGCGAGACTTTGATGGGGAAATATGGCGAAGAGGGCGATCGGTTGATTTTTAAGATTTTGAACAGTGGCGATTTTCTTTCAAAAGTAGACGAGGATTTATATTCCGAAAAAGACAGTAATAAAATAACTTCAAAAATTTCTGAAAAAGCACTCCGGTACGATCTTACAGTTCCCTTTGCACGTTACGTTGTGCAACACCAAAACGAAATCACCTTCCCTTTTAAACGTTATCAAATACAACCCGTATGGCGTGCCGACCGACCGCAAAAAGGCCGTTTCCGTGAGTTTTTTCAGTGTGATGCAGATGTTGTGGGCTCTACTTCGCTTTGGCAGGAAGTAGAATTTGTGCAATTGTACGATGCCGTTTTTAGCAAACTCGGTTTAAAGGGCGTAACCATAAAAATCAACAACCGAAAAATATTGAGCGGCATCGCCGAAACCATCGGCGCCGAAGATAAATTGATTGACTTTACGGTTGCTTTGGATAAACTCGATAAAATAGGGGAGGAAGGCGTAAAAAAGGAAATGCGCGAAAAAGGTATTTCAGATGAAGCACTCCAAAAGCTGCAACCACTGTTCTCCTTTAAAGGCAGCAATGTAGAAAAATTGAATTCCCTAAAAGGTTTGCTCGATGGCTCTCAATTAGGGATGAAAGGCGTAACAGAGTTGGAGTTTATTACAGAAAATATTGAAACACTCGGTTTACAAACAACCTCGCTGGATATTGACGTTACGCTTGCACGTGGCTTAAATTATTACACGGGTGCTATTTTTGAAGTCGCGGCTCCTGCCGAAGTAAGTATGGGCAGCATTGGCGGTGGCGGAAGGTACGATGACCTAACGGGAATTTTTGGAATGCCGAATATTAGCGGTGTTGGTATTTCTTTCGGATTGGACCGTATTTATTTGGTTCTTGAGGAACTGAATCTTTTCCCCAAAACGGTTTCAGAAAACAGTAAGGCGCTTTTTATAAATTTTGGAGATAAGGAAGCGCTGTATGCAATGGAAGCGATAACAAATTTGCGCAACGCAGGGATAAAGGCTGAATTGTATCCCGATGATACTAAGATGGGCAAGCAAATGGGCTATGCGGACAAACGGAATATTCCTTTTACGGTATTGGCAGGCGAAAAGGAAATGGAAGCACAACAATACACACTTAAGGACATGAAAAGTGGTGCGCAATCATCCGTGAGCTATTCAGAATTGGAAAAAATGCTGGCCCAATAAAGTTTCAATTATTTTCAAACAAAATTTATTCGAGCTTCATTTTCTGAATACTCCTGTTTGCGTTTTTCCATTATTTTTTGCTCAGCTTCCCGTTGGGCCGCTTCAGAAAGCATACCGGAAATACGCAGTTTAGTAAGGTTGGTCATTGTTTGTTTCATTCATCCCCAATTTCGTTAATAATCTTTTCATAGGAAATAACATAGTCAATCTGTTTTTCCTCTGAAACGTGTTTGCGGGGAGTTTCAAGAATTATAAAGTCGAAAAGTTTTGATATTATTTTTTTGAGGCGTTGTTCTGTAGTAAATATAGCCCGGTGTAAAAAATGAGCGGCAAAAGTAAGGGCAACTGAAAGTATAAATAGAGAGATAAAATATATAGAGGTGGAAAAATCTGTTAATGGAACCAAGGTGTAAATTATAAAAAATATTCCAACGAAAAGAAATGAATGGCTTATAAAAATTAAAAACATTCTAAATTCCAAAACTTGTTGAGCGACAAATTTTAAAAGTAATCCAGAACAGATTGCCATAAGTGGAAGGCTCAAAGAATACATAAAAGAGGACATGTATGAAAATCCAAATATGCCCTCTCTATCATTAAAAATATAAAAGATGTGTAAGAACGGTGATAGCACCGCTACAATTGCAAGAAAAATTAAGTAAAAACTTATTTTAGTCTTCTTGATTATCAGGAATCCCGTTACAGTTTCGGTCTCCTGGCGGACATATTTTGACTTTGTCGATTTGTTGCTCATCGCTAATTTGGTTTTCTGGGGTACAGCTAAAAGCTAGACCTGCTAGCATTACTAATGCAAATAAATAATTTTTCATAATAATAGGTTTTAAAAGTTCAAGAGTAAAATTAAACGTTTAATCTACCTATATAAAGCTGTTGCTCAATTATTTATTAACTAGATTTTAACAAATGTAAGAATAATGGGCATATACCCAAGAAATTTTCGACCAACGGAAGATTTTTTCGTTTTCGAAAGACATTTCTTACAGAAGTAGCATTGATTATTTTTCCAGTATAAAGGTATCAAACAAAAAAATCCCCTTGGAATTATCCTTGGGGATTTTAGTAGCGAGAGCGAGACTTGAACTCGCGACCTCCGGGTTATGAATCCGACGCTCTAACCAGCTGAGCTACCTCGCCATATTTTTTTGCTGCAAACTTTATGTCTAAGCGGCTGCAAAGATAGAAACAAAATAATCTGTCGCAAATATTAGGTTCTGTTTTTATTGAAATTATTTCCTCTTTTTAGCAAATTCATTTGAATGAAAAATTTTCAATCTTTCATTTGAGGTTAAAATTAATATATATATATTGGGCATCAACTAACAAAGAGCTATGGAAGATAAAATAAAATATGAAATGGAATTCCCCATCCAGGTTTCCCCTTCACTTTTATATCAATATATTTCAACGCCTTCGGGCCTTTCCGAATGGTATGCAGACAACGTAAATTCACGTGGTGAGTTTTATACATTTATTTGGTCTGAAAGTGAAGAGCGCGCAAAACTGCTCAGTAAAAAAAGCCCTGAACGCATCAAATTTAGGTGGGTAGAAGATGAGGGTGAAGATTTTTACTTTGAACTTCGCATTCAGGTTGATGAAATTACAAAAGATGTTTCGCTAATGGTAACGGATTTTGCCGAAGAAGATGAAGTAGAAGAAGGAAAAATGCTTTGGGAAAATATGATTTCCAACCTAAAGTCAATTTTGGGATCAGTCTAAAATACTTTTAAAATATAATATCTTTGCGCCGTTCACTAAAAAGTGGGCGGCTTTTTTATGATAAACTTGAACGGAACCATACTGGATAATTCTAAAACAATTATTGCTTTGGGCAATAGAGGCCTTAATTATGGCGATGCTGTTTTTGAAACACTTCGCTTTTCAGGAGGAAAAATATACTTTTGGGAAGACCATTATTTTCGATTGATGGCATCTATGCGAATTCTACGAATGGAAATTCCGATGAATTTTACAATGGAATTTTTAGAGGAAGAAATTTTGCGAACAATCAATTCTTCTGAAAAAAAATGTGCCGCTGTTCGTGTGAAAATTATTGTGTGGCGTAAAACAGGAGGGAAATATACGCCGACAACGAATGAAGTTGACTATGCCATTTCTTTTGAAAAATTAGAGGAGCCTTTTTATACATTAGCAGAAACGGATTGCGAAATTGAACTTTTCAAAGACCATTTTATAAACTCTGGCTTGCTTTCAACATTAAAAACAACCAATAGAATTGTAAATATTCTGGGAAGTATTTATGCAAAAGAAAATAATTATGATAATTGCCTATTGCTGAATGAAAACAAGCAAGTAGTGGAAGCACTTAACGGAAATATTTTTTTGATTTCAGGAAATATTGTTAAAACCCCGCCACTTTTGGATGGTTGTTTAAACGGAATTTTGCGCAAACAGCTTATTTCTATTATAAATACAACACCAGAACTTGGGTTGCGGGAAGCCTCTATTTCTCCATTCGAACTTCAAAAAGCGGACGAAATCTTTATAACAAACACCATTCAAGGGATTGTTTCCGTTACAAAATACAGAAAAAAGGAATTTGTGAATTCTACAGCTAAGATATTGCTGCCAAAGTTGAACCTAAAAGCTAGAATGGATTAATTGAAGCTTGGATTTTCTGGGGCATTGGACCATAAAATATAGTCGCCCCCAAACTCAATCATTTTTTCTTTCCAAAAATTAATATTAGTCTTGCCAATAATCGAATTGTTGTAGTTATTTGGGACTACCACCCAGCTATTTACTTCCAGTTCCTGCTCTAATTGCTCACTCTCCCAACCAGAATAGCCCAGAAAAAAACGTATTTGGTTCTTATTTAACTTGTCGTCTTTTAATAAATCGATTATTGCACTAAAATCCCCACCCCAATAAATACCGTTGGAAATTTCAATACTGTCTGGAATAATTTCTGGGATGCAATGAATAAAATAAAGATTGTCCTGTTCAACCGGCCCTCCGTTAAATACGGGGAGTTTTGAATTTATTTCAGGAACGAAGTCGCGAAGCTTGTATTGAAGGGGCTTGTTAAGAATAAACCCCACAGATCCACTTTCATTATACTCGGCCAAAAGCACGACAGATCGGTTGAAGGATACATCCCCTATAATAGAGGGTTCTGCGACCAATAATAGTCCCTTGGCTGGTTTTAAAGTGGTCATATAGTTTTTTTGGTAATTTAAATCTAAGGAATAATTTTAGAAATACCAAAAATTCACTGAGATGGTTGTTTGATTGATTTATTATTAGTTAAATATAATTTTTTATTGAAAATTCGTAATTAACTATGGTTCAGATAAATAAAAAAGCCCTTCCTTTCATTTAAATGAAAAGAAGGGCTAACAATGTTGTAAAATATTTTACAATTTAGTTTACACTGTTTTGTAAATCTGAACCAGCTTTGAATTTAACTACTTTTTTAGCAGCAATTTTAATGGTTTTACCTGTTTGAGGGTTTCTTCCTTCTCTAGCAGCTCTTTTTGATACTGACCAAGATCCGAATCCTACAAGTGATACTCTGTTACCTTTTTTAAGGGACTTTTGAACGTTGCCCAAGAAAGACTCTAAAGATTTCTTAGCAGCAGCTTTTGTAATTCCGGCATCAGCTGCCATTGCATCGATTAAATCTGATTTGTTCATAATTTTTTTAAATTAAATTGTTGGTTAAACTTCGATTAATTGCCCTACAAATTTAACAGGAATATCCGTTCAGGCAAGTAACCACGCAGGAAATCGTTATTTTTGTTGATAACTTGGGGTGTTTGTTAATAAACTTGATGCTTTTTTATGTGTTTTTAATAGTATCAGTACTGACAAGGGTTCACGATAGTTTGGAATCTTCATCAAATGAATAACCATTTAAAAGCGAAGAAACGTCCATTTTGCGTTTACCGGGAAGTTGTATTTCTTTTATAATAATGAATCCATCTGCACAGGCTACTTTTAGTTCTTTTTTGGAAATTTGAATACTTCCAGGTTTTAAAATTTGCTCACTTCTCTCAAAGCTTGCGCTATAAATCTTTGTCTTCAATTCCTCATTATTATTATGAAGAATAGTCCATGCTACTGGATAGGGTGAAAGCCCGCGAATAAAAGAAGCAATTTCCTTTCCTGGCTTTGTCCAGTCTATACGCGTGTTTTCTGATGTGAGTTTTGGAGCTTCTTTTAAATTGCTTGTCTTGGGCTGTGGTTTTGGGTTTGCTTTTCTCTTCTCAATCAATTCAAGTGTTTCCAAAACCAGTTTGCTCCCTTCATCCATCAGTTTATCGTGAAGTGTTTCCGCCGTTTCATTCTCTTCTATAACTACTTCCTTGTTGGCAATAATTGAACCAGTGTCAATTTTTTCATCAATAAAGAAAGTGGTAACGCCCGATTTTTCTTCACTATTAATTATTGCCCAATTTATAGGAGCCGCACCTCTATATTGTGGAAGAAGTGAAGCGTGTAGGTTGAAAGTTCCCAACTCGGGCATTTGCCAAACCGCTTTTGGAAGCATTCTAAAAGCCACGACTACTTGAAGATTGGCATTCAGATTTTTTAAGTCTTCAAGAAATGATTCATCTTTTAAATTTGTGGGTTGCAATACTTTTAAATTTTGTGAAACCGCATATTTCTTCACCGCTGATCCCAGCAGCTTTCTGCCCCGGCCCGCTGGCCTGTCAGGTGCCGTAATTACGCCCACAATATTTTTGCCTGCTTCCACCATTTCTTTTAAAACCCCCACAGCAAAGTCGGGCGTTCCCATAAATACTATTCTTAAATCGTTTTGCATTTTTTCAGTTTAAATAATATTGTTTTTTTGGATTGGCACTTATTTTCTCGGCATCCATAAGCAAACGGAGTACTTTCAGGATATCAGTTTCGGCAAAAGTAAGTTTTTCTGAAATCTCCCGCGAAGTTAATTCCGATTCTTCAAGTAGTGCCAAAATCTGTCCTGCCAGTTGTTGCATATCGGTTTTTGAAAATTTTGAAGTTAGCGCTTTGCAAACCGAACAAATGCCACATTTTGAAGCAGTAGTTTCACCAAAATAGGAAACCAGCTGCACGCTTCGGCAAGTTTTGGTATTTTCAATATAATTGAGAACGGAATTTACCTGCGCCTTTTTCTTTCGGTTTAGTGCTTCCACCTCGCGTGAAATTACGTTTATAGTTTTGTCATCTTCCCTTGGAACCAAAAACGTAAGTGTGGCATCGGTTATCTGCAGCGTCATTTCCACGACCTGGTCGCGCTCCATTTTTTTTAATATTGAAATTACGGTTTCAATGGGCTGCCCCGTTTTATTCACAATCAAATCCAGATTGATGGCCGTGGGCATTTCAAAAATACCGCCATAAATACGAAGAATTGTTTTTCCAATGACAGAAACCGTTATGTCCTTTTCAAAATAGTGCAACACTTTTTGAGAGGAAATTAAAAAATGCACAATGGATTTTCGTCCAAACTCCTGCGAAAGTTGAATAATCCCCAAACGGTCCAAACTGTTGAGTGCATTGTACGCTAAAAGGGTATTCAGGCTGTAAGTTCTGCAAAATTCTGAAAAACCAAAATTGTGTTTTGTGAATTCTCCTTCACCATAGGGAATCTGAAAATAATTGCTCAGTGTTCTGTAAATAGTTTTCAAATCTGAAGTTGTGGGCAACGATTCCACAAATTGTTGCTTCACATATATTTTGTCGTACTCATTATATAGTAGTATCGCGGAAGCATATTCGCCATCGCGTCCCGCGCGTCCGGCCTCTTGAAAATAACTCTCCAAACTTTCGGGTATTTGAAGATGAATCACAAAGCGAACGTTTGGGTGGTCAATGCCCATCCCAAAAGCGTTGGTTGCAATCATAGTAGAGACAACCCCGTTGCGCCACGCTTGCAGTTTTTGTGCTTTTTCCTTTGCTGAAATTCCCCCGTGATAAAAAGTGGCAGAAATGCCTAAACTATTTAGTTGTTCGCTGATCTCAATGGTACCTTTTCTATTTCGCACGTACACAATTGCAGAGCCTTTGTTTGTTTTAAGCAGTTGTTCGGTTTTGTAAAGTTTGTCTTCTACTTTAAAAACTTGATATGAAAGGTTTTCGCGAACGAAGGAATTTTTGAAGATCGCAGGAAATTCCATTTTCAATTCTGAAATGGTATCTTCCAAAACCTCGGGCGTTGCCGTAGCTGTAAGTGCGATGATGGGTGCCAGCGGATGTATTTCGCGAAGCACTATAATGTTTTTATAGGCAGGCCTGAAATCATTTCCCCATTGCGAAATACAGTGTGCTTCATCAACCGCGATTAAATTCACGTTCATCTGCTTGATGTAGTTTTGGACTATTTCCTGCTGAAGCCGTTCGGGCGATAGATAAAGAAATTTATAATTTCCGTAAAGGGCGTTATCCAAAAGTGTGGTTAGTTCATCAAAAGAAATTCCGCCAGTTAGCTTTAGCGCTTTTATCCCGCGCTCCTTTAGAACATTCACTTGATCGCCCATTAATGCTACCAAAGGTGAAACTACAATACAAGTACCCTCTAGTGCTAAAGCAGGAGCCTGAAAACAGAGTGACTTTCCGCCGCCTGTGGGTAAAAGTGCCACAGTATCCTTCCCGTCCATTACGGATGCGATTATTTCTTCCTGCAAAGGTTTGAAGGAAGTATAACCCCAATATTTGGTCAGGATGTCGCGGACATTCGTCAAGGTGTATTTTTAAGGTGATTCAGAATATTTTCGACTCTATCTTTAATAGTGCCCACGGGTACTTCATGAATTTTATATCCATAATTTTGATAACCATTTTTAAGGAAATGAAATATTTTCTCGGCCTGTTCAAAAGATTCGTAGCGCTCGTTGTCCTGTTCGTAAATTTCTTCCCAGGGGGGGAGCACAAATATTTCATCATATCGGTATTCATTGCACGTTTCACAAAAATTTTCAGGATAATGGGTAGCAACAAAGTCCATATAAGCAGTAACGTCTGGCATCCCGCGGTCATAAAAAAGTACGGGGGCTGCGCAATTTTTTCCTTCGTGAAACTGCTTCAATCTGCCTTCCAATAATTTTTCACTGAATAAAATAGGATTCTCCAAAAACAATTGTTCAATCCCTTCTTTTTGTGCTTCAAGAATTACATCTCTTGAAATTTCGTGCATGACGGGATAGCCTTCTTTTTCCAGATAATTAATTAGTGCCGTTTTTCCTGAGCCGGGCCCACCGGTAATTACAATTCTTCTCGTGTCCAAAAGTTACAATTTTCTACAAAGTAAGTAAATAAATATTTGTGGTGAAAGTGTATCTTTGTTGCTCACAGAGCAAAATTATTTGATGGATCAAGGAAAAAACACCACAGAATTTTACGACCGATTAAAAAAACAACTTGAAGAAGATACCACGTGGCCTTCACCTTATCTGTTCAAGTTTATAGTACCCGCCAGCTTAGAAAAAATAGCAGAAATAGAAGCTATTTTTGACGGTACCGATGCCGAAATAGCAACACGTGATTCATCAAAAGGAACCTATTCCAGCATTTCAATAAAAGTTACGATGGAATCTCCCGATGATGTAGTGAAAAAATATCTTGAAGTTTCCAACGTTGAAGGTGTAATTTCACTTTAATTTTTAGTATTTTGCGAGAGAAATGATTTTCAATCTTTCCGAATACACAAATATTCTTCCCTTAATTAAAACATTTTGATACAAGAAGTAGCACAAATAGAATATAATACAGAGCGCCCAAAATTGATTATTCCGGAATACGGCCGCCATATACAAAAGATGGTGGACCACGCCATTGCCACCGAGGACAAAGAAGAGCGTAATAAAATTGCCAAAAGCATCATCGCGGTTATGGGAAACCTGAACCCGCACCTTCGCGATGTGCCAGATTTTCAGCCCATGCTTTGGGACCAGCTTTTTATAATCTCCGATTTTAAACTTGATGTGGATTCTCCTTTCCCAATTCCTTCCCGTGAAGAATTAATGGAAAGGCCGGAACCCTTGAACTATCCACAAAACCATCCCAAATACCGTTTTTATGGTAACAACATAAAGCGAATGATTGATGTTGCAAACAGTTGGGAAGAAGGCGATAAAAAAGAGGGACTTATCCTTACCATTGCCAATCACATGAAAAAATGTTTTCTAAACTGGAACAAGGATACTGTGGAGGACGAAGTTATCTTTGAACATCTTTTTGAACTTTCCGGCGGAAAAATAAACCTAAAGAATAGCGATGAAGATTTGAGTAACGCTTCTGATTTGATGAAAAACAAAAAGCGTTTCAATACCAACTCTTCCAACAAGAAAAATTACAAATCAAATAACCGCAACCGCAAGCGTTATTAAAATTTCAACCATTATCTATGGGAACTTTCCAAATAGAGGGCGGGCATAAATTAAAGGGCGAAATAACGCCTCAGGGTGCCAAAAACGAAGCCTTACAAATTCTTTGCGCAGTATTGTTAACTCCTGAAAAGGTAATCATTGAAAATATTCCGGACATTCTGGACGTGAATAAACTGATAAAAATTCTAGAGAACCTTGGGGTGAAAATCCAAAAACTGGCAAAAGGTAAATATGCTTTTATTGCTGATGAAATTAATCTGGAATATCTAGAATCAGAACTTTTTAAGCAGGAGGGAAGCTCCCTTCGTGGCTCTATTATGATTGTAGGTCCGTTGTTGGCTAGATTTGGCAAAGGTTATATTCCGCGACCAGGAGGTGACAAAATTGGCAGAAGAAGGCTCGATACTCACTTTGAAGGTTTTATAAACCTTGGAGCGAAGTTCCGTTACAATAAGGAGGAACGATTTTATGGAGTTGAAGCTCCAAAAGGGTTGAAGGGTACTTATATGCTTTTAGACCAAGCTTCGGTTACTGGAACTGCAAACATTGTAATGGCGGCCGTTTTGGCTAAGGGAACAACCACTATTTACAACGCTGCTTGCGAACCTTATATCCAACAACTTTGCAAAATGCTAAATGCCATGGGCGCAAATATTTCAGGAGTTGGCTCAAATTTATTGGTTATTGAAGGTGTAAAAAATCTAGGTGGCTGTACACATCGTATTCTGCCAGATATGATAGAAATTGGTAGCTGGATTGGCCTTGCGGCAATGACGCAAAGTGAAATCACCATTAAAAATGTGAGTTGGGAAAATTTGGGGTTAATTCCCGAAACCTTTAGAAAACTTGGAATAAAGCTGAATAAAAAAGGAGATGATATTCACATTCCATCCCAAAAGGAATACGAAATACAAGGTTATATTGACGGTTCCATACTAACGGTGGCAGATGCACCCTGGCCTGGCTTTACCCCAGATTTGCTGAGTATTGTGCTAGTAGTTTGTACCCAAGCAAAAGGAAGCGTGCTCATTCACCAAAAAATGTTTGAAAGCCGCCTGTTCTTTGTGGATAAATTGATAGATATGGGTGCCAAAATCATTCTTTGCGATCCGCATAGGGCAACGGTAATTGGCCATAACTTTCAATCAAATCTGAAAGCTACAACTATGGTTTCACCAGATATTCGGGCGGGAATTTCACTTTTGATTGCAGCGCTCTCGGCACACGGCACAAGCACTATCCACAATATTGAACAGATAGATAGGGGTTACGAAAACATAGATGAAAGACTTCGCGCCATTGGTGCAAAAATTACACGTACAGAACCTTAAATATTAAGCTTTCCGGTTTTTGTTGATCTCGTCCTGAAGTTTTCTGCGCAACTTTTGCTCGCGTTCCAAACTGTTTCTGCGGTAATCTTCCAGTTCAATTTCCATCTCTGCCATTTTCAGTTGGGCAGCGTTTGTAATTTTGTGGCTGTTCAAAAACCTGTAGAATAAGAAGCCGCTAATCAATAATAAAATAAGGATAATGCTCCACATAATAGCATTATAAGTGGCTTTTGAAGTGAGAATGCCAAAAATTTCGATCCCATCTTCTTTTTCTTTGGCAGAAGCCAAGTTTTGTTTGGTGTTTTGAAGATTTTGACGAAGCGAATCAATTTCGTTTTTCTGAAGACTTAATTCACTTTCCTGAGTATTTATTTTCTTCTCTAATGAAGAAACGGAATCTAAAATATTTCGCTTTAAAGTAGCAAGCTGGGTCTTCTTGATTACTTTGTATTCTTGATAACTATTGCTTTTATCAAAAGCATTGGTCATCTGTTCGTTAAGGGTGTTTTTTCGAACTTGGATTGAGTCTTGCGCAACTGATTGTAGCGTAAATAGAAATAGGGGGAGGGCTAGTACTAAAATCTTCTTCATGTTTTCAGGTTTGTTTGCAATGCTTTATTTAACAGTGCAAGAGTAGAAAAATTGTGCACAACCACCCAAATTTTCTCTCAAATTACAAAATCTTTAACAAACTGCTTTGGTCTTATTTTGGTACAACTTAAAGCTCCGGAAGGGCATTTTTTAACTTGTGAAATTATTTTCTTGGTACTGGCACCATCTAAATCAATCCACGGAATTACAGAAGTTTTAAAAACTTCGGATAGGCCCTTGGCGCAAGCCTCGGCGTGAATGCAACGACTTGGTTCATATGTTACGATCACTTCACCATTACTGTAAACATTTTTGTAGGTTTCCATACTTTACAATTTGGGGTTTGTAAAATTAAATGTGAAAATATCGATAAAACTACACATTTTATCGATATAATACACAAAATAGGAATAATCGTACAGAAATTAACAGTTTTTAAGAAACTGCAGCTTTATAAACTTTTAAGCATCTTTCACGGGCATCTTTGTGATCTACCATTTTTTCAGGATACTCTTCAGTCCCAAATTCGGACACGTATTTTTTGATGTATTTATAGTCCTTATCAAACTTATCAATCTGTGTTGTGGGGTTGAAAATTCTGAAATATGGCGCTGCATCTACGCCGCAGCCTGCCGCCCATTGCCAGTTGCCCACATTATTGGACATTTCATAATCTAATAGTTTTTCAGCAAAATAAGCTTCACCCCAACGCCAATCTATTAAAAGGTGTTTGCACAAAAAGCTGGCAACGACCATCCGCACGCGGTTGTGCATATAGCCAGTTTCGTTCAATTGCCGCATTCCTGCATCAACCAAGGGGTAGCCGGTTTTTCCATCTTTCCACTTTTTGAATTCGGCATCATTATTTCGCCATTCAATACGATCATATTTCTTTTTAAAAGCATTTTCAACCGTTTCTGGAAAATGCCAAAGGATTTGCATAAAGAATTCCCTCCAAATAAGTTCTTGCCAAAAAACCTCATTTTTTTCGGCAGTGGCCTTTTTCATCATTTTCCGTATGCTTACGGTTCCAAAACGAAGATGTGGCCCAAGATGGGAAGTAGCATCTGCAGCAGGGAAATTTCTTCGTTTTTCATACTCTTGAATGGTCGTGGGTGTTACATCGTAAGCCGGAACTTTTATTTTTGACTTTTTAAAACCGAGATTACTTAACGAAAGATTCGGCATTCGTGAGTTTTGGTATAGATTCTTTAAAAATTCATTTGTATAATAAATCTTTTCATCATACACCTTTTTGAACTTATTTTTCCAGATTTTCATATAGGGTGTAAAAACAATATAGGGATCGCCGTCATCTTTCACTACTTCATCCTTTTCAAAAATCACCTGATCTTTATAGGTGTAAAAACCAATTCCTTTACCATCGAGAAATTTTTTAATGGATTCATCTCGTTGCTTTGCATAGGGTTCGTAATCGTGATTGGTTATTACGTTTTGCACTTCAAATTCCGAAATCACTTTTTTGAAAATAGCTTCCGGTTTTCCGTGGTAAAGCGCAATGCTGCTACCGTGGTTCTGTAATTCATCCCGCATTTTTTGAAGCGTTTCAAAAATAAAAGTAATACGCACATCGTCTTTGGGTAGCTCATTCAATATTTCAGGATCAAAAATAAAAATGGGCAAGACCGGGAACTTTCCGTGCAGGGCCTTGTAAAATCCAACGTTATCATCCAACCGCAGATCTCTTCGAAACCAAAATATATTTACTTTTTCAGCCAAAATTTAGTTGATGTTTAAAGTTGAAAGTCCGCCGTCTACCCCTAAAACCTGTCCGGTAATCCATTGTGAACCATCAGTTAGCAGGAATGACGCCATAGCGGCAATGTCTTCTATAGTGCCCACTTTTTTCAAGGGGTGACGCTCCGCCATTTTATCCTTTTTGGATTCGCTATTTAAAAGTTTTGAAGCCAAAGGCGAATCGGTAAGCGAGGGCGCAATTACATTTATCCTAAAATTTGGGGCATATTCCGCAGCGAGTGCTTTTACAAAACCTTCAATAGCACCTTTTGCTGCAGCCACACTAGTATGGAACGGCATCCCTACCTTAACGGCAACGGTACTGAAAAACACAAGACTAGCCTGTTCTGCATTTTTTAGGTTGGGTAATAAGCCGTGAACCACGCGAACCAGGGAATGGAAATTTAGTTCCATATCTTCTTTAAATGTCTCGGAACTCATCATTTTGAAAGGTTTTAGGTTTATGCTGCCCGGACAATAAACCAATCCGTGGATTTTGGGGGGTAAATCTAAGTCTGAAATGTTATCATTTAACGCATCAAAGGTGTGGTGTGTTATGCCTTCGGGAATATTTTCTTTGGTACGGGAAGCGATGATTACCTGGTGATTTCTCTTCAGTTTTTCGGCAATGGAGGCTCCGATTCCGTAGGAACCGCCTATTAAAAGTATGTTTTTTTGCATAATTCGTTTTTATGAGGTTAGATGGTGCCAAAAAGTTCTACCAACTTATTTTTTCGGTATTCAAAAATTTTGTCGAGTTTCGGCTTTACCAAAAAAGGATGTGCCCATTGGCCCAAAAAACCAAAAGGTAATTTGTAGTGAAGCAAATCTTCCATTTCTACCCCGCCGTCAATTTCTTTTATAAAATGTTTATGGTGCCAAAAGGCGTAAGGCCCGAAGCGTTGCTCGTCCACAAAATATTTTTTATCCACAACGTGTGTGATTTCTGTAACCCATTTGGTTTTGATGCCTAAAATAGGTGTGACAATATATTCCACAATTTGTCCCGCAAACATAGACCTGTCAGCACCCGATTGAATGTGGAACCCCATAAAATCTGGAGTAATAACTTTTAGGTTTTTAGGGTCTGATAAAAACTGCCATGCCTCCTCTATAGATATGGGCAGGTTCTGTTTTGCGTGTAGTGTGTAAATTTTCATTCACTACCTATTTTCCTTGCCTGAACGAAAGATTGCGGTTCATGCGCAAAAGCCTATAGGTTTTGGTTTCCACGGAACTGTTTTGCAAGCGAATTTTAAGTATTCTTTTTAAAAACTTCAACATAGCTTAAATTTTTTCTTAAAAATAGTTTGTTTTATTATATCAAAAAAAGTTTAAACAAAATATTAACAATTCTGCTGTGTTTAAACTATAATCGAAGATTACGTGTTTTCTTTTCATTGCAAAAATCTAAGATTTTAGGTTTTCCTTAACTATTAAAAAATTTCCAAACAGTAACTTCGTGAAAATTATAATCACCTTAAAACCATTACGATGAAAAAAATTATTTTACTTTTTTCTGCCCTTATGTTAACCTTTGGCATACAGGCACAAATAGAAACACCACAACCAAGTCCGTTTCAAAAAATTGAACAAAAAGTAGGCCTGACAGATGTTACTTTGGAATACTCTCGACCTTCCATGAAAGGAAGAACCATTTTTGGTGGTTTGGTACCTTATGACGCTATGTGGCGTACTGGTGCAAATGCAAATACCAAAATTACTTTTAATAGTGATGTAGAAATAGGCGGTAAAACATTAAAAGCTGGTTCATATGCTATTTATACCAAGCCAGGAGCATCAAACTGGGAAGTATACTTTTATGATGACACCAACAATTGGGGCATGCCAGAGAAGTGGGATGATAGCAAGGTTGCAGCACAGGTATCTGCACAGGCATATCCAATGCCTATGAATATAGAAACTTTTACAATGAGTTTTGACGAGTTGAAAAATGATTCTGCTATGCTGGGAATGCTTTGGGAAAAAACTTATGTGGGTGTACCAATTAAGTTTAATACTGATAAAACTGTAACTGCAAGCATTCAGAGAGTTATGAACGGCCCTTCTGCAAATGATTATTACTCTGCTGCGGTTTATTATTTGGAAGCCGGTAAAGACATCAATCAAGCTAAAACCTGGATTGATAAGTCTATTGAAATGAACAAGGATCCAAAATTCTGGCAATTACGCCAAAAATCATTGATCTACGCAAAAGCAGGTGATAAAAAAGGCGCTATTGAAGCTGCTAAAAAATCATTGGAAATGGCGAAAGCCGCTGGTAATAATGATTATGTGGCCTTGAATGAAAAATCTTTAAAAGAATGGGGAGCTATGTAATTCAAAATGCCTTATTAAATAAAAAAAGCCCCGAATTTATCGGGGCTTTTTTTATTTCGGGCCTTTCGGGCCTTTCGGGCCTTTTTCACCTTTATCACCCTTGCTATTTCTATACCTATCTAACAGTTCCCGCTTAAAATCGTCTTCCGCTTTTTTTAGTGAAATGATTTTCTTTGGGGAAATCACTTTTCGCAATTCTGCTGTCATCTGCTTGCGCAATTCAAGCTCACTGGATTCGATGGAAAGATTTTTGTCTATCAATTCATTGGCTTCTGCATCTGTAAGATTTTCCAGTCCGTCACGTAGCTTTTTAAAAATTTCAGTTCGCTCTTTTTTTCTAAGCTCGTGGAATTTTTCGTCAAACTTATTATAAATGGGCCAGAATTTTTCTGCCTCAGAGGAGGTGAGCGAAAGCTTTTCTGTAATGTAAGCTGTTTTCCAAGCCTTTATTTTTTCATGTTTTCCGTCTTGTGCCTGCACGGTTGCGGCCAATAGGAAAAGGAGAATAACTAATTTGTTCATTGCTCATTAATTAAGGTTTCTGTGTCTATATTTTCCAAAAGATATTCTTTTAGTGAATTATCGGTAGCATACTTGGTGTCCAAATTTATATTGACAATGTCTTCATTTTCTATATATGAAGTCACGTCGTAAAGATCTAAGTTTAAATTGCCTTCTTCAATATATGTGTCAATAGCAGCCAATTGAAGTGAGTCAAGACTGGTAGTATTGCTTTTGGTATTAAAAACTGTAAAGCCAATAACAAGAGAAGCGGCAATTGCGGAAGCATATCCAAAATATTTCCGAGAAAAGAGCGATATTACTTTTCCTGTTCTTTCTGAAGCTGCAACTTCTTTTAAAATTTTTGAATCCAGATTTTCAAAATACTGCTTAGGTATCTTAAATCCTGCAGTTTTGGGGAAGCTTTCTTCAGCTATTTTGCTAAAAAGGCGCACCTCAAAATCCTCAAAATAATTTTCGGGAGTTTTAAAGTTTGGTATGTTTTTATTTTTTTCCATTACTTAACTCTGACTTTAAAAATTTCAAAGAGTTTCATCTTGATTTTTAATAAATTCCGTGATCTTCTTTACGGCAATGTGATAGCTGCTTTTTAATCCGCCTACTGAGGTTTCCAGTATTTCCGAAAGTTCCTCAAAGGTGTGGTCTTCAAAATATTTCATTGTAAAAATCAATCGCTGTCTATCGGGCAATGTTGCAATGGCCTTTTGAAACTGAAGTTGCAGCTCGTCGCCTTCAAAATATACGTCTGTTTCCAACTTGCGAACCGCATTGTTTTTTACATTGTCTATTGAAACATTGTTGCGTTTTGCCTTTTTATTTAAAAATGTGATAGATTCATTAGCGGCAATGCGGTACATCCACGTATGAAGCTTACTTTCTCCCTTAAATGAATTAATATTTCTGAAAATCTTGATAAATGTATTTTGTAGCACATCATCGGCATCATCGTGGTCTAAAACCATATTCCGTATTTGCCAGTAAAGCCGTTCCTTGTATTGCGTTACTAGCTCCCGAAAAGCAGATTCTTTCTCCGCTTCGGTCTGCAATGCCGTTACCAGTTCTCGTTCTTCAATCATTATTTGAGTGCGCAACTTATTTATAGGACTAAGTTACAGAACAATGGTTTAATTTAGGCTATTGAATTAAGCAAGAGATTGCATTTCCACCAAGCTGTAGTACACGCCTTTTTTCTCCAAAAGCTCTTGGTGCTTGCCCTGTTCCACAATTTTTCCTTTGGAAAGAACCACAATATTATCTGCATTTTGAATAGTGGAAAGACGGTGGGCAATAACGATGGAAGTTCGGTTTTTCATCATTTTTTCCAAAGCATCCTGTACCAAACGTTCGCTTTCGGTATCTAAAGCCGAAGTTGCCTCGTCTAAAATCATTATCGGCGGGTTTTTAAGAACGGCACGAGCAATGCTCAACCGTTGTTTTTGGCCGCCGCTTATTTTACCGCCTCCATCGCCAATATTGGTGTCAAAACCATCGGGGAGATTTTTTATAAATTCGTAGGAATTGCTAATTTCCGAAGCTTCCATTAATTCAGCTTCGGTAGCATTAGGTTTTCCAAGTTTTATATTGTTTCCCACCGAATCATTAAAAAGAATAGAGTCCTGCGAAACGATACTCATTAAACCACGCAAAGACCTTTTCGAAATGTTTTTTATATCTACGCCATCAATTTCAATGCTTCCTTGGTTCACATCATAAAAACGGGTGAGTAAATTTGCAATTGTACTTTTTCCGCTCCCAGATTGGCCCACGAGCGCAACGGTTTTTCCCTTCGGAATTTCAAGTGAAAAATCCTTTAAAACGTATTGGTCTTCATATTTAAATGAAATATTCTTAATAGAAATCACCCCGTCAAAACCTTCCTTTTGAACAGGATTTTCAATATCGGTAATGGTATTTTCAGCTTCCAATAATTCCAAGATTCGGTGTGCGGAACCATCGGCACGCTTAAGCGAATAACTGGCTTTGGCGATAGCTTTGGCAGGCGTAAGAATATTGTAGGCCAGCATAATATAACCAATAAAGAAACTGGCCTCCAGTGTGCGGTCCACAAAAACCAAATAACCGCCATACACCAACAGCACTCCAATGGTAATGATGCCCAAGAGCTCACTCAGCGGCGATGCAAGATTTTGACGGTTAAGTACTGCATTTGAATGTTTATAAAAGCGTTCGTTACTGTCCTCAAATTTTTTCTGAAAAAGATTTTCGGCGTGAAAGGCTTTAATTATGCGCAGGCCACCCATAGTTTCTTCCAAAATAGAAAGAAAAACGCCCTGTTCCTGTTGTACTTTTAGCGAACCTCTTTTTAACGATTTCCCTACTTTTGAAATTAAAAAACCAGAAATAGGAAGAAAGAGAAACACAAAAAGTGTAAGTTTTGCACTGATGAAAAGCATGGTAACCAAAGAAAAAATGATGGTCAACGGTTCGCGGACAATCATTTCCAAAACGGAAAGCACCGAGTTTTTTACTTCGTCCACATCGCCACTAAGCCTGGAAATGGTATCGCCTTTCCGCTTTTCGGAATAGAATGCCAATGGAAACTGTATCACCTTTCCGTAAAGGTCGTTTCGAAGATCTTTTAATACGCCATTACGAAGAAATGTGGAGTAGAACATCGCCAAATAATTGCTTAAATTTTTCAACAAAAACAAAGCGATTATAATGCCAACCATATACATTAAAATCTTAAACTCCCCGTATTTGTTGATGTTTTCAATGATGAAGTAATTGAGGTATTCCTGCGAAAAATCCTTAATACCTGAAAAACCTTCATAAACCGGGCGTGGCCCGAGCGTACGCTGATCGCTGAAAATAATCTCTAAAACAGGTATTAGCGCAACAAATGAAAGCGTGCTGAATAAAGCGTACAGCACATTAAAGAATATATTTAAAAAAGCAAACTTTTTATAGGGGTAGGCGTAGCGCAGTATTTTTTTGAAATAATTCATTAACTCACGTTTAGTTGTGCGGCAATAGCGTCAATTTTTTTCTGAAGTATTTCTTCAAAATTATTCTTTTCGGAAGTATTCACGCTAATGTAAAACTTTATTTTGGGTTCGGTGCCGCTGGGTCGTGCTGCAATTTTGCTGCCATCTTCGGTGTAATATATTAATACATTGCTTTTTGGCAGGGTTAGTGACAAAGTTTCCTGTTTTGTGAAATCTGTGGTTTCACTTCTTAAAATATCGTCCATCCGAACCACTTTACTGTCAGCAATTTCTTTAAACGGATTTTCGCGAAGCGTTTTCATCATTGCCGAAATTTCCTCGGCGCCCTGTTTTCCTTTTTTTGTGATTGAAATTAAATGCTCACGATAGTTGCCGTACGTATTATAAATTTCATTCAAATATTGAAACATACTGCTGCCAGCGTATTTTTTCTGTGCGGCAATCTCGCAGGCCAGTAGGGTAGAGGTAACCGCGTCTTTATCGCGCACAAAATCGCCCACCAAATACCCGAAACTTTCTTCGCCGCCACCAATAAATTCGAGCTCGGGAAAGTCATTTATCATTTTGGCAATCCACTTAAAACCCGTGAGCCCTTCCAAATATTTTACGTTGAAATGCTCCGCCACTTTTTCGACCATTGGCGTTGAAACGATTGTAGAAGCCACAAATTGATTGCCGTTCAGTTTGCCAGCTTTTTTCCAATGATCCAAAAGAAAGTGCGTCATTAAAACCATTGTTTGGTTTCCGTTCAGCAAAACCATTTCATTATTATTGTTTCTAACAGCAACTCCCAAACGGTCGCAATCTGGATCGGTGCCAATTACAATGTCTGCATTTTCTTTTTCGGCAAGCTCCAAAGCCATTTTTAAAGCGGCTGGTTCTTCTGGATTGGGCGATTTTACCGTTGGGAAATCTCCGTTGGGCTCTGCTTGTTCTTCAACTATGGAAACATTTTTATAGCCAGCTTGTTCCAAAACCTTTGGAATCATTGTAATTGACGTACCGTGAAGGGAAGTAAAAACAATTTTTAAATTGTCTTTTGCTTCTTTTGAAGTATTAAAAGTTCCGTTTTCAATTGAAGCCATTGCGAAAGCTTTATCTACTTCGGTATCTATATATTGAATTAAATTCTCGTTTGCTTCAAATTTTATGTCTTCGTATTTAAGCGAATTTATTTCGGCAATAATTTCACCATCCTGCGGCGGCACCAACTGTCCGCCATCTTCCCAATATACTTTATAGCCGTTGTATTCGGGTGGATTGTGCGATGCCGTTAAAACAATTCCGGCTTGGCAATCCAAATGTTTTACGGCAAAGGAAAGTTCTGGGGTGGGGCGCAATTCTGAAAAAAGACATACTTTTATTCCGTTTGCTGAAAATACATCGGCCACTACTTTTGCAAATTCCTGGCTGTTGTGGCGACAATCATAAGCGATTGCGACTTTAATTTCTTTATTGGGAAATTGCTTCTTTAAATAATTTGAGAGCCCCTGGGTATTTTTTCCCAAGGTGTATTTATTTATTCGGTTGTCGCCAAGGCCCATAATGCCTCGCATTCCACCGGTACCGAATTCTAGGTTTTTATAAAAACTATCTTCCAATCCCTCGGGATCGTAAGCAATCATTTCTTTAATGTCGTGCTGGGTTTTTTTGTCGAAAAAGGGGGTGAGCCATTGGTTTACCCGGGCTAGAATTTTCGGATCTACGTAAATCATTCGCTTAATTTAAAGTGCAAAAATAACGAATCTGAATGGTTAATCTTGGAAGTTTCGCTGTTCTTTAATGATGTAGTTTCGGGAATCCTTTTTACTTCGAAGGATCAATTCGCCCAAAAATCCGGCAAGAAAAAGCTGGGTACCCAAAATCATTGCAGTCAGCGCAATATAAAATTGTGGTCGCTCGGTGATAAGTCTTCCGAAGGGATTTAAGAACAGTTTGTCAATTCCCAAATACAGCGCCAAAAGGAAACCTATAATGAGCATTAATGCGCCCCAAGCCCCAAAGAGATGCATAGGTCGCTTGCCAAATCTTGACAAAAACCAGATAGTAATTAAATCTAAAAAACCACGAATAAAGCGTTCTGCGCCAAATTTTGTGGTTCCATATTTTCTGGCTTGGTGCAGAACGGGCTTTTCGGTAATATTCCCAAAACCAGCGTTTTTCGCCAAAACGGGGATGTAACGGTGCATTTCGCCGGTTACCTCTATGGTTTTTACGACGTTCTTTTTATAGGCTTTTAATCCACAATTAAAGTCATGCAATTTTACACCCGAAGTTCTCCGGGCTGCATAATTGAACAATTTGGAAGGCATGTTTTTGCTGAGCACTGAATCGTAACGTTTCTTTTTCCAACCGGAAACTAGATCGAAACCATCCTCGGTAATCATTTTGTACAGTTCTGGTATTTCTTCAGGATTGTCCTGCAAATCGGCATCCATCGTAATAATTACATCGCCTTTGGCCATTGCAAAACCTGCATGCAATGCTTGTGATTTTCCATAATTCTTCTGAAAACGGATTCCTTTTACTACTGGATTTTCTTCAGAGATTTTTTCAATAATCTTCCAGGAATCGTCCGTACTTCCGTCGTCAATAAAGATGAGCTCGTATAAAAAACCATTGGATTGCATAACTTCTGCAATCCAACGGTACAATTCATTTAGCGATTCTTCTTCGTTTAGAAGGGGTATGACAATGGAAATGTTCATTAATTAGTTTAACGGATTTGGATTTTTTGTTTTGAATATAAGTGCTACCAACAATCCTATAACACTCATAAACGCAAGACTGAAGACATAATTTTTCAGTTGTGTGCCAATTGCAAAGTTATCCTGTTCGGCCATTTTTGCCATTTGCTTGTCTATTTCAGCTTGTGGTGTGCCCAGTTTTTGTAAAAATTCCGCGGTCATTTCTAATGTTTTTTCTTGCAGAAATACAGCCAAATCTGGATCTATAATGTTGAAAATTAAAATCCCAACTACAGTACTGATCAATAGCCCGATTGCAACAGTAATAAAATAAACTGTAAAGGCTTGTTTGAAATTCATTATTCCGCCCAATAATCCTTTTGCTTTGGCTACCGAAACAATTCCGAGGGCAATAATTAGTATAAAACTAATAATACCCACCCACCATTTTGTGAAAAGGTCTGGGTTTAAAACATACATTAGGGTGGTCATAAGTGCAAGTACTGCACCTAGAATAAGACCATAATTAACTGCAGACTTTTTAATTGAAATTGGTTGCGTTTCCATTTTTAAGTTGTTTTTTAAGTTCGGTTGGTTAGTAAACAAAGATAGCAAAACGTTACATTTGCAGGCGATTTAGTAACGAATTAAAAAAGTGAATAATTTTGTTGCTAGTTTCCAATTAATACTTAAATTTGCAAACTCAATTCCGAAAGGTCGGAAGAGCGCATTTTAAATTATAATATTACAGAGATGAAAAAAGGTATCCACCCAGAAAATTATAGAATAGTTGCTTTTAAGGATATGAGTAACGAAGACGTTTTCCTTACTAAATCAACTGCAGATACAAAGGAAACTATCGAAGTTGATGGTGTTGAGTATCCTTTGGTAAAGATGGAGATTTCACGTTCTTCACACCCTTTTTATACTGGTAAAGCAAAACTTATTGATACTGCAGGACGTATTGACAAATTTAAAAACAAATACGACAAGTTTAAAAAACCTGCAGCAAAAGAAGCTAAAACAGAAGAGTAGTCTTCACTTTTTACTAAAAAAATATAAGCCTTCGAGAAATCGGGGGCTTTTTGATTTTAGATTGCTGATTAACGATTGGTGATTGCTGAATTTTGAGTAATATTGGATTATGAAATCGAAAATGTCACCCTGAGCGCAGTCGAAGGGTTAAACTGAAACTTGAAACCAAATGAACTATATCCTCTTTGACGGCAACGTCCGCAACCAGCTTTTGCCTTTCACCTTTACCCGTCCGGTGGCGGATATTCGCGTAGGTATTTTAACCATTCGTGAAAAATGGGAACATCTTTTGGGTTTTACCACCACGACGGTAACAGAAGATTATCTTTCGGAAAAGTATCCGTTCGTGGAGCTCGAGAAGAATATTTTCATAAATGCGTCTTTTCTGCCTTCGGTAAATTTGGTGAACATCATTAAAGGTTTGGAGGAAAATAAGGCTGTATTCTTTGATGATGAACCGATTGCTTTTTTCACAACAGAAGGGCAGGAAGTAGATTTTGAAACCTTTGATATAATTCAATATGCCCACGATGATGTTTTAAGAATTGAGAACACTTGGGATATTTTTTCAAAAAATGGCGAAGCGATAAAACGTGATTTTTCAATGCTTACCAAAGGTCGTAAATCGCAATCCATTCCCGAAGCCGTTTGGGCGAGCAATCCCGAAAACATTTTTATTGAAGAAGGTGCAAAATTGCCACTTTGTTCCTTAAACGCTTCCGAAGGACCAATATATATTGGCAAGGATGCTGAAATTATGGAAGCGTGTTCCGTTCGCGGTCCGTTTGCGCTTTGCGAACATTCAACATTAAAAATGGGAGCCAAAATTTACAGCAATACCACTATTGGTCCGCATAGCAAAGTTGGAGGAGAAGTGAATAATTGCGTAATTTTTGGGTATTCAAATAAAGGGCACGACGGTTTTTTAGGGAATTCCGTTTTGGGCGAATGGTGCAATTTGGGCGCAGATACCAACAATAGTAACTTAAAAAACAACTATGCCGAAGTGCGCCTTTGGAATTACGAAACTGAAGGTTTTGCACGCACCGGTCTGCAATTCTGCGGATTGATGATGGGCGATCACAGTAAATGTGGCATCAACACTATGTTTAATACAGGAACGGTTGTGGGCGTGAGCACCAATATATTCGGAAGCGGTTTTCCCCGAAACTTTGTCCCAAGCTTTAGTTGGGGCGGAAGTGGCGGTTTTACAACCTATAAAACCGACAAGGCCTTTGAAGTTGCAAAAGTGGTTATGAACCGAAGAAATATCGAGTTTTCAGAGATGGACGCCAAGATTTTGGAACATGTTTTTGAGGAAACTTCAAAGTGGCGAAAAGCTTAATAAAAAAATAAAAGGTAGATTAGGACTCCAACAATTACTATCATAACGCTTCCAAAAACTAGGGTTAGCCGTTTTTGTCGCTCTATTTCATTTTGACGCAGTTTTTGTTTGAATGCTTCAAACTGCTCGGGCGACATTTTTTTATGGTCTATGATTTTTCCGTAGCTACTATTGGAAGGGGTAATGTCCTTTTCGAAATATTTATCACGTTTTACAAGTTGCTTTGCATTGTTGCGAAGCGTTTGTGCCATTGCCAGAGCAGAACCTCCAAATCCCATAGTTTACTTTTATGAAGTTTAAAAAAGTAAGTTACAAATTATTTTGTTTTTTTGACATGCTTCAAAACCAAAAAATTCTGTGGATTTATGCCGAGGCCCGAAACATTTTTATTTACAAACCGCACGGCCATATCATAAAACAAAGGGACAACGGGCGCTTCTTCGACAATAATGGAATCCATTTTGGTGTAATTCAATTTTCGTTCTTCAATATTTGAAATCTTCAGTGACTTTTCATAAATACTATCAAAAGTCTGATTTTTAAAGTGCATATAGTTTGGCCCATCGGGAGCAAAGTTGGGACTGTAAAAAAGCGAAAGATAATTTTCGGCATCGGGATAATCGGCAATCCAACTGGCGCGAAAAATATCGAGCTCACCGCTGCTTTTCATCTGTCGAAGTGTGGAAGGAGGCATTACATCTATAGTCACGGCAATTCCAAGTTTTTCAAGTTCGCGTTGCACATATTCGCATAAATCCAAATACTGACTGTTGGTACCGATTGTAATTTCAGGTTTAGAATCACCAGTTTCCTTTTTGTACTGTTCAATCAATTCTTTTGCTTTTTCCGGCTGATAGATATAACCGTCAATTTCAGCATAACCGGGCAAACCTTTGGGAATAAAACCGTGAATGGCGGGAATGCCCATTCCGTTGCGTAAATATGTTACCATTTTTTGGCGATCGAAACCGTAATTAATTGCCTGTCGCAATGTTTTGCTTTGTATTTCTGGGGTGTTTGTTCCCAGGAAATAACCCAGATATTCCGTGTTTAAATAGGGCCCTGTAACCATATAAGACAAATCTTCGTACTTGGGTTGAAGTTCTCCGCGGGTAGTCAATAATTCATCTTTGTAACTACCATCCAAACCTGAAATAAAATCTAGTTTCCCCTGTGCGAATTGCAAAAACTCACTTTGCTTATCGGGCAAAAAAGTAATTGAAACGGCCTCCAAGTATGGAAGTCTTTCTCCGTTCTCATCTCTTTCGAAGTAAAGCGGGTTTTTTCGGAATACGAGCTTTACGTTTTCTTCCCACATTTTAAACTGAAAAGGTCCCGTGCCTACCGGGTTTCTTCGGAATTCATTGCCATAATATTCCACCGCTTCCTTCGGAACCACGGAACAATACCGCATGGTAAGCAATCCCAAAAATGCAGGAAAGGGCTGTTTTAGTTGAATTACAAAAGTGCTGTCATTTTCGGTCCAATATTTTTGAACATAATTCATCACCCAGCTTCCCGAGGAGGCAACCTTTTCATCGGTCAAACGGTCAAAACTGTAAACAAAATCCTGTGCCACAACTTTTCTCGTGTATCGAGGTGGCCCCGCGGAATCCATTTTTGCAAAAGCAATATTTTGATGAAAATAAACATCATTCCGCAGGGTAAATGTATAGATGTAAGTTGAATCATTAATAATCCAGCTTTTCGCAATATCAGGTTCAATATTTAAGGAATCATCCAGTTGCACCAAACCATTATAAAGTTGGTTATCCGGCCAGATAGCTTGCGGATTTCTTGCAAAAGCAGGATCGAGCGTAGGGATGTTTCCGTGTTCGTTGTAGCGGAAGACGAGATGGTCATTTTCGGTTTCTTCATTATTTCCACAGGAAATTAAAAAGAAGAGCACGCAATATTTTGAAATTCTTAAAATTTGATTTTTCAACGGCGCTATCATGTTTTTTCGGGAACCGATTTAAGTTTGTATTTTTGTGCCCTCATTTGCCAAAAATACAATAATGAACGCATCAAAAAAAGTCGCTTTTTATACATTGGGCTGTAAACTCAACTTTAGTGAAACTTCAACTATTGCGAGAAGTTTTGAATGTGAGGGATTTGACCGTGTTGATTTTTCTGAAAAGGCTGATATTTATGTGATAAATACGTGTTCTGTAACCGAAAACGCTGACAAAAGGTTTAAGAGTATTGTTAAGCAAGCACAGAAAGTAAATCCCGATGCTTTTGTTGCTGCAGTTGGCTGCTATGCCCAGCTTAAACCGCACGAATTGGCGGATGTTGAGGGAGTTGATTTGGTACTTGGGGCAACTGAGAAATTCAAACTTACTGCATATATAAATGATTTGCTTTCTCGACCCGAGCGCAGTCGAGGGGCCGGGGAAGTGCATTCCTGTGAAATTGAGGAGGCAGATTTTTACGTGGGTTCCTATTCCATCGGCGATAGAACGCGGGCTTTTTTAAAAGTGCAGGACGGTTGCGATTACAAATGTACGTACTGCACCATTCCTTTGGCGCGCGGCATTTCCCGAAGCGATACTTTGGAAAATGTATTGCAGAACGCGGCCGATATTTCGGCGCAGGGGATAAAGGAAATCGTTTTAACAGGCGTAAACATTGGTGATTACGGCAAAGGGGAATTTGGAAATAAAAAACACGAGCATACTTTTCTGGAATTGGTAAAAGCTTTAGATGAAGTGGAGGGCATTGAAAGGCTTCGTATATCTTCAATTGAACCTAATCTTTTGAAAAATGAAACCATAGATTTTGTTTCAAAATCGCGCACTTTTGTGCCGCATTTTCACATTCCATTACAAAGTGGAAGCAATGAAATTTTAAAATTGATGCGGCGTCGTTATATGCGTGAACTTTATGTGGAAAGAGTTGCGAAAATTCGTGAAGTAATGCCACACGCCTGTATTGGAGTCGACGTTATTGTTGGTTTTCCGGGCGAAACGGATGATCGTTTTTTGGAAACCTATCATTTTTTAAACGAATTGGATATTTCATATTTGCACGTTTTCACCTATTCCGAAAGGGACAACACGCCTGCGGCTGAAATGGAGGGTGTTGTGCCGATGAAGGTGCGAAACAAGCGCAGTAAAATGTTGCGCGGTCTTTCGGCGAAAAAGCGAAGGGCTTTTTATGAAAGTCAGCTTGGCACAACCCGAACAGTTCTTTTTGAGGGCGAAAACAAGGAAGGCTATATTCACGGTTTTACAGAAAATTACGTAAAGGTAAAAGCCCCGTGGAATCCGGAATTGGTAAATACCTTACAGCAAATTAAACTTACTGAAATTGATGAGGATGGATTGGTGCGGTTTGAGGTAGCTGAAACCGTTTTGGCTTAAATATTAATTCCCACTGGCAATAAATCTTTATACTTTCTGCGGTTTTTTCGCATAAATCCTGCAATTTCAGGGCTGGTGGGCACCAAGCTTATGCCACGGTTTTTTACTTCCTCAAAAACGGCTTTGATAAAAATTTCACGAAAACCCTGCTCTTCGAGATCTTCGGGCATTTCATATTTGGTGAGAAAAATTTTTCGGTCCTGCAAAGCATATTCTATGCGGGCCATATTGTCGCCAATCTCGAGTTCGAACTGTCTCAAAAATTCGTTGTCGGTAATTTCTACATCTTCAATCATTGGGAGTTATTTTAATTTGAAAAAGGGTATTTAGAATGCAGTGATATGGAATGTTTATTTTAAGATACGGAATATGGTAACTTAAAGTGTTATTATATACGCTACTTTTTGATGTTTGGTTTGTGTTCAAAGCAAATTATGACTGAAGTTATTCAGTTGTAAAGAAACAGTTTTATAATTCTATCTTTGTACCCGTAAATTTACGAATAATCTTTGGGCTTTGCCATTTTCTTCACAAAAGACTTATGAATTCTGAAAAAACACATATTTACTTTGTTCCAGGCATGGCTGCCGGAAGTGAAATTTTCCGGAATATTAAATTTCCCGAGAATTATGAAGTACATATTTTGGAATGGTTGATTCCAGAAAAAAATGAAAGTTTGGAAGCTTACGCCAAAAGAATGGCACGACGAGTAAAGGAAAAAGATGCTATCTTGATTGGGGTCTCATTTGGGGGCGTGGTGGTACAGGAAATGAGCCAGTTTTTAAAGTTGAGAAAGCTTATAATTATTTCTAGTGTGAAATCCCGCAATGAGCTTCCGCGGCGCATGAAACTAGCAAGTTTGACCAAAGCCTACAAACTCATCCCAACAAGCTTAGTTTTAAGTGCCGACGATTTGACGAAATATTCCATTGGACCAAAAACAAAAAAGCGACTGTCACTGTATCAGCAATATCTGCACGTTCGGGACAAGCAATATTTGGATTGGGCGCTTGAGAAAATGGTAAATTGGAGCCGAAGGGAAAAGATAAATAATGTGCTACATATTCACGGTGATAAAGATATGGTGTTCCCTTCAAAATATATTAGCGACTATGAAGTTATAAAGGGCGGAACACATATTATGATTTTGAATAAAGGGAGGGAAATTTCGCAAAAGCTTCTGGAAATTTTTGAAGAATAATTTGTTCTTTGATCAATAAAAATTGATGAATTAAGTATCTTTATTGAAAATATGATTATATGAAAATGATAGGTAAGATAGGGTTGGGCGTAATTATTGTTGCGGTTAGTGCCCTTAGCATTCATGCAGTGCAGGATGCCCCAACAGATGCAAATCTTGAAAAAAAATTGGTTAATGATTACAATGTATACGCTTTGCCACTGCCCGAAAAAATGGACTTCGCTGGTGAATCTGTGCCGCTTCACAATCCAGATATCCGCGAAAGGATGGATAGGGAGTTATTGGTAAACACTTACTGGCAATCCAACGGATTGCTGCTTTTTAAGCGAGCCAACAAATATTTTCCACAGATAGAGCCACTATTGAAAAAATACGGACTTCCGGACGATTTCAAATACCTTGCCGTAGCGGAAAGTGGTTTGGAGTACCAAAGTTCTCCTGCCGGAGCTTCTGGAATTTGGCATTTTATGAAGGGAACGGGATTGGAATATGGCCTTGAAATCAATGATTACGTAGACGAGCGTTACAACTTGGAAAAAGCTACAATGGTCGCTGCGGAATATTTAAAAAAATCAAAAGAGAAATTTGGAAGTTGGACTATGGCCGCTGCATCATATAATGCGGGTGTTGGGGGGATGAACAAACAGATAAACCGACAGAAAGAGACCAGCTATTACGACTTATTGTTAAATACCGAAACTAGCAGATATGTTTTTAGAATCTTGGCCTTGAAAGAAATTATGAGCAACCCCCAAAAATATGGTTTCAACTTTAGGGAAAAGGATCTTTACACAAATATCCCTACCTACACTGTAAAAGTGGATACACCCGTTGAGGATTGGTCGGAATGGGTAAAGCCTTACGGAATAAATTACAAAATTTTAAAACTTCACAATCCATGGTTGCGGGATACCTATTTGAAGAATGCTTCGGGTAAGGAATATTTTATTGAAATTCCCGAAAAAGGATATTATCAATAAAAATTATCTTAATGTAATATTTGAAACCCATAAAAGCGTAACGCTTTTATGGGTTTTGTTTTGAAGCAAAGTGCTCTTTGTCTTCGTATCCTAAGTTTTTCAGAAGCGAAATACCATTTAAAAACGAATTGTAGTTAAGCTCAAATGAAATTTCATACTTTTCATTATATGGGTGCAATACGCCACGCCTAACATCTACAATGCGTTTGTTTTCATCAATAAAGAAGGATGTGGGGAAGCCAAGACTGTGTTTCATTATCTCAACAATGTGGTCATTGGTGTTTTCTTTTTCATCCACGTATATTATATTGATCCTCTTGGAATAGTCGCGGGTAGATTTTCGCACATTTTCTTTTGAATCCCAAAAAAGCACCACAAAATCAATGTCTTTATAATATTTTTCAGCTATTTCGTTCAAGGCTGGAATTTCACCCACACCGGGCGTACACCAAGAAGCATATGTCATCAGGAAAATTGGCTTTTCAAACTTGTATAGCTCAATCTTTCTGCCGGAAAGTTTTCGAACTTTAAAATTGTCCAAATAACTCCCGTTAATTACATTATTAATAAGCGAATCAAATAGAAACTCTGCACGTTCAAAATCCTCTTCAGCGTAAGCTTTTTGTGAATTTTTCGTGTATTTTCTAATGTTTTTTCCAATCGCTTCAGAGAAATAATCGCCTTGCCCAATCTGTGATTGTGCTGAGAAGGAAACCCATAAAAAGAGATAAAGTAGTTTTCTACCCATAAGCAAAAGCTTTGGGCAAAGGTAGTCTATTTACTTGATTTACAGTAGTGTATTCGATAAACAGCCATTAAAAATCGATTAAATGCAATAGATAGAGATAAATACTATTAAAAAGAAAATAACTTAAAACCTTCTTCCTCCGCGGCTGCCTTTGCCAAATTGCTGTCTGGGCTGTCCCATCTTTTTCATTTGCTGTTTCATCATTTTTATTTGATCGTCCAGCATATTGTGCTTATCCAGTTTTTTCGCTTCAGTCATAAGCTGTTCAGCTTCGCGTTTTCGGTTTTTGGTCATTGCAATTCCGGCAAGGTTTAATTTTGTCATCGCCATATCTGCAGACATATTCAAACCTAGTTTTTCAGCTTTTTTAAAGTACTTTTCAGCTTCAACCATATTTGTTTGCGAAATCATCAGGCCGTTTAGGTAATTGTAGTAACCTTCCTGTTTGGGTACTAAGGCGGCGCTTGGATTCTTAATTTTATCCAACCATTTTTTGGCTCCGGGGAAATCTTGTTTCCGCAAACGGAGAAATGCAAGCAGGATAATTTCATTTTTAAAATATAGGAGCACAAACATTAAGGAGAGCAAAATGAGCATAATACCATTGCCAATATTTGTCTCGGTGAACTGCCAAACTGCCGCACCGATTACCAAAGCGGCCAAAACTAATTTTATATTTTTATTGAACATTTTAAAGTAATTTGTATGTTATTGTTGAAGTAAGAGAGGTAGGGATTACAATATCGTTCATTTCTGAAACAATTGTTGTTCCCGTTGTTTGTTGGTTTACAACCATTGTTTTTATAATGCCAGTATCAGAATTTGATGTTAATTCTGTTTGTTGTGTCCCGGCTAGTTTCATTATAATGGATTCTTCATCTATTTCCATTTGGATTGTAGAATCTGCTCCCAGTATTATATCATTTTTTGAGAAACTTAAGAGTTTCCAATTGTTTTTTGCATTAACTGCGCCGGAATAATTATTGGTCCAGGTTTGGTTGACACTTACCTTTGTTTCAGGATATATATAGGTAAACTGTTGCATGCTTTCCTTCATGTCTTCATTGTTGAACTCTTTGGCCACACTTTCTCTTATAATTGCTTTTGAGAAATCATCTTCAATTTCCACTTGATCAATCATATTGATTACAAGGTTTTCGATTCCTTCTAAAGATTCTATCTCACCAGTTTTCAACAAAACCATCTGGAATTTTGGACCTATTAACCCCTGAAATATTTTAGCTTCAATATCTTCTTCATTTGCTGGAGGTATAGAGGTGTCAACATCTGAAAAAACACCATAAAGATTGGATTCAGTTTTAAATTTGAACTTTTCAAATTTTACGTCCAGCACATATTTATCTTTAATTACGTTTACAACTTCCATCACAAAAATGCCGCTTAAGTTATTGGTCATTAAATGTTCTATACTATCCATTTCCTGAACAATATTTTGAACAGCGCTCTGTTCAATTCTAAAAATATCTCCCTTTTTAAGATTATATTGTAGCTTCTCTTGGGCACCTAAGGTTTGAATGCCAAAAATATGTAGAAGTAGAAGTAGGTATATAGCTGATTTCATCGGATGGTTTATGTAAAATTTGAAAGGTCGACAAAGGTATAAAAAACAAATAAAAATAATTTGATATTTACATTTGGGAAAGTAAAAAATGATTGTATATTTGCACCCGACTTTTGAGGGAGTACTCTAAAGTTTTTGAAAAAAGAAATTACAGAAGTTAAAGAATACTAAAATGAGCAAAAGAACATTTCAGCCATCAAAAAGAAAAAGAAGAAACAAACACGGTTTTAGAGAGCGTATGGCTTCTGTAAACGGAAGGAAGGTTTTAGCTGCCCGCAGAGCAAAAGGCAGAAAAAGACTATCTGTATCTTCTGAAGCCCGTCACAAAAAGTAATGTTGATAAATTATATATAAAAGGTGTTGTTTAACTAAGCAACACCTTTTTTTTATACCCTAATGCGCCGTAAATTTGCGGCACCGAAAAAAGTAAAGAAAATGCCAAAAAATCCTTCCATTAAATCTGTTCTTATAATTGGCTCTGGGCCTATTGTTATTGGTCAAGCTTGTGAGTTTGACTATTCCGGTTCACAATCCCTTCGATCTTTGCGTGAAGATGGAATAGAAACCGTTTTAATAAACAGTAACCCGGCAACCATCATGACCGACCCATCGATGGCCGATCATATTTACCTGCTTCCGCTTACCACAAAATCAATCGTACAAATCTTGAAAGAACACCCGCAAATTGATGCGGTACTTCCAACGATGGGCGGACAAACAGCACTCAATTTGTGTATTGAAGCGGACGAAAAAGGAATTTGGAAAGACTTTGGGGTAAAGTTGATAGGTGTTGATATCAACGCAATTAATATTACCGAGGACAGAGAGGAATTTAGAGAGTTAATGGAGAAAATAGGGGTGAAAATGGCACCTCAGGCAACAGCCAACTCATATCTGCAAGGAAAGGAAATAGCTCAAGAATTTGGCTTTCCTTTGGTTATTAGGGCATCTTTTACGTTAGGAGGCGCAGGCGCTTCAATAGTTTATAAAGAAGAAGATTTTGATGAATTGCTATCGCACGGATTGGAAATTTCTCCTATTCACGAAGTAATGATTGATAAGGCGATGATGGGATGGAAGGAGTATGAACTTGAATTGCTTCGCGATAAAAATGATAACGTTGTAATTATCTGTACTATTGAAAATATGGATCCGATGGGCATCCACACCGGAGATTCCATAACTGTGGCACCGGCAATGACACTCAACGACCGCACCTTCCAAAGAATGCGAGATATGGCCATCCATATGATGCGTAGTATTGGTGATTTTGCGGGAGGTTGTAATGTTCAGTTTGCCGTTAGCCCTGATGATGATGAAGAAATTATAGCCATTGAGATTAACCCTAGGGTTTCACGTTCTTCGGCATTGGCTTCAAAAGCCACTGGATATCCTATTGCAAAAATTGCTACCAAGCTTGCAATTGGTTATACATTAGACGAGCTAAAAAACCAGATTACCAAGTCAACTTCTGCATTGTTTGAACCAACGTTGGACTACGTAATTGTAAAAATTCCACGTTGGAATTTTGATAAGTTCGAAGGCTCAGATCGTACATTAGGACTTCAAATGAAATCGGTTGGTGAAGTAATGGGCATTGGTCGTTCTTTTCAGGAGGCGCTCCACAAAGCTACACAGTCGCTAGAAATTAAAAGAAATGGAATCGGCGCCGACGGAAAAAGTTATACCAATTACGAGCAAATTCTCGATAAACTCAAAAATGCAAGTTGGGACCGCGTGTTCGTAATTTATGATGCAATCCAGATTGGTATTCCGCTGAGCAGAATTCACGAAATCACAAAAATTGATATGTGGTTCCTTCGCCAGTACGAAGAACTGTTTTTATTGGAAAAGGAAATTTCAAAATATACTTTGGAAACACTTCCGAGGGAATTATTATTGGAAGCTAAGCAAAAAGGTTACGGGGATCGTCAGATTGCACATATGCTGAAATGTCTTGAGAGTCAAGTCTACAAAAAACGTGAGGAAATGAACATTCAGCGCGTTTATAAATTGGTTGACACCTGTGCTGCAGAATTTAAAGCGGAAACACCCTATTATTATTCCACCTTTGAAAACGAAATGCAGCTTGAAGACCAAAAGCCTTATTCAGAAAACGATAGTATAGTAACCGAAAAGAAAAAAATCATCGTTCTCGGTTCGGGCCCAAATAGAATAGGGCAGGGCATCGAGTTTGATTATTGCTGTGTTCACGGTGTATTGGCGGCAGCCGAATGTGGTTATGAAACTATAATGATAAACTGCAATCCCGAAACGGTTTCCACAGACTTTGACGTTGCAGATAAACTGTATTTTGAACCAGTTTTCTGGGAACATATCTACGACATTATTCGTCACGAAAAACCCGAAGGCGTAATTGTTCAGTTGGGTGGTCAAACGGCTTTAAAACTTGCCGAAAAGCTTGACCGTTATGGAATCAATATTATCGGAACAACTTATAAATCTTTGGATTTGGCCGAAGACCGAGGAAGTTTCTCAACACTTTTAAAAGAAAACAACATTCCTTACCCAGAATTTGGAACGGCAGAAACTACTGAAGAAGCCCTTGCACTTGCAGACCAGCTTGATTTTCCGTTATTGATTCGTCCTTCCTATGTTTTGGGTGGACAAGGGATGAAAATTGTAATCAACAAAAAGGAATTGGAAGAACACGTGGTGGATTTACTACGTAAAATTCCGAATAACAAGTTATTGCTTGACCATTATTTGGATGGTGCCATTGAAGCCGAGGCAGATGCAATTTGCGATGGTGAAAATGTATATATTATTGGAATAATGGAGCATATTGAGCCTTGCGGAATCCATTCCGGAGACTCAAACGCAACTTTGCCACCTTTTAACATTGGTGAATTTGTTATGCAGCAAATAAAAGATCACACCCATAAGATTGCGAAAGCATTAAATACTGTTGGGTTGATAAATATCCAGTTTGCAATAAAAGATGATAAAGTGTACATTATTGAAGCCAATCCACGCGCCTCGCGTACGGTTCCTTTTATTGCGAAAGCTTATGGAGAGCCTTATGTAAATTATGCCACAAAGGTAATGCTGGGACATAACAAAGTAACCGATTTTGATTTTAATCCGAAACTGGAAGGTTTTGCTATAAAGCAACCGGTTTTTAGTTTCAACAAATTCCCGAATGTAAATAAACAATTGGGGCCCGAGATGAAGAGTACGGGCGAGAGCATACTTTTTATCGATAGTTTAAAGGATGATGCCTTTTATGATCTCTATGCAAGGAGAAAAATGTATCTGAGTAAATAATCAGATTTGTGTTTTTTTTTGTAAATTAGATAACTAACCTTTTGAGATATTCATTTATGAAAAAAATTACTTTGTTCTTATTTTTTATTGCAACGAATATTCTGATGGGTCAGAATGTTGTTGAAATTGCTTGGGGACAAGGTATCAATGAATCTGTGGCAAGCCCTACAATAGAGGTTGGAGATACTGTTCTGTGGATTTGGAATGATGGTTCACAAAAAAGTGTAACGGCTCTTCCCAATGGCACCGAAACCTTTAGCAGTGGCACACTTGATGGTTTAAATACTGAATTTTCACACACTTTTCAAAAACGAGGAGTAACGGAATATCAAAATGAATCAAATCCTTTGATGCGCGGAAAAGTTACCGTGGTTGGAAAACTTTCCGTAGAGGATAAATTCGTGAAAAACTTAAATTTTTATCCCAATCCCGTAAGAAATGAATTGATCATTTCTTCTATATTCAAAGTAGATAGTTATCAAATTTATAATGTACTTGGTACACTTGTTTCAGAAGGAAAGGGGTCGGGCATTTTGACTCAGGTAGATATGAGCCGACTGAACAGCGGTTTGTATTTTGTAAAAGTAACTTCAAATAACCTGCAGACTACGCTGAAAATTGCTAAAAAGTAATTTTTAAAATCTATTGACGATTAAAGTGTGGTGATTGTTCCTTTACCACATCATTAATGAAATATTTTGTGTCGCCCCAAAAGAAGAAGGTAGTAAAGCGTTCTACATAGCTTACTTTTACATAGCTGCCTTGATACTCCTTTAATTTATCTATTACATCCTTCTCCTGATCTAAAACTGAAAAGGAAAAAATCTGTGCGCCGCTAATACCTTGACTGATTTCTCCTTCCCAGGTTTTTACAACTACGCCTTTATGGCTAAATTTAATAAGTTCTCCCGCTCTGGTCCCTTCACTATAGGGTACAAAATACACAAAAGCGAAGTAAAGCAAATAAAGCGCCAATAGGCTTCCCAGGATAATGATGAGTATTTTTTTCATAATTTCTTAATTTGAATCTTGTTCATCGTCGTTATTAACATTTGCCTTTTTTAACCACGAAGCCTTCATTTTATCCTTTGGTGAAATGCCCAATTCCTCAAGTTTGTTGATGTCCTTGATTAAATTTTGGTTACCTGTTAATTTTTTCATCGCTCCATCGTATGCGCTCTTTGTGGAAGCTATTCTATTTCCAACCGTTTCCAAATCGTCCAATAGAATTTTGAATTTGTGGTAAAGGCTACTTGCATGGTTGGCAATTTCCAACGCATTTTGTTGTTGCTTTTCGTTGCTCCACAGCGCGTCTATGGTCCGCAATGTTGAAAGAAGTGTGGTTGGACTCACCAACAATATATTTTTCTGAAAAGCAGTGTAAAAAAAAGAATTATCAAAATTTTGGGCCAAATATAGGGCTGGCTCAATGGGAATAAACATCAAAACGAAATCGGGAGATTGGATTCCGTGTAAATCCTCATATTTTTTTGAGCTTAATTGGGTAATATGATTTTTTAAGGATTGAACGTGGTCCTTTAAAAATCTTTCCTTTAAACCTTCGTTTTCTTGGTTTACGTATTTTTCATAAGCTGTCAAAGATACTTTTGAATCTATTATCATTCTTTTGTCATTGGGCAAATGGATAACAACATCAGGCAGCACTTTGTTCCCATCGACATCGGTATAGGATTTTTGGACAAAATACTCCCGATCTTTGACCAAATTCGATTTTTCCAATACGCGTTCCAAAATAAGTTCGCCCCAGTTTCCTTGGGTCTTGCTTTCTCCTTTCAGTGCCTTTGTAAGATTGTTTGCCTCTTCACTTATTTTCACATTCTGTTCGTTTAGGAATTGAAGCTGTTTCCCGAGTTCTGCGTGTCCTTTGATGAAATCTTCGTTGCTTTTCCCAACTTTTTCCTCAAATTCCTTGATTTTTTGATTCAAGGGTTTTAGTATTCCTTCAATATTTTCCTTGTTCAATTCCGTGAATTTGTGGGTTTTATCCAACAAGATTTTATTAGCAAGATTTTCAAACTTGTCATTGAAATCTTTTTCGAAATTTTTGAAGCGTTCCTTTTCCTTTTCAAGTTCGGAATACAAGGCTTCATATTCCGCGCTTTGGCGTGAGAGCTGCATGTTTGCCTGTTCTTTCTCTTTTTGTAAAGATTCCTTTTCCGAGACTAAAAGCCCCAAACGTTCGTTAAGTTTACCTTCTTGCAGTTGTGCGTTCTCAAGGCGTTCTTCAAGTTTACTTGTTTCGGTTTTACTTTTTAAACGAGCAAAGTAATGACCTAAAAATGCACCGATTAACAAGCAAATAGCAGCAAGTAAGAGAAATAGAAAAGTTTCGTTCATTGCAATAAATTTTAAAGTAAAGATACTTATTTCCTAATGGTAAAACGTCCGGTTTTTCCATCAAAATCTATGGTTTCTTTCGGAAAAAGTGAATCAAATCTTCCAGCTTCAATCAGTTTGCAGGGGTCGTCAAAATATGTTTCTCCTTTTGCCATCACGAGCATTTTGTCAGTAAGCTGAATGGCCAAATCTATTTCGTGGGTTGAAAAAAGAATTGTTTTTTTTGTTTCCGAGGCTAACTTCTTCAATAGTTTCAGGATATAGGCACGGTGATAAATATCCAAATGTGTTGTGGGTTCATCCAATATAATTAGTGGGGTGTCCTGCGCCAATGCTCTCGCTATCGCCACTCGTTGCATTTGTCCGTCGCTCAGTTCAAAACATTTTCTATTGGCCAAGGCTTCAGTTTCTGTTGCTTCCAGTGCAGATTGAATTGTTTTTTTATCTTCTTCGGAAAGCGAGCCAACCCAGTTTGTGTAGGGTTGTCTTCCCAAGGAAACCATTTCAATAACCGAGAGGTTTTTTGAGGTGGGTGCTTCGGTCAAAACAACGCTTAATTGTGTCGCCAATTGGAATGAGGAATATTCTTTTAAATTTTTTTCATTTAAAAATACCTCGCCATTTAAAGAATTTTGCATTCCAGTCAAGGTTCGTAAAAGGGTAGATTTTCCAATACCGTTCGCTCCAACCAAACCAACCAATTCTCCTTTTTCAATTGAAAAATTGACTGTATCGGCAATTATCAGATTTCCTGCTTTTTTCACATAACCCACGGTAAGGTTTCGTGATTCCAAAATGATATTTTTTTTCTTTGAATCCATTTAGAAGAAAAGTTTTCGTTTTCGTACTAAAAGCCAAATAACCATGGGAGCGCCAACCAATGAGGTGATGGCGTTTATGGGTAATGTAAATTCACTGAACGGCAATTGAGCCAGGGTATCGCAGACCAGCATAAGCAATGCGCCACAAAGCAGAACGGCAGGCATTAAGACTAAATGGTTCGAAGATTTATAAAACTGGCGCACTAAGTGTGGCACCGCAAGCCCAACAAAGGCAATGGGTCCCACAAAGGCCGTAATGCTTCCAGCTAGAATGCTCGTAGCCAGTATTATTATAAATGTGGTTTTTTTGATGTGAAGCCCCATGCTTTTCGCATAATTTTCACCTAAAAGTAATGCGTTTAATGATTTGCTGCTAAAAATACTTAAAAGCAAACCTGCCAAAAAACAAATTACTAAAATAAAGACGCCTTGCCACGATTGGTTACCCAAACTTCCGAAGGACCAAAAAATGTATTGTTGAAGTTGTTCCGCATTACTGAAATATGACAAAACCGAAACTACGGCTGTTGTCACACTGCCAAACATCAACCCGATGATCAAAATGGCCATCGTGTCTTTTATTCTGAAAGTTACGGCTAGTACGGCAAGTAGTACCAAAAAACTCCCTAATGCGGAGGCGATTACCAAGCTCCACTGGCTTAATAATAGTGTTCCAAAAAATCCTCCAAATGCACTTGCACCCAAAATTAAAATGGCAACGCCTAAACTTGCGCCACTGCTAAGCCCTAAAACAAAAGGACCTGCCAAAGGATTTCTGAATAAGGTTTGCATCAACAATCCAGAAATTGCCAATCCGCCACCGGCGAGCATTGCCGTAATTGCTTTTGGTAAACGGTAATCCATTAAAATATAACGCCAAGTTTCTTTTGAAGCACCATTTCCTATAAAAACCGAAAATATTTCATCTAAAGGAATGGAGACTGAGCCCATACTTAAATTCACCAAAAAAACTGCAATGAGCACTAAAAACAGAACCAAAAAGTGAAACCGGTATGTTTGAGAAGTTTGCATTATTGAAGTTGATCAAAAAAGAAAATATTGTAGTCGGGCAGTAATTGAGGATGGAAAATTTTAATAAGATCTTTGAGGACTAAATCTGGTCGGTTAGGCGCCAATTCATAATAAACAACTCCACCCGTTTCCCCTTTTTTCAGGCTGTATGAATACACTTTCCCAGATTTGTAGGCATTAAATTGTGAATAGGCCTGACTTGCGTTTTTCATTTCCTCCAAACTTGTGAATTGTCCTGGGCCAATCCAAATATCGGCCTTATGACCTTTTTCAATAACAGATTCCAAATTTAGGGATAAACTTCCAGTACCCTCAGAATGTTTCCAAAGATAATCGCCATTTGCATCGGCAATAAACTGCGCTCCCCAACTATCGCCCTGCGGCATATACCAAACGTCTTTATACATTGCACCACTGATCACAGTTGGGGTTTCTTTGGCGTCGGAAGCTATTTTTTTAGCAGATAGATACTCGGTCTCTATATTTTTAAAAATACTGTCGGCTTCTTTTTCTTTATTGAAAAAGGCTCCGAAAAACTTAATCCACTCGGCTTTTCCCAAAGGTGACGTTTCGGTCCAATCTGAATTGTAGAGCACTGGAATCCCCATTTGTTGAAGGGTTGAGTATGCAGAATTATTTCCGTCCACGGCAAAACCAATAACCGCATCTGGACTCAGATCTATCAAAATCTCTGTATTCAAGTCTTCGTTTTTGCCGATCTCAGAAATTTTTCCTTCGGAAATTTTCTTTCGTGTTTTTTCTGAGGAAATATAATCCAGATTTGGAAAACCGATTAGAGCTTCCAATTCATTCAGCATTTCCAATGAAGGAATGTGGGTAGTGGAGGTGACCACAATTTGTCTCACGGGAACTTCAACCACAGCGTCATAATTTTCAGGATTTTTTATAGGAGTGTTTTTTTTTACTAAAGCATATTTAAACGTTTTGTCAGTTCCCGGCCAGGGCTTTTTTAAAGTGATAACCTTAAAATTTCCCAGCTTCTCAATTTCAAAACCCTCCGCATAGGTAACTGATACCATTTTTTGGGGTTGATTTTCAGTTTTTATTGGTTCGGAAGTATCGCCATTGTTTTTACAGGCAGTAAAAAAAATAAGGATGTTTATGAGGAAAACAATTTTTTGCATCCCCAAAAATAATGGTTTTGTTTGGGCGAACTAATATTTAAAACCTATTTTTGCCATGAATTTTGGTGAGCAGTTTTCCGTATCGTAAAACGCTCTTAAAAGGGAATTCGGTTAAAATCCGAAGCTGTTCCCGCAACTGTAAGTCGTCCCGAAGTATTTTCGGGCGTGCATGCTTCAAAAACCACTGTTCGCATATGGCGGATGGGAAGGTTGCACAAAAAGACAAGCCAGGAGACCTGCCTTATTCATAACATAAAACGTCAAACTTTCGGGATAAAGGTTGAATTATGAAGCAAATAGGTTTCCATATTATTTATATTATTTTTCTGGCCTCGGTTTCAGCGAATGCACAATTGGACAGTATCCAGCGGTTGCCCGAAGTAATGCTGACCGATTCAAAATTCATACACTTTTCAAAAGGATTTAAACTTGAAAAACTCGAAGATTCCATTGTGGAAAGAAATGCTGGCTCGCTAACGGAAACGCTCCGGTACAATTCAACAATTTATTTTAAGGAGAACGGATTTGGGATGGTATCTTCGCCTTCCTTTCGGGGTACAAATGCGGCCCAGACTGCCGTAGTTTGGAACGGAATCAATATAAACTCGGTATTTACCGGCCAAACCGATTTCAATGTAATTTCTCCTTTAAATTATGACGAAATTTCAATAAGAAGTGGCGGCGGTGGTGTACAATATGGTAGTGGCGCCGTGGGCGGGAGTATTCATCTGAATAATTCCTTTTCTTTTGAAAAAATGGATATTACGAAATTTGGGCTGCGCTATGGTAGTTTTGCCACGTTGGGAGGTAATGCCAATACAACACAAACTTGGGGCAATCATTATTTAAATGTCGGTGTGGATTTTATCAGTTCAGAAAATGACTATGATTATGTGGGAAGGAATCAAAAAAATAATCACGGAGAATTTTTACGTTTTTCGGCAAAAATAAATGAAGCGCGTAAGCTGGAAAATGGTGTGGCAACCTGGAATTCGGAATATACGTATAACGACCGGAATTTTTCGGGAAGCTTAAATACTGTTGGCAAAGATGCCTATAAAGATATTGCTACGAGAAATCTTTGGCAAGTGCAACAAAAACTGGGTGCTTTTCAAACCAAGTTGGCAGCGGCACATCTTTTTGAGCAGTACCGTTATTTTCCGGATAGTTACAAACCGTTTTATGACGAAGGAAAAGCCAATACATTTATCAGCTTCCTTCAAGCAGAGATTTTTCTTCTTAAAAAGTTACGCTTAAACGGAAAATTAGAGTACAATTATGTAACTGCCGAAGGTAGCAATGTGGGGAAAAATGACCGAAGAACAATGGCTGCAGTGCTTTTGTTGAATCATAAAGTTTCAAAAAAATTCACTTATGGATTTAACATCCGAAAAGAATTTTTGAATGATTTTGAAAATCCTTGGCTTTTTTCGGCCGATGCAAAATGGATAGTTTCAAAACAATACGCCTTTCGTGTGAACGGCTCAAAAAACTATCGAGTTCCTACGTTCAATGATTTATATTGGTACGCCGGTGGCAATGTTGAATTGCAGCCAGAAACTTCGTATCAAACGGAATTGGGGCAGGAATTTTCTTTCGGAAATCTTAAGGCCGATATAGCGGTTTATTATATTTCTTCAGAAAATTTAATAAAATGGATTCCCGGAAATGGCGGAATTTGGGAACCGATGAATATCCAAAAAGCCAGAAATTATGGTCTTGAGGTAGCCGTTGGTTATTTCATAAAATTAAAAAACCAACAAACATTGGATTTTAATGCAAACTTTTCCTATACGAAGGCAGAAGATTTGGAAAAGAAAAAACAGCTTATCTACGTTCCCATCCATAAGGCCAGCGGAACTTTGCAATACAATCTTAGAAAATTTGCTATTTACGCCCAGGGTTTGTTTAATGGTAAAGCCTATACCACCACCGACAATAGTGATAGTGTTGCTGGTTATACGATTTTCAACTTTGGTGCTGAATATCACTTACCTTTTGATCCAAACATTACTTTTGGGGGAAGGCTTAAAAATGCTTTTAATACCTATTATGAAAATGTAGCGTTTAGGCCCATGCCCTCAAGAAATATTGAAATATTTTTAAACTTTAAATTATAATTAAAATGAAAATGATGAATAAAGTACTTTTTGCAGCAATTACAGCTCTATTTTTTATGTCGTGTAGCAATGACGATGATACTCCACCAGAATATGTGCCCGCAGCTTTTGAAAAGGGAATTTTAGTGACCAACGAAGGCCCCTTTGGAAATGGTAGTGGAAACATTACGTTTATCTCTGAAGATTTCAGTACAGTTACCCAAAATATTTATAGAACTGTAAACGGCACCGAACTGGGCAATATCGTACAGTCTATGGGGTTTCAAGATGACAATGCCTATATAGTTGTAAACAATTCAAACAAAATCATGATTGCCAACAGGTATTCCTTTGAAGCCGTTGATTCTATTAAATCAGGAGTTAATAATCCACGCTACTTTATGGGGGCCGATGGAAGTAAAGGATACGTAACAAACTGGGGTGATCCCAACGATACCGCTGATGATTTTGTGGCAGTGTTAGATTTGCGTAACAATACAGTTTCATCAACTATTCCTGTTTCTTTTGGACCGGAAAGAATGGTTTCGTACAATAATAAAATCTATGTAGCCCACCAAGGTGGCTTTGGGCAGAATAACTTAATCTCCGTAATTTCAGGAAATACGCTTGAAAGTACAATTACGGTTGGCGATGCTCCAAACTCAATGGTAATTGCGGGCAATTCCCTATTTGTATTGTGTGGAGGTAATCCTAATTATACTGGAAATGAAACTGCGGGCTCCCTTGTGGAAATAAATCTTTCAAATAATGAAATTTTAAACACCTACACCTTCGGTACCGTTGAACACCCATCGAGCTTAACAATGGATGGAAGCAATCTTTTCTACTCTTTGGATGGAAAGGTTTACAGTTTAAACGTGGCTTCTATATCATTACCCGGTAATGATATTGTAGATGGCTTTTTCTATGCTTTGGAGGCAAAGGATGGAATGTTGTACGCTACAGATGCAGACGATTTTGCGAGTAGAGGTTCACTACTTATATATGATCTTTCAACAAACCAACAAGTCCAAAATTTCCAAACGGGGATAGTGCCCGGAGGCATTTATTTCAACGAATAATCTAACTTCAAAACATAAAAAACTCCGTTGAATCTTCAAAATTCAACGGAGTTTCTTTTTTTTAAAATCATTAATGTTAGTTACCAATCATTTTTCCGTAAATAGGAGAATCAGCATTACTGTCTGAAAATTCTTTTAAATACTGAACTCCTTTATTGGATGGCATAGGTCTGCCTGCAATTTCAAAAAGCGCAGCGGCAAGCAAGGGTTCATTTTCATCACCCAATTGTCCCAGGTTGAAATAATTTTCCTGTAATGGAATCTGCGGAAACAAACCTTCTGTAAAATCTGTGTTTCCAGCAGCATTAGCTGTTTTAAACACCAAAGGAAGCATGGCATAAGTATGGTTCGGATTTGCCTCACTTCTGCTAAACTGTGGTGCGGGAGCATCGTATAACAAAAACGAAGCTTGAAATTTTCCTGTGGTTGTATCACCTACTTGAACAGCATCTATATAGGGTTTTAGTCCGTTCAAAACCAATTCGCTGGCCGAAGCACTTCTTCTGGTGGTAATAATATAAACTTGTGAAAGATTTAAGCTGCTGATGGAACTTCCATTACTGATTGTATTGTCAAAAACACCATTTTCCGCATATTCAGGTTGTCTGTCTGCATTCCAAAATTCCTTATAAAAAACTTGACCGTTAAATTGTCCCGTAATCATACTAGCAAGATCGGTTGCCGTTTCTACAGAACCACCGCCATTGTATCTAAGATCGAGAACCAAGCTGCTCACTCCATCAGCTTTAAACTGAGCAAAGGCATTGTTAAGTTCGGTATCATAATCTTTTATGAAACCGTTATACATTAAATAGCCTATTTTGTTTCCGTTGACGGTTAGTGTTTCAGCTTTATATACAGGATTTTCATTGTACTGGGTTTTGTTTAAAAGCGCAGTTTCTCCCGTAAGGGTAAAATCAGTCCCATCATAAGTAGCGAGCCCAATGGTATAACTGTTTGGCGCAAGCAAATCGTTGTAATTGTTTTCATTCAACTGTTGACCGTCTATTGTTGTAAAAATATCACCCCGTACCAAACCTTGTGATTGGGCATCGGTATTGGGAAGCACGTAGCGCACGTAGCCAAAAACATTTCCGCTATTGTCTGGATAATAAACCAAGCCAAACTCCATACCGTTGCTTAGGGTTATACCACTAAGTGCATTCTCAATAAGTGTATAGTCGCTATAAAGATTGCTGAAACGATCTTGGGATGACAACAAATAGTCAAACAGAGTTTCTGGAGTTTGATAATTATTTAAAAAGTTATTTAGCTCATCCTGGTTGGCAAAAGCATCGTTGGCCAGTTCTGGACTGTCCGCTTTATATAGATAGAAATAATTAAGACCGCGGTAAATAAAATTCTGAATGTCTATGGTAGATGCAGGCTGAAGGTTGTCATCAGCATCTTCAAAACACGAAACAAAAAGTACCGAAACGATTAAAAGGGAAATGAAAATTCTTTTCTTCATAAATGGGTTTATTAAGGTATTCTTTTTAAACAGGTAAATTAGGGATTATATTGTAACGGTAAAAATATGCTTTTTTAGTCGAAATTATTTAGGGACTTTATACAGTCTAAAATTTTGTCGAAAATTCACGGATAAAATTTCAATGTAACAAAAACAGAACCTATTCGTCATTTAAATAGACGGCACCATAACCAACAACCAACCAAAATGGAAAAGACCGAGTTTATTACTTTAATAATGCCTTTTAAGGATAAGCTATACCGTTTGGCGAAACGAATTTTGGTCTCAAAGGATGAAGCTGAGGATGCAGTACAGGAAGTGTTTTTGAAATTGTGGAAAGGAAAGCAAAATATTGAGAATTATAAAAACCCCGAAGCATTTGCAATTACAATGACTAAGAATTATTGCTTGGACCGTTTAAAATCAAAACAGGCATCAAATTTGAAAATTGTACATAACAACTTTCAAACCTCAGAAAATATTGAAAAGAAAATTGAAGCGAATGACGGTGTTGAAATTGTTTTTAAAATAATGGAAACCTTGCCAGAGCAACAACGAATCGTTCTCCAACTACGCGATGTAGAAGAATTTGAGTTTTCAGAAATAGCGCAGATGCTTGATAGTAACGAAACCGCAATACGAGTGGCACTTTCCCGAGCCCGCAAAACAGTTAGGGACGCAATGATAAAAAATTATAATTATGGAGTCAGTTAAGATAAAAAAATTGCTTGAGGCCTATTTTGAAGGCACAACCACCCTTGCAGAAGAAAAATTGTTACAGGACTATTTTAACAATGAAAGGGTAGCTGATGATTTAATTCAGTACCAGCCAATTTTTGCAGGTCTAAAAGTAGCAAAAGCAGAACGCTCCACCAGAACGTTTGCCTTGCCTGAATCAAAACCACAAAGTAATAAAGTCTGGTGGTATTCCATAGCCGCAATGCTTGTTGTAGCGTTTGGGGTGGGTAGTTTTTATCTCTCACAACCCAATTACTCTCAAGAGGAAAAAGAAGCTCTGGCGGCGTTTGAAAAAAGCAAACAAGCAATGATGCTGCTCTCTGAAAACCTAAATAAAGGAGCGGAACAGCTTACCGTTGTGGGCCAATTTGGAAAAACAAAAAATAGAATTTTTGAATAATAACCTTTATAAACAAACAATAACTTAATAACATTCATAAACGATGAAAAAAATAGCAATAGTAATAGCACTGGCAATAGCGCCTATGGTTTCTTGGGCTCAGAACGCTTTTGATTCCTTTGAAAACGAAAAAGATGTAACCTCTGTAGTGGTTACCAAAAATATGTTCAAACTTTTGAGCAAAATGGATCTTAATTCCACCGATCCGGAAGCGCAGGCATATCTGAAAATGGTAAACGATCTAGACAACATTAAAATTTTTACCACCGGTAATCCAGCCGTTTCACAAAAAATGGATGCCGCTGTGGCAAAATATGTTTCTACCTCTAAAAATTTAGGGGAATTGATGCGCGTAAAAGAAGATGGCAGAAATATAAAATTCTACAGCAAAGAAGGCAAAAATGAAAACTTTGTAAGTGAACTGTTGATGCATATGGATGGAATTGTGGACGGAAAACCCACAACCGTTATTATGAGCATCACCGGAAATATAGATTTAAAGCAAATCTCAAAATTGACTGAAGATCTAAAAGTTCCCGGTAGCGAAGAACTTAAGAATATTGACACCAAGAAAAAACAATAACTATGGCATCATTACTGAAATATTTTATGGCTTTAATATTGGGTGCACTAGCATTGGTCTCTTGTAGTGACAAGTCTTTGCAAAAGTATCTGGTTGAAAAGCAAGACGATGACAAATTTGTAAAAATGGACATAGCAGCAAGTTTGCTTCAGGGAAACACCAGCAATTTTACACAAGAAGAGAAAGACATTCTTAATACTATTAAAAAAGTGAATGTTGTTGCTTATCCTATTGTTGAAGGTGATACAGCCAATTATGAGATGGAACGCCAAAAGTTAAAAAACATATTAGACCAAGAGCAATACAAAGAGCTTACCCGCATTAAAAGCAATGACTGGAATGCAACTCTAAAGTATACAGGTGAAGAAGATGCTATTGATGAGGTGATTGTTTTTGCGAGTGATGATAATCGTGGTTTTGCGGTTTTCAGATTGTTGGGTGAAAATATGCGCCCGGACCAAATGTTGAAACTTATGAAATCTGCTGAACGAGGCGATCTGGACGTCTCTAAACTCGAAGGTTTTGAAAAAATATTTAAAGATTAAATTAGTTGATTAATAGTCGAAAAAGGCTTCTTCCTTCTCTTTGGTTGAAGCCTTTTTTATAGGTCTATTTTTTAAATGCCGGTGTAGTTTCCGGGCGTTATGTTTCTCATTTCCTGTTTAACGCTTTCAGGCACTTCCAGCGTTTCTATGAAATTTGCAATTGAAGTTTGGTTAATCCTTTCGTTGGTGCGCGTTAATCCTTTTAAAGCTTCATAAGGGTTTGGATAGCCTTCTCTTCTTAAAATGGTTTGGATTGCTTCGGCTACTACAGCCCAGTTATTCTCAAGGTCCTCTGCAAACTTCGATTCGTTCAACAATAATTTGTTCAAGCCTTTTAAGGTGGATTGAAAAGCAATAAGTGTATGCCCAATGGGAACACCAATATTTCTTAAAACGGTACTATCAGTAAGATCACGTTGTAATCTACTTATAGGAAGTTTTGCGGAAAGGTGTTCAAAAAGCGCATTTGCAATTCCCAAATTACCTTCACTGTTTTCAAAGTCTATAGGGTTTACCTTGTGGGGCATGGCGCTGGAACCAACTTCCCCTTTTTTAATTTTTTGTTTGAAATAATCCATGGAAACGTAGGTCCAAATATCCCTGTCCAAATCAATTAAAATATTGTTTATTCTTTTCAAACAATCAAAAAGAGCAGCCATATGATCGTAATGCTCAATCTGTGTGGTAGGGAAGGAGTGGTGCAACCCTAACTTATTTTGTACGAACTTTTTTCCAAACGCTCTCCAATCAATATCTGGATAAGCTACTTTGTGTGCGTTAAAGTTACCTGTTGCACCGCCAAATTTTGCAGCACTTTTTATATCGTTCATTAAATCAAACTGTTCCTCAATTCGCACTACAAAAACTTCTATTTCCTTTCCCAAACGGGTTGGAGAAGCAGGTTGTCCATGCGTCCGCGCAAGCATGGAAACTTCGGCCCAATCTTCAGAAAGTGCTTTCAGTTTATTTTTCACTTCCATCAAGAGCGGTACGTAAACGTTGTTGATGGCATCTTTCAGCGAAAGTGGAATTGCAGTATTGTTGATGTCTTGTGAGGTCAGTCCAAAGTGGATGAATTCTTTGTATTTCTGAAGATTTAAAGCGTCAAATTTTTCTTTTATAAAATATTCAACAGCTTTTACATCGTGATTGGTCACTTTTTCGGTTTCCTTGATTTTTATGGCATCCTGCACAGTAAATTCAAGGTACAAGTCTCTTAATTTTGAAAAGTTTTTTTGTTGAAAATCATTTAATTGGGGAAGTTCCAGTTCCACCAAGGCAATAAAATATTCAATTTCCACTTGCACGCGATAACGGATGAGCGCTTCTTCAGAAAAATAAGGAATAAGGCTGGATGTTTTTGATGCGTATCTGCCGTCTATTGGCGAAATGGCTTGTAATGCGTTGGTGTACATGGTTCAAAATTTAAAAGCGCAAAGATACGAAACACCAACGAGTTATAAAGAAAGGGTCTGGGTATAAAATTTTCCATTTCATTTTGATCTTCAGACTTAACGAAATGTCAACAAAATGCTTTTTTAAGATAATGGTTAGTTAAAAAAATAAATCGTTTTGCAATTTTATGATTTTGTTGGCTTTCAAAAGTTTGATATGAAGTTAACTTTAATTGTGAAAAGAAAAATGATTTATTAATTTAATCAAATTGCTATGAGTACACAAAATCAGAATCAGCAATGGAATCCTCAAAATGAACAACAAAATCAACAGAGGAATCCTCAAAACAGACCACAAAACCAGCGTCATCCAGAAGAAGAGGAAGAATAATGGTTGTTTTGAAATTGAGTATCCGTTTTAAGGATACGGCGAAACCCCTTAATCAACACAATGAGAAAGGGGTTTCTATTGTGGGGATAAAAAGGAAAGAGTGGATTGGTAAATATATTGAAAAATAATCGTTTTGTGGTAGTCTACAGACGATATATGTTAATTTAAAAGAATATTAATTAATAATTAAGCAAGATTGCAACAAATATTTTACATCATGAGCAATAAAGGAAATCCAAAACATAGTGTAGGTAAAGGTGCCCAAAGTGAACATCATAACGAGCCAGATGAAAAAAGCTACGTTAAAGATAATACCGAGTCCGACAATACTGAAAATGAAAAGGATGGCAATGATTATTTAGAACAGAAGTGGAAAAAGATAGCTTCAGACTTTAATAAAAACTACAATTTAGATATAAACGTCTCTGAATTTAAAGATGAAACCTTTTCAGAAACTTTAAAAAAGCTTGAAAATAAAACCGGAAAATCTAGAGCCCAACTGGAAAAAGAAATAAAAAACTGGAAATAGCAGTTGTACCTACATAACGCAACTGTAAAACCCTTCCAACGTCGCTGCACGGAAGGGTTTTCTTTTTTTAATAAAAATAATAATTTAAAAAAAGATTTTGGGTTAATGATTTGTCTTTTTGAGTTAAAAAAATATGGCTAACTCAGCTATTTTAGCAACAGTAAAGAATTGCTATGAAGAAGAGGAAACTCCAGTCGGAATTTATTTTGACTGGGGTTTTTTATTTATCCTGGTGCTTTTTGCGAAATTCGGAAGGTGATATACTATACTTTTCCTTAAATATTTTCGAAAAGTAGCTTTTACTGCTTAACCCAATTGCATTTACAATTTCAGAAATACTAAGATCTGTTTTGGTCAAAAGATTGTAAGCTGCATCAAGCCTTGTTTTCTGTACATAATTATTTACAGTAGTGCCATATAGTTTTTTGAAACCTTCTTGCAGCTTGTTTATATTCAGTCCCGCTTCACGTGCTAAGTTCTCCACTGTGGGTACATCTGAAATATTGCTTTCTATAAGACTGGAAATATGGTTTATTTGTTTCAATTCAGTAGAGCGGATTAGCGTACGGTTTCCTTCGTCTTTTTTATCATCTTGATATTGAAGGATCTGATGCGTTAAAATTTGATAGGCCATGCCTTCCAAAAACAGTTTGCGAGTAAAATTTTCATCAGTAAAATCAACCATTTGTGTCAAGATATCGGCAATGTTAAGACTGTAATTTCCACTGTGATAAAATGCTCCGTTGGCTTTAATATCCTTAAATAATTGCTCTAGTTCGTCATCAAGACTTTTTATGTCGCATTCCATTTTGGCCTGAAATTTTTCACGTTCTATTTCTAAGCTGTTCACTGTTATGCGTTGGTTGGCTTCAAACAGTAATACATGGCCATTGTGCTTACTGCTGGCTACAATGGCGTTTTGGTATTGCTTAATCTCATGCAAGTCTTCTTCATTCTCAAAACGGTGCTGTAAGGTGCCGCTTACTGTATAAAGAAATTTTAACGGATGTATGTGGTTTACTACAAAATGTATTTCCAAATCTTCCTTGAAAAGACAATTGTATTGGATAAGGCCTAGCCCGCCTTCAAAATTAATCCCGCGAATAGTACCCTCGCCAACAGATTCGGGCAACTGCAATAAATATTCGCCGCAATTTTCGGAATAGGAAATGTTGAAAACTTCTGCTATATCCCTTATAACATCCTTTAGGGGAAGTGAGTTAACTTGAATGGAATTCATGTGGAGGTTTTTTGTTAAGCCAAAATACTACTTACAATTGAAATGCAATGTTCTATATCCGTACATTGTTTAACTTAAATGCAATTATAACATATAATATGTTGTTTAACAAAGGGTTATAAAAAATATTTTTTAATAAAAAAACCGCTATAGTAAGTGAGCGGCCTTTTTTAAAAAATTATTCTAAAACTATTCATAATATCTTTTGCGTTTTTTTCGCTTCTGCATGAATACGGAAATAAGCAAACAAGCTCCCAAAACATAGAATGCGGTTTTGGCGGGTTCAATTGGGCCAAATCCCAATCCTAAAAAACCAAGGACGGCGGCCACCACGGTTAAAAATAAAAAAAGGATGGTCCAAAGCATGACGAGGAGTTTAGAGATTTATAAATTATTAACTGTCAGTGTTATAAAGATATTCAATGGTTGATTTTTCAACTAATTTATTTCCACTTTTTTTTAACTCATTTAAATAATTACAGCCATATTAGTTTAAATGTGTTTTCAATTTATTGCTAAAACTCCTTTTTGAAAATTTTGGATATAAAAGAATGAATTATCATTTAAAGGGCCCCCTCCATAATCTCTTGTACCACCTCTGGGTTCAACAAGGTAGAAATATCGCCTAGATTGGCAGTGTCCTTCTCTGCAATCTTTCTGAGTATTCGTCGCATGATTTTGCCACTTCGGGTTTTGGGCAAACCTGTAGTAAACTGTATTTTATCAAGTTTTGCAATCGGACCAATATGTTCGGTAATAATCTGGTTTATTTCTTTGCGTAAATTTTCGTGCAGACGGCTTTCACCGATTTCTTTTAAAATAATAAATCCATACAGCGCATTACCTTTCACGTCGTGTGGGAAGCCTACAATTGCACTTTCCGCCACGGCTGGATGTTCGTTTACTGCGTCTTCAATAGGCGCAGTGCCCAGATTATGGCCAGAAACAATTATAACATCATCCACACGGCCTGTGATACGATAATAGCCTGTACTGTCGCGCAATGCTCCGTCACCGGTGAAATATTTGTTTTCAAAAGCCGAAAAATATGTTTCACGATACCGTTCGTGATTGCCCCAAATGGTTCGGGCCATTCCAGGCCAAGGATATTTTAAACACAAACGCCCACTAACGAGGTTGCCTTTTAGTTCATCACCATTCTCATCCATCAGCGCGGGTTGTATGCCGGGCAGTGGTAGTGTGGCATAAGTGGGAATAGTGGGTGTAGAATAAGGAATTGGCGAAATCATTATCCCGCCAGTCTCGGTTTGCCACCAAGTATCTACAATGGGGCATTTTCGTTTCCCGATGTTTTCATCATACCAATGCCAAGCTTCCTCGTTTATGGGTTCACCCACACTGCCTAAGATTTTTAAGGAAGAAAGATCATAGTTTTCAGAAAAATCCAACCGTTCCTTTGCTAACGCCCTAATTGCTGTGGGAGCAGTATAAAACTGACTAACCTTATGTTTTTCCACAACCTGCCAAAACCTGCCAAAATCAGGGTAGGAGGGAACACCCTCAAACATTAGGGTCGTGGCGCCATTTGCCAACGGTCCGTAAACTATATAACTGTGGCCCGTAATCCAGCCAATGTCTGCTGTACACCAATACACATCATCTTCCCTATATTGAAATACGTTTTTAAAAGTATATGCGGTATAGACCATATAGCCAGCTGTGGTATGTACCATTCCCTTGGGTCTTCCCGTACTGCCTGAAGTATATAGAATAAACAATGGGTCTTCAGCGTCCATAATTTCAGGTACGCAATCGTGATAAGCCTCGTCCAGTAGTGGTTGTAACCATTTGTCGCGATTTTTTTTCATTGTTATTTCAGTATGAGTACGCTTGGCTACCAACACGGTTTTTATACTTGGGCAGGATTCCAATGCCTCGTCCACAATTCCCTTTAAATCAATAGTTTTATTGCCGCGATAGGAGCCATCACTGGTAATAACAATTTTGCATTCTGAATCGTTGATTCGGGTAGAAAGTGCTGTGGAGGAAAAACCAGCAAAAACCACTGAATGTATAGCGCCGATCCGGGCGCAGGCCAATAACGAAACCGCTAATTCAGGAATCATAGGGAGATAAATACAAACTCTATCTCCTTTTTTTATCCCCTGTTCCAACAGTACATTTGAAAACCTGCAGACACGTTCATGTAACTCTTTGTAAGTTATATGCTGCGCTTCTTCAACGGGATCGTTCGGTTCAAAAATTATCGCTGTTTTGTCGCCTCGGGTGTAGATATGTCGGTCTATGCAGTTCTCTGTAATGTTCAGTTTAGCACCTTTGTACCAAGAAACCTCAGGTTTAACTAGATCATACTCCAACACTTTATTCCATCGATGGCGCCAAAGAAAGTTTTCTTCTGCAATTTCCTCCCAAAAGTTTTCCGGATCACGGACCGATTTTCTGTAAACCTGAAAATATTCTTCTAAGTTCTTGATGTGGTAGTTGCTCATTGTTTTAAGATTTTGCGCAGTAATTCTGAAATAATTGAAAAGGATTCAGAAATATATTTAATTATGGTGAGTCTTAAAAATGAAAGATGTAATTTATTTTAGAAAATTAGCTGTGCTATCTTTTACTTATTTTGTTTCCTGAAATTGCTTTTTGCCGTGAGCATTTAAACCTATTGATTTCTGGATTTCTTTTTTTGAGATGTTTTTTACTAACACCACTGTTAACGCGTTTACGCCAAAGTTTGAAGCTGCTATTTCTTAAATAGCTACGCATTATTTTGATCACATTTTTTTCTGAAAGACCAAACTGAAATTCAATGGCTTCAAAAGGAGTTCGGTCTTCCCAAGCCATTTCAATTATTCTATCTAATTCTCTTTCGGTCATTATGAACATTTTGGTTTAGTGCAACTTCTCAAGCTTTTTCAACACTTCTTCAGCTTCAAATGCTTTTTGGTCACTCAATTTTCGGTTCACGCTCGAGAGCTTGAAAGATTCTTTCTGAAGTTTTTGATACTCTTTCTCTAATTTTTCTTTTTCGGTTTTCCTTTTGAATAGTCCAAGCATATTATTGTTTTTGATAGAATAGTTAACTCGATTTACGAATAGGTGAAATTACAAAATGTTTAAGTAATTTATCTGTTTATTAAACAAAAAGTTGCACTAATGTTGCTTGCAATTTAAGAGGAAAGAAAGTCTTCTAGATTAAAAAAAGCCCGTAAACGTAGTGTTTACGGGCTTTTAGCGGAGAAAGAGGAACTATCTTTAAATAATTAAGTTATTGAAAATCAAACAATTAAAATAATATATTTCTAATTACGCACCGAATTACGCACCTGATTTATAATTCATTATATTTAAGTAAAGCTGTAAGGAGTTTTTTTATTTGGAATTTCAATTTTAAAAGTTTTAAGTGACAAATCGGACTAATCCAATTGAAATTATAACTATTAATCCGGCTATAATAAACGGATAGTAAAAACTATCTGCAATCAGCCAAGTACCTACAACAGGACCTAAAATCTGACCTACGCTACCTGTTGAGCTTTGTATGGATATATTTCTACCTGTATTTTCTTTAGATGTCAATGATACTGCTGATAACAAGTTTGGCGTTACCAAAGCACCACCAGCAGCAAACATAATGATTAATCCATATACCAAGAATTCACTTGTAAAAAAAGGAAAAGCAATCAAGGATACTCCGGCTATTAGGAACCCAATGGCAATTTGCTTTTTAGGCGATAAAAACTTCTCACCATAACTAGCAAATACAGGCTGTAAAACGGTCATCACAGAACCACACAGCATAAAACCTAAACCCAACTGTTTGCTGTTAAACCCTAATTCATCTTTTCCATAGATTGAAAAAACAGTTTCAAACAAGGTCACAACAAATTGGGCTACAAAGGATAGTATGAGTAATACAATAAAATATTTGGTAAATGTGAATCGCAAGCTCACTTTTTGTGTCGTTAACCTATGTACACGAGCGGTGTTTTTTAGCCATTTCATCACAACGAATAACACAATCAATCCTAATAGGGCAACGAATAAAAAGGGCACTGAAAATCGGTCTAAATGTAGCAGACCTATAGAATATTTTATATGAATATCAGTTTGGGATAGAAAGCCACCAATGACAGGGCCAAAAATAACCCCAGAGCTAATGGCAACGCCTGACCAGGCCATTATTTTTGTTCTCCGTTTTTCAGAAGTAATGTCGCTTAAATATGCGTTGCTAACTGGAATAACTGCTGATGTGAAAATACCACCAAAAATTCGAGCAACATAAAGCATTGTTAGAGATGTGGCAAGACCAGTGAGCAATTGCATAATTACAAAACCGATTAGTCCACAAATGATTATAGGTTTTCGACCATATTTATCTGAAAGCTTTCCCCAAACCACTACGAATAGTAATTGAAAAAATGGATAGATGCTCGTAAGCAATCCAATATGGAAGTTGATAAGGTCGGTGTCGAGATTGCCCTTTATTGCTAGCCTTTCGGTATAGTAAGGAAGGGTTGGCAATAATATACCATAGCCCAACATCACTACAAATAAACTCAACAGAATTAAAAATATCCTGTTGAGTTTTTCTTTTCTTTCCATTTATTTTTTACCGATTTTTCGCTTCAATAATTGCGCATTAATAGCCACTATAATTGTACTCAAACTCATAAATACCGCTCCTACAGCTGGCCCTAAAACAAAGCCAGAAGAGTATAGAACACCTGCAGCTAATGGAATGGCCACCACATTATACCCAGTTGCCCATATTAGGTTCTGAATCATTTTATTGTACGTAGCCTTTCCGAACAAAATTAGGTTTGCAATATCTTGTGGATTGCTATTTACCAATATAATATCGGCTGTTTCGGCGGCTACATCAGTACCAGAACCAACAGCGATTCCTACATCAGCTTTGGCAAGTGCGGGCGCATCGTTTACGCCATCTCCAGTCATAGCCACAAACTCTCCTTTGTTTTGCAACTCTTCTACAATTTCTACTTTTTGGTGTGGTAGCACTTCGGCATAATAGCCATCCAACCCTAATTTTTCACTCACAGCTTTGGCTGTTTTTTCGTTATCCCCAGTTGCCATCAAAACTTTGATATTATTCTTTTTAAATATTTTTATAGCTTCCGCAGATTCAGGTCTTATTTCATCAGCAAGCGCAATGTATCCTGCTAGTTGTCCTTCAATTAATACAAATACAACAGTTTCAGCAGCGTCACTATAAGCATCTTCAGGAATAGTTATTTTTTCATCCCTTAAATAACCAGGACTAACCACTTTTACTTGCTTTCCTTCTACATTTGCCTCTACACCTTTACCAGTGATCGCATTAAAGTTTTGAGGCTTTGGGATTGTAATATTGTCTTCTTTAACTTTTTTAATAATCCCAACAGCAATTGGATGTTCTGAACTTTGTTCCAATGCACTTGACAGTCTTAAGATTTCATCGTTTGAATAGGACACATTTACAGATTTGATTCGAGTAACGCCAAAGTCCCCTTTGGTCAAAGTCCCTGTTTTGTCAAATAGTAAGGCGGATATCTTACGTGATTCTTCAAAGGCAGTTCTATTACGGATTAATAATCCATTTTGTGCAGATACAGCAGTAGAAATGGCAACTACAAGAGGAATTGCAAGACCCAATGCGTGTGGACAAGCGATGACCATAACGGTAACCATTCTTTCTAATGCATACACAAACGGAAAGCCTAAAATCAGCCAAACTGCCAACGTACCAAAACCAATAGCCAAAGCTATATAAGTCAACCATTTTGCAGCCCTATCGGAAAGGTTTTGCATTTTAGATTTGGTCTTTTGTGCTTCCTCAACCATCGTAATAACCTTATTGAGATAGCTGTCTTTTCCTGTATGTTCCACCTTTACCTTTAAAGTGCTATTGCCATTTACTGAACCACCTATTACCTTATCCTTTTCTTCTTTTTTCACAGGCTTGGACTCCCCTGTAAGCATTGATTCGTTTAAATAACTTGAACCTTCTACTATGATACCATCAGCTGGAACTTTCTCTCCAGGCTTTACCAAAATCACGTCATTTTTCAACAAATCTTCAAGTGGTATATCTTCAATAGTGTCGCCTTTTACCCTGTGCGCTTCGGCAGGCATCATACTAACTAAAAGCTGTAATGCTTTTGAAGCGCCTAATACACTTTTCATTTCTATCCAATGACCAACAAGCATAATAGCAATTAGTGTTGACAGCTCCCAGAAAAAGTCAACTCCTCGTAAACCAAAGACAGTTGCAGAACTGTAGAAATAGGCGACACTTATTGCCATAGATATAAGTGTCATCATCCCAGGTGCACCATTCTTTATTTCGGAAACAAATCCTTTAAGAAAAGGCCATCCGCCATAGAAATATACAATGGTAGAAAGCGCAAAAAGAATATAAGAATTTCCGGGAAGTAAAAATTCATACCCAAAAAAATCTTGAATCATTGGCGAGAAGAACAATATAGGGATGGTAAGTACTAGCGTTACCCAAAATCGTTTTCTAAAGTCTGCAATCATCATTTTATGATGGTCGTGACCCATTTGTCCGTGACCCGGATTATGACCCGAATGGTCTCCACCTCCATTTCTCATTTTGGAATGATCCATTTTGGAATGATCTTCTTTTTTGTGTTTCATCTTCGAATGGTCCATTTTCAAATGGTCCATTTCGTTGTTTTTGTGGTGTTCGTGATTTTCCATTATTGTCTTGTTTAAGTGTTATCGTAATTTTTTTCTCATAGCTTCCGAAATGTTTTCGGCATAGACGCCATAGGCATCTACCAAAAGTCCTTTAAGCTCTTTTTTGGAAGATATTGCATATAAAATGCTGTTATCATCGGTACTGCTCATTCCTTCAAAGCGATATATTTTATCCACTTTAAAATCTTCTGGTCGAATCTCAATTTTCAGGGAAGCACATTCCAGACATTCAGGTTTTAAGTTGAAATCATAAGGGTATTCGTTTGTCTGCAAATCGTTAATAGCTTCTGAAAGGGTGTTATAATTTTTCATTTATTTTTATTTATAAGTCATTGTAAAATAACTGTTGTCTTCTTCGGTAAATTTTTGAAAGGTCAATAGACCTTGTGCATTTAATTTCTCGTTAACAGTATAATTGAGTTGCTTAATGCGAATTCCCAAGGCATAGGCCTTAATGTTAATTTTTGAATTAATATTATTTTCGCTATTATTAAATTTTCGGTCGTAAATTTTTATGGTACTTTTTGAGCCAAAAAAATTCAACAAGCCCGAATCAAAACTCATTTCCAATTCTATATCTTCAAGGTTGTCCAAATCGTAGAGCTCTTTAAATTTTTTAGAGGTGGTATTAATTTCGGTCTCCTTTGATTTTGGGTTTGAAAACGGAAAAGCCATTACCATTACACTTGCCTCATCAGGCTTACAGCGATAGGTTGTGGTGTATTTATCGGTCGATTTTTTGTCTTTATCAAACAATTCCGTAACTACCTCAATTTCATAGTATCCATTTTTCTTTATTGTTTCACTGGCTTTGAAAGTTTGTTTATTTAAAAAAGAACCATTTTCATCAAAGTTTTCCCGAATAACAACTCTGCCTGAAATCTGCCCAATGAGCATTTCAGTTTGTCCAGTCATTGTGATGCTGAATAAAGTGATTAGTACTATAAAGCCTTGTTTTCTCATATATGGTGCATTAATTTTTTTACCTCTTTTGCCATAATATCACTTAAATCTATTCCATTTGAAGAATGTGGGATGGTATTACAAGTCACTATTTTTTCTACTCCGGAATCCAATAAATCTTGATAGGCGTTTCCTGAAAAAACGGCGTGAATGCCTACACAAATAGGTGGTTTCATTCCTGCTTTTTTAAGATGTTGTACGGTTTCAATCATTGTTCGGGCTGTGGAAATAATATCATCTACCAAAATGGGTGTAGCATCTTTATATATATCCACATCGGGAACAGAGACTTCTACATCACGGTCACCGTGACGCACCTTTTGTAATACCGTAAATGGTGCTCCTGCATTTTTGGCGACTTCTGATACCCATTGTTCACTTTCAGAATCAGGTCCGATAAGTACCGGGTTTTCGACATTTTCTTTTATCCAATCTGAAATAGCATCGGCAGCGTGAATTACTTTATTTGGAATATGATACACTTCTCCCAACGAACTAATTCTATGTAAGTGTGGGTCAACCGTGGTAATGCTATCGGCAAAACCTGAAATCAATTTTCCGAAGAAACCAGAAGTTACACCTTCGCCTTCATTAAATACTTTGTCCTGACGCATATATGCGAGATATGGTGCGACTAAACAGGTGCACATTGCTCCCAATGATTTGGCCGTGTGGCTTAAAAAATAAAGGGGCAATAGTTTTTCGTCTGGTTCGTGCAATGTGCATACCAGTACTACACATTTGTCTTTAACATCAGATATTATACGTGTGTAAGATTCCCCATCTGGAAACTTGCGTAAGGTTGCTTTTCCTATTTCTGCATCCATCTTTTTTGCCAAAAGCTCTGTGAGTTCTTCATTTCCGGGAAGGCTGAATAATATTGTTTTCATAGTTTTTAAATTATGGTTATGATGTCGTCGTGGTTATTTTTATATTCCAAAGCATAATTAAGTTCGCCTTGAGATTCTGCATATATTGTATATAACAATTGGTCTATTTTAATTTTTTCGTCTAAATGGACATTTAAAAGAATCCCTGCCGACTTTGAGTTTGGTGCCCCCGAAAGCTTGGCGAGTTTTGCAATCTTTCGGTTATCAATTCTTTTTAAAACTCCTAACTTTTCGGCTTTAATTTCGATTTTATAAGGTGCTAAAACAGGTTTTGAAAAGCGACCTTGTGCTTTGCAAATGGCCACAAATTTTTCATAAGCTTTTCCAGATTTGAGAAGTTGATTTGCGGTTACTAATCCTTTCCCTTTTTCTACTTTACCAGAAAGCTCTATTAGTTCAGCGGCTAAAAGCAATGCTCTTTCTGTTAGGTCTTTGGGTGCATCTGCTTCATTTTTCAAAACTTTTAAAATATCAATGGCTTCTAAAGTGGGGCCGATACCCCTTCCGACAGGCTGTGTACCATCTGTTATAACAACTTTTACATTCAGCCCAACAGCCGTTCCAACGGTTTCCATACGGATTTTTAGTTTTTGAGCCATTTCTGTACTACGTACCTTGGCGGTTTCACCCACGGGAATATCAATGACGACGTGCGTTGAACCTGCCGCAGCTTTTTTTGAAAGTACCGAAGCAATGAGCTGTCCTTCGCTATCAATATCCAAGGCTTTTTCAATTTTAATAAGAATATCGTCCGCAGGACTCAATTGCGCTGTACCGCCCCAAACAATGCAGCCTCCTTCTTTTTCAACCACGGTTTTTATTTCTTCTAATGAAAGGGTAACATTGGTCATTACTTCCATAGTATCAGCTGTGCCTGCTGGCGAAGTGATAGCTCTCGATGATGTTTTTGGCATCGTAAGCCCGTAAGCAGCCACAATGGCAACCACTAATGGTGTGGTTCTATTGCCAGGTAATCCGCCAATGCAATGCTTATCGACTACGATTTCTTTGTTCCAATCCAACAGCTTTCCAGAAGCTATCATGGCTTTGGTAAGGTCGGATATCTCATCAATATCCATTCGGTCGCCTGCACAGGCTGTTATAAATGCCGAAAGGTGGATATTGGAATAATCGCCTTCCACGATATCGGTTATAATCTCGTTATAAGCTTTATAATCCAGTTTTTGATTGTAGATTTTGGCCCTAACGTGGCTTAACGATTCAATAGGCTCCAAATGGGAAACATACAGTGTGTCATTTTGAGAAACATTGAGTTTTTTCGCAGCAGCATCCGATAGTCCGATTTCATTTGGCAACAGAATATCTGAATTTAAAACATTAAGACTTGCTACAATTGAATGGGTTGCCTTTGATATCCTTATTCTTGTGAGTGCTTCAAAACCTTCGGAAATACATACGTGACAATCTTCACGCATATACACCACGTTTTCGTTCTGGGTATAAATGCCGAGATGTTTATATTTTAGAATGTTTGAGTGTTGTTCCATACTATTTCAATTTTTAAGTTTTTTAAACCTATTCTATTTCTTCAATATTATAGAGCTGTGGGATTTCTGCATCCCACCCATAGGTTTCCTTCATTCCTTTTTGAAGTGCTTCGGCACCTTCTTTTTCTCCGTGCACAATAAAAATTCGGGCTGGTTTATTTTTTATTTTGCTCATCCAGTCTATAAGTTCAGCGTGGTCTGCGTGTGCCGAGAGGCCTTGAATTTCGGCTACTTCCATTTGAAAGGATACCGTTTTCCCATACACTTTTAATTCCTTGTCGCCTTCCAATAGTTTTCTTCCACGAGTGCCTTCAGCTTGATAGCCTACAAAAAGTAAGGTGTTATTTGGGTTTTGCGCTTGGGTTTCGAGATAGTTGAGCATTCTTCCACCTGTAAGCATTCCACTTCCAGCAATCACGATTTTTGGTTTGTTGTCTGTTCTTAATTCCATTGTTTCACGATAGCTGCTTACGACCGTAAAGTGAGAACACATTTCATCACATTCATTGTCCTCCAGTCTGTGCCAATCACGAGTTCTATGAAACAATTCCAATACGTTGGCACCCATCGGACTGTCCATAATCATTTGAACTTTTGGAATTTTCTTTTCTTTCAATAATTTCCAAAAGATGAGCATCATTAGCTGGGCACGTTCTACCGAAAAGCTTGGGACAAATAGACTGCCCCCTCTATTAATGGTGTCGTTGACCAATTTTTCAATTTGCGGAAGTGCTTCCACTTCGTCAGGATGAAGCCTTCCACCATAAGTAGATTCTATAAAAAGTACATCCACTTTTTTTGGTTTTAGGGGTGGATAGAGCAATAAATCATTGGTTCTACCAATGTCTCCTGAAAAGACAAAACGTTTTCCGTGCACATCCAACTCAATATAGGTTGCACCCAGAATATGTCCGTTGTATTGGAAGCGAACTCTAATACCGTCAAATAATGGAATCCATTGTGATTGTGGAATTCCTTTAAAGTGCGGAATGGTTTTTTCCACATCCTTTAAATCGTAAAGCGGTTCTGCAGGACTGTGTTTTGAATAGCCTTCTTTGTTGGCACGTTCGGCTTCCTGTTCTTGTATTTTGGCACTATCGTTCAAAATGATTTTTGCAATGTCCAAAGTAGGATTCGTACCATAAATGGGACCATTGAAGCCTTGTTTTATCAATCGAGGTAAATACCCTGTGTGGTCCATATGGCCGTGAGTAAGCAATACCATATCAATTTCTGAAACTTCAACTGGTGGATATTCCCAGTTTTTAAGACGCAATTCCTTTAACCCTTGAAAAAGTCCACAGTCTATAAGTATCTTTCTATCTCCTGTATCCACTAGATATTTTGAGCCGGTTACTGTACCTGCCGCTCCTAGAAAGTGGATGTTTATTTTATTGTTTTTCATCTTTATGTTATTTGTTTAATGTCCACCACAACAGGAAGGCGTATTTCCTTTTTCTTGGTTTGATTTGCTCAATTCCGCTATTTCATTATATAGATTGCGGGAATCCTCTTTGATTAAGAGTGCCAACTTCTTTACGGATTTAGGCTCGAAGTTTACCATACCCAATAATATTTCAAGGGCTTCCTCAAGTAGTTTTGGGTCATCTTCCAATGCTTGGTAAAATGGCTCTAGGTCAATTTTTTTCTGTTCTTGCAGTTCATCTGTTTTCATCTGTTTAAATTTTATTGTTTTTTATCGGTCAGATGTAATTCGCCATTAAAAATCTCGGTTGTTATCAAGAATCGCTATGGCTCATTTCATAATTTTTGTTTTAAGATTGTTGAACTTTTATATTATTAATTCTCAAGAGCTTTTACATAGCGCTTCTGAATCTTCTAAAATCTTTTTGTGTCTTTTTTTATCAATTCCTATCTTTTCCAATAACACAGGTTTTTCGTGAAGCTCCTTGCAGAGCACGATACCTTCATCTAATAACTTTGTTTTTTCAGCTTTGGTTAGGGTAGTTAATGCGGTTAAAGGGTGCAGTCCCAACTTATCTATTCTGTCTTTTAAACCGTCACCAATTGGATAATCCCAACTTGTCAATAGTAGCTCTACGCATTTACCATATTGCACCGCATCACTTGTAAATCGTGTATTGGTGTACACGCCTCCTTTATGAAGCTTGGCTTCGTGACCTTTTTGTCGTTCCCATTGTTTTTCAACATCTAAAAATCTTGAGTGGATATATAAGGGAATTTTCACGTTGCAAAACCTACCTTGGTCACTGTGGTATTTACATTCAATCATATAATGGGTATTGTCTTTTTGGGCTATCACATCCACTTCGTGCTGAACGCAATTGCCTTGAACTATGACACCAACCTGTGTTGAAAATCCTTCGTGCGCCAATAGTTTGCCTACCAACTTCTCAAATGGGAAGCCAGAAGGACCTAATTCCATCAGGGCTTTTTTGAGTTTGTATTTTGAAGCACTTACTCTCGACTTACCTTTTAGCATTTTAAATGCCATTTGATAGATTTTTTTTGTGGTAATACCATCGTATAATTGGTCTTGAACTTGTGCTACTATTTGCTCAATCAATTTTTCACTTGCTTGGGAACGTTTTAAGGAATTGATAAGTTTCTCCACATCAAAGGCTACCACATCGCCCGAATATTTTACTATGTTGATTGGATGTTTCATTTTTTTATATGTATTGTCATTACTGGTAGAGCAGAATGATTGGTTATGCCCTCGGCAATGCTTTTTGAAAAAAGATTCAAAAATCCTGTCTTTCCGTGTGTGCTCATCGCAATCAAATCTGCTGATTGGTGATTTAAAAATGTATTGATGCCTGCTTCCACTGAAGGTTCGTTGTAAACACTCATTGAATATTTGCTGAAATCACGGAATTTTTGAAGAAATTCCTTAACAGGGTTCAACCCAAGTTCTATACTATTAAAATCCGTTTCTGTATTTATGCGTAACAAATGAATTTTTGAGTCACATTTTTCTGCAATGGACAGCACTTCCTTGAACGGTATGCTCACGTCTTCCTTAAAATCTGAAAGGAATACGATGTCCTTAAAAGGAAACGTTACTTCATCCTCTTTTACCACAATAATTGGCGCATTTGCCTTTCTTACAATTTTTTCAACATTACTGCCCGTTATCTCCCTTACACGGCCTTTGGTACCGCTACTTCCTGTAATGATGAAATCGTGGTGGAAATGACCAGAATGTTCCAAAATATCTTTTTGTCCTGAATCGAATTGAAGAAAAGTTCGACATTTAAGCCCTTGACTTTCCGCTTTTCTGTCCAATTTCCTAAGAGCCGATTTGGCTTTTCCAATCTTCTTCAGGGTTTCGGGGTATCGTTTTTCCTTTAGCTTGTCCAGCTTAACCCAATCAACAGGGGTTGTCATTAAATGCAAAAAATGTATTTCGGCATCATAAAGTTTAGCCATTTTGATGCCAAGATTTGCAGCTTTTACACAATTTTCAGAGAAATCGGTGGGTACAAGTATGTTTTTCATTTTTATTAAGTTTTAGTCATTTGGTATCCATTTAAAATCACAGGCTTTTGCTCCTCCTGCGATACTGTTTGTACGCTCCAACTTGGCATTCCACATTTTAGCCAGAGGAAAATCCAATGCGCACCAAGTATTGACACAGAACTTTGAGAGCCCTTGGGTTTCGAAATATTCTGCAACGGGGCATTTTTTGCAATCAAAGCGTACTGTATGATCAAATTGAGGGATATTTTCCCATTTATAGGACGGATGGTTAAACGGAAAAGACCTAAACAATTCTGTAGCATACGCCAGTCTTTTTGACTTATTCCGATATTTTAACCTGGTTAAGTTCCAAGAAAACCTCCCCATAATTTTGTACACCTTCCAGGCTATATCATAAAAATATTGCGTGGTTTGCGTTGCGCTAATTTCTCTTTTTGTAAGTTCATTATAAAAAGCGGTAGACATTCCGGCAAGATGAACCATAACTGTTCCTCCAATTGTAGGTTGTTTTGCGATATCGCCTCGCAGTGCTTTATAGCCCGACCAATACCCTTTAAGTATGGATTCAATTTCATCCTTACTAAAGTCGGTAGAAAGTACTTCTCTGGCAGCCTTTGCTGCCTTTGTTTTAAACCAGAACAAAATAAGTTGTAACATATCTTTCAATTATAAAGCATTTATTCATCTATAGTGACTTCGTTCCCTGAAGCAATTTGTTTTTCAAAACAATCCAGATTATATATGGTTGTTTCTGCAATATTGGTCAATGCGGTTTTGGTTAAAAAAGCTTGATGGCTTGTAATTAGTACATTGTTGAAAGTCATTAAGCGTGCAATCACATCGTCTTGCAAAATGTCATCGGAATGGTCTTCAAAGAACAATCCTTCTTCTTCCTCATAAACATCCAGTCCTAAATATCCTATTTTTTTAGTTTTCAATCCTTCGATAACTGCCTTGGTGTCCACCAACCCACCACGACTTGTATTGATGAGCATTACTCCAGATTTCATTAGTGCTATATGCTCTTTATTTATTAAATGTTTTGTTGAAGCTTTTAATGGCACGTGCAGGCTTATTATATCTGCGTGCTTACAGAGCGTCGCACAATCTGAATAGATTACGCCATATTTATCAATTAGGTCTTTGCTTTCTTCTATATCCTGGGCAAGAATATTGCAGCCGAATCCGTGAAGTATTTTTACGAGTACAGACCCTATTTTTCCTGTTCCAATCACGCCAACGGTTTTCCCATTTAGGTCAAAACCAGTGAGACCGTTTAATGAAAAGTTTTGTTCGCGCACTCTATTGTGGGCTTTAATCAGTCTTCGGTTTAATGCAAGTATCAAAGCCATTGTATGTTCTGCAATGGCATAAGGTGAATAGGCTGGGACACGGGCCACTTTTATATTCAATTCAGCTGCTTTTTCTAAATCGACGTGATTGAAACCTGCCGAACGTAATGCGATAAATTTTATGCCTAGTTTGTGTAAAATATCCAAAACTTCCGAAGAGGCATCGTCACTTGAGAAAAGTGCTATGGCCTTTGAACCTTCTGCCAATAAGGCGGTTTCCTTTGTTAGCCTAAATTCCAGAAAATTCAATTGATGTTTTCCTTTATTAGCGTTTTCAATGGAAGGCTTATCGAATTTATGTGTGCTGTATATTGTTGTTTTCATAATTTATGTTCCAAATAGTTCTAAAAGTTCGTGCAATTCTTTATTGACCTGATGTTGTTTGACCACTTCATTAAAAGGGGTTAAGTGCAATTGATTGTTTAAAACCCCGACCATTACATTCTTTTTACTTTGTAAAAGTGATTTTACGGCTTCCACCCCAAGCCTAATACCCAACATTCTATCTAAAGCAGAAGGATTTCCACCTCGCTGTATGTGGCCAAGCTTTGTTATGCGTAAATCGACATTGGGATTGACTTCCTTTATTTTTGATGAAACAAATTCGGCACCAATTTCGTCACCTTCAGAAACTACGATTAGAAAAGCATCCTCGCTATCGTAATTTTTCACTTTATCTAAAAGGTTAATAAAGTCGGTATCGCTCTCTGGGATGAGTATGGCATCAGCGCCAACCATCAATCCTGAATGAATGCCGATATAGCCAGAATCTCTACCCATTACTTCCACGATAAATACCCGATTGTGAGATTCGGCAGTATCCCTTATTTTATCAATGTTTTCAATGGCTGTGTTAACTGCGGAATCAAAACCAAGGGTGTAATCCGTACCCGAAATATCGTTATCAATAGTTCCGGGAATCCCTATGAATGGGATATCGCATATCTCTGAAAAAGCAAGTAATCCTTTAAATGTACCATCACCACCAATGGCAATTAAAGCGTCTATTTTGTTTACATTTAGAGTTTGCAAGGCTTTTTTTCGACCTTCCAGTTCGAGAAAACGTTTGCTTCGGGCTGTCTTAAGGATAGTGCCACCCTTTTGGGTCAGTTTTTGTAATTCGTGTGATTTTAATTGAACCAAGTCACCGTCTATCAATCCTTCATATCCTTTTCGAAAGCCGCTAACTTTTATACCAGTTGCTTCAGCCGTTTTTGTAATGGCGTACAAGGCTGCATTCATCCCTGGACTATCACCTCCAGAGGTAAATACACCTATATGTTTTATAGTACTATCCATAGTTATAAAGCTTCTTTTTTAAGAATTTCAGTATTTTTTATACCATACAACCTATTAAAAACCATACAAGCTGTAAGGTCACCCGTTACGTTTACAGCAGTCCTGAACATTCCCAACAATCTTTCTACACCAATAATAATGATGATGCCTTCGGCTGGGATACCAACACTTCCCAAAACAGAAGCGAGTATCACCACACCACCTCCGGGAATGGCAGGTGTGCCGATTGAAGCAGCAACGATAGTTACAATGACCACAATAATATTGAGCAAACTCATTTCCAGTCCATAGGCTTGGGCTATAAAAAGGGTTGTTATCGTTTGATAAAGTGCAGTGCCATCCATATTGACGGTTGCACCTATGGGAATAATAAAATTGCTAATGGTCTTGTCCACCTTCAATTCTTCTTCGGCTGTTTGAAGGGAAAGTGGCATCACGGCCGCAGAGCTTGTGGTTGAAAAGGCCAATAATTGAACGTCCCTTATTTTTTTTAAGAAATGCATAGGGTTTGCTTTTCCAAGAAGCACAATTAGCCCTAAATAGAAAATTACCAAAAGTAATAGACCGAGCAGGACGACGCCAACATAATAGGTGAGACCAGATAGAGAACTTAAACCAACACTAGAGGTAAGCTGCGCCATAAGTCCGAAAACAGCAATAGGCACTAGAAGCATTGACCATTTTACTACTGTCATACAGACTTCCTGAATGGCAGTTAGAAGCAGCTTCACTGGGCGCAGTAAGGCATTTTCAAGTGATAGCACAGCTACACCAATAATGATTGTGAAAATTACAATGCTTAACATTTCACCACTTACCATAGATGCCAACGGGTTTTCGGGAAGTAAGTTTGAGATGGCATCAGGAATCGTTTCAATTCCGAAGGAAAGCTCGGGTTCATCAGTTGAAACTGCCGTAATTTCATTATGCTCTTTTAGTGCTTGTTGATGAAGAAAACGACCCGGTCTAAAAATTTGGGATAGTATCGTACCAATGCTAACCGAAACTATTGTTGTGCCCAAAAAATATAGTAAAACACCACCACCTAATTTTTTTAAACTGTCCTTATCATTACTTGCGATTCCTGTGATGATGGAAGCCACAATCAACGGAATCATAATCATTTGAACCAGTTTCAGAAATAGTACACCGGGCAATGCCAGCCAATTCCCCGCGATATCTGCTGTTTCTTTAGAAATCCATCCATTTTGTGGACTCAATAACAGACCAAATCCAACACCTAACAACAAAGCAATGATTACTTTAAGCCATAGACGGCTTTCTACCAGTTTAAGGAGGTAGTGGTTAAGTGATTTTAATGATTTTATCTCTGTGTCAAACATTCTGTTGATTATGCTATACTAATTTTATTATCCAGATACACTTCCTGAACGGATTGTAATACTCTTACGCCTTCGCTAAAGGGTTTTTGAAATGCTTTTCTTCCCATTATCAGCCCAGAACCACCAGCCCTTTTATTGATAACGGCAGTTGTTACAGCTTCGGACAAATCTGATTCACCTTTAGAGCCACCGCCGGAATTGATCAATCCTATTTTGCCCATATAGCAATTGGCGACTTGTAATCGACAAAGGTCAATGGGATGTTCTGTGGTAAGGGTTTTATACATTTCATCATCATATTTTCCAAACCCAATTTCCTTAAATCCAAAATTGTTTGTAGGTAATTTTTGTTTGATGATATCTGCCTGTATCGTTACGCCGATATGATTAGCTTGTCCGGTAACGTCGGCGGCAGCGTGATAATCTTTCTTTTCGGTTTTAAAATTTTCATTGCGGGTATAGCACCATAAAATGGTAGCCATTCCTAAACTATGGGCTTCTTCAAAAGCTTCAGCTATTTCTTTTAGCTGTCTGTTGCTTTCTGCTGAACCAAAATAAATCGTAGCTCCTACGGCAATTGCTCCCATATCCCAGGCATTTTTTACCTTACCAAATAATGTTTGGTCATATTTATTTGGATAGGTAAGTAGCTCGTTATGGTTAATCTTGACGATAAAAGGGATTTTATGGGCGTATTTTCGGGCATTCAAACCCAAAACCCCAAACGTGGAAGCCACACCATTACAACCGGCCTCAATGGCGAGTTTTATGATATTCTCTGGGTCAAAATAATCCGGATTTTTATAGAAAGAAAAAGCTGCACTATGCTCAATACCTTGGTCCACAGGAAGGATACTTAAATAGCCTGTACCTCCCAGATTTCCGTTGTTGTACAATTGTGAAAGACTTCGAAGCACCTGCGGATTTCTGTTGCTACTGCCAAATACTTTTTCTAAACTATTTTTGCTTGGCACTTGCAATTCATCCTTTGTTATTTTTTCACAAACGTGTTCTAAATAGAAGTCTGCTTTTTCTCCTAAAAGTTCTACTATATTCTTGTCTGTTTTCATTTTGATAGTATTTAATGGATTCCTAAACTTTCATTTGTTTTGGCTATGGATTTTGTACCATCTGTTTCAATTCCAGTTAATGCCCTAATAGCATCGATAGTTTCTGGGATTACAATGGCTTGGTTATCGACTACATAGGCATAAAAAAGTTCATCTCCCTGTACTTTGAGCATATCTTCCCACAGCGCAACTTCATACATATCGCCCCAAGGTCTTCCCATATCCAGAAACATTTCTTTAATGGTGTTGTTAGAAACCAAGCCTTGGTCATATCGAATTAGTTTAATACGACTTGAAGTTTTGAAAGCATTTAGCACTTCTTCCTTTGTCGCCTGCTTTTTCAATTTCACATTCCAGTAGTGCATATGGCTCAATGTTTCGGGTACTTTTACCGCTGCGGTGATGACATCCAATTCTGGGTCAACACTTTTAGCATCTGGACCTTGATGGCTTGGGATATCTTTTTCGGGAACCATCGTATTCATAATACCACCTAAATGACTTTCCCAAGGGTCTGTAGCTCTTCTTAAAAGTGTACCTCTGGCATAATCCAATAAATCGGCTCTTTTTAAAGCGGTCAAGGTTCTTAAAATAGACGTAGTATTACACGAAACTACTCTTGTCGCATTCAAGTTTAGAGCGGATTTGTAATTATTTTCTGCACTAAAGGAATGCCCTGTGGTTTCGTGTTTTTCGCCACCGTGCAAAATAAACTTTATATTCTGTTCTTTATAAATCGCTACATTTTGAGCAGCAATCTTTTTAGGCGTACAGTCCACAACAAGGTCTGATTTCTTTAAAAGTTCCTGCATATTGCCTTTAACAGAAATCCCTTCAGATTTCATATTATCAGCTGCATCTTGAGTTGCTGCGTATATGTTGTAATTCTTTCTTACTGCATTTTGAATACGCCAATCGCTGATGATATCGCAAACACCTGAAAGCTTCATATCGTCTTGTAGATTGATGGCATCGGCCACTCTTTTTCCAATGACTCCGTAACCTATAACTGCAATTTTTTTCATACGTTTTTTATTTTAAGTTTTTTAGTATTTTTTAAAAGTATAATTGAACCTATTGTGCCAGCAATTAAAGAAGCAAATAGGATGCTTACTTTTGCGGTATAAATAAATTCTTCGTTTGTAAATGCCAGCTCATTGATAAACAATGACATTGTAAACCCGATTCCTCCAAGAAAAGCGACTCCATATATTTGATTCCAATTAATAGCATCTGGTATTTTTGCCAATTTTAATGCAACAAGTAGTCTTGTAAAAGAAACAATGCCTAAAAATTTGCCAAAAACCAGGCCTGCGCCTATACCTAAACTGATTGGGCTGAGCAATACTTTACCCACTTCTCCGTGTAAATGTATGCCTGCATTGGCAAGTGCAAAAAGCGGCAACACCACAAAACTTACAATAGGATTTAGCGATTTTTCTAATTTTTGGAGGGGAGTTTCGGCTTCTGAACTAGTGTTTTTGATTTCTTCCAATATTTCAAGTTGCTCGTTGGAAATAAGTGTTCCTTTTACGGGCTTAATCTTTATGAAACGTGTGTGTAGATTGCTTAAACGCTTTAGAAAAGTGTCTTCCTTAATTTTTACTCTTCCTGGAATCGCAAAAGCTGTAAGGATTCCTGCTATGGTAGGGTGAATGCCTGAAAAGAAGAAAGCTAACCAAACGCCACCTATCCCTATAATGGCATAAAACCACGTTTTCCTAATCCCCGCATAATTGCCTATGATTAAAAGACCAAAGAACAGTAATCCGTGAAATAAATCCATAATAGAAATACCAGAGGTGTAAAACAGCGCAATCACCAATACACCACCTAAATCATCCACTACAGCAAGAGTTACTAAAAATACTCGTAGGGCTATGGGCAAACGTTTTCCGAACAAAGCCAAAATACCTAAGGAAAAAGCGATGTCTGTCGCCATCGGGATTCCCCAACCTTGAGATGCTTCACCAGTAGTGTTAAAGAGAAAATATAATAAGGCGGGAAAAACCATACCTCCTATGGCAGCACCGATAGGGAGTACGGCATTTTGAGGAGTCGATAGTTTCCCGCCCAATATTTCACGTTTTAATTCCAAACCAACTTGTAGGAAGAACAATGCCATTAAGCCATCATTAATCCAAAGTAGAAGGGGCTCGGTGATTTCAAAACTACCTACTGCAAAGGAAATGTCCATTTTCATTAAGCTACGGTACATTTCTTGCCAAGGGGAATTTGCCCATACCATTGCTATGATAACGGTAATGGGAAGGAGAATACCTGTGTTATTCAGGCCTTTTGAAGTGACGCTAAATACGGTCTGTATTCCTCTATATGTTTTTTTCTCTAGCATTATTAGGTTATGTTTTTGACTTCTTCTTTATTGTCCTTTTTTCGTGTTGTTTGTGAATCTTTAGTTTTTGGTTTAAAATTCCTAATAATCAGGCGGTTGCTCTTTTCATAAGTGAAATAGCTAACCGCCCAATTAAAACCAACCATCAATCTATTTCTAAATCCACTTATGGACATCAAGTGAACAATGGACCAAAGTAACCAGGCGAAATAACCAGCAAATTTGAATTTACCTAAATCGGCCACAGCCTTCCGTTTTCCTACTGTAGCCAATGCACCTTTGTCTTTGTATTCGAAAGGTTGTATGGGTTTATTGTTTATAATATTAAGTATTGAATTACCCAGATATTTTCCTTGTTGAATTGCTGCCTGCGCCACCTGTGGATGCCCTTTTGGTGTTTGTTCAGAAATAAGCGCAGCTATATCGCCAATTGCGAAGATGTTGTTGTAACCTTCGACTTTTAAATTCTTATCGGTTTGAAGACGGTTACCTCTAACGATATGTTTTTTGTCAATACCTTTTGGAAACTGTCCTTTCACACCAGCTGTCCAGATTAGGTTTTTTGTTAAAATGACCTTATCACAATTTGTGACAACCTGTGAACCATCATAATTACTTACGGATTCATTGAGTAATACTTTTACATTCAAATTCTCTAAATATTTTAGAGTTTTCGATGATGCCTTGTCTGACATCGTACTTAAAAGCTCATCAATAGCCTCTATCAAATAGATGTTCATTATAGAAGAAGGGTATTCTGGGTAATCTTTGGGTAGAATATATTTACAGAATTCAGCTAAAGCTCCTGCCATTTCCACGCCAGCAGGACCACCTCCAACGATAACGAAATTTGTCAATGCATCCCGTTCTTCATCATCACAGGTGATGGCTGCCTGTTCCAAATTTTGCAACATCATATGGCGAATGTTCAGGGAATCTCGGATATCCTTCATTCCCAAGCTGTTTTCTGCTACTTTATCCATCCCAAAAAAATTGGTGGTTGTACCTGAAGCAATTACCAGATAGTCATAGTGAACTTTTCCTTTAGAAGTTATTAATGTGTTTAATGAGGGCTGAATTTCTTCTACTTCGACCAAACGAAATACTACATTTTTGTAACCATTGAATTGTTTCCTAAATGGAAATACTATGCTATCAGGTTCCAACGCACTTGTAGCCACTTGGTACAGCAAAGGTTGAAATTGATGAAAGTTGTTTTTATCGAACAAAACAACTTGCAACTCTTTGTGCTTCAATTTTTCTACCAATGCCAAACCTGCAAACCCTCCACCAATGATAACAATACGTGGGAATTTGGAATCCGGAAGACAGATTTCATCTGCTACCATACAAGTAGAATCCATTGTGTTGTTATGTGCGTGGCTATCCTTCATTTGTTAGTTCTTATTTAATTTACCCTTCATTCTTATCTCTTGCAATCAATACCGAGCACTTGGCGTGCGTGGCTAAATATTGGGAAACAGAACCTAAAAGGAGGCGCGAAAGCGCACCTTGACCTTGAGAGCCAACTACGATTAAATCTGCCTTCCAATCCTCTGCTTTTTCCAGGATGGCACTTTTGGGTAATCCACTCACAACGGTAGTAGCTATGTTAAGAGCTTCGTTTTTGCTCTTTAGGACATCGCTGGCTTCCGAAACAATTTTGTCGCCCAATTTTTTGGCACCGCTTATGAATTCTTCAAAGTAATTGTTCAAGTTTCCACCTGTAGCCATTAGTTCAGGGCCAAGCATCGCTGGATATTCATAAACATTTATGATGCAGATTTCAGTATGTGATGGTAATGTCATTTTATGGAGTTCTTCTACGGCAGCTTTGCTAAAGCTTGAACCGTCTACTGCCAATAATATTTTCATAATTTGAATGTTTTAGTTGGTTGACATTTCTTTCGATTTTATAAGTTTTCTCCAATACAAGTGTTCATATAATCCAGACCAATACATACCAAAGGTGAAAGCGAATAATAATTCTTCAATTGGAATTCCTAGAACAAGAATATGGGTCAGGTTGTCCAGATTCCAGTACAGCTCCACATATTGCGGATAAAACGGAAGGATGCTTCCGAAATAAATGAAGTACAGTATGGTAAACAAGATTCCTCCAACCCATATCTTTCCTTTTAAATCTGGGCGACAGTACAATGTTGCCAAACCACCAAAAAACATTGCAATGATGCCACAATAGATGTGGTTAAGCGTGGTGAAAAGACTAAATATGACGAATACAATGGCTGGAACAAAAAGTATATAAATATGTAGCTTATGTCTTTGGTGGCTCCGTTCGGTATGAGGCATATCTATATAGCCTTTTTTGAATATCAGATTATACAATACCGTCCCTATTCCGCCAATGGCAAAAGAGAAGATAAGGCTCTCAATATCAAAACCTGTTCTTTCCGCTAAATGGAATAAGGAAGGTGGCATCCAATATTCTGGTACAAATAATGGTTCTGTTAAACCAAAGGGCATCGTAATAAGGCTCATTTTGAGCATTTCTTTTCTATACCCCTTTTTTGACAAATAGATTATTGCCCAAAGAGCAAGAATTATAAGAGACCATATGAACCAGACATATTGCATAAATTTTATTTTACTCTCTTATTTTTTGACTTTTATTTGCGCATTATAAAAAGCCGCAATACAGGCACCTATTAGCCATCCTAAAATGAATATCTGTACTATTCCCAAACCAGCTTCCCATAGTGGCACATCCATCCTGATAATGCTTGTGGTATCTAAACCGTGCAATAGGCTGTTGAAAAAATCGATAGTGGCTTCTCGACCTGCTGTTGACATAACTATCATACAGCCTAAGTAAATTAGTGCCCCCGTAAGACCGAAAGCAAATCCGAGTTTTTTTACGTTTAATCGATACATAATTTTAAAGTTTTGAGTTAGTTGTCTGATTTTAATATCTTTTTTGATTCCTCAAATTCTTCCTTGGATATTTCGCCTTTTGCAAAGCGGTTTTTAAGAATATCCAGTGGGCTGTCCTTCTTTGTTTTTTGATAAGGGATATCTGCTGGGATAAAGAATATCCAAGCCAATAAAATAATCCATATAATCCACCATATTAGGTGCATACCTCCAAAATGTCCTTCGTAAAAATGCATAATTTTTGGTTTTAAGTTGTTGTTAATTTAATTCTGTAATTGTATAACCATTGAGCCCATCAAGTTGCTTTTGTAATTCGGCAACAGAAAGTGCTTCATTCATCGTGATAAGTGCAGCACCTTTTGGTGCCAAAAAGATCTCTGCTTTTTCTATATTGGGATGTTCTTCTAAAGTCTTTTTTACTCTTGATACACATCCACCGCAGCTGATTCCGCTTATTTGAAATTTTTGTTTCATCATTTAGTATTTAATGGTGATGATGCCCTTTGTGTTCATCTTTTGGTTCTGTTTTTGAAACATCTTTACCGTGTTCGTTTTCTCTTTGTCTATTCTGTGAATGATTGTGCCCACCGTGGCGATGTGAACCGTGAGGCATAAATAAGTGACAAGCAAACATAAAGAGGATGAAGATGAATAGAGACGAACTGCTTCCTATACCTAATGATGGTGCAAAAAAGATAAACAGTAATGGTAATCCACAACCGATGACCATCCATATCCAGTGATTATTTTTCATTGTTGTTTATTTTAAAAGTTAAAATTAATGATGCTCGGTATGCTCACCTTTGGTTGGACTATCCATATCGTCCATCTTGTCCATACCCTGCATATCCATTCCTTTTTCGCCCATCATCTTTGAGCAGGATTCCATACAGTCTTCGCTCATCATCCCTTTTTCGTGCATCATTTTCATCATAGTGCCCATCATTTTGCCGTCATTCATCATTCCGTCCATCATTGAGTGCATCATTGTACTGTCTTTCATCATCATTTGCATTCCTTCTCCTTGCATCATTGAGCTCATCATTTTTTTGTTGCCCTGCATCATTTGCATTGCGTGTTGGTTGTCGTGCATACTTTCCATAAATTCGGTCATATAGTCGTGATTTTTGGAAATGGCATTAAAAACTTCTGTGCGAGTTTCAGGGTTTTCCATTAGTGCCTGAGTGTTTGTTTCTTGTTTGCAACTGTTTAAGCTTAAAAGCCCAACTGCCGATAAAACAATTAGTAGTGTTTTCATAATTTATTTTTTGAGTTAAACATTTATTTTAATTTTTATAAACCCATTCCCAACAATCTAAATGTTTATAGTTGAGGGAATGGATTATCAACTATTAATTCGCAGATTTTAAAAAGGTTATAATCTTTTTGAATTTCTTATATGTTATGTGTATTTTCAATATTATTAGATTTTTTTTATACGCCACTTCTTATTATTACCTTTAACTGCCACCAAATTTTCCGAAATCAATTTTGATGTGATGGCAGGTGGATTTTTATCATTCTTATCTTTTGGCGAGACGTGAATGGCCAATTGCGTTAAATGGTCAATGGTATTACCATTCTCATCTATAACAAGCTCAAAATAATGGTAGTTTACCACGTCTTTTTTGAAAATGTCATTATAGCCAATGGTTTCTTTTTCAACTTTTAACACCAAGGCTTTGCCATATTGAAAGTTGTTGGCATTGAGGAATTGTGGAGTGATGACAGTTTTTCCAGTTTTATCGATATAGCCATAATAGAGCACGCCATCTTTTTGGTTTGCAATCAGGCATTTTCCGTTACTGAATATAGGGTAGCTTGCATTGTCTGTTTTGGTTGCCACCAAATCATTTCGAAAATCAACGATTAAATTTCCTTCTGGGTCAATAAAACCCCATTCGTTCCCTTTTTTAATGGCAGCGACGCCATTGCTAAAAGGCGAGATGTAGTCTAAATTTTCAAAGGTTTGTGCAATTCCTATAAAGGGAATTAATACTAATGTGATAAGTAGTTTTTTCATTTTGTTTAATTTAATTTGATGAAATTAACCATTGCCTTAAGCTTTTGTCTGCATAACTTTCGTTGATATCTATATAATTTCATCATAGAAATTCCGTTTCCAATTTCCTGTGTTTTTGTAATCGGTCATACTCATTCCCACCACTTCCTTAAACTGTCTAGACAGGTGGTTGACACTACTGTAGTCCAATAAATATCCTATATCTGAAAAGGAATGTTGTTTAAGCTGAATGAGCTCTTTGACTTTTTCTATTTTTAATTTGATAAAGTACTTTTCAATGGTTGTCTGTTGATTTGCTGAAAACAATCTGCTCAATGTCGTGTAATCTTTATGAAGTCTTGAAGCCAATAGTTCAGATGTTTTTACCTTAATATGTAACGGTAGCTCTTGCAATTGTTCTATTAGAATAATCTTGATTCTTTCTGTGAGCATTTCTTCTTCATTCTGAACAATTTCAAAATTATTGGCGTGAAGTACACTTGTAACGGTATCGATAATTTCATTGTTCGTTTTTTTTTGTGCTTCTACCAGCAACCTTCCTAATTCCAAGGAAAGCACTGTAACTTCAAGTTCTTGTAATTCTTGTTTAATTACTTTTAAGCAGCGGTTACAGACCATATTCTTAATCCAAAATTCTTTTGGTTTGTTCATAGTATATAATGTATTGTCATTGAGTTTAGCTCAATGGTCTGATAGGTTTAGCCTAACAGGATTAATATTGTGTAGCGTTGTTGAGAATAGGGTACAACAAATGTTAGCCAGAAGTGAAATATTGGCTATAGAGGCAATGCAGATTAATTTTAACCTGCGAAGTAGAAAATCAAATTAAAAAGGACTCGTTGAGGATTACAAGGTCTGTGGATAGCAAAGGTGGCCTATAAGCCTTAAAAGAAACTGTGTTTTTCTCTAAACCTTCAAAAAGGTTGATATAAGAATAGACGAAGTTGTTTAAGAAAACTAAAGTTTCAATCTCTGAAATTGTATTGGCCTTCTTGAAGGTGTCATCTCCTTCTTTCAAGATGGTCTTATTATCGCAACAGTCTTTCTCTTGTATTGTAGTACATTGCTTGGAATTATTATCTTTTTTCTGTGCAGTCTCCATACAAGATTCTGCTTTACTAAAAAAAGCCAAATCCACCATTTTATTACAGCAAAAGTGCATATTTACCGTAAAGGATGTGGTGGAAAACAGTATAAAAACTGCTAAAAAGAAGGACAGTATTTTAGTAAAAAAAGATTTCACACTATAAAATTAATAAATTTTGATTAACATTAAAGGATTTTGGAAAATAAAATTCAACTGTTCAATTATTTTATTATCAGTTTTTTACAAAAAAACAACAAAATTAATCAGTACAAATATAATTCTAAAAGTTCAACAGAACTATGATTTATATCATATAAAGGAAGCTGCAAAAGAATTTTATTTGCAAATAATATTTAAGCGGTTTCGTGCAAAATAAACATTGATAAATCAAAAAAAATTGTTAAATAAACAAATTGAGATAAATTTTTTATAAATTTGCAACATTAATGAAAAAAGTTTTTCATAAAATATCATCCGTTTGTTTGGCACTTATCGTGCTATTGTCAACAGTTTCTTTTACTATTGATAGTCATTACTGTGGCGATACTTTAGTGGATTCTTCTTTATTTGGGCACGTTGAAACTTGCGGAATGGATAAACAACTATCCAAAAATGATTGTCAAAGTGAAGTTCAGGATGATTCCTGCTGTTCAGATAAGCAATTAGTTGTTGAAGGTCAGGACGACCTGAAGATGTCTTTTAACACCTTAAATTTTGAGCAACAAGTCTTTGTTGTCTCTTTTGTACATTCTTATATCAATCTCTTTGAGACTCTTGATTCACACATTGTACCATTTAGAGATTATGCGGTTCCCTTTCTCATACGGGATATACAAAAACTGCACGAGACGTATTTAATTTGATTTTAAACAGTTTCCGATAAATATCGGAATAATTAGCCCTATGGTCAATACTATTTTGGGCTCAATTTCTTGTGTTTAATGTTTTGATTTTATCAAGATATTATTCGATGTATAACTGTTTAATAATCATTGTAATGCTGAATAAAAGCATCAAATTTTTAATCGAGAACAAGCTAGTAGCCGTTCTACTACTTGCACTTTTTATTGCTTGGGGAGTCGTAAACGCCCCGTTTGAATGGAATACAGGCTCACTTCCTCGAGACCCTGTTGCCGTAGATGCCATACCAGATATTGGCGAAAACCAACAAATTGTATTTACTAAATGGGATGGTCGTTCCCCTCAAGATATTGAGGATCAAATTACTTATCCTCTAACCACATCGCTTCTTGGTATTCCAGGGGTTAAAACAATACGTAGTTCATCTATGTTCGGGTTTTCGAGCATTTATATCATTTTCGAAGAAGATATTGAATTTTATTGGAGCAGAAGCCGAATACTTGAAAAATTAAACTCATTACCAGCCGGACTTCTACCAGAAGGCGTTAATCCAGCTCTAGGTCCCGATGCCACAGGATTAGGGCAAATATATTGGTACACCCTTGAGGGACGTGATAAAGATGGTAATGTTACAGGTGGATGGGATTTACAAGAATTAAGAAGCATTCAAGACTTCTACGTGAAATATGCGTTGTCATCTGCGAGTGGCGTTTCAGAAGTGGCTTCCATCGGCGGATATGTTTTGGAATATCAAGTGGATGTTAATCCCGAATTAATGCGGCAATACAACATAGGCTTGAGTGAGGTTGTAAAAGCAGTAAAACAAAGCAACAAAGATGTTGGTGCACAAACGCTTGAAATCAACCAAGCTGAATACCTTATAAGAGGATTGGGTTATATTAAGAAACTATCTGATTTAGAAAACGCGGTAGTTACTTCAAAAGATTTTACATCCATCCGTATAAAGGATATTGCGAAAGTAACACACGGTCCTGCTACAAGAAGAGGCTTATTGGACAAGGAAGGAGCCGAGGTTGTTGGTGGTGTTGTAGTGGCTCGTTATGGGGCCAATCCTATGGAAGTCATCAACAATGTTAAAGAAAAAATAAACGAGTTAAGTTCTGGGCTTCCATCAAAAACATTAAGCGATGGGAGGACTTCGCAATTAACCATCGTACCCTTTTATGACAGAACAGAACTAATCCAAGAAACCTTGGGCACACTTGATGAAGCGCTAACTTTAGAGATATTGATAACCATTTTTGTGATTATCATAATGGTCTTCAATTTAAGGGCTTCCGTATTGATTTCCGGATTATTGCCTGTTGCGGTTTTGATGGTCTTTATTTCTATGAAACTGTTCAATGTAGATGCAAATATTGTCGCCTTATCTGGTATTGCAATTGCTATTGGAACTATGGTCGATGTGGGCGTTATCCTTTCGGAAAATGTCTTGCGGCATATTGATGAAAATGAAGAAAAGCTACCTATGAATACGGTAGTTTATAATGCGACTGCCGAAGTTTCTGGCGCCATCTTAACGGCAGTATTGACCACTATTATTAGTTTCATTCCTGTATTTACTATGATTGGTGCAGAAGGGAAATTGTTTAGGCCATTGGCATTTACAAAAACGGCAGCACTCACCGCATCTCTTATTGTTGCCCTATTTTTAATTCCACCATTTGCGGCCTATTTATTTAAAAAGAGAAATTTAAAAACTTCTTTTAGTTATATGCTAAATGGAGCATTGATTGTTTTTGGCGTTTTATCTTTAATTTTAGGCTATCCGCTTGGATTAATATTAGTTGCATTTGGCGTTGTTGGCTTCCTTTCACTAAAGGAAAAGATTACGTCAAAACGCGCCAACATCATCAATATATTTGTTTCGGCTTTTGCTATCATATTCCTATTGGCGGAATATTGGAGACCACTGGGAGTAGATAGAAGTATCCTTATAAACTTAATCTTCGTTGGTCTTATCTGTTTTGGTCTTTTGGGTGTATTTACACTTTTTAGAAATTATTATGTTCGAATTTTAAATTGGGCATTGCGCAATAAGCTGTTATTTCTTTCGATACCAACTGCCATTGTAATTTTTGGAGTGATGATTATGCGTAATACTGGTAAAGAGTTTATGCCTTCACTCAATGAGGGTTCATTCCTGTTAATGCCCACTTCAATGCCACACGCAGGTGTGGAGGAAAATAAACGCGTCCTACAGCAACTCGATATGGCCGTTGCGAGCATTCCAGAAATTGAAACCGTAGTCGGTAAATCTGGGCGTACAGAATCAGCATTAGACCCTGCACCGTTATCGATGTATGAGAATGTTATTCAATATAAATCTGAATATATTTTAAATGAAAATCGCAAAAGACAACGCTTTAAGGTAAACGAAGACGGCTTATTTGTTTTAAAGGATGGCAGTTTAGTAACCAACCCTAATAGCGAAATTGAAGTAGAAGATGATGACTATAAAGCCTCAAAAATTACAGACCCATTCTCTGTGACAAGTTCACAGCTCATTCCAGATGACGATGGAGAGTACTTTAGAAATTGGCGACCTGAAATTGAATCGCCAGACGATATTTGGAAAGAAATCGTAAGGGTTACAAAGCTTCCAGGTGTTACTTCAGCACCAAAGCTACAACCCATAGAAACACGCTTGGTGATGCTACAGACTGGTATGCGAGCACCTATGGGCATTAAGGTGAAAGGACAGGATTTAAAAGAAATTGAGGCGTTTGGGGTACAATTGGAAGATATCTTAAAACAAGCAGAGGGTGTAAAGGATGAAGCAGTTTTTGCCGACCGTATTGTGGGGAAGCCATACCTACTTATAGATATTGACAGAGAACGACTTGCGCGCTATGGCATAACCATAGAGCAAGTACAGCAAGTTATACAGGTTTCTGTTGGTGGTATGGTGCTTTCACAAACAGTAGAAGGTAGGGAGCGCTATGGTATTCGTGTACGCTACCCAAGGGAATTACGCGCAAATCCAAACGATTTAAAAGATATTTATGTGCCTGTAGAAAAAGGAAGTCCGGTTCCGTTAAGTGAGTTGGCCACTATTAGATATGAGAAAGGGCCACAGGTTATAAAGAGTGAAGATACTTTTTTAGTAGGCTATGTCCTTTTTGATAAATTAGATGGTTTCGCCGAAGTAGATGTGGTGGAAAATGCCCAAGCCCTTATTCAAGAAAAAATTGACAATGGCGAATTGACCGTTCCAAAGGGTATCAATTATCAATTTACGGGAACGTATGAAAATCAGTTACGAGCAGAAAAAACATTGAGCGTGGTAGTACCTCTGGCTTTGGCTATTATTTTTCTAATCCTATATTTCCAGTTCCGTTCTGTTGGAACGTCATTAATGGTCTTTACTGGAATTGCTGTCGCCTTTGCGGGAGGTTTTTTAATGATATGGTTCTACGGCCAAGATTGGTTCTTAAACTTCAGCTTTTTCGGAGAAAATTTACGAGACCTCTTTCAAATGCACACCATTAATTTAAGTGTCGCTGTATGGGTTGGTTTTATTGCTCTATTCGGTATTGCTACCGATGATGGCGTAGTAATGGCTACCTACCTTACGCAAACCTTTGACAAAAACAAACCTAAAGATAGAAAAAGCATTAGGGCATCCGTAGTTGAGGCAGGAGAAAAACGTATCCGTCCGTGTTTAATGACAACGGCGACAACTATTCTTGCTTTGTTGCCTGTATTAACATCAACAGGTCGAGGGAGTGATATAATGATTCCAATGGCTATTCCTTCTTTTGGTGGGATGTTAATTGCACTTGTAACCCTATTTGTTGTGCCAGTTTTATTTAGCTGGAAAGAAGAATTTCAATTAAAACGAGCTACAAAATGAGATATATAATTTTAATAGCACTTGTTTTTTTCGCTTTCGCGGAAGTAAATGCACAAGATTTAGCATCCTATATTCAGGAAGCTGAAAAGAACAATCCAGAAATCCAAGCTTTTGAATTGCGGTACAATATCGCCGAAGAAAAAGTAAATGAAGTTAACAGCTTACCAAATACTGAATTTAATTTTGGCGTTATGGCTATAGCTCCTGAAATGGATATGCCTATGGAGCAATTTAGTGCCTCTGTAATGCAAATGTTACCGTGGTTCGGGACCATTTCAGCAAGGGAAAATTATGCATCATCTATAGCAGAAGCGCAATATGTTGATATAGCAATTGCGAAAAGAAAACTTTCATTGTCAGTATCCCAGTCATATTATAAACTTTATGCCATACGTGCAAAACAGCTTATTCTGGATGAGAACATTGAACTTTTACAAACCTATGAACGCCTAGCATTAACTTCATTGGAAGTTGGTAAAGCATCAGCTGTTGATGTACTTCGCCTTCAAATAAGGCAAAACGAATTAGTTCAACAAAAGGAAGTGCTAGAACAGGGTTTTCAGGCAGAACAGACGCTGTTCAATAACCTTTTGAATCGTGAAGAAAATATGTCGGTGGATGTTGTGGAAGAAATGATGATTCCGGACGTTGACCCTCTGGTTTTAAATGAGAACCTTCAAATAAACCCGGAACTTATTAAATATGATAAGTTATATGAATCTGTTGAGCAGTCAGAGCTGTTAAACCAAAAGGAAAGTGGTCCTATGGTAGGGTTTGGAGTGCAGTATATTAACCAAGAAAATAGTCCAATGATAACTAGCTCTTTTAAAGATATGGTTATGCCTATGCTTTCTATTTCTATTCCCATTTTTAATAATAAATATAAGTCTGTGACAAGACAAAATGAGTTGAAACAACTAGAAATAAAATTTCAAAAAGAGGATAGGTTGAATAAGTTAGAAACACTTTTGGCGCAAGGGCTTTATAATAGAAATGCGACAAGAATTAAGTTCAATGTACAAACCGATAATTTGAAACAGGCCATTGATGCCGAGGAAATTCTTATGAAAAACTACGAAACTGGAACTATAGATTTTAATGATGTGTTAGATGTACAGGAATTGCAGTTAAAGTTTCAAATCAATTTAATCGATTCCATTAAAGAGTATTTTACAGAATATGCTTTAATAAATTATTTAACAAGATAAAAAATTGAACTAGGCCAAATTGGCTTTTGAACACTAAAATAAAGAATTATGATTAGAAAGATAACAATACTATTTGTACTTCTCGTTTCATTTGAAAGTGTTGCACAAGTAGGAACCAACGGACAAGATAGAAAAGAAGAAGGACGACCTATTAAAGAGTATAACCTTACCATTGAAGAAAATAAAATGACGCTTGGTGGTGTTACTGCTAATGCAATGACTATCAATGGAGGTATCCCTGGGCCTGTTTTGGAATTTAATGAAGGAGACCTTGCTATAATCAACGTAACCAATAAAATGGATGAAGAAACTTCAGTGCATTGGCACGGATTGATACTTCCCAATTTTTACGACGGGGTTCCATATTTAACTACCCCACCGATTGAGCCAGGAACAACTTTCCAATACAGGATTCCAATCAACCAATCGGGAACATATTGGTACCATTCCCACACAATGCTACAAGAACAAAAAGGTGTTTATGGGTCTATTATCATTCATCCAAAAGAGAAAACCTTGGAATATGATAAAGATTTAGTCGTGGTATTATCAGATTGGACCAATGAAAAACCAATGAATGTATTACGAAACCTTAAAAGAGGTAACGAGTGGTATCAAGTTAAAAAAGGCACAGCAGTGCCATTAAGTAGGGTCATTTCAGAAGGTGCCTTTGGTGCTCAACTTAAATTTTGGAGAGACCGTATGGAAGGGGCTGATATTGCAGACATTTATTATCCCACATTTTTGTCCAATGGTAAAAAATTGGTAGAGTACCCAGAATTTAAACCAGGAGAAAAAGTAAGGCTTCGCTTCATTAACGCATCGGCATCTACCTATTATTGGATGGACTTTGGCGGAGGTAACCCAATGTTGGTTTCCAGTGATGGTGTTGACGTTCAACCCGTTTCCAAAAGCAGATTTCTCTTTGGCATAGCCGAAACGTATGATGTAATTGTAACTATTCCAGAAGGAACTATTGAAATTACCGCAACCGCTCAAGATGGTTCAGGTCATACCTCTATACAGTTAGGTAATGGCACTCTTTACCCAGCCAAAAGAATTGATAGACCTGATAAGGTAGCGATGATGAAGCAAATGGCTAAAATGGATATGAAAATGGGAGCACCTGCAATGGTTGGAAACAAGAAGAAGAATACACCCGAAGTTTTAAAGCAGAAGTACGGAATGAAGATGAATATGAAGGACGGCGAGATGAAAATGGGGAACGATAAGATGTCGATGAAAGATGGCAAAATGAATGACCAAATGGATATGAAGATGGATGATACAATGGGAATGAAAAAAGACTCGATGTCAATGAGCCATAATGGAGCATCAAATAAAATGGAAGGTCATATGCACAATATGCCAATGATGCAGAAGGATTCTACTTCTTTTGATTATGAGGAGCGAAAGACATACTTCAACTATGATTTTTTAGAGGCAAAAGAAAAAACTGAATTTAAGGCAGATTTACCAGTAAATGAAGTGTTGCTTAACCTAACAGGTAATATGAATCGCTATGTATGGAGTATGAATGGGGTTCCATTATCAGAAACCGATAAAATCAAGATTAATGGTGGTGAGGTTACAAGAATTACCTTAAACAATTTGACTATGATGCACCATCCAATGCACTTGCACGGTCATTACTTCAGGGTCATTAATGAAAAAGGAGAACGTTCCCCATTAAAGCATACCGTGAACGTACCACCAATGCAGAAAGTTATTATTGAATTTTATAACGAAGAGTATGGCGATTGGTTTTTTCATTGCCACATATTGTACCATATGATGGGTGGTATGGCAAGAGTGTTTAGTTACGATACCCCAAGGGATGATAGAATGAAAGATTATCCAGTTCAGAAACTTATTGATGAGACAGACCATTATTATTCGTGGGGATTGGCTCGTGCAGGTTCAAATTTTAATGAACTCTTTTTAACGTCGAGCAATATCCGAAATGAATTTGGTTTGAGAACAGAGTTCGATTACGACCAAAATCTTGAAGCCGAAATAAGTTATAATAGGTATCTGAACGATTGGGTACGTGTTTATGCGGGAGTAAATACCGAAACGTCAACACCAGATTCTTACGATACATTTAATACCGTAGGATTGGTTGGTGTAAAGTATTTTACGCCTTATAGATTTAATGTAGATGTGAGTATGGACCATCAGCTACGCCCAAGAATACGTTTGGACAGAGAATTATTGATTTTTCCAAGAATTTTTTTGGAAGGCGAATACGAATACAGAGCAGATTTTGGATGGGTCAATGATTTAGAGAATAATAAATCATTTGAAAGCGAAACACAATGGTTGGTAGGGGTTGCATACATTCTTTCGCGCAATTTTTCAATCCAAGCTAACTACAATAACCGATATGGATTGGGTGGTGGACTATTAGCAAGATTTTAAACAACTAAAAATTAAAAAAAGATGAACTATTATTTTAATAAAACAATCAATGGAACCTTCGAAGAGGTCATAGAGAAAGTGACACAAGGATTAAAGGAAGAAGGTTTTGGAATCCTTACAGAAATTGATGTAACAGAAACACTAAAGAAAAAACTGGATATAGACTTTAAAAAGTATAGGATACTCGGAGCTTGTAATCCGCCCTATGCACATAAAGCTTTGCAAGCAGAAGATAAAATTGGAACGATGTTGCCCTGCAATGTCATAGTTCAGGAAATTGAAGCAGGCACCATTGAAGTAGCAGCAGTAAACCCAATGGCATCGATGCAGGCAGTGGAGAATGAGAAGTTGAATGAGGTTGCCAATGAAATAACTGCAATGCTAGAAAACGTAATTGAAAAACTATAAAATACATTTCAAAAAGTAATACAAATAAACACAAACATAAATTAAAACAAAATGAGCAAATTAAAATCAACATTAGGTATAGTTGCAATAGCATTTATAACCTTAACAGCAATGTCTTGCAAAGACAACAAAAATGAACAAAATAATGCAGATGGGAACCATTCTGAAATGAGTGCTGATGAAGACCATTCAAAAATGAATCACGATAATAGTGATGAACACCACGATGGAGATAAGAAGGAAATGGCAATGAGTGGCGATGGTAATTCACAAGCTGTATTAAAGGACTACTTTAATCTTAAAAATGCGTTGGTTGCAGATGATAATGCTAAAGCAAAAACACTTGGTGCAACTCTGGCAACAACTTTAGGGAATTTTGATGTTTCATCAAATTTTTCCGACACTCAAAAAGCCGAATTAAAAGATATTATAGAAGATGCCGTAGAGCACGCAGAACATATCTCGGAAAGTGATATAGATCATCAGCGAGAGCATTTTAAAATATTGAGCAAGGATGTATCTGATATGGTTGCAATTACAGGAACTGAAAACACCCTTTACCAACAGTTTTGCCCAATGTACGATGGCGGTAGTGCTTGGCTGAGTTTGAGCAAAGACATTAAGAATCCCTATTACGGAAGTCAAATGTTGAATTGCGGGAAGGTACAAAAAGAGATTAACTAATGAGGATTGTAAAAATCATAGCAATAATACTATTGGTGGCGTTTGTGGGAATTCAATTTATTCCCACAACACGAAATCAAAGTGATACGGTACCCGAAACTGATTTTATGTTGGTTAACAATGTTCCGGAGAACATTCAAAATAAGTTACAGGTTTCCTGCTATGATTGCCACAGTAATAATACGCAATACCCTTGGTACAATAAAATTCAACCCGTTGCTTGGTTTTTGGAAGACCATATCAAAGAAGGAAAGGCCGAGCTTAACTTCAGTAAATGGGATTCCTTGTCTAACCGACGAAAAGCCAGTAAATTAAGGTCTATTGTCAAACAGATTGAAGCTGGCGAAATGCCTTTGGATTCTTACACTTTGATACATAAAGAGGCAGCCTTTTCAGAAGAGGAAGCGAAAGAGGTAATTAATTTTATGACACAATTAAAAGACAATTTATAAACTATAATTAAATATAATAAAAATGAAAAATTTAAAAATGAGTATAGCAGCAGTGCTATTGTTAGCAGTTTCTTTTACCAACGCACAGGAAAAGAAAAAAATGAACCACGATCACGAAGATATGAAAATGGATCATAGTAAAATGACAACTATGAAAAATGATGCAAAAACAGAAACAATTTTAAGTGATTACTTTAATTTAAAAAATGCTTTGGTTGCAGATGACACCAAAAAAGCAGCCCAAGCTGGGTCTAAATTGGTAGTTTCTCTTAAAGCTTTTGATACGGACAGTTATTCAAAAGAAAATCAAGAAGAATTAGAAGATATTATAGAAGATGCCGTAGAGCACGCCGAGCATATTTCTGAAAGTGCCATAGACCACCAGCGCGAACATTTTAAGACCTTAAGTAAGGACATAACAGATTTGGTAGCTATTACGGGAACAAAAAACACGCTTTACCAACAATTTTGCCCAATGTACGATAAAGGTAGTGCGTGGTTGAGTACCAGCAAAGAAGTAAAAAACCCATATTACGGTAGCAGAATGCTTAAATGTGGAAAAGTGCAAAAAACTATTCAATAAATAATCCCCTGCCTTTAATACTCTTTTAAATATACTGGTTTATTAGTTAACAGTAGCTTAGGAGATGACAGGGTTACCTGAATAGTTGTAAAGTCCTGTCGTGGGAAGGAAAACAATGTTGATGATTAGTGTTAGTTCCTTCCCAAGTCAGGCACAATGAACTTTTGAAAAAGAGAAGTTGATTTGGTTAATAGCAGCCTGAACTGGGAGAGAGATTAAATCCCTAAATATAGCGTCTCTCTTCCTAGGTCGGGCAAATTAAAATTTCGCAGAAAAGAAGTTTAGTGAAGATGCTTGATTTTGAGGGGTAAAAATTTGGTTGGTTCATTAAAGTTTACCTCTCATCTTCAAGTATTATTTATATGGTTTTGCAAATAACAATAAAGAAAAGAATTTATAACAATGAAAGAATGTTGCAAGAACGGTTGCCAACAAATAATAGGTAAATCTGTGGTTAAAAAATGGCTCAATTATATAGTATATACAATCCTAATATTAATAGTTGGTGGTGCATTGGCACTTCAATTATTTAGTTAAGAGCTTAAATTAAAATGGTTAATGACAACAAGAAAAAAATCTGAAAACACAGGGTTTTACAAACAACTATTTAGGGTTCTTTAAAAATAAGGGTGTTGAAAGTACGATGAGCGGGATGGCACCTAAAAGCCCATTGCTTGAAAAGATTTTAAAGTATGTTGCCTATATCTGTTACGTCTGGTTGGTAGGTGGAATAATTGTCAAATATTTTGTGAATTAAATTATAGAAAGTATGGTCAACAGAAAGACAGCAAAATGGATTCGAAAAGCGCACCGATACTTGGGTATATTCCTCGGCATTCAGTTCTTGATGTGGACTATCAGCGGAATGTATTTTAGCTGGACGGACATTGATGAAATACACGGCGACCAGTTCAAAAAAGAAAAGCCACGGCAAACTGCTTTTTCCAACCTATTGGGGACTGAGCAATTAGCGAGTGAAGAACCAATCCAAACACTAAAATTATTGGAAATAGCCAATGAGCCGTACTATTGGATTAACGAAGCTAATTTATTTAGTGCTAAAACGGGAAATGAAAAAAATGGTATTACTAAAGCTGAAGCAAAACAGGTAGCCAATAGATATATGCTGCCCGATTTGGAAATAAGGGGTATAAAACGAATTGAGAAAGTAGATGCACATCACGAATACCGTGGTCGTCCATTACCAGCCTATGAGATTTCATATAAAACCCCACAAAACTTGAAGGCTTATGTCGCCATAGAAAATGGTGCATTTCAGACCGTTCGTCATAGAAACTGGCGCTGGTTCGATTTTTTGTGGATGAACCACACTATGGACTATCAAGGCAGGGACAACTTTAATACCATAATCCTGCGGGCGTTTTCATTGTTAGGGTTAATTACAGTATTAAGTGGGTTCTTACTTTGGTACATATCGTCGCCCACAATTAGAAAATTGGTTAAAAAGAAACGAAAATAAGTAACACTAAAACCAACATAAAATGGAAAATTCAAATCAAAATTCAAAGAAAAACAACTACACAAAATTTGTAGGTATGCTCGTGGCATCCTTCATAGCAATGTACGTTACAATGTACTTAAACTCTTATGAAATTGACCACGTCTATTTTAGTCTTACCCGATTTTATATGAGCTGTTTGGGTATTGCCGCTATGGCCATTATTATGTTTGTAACAATGCGTAATATGTACCAAAACAAAAAGAAAAATATAGCAATTGTTCTTGGAAGTATTGTTCTATTTGGTGGCGCGTTAGGCCTTGTGAGGGCACAGGCCCCAATTATTGGCGATGTGCTCTATATGAAAGCTATGATTCCGCATCACTCTATCGCCATTTTAACCAGTAAGCGAGCGGATATACAAGACCCGGAAGTGAAGAAATTAGCAGATGATATAATTAAAGCACAAGAAAAGGAAATTGCAGAAATGAAAGCAATGATTAAACGATTAGAAAATAACAAATAAAAACAAAGACAATGAAAAAAAACATCATTTATATAGGTATTGCCTTGATTGTTGGCCTTCTAGGTGGCTTTCTACTGTTCGGTGGAGATTCTACTGATAAGGCAACAAATAGTGCTAAAGACAATCACGAACATTCAGAAGAAATTTCTACTAATCAAATGTGGACCTGTTCTATGCACCCACAGATTATGCAACCAGAACCTGGCGACTGCCCAATATGTGGAATGGATTTAATTCCAGCTGAATCGGGTGCCGATGGCCTCAATGCCAATGAAATCAAAATGACCGATAACGCAATGGCTCTAGCCAATATTCAAACGTCACTTGTGGGACAAGGACAAATAGGAAATAATTCCCTAAAATTATCTGGAAAGATAAAAGCAAATGAAGAGTCAAATGCCGTACAGGTCACATATTTTGGAGGAAGAATTGAAAAACTATACGTTAATTCAACAGGAGAACGTGTTGGCGCAGGACAACGCTTGGCAACTATTTATTCGCCAGAATTAGTTGCGGCACAACAAGAACTGCTTACCGCTTCATCATTGAAAGAATCGCAACCAGAATTATATAAAGCTGTTAGAAACAAGCTCAAACTTTGGAAACTTTCAGAAAAGCAAATCAACGCCATAGAAAACTCTGGGAAAGTACAAGAAAACTTTCCTGTGTACGCAACCGTATCAGGAACGGTAACACAGAAAATGGTAGAAGAAGGTGACTATGTAAAACAAGGACAACCCTTATACAAAATTGCCAATCTCAATACAGTATGGGCAGAATTTGATGCTTACGAAAACCAAATTGCGTCCTTAAAAGAAGGACAAACCATTAAAGTAACCACCAATGCCTATAGAAATGAAGTGTTTGACGCCAAGGTCTCGTTTATTGCCCCCTTATTAAACTCTGCTACAAGAACGGTGGTTGTGAGAGCTGTTTTACAAAATAAAAAAGACCTCTTTAAGCCGGGAATGTTTGTGGAAGGAAAAATCGAGGGTGCTCGAACGAGCACAGAGAACACCGTTTCTGTACCGTCAACGGCTGTTATGTGGACGGGCGAACGTTCTGTGGTCTATGTCAAAACAGACCCTAATAAAGCTGTTTTTGAGATGAAAGAAGTTTTATTGGGCAATGCCACTGGCGATAGTTATACCGTTCTTGAAGGTTTAAAAAATGGAGATGAAGTGGTAACTAACGGCACGTTTACAGTAGATGCCGCGGCACAGCTTCAGGGTAAAAAATCAATGATGAATCAAGAAGGAGGTAAAACTATGACAGGACACGAAGGACATTTGGGAATGCAAGAAGATGGTTCTGGAGAAAATATGGATGTAACCAATCATTCTCAAATGAAGGAAAGAATTAGGGTTTCAAACAAATTTCAGAATCAGTTAGAACAGGTTTTTGATGATTATATTCTTTTAAAGGATGCATTGGTAAACGATGATACCAAGGGTGCTCAACAAGCAGGAGAACAAATCAACCAGTCCTTGAAAAAAGTGGATATGAAGTTATTATCTGATAAAAAGGCGCATAACCATTGGATGACCATTCAAAAGGAACTAAAATCATCTGCAAATGCTATTGAGAACAGTTCAGACATAGCAGCACAAAGAGGGCATTTCAAGCATCTTTCGGCACATATGATAAGTGGTGTACAGCTTTTTGGGGTCAACCAAAATGTATATATCCAGTTTTGCCCAATGGCCAATAACAATAAAGGTGCCTATTGGATAAGTTTGGAAGAAGAAGTGCTAAATCCATATTATGGAGAGGCTATGTTAACCTGTGGAGAGGTAAAAGCAACTTTAAAATAAAACGAATTACGGATTAATCAAGTAATCTACATAAGGCCAAAAAATAATCTTGGTTTTATAATGGCGAACGATAATGAGTGAAAGCAGAAGAAGTAGACGAAAAAATGAAAGGAAGAAGCATCAACCTAAAAGTAATATCACAAAAAAAGATAAAATTATAGCTTTTGTTGTGATAGTATTGATTTTTGTAATTGCTGCGATAGCTGCTGTTTACTATTCTCTACACAAATCTGGGTTAACCTTGTTTTAAAGACAAGTATTATATGAGAGAGATTATCTATATTAAAAATATGGTCTGCCCAAGATGTATCTCGGCAGTATCCAATATTTTAAAACAACTTGAAATATCCTATGCTTCTATTAAATTGGGAGAAGTTAAATTAGTGTCAACATTAAATGCAAACACCAAAAAAGAGCTTTCCGAAGCCCTTCAAAATTCAGGTTTCAGTTTGATTGACGACCGTAAAAGTCAACTTATTGAGCAAATGAAAACTTTGGTTGTTGAGAAAATACATCATTCCAACGACGAAACCGATTTAAAATGGGCAGATATTATAAGTGGTGAACTTAATTTGGATTACAAATATTTAAGTTCCCTATTCTCGTCAGTAGAAAGCATCACGTTTGAGCAATATATCATCAACCAAAAAATTGAACGTATAAAAGAACTCATAGTTTACGATGAACTAACCTTAAGTGAAATAGCTTTTCAACTACATTATAGTAGCGTTGCATATTTAAGCAATCAGTTCAAGAAAATTACTGGGATGACACCATCACAGTTTAAGAAATCGATGGGCAAAAACCGAAAATCCTTGGATGAGATTTAAATTTAATAAAAGAAATAAATGCTAAAATCAATATTTGAAATAACCCAAATGGATTGCCCTTCGGAAGAAAATCTAATCCGAATGAAATTGGATGGGGTTTCGAGTATAGCGAATCTCGATTTTGATATTACTAACCGAAAACTGACCGTTTTTCACAAAGGTCAAATTGATGAAATAGAACAATCAATTTTACAACTTAATTTAGGCGGAAAATTACTCACAACAGAAGAAACAGACCAAATCGAATTCAAAGAACATAAAAACCAAAAGAAATTACTCTGGACGGTTCTCGGAATAAACTTTGCTTTCTTTGTTATTGAAATGGCAACAGGACTGATTTCTGAATCAATGGGACTTGTTGCCGATAGTTTAGATATGCTAGCAGACAGTTTCGTTTATGGAATTAGCTTATTTGCAATAGGTGGCACATTAATCAAAAAGAAAAGAATAGCTAAAATTGCAGGATATTTTCAAATACTACTTGCTACAATAGGATTTTTGGAAGTTTTAAGGCGTTTTTTCGGAGCGGAAAAACTTCCCGACTTTTCCACAATGATTATCGTTTCGATATTTGCACTTATAGCAAACGGAATTTGTCTTTACATTTTGCAAAAGTCAAAGAGTAAAGATGAGGCACATATGAAAGCAAGTATGATTTTTACTTCAAATGATGTAATTATAAATACAGGTGTAATTATTGCTGGACTTTTAGTTTACTGGTTGAATTCCAATAAACCAGATTTGATTATAGGAACGATTGTCTTTGTTTTAGTAATTCAAGGTGCTTTAAGAATATTAAATTTGAGTAAATAAACATATTAAATTCAGATATTCTTTTAATCAGCAAATTCTACAAATCATTCAGCATATAATGTAACACATTAAAGTCCTTTAATCCTGAAATTTGCAGTGTACAAATAAGAATGGGTTTATGGAGACAATCAACATATTTGGAACCGAAAAAAAGAATGTTAAACAGGGAATAAAAGAATCATTCCCAGTTATAGGTATGACCTGCGCATCTTGCGCAGCAAGCGTTGAATCCGTTTTAAAACACACAGATGGCGTATTTGATGCTAGCGTAAACTTTGCGAGCAGTTCTGTTCTTGTAGAGTACGACAAAGAGTTGAGTCCTAATCAACTTCAAAATGCACTTCGCGAAGTTGGTTATGACATAATCATTGATGCGGAGAATCCTTCAGCAGTACAACAAGAACTACAGCAAAAACATTATCAAGACATAAAAAACCGTACTATCTGGTCGGCCATACTTACCCTTCCCATTTTTGTATTAGGAATGTTTTTTATGCAATGGGAACCAGGCAAATGGATTTCATTGGTATTGGCCTTTCCAATTCTTTTTTGGTTTGGGCGCAGTTTTTTCATCAATGCCTTCAAGCAGGCCAAACACGGTAAAGCAAATATGGATACCTTGGTGGCGTTGAGTACCGGAATCGCCTTCCTCTTTAGTGTATTCAATACCTTTTTTCCTGAATTTTGGTTAAGTCGTGGCATCGAGCCTCACGTATATTACGAAGCGGCTACCGTGATTATCACCTTTATTTCCTTGGGGAAACTATTGGAAGAAAAGGCAAAGTCAAATACATCTTCAGCCATTAAAAAATTAATGGGACTACAGCCTAAAACGTTGAAAATTATTGAGAATGGTGAAGAAAAGGAAATTCCTATTTCGTCTGTTCAAGTAGGTCAGACCATTTTAGTGCGTCCAGGAGAAAAGATTCCTGTGGATGGAGAAGTATCTAAAGGAAGCTCGTATGTAGATGAAAGTATGATTACGGGAGAACCTGTTCCTGTTGAAAAAATAAAAGATGAAAAGGTATTTGCAGGCACGGTAAATCAAAAAGGGAGTTTTCAATTTACTGCCGAAAAAGTAGGTGGAGAAACCTTATTGTCCCAAATCATTAAAATGGTTCAGGAAGCCCAAGGAAGCAAAGCACCTGTTCAGAAACTGGTCGATAAAATTGCTGGAATATTTGTTCCTGTCGTATTGGCTATATCTATTATTACATTCATCGTCTGGATGTCAGTAGGTGGCGACAATGGCTTCTCGCAAGCCTTATTGACATCTGTAGCCGTATTGGTTATCGCTTGTCCCTGTGCCTTGGGCTTGGCAACGCCTACTGCCATAATGGTCGGCATAGGCAAAGGAGCTGAAAATAATATTCTTATAAAAGATGCCGAAAGTTTGGAACTCGGTTATAAAGTGAATGCTGTTATCCTTGATAAAACTGGTACTATTACCGAAGGAAAACCATTAGTAACTGATATGCTTTGGAAGGATAAACTTGAAAATAGCAATGAATACAAAAAAATTCTTTTGGCTATCGAAGCACAATCAGAACATCCCTTGGCAGGGGCTGTAGTCAACCACTTAAAAGATGAAAATGTTGAACAAACTGAAATGGCTTCCTTCGAAAGTATCACAGGAAAGGGGGTAAAAGCTCAAACAGAAAATGGTTCAAAATACTATGTTGGAAACCATAAGCTAATGGTTGAAAAGAATATTCAAATCGACGCTTCCTTAATGCAAACGGCAGAAAGTTTCGAAGAGCAGGCTAAAACGGTCATTTTCTTTGGCAATGAAAAGCAAGTGCTGGCGATACTCGCCATTGCTGACAAGATTAAGGAAACTTCAAAAAAAGCCATAGCAACGCTTCAAGAAAGAGGCATTGAGGTCTATATGCTTACTGGAGATAACAATAAAACCGCATCTGCTGTCGCAAAACAAGTAGGAATAACAACAAATTACCAAGGAGAAGTGATGCCTTCGGACAAAGCTGCTTTTGTTGAAAAATTACAAGCAGAAGGAAAGATAGTAGCGATGGTTGGTGATGGCATAAACGATTCCCACGCTTTGGCGCAGGCCAATGTAAGTATCGCAATGGGTAAAGGCTCGGACATTGCAATGGACGTTGCAAAAATGACATTGATAACGTCAGATTTGCAATCTATTCCCAAAGCTTTGGAACTATCGAAAAGAACGGTGTTGGGCATACGTCAGAATTTATTTTGGGCATTCATTTATAATCTCATTGGTATTCCTATTGCAGCAGGCGTTTTGTATCCAGTAAATGGATTTTTATTGGACCCAATGATTGCAGGAATGGCAATGGCTTTCAGTAGCGTATCTGTAGTTCTAAATAGCTTAAGGCTCAAACGAGTAAAACTTTAATATTAATTATAAATTCAAATACAATGAAAACTTTAAAATTTAAAACAAATATCAATTGTGGTGGTTGCGTATCAAAAGTAACGCCTTTTTTAAACAAACAAGAAGGTGTAGAAAGTTGGGAAGTGGATACCGCTAATCCTGATAAAATCCTAACCATTGAAAGTGATGGTGCAACCGAAGAAGATGTAAAGGCTACCTTGCAAAAAGTTGGCTTTAAAGCTGAATCTGTAGATTAATACTTTCCTTTTAATATGGCTTATATTTTTATTTCGGTTGTGATTGTTCTTTTTGCTGTTCATTTTTATAGAAAAGCAAAACGTCATAGTGTAAAGTCATTTCCAGAGGATTGGCACAGATTATTGATGGATAATGTTCTGTTTTATAGAAATCTCTCTAAAAATAAGCAGCTTATTTTTCAACAAAAAATGATGCAATTTTTAAGTGAGGTTTATATAGATGGTGTGCAGTTTGAATTGGAAGAATTGGACAAGATTTTAATTGCGGCAAGCGCAGTAATCCCTGTTTTTGGTTTTAAAGAATGGCATTACACCAATTTAAGCGGTATCCTTTTGTATCCAGATAATTTTAATGAGGATATGCAATTTAGTAGTAAAGATAACTCAAGAAATATTGGTGGAATAGTTGGGAATGGACGTTTTGAGAAGCAAATGATTTTATCTAAAAAAGCATTGTACCACGGTTTTCAAAACACAACCGATAAAAGTAATACTGGCATACACGAATTTGTTCATCTTATTGATAAAATAGATGACCAGACAGACGGCGTGCCAGAGCGATTATTAGAACATAAATATGCTATACCTTGGCTTAACTTAATCCATAGAGAAATGGAATCGATAAATGATAATCATTCCGATATCAGAAAACATGGAGGTACCAATCAAGCTGAATTCTTTGCCGTTGCATCAGAGTATTTCTTTGAACGTCCGGACTTGCTTAAAAAGAAGCATCCTGACCTATATAAAATGTTGGTTAAATGCTTCAATCAAAAGCCAATTAGTTGAAATATGGTAGGTCTTTCAACCAATGTTATATGTCGTAATAAGAAACAACCTAGTTACACTCTTATAACATCGTAAACCTACTACTGATTTTCAAGGCTTTTATGTAATTGATGATAAGCAAAACAGCAAACCGCCAATTTATCGTCCACCCAACAATTAATTCAATTCTTACCTCTCATCCCTCGACTCCCGAGGCCCACCATCTTTAGGTTAATCGTTTAAGCGCACCTGTCTTTATGATAGGGATTCTACTATACATTAAGATTAAACCTAAAATTTTAAACAATGAATAAATTCATCGTGTCCGCTATTTGCGGATGTCTGTTCTTTGTTAATGGTTTCTCACAGGATAAAAACATAGATTTGGTTTTCGGAGAAAGATTTAGAAATAATATTAAAAAGACATATTCTAAATAAATAAGCATTTAGATTTATTTTTGTACACTGCTTCCAAAATAATTACGATTTTGCACTTCAATATGGAAACCGAAGTTTTCACGGAATAAGAATAAGAATAAATAGGAAAATATGCAACTAGCACAACGAGTACCGCAGCACATTTCTGAATCTGCGTCATTTAAAATATTTGCAAATCACATTCCAGATAATTGGATTGTCCGTCACAGAAAGAGATTATGGGATTGATTGTTATGTGGAATTGGTAAATGAAAAAAATCAACTGACAGGGGATTTAGCATCCATACAACTCAAATCTAAAGATACTATAGATTGGAATTTAGATAATACACTAACCATATCCAATATAAAAATATCAACGAGTAATTATTGGTATCGCTTTCCAGTACCAGTATTTCTATGTGTGACGGACAACCAAAAAAAGGAAATGTATTTCGTTTCAGTGAAAAATTTCATAAAAAAGAATTTTTTAACTTTTGCAAAGCAAAAAACCTTCAATTATTCCATATCAAAAGATATGGACTTTTTTGACAAAAAATCGGGACCATCACTTTTTAGATTGAGATATGCTTTTCAAGATTCAAGAAATCTCTTTGAAAATGAAATGAAAACATTCTTATCAACCTTGGAACGTTATCACAATTTCCAAGATGAACATAGTTACAGGGATTATCATTTGCCCATAGAACCTGTGGATTTAATCTTTTTTGAAGCGATGTATCGAAATTACTTTTTTATTGCTGATTATTTATTAATTGAGCATCCAATTCTGTCTTTAAGAGAGTTGAAATTAAAAAGCAAACAGGTTTTAAAGATGACTATTACGAACTCTATGAACACGATTTAGCTCAAGTAGTAGAAGATTTTAGAAATTTATCCTTAAAAATAATCAAGGGTCTTAAACAAAAAGTTGAAGCTGAAAAAGAGTATTGGATTACCATCGATTTAAACCTATTTAATTACGTTACTAATATAAAAGATAACGGCGAGCTGCCACACTATTGATTTTTTAATTAGAGTATCTGGTAATTTAAATTAACCTTGAAATACTGTACTAAAGAAAATTAAAAATAAATAACCAAAACAATTTCAATAGCTTTGTGAATCATCCATAGTTATCACAATAGTTATGTTAAGCACCGCTGAAATAAAATCCTTGATTGCATCTGGAGAGGGCTATAATGTGGAATTCAAGAGAAATATTCCAAACAAGGTCAAAGAGGTCACAGAAGAAATCTGTGCCTTTGCCAATGCAGCAGGAGGCACTATTTTATTAGGTGTGGATGACAATAATGTTATTCAAGGAATTACTTTCAATAATGCAAAGCACTCTGCACTTCAAAATTCAATAAACGAAATAACACCTGCATTACATTGTGAAATCTATCCGTTAGAGGTTGATGGTAAAGAGTTGGTGCTAATTGAAGTGCCTTCGGGCGAAAGCAAACCTTATGTACTTTCGGGTGCTATTTATGTACGCCAAGGCCCTAATTCCCAAAAACTAACAACGGTTGAGGAAATGAGGGATTTTTTTCAACAGGCCGATAAAATATATTTCGATGAAGCACCCTGTAAAACCATTGATATAGTACAAGATATTCCTGATGCCAATATTATTCAGTTTAGGGATTTGGCAGGTTTAAATTCCACGATTTCCAATGAGCAGGTTTTTCAAAATCTTAAACTGATTACAAAAGAAGGTTATCTTAAAAATGGTGCCGCTTTGTTTTTCGCAAAAAACCCCGAAACGTTTTTTGAAAAAGCAGTAATTCGTTGTATTGCCTTGGATGGTATTGACAAAAGATACATTGTTGATGATAAGACAATGGCAGGAACGCTATATCAACAATTCCTTCAAGCGATGGCTTGGCTTAAAACAAAGCTTAATGTTCGATATGATATTGAGGGTGTAGGTTCACAGCCACGTAAGGAACTCTGGGAAATTCCCGAAACAGTGTTTAAGGAAGCAATCATCAATGCGCTGGCACATAGAGATTATTATGATAAAGGTGCGCGTATTTCCATTGAAGTTTTTACTGATAGAGTTGAAGTTTCAAATCCTGGCGGACTTGTTAGTGGCATTCCTAAAAATGAATTTGGAAAAAGAAGTTTAAGTAGAAATCCTTTGATATTTGGTCTATTTGAAAGAATTAGAATGGTAGAACAAGTAGGTTCTGGTATCAGTAGAATGAGGGATTTAATGGTAGAAGAAGATTTAACGCCACCTGAATTTAATACTGAAGGTATATTTACTGTTACATTTAGAAGACCTTTTGATTTTGATAAGTGGGTAGATAAGTGGGTAGATAATCTTACTGATAATAGAGTTGGAATTATTAGAGCTATTCATAAAGATAATAAAGTTTCTAAAAGAGAACTTGAAGATATAATAGGCTTAAGTCCTACTGCCATTGATAATAATATTGATGCTCTAAAAGATATTGGTCTTATTGAAAGAATGGGTGGAGCAAAAGGTGGCCATTGGAAAATTAATTACATACTTCCTTAAGTGGGTAGAAAAGGTGGGTAGAAAATCTATTGTTAAATTAAAAGTTAGAAATGAAGGTATGTTTTATAGAATATGGGTGTAACAATTAAAATGCCATTAACTTTCGAGGTCTGCTTTCCTGAAGAAGAACAAAAATCCATAGACCATTATTTGAAGGATTTAGGCAAGGATATGCGATTGTTAATGGGTTCTTTTCTATTGGGAATTAAAAATAGCGGTTCTAAATTTTCTGGTCTTACAGGCTTTTTGCCAGAATATTTTTCAGAAGCCAATTTTCAATTTGCAGATAGTGTTTATAAACGGATGGTAATTTTTGCAAGGGAAAATGATTTCGATATAGAAAGTTTTGAAGTCCTATATCCAATGAGTAGTCTTACCTATTTTGAGTACGTTTACGATAATCCAGCCGAATTTGATAATAAGGAATATAGCAGAGAGGAATTTTTAGATATTGAAATCAATTTTTTCAAGGCCTACACTGTTTTCAATCAAAAAACAATTACGGAACGAGGTAAGGATTTAGCACAAAATTTTAAGGAATATGATATTAATGGCAATCTCACGAATTTTTTCATAGGAAATAATCTGCACAGTTTCGATATTACAGACTACCAAATAAATAAGGTGTTTTACTGTCAATTTTTGAAAGCCTACAGTTTCTTTGAGTTTTTAGAATCATTTCAAGGTAGCGAGCATCTAATCAAGGCATTTTATAATTATTATGATGTCCCAAATTTCAAGAAGTATCTTCATAAATTATTGGGTATTGTTTTTCCCGTGCTAACCGCAAAAAGAGAGGCTCAAACTGAAATACATCTGGAGGCTGACAAGCAGGAAGAACTCTCATTGTTTATTGAGAAACATATAAAACTGGATGATGAAAGGTTAACCGATTTTGATTTTACCAAAACTCGAAGTTATCCGCTCTATAAAATAGATGAAGGAAAATATAGAATTATCTATCCATTATTTGTTGTAGAAATGATTTACAAAGGCTTGTATTTTCGTTTTAAGGACATCAATGCCACGCTTCCGGAAAACCAACAGTTAAAAAACCTTTATGGCATTAAAAATTTGGAATTTTCTGAACAATATTTATTGAATCAAACACTGAAGAAGATATTTGGTAATAGATTTATACAAAAGTCCGGTAAGGAATTGGATGCAGAATTTGAAGGAGCACCGGATTATTATGTGCGCAATGGCAAAAGAATATTTGTGTTTGAATCAAAAGATGTTCTTTTAGGAAAGGAAATAAAGCAATCTACCAATTATAATGAAGTATTGGAAAAGCTTAAAATTACCTTTGTAGAAAATGAAAAAGGCAAGTCAAAAGCAGTGTTACAACTTAAAGACACCATAAGAGAGATATTGACCCAATCACTTTCATTTGATAAAATGCAAAAAACGGGCATAGTATACCACCCACAGCGGATTAATGTGAGCATAGCGCGGCGGGTGAAAGTGAACCACCTGGAGCGGGTGAAAGTGAACCACTAAAAATCGATTCTATTTGTAACGCTTTAAATATCTTTTTAAAAAAAGATATTATGGCCAACAAGCAAATAGATATGCGAAAAATAAAACAGGTTTTCAAACTTTACAGTGAGGGCGTCAGTAAGCGTAAAATAAGCCTTCAGCTAGGATTATCACGCAATACCATCACTAAATATATCGATTTCTTTAATCGGTACCATCTGATAAGCTATGAAGTGTCCGCGATGACACTCGAGGAACTGAACAGGCTCCTTAAGACCGACCAAAAGGGCAAGAGCCAACAGCTCTTGACCCTAGAGAAGTACTTTCCCTCCTTTGACAAGGAACTGCGCAAAACGGGCGTGACCAAGGAACTGCTCTGGCAAGAGTACTTTGCCAAGCACCCAGATGGCTACAGGCTTTCCCAGTTCAGGTATTGGTACAGGGAATGGGTAAAGGAAGTATCCCCGGTCATGCACTTCACACATAAGGCCGGCGATAAACTTTTCATTGATTTTACGGGCAAGAAGCTTTCCATTGTAGATCGCTATACGGGGGAGATACAGGAACTGGAGGTCTTTGTATGCGTACTGGGCAGTAGCCAATACACGTATGTTGAGGCCTGTGAGAGCCAAAAGAAAGAGGACTTCATAGGCTGTGTGGAAAACGCTCTCTGGTTCTATGGCGGCGTACCACAGGCCCTGGTGCCCGATAACCTAAGGGCGGCGGTCACCAAGAGCAGCCGTTATGAGCCTAAGGTAAACGAGACCTTTGTAGATTTTGCCGAGCACTATGAAACGGCGGTACTTCCCACCAGGGCCTACAGGCCCAGGGACAAGGCCATCGTTGAGAACGCAGTGCGCATAATATACACCCGTGTCTTTGCGCCATTGCGTAACCAGACCTTCCATACCAAGGCCGCCCTGAACAAGGCCATACTGGAGCTTCTAAAAATCCATAACAGTACATCTTTTAGGGGACGTGAATATTCCCGCCATTCGTTATTCGAAGAGATTGAAAAGCACCAGCTCAGGCCCTTGCCCGCCCAGCGCTATGAGATCAAACGCTACGCCAATGCGACGGTCCATAAAAACAGCCATATTTATTTTAGCAAGGACAAGCACTATTATAGCCTGCCCTATCAGCATATAGGCAAGCGCGTAAAAGTGGTCTACTCAGATAGCGAAATAGAGATCTACTGCCAGCACGAACTGCTTACGGTCCATCCAAGGGCGAGACAGAAATATGGATACAGCACAATAAAGGAACACATGCCCTCCCATCATCGCTTTATCAGCGAGTGGAGCAGTGAAAAGTTCATTGCCTGGGCGTCGCAGATAGGTGTCCACTGCAAGTCGCTGATCATCCATATACTGGAAAAGAAACAACATCCCGAGCAATCCTATAAATCGTGCCTGGGCATATTGCACCTCACCAAAAAGGTAGGCAATACCCGGCTGGACAATGCCTGTAAGCGCGCCCTGGATTATGGCGCGTACAATTATAACATCATAGAGCGTATCCTTAAAAATGGATGGGACACCCTAGATGAGGGCACCGAGGAACAGACCAATATCCCGCACCATGATAACATCAGGGGGAGCCATTATTATAAATAAATTAAAACCAAAAAACTATGAACACACAGACATTGGAACACATGAAACAGTTAAGGCTATACGGTATGCACAGGGCCTTTGACAGCAGTCTTTCACCACAGAGTATAACCTATACCGGAGATGAACTCGTAGCATATCTCATCCAAAGTGAATGGGATGACCGCCAAAACCGAAAAATAGAGCGGATGACAAAGGCCGTACGCTTTAGGTACAGTGCGGTAATGGAGGCCATAGATTTTGACGCCTCGAGAGCACTGGACAAAAACCAGATACAGCGCTTTGCGAGCTGTGATTTTATACGGCAAAAACAGAACATACTTATTACGGGAAGTACCGGTGCCGGAAAAAGTTATATGGCATCGGCCATTGGGCACCAGGCCTGTTCATTGGGATTTAAGGTTATGTACTACAATACCAACAAACTCTTTACCATGCTCAAGACATCAAAAGCAGATGGGTCTTATTTAAAGCAGATCAATAAACTGGAAAAACAGGATCTCCTCATTTTGGATGACTTTGGCCTTAATGCCCTGGATGCCCTGAACAGACATTCCTTTATGGAAATCATTGAGGACCGACATGGTGAGCACAGTATAATTATAGCCTCCCAATTACCAGTGGAAGCGTGGCATGAAATCATAGGGGAACAGACCATTGCAGATGCCATTTTGGACCGTCTTGTACATAATGCGCACAGAATAGATATCAAAGGGGAATCGATGCGTAAAAAAATGAAAAATAAATATTAAATTTAACCACAAATGAATCGATTTTGAGCACTTACTTTGCTATGCTCACTTTCATCCGCCGCAAGTGGCTCACTTTGTCCGCCCTATCCAGGTTAAACGGTAATATTAGCTTGATACCTAAAAAAGATGGAGAGGTAGGAGAAGGATGGTTTGTGGCAGTCTCAATGGATGGGCTGGAACAGATTAAAGCAGTTGAAAAGAATTTATTCCTTCAGAAGAAATTGACTAGATCTAAATTTGAGAATTCAAAATTAACTAATTGCTATATAAGTAATGTAACAAAACTGTAAATTTGACGAGAAACAAAACACGTTAAGACGAATAGTTTTTTTATCAAGATAAAATTAAAATCACCTATTTTAACCAATTAATTTGAGATTATTTGTGAGATCGATGAAAATATGAGCAGAAAAAAAATATCAACTGAAATTAAAACTCAAGTTTTGATTCAATGCAGAAGAAGATGTTGTATCTGCTTTGGTTTAGAAAGAGATGATAATATTAAAAAAGGTCAAATTGCGCACATTAATGGAGATAGAAATGATAATAGATTGGATAATTTGGCATTTTTATGTTTAGAGCATCATGATCAATTTGATAGTAAAACAAGTCAATCTAAAAACTTAACCACTAATGAAGTCAGGGAGTTTAGAAAGGAATTGCACAATGAGATTGATGAAATTTGGAAAAAACCATTGAATGTTGGAAATGAAGATTATTCTGAAATTAAAAGATTAATTAGTGGTAGGTATATTAGAGAGGGCTTTAATGAGCAAGCCGAATTTCAAATTATTAATCTTGGAAAAAATAGAATTAAAGTAAGTGGTCTTTCTTTTTGGGGTATTAAAAACGAATATGGGCCAAACATTGGACAATTAGACTTTGAAAGTGATTTGCTTAAAAACGCCACAGTTTATTCACAGAAATCGGGAGATGATTTATATCGTATTTTTATTGAGTTTAATGGAGATAAAATAATAGTAAAAGAAGATTATGTAATTGGCTTTTTTGGTATGAATGTAACATTTGAGGGGGAATATATGAGAGCGGAATAGGATGCAATTCCTGTCACTATACTGCAACGGTGTGGTTATTTAATTTCAATTGTATGATCAGCACCAAACCAAGCAGAATTCGTGCGTAAATAGGGGCGTTTCCATTTCTATCAATATCATTTCCTCTTGGATAAAATAGGATGGAAAATGTAGTTTGCATCGGTGCGTACTTTTTGTTATCCTTAAAGATACAAAAAATAATTATTTAAAATCGATATAAAAGCCTATATAGCAACATTTAACAAATAATTCGGTGCGTATATTCGACTAAAAATTTCCGCACCGAATCCCGCACTCTTTATTTAATATTATATGATTTTGTTTGATATTGAAGAAAATGTAAAAACCCGATAAACATAGTGTTTATCGGGTTTTAGTGAGATTTGACAATCTCTAAGCGGAGAAAGAGGGATTCGAACCCCCGGAGGTGTTACCCTCAACAGTTTTCAAGACTGCCGCAATCGACCACTCTGCCATTTCTCCAATGCGGGTGCAAATATAGAAAGCTTTTTTTGATTTTTTAAAGCTTTTTTTAAACTTTTTATTGAACACCACAAGTTACCTTTCTCTGCTTTCCCGTTTCCCATAATATTTTTAGTAACTTTAATTCACAAACCAACTAGCAATGAAACTCTTAAAGTTAATTTTTTCATTATTGATTTTCTGTGACGGGTTTTCACAAAACAATAAACAAGTTGCTTTTCGTGAACTTACCGTGGAGCAGGGGCTGTCACAAAATAGCGTTGTGAGTATAGCTCAGGACACTACTGGGTTTATGTGGTTTGCAACCCAAGATGGACTCAACAAATATGATGGCCGAAATTTTACACATTTTGATATTCAATTTGAAGACGTTACCCGGCCCACATTTAGTAAGCTTGGTAAAATTTATGTAGCGAAAAGTGGAGAATTGTGGATTGTCTCCAATTCGGGGATACTTCAAAAATACAATGTAGAAGGCGATACTTTTAATTTTGTAAATAGTGTCAATAACGTAAGTACACTTATTCAAAGCGAGAAGTTAGATTATTTTTTGGGTACGTATGGAAATGGAATTTACAGAATAAACCATCAAACCAAGGACACAATTCAATTTTTAAAACCAAAAGATTCCAAACGCACCGTTTATAATTTTTTCGAAATGAAAGATAAAACCATCTTAGCTGTTACAAACAACGGTTTTTTCGAAATAAAGAATGATCATTATATTTTTAGGGAAATTTTATCGGGAACAAATTTTAGTGCAGCTTCGCAGGCTATTGACAATAGTCTTTACCTAGGGAGCTCTGGAATGGGACTTTTCATTAAAAAAGAAAACCAATTACATTTTCAACAGTTCAAAGGATTTGAAAATGCAATACTTCCTGAAAATTTAATAATTCAAGATCTTCTTGTTGATAAACGCAACCAATTGTGGATTGCAACCTATGGCAAGGGGGTCTATTTGGTGAATTTTGATAAAAAAACCATTCAGAATTTTACCGAGGATAAAAATAACCCCTATGCACTGCATTATAATGACGTTCTAAGTTTGTTTGAAGACAATACCGGCACCATTTGGTTAGGTACTGACGGTACTGGCCTCAGCTATTATGATGAGTATCTAGTTAAATTCAACGTACTTACAAACGATCAAGTTCCACTAAATGTGGATGTTGATGTAATTAGGGCAATTGCTAAAGATTCCGAAAACAATATTTGGGTAGGAACCTCCGGAAAAGGGCTCACGCGCTTAAATATTGATAAACAAAATTTTTACACTTATACAGCTCAAAACTCAGATTTATTGGGAGATCGCATTATGAGTTTGTTAGCAGATGAGGACAAACTATGGATCGGCCATCAAACTCACGGGTTGCAAGTGAGGGATGCAAGCGGTACAATTACTTCCTTTAATAAAACCGCCTCTTTTACCATTTGGAAAATTTATAAGCATCATGACAATATTATATGGCTCTGTACCAGGGACCATGGGCTCATTCAGTTTGATAGTGACCGAGGAATTATTCAGGAATATACCACCGAAAATTCAAATCTAGGCACCAATAATATCAGAACTATTGAACAGGGAAATGCATTTGAACTTTGGATTGGAACGGAGACTGACGGCCTTTTTAAACTAAACACTCAAAATAATACTATCGATAAAATAGAGGCGGTAAACAGCAATGTAAAGTCATTATACTTTGATGGTTCGGTTTTATTAATAGGAACAAATGGGGATGGATTGCAAGTTTTTAATCCAAAAGAAAAGACAGTACAAAAGTTTACCACAGCGGAAGGTTTGCCAAATAATGTAATCTACGGAATTCTTCCTGATGAGGAAGGATACTTATGGGTGAGCAGCAACAAGGGCATTTCAAAATTAAAATTTCAAGATAATACTATTTCAGTAATTGAAAATTATAGTAATTATGACGGACTGCAAGCTTTTGAATTCAATACAGGCGCATATTTTAGAGATCAAAATGGCGTGCTGTATTTTGGTGGTTTGGAAGGCTTAAACTGGTTTAATCCAAACCAGTTATCGTTTAATCCCATAAAACCAAAAACGGTTATTTCGGGCTTTGAAATCTTTAACCAAGATCGAAAACTCGTGCCAGGTCAACAGCTTCAGCATAATGAAAATACAGTTACGTTCACTTTTTCCTCCCTTCATTTTTCGCAACCGGAACGCAATCAATACAGGTATAAACTGTTAAATAACGATGCCGATTGGATTGATGCGGGAAATAACAACACTGCACATTACACAAACCTACCGCCAGATGATTATGTATTTCAGGTTATCTCCAGCAATTATGATGGCGTTTGGAATACAGAACCGACAACCTATTCATTTACAATTTTAAAACCTTGGTATGCTACCAATTTGGCAAAGGGTATGTATGCATTATTGTTTTTATTGTTTGGATTTTATCTCTACAGATATTTAAAATGGCGCTGGGAAATAAAAACCCAGTTGCGGTTGGAACACGAAGAAACCGAACGCCTGAAAAAACTGGATGAGTTTAAAACCAAACTATATACAAATATTTCACACGAGTTCCGGACGCCACTTACACTAATATCTGGACCGATTGAAAATCAATTGGCAAAAGCTAAACTTTCAAAAGATGATAAAAAGGAATTATCACTGGTTAAGCACAATGCAGACAGATTAGTGGGCTTGGTAGATCAAATGCTCGATTTGTCAATGATAGATTCCGGCCAGCGTAAATTGGCCATTAAACAAGGAAACCTGACAATTTTGCTCAAGCAGCTTATCAGTGCCTTTCAATACAAAGCTGATAAAAAAAACATTGCGATCTCAAGCAGGATTAAAGGCCTAAAAAATGTGTGGTATGATACAGATATAATTGAAAAGGTTATTTCAAATCTATTATCTAATGCAATAAAATACTCTCCGGAAAACAGCACCATTGTTTTTGAAGCGAGTAATCAGGATGGGGTAGCGGTGCTTTCAATAATCAATCAAACTGATTATGTGGGCAAAAAGGATTTAAGTAAATTATTTCAACGATTTTATCAGGATAATAGACTTTCCGAAGGTGTGGGAGTGGGCCTTGCCCTGGTAAGAGAATTGGTTTCACTTTCAAAGGGAACAATAATCGCAAACAATATTGATGATAATAAAATTCAATTTACTGTTTCCGTTCCAGTTGAGTATACAGCCTTTGAAAAGGATGCTTTGGTTTTTGATGACAAAATAGAAAGCACAGAACCACCAACCAATCCACAGACTGAAAACGTTGAAAAAGAAAATCCACTTCTATTGATAGTCGAGGATGAAGCCGATATCCGGGCTTTTATCATTTCAATATTTAAGAATAATTATCAAATACTTGAAGCAGAGAATGGGGAAATAGGCATTGCGAAAGCATTGGAAAAAATGCCAGACCTGATAATAAGCGATATTATGATGCCCGAGATAGATGGTATCCAATTGTGTAACACGCTTAAAACAAATGAGCTTACTAGCCACATTCCAATAATTCTCCTAACCGCAAAAGTAGGGGAGGAGAACGAAATTGAAGGGATAAAAACCGGCGCCGATGCTTATGTAACCAAACCTTTTAAAAGTGAAAAGTTGAAAATTAGAGTTGAAAAACTCATCGAAACCAGAAGGCAGCTGCAAAGGCATTTCAGCAAAACCTTAAGCATCAATCCTGAATTGTCATTAACTTCAACAGAAAGTGATTTTTTAAAACGTTTGCAAAATGTTCTGGACGAACACATTACTGAACCAGATTTTACAAGTGAACGTTTTGGAAAGCTTATGCATATGAGTCGCACACAACTTCACCGTAAACTTAAAGCGATCTCAGGAATGTCTGCAAGTGAATTTATACGCTCACAACGATTAAAGTTAGCTATTCGTTTGCTAAAGGAAACTGACGCTTCCATTTCAGAAATTGCTTATCAAGTTGGCTTTAATACACCTTCCTATTTTAGTAAATGCTTTAAGGAAGTTTATAATTGTACGCCCAACGAATATCTTTCAAACAACACGTAACCCTTGATAAACATTCTGATTATAAGTGCTGAAACATATCTTCTATGTTTTGGAACATTTCTGTTAAGCCCAATTTATATATCTATTTAATTTTGGTGTAGGCAAAATGGCTTCATAAATGAAAAACTCCCTAGATTCAAAAAAAAAGGACGATGTCATCTATATGAGCATCGACCATTTGAAAGAGGGCAATTATGAATTGAAGATTCTATTAAATAATAAAGTGGTGAAATCTGTAAAAATTCAAAAAAAATGAAATATTCTTTTAAAATTAAATTGATTCTTAGTTGTCTTTTATTATTAAGTTATTTCTCCGGTTGTGGCATTGATGAGTTGGGGCCAAGTGATTGTTATACAAATAGTATCGAGCTCTACCGGGAATGGAATGAAGATTATAATGATGACATGACCAATATCGTGGACTCTGAGGGAAATGGGCAATCTCTTGAGGCTTGCCTGATGAGGCGCGAAAGAACAATTAATTATCAAAGCATGTTGATTGAGTATGAACTATTGATTCTTCAAAATGCTCAAAATGAAGGGTGTTCACAAGAAGAAATCAATAAATTGGGGGAAGAGATTGGTAACAGAATAGACGATTTACGAGAAGATATAGAAGTTATTTGGGAGAATTGCGAAGAAGTATATGGGAGTGGAGGTTAATTTTTAATTGTTTAATTAGTAGCAAAAGGATAGCGATAAAAGTTCAAAATTTTTATCGCTATTTTTGTGCTGAATACTAATTCACATTTTTAAATGACTTCAAATACAATTGAAAAACTTAGCTGGCGTTATGCCACCAAACGGTTTGACTCCACAAAAACTCTCTCCGAAGAGAAGCTGAATATTTTAAAAGAAACCTTTAACCTTACGGCAACTTCCTATGGTTTACAACCTTTAAAATTGGTTGTGGTTAGCAATGCTGAATTGAAATCCCAGTTGATGCCACTTACCTACAATCAGCCGCAGGTTCGCGATGCTTCACACGTTTTAGTATTATGTGTTGAAAAGAAAATCAATGAGAATTTTATTTATGAACATTTCAAAAGAGTAGAAGCACAGCGAAAAACACCGCGTGCCATTCTAGAGCCTTTTGAGCAAAACCTGCTAGCTTCCTTTACTGAAAAAAATAGTGAAGAAATAAAGGATTGGATGGTTAACCAGCTCTATTTAACACTTGGCGCGCTTTTGACCGTATGTGCTGTCGAAAACATTGATGCTTGTCCCATAGAAGGTTTTGAGCCAAAAAAATACGATGCCCTTCTTGGCTTGGACGATAAAGGTTTAGAATCTGTTTTAGTACTCCCCGTAGGCTATCGCGACGAATCAGATTTCTTCATAAATCTTAAAAAAGTACGTCGTGGTATCGATGAACTTATTATTGAAATGAATTGATACCTTATAATTTCAATTTCGCAACACAACCATTACCTTTGGTCCTCATCTATTATTCAATCAACATTCAACCTTAATCATTAAAAAATGCCCGGATTTGAATTTTTTGGCGCCGAAGAGCGCAAACAAGTACACGATGTATTGGAAACTGGCGTATTAATGCGATACGGTTTTGACGGAATGCGCAATAACCATTGGAAAGCAAAAGAGTTTGAAAAAGCATTTGCCGAAAGAATAGGTTCAGACTACTGCCAATTGGTTTCCAGTGGTACGGCTGCTCTTACGGTTGCTTTAGCTTCTGCTGGCATTGGCGCGGGCGATGAGGTAATTATGCCAACCTTCACTTTTGTGGCGAGTTTTGAATCAATTTTAGCTTTGGGCGCGGTGCCAATTTTGGTAGATATTGATGATACTTTGACCCTTGACCCACAAGCCGTGGAAGCAGCGATCACACCAAAGACCAAATGTGTTATGCCGGTGCATATGTGCGGTTCTATGGCAGACTTGAGAGCTTTAAATTCAATTTGTAAAAAACACAATTTAATTCTTTTGGAAGACGCATGTCAGGCTCTTGGTGGAACTTATGAAGGAAAACCCTTGGGAAGTTACGGTGATCTGGGTTGCTTTTCATTTGATTATGTAAAAACCATTACCTGTGGCGAAGGTGGGGCGGTTATTACAAATAATGAAAAGTATGCATTGCACGCAGACCACTATCAGGACCATGGCCACGACCATATAGGGAAAGATCGTGGGGCGGAAACGCATCCTTTTTTAGGCTATAATTTCAGAATTTCTGAATTGAATGCCGCCGTGGGAATTGCGCAATTGAATAAACTGGATGATATTTTAAAGACTCAAAAGGAAAACTATACTATTCTTCGTGAAACTATAGAAACTATTGAAGGCGTTACTTTTAGAAGAGTTCCCGAAGGCGGCGAGGAAAATTATTCTTTTTTAAACTTTTTTCTCCCGACGGAAGAATTGACGAAAAAAGCTCACAAAGCACTTTCTGAAAATAGCGTGGATGCATGCTTTTATTGGTACACCAACAATTGGCACTACATAAACGGTTGGGAACATTTACGAAATTTAAAATCACTTGGCAATCTTTCTGCCGCAGTTAAAAGCCAAATGCAAGATTTAAACAATACCGATTTCTCAAAAAGTGATGCCGTTATGGGCAGAACTATTTCTTCACTAGTAAAAATTGGTTGGACAGAAAAGCAGGTGAAAGATAGGGCCGAAGCTATGAAAAATGCGATTGCATCAGTGCTTTAATAGCCCACATATTCCATAATCTCCAAACCATACCCAATCATACCCACACGCTTGGTTTGCTCACTATTTGAAACCAGACGAATTTTGTGAATACCTAAATCGTGAAGAATTTGGGCTCCAATGCCAAAATCCTTACTGTCCATTTCAATACGTGGCGCTTTGGCTATTTCGTTTGGCTTTTGGTTTTCCTTTAATTCTTTTAAACGGCTCAACAGATTTAAAGATTGGCTTTGTTGGTTTATGAAAACAATAGCGCCTTTTCCTTCGTTGTTTATTACATTAAACATATCATCCAACTTTTGTTCGGCATTGTTGGTAAGCGTTCCCAAAATATCACCATTTACCAAAGTTGCATTCACACGAACCAGAACAGGTTCATTGTCGTTCCACGTTCCTTTTGTAAGTGCTATATGGATTTGATCGTTTGTGGTTTGTTTATAGGCGCGAAGTCTAAAATCTCCAAACTTCGTATTTATTTTGAAGTCCTCCTTTTTTTCAATCAAGGAATCGTGCTCCATTCTGTATTTCACCAAATCCTCGATGGATATCAATTTCAAATCAAACTTTTTCGCAACTTTCATCAACTGCGGAAGTCGCGCCATCGTGCCATCTTCGTTTAATATTTCAACCAAAATCCCAGCGGCCTTTAATCCTGCCAATCGTGCCAAATCAATTGCAGCTTCGGTATGGCCAGTTCTCCTTAAAACCCCACCCTGCTTCGCGCGGAGCGGAAAAATATGGCCAGGTCTTCCCAAATCGCTAGCTTTTGTATTTTCATCAACGAGTGCTTTAATGGTTTTTGCACGATCGTGAACGGAAATTCCGGTAGTGCAACCATGGCCGATCAAATCTACCGAAACGGTAAACTGAGTGTGGTGCAGCACGGTGTTATTTTCCACCATCATATTTAAATCGAGGGTGTTACATCTATCCTCTGTTAATGGCGCACATATGAGCCCCCTTCCGTGGGTTGCCATAAAATTGATCATTTCTGGAGTAGCCATTTCGGCAGCGGCAATAAAATCTCCTTCATTTTCCCGGTTTTCATCGTCAACTACAATGATTATTTTTCCATTGCGAATATCCTCAATGGCTTCTTCAATAGTGTTGAGTTTAACGGAATTTTCTTTTTCTGTAGAAATCATAGCTTCAAATATGTTGTGCAAAGATATAAAATGTACGGCTGTAAATAGTTAAAAGAAGCTTAGGATTGCTGTATGTTATTCGGAAGATTTTTTCCTTTTTATCCCGAACAATCGCCCAATGCGTTGCATAAATGAATCAAAGTCGAAAATCCCTTGATCTGTAGTGGCGCGATAGGTAAGCCAAACACTCAGAGGTAGCATAATGGCTGTACTTAACCAAGTTGCAATAAAGGGATGCATAGTTCCATCCTCCGCGCTGTTTTTGGCAAAGATACCGATAAAGTGATAGGTTAAAAATAGCAGGATAGCGACCACCATTGGCAAACCCATTCCACCTTTTCGAATAATGGCTCCAAGCGGTGCCCCCACAAAAAACAAAATAATACAAGCAATGCCCAAAGCATATTTTTCATGCAATGCTATTTCGGTTTTGTTCAGTCTTTTGGTTTTATTTTTAAATTCTACCTTTTTCGCATCCACGGTTTGTAGGGTTCCTTTGGCATTGTTTAATGCAAGTTTTACAATTTGCAATTGATGGGCTGGATTATAAATTTCAAGAATGGAGCTTATTGCTGGAGGTTTTGCAGAATCACTAATTTTATTTTCTTTAAATTTTTCTGCCCCACTACGGTAGTACATGTTTTTGGTATATGACTGAATATCTGCGGAATAACTGTCAGAAAGTGAGTCGATCTCAACACGCAATTCACTGATATTGTACATGTTTTGGTTGTTAACGTTATTCTCTTTATCAACATCTTTATTATTCAGTTCGGTAAGATCGATGTTGATAGAATATTCGTCAAAATAGCTTTTTGCAAAGGGCTCGCCTTGTTGTTTCGCAGGATTTTTGGGCTGGATTTCTTCGTAATAATTTCCTTCCTTTAAAATTAGCGATAGCGTATTGCTGCCCTCTTCACTTGCAAGCTCGCCATTATTTGCAATTATAACAGTATAGTTCCCGTTTGGTTTGGCTTCATTTTTTTTATGAATTACCACGTCTTCCAAAAACTGGTCCCGATCGCCGGTTTTCTTTTCCACCTTGATATTGAACATATCACCAATTTGGCTGAACTGTCCTTCAGAAATGACCATGGAAGGCTGAAACTGCGAAATGTTCCGCCGAAGATTCTGCCATTTATATTCGGAATAGGGGATTACGTTGTTTGCGAAAAAGAAAGCGGTTATGGAAAGTACGATGATAAAACCGATAACGCTTCCCATAGCGCGTTGCAAGGAAATTCCCGTCGATTTCATGGCGGCAAATTCATATTTTTCCGCAAAACTTCCAAATACCATAAGGGAGGTCACCAAAATGGTGAGCGGTAATACCAGCGGAATCAAACGAGGAGAAACGTACCAAAGGAACTTTAGAACAATCCAGACATCCAAATCCTTTCCGGCAAGTTCGGAAATGTAGAGCCAAATGGTCTGCAGGACAAATATGAACATTAAAATAATGAAGACGCTCAAGAACGTCTTCAAATATGTAACCAATATGTACCTGTCCAGTATTTTCACTTACGGAGCTATAGTCTATTTATGTAGTAACCGTCTTTTTTGTACTTAGCCTCGTCAAAAGTAAACAAGGTTTTGGAAACGGGTTGGTTTGTTTTAAATGAATTTACAGTAAGGGTGTATTTTGTACCCTTGTCATCGGTCTGTATCAGCTTATAAATATGCTTGGTCTGTACATCTATTCCCAAAAGAATGTCCTTTATTTCAGCTTTTGAGTCAATAGGGATAAGTTTTATATATTGAATTTTTCTGCCCTTTACATTTTGCTCAATATCCATTTTGTAGGTGTAGCCTTTTTCGTAAAAAGTAAGCATCTTTGAAGGGGTAATCTCCTTGTCATCCTTGGCATTATATGCCGAAATGGTTACTTCTTCGTCTTCGGGAACAATGGTGTAAATATTTTTACCGTCAAAAATTCGGGTAGTTCCAAGCATATTCAAAACATATTTATCGCCCTGTAGCGTAACATCGCCACGGGTTTCTTGGTTTACATTTTCTTTGGAATTATTCAAATTATACTTAAAATCGATTGAAATGTTATCGTAGCTCTTTGCTTTTGCTGAAACCTCTTTCAAAAGTGTCTTTGCGTCCTGTGCCTGAGAAAAAGTAGTGATAAAAAGAGCGATTAAAAGAATACCTAGTTTTTGCATTTTAATTGTCATTTTGTTCGTTATCTAAAAGTTGATTTAACGCATCTATTGTTGGAACCAAAACTTGCCGTGCCTTGCTGCCTTCAAACGGGCCAACAATGCCTGCCGCTTCCATTTGATCGATAATTCTACCTGCGCGGTTATACCCCAATTTTAGTTTTCGCTGTAATAATGAGGCGGAACCTTGTTGTGCAATTACTAATACTTCTGCGGCTTCACGGAACAGTTTATCGCGTTCCTCTATGTCAATATCAAGAGTTGTGCCACCTTCTTCGCCTACATATTCTGGCAGTAAGTGTGCATCGGGATATGCTTTCTGTGAGCCAATGAATTCTGTAATATCTGCAACTTCAGGCGTATCTACAAATGCGCATTGAATTCGAGTAAGTTCATTGCCTTGTGTATAAAGCATATCCCCTCGACCTATTAACTGATCGGCACCGGAATTGTCCAAAATGGTTCTGGAATCTATTTTACTGGTTACCCTAAAAGCAATACGCGCAGGGAAGTTGGCTTTTATAATACCCGTAATTACGTTTACCGAAGGTCTCTGAGTAGCAATAATTAAATGGATTCCGATCGCCCGCGCAAGCTGCGCCAAACGTGCAATGGGCGTTTCCACTTCCTTACCAGCGGTCATAATCAAATCGGCAAATTCATCTATCACCAAAACGATGTACGGCAAAAACCGATGTCCTTCGTTGGGGTTCAATTTTCGATTTTTGAATTTAGTATTGTACTCCTTAATGTTACGGACCATTGCATCTTTCAGCAAATCGTAACGTGTGTCCATTTCAATACAAAGGGAATTTAAAGTGTTTATAACCTTTGTAGTATCTGTAATAATAGCTTCTTCGGTGTCGGGCAGTTTTGCCAAATAATGTCTTTCAATTTTATTAAAAAGCGTAAGTTCCACTTTTTTGGGATCTACCAAAACAAACTTTACTTCCGCAGGGTGCTTTTTGTATAAAAGTGAGGTTAATACTGCATTTAATCCAACAGATTTTCCTTGTCCGGTAGCCCCAGCCATCAGCATGTGCGGCATTTTTGCAAGGTCAACTACAAAAGTTTCATTGCTGATGGTTTTTCCGAAAGCGATGGGAAGTTCCATTTCTGCATTCTGAAATTTTGCCGAAGCAATCACAGACCGCATAGAAACTATTTTTGCATTTTTGTTGGGCACCTCAATACCAATGGTGCCACGACCGGGAATTGGCGCAATAATACGAATTCCCAAAGCCGAAAGCGAAAGCGCGATATCGTCTTCAAGATTTTTGATTTTTGAAATACGGATACCTGCATCGGGTACAATCTCGTAAAGGGTTACTGTCGGCCCAACGGTAGCTTTAATATTTGCAATACCTATTTTATAATTGCTGAGCGTTTCAACAATTCGGTTTTTGTTTTCCTCAAGTTCCTCCTGATCGATGGTTATGGCAGCGCCTACGGTATGGTCGCGCAACAATTCAATACTAGGAAACTTGTAGTTGCTCAGTTCCAGTTTTGGGTCAAATTCCCCAAAATCTTTTACCAGTTTATCGCTAAGGTTTTCTATTTCCTCTTCATCGGCAACTTGTTCCACTTCCATTTCCACATCGCCTTCCACGTCTGATTTCAGAATTAATTTTTCGGTTACTGGAGGTGGGGGCGTTACTTTCTCTTCAATATAAGGTTCGGGAAAATCTTCATCCTCTTCAATTTTATCATCAGTTTTGTTTCCTTTCTCATCATCGGAATCGTTTTCCTTTTCATCGGAAACAAATTCGGAAGCAATGTGTTTTTTGGAACTTCTAAATGCGTCAATGGCCATTTCCGGTGTAAGCTTCAGACGTACAACTAAATAGACAATCAAAATAAAAATCATTACCAGCATGGTGCCAACCAAGCCCAAGTAATCCTGCATGAGGTCGTTAGTTTCAAAACCAATGATACCACTAAAAAGGGTTGTTTTTTCACCAAAAAAACCGAAGAAAATTGAAATCCAAAGCATTAAAAGCAAACCCCAAAACCAAAATTTTGCCAATTGTTTTTTGGCATAATCGAAAAAATAATAAACTCCGGTCAGTGCAACAAGAAATGCAAAAATAAAGGCTGAGATTCCGAAACCGTCATAAATGAAAAAGTGCGCTACATTAGCTCCAAACTTGTTGAGCCAGTTTTTGGTTTGCAGTTCCCGTTCTGTCAAGGCGCCAATTTCACTTTGATCTGCCTGCCACGTAAAAAAGTAGGAAACAAAGGAAAACAAAAGTGCCAAGCCCAACAAAAACAAAAAGCTACCCAAAAGAATTTTCTGTTGTTTGGATAGCGAAAAGCTTATTTTTTTTCTGGGTGTTTTAGTTGTTGATTTTTTCTTTTTGGCCATTAATGGAACGGTTGTCTTTTAAGCAAAAATACAAATATCAGTGAGGAAAATTTGAAATTACAAAAAACAAATTCAAAATAAATTTTAAAAGGAGAAAAACGAAAATTTAACGTATCATATTCAAAGTAAAGAATAGAGACCATCCCTAAAGTTTAAATTTTTAACCAATGCTTTTCCTAAAAAAATATTAAAATGGACTTATATATTGGGAAGTTTATATGCTATTAATATTTTACCGTCTCTCTGCCAACGAACCCAACCTTTTCCTACTTCACGATGTTTTTCATCTTTTAAGATTAGCTGTAGCCATTCACCTTTTACTTGCAAAGTTGTGAGGTGTACAAAAGGCGTGTTGACTTCAGCTGCATGATCTACAGGTTTTATTTTTGGAATTTGCGTTTTGCCTTCAATAAAATCAATTGAAGAAGCAGTTAACAGAAACTCAGGCCAGAAGAGGAGTTCCCCATTTTGTTTGTTAAGGAAAGCGGTTTGTTTTGTTTTTGAATTTACTTCTACTTCAATGAATTCACCCCCCACAGTTTTCACTTTAAAATAAAAAATGCCAAAGGGCTGGTTCATAGCCTCGGGCCATAACCATGGTGGCGCAGAAATCAGGGTAAAATCGCCAAATTGATCTTTACCTAGCGCAAGACTATCTGTGGGAGAATGCTGTGTTACAGGTTTTTCATGCGTCACGTTTCCATAGAAAAAAAGAGTGGGATGCTGATAAAAGTTTGGTTTAAAAAATCCGAGACCCAATTCGTCGTTTTCTGCTAATGGGTTTTTTATCGTTGTGTAATTCGATATGTCGTTTTTAAAAAATGTTACCATCCCAATTGGTTTGGACTGAGGAGTTGGAGTGGTGGGTACGGGCTTGAATTGTTCATTTTGTTCTTTAGCGTTTTGCCGCTGAATATATCTATAATGGGTTATGCCATATGTGATAAGTATAACCACCAATAAAACGATATTGGCGTACACTATAAATTTATGACGAACAAAATGGCCAATAAAAAAAGAGGCAATAAACGCGATGGCACCAAACATAACGCCATATCCAAAAACAATGGCTCCACCAGCTAAACCCTGTCCTTTGCCAGCATCTATTAAACCTGCAAAATACATTCCAGCTATAAAAAAGGAAATTAGCATCAAAAAGTAAAAGGCAATTCGGGCTGGTTTGAAGAAGTTTCTCATATTCTTAAGTTTAAGAAAAGAGGTTATAGGTAATCAACAGTTTACCGTCTTTTTTCCACCGTATCCATCCTTTTCCTTTTACAGTATTGTAATCGTCTCCCAATATTTCTACCTCCATCCAAGCGCCCATAATGTACCGTGCCCTAAAGTATGTAGGACTCACTACTCTTCCGGCAGATTTTATCATTGGCTTATCAAATACCTTTTGGTTTTTATCTATAAATTCTACTGAATGGCAATTGAGAAAAAACTCGCCCCAAGTCATAAAATTTCCTTGCCAAGCGCTTACGTAGGCTGTTTTTCCTGTTTCTTCATTTATGACAATTTCGTGATGATCCCTACCCAATCGCTTTACTCGAATAATAAAGTTGCCATAATCTAATTTTTCGTGAAATGGAGCAAAATTTTGGGGAGCATATCCAATACCATCTACATGGTTAGCATATTGCTTTATAAAGGTTATACTGTCTGTTGGGCGCTCTTGGCTGCCTGCTCTGCTGTTGGGAATATCGTATAAATAAAGCGTTTCGGCTTCGGTTGTATTTGGTGAAAAAAACCCTTCGCCCAATTCACTTTGTGCTTCCGCAGTTATTAGCGGCACAAAGAAGACTATAAAAAAAGTAAATAATTTAGGGTTCATTTTTAATACTTAATAATTGAACGTTTGCTTAACATCTTCACCTTTTTTTACGGTTATCGTGGTCGATTTATCGCCACTAAAGCCTGTTTTTTTCAGTGCCCGGACTTTTATTTCGTAAGTTCCTGGGTTGATATTCATTTTCACACCATGATCGTAGGATCTTCCGCCACCAACGCTAGTTCGGGAATTGACTTCAATAACATTAACTGTACAATCTATTAATTTCCCTCCGCCCATTGGCAAAACTTCCAGGGTACCCGACTCAAAATTGTAAGCTACATCCGTGGTCTCCCCGCCAGTGATCACATTATTTTCAACAGTGGCTTTGGTATCTGTCCCATTCAAATTTATAGCTTGCAACACAATGCTGTAGGTGCCAGCATTTAATTCAAATTCCTTAGTTCTCCCGTAGGTGCGGCCACCGCCAACCGTTTTTCCATCGGCATTTAGAATTTTTACGGTACAATCCCAACCTTCGCCATTATTGGTGGTGGAAACGGCAAACTTTCCTCCATCAAAACTTATTATACTATAGGTTTTTTTATCGTTGGAAGTTCTAATATCTTTTAAAACAATAGGTTCTACTCTTGAATTTTCCAAAGGTCGAATTTCAAGATCATAAGTTTCTTGCGGTAAATACACAAAGGAAGTGTCGCGATATGTACGCGTTCCTCCCGCTTTATTTTTGGTGCCAGCTTTATACGCAGTAACCAATGCATCTATTGGTTTTCCGTTCATGGTGGCATACACTCCATGATTGCCTTTTGGTTTATCTACGGTTTCTGACGCTACTTCGGTCATTGCTTCGCTTAAGCCACTGGCATCGGCGGCATCATAATAGTGGCCATCACCGGCTTTGGCGGCGCATTCCAGTTGTGCGGTTTCACCAGCTTTTAGACCGAAGCCCACAATGTGAAGTTTAAAATCGATTCCCTCTTTTTTGGCTGCTTTTACCACATCGCAGATATTGCCGTCGCAGGATTCTATCCCATCGGTTATTAAAACAATGGTGGCTTTTTCCTTACTTTTTCGAAGTTGGTCTATTATCATTTCTGCCGAATAGGCGAGGGGGGTCATCCCCAAAGGTTTAATGCTTTTAACGGCTGACGCTACTTGGCTCTTTGAAGTATTGGTTATGGGAATTAAGGTTTCCACATCCTGGCAATCTCCTTTTTTTCGATGTCCGTAAGCTACGAGGCCTATTTTTTGGTTTTCGGCAAAATTGTCAATGGAAGAAGAAAGTACCGAGGAGGCGATTTCCATTTTAGTTTTACCTTCCATTTGGCCCCACATAGAGCCGCTAGCATCATAAATAAAGATGATGGGCGAAGGTACTTCTGGGGCTTGCTTGGTTTGTGAATTGCTTTGGAAAGAAAAAATCAACGCACAAAAAATAACGGCTAATTGTTTCATAATCAAATATTTTGGCTGTAATAAAGTTAGTGAAAAAATATTCAATAAATAAACTTACAGCCAAAACAACGAAAATATCATTAGCCAATTGGGTAATTTTTAAGCGCTAAGCTTTAAAGAAAAGAACTTGTAAATAATCAATTAAAATTTTGGAATGTAGATAAAGCATCCAATGATTATGGCGGTAACGGCAGCAAAAAATACAGCACCCGCGGCTATATCTTTTATTAATCCAATTTTGTTGTGAAAATCTGGGTGTACAAAATCTGCAATTTCCTCCACAGCTGTGTTTAATCCTTCTATACTGAGAACTAACCCAATTGCGAATATTTGAAACATCCATTCTACGATAGTTATTTCAAAATAGAAACCTGCAATGGTCATTATTATCGCCAAAGCGGTTTGCACTTGAATGCTCGCTTCATTGCGAAGTAAAAGAAAAGCACCTTTCAAAGCATAGCGAAATGCTTTAAGGCGCTTTCCTAAAAATGAATTCTTCATTATAAAAGAGTTTTTAACGCGGAAAGATAGTCGGGCTCATCACCAATGGCGGGCACCTGCTGATTATAAATAACTTTGCCATCCTCGTCCAACACAATTACTGCACGCGAATGAAGACCTCTAAGAGCGCCGCTGGTCATTTCCACCCCATAATTTTTTCCGAAGTTGCCATCGCGAAAATCTGACAGATTGGTAACATTGTTTAGTTCTTCATCGTTTACAAAGCGCTGTTGTGCAAAAGGAAGATCTTTAGAAATACAAAGTACTTTTGTGTTTCCCAAGCCAGTAGCTTTTTCATTGAATTTTCGAACCGAGGTGGCACAAACATTAGTGTCTATACTTGGAAAAATATTCATTACCACGCGCGACCCTTTATAATCTGAGAGTTTTTTTGAACTTAAATCGCGGGCGGTCAATTCAAATTCTGGAGCTTTTTCTCCCACTTTTGGAAGGTTTCCGGATGTTTCAATGGTGTTGTCACCTAATTTTATTTTTGCCATAATTTCTTAACAATTTAATTGCTTAAAAATAAGCAATCAAATTCACAATGATTCCAAAAGACTTCATAAAGGTTTTTAATCGTCTTTACAATGTATTTAGGTATTCGGTTTATCATCTTTTAAATTATCCAAATGGGTAATTGACAGGCTTTTATGTGTTTGGTGGTTTTGGGCATATCCAATTTTATGATTTTGCTGATGATATAAGTTCTTAGGAAGGGATGAACCATTTATTCTTCTGTCATATCGGCAAGCGTATGGCCCTCGGTACTAAAAATGGCATCGTCAAAAGTATTCGTCAATTTAATTATTGACAACATTACTACATCTTTCCTTTCAAACAAGCGTAATTTTGTTAACATTGTGAAGCCTTGTATTCCACATTCAGCCAGCATTTCTACTGCATCTGTGTCTTTCCCGGCTCCTACGGTCTGATAGGCCATTACTTGCACCAAGCTCAGTTCAATTTCCTCTGCAATCCAAAATGAACCTTCAAATTTATCGGTATTGCAAATCATTTCACTACAATACACACCATTGATTTTCTTTTGTTCCCCGGTTATATTTAACTGTTTTCTTGGGCCCGTTCCGTAATCAGATAACGCGTAATCCATAGAGGGCCAGTATTTTTTGTTCATCGGCAAAACATAGCCACCTTTCTTTTCGTTGACTTCAAATAACCCAGTTATAGTGCTGTCTTTTGGGTTAAATACCAGTCGCAGATCAGGTTGATTTCCCCTGGCATGGATAATTAATGCCGTCTTGTTTTCACCAAAAAAGAAGGATAGGGTATCGCTTCGGCTATTGGAATTCGGATTTTCGGACCCCACGACGAGGTCAAAACTGCCAGTGAAATTTTGCGCAAACACAAATTGCGATATCATAATTAATACGATAGTAACTATCAATAATTTCATTTGTATAACCGTAAAGTGTTTATTATTTGAAAGTTACAAAACTATATCGAAATTGGACACTTAAATTTTTAAAAGAGGACAATATTGTGTTAAAAACAATTGAAGATATCTTTCTGCAGTGAACGGTCTGGTAATTTCTGATATTAAATTAGAGGGGAATAAAAAAAATTCCTTTGCAATTGCTTACAAAGGAATTCTTACAAATTAAAAGAAATTAAAATTCTATCGGTCTATGGAGCCCAACACCTTTTGTGCAAAAGCATTTGCAGCGTCTCGCTCCGGCATTCCGTCATCAATCATTTTGTGGACTTCCACCGCTCCGCAAAGATTGGTGATAAGTTCGCCGATGATGTCCAGTTCTTCATCCGTAATTCTGTTGTATTCGCTGTACGATTCCAAAACTTCTACACAGCTTTCTATTTGTGCTACAGAATTGTTCTTCTGAATATGTCTAATTACGGGCAACTTCATCTACAAGATCTTTTAAAAGTTCAAATTTGTTGGTCTGAACCTGATTTACCAATTCACCATTTTTGAAAGTTGCGAAAGTAGGCAGATTATCAACATTTGCCATTTTTCTGCTTTCAGGGAATTTTTCGGCATCAACCAAAACGAATTTATAATCTTCCGTTTCCGAAGCCAATTTTTTAAATTTTGGCTTCATCAATCTACAGTTGCCGCACCATCCCGCCGAAAATTGAACGATTACGTCCTTTTCTTCAGCTATCAATTGTTGTAGGGTATCTTCTGTTAATTCGAGTACCATAATCTAGTTTCTCAAATATGTTGCTACAGCTTCGCGAGTTGCTTTCATTGCATCTTTACCTTCTTCCCAGTTTGCTGGACAAACTTCGCCCTTTTGCTGTACGTGGGTGTAGGCGTCAATCAATCTTACGAATTCGTTTACGTTTCTACCCAAAGGCATATCGTTTACACTTTCGTGGAAAATTTTTCCTTCCTCGTCAATCAAATAAGTTGCACGGTACGTTACATTGTCGCCATCTACCATTAGTAAGCCGGTTTCTTCATCGTAACGCTCGTTGGTAATATCAAGAATTCCGAGGGCATTGGAAAGGTTGCGGTTGGTATCAGCCAATAATGGGTAAGTTACACCTTCAATTCCGCCGTTATCCTTTGGTGTGTTTAACCACGCAAAGTGAACTTCGGGCGTATCGCAAGAAGCACCGATAACCATAGTGTTACGGTCTTCAAATTTTGAAAGTGCTTCCTGAAAGGAATGGATTTCTGTTGGGCACACAAAAGTGAAATCTTTCGGATACCAGAAAAGCAATATTTTTTTGTTGTTTTTCTTTGCTTCTTCAAGCACATTAAGTTTAAAAGTATCCCCCATTTCGTTCATTGCATCTACTGAAATGTTTGGGAATTTTTTTCCTACTAATGACATAATTTTATTTATTTTTTTGGGTTAAAATTTTCTAGTGCAAAGATAGAAACTCCTTACGGATAAAGGAATTGAAGCGAATGTATTAATCTATAAACCGATAGATTTTTACGATACGTTAAATTTTTAACTATAAGTAAAAGCTATGTAAAATTAAGCTGTTTTTGGAGAGGTAGCTAACTCCCTGATTTTGATTCTGAAGGCGGCAAAAAGCAAAGTCATAAATGGACTTAGCCAGTTAAAAATAGCATAACCCGCATAGTGAAGTGTATCTACGCCCAGCACCCCACTGTGGTATGCGCCACAAGTATTCCAAGGTACCAATACAGAAGTTACCGTTCCCGAATCTTCCAAAGTTCTTGAGAGGTTTTCAGGAGCCAAACCTTTATCCTTAAAGGCTTTTGCATACATTTTACCGGGAACCACGATTGCAAGGTATTGGTCGCTGGCGGTAAGGTTTAGCGCCAAACAGCTCGCAACAGTACTGGCAAAAAGACCAAATGTTGTGTGGAACAATTTTAGCAATGCCTTGCTAATTGCCGCTAATGCACCAATGGCATCCATAATTCCACCAAAAACCATTGCGCACAATATAAGCCAAATAGTGTTTAACATTCCAGACATACCCCCTGCGGAGAAGAGATCCTTTAAAGCTTCATTTTCTGTAGGGATGGCGCTATCTACAGTTATTGCGTTCATTATTCCTTTATAGCCATTTTCAAAGGTAAGGGAAGAACCTCCTCCGATAGAAGCGACAATATCCGGTTGAAATATTAATGCCGCAACTGCACCTAAAAGCGTTCCTATGAGTAAGGCTATTAGCGGAGCGGTTTTTTTCACAATTAAAAATATAACAACAATAGGTACTATAAATAACCAAGGGCTCACATTTATGGAATCTTTTACAGCGGCGAGAATTAGATGGGTATCTGCTGTTCCTGACGTATCCAAGTTTAGACCTATAATTATGAAAACTATCAAAGTAACAATCAACGTTGGAACTGTTGTATAAAGCATGTATCTAATATGGGTGAACAAATCTGTGCCTGCCATTGCAGGTGCAAGGTTTGTGGTATCACTTAAAGGTGAAATCTTATCGCCAAAATAGGCTCCCGAAAGAATGGCGCCTGCGGTCATTCCTATAGAAATGTCCAATGCATTTGCAATACCTACAAGTGCAATACCCACAGTAGCTGAAGTAGTCCAACTACTTCCGGTAGCCACGGAGATAATGGCGCAAATAATTACACAAGAGGCGAGAAATATTGTTGGATTGAGAATTTGAAGACCGTAATAAATCATTGTGGGAATAATGCCGCTAATAAGCCAAGTTCCGGCTAATGCCCCTACCAATAATAAAATTAAAATAGCCCCTGCTGTCGATTTTATGTTGATCGCCACTTCCTCCAGCATTTGGTCAAATTTCACCTTGTTGAAAAAACCCACAATGGCCGCCACGGCACCGCCCATTAAAAGAATAAATTGGTTGCTTCCGTCCAATGCGCTATCGCCATAGGCATAAAAAACATTGTAAAATAGCATCCCGATAAGTGCAAAGACCGGGATAAGCGCCTCCCAAATATTCAGTTCTACGTTTTCAACTATCTGATCGACTTTTGGGTCGGTGGGCTTAATGTCTTGACTTTGCATAGGGAAATTTTAAAATGGAATGTAATGTTACGATTTTGTAAAAACCTATGCAAATTAAAAAAAGGAACAGATTAGCCGGACTATCATACAAATACTTTAGGAATAGTTGTATTTAAAACTTCATCTTCAACTACATACTTTCCCATTATTAAATTGTTAAAAAGAACATCGCAATTAAAGATATTTATGAAACGAACCACAATTGCTTAGCTTTCATTAAATCCATTTTTGGTATATTTAGAAATTAAGAGATTCAACTTTCGCTAACATGTCTTGCAAACTAAAAACTTTCAAAACCAAAAGCAGGTTGCTTTTTGCCTTGTTTTTATTTGCACCTCTTTTAATAAATAGTCAAACAGCCAACCATCAAGTAGAAAAGGTCTTAGATGAATTTATGACCACCGAAAACCCACGGGAGGGAATTGACAATCTGCTTTCACTTCAAGAAATTGTAGCTCAAACGAAAGATTCCTTGCAAGGGCATTATTATCTGAATTTAGGTATAGCCTATGGACAGATAAATCACGCAGATTCTTCTTTTTTTTATCTTAAGAAAGCTGAAAAACTTGCCAAACAAACCCAATCAGATTTTTTATTAGCTATGATCTATAATACGCGTGGATTGGTCTTTATGGGAAAAGCCGACTATGAGGCATCGTTGGAGGCATATCAAAAGGTTATGAAATTAGCAGAAGGTAAAAACGACCCACAGCTAAATGATGTGTTGAGCAAAACCTATGGAAATTTGGGAGGAGTTTATTACCAATTAGGACAAATTGACAAGGCTTTGGAAACCACAAAAAAGTGTTTGGCTTTATCAGAAACTATTAAGGATACTACAGATATTGCACTTAACCATCTGCGATTGGCTATGGTATATAATGATTTAGACCAATTAGATGAAGGGATCAATCATTTAAACAAAGCTCGCACATTTTTTAAGAATTTGAATAACCCAACAATGCTGGTGTATGCCGAAAGCAATCTGGGAAAAATATTTCTGAAAAAACAAAAACTTGACAGTGCGTTTGTACATTACCAAGAAGCTCATAATTATTCTAAAACATTAGGCGAACAAGAAGAGTACATCACTACACTATTAGCTATGGCTAACGTTAGATTAGAACAATCCAAATATGCAGAGGCAGAAAAATTTACGCAGAGTGCCTTATACATTGCGAAGAAGAATGGATTTTCCCATAGTGAACAAAAAGCCTATGATCTACTTTATAAAATTGCCTTAAAAAATGGCAAACCAGCAGAAGCGTTAAATTATCGTAATGCATTCATTAAACTAGCAGATTCGTTAAGTAACGTAGAAGTAAAAGCCCGCGTGGCTGATTTGGAAGCGCAATATGAAACCGCTAAAAAAGAAAAAGAAATTCAAAAGCTCACTTTTGAAAGTGAATTAAATGATGCAAAACTGGCAAAAGCAAAAAATGAATTAATTATAATTATAGTTAGTAGTTTAATTATCATTCTAGTTTTGTTATTATATTTTATAACAAAACACAAAAAGGTGAAAGCCGAACGCGTAGCACAAACGTTGCAAATGGAAGCCTTACAGAAGCGCTTTATGGAACTGCATAGCAGTCCATCTGAACTCTCCGTAGATTTAAATATGGAAGAATTAAACCATAAACTGCAAACTCCCCTTACTGATAGGGAATTTGAAACCCTCAAATTGTGCATAGCCGGAAAAACCAATTCTAATATTGCAGCCCAGATGCACGTAACGGTGAGTACGGTAAAATTTCACCTGCGAAATGCATACAGTAAGTTGGGTGTAAACAATAGGAAAGAGGCATTCCAATTTATGTTAGAATCTGTTTAGTTCGTCAAAACTTAAAGTAATTACTCTAAATCTTAATTTATTTCTTTAATTAAATAGTTTGCAATTATTTATTAATCAACTAATTGACTATTTATTTTCAAAAACTATCCCATAAGGTTAGGTTGTTCCTTGAAAAAAAAATGCAGTTTTAAAGTATTAGTGAAAATTAATTGATTAATACAATGAAACATTTACTACCGATAATTTTTTCTGTCTTTTTTCTTACTACGGGTTCACAGGCTCAAGTTGGAATTGGTACCACGACACCAGATGCATCATCTATATTGGACATTAATGCAACTGATAAAGGTGTTTTAATTCCGCAAGTTTCACTTTCAGATGTTTCCGACACGATGCTTGATGGGTTGAATACGGCTGCAACAGGATTACTGATTTATAATACAAACGCTGGAACTGTTGGAGGCTCGGGAGTGGGATATTATTATTTCAATGGAAGTATTTGGGAACGTTTAGTTACTTCGGCAAGTGCGGAAGATCACGATTTTTATGAAGAAGGCACCACAAATTCGCCAGATGATATAAATGACGACCAGTTTACTATGGGAAATTTAGCCATCGGGAAAAACACAGCAGATTACAAACTGGATATTACAGATTCTGAAAATAGACCTTTAAACATACTGCAAACCGGAACGTTTACCACAGTTTCAGAAATTGCCCGAATAGAAAGTACCGTCAGCAATAGCAATACAAAAAAAGGGTTAGACATTTATATGAACACTACGGGTGCAGGGTATCAAACAGGTATTTATTCAGAATTGGTTCCCAGCGGGTCTGCCCCTCAAACAGTGCTGGACAACCGTATTTCTGGAAGTAGTGGAGGGCAACTAACAGGTGTGTTTACCCAACTAAGCAACACTAACGATGAGCTTCAATATGGAATTTTTAATTTCAATAACGGAAATGGCACGGGAGAGCATTATGGGGTCGTCAACAATATGGTGGCAACGGGCTCTGGAAATATATTCGGAACCGAAAACAGAATCTTTAATAATGGGAACGGTGCTTTTTACGGTACAAAAAACGAATTATCTGGTGATGGCTCTGGAACAAGATATGCTACTCATAATTTCATAGATGGGACTAGTAACGCAACCATATTTGGAAACTATACTTTATTGGGCAATACAGGCTCAGGAACGCATTACGGAAACTGGACAAGACTGGAAGGTACTGGCACTGGAATTCAATTAGGCAATAGAGTTCATATTACTAACTCCGGAAATAACACACATTACGGCGAGTTTATTAGGCTAGAAGGCAATGGATCTGGCACACACAATGGCACCGAGATTCAACTATCAGGCTCTGGTGGGGGTGCCCAATTGGGAACCATTAATGTAATTGATAATAGCGGTAATGGGCTGCACTACGGTTCATACAATGTTTTAAGAGGAACGGGTACGGGAGCGCATTACGGAAATTGGACTAGATTGGAAGGTGCTGGTACAGGGGTTCAATACGGTAATAGGCTATTTATTACTAATTCTGGCAATAACAATCATTACGCTAATTTTGCAAGCCTCTCAGGTTCTGGTGATGGTGATCATTATGTGTCCTACAGTGTTTTAGACGGAAATGGGACTGGAGATCATTATGGAGATAGAATTTGGCTTCAAGGAGCTGGTACAGGGCAGCAAGTTGGAAATTATACCGATATATCCAATTCTGGAAATGGTCTTCACTATGGGTCGCTTATATATTTGCGGGGGAGCGGTTCAGGACCACATTACGGGGTGTCCAGTCGATTAAGCGGTACTGGAACTGGTTCAAAATATGGTGTTTACAGTCAAATTTTAAATACCGCTGGAGGCACACATTATGGATTGTATTCCGATGTATTGAAAGCAGGTAGTTATGCAGGCTATTTTCGAGGGAATGTTTCAATAGGAACAACAACAGGTAATAATTATATACTTCCAGCTTCAAGAGGAACAGCCAACCAATTGATGCAAACTGACGGCGCGGGGAATGTAAGTTGGGTAGATGACCCCTCACCATCTTATTGGTCAAGAACCGGAGGTGTATTAAATCTTGCAACCCCAACAGATGATATTACATTTACCAGTGATCAAACAAGTATTGCATTTCCAAATACTACGGGTACGCCACCTTCAATGATATATATGTTTCAAGGTTCCGGAAATGCAGACAGAATGGTGTTGTCACATTCCCCTGCTTTTCCGGCGTGGGGGCTAGAGTATGAGGATACTACGGATAGTTTTATTTTTAAATCGTCAAGCGCGGAAAAAGTAGAAATTGATCTTGCAGGTGGTTTTCCATTGCGTGTGTACGGAACTGCGCGGGCACAAAACTTCCAATCTGATACAACCACCTATCCCGACTATGTATTTGAATCCTATTTTCAAGGTTATTCAGACATCAACAGCGAATATTCCTTTAAAACTTTAGCTGAATTGGAATCGTTCATTATAGAAAATGGTCATTTGCCAAATGTTAAATCTTTTGAAGAAATTAAGGAAGATGGCATGACCATTGATCTGGGTGATATGACCGTGACTAATCTCGAAAAGATTGAAGAGGCCTATATATACATAATTGAATTAAAGAAACAGAATGACGAACTTCAAACGAAGCTAGATTCCCAACAACGTGAAATTGATGAAATAAAAGCGTTATTGAAAAAACAATAAAATTAATTCGCTATTTCCCTAAAATACCTATCTCCACCATACAATCACGCATCATTTGGTAGGTACGTTTAATATCATTATCCAAACCAATTGAAAAACGGATCAAACCATCACTTAGCCCCATTTCCTTTTGTTCCTCCTCGGGAATTTCTGAAGAAGTTGAAGAACCCGGCGCGCTGAAAAGCGTTTTGTAAAAACCAAGACTCACGGCCAAGTATCCTAAATTGCGTTCCTGCATCAATTCCATCAATTCGTTAGCTTTATCAATTCCGCCTACGTCAATGGTCAGCATTCCTCCAAAACCGTATTCCTCGTTCATCATTTTTTTGAAAAGCTCGTGGCCCGTGTGCGATTTCAATCCGGGATAAACCGTTTTCAAACCATCGGCCTCAAATTTTTCAGCTAAATACAAGGCGTTTTCACTGTGCTGTTTTATACGAATGTGAAGCGTTCGCAAATTTTTCAGAATAGAGGCTGCACGCAAGCTATCCATTGCGGGGCCAAGCAACATGTTTGCGCCATCGTTCACATTTCGCAAACTATCTATAAATTCCTGCGTTCCGCAAGTTACGCCCCCCATAGTATCGCTGCTTCCGTTTATGAATTTCGTCAAACTATGCAAAACAACATCAGCGCCCAATTTTGCAGGAGAAATACTCAAAGGTGAAAAGGTATTGTCAACCAACAATTGCAAGCCGTGCTTTTTCGCAATTTTTGAAAGGGCTTCAATATCCGCAATTTCCAAAAGTGGATTGCTTACTGTTTCGCAGTAAATAATTTTTGTGTTTTTAGTAATTGAATTTTCAACTTCATCCAATTTTGTAATATCCACAAACGAAGTTTCAATATTCAACCGTGGCGCAAAGTTTTTCAGAAAAGCGTACGTTCCTCCATAAATAGTTCTACTGGAAACAATATGGTCGCCTGCTTTACAAAGCTGAAGAATTGCAGGGGTAATGGCGCCCATTCCGCTTGCGGCAACATTCGCGGTTTCGGTGCCTTCCATTGCCGCCAAAGCTTGGCCTAAATATAGATTGGAAGGAGTGGAGTGGCGGGAGTATAAATAACAGCCGTCCGCATTGCCTTCAAAAGTGTCGAACATTGTTTTTGCGGAAAGAAACGTATAGGTCGAGGAATCTGAAATGGAAGGATTAACACCTCCAAATTCGCCAAAGTATTGTAAATCCTGAATTTTGTCTGCTGGTTTAAAAGCCATGATAGTTATTTTAGGTTGTTCGGCAAATTTGCGAAAAATTAAAGGAGTGGTAAAATTATAATGCATTTCCTTTTGCAAGTTTAGTTTTCAGAATTGCCAAAACTTTATTGATTATAACTTTTACTATCTAAGCTTTAACTGTTAAATTTGCACTTCAATTTAAAAGAAATACTTTATGAGCACTTATGATGTAGCAATAATTGGTTCGGGTCCCGGTGGCTATGTTGCCGCAATCCGTTGCGCACAATTGGGTATGAAAACCGCAATCATTGAAAAATATGATGTTTTAGGTGGAACCTGCCTGAATGTAGGCTGTATTCCGAGCAAAGCGTTACTGGATTCCTCACATCATTATGAAGATGCGATGAAACATTTTGAAGAGCACGGGATTGAAATTTCTGGCGATATAAAATTGAATTTGAAAAAAATGATAGAGCGCAAAGCTTCGGTTGTGGATCAAACCACCAAAGGGATTGCGTTTTTGATGGATAAAAACAAAATTGACGTTTTCACAGGAATGGGTGCGTTTAAGGATGCAACCCATATTGAAATCACCAACGGAAAGAAAAAAGAAACCATTGAAGCGAAAAACACAATTATCGCTACGGGTAGTAAGCCTTCAACGCTTCCTTTTATAAAATTGGACAAAGAAAGAGTTATTACTTCAACCGAAGCTTTAAATATGAAAGAGGTTCCAAAACACCTTATCGTTATTGGTGGCGGTGTAATTGGTTTGGAACTTGGGCAAGTATATCACCGTTTGGGTGCTGAGGTTTCTGTTGTGGAATATATGGATAGAATTATCCCAACAATGGATTCTTCGCAAAGCAAGGAATTGATGAAAGTGATGAAGAAACAAGGTGTAAAATTCTTCGTTTCGCATAAAGTTTCCGCAGTTTCCAAAAAAGGAAAAGAAATAACCGTTACCGCAACCGATAAAAACGATAAAGAAGTAACTTTTAAAGGCGATTACTGCTTGGTTTCCGTAGGAAGAAAGCCTTATACAGATGGCTTAAAAGCTGAAAACGCTGGTGTGAAAATCACTGAACGCGGAATGATTGATGTTAACGACCATCTTCAAACAAATATTAAAAACATTTACGCCATTGGCGATGTGGTTCGCGGGGCAATGCTTGCGCACAAAGCTTCGGAAGAAGGCGTTTTGGTTGCTGAAATTATTGCCGGACAAAAACCACATATTGATTACAACCTAATTCCGGGCGTAGTTTATACTTGGCCGGAAGTTGCTTCAGTTGGAAAAACAGAAGAGCAACTTAAAGAAGCAAAAGTAGAATACAAATCTGGTCAGTTCCCGATGCGCGCTTTGGGAAGAAGCCGAGCGAGTGGTGATACAGATGGCTTTGTAAAAATCCTTTCCGATAAAAAGACCGATGAGGTGCTCGGAGTGCACATGGTTGGTGCCCGTGTTGCCGATTTAATTGCCGAAGCAGTTACCGCTATGGAATTCCGTGCCAGTGCAGAAGATATTGCCAGAATGAGCCACGCACACCCAACCTATGCTGAAGCTGTGAAAGAAGCTGCGCTTGCTGCAACGGATGATAGGGCATTACATATTTAAAATTTTATAGTTATCCATAAAAAAAGTCCCGCAGAAGTGGGACTTTTTATTTTTTGGAAAGTTATTATTCAGTTTCAGAATTTTCAGACTTAACCTTATCATTTATAGTTTTTGTGGCCTGCGCTTTCCAGTCTTCTTCAACTATTTCCCAATCTGTAAAGGATTTTGCCATTTCAAATTCTGAAAAATTGATAGGGGTTTTCTCAACTATACCTAAATATTTCTCTGTATCACCTTCATCTTCTTCGTTTTCTTGGACATATGAAAAAGTAAATACGTAATAATTTTTTTCGTCAACAGTTACTTCACCTAAATAGTCAAAAATATTTGGATAGCCGTCGTAATCATCTCCAACATTATTATAAAGTGAAAGTTTTGCAAATTCCTGTGGCTCTAGATATACTTTGGGGATTGATTTACTATTATCAGTTTTAACCAAACTTTCCATCAACTCAAACCGAACATACATATCTTCAAAAGCTTCGTTCAGTGTTTGTGGTTCAATTTCTACGTTCAATTTTGTTGCCGCCATAAGTGCTTGTGCTTGAATCCATTTACTATCCTTGAATTGTTCAGACATAAGCTTCAGTGTTTTTACTACTTCTTCGGGTTTATTTTCAAATTCCTTTGAAAATTCAATGTAGCTATACATTAGGCCTTCATTGATATGATGGTTGTTCTTTCGAGCTATTGTATCTAAATAGGTTGTCACGTCCTGATACATATATGAGAGCAACTTGTTCTTTAGCAAAGGCATTTTGTTTCCATAAACGCTGTCGTTTGAAATATTGTAGGCATAAATAGAAGCTATACCATCCCTGTAATCATTAATGTCTGTAAGTTTGGCCAATTGGGCATCGTGATTGACAAAAAGTGATAAGGTATCTGAGAGCGTGGTCATTATATCGTAACCATTAACATCTTTACGTTCCAGTTTATGATTTTCTAAAAGGTCAAAATAGGTTGCTTCTGAATTCTTGTTTTTAAGCTTCAACATTTGCTCAAGAATTTCCATGCGTGCGTGGTGGCTGCTTTTTTTATTTTTATAAAAGTCCGTGAAAGTTTTGAGGGTTTCTGGTTTCTCCAGATCGGTCAACGCACCGATTATATAATATTTTGTACCATAATAAATAGAGTCATCTTTGAATTCGCGTTTTAAGTTCTTCTCAAGAAGTTTATATTCAGAAGCATCAAATTCATAATAGTTCAGGGCGCCTTTGCCTTCTGCAAATTTTATGGAGTCATTGGATTTTAGGTTTTTAAAGATCAAATCGGCTTTAGAGGCTGTAAGATCAAAATTATTGGAACTTTTCTTTATTTCCAATGAGTTGAAAAATGTATCTACCCGTGGTTTATCTATTTCTTCATCACCCAAATAAGTTAAAAAAAGAAGGATTGAATCGTCATCCAGCAATAACCTCATCCTTTGTTTTACGTGGGTATTTTCGTTGTTCATTCTAATTGCACGTGCTGGTTTTCCGCCCATTGTAATATTTACATTAGTTACAATGGTATCGTCATATTCAGTAAGTAGTTCGGCATAATCGTCATAAAACTCTTGAATTGATTTTTTACGATAATACGGTTTTAATTTAATATGCTGAACCAAGTAAGTTCCCGATGTAGTAGGGTCTAGGGAACTATAGTTTTTTACATGGCTATATTCTGAATATTCATCCTGAATTTCTTCGTTGACAATTACTGTTTTACTGGGAGCTTTAAATGAATATTTATCTTGGATATTTATAATGGTGTCGAAAGAAGGCTCTGCGTATGGTAAAAATTTAAAGGAATTGAAAAACAAATCGTCTTCCGAAATTTTATCATCTTCATTATAGTTTTGGGCCATTAACAAATAGGTCCTGTTACCCCTCAAAATAAGTTTTGCTACGGTATGGAATTTATCTGAAAATAAAAGCTCGTATTTTTTTCCCTCATTACCATCTACCATTATGTCTTGGGGTTCTTTCAGAAACGTTCCATTCTCTTTGAAATAGTTATCAAAATAATCATAGTAGCTTTCTTTTTCGTCCAAATAATACCCTACTGGCTGATCATTATAACGAAGCAAATAAACAGTCTTATTGGCTTTATCCTCTGCAGAAAAAATATTAATAATATAAGGCGAATCTTTATCACCGTTAGGATTATCACTTGTCTGGCTGCGATCCTGAATTTTACCAGGAACCTCTACACTGTAAGCGCCCATACGGTCTGTATGGTTTTGCCACACCGATGCTTCTATTTTGGGAGCAAATAGTTCCACGGAATCAAAAAATGCGTTTGCGTATACTGAAGTGATTTCCTCTAAAGAATTTTCGGACATAAACGTATAGATTATTTTATCTTTAAAAACAACCTGCAATCGTGTATAGATTTCTGCTTTTTTGATCAAAACTTCTGTAAAGTCAACTCCATCTTTCACAAAGGTATTTCTACTAATAATGGAGTCTGTATCCTTTTGGGTTTGGGTATTTATAATATTTTCAACAAAATCATAACCCTCTTTTAAGATTTGATTTCTTAAGTCTGCGACCATGTACACAAAAGTGCCACCATAAATGAGGTCGGTACTGGTCATGGCGTTTATGGTTTCGGTAATTTCAACAGGTACCGCTTTACTGGGCGTTAAAACACTATACCCTAAAAAATCATTCCTATCCATAACCCATCTATCTAGGTCTGGAGCAATTTCGTACTGTTGTTCGTAATCATTAAAAGTTGCTTCTACTTTAATTACCTGGTATCCATTTTCGCGAAGTAGGGTGATCAAACCATTTTCACCTGGCAAATGTGCTGCACCCACAGCCGCAAATATGCTATGGGTTTTCATAATTTCATCCAAACTGTTGAACATGACGTTGTTCCTTTTTATCATGATAGAATCGTTAGCCTGGCTATCACTAATGTAGTTCCAAATTTTTTCTAAATCTCCTTCGTAATAAAGCTCTGTTATTTTATCAAATTCATTATTTTTTTCATCTCCCGCATTGTCAAGAATAGACAGAATACTTTCCCTGAGTTCCATATCGCTCATATTTTCAATTGCGGGAATTTGATCTTTTACTTCTTCAAGCCCAATTATTATTTTTTTGGAATTATAGGCAATTCCGTATAAATAGGCATCGAGAAATGTACGGCGGTCATCGGGTCTATCCTCATCAAAAGTTAGCATAGACTCTATTAAGCTTGGATGCTTTAGGGGAAAACTGTCTAAATCAATTTTATTGACTTCAAAGAAGCGAGCCTTTAACTTTTTATATTCTTCTTTTGAAAGGATCTTTTTATATACATTCTCTATATTCGAGTTATAATAATTGTCGCCAAAACTGTTTGTTGCAGAATCTGGATGTACTTCCAAAGCGAACATTTCAGATTTTTTTATCGCAGGAATAACTGAATCACTAAACTTAAAAGCTCGAGCATCTTTTAGGTGAAGTGTTCCAAATAAATAAGATTTTTTGTTTCCAGTCTTGTGTTTAATTTCCCAAAGAAGTTCATAATTTTTTCTGTCTTGGGAGAAAATTGGATTTAGGGTAAATAAAAGAAGTAAAGAAATAAACAGGATGCGAAAAGTTGAACTCATAAGGGGCTATGCAAATCATTGATGAAAATAAATTTCAATGATAATGATTTATAGCCATTTTTAAAATTATATTTCTTGAAAAGATTATAAAAAAAACCACCCAACGTTTGTGGGTGGCGTTTTTTAAGATTTGTGGTGTATTATTTTATTATGCCCCCACAACTTATTCTACCCCCAGCATCGCCAGTAGGTTGGGTTGTGAAGTCGTCTTTACCTTCGTGTACTATTACCGCTTTGCCTAGAATATCTTTATTCTTGTCGCCACAGCCTATACACCATTCGTCTGTTTGCATAGAAATACGACCTATCCCATCATCGCCCACTTCAAAATTTCCTATATCGCCTTTGTGGTATCCTTCAGCATCGCCCCACTTTCCGTGCTGGGCATGTGTAGGATTCCAATGACCGCCAGAGGAGGTGGCATCTTCAGCGCTGCAATCGGCTTTTTCGTGTATATGGATGGCATGGGTACCTGGTTTAAGTCCGGAAAACTTTGCTTCGAGAGTTACCATTCCATTTGATTCTGTAAAATAGGCTTCACCCTTTGCAGTACTTCCACTTTTAGAGTCCATTGAAACGGAAACCGTTTTGGATTCTTCCTTAATTTCATTTGTTTGGTTTTCTGACTCCATTTGGATGGAATCATTCATTCCGTCCATATCTTTTTTTTCATTTTTGCATCCTACAAAAGCCATTATGGCAAAGAGGCTACAAATTAAACTAACTTTTTTCATGATTTATTTTTTGGTTTAATACTAGTTTAAATTAAAGGTACAATAGTTTTAATGCGACTCCAATTTTTTAAGAATACTTTAAAAGTTTAAAACACTAAGTTGCGAAGTGTCTGTAATATCACTTCGGTTGAGTTGATATTGATAAATTCCATCTTGTCCGATTGCTATAAGCAAATCATCTTGTATAATCACATCAAAGGCTAATCTATTAATATTGTGAACCAAAACTGAATGCGCTGGGTCTGAAATATCAAAAACTTTTATTTCATCATCACAAACAAATAAATAATCTCCATAAAGTCCCAAGCCTTTAGGAAATGTTAAATTTCTAACGCTTAATAACGTTGGATTTACGACATCGGTAATATCATAAATTTCCAATTGGTTCACAGTGGTTCCACAACCTAAGTCTGACCACAGTGTAACAAAGGCTGTGGTGGCATTTGCCACAACGGGATCGCAAGAGGTAAAATGCTGTACATCTGCCAAGTATTCAGGAAACTCAGGGTTGCCAATGCTATATATAAACATTCCATTCTGCGACCCTATATATAGATATTCCTTGTAATTGAAAAGGGTTTCGATTCTGAAACTAATAGGAACGTTGTTTACAAATACGGGATCAGATGGAGTAGTTATATTATAAACATTTAAACCGTATTCATCCACCGTGTATAAATAATCGCCAAGCATTGCGAAACGTGCCAAGGAGCCCCCTTGTCCATCATTGCTGCCCATAGCTTCATTTTGAGATGCATTTTCTCCATCTTGGCTACAAGCTAATCCAAAAGCTATTGTTAAAATAAGTAATGCTATTTTTTTCATGGCGTATTGGTTTTCGGTATCCAGTTTACAACTACACTATTCTGGGGAATATCAATAGGGTAAAATCCATCCGGGGAAAGCATTTCAGGAAAGGTATCCCTTATACGTTTAGAAACATTGAGACCTCCGGTGATCAAATCTACTTGAACGGCTATAAGATCAGTTGCTTGGTTTATGTAGAAAATATTTTCTCGTATAGCTAAATCTGTTGCTCCTGGTGATTCTATAAAATAAATAGGGGATGGGCTGGAAGGGTTTTCATTATTAAAAACGTGAAAACCTTCGTTCTTTTCATTGATAAAAAGAAAAGTATCGATAACATAAATTTTTCCTGCATTTATAACTGGTTTTGCTGGAGAGAGTACAACACTACTTTCAAACGCGGGGCGTTCCATAAATACTGGCTCGTATTGGGATTCGATAAAGGAGGGAGGTAAATCATCTCCTTCGTTGCAATCGCCATACCAACAGCAACTTTGTAAAGTTGTTACAGCGATTATTAATAGAATTAAATGTGTTTTTATTTTCATAAACTCTAGTTTAAATACATTACAAGTTTACAAAATAGATTGATACGATTGTGGTTGCTTAAGAAATATCTAAAGATGTAATAATTTGGGTTTTTGTGTGAAGTGTTTTATGAACTGGGCATTTATCAGCAATTTGAAGGAGCCTTGTTTTTTGTTCTTCGGAAAGATTCCCTGATAATTTTATTTCACGGGTAAAGGTGTCTATTTTGGCTGAATCTTCTTCGCAATGCTCGCAATCTACCGCATGATCTTTTGAATAGTTGATGTGACAGGTTACATTTTCAACATTCCATTTTTTCCTTCTAGCATACATCTGTATGGTCATAACTGTGCAAGAAGCAAGCCCTGCGGAAAGAAATTCATAGGGCGAGGGCCCAAAATTGTTTCCTCCAAAACTTGTGGGTTCATCTGCAATAAAATAATGATCGCCCAATTTTAAATTTGTTGTGAATTTTTCATCTCCATTTAAACTAGCGGCAACTTTGCTTTTACTTTTTACCTCCGCAACAGGGGGAATTTCCAGATAACGGGAAGCCCAGCCTGCAATTACTTGCCCCACATATTTTGAATCTTCTTTTTTGCTCAATAGATGGTCCACACCGTCAAGCGATACAAAACTTTTTGGGTGGTGTGCGGCTGTATATATTTCTTCGGCGTTATTTATTCCAACAATAGTATCCTGAGGAGAATGTAAAATGAGCAACGCTTTTTTGAAGTTACTTACAATTTTTAAAAACGATTTGTCTTCCAAATCGTCTAAAAATTGTTTTTTAATTGTAAAATCAATTCCGCCCAAATTCACTTTCGCCCTTCCGCTTTTTGTGATTTCATGTTTACTTTCTTTTAACAAGTGCAATACGTGCGAAGGGTGGCTGGGAGAATTGATAACTGCAACGGCTTTTATGGAAGCAATTTTATTTGCCGCAAAGATTGCCGCTGCACCACCCAAGGAATGGCCAATAATGAGGGTGGGAGCATCATAATTTTTCTTTAGGAAATTGGCGGCTTCAACTAAATCTTCTACATTTCCGGAGAAATTGGTGTTTTCAAAATCCCCCTCGCTTTCGCCCAAGCCTGTAAAGTCAAACCTTAAAACCCCAAAACCCGAATCTGTAAGTGCCCTTCCAATATTTTTAACGGCTGTTAAATTTTTGGTGCAGGTAAAGCAATGTGCGAAAATGACGAAATTATGAGGCTTTTGATCCAGCGGAAGTTCCAAACGGCCTGCCAGTTGTTCTTCGTCTTTATTGGTAAAGGATACTTTTTGAATATTCATTATTTAGGTTTAGGATGTATGTAGTTTACAGAATTTTTTAGGCAATGCCACTATTAATTTTTGTTGGGCAATTGTAATTTTAACTTCGTCAATTTCCCCAATAAATTCCCCATCTATTTGGAATGGAATTTTTTTAGCTGAATGGATTATAGCACTATCGGTTGATATTATTTGCACAAAATCTGACGACATATCTGGTTGGTCATTCATTGTTTTGAAAATTTCGATGAAATCCAAATTTCTGAAAATCAAAATCTCAAATTTACCATCATTCACCTTTCCTTGAGGGTTGATGGTGGCTCCAGTTCCAAATTTATTTGCATTGGCTATGGCCAAAAGAACACCAGAATCCTCTACTATTCCCTCGTCCGTTTCAATTGTAAAATGAAAAGGTGATTCTGAATTCATAAGAGTTGGAATGGACTGTAAAAAATAGCCCAATTTGCCCCGAACTCCTGAGGTTTCATAATTTTTTACCAATTCTGCATTGATACCTAAATCTGCAATATGAAGACATATTTTGCCGTTGATAAAAAGCACATCTACTTTTAAGGTACAATCTGAAAAAGCAATTGCTATCTGTTCCTCAATCATTTTGGGAAGACCAAAGTTCACGGCCATTCCGTTCGCAGAACCTGCAGGTATTATTCCGAGAATTATTTCCTTTTCATACAAACATTCCGCCACCAATGAAATGGTACCGTCGCCACCCGCAACAAAAACACGAGAAGGTTTTACGTCTTCAATAATTTTTTCTATTGCCTTTTTATCTTCCTTGCCGGTAGTTGTGTAAAGCTGGAACCGATAGCTGTGCTTTATAGCTTCTATCTTTACTGCGTCTATTATAGCAGTCTTTTCAGAATCTCCGGCTATGGGGTTTACTACCAATAAAATATAATTTTCTGATTTCATTAGTAAGAATTAAATTTAAAAATACCTATTTTGGAAATACCAAACCGTTAACGAAATCTCAATTAGTGAAACTTGATTTAAAATTGTACCGTGGCTATGTGAACGATGAAGAATTGGTTGTTTTTGGCCACGTTTTCAAATCGTGGGCGCCCGACAAATTCAGATTGGACCGTAAGGGAATTCGCCATGCGGTTTCGGTAATTCATATGTTCCGAATAAAACCTTTGGAAAATGTTGAGGTAAAATTGAAGTTTAAAAATTTAGAAGTCACGACCAAAACATTGGCTGATGGATACTTTCGGTTTACAATTCCGTATTCCGAAAAACTTGAAAGTGGTTGGCATCCATACAAAGTGAGCTGCGAACTTTATGATTACGGCATCGTGGAAAATTCTGAATTGTTGAAGCCTTTTGAAAGCAAGGTCGGCGTAATTTCAGACATTGACGATACTTTTTTGGTTTCGCACAGCGGAAATTTTTTTAAGAAACTGTATGTGCTACTTCTAAAAAACATCAACAAACGAAAGGTTTTTGAGGATGTGGTGCCACACTACCAAGCCTTGAGCAAAGCAGGGCAAAACAATGAAACGGCTTCCAATTCGTTTTTTTACGTTTCCAGCAGCGAGTGGAACCTTTATGAATTTATCGATTCCTTTGCACGACTTCACAAATTGCCGAAGGCAGTAATAAAACTGAAAAAAATTAAAACCGGAATCTCCGATTTTCTTTTTACAGGAAGGGGCAGCCACGACCATAAATTTGAAAAGATAAAGGATATCATTATGTTTTACCCAAAACTTGAATACGTTTTATTGGGTGATGACTCACAGAAAGACCCTTACCTTTATGAAAGGATTGTAAAGATATTTCCACAAAATATTAAAGCCATTTACATTAGGCAGACTTCAAAACAAAAAAAAGCAACAACCCAAGAAATTCTTTTGAATATTGAATCTATGGGTGTTGCTACTTGTTATTTTGCCAATAGCGAAAAAGCGATTGCACATTCCAAAAACATTGGAATTGTATAAAACTGCTATTTCACTTCGGTTGCTTCCGTGGTGCCTGTATCCAAAGATGTTTGGCCTTCTCCTTTAAGGTATTGATCCAAAAACTTTAGAACCTTTCCGTAGGCTTCAATCTCGTTTTCCTTTTTAACAAATCCGTGGCCTTCATCTTCAAAAACCACGTATTCCACGGGCACGCCGTTCTTTTTTACACCTTCCACAATTTCGTCCGATTCAATTTTAAGAACACGTGGATCCTGCGCTCCTTGCAGTACCATTAAGGGCTTGGTAACATTTTCGGTATGGAACAATGGTGAAATTTCCTTTAAGCGAACGGAATCTGCGGTATTTGGATCGCCCATTTCTAAATAAAGCGCATCTTTAAAAGATTCCCACCAGGGTGGAATGCTGTTTAACGTTCTGATCCAGTTGGTTACCCCAAAGATATTCACGCCAACCTTAAATTCGTCCGGAGCATAGGTAAGCGCAGCCATCGTCATATAGCCTCCGTATGAGCCGCCTATAATTCCTATCTTGTCTTTATCAATATTTTCTTGGCTTGCCAACCAATCTTTCCCGGCAATGCAATCTTTTAAATCCTTATCACCGTGGTTTTGATCGTCCATTTTGAAAAAAGTTTTGCCGTAACCACTACTGCCACGGTTGTTTACAGCCAAAATTGCATAACCGTGATTTACGAGGTATTGTATAAAAGAGCTAAATCCCTGTCTGGATTGACCGCCCGGACCACCGTGAACCCAAACTAACGCCGGAACTTTATTCGTTGCACTCGCCTGCTTAGGCTGATAGTAAATGGCAGGAATTTCCAACCCGTCAAAAGATTTAAAACGCACAACGGTTGCTTCCACCAAATCGTCTGGATTTATTTCTTTGTTTAAAACATCGGTAAGCTTGTGGTATTCCCCCGATGCAAGATTATAGGAATATGTATTTGCGGGAAGTTGTGAGCTGCCCACGGTCAATAACGCCATGGTTTCATCATTAGAAAAACTTGCGAACTCAATGGCTTGACCATCAATATTAGGGAATTTTAATTCCTTTCCAGTTGCAACTTCGGTAACGTACATTTTTGTTTTGGCGTCTTCATTGCTAAAAAGCACTTGGTACTTTCCGTTATGGGTAAAATAGAACGCGTTGATGTCCCATTCTTTTTCTAAAACCGTTTCTTTTGTGCCGTCCTCAATATTGTATTTCATTAAAAAAGAAAATTCAGAATCGGCATCGGTAGTGTAGTAAAATGACTTCCCATCGGGCGAAAAATCCTCGGGCGAATTTTTGCTCAATGTTTCATTAATCTTAGTTTTTTGATTTGTTTCAAGATTGAGTAGAAATAGATCACTATCGTTGGTATTTACAGCTTTGGAGAGCAACATATAATTTTTGTCTGCTGAAATCCCGCCAAAATTCATTGCTTCGTCATTTTTAAGGAGAAGTTTGGGTTTAAAGGTGACAATGTCCATTTCATAAACATCCATCATCTGGGAGTTGCGTTCATTACTGCTGTAATAGAAACTTTTACCATCTTTTGCCCAGCCTTGAAAGAGCGCCCTAACATTTTTCTCGGGCGTGAGTCTTTGAATGCCGCTGCTGTCCTTCACAAAAATTTTAAAAATTTCATCTCCATTACCGTCCATTCTGAAGAGAATCCTGTCGTCATCTGGAAAATAGGAAATACCATAAACCGAAGCACTATCAGACTGGGTTATGGGCATCAATTCCCCACCTTCAGCAGAAACGCTGTAAATATTAAAAATGCCGGAGCGGTTGCTTGTTATCAAAACTTTTGACTTGTCCGCAGAAAAACCATCTTCCCAAGCTTCTTCATTGTCCATAAATTGCTCGATAGTGTATGTTTTTACATCAGCAACTTCCTTGGTTTCCTTGTTTTGGTTGTTTTTACACGAAACAAAGAGCAAGAGCGCTGAAAAGATTAAACTGAAATTTTTCATAAAGATGTATTTTGGAAGTTATATTGTTGATTTTCAAAACAAATCTAATGAATTTTGTTTTTCATATTTCAATTACCTAAATATTAAATAATTAATTTTTTTTGGTAGTAGTTTAACGTTTCGGCTTTTTTTATAAACAAAGATTGTTTTAATTTTAAAATATGAATAAGAAAGAAGCCAAGAGCGGATTTATCTTCACAAAGCATACCCCAAAAGACCAATCGCCATTTGAAAAACTATTCGAAGTCTTTCAAGAACTTATTACCCATACTTCGGGTGATGTGGATGAAGCAATGGACTGGTTAAAACAGTTGGATGATGAGTATAATCTTACAACAGATGATTATACGCTGGATGATTTTGTGGAAGACCTTAAAAAGAAAGGTTATTTGCGTGAAGAAATAAAAATGGACGATAAAAATGGCTTGGCTATTACCGAAAAAACCGAGAGGGCACTTCGAAAACGAGCGTTGGAACAGATTTTCGGAAAGCTCCGAAAAAGCGGCGCAGGAAACCACCGAACCAAACAAACGGGCAGGGGAGATGAGCAAGCGGGGGAATTTCGCGATTATCGCTTTGGAGATTCCTTGGAACAAATCTCGATGACGGAAAGTTTCAAAAATGCACAGATAAATCATGGTCTGGGAGATTTCACACTTTCTGAAAACGATTTGGTGGTTGAGGAAACCATGTACAAAACCCAAATGAGCACGGTTTTGATGATAGACATCAGCCACAGTATGATTCTTTACGGTGAAGACCGTATAACGCCAGCAAAAAAAGTGGCGATGGCGCTTTCCGAATTTATAACCACGCGCTACCCAAAAGATACCTTGGATATTTTGGTCTTCGGAAATGACGCTTGGCCCATTAAAATAAAGGATTTGCCGTATTTGAATGTTGGTCCCTATCATACCAACACCGTGGCTGGGCTGGAGTTGGCGATGGATTTATTGCGAAGAAAACGGAACACCAACAAACAGATTTTTATGATAACCGACGGAAAACCAAGCTGTGTAAGGCTACCCGACGGGCGGTATTATAAAAACAGCAACGGCCTTGACAGTTATATTGTGAACAAATGCTACGCAATGGCTTCGCAAGCGCGAAAACTTCACATCCCCATCACCACTTTTATGATTGCCGAAGACCCGTATTTAATGCAGTTTATTGAGCATTTTACGGCAGCCAACCAAGGGAAGGCATTTTATACAGGCTTGAAAGGTTTGGGCGAAATGATTTTTAGTGATTATGAAACGAATAGAACGAAACGAATTAGATAAACGATGAATACAGAAAAAATAAAAACCTTCGGACAGCTTAAAAAATCAGGTCACGAACCGAAGTCAATCAAAGAAGAATTGCGCCGCAATCTACTTCAAAAAATAATGAAGAAAGAAACCCCCTTTGTTGGCATTCACGGATATGAACTTACCGTAATTCCAGAATTGGAGCGCGCCATTCTTTCAAAACACAATATAAATCTTTTAGGGCTTCGCGGGCAAGCAAAAACCCGATTGGCACGCCAAATGGTCGGTCTTTTGGATGAATACATTCCTGTTGTGGAGGGTAGCGAGATTAATGACGATCCTTTTAATCCAATTTCCCGTTATGCCAAAAATTTGATGCACGAAAAAGGCGATGACACCCCGATAAGTTGGCTGCACCGCAACAATCGCTTTTCAGAAAAACTTGCAACTCCAGATGTTACGGTAGCTGATATTATTGGTGATGTTGACCCAATAAAAGCTGCAAATTTAAAATTGACATATGCCGATGACCGCGTGATTCATTTTGGGATGATTCCTCGAAGTAACCGCTGCATTTTTGTCATTAATGAACTTCCCGATTTGCAACCGAGAATACAGGTTGCGCTCTTTAATATTTTACAGGAAGGCGATATTCAAATTCGAGGTTTTGCAGTGCGTTTACCGTTGGATATTCAGTTTGTTTTCACTGCAAACCCTGAGGATTACACAAATCGAGGAAGTATCGTTACACCGCTAAAAGATAGAATTGGTTCCCAAATTCTAACACATTACCCTGAAGATATTACTACTGCGCGGACTATAACGGAACAGGAAACCGAAGAAGCGATCAAAACAAAATCAAACGTTTATGTGCCAGATTTGGCAAAAGATATTTTGGAACAAATAAGTTTTGAAGCCCGTGAAAATGATTTCATTGATGCTAAAAGTGGCGTGAGCGCCCGCCTTAGTATTACCGCTTTTGAAAACCTGCTAAGTACTGCGGAAAGAAGGGCTTTGCACAATGGTGAAGAAAAAACAAACGTGCGTTTGGGCGATTTTGTGGGTATAATTCCATCCATTACCGGAAAGATAGAATTGGTTTATGAAGGGGAACAAGAAGGCGTTTCGCAGGTCGCACAACAATTGATTGCAGATGCTGTAAATACTATTTTTAAGGAGAAATTCCCAAAAATTGAAAAGCTCACTAAGGATGGTGACCCAGATCCGTATGCCGAAGTGGTTGCTTGGTTTTTTGAGGAAAATGATTTTGAATTGCTGGATTCCTATACTGATGAAGAATATAAAAATGAATTGGACCGAATTATTCCGTTGCAGCGATTAATAGAAAAATACCAACCAGAAACACCAAAAAAGGATGGTTACTTTTTAAAGGAGTTAATTCTTTGGGCATTGGCGGAAAACAAAAAACTGAGCAAATTCAGTATAGGAAATGGCTTGCATTTCAAAGATTTATACGGAAGTTATATCAGCGGACTATAAAATTTCAAATAAAAAAGCCGTCACTTTAAATATATGGTGACGGCTTTCTTTAACTGATTCTTAAATATTTGGAATTACCAATTCATCACCGGGATGAATAAGGTCTGCAGATTTTAATTTTCCTTTATTAGCTTCATAAATAGCATGGTACTTATTGGTATCGCCATAATATTGCTTTGCAATTTTACTCAATGATTCTCCGCTTTTTACAGTATGGTGGGCAAATACAGAAGTATCGGCAACTTTAATATCAGCCATAATATCGGTTGGGTTTTCACCTCCCACACGTTTTATTTCATCCCAAAGAAGATTTTTTTCGTACTGATTTTTAGCTGTTCCCCAAACTTTTAATTGGCCATTTTCTTCTTTTACATCACCGTTTTGGATGTTTAGTTTTTCACCTAAATCCAAAACGCTTTGATACTTCGATTTAATCATTATAAAAAATTTTAAAGTTAATTTCCCTAAAGATACTATTTTATGGCTTTCAATTTCCTTATTAGCAAAACTTTAGTAATATGGATGGTCTGTTGAGATTATCCTAAAAAATTTACAAAAAATTTAACTAAAGATTAATCTGAATTGTGAAAAAATTCCCTGCGCTTGAAATATCTTTGGTGCAAACATTAAATCAACAAAAACTATTATGAAACTAAAAACAATTGTAATGTCTCTTGCAGTAGTAACAATGCTTTTTGCAAGCTGTGAAGACTCGAAAAAGAAAGAAGCTGAAGCGCAAGCACAAGCAGAACAGATGCGTATGGAGCGCGAAAAAGATTCCTTGATGAAAGTTGAGGCAGATAACCAAGCGAGAATGGCAGAGATGGAAGCTAACTCAATTGCTGCAAAAGCAATGGGCAATTCAGATTTGTCAACTTTGGTTAGCGCACTTCAGGCAGCAGATTTGGCACAGACTTTAAAATCAGAAGGTGAGTACACAGTATTTGCACCTACCAATGAAGCTTTTAACAAAGTTCCAAAAGCAACTTTGGATAACCTAATGAAGCCTGAAAATAAGGAGCAACTTCAAGGTTTATTGAAGTATCACGTATTACAAGGAAAAATGAATGCCGCTGATGTTTTGGCTAAAATTAAAGAAGCCAATAACAAACTTGATGTTACTACCCTTAATGGCGAAGTTTTGACTTTGTCTGAAAAAGGTGGAAAAGTAATGATTAAAGATGCTAAAGGTAACACAGCTACTGTAACAAGTGCTGATATGGATGCATCAAACGGTGTTGTTCACGTTGTGGATAAAGTATTGATGCCAAAAATGTAATTCAATATTTTAAGTAAATTTAAAAGCCCCTTTTTGGGGCTTTTTTTATTAATGACAACTGCAGCCACCATCCATAAACCCGTGGGTTTCCTGATGCCAAGGGAAAGCTTGGTTGTATTTGTCCATCTCCCAGAAAAAGGGAAGGCGTTCTTTTGTGTTGTTACCAATTTCGTTCATGGTTTCCGCATCGTATAATCTACCGTTAATCATCACCATTTTTATGGATTCGGTGTTTTCAATATCTTCCAATGGGTTTTTATCCAGCACGATTAAATCGGCAAGTTTTCCTACCTTGAGCGAACCAATATCTTCACCGGCCCCTATATATTCCGCAGAATTAATAGTGGCAGCTTTTAAGGCTTCTAAATTGCTCATGCCACCCTGTTGTAGCATCCAGGTTTCCCAATGTGCGCCCAGACCTTGTAATTGACCATGAGCACCCATATTTACTTTTACGCCTGCATTGCTCAAAGTTTTTGCAGTTTCGGAAACCAATATGTGGCCATTTTCGTATTCGTCTTGGGGTGACTTAATTCTGTGGCGCGATCGGCTGTCCACAATATTACGCGGCGTGAAGGTCAACAATTTTTCATTTTCCCAAACATTGTCGCGTTCGTAATAATAAAATTCGCCGTTCATTCCACCGTAATTAACAATCAGCGTAGGGGTATAGCCTGTTCCGCTTTTGCCCCAAACTTCAAGTATATCTTTATAAACTGGTGCCACGGGAATATTATGCTCAACCCCTGTGTGCCCATCGATAACCTGAGTTATGTTGTGATAAAAAGTGGAACCACCCTCTGGCACCACATTTATACCCATTTCGCGGGCTGCCTGCAATACTTGTTGGCGCTGGTCGCGGCGGGGCTGGTTATAGCTTTTTACGCTTTTTGCCCCAAAGGCTTTGGTACGGCGAATACTGCTGCGGGCATCTTCCAAACTATTGATAACTGCCTTAAAATCACCATCGGCGCCATAGAGAATGAAGCCTGTTGAAAACAATCGCGGTCCAACCAATTGCCCGCTTTTTTGAAGTTCAGAAAGGGTAAATACCGTTTCAGTATTAGCCGAAGGATCGTGCGAAGTAGTTACCCCGAAAGCCAAATTTGCCATAAAAGGCCAAAATTGCTGTGTGGGCAAACCATAGCGGAAAGCGCCCACGTGGGCATGCGCATCAACCATGCCGGGCATGATGGTTTTTCCTTCCGCAGAGTAAACTTTTGTGCCAGAGGGAACGGAAACTTTATCGGTTGCGCCAATGGCCTCTATTTTATTTTCGTGAATAACAATGGTTCCATTTTCAATTACTTCATCGTTTTCCATCGTAATAATTTGGGCATTTGTGAAAGCAATCCTTCCACTTGGTTTATCCACCGGGGCTTGCAGACCGATTTTTGTTCCGGTTAAAGTTATTTCCGGCACTTCTTCCGGAGAGCCTTCTAAAAACGTAAACCTGTTCTTCAATTCGTTACTGAAATATTCATCGCCCAAGGTCCACATCACTTTTTGGCTGTTCGGCGACCAGTGAATGTTTATACCAGCATCCTTCGCAAGTTGCGAAACGGGCAGGGCCTTAGTTTTGTCATCCAAGTCAATAGTGTGACCGTTCAGCACCAAAGGGGCAACATACAATTTATGGAGGTTTGTAAAAGCAATCCACTCGTTGTTTGGGCTGGGTATTAATCTATTTGCATACTTTGAAGTTAGGTGGATTTTTTCATTGTTGCCTTCAAGGTTAACACTGATTAGTTTTTTTTCGATATCTCCAAAATAGGTTCCACCGGTCTGCAGAAAAATCCGTTTTCCGTCTTTGCTGAACATAGGGTATTCGCCCTTATCTACTACAAATTTTTCATTGCTTCCATCGGAATTCATTACATAAATGCCATCGTTTTTCGTAAAAGTAAAACCTTGGTCGGTGTTTCCTTTTTCTTTTCTGAAGGTAATAAATGCTCCATTTTGCGAGTAGGAAGGGGTTCGGTAAATTCCTTTTTTTGAAGTTAATTTCACCGGAATCCCACCGTTTGCGGAAATTTTATAAATCGCTCCTTTTTCGGCATCGTTCCAGGTTACATATATTATTTCGGAACCGTTTGGTGAAAAGGAAGGTTCAAACTCAAAATCGGTACTACTTGTAAGTCTTTGGGGTTCGCCATTGGGCAAAGTTTTCTTATATAAATGGCCCAAAGCACTGAAAACAATAAATTCCCCATTTGGCGAAGTTACGGTGTGACGGATCATTTTTGGAGTAAAAGTTTCAGTCTCAATTTTATTATTGAAGTGAACTGTTTCCGCTAAATCTATCTTTACGTTTGCCGTAAAGGGAATATTGGTCACTGCTAGGGAATTCACATCAATTTTGTTGATTTTTCCACCACTCCAAAAAACGATTTCGTTGTTGTTTGGCATCCAACTAAAATTTGGATAAACACCAAAAAGCGCCCAAGCTTCCTGTTGGTCTTTGTTCAATTGATCGTAAATAGGCCATTCTTGCCCTGTTTCCAAATCTTGGATGTAAAGCACACTTTTGGTACGTACTCTTTTTACGAAAGCTAATTTTTTACCATCACTTGAAATTGTGGGTCGTGCAGCACCACCGGGTCCACCTGTAATGGTTTCGGTTTTTCCAGTTTCAAATTCATATCGTTTTATTGCATAAATTTGATCGTTGGGGTCTTTGTTGTATTGAAAATAGCCGCCCGGATACATATCCTCACTGTAATAAAGATATTTTCCATCAGGGGAAACAAAAGGTTCGTTTACGTCCTGCTGGTCGTTTTTTCGTTTTGTGAGTTGTAAGCCCGTCCCGCCCGATTTGTGGTATTGCCACATTTCGCCTGCGCCCAGACTTCTGCTCGAAGTGAAATGTTTGCGTGCAATTAAATAATTGCCGCCCGCACTCCACACGGCATTGTTCAACAGGCGGAAATCTTCCTTGGTAACTTGTTTTGCATCGCTTCCATCGGCATTCATCACCCAAATATTATCGCCGCCGCCAGCATCGCTGGTAAACGAAATTTTTGTGCCGTCGGGGCTGAATCTGGGTTGGATTTCAAAAGGAATTCCCGTTCTGATTGCTTTGGCGGTTCCTCCCGAAATTGGCAAAGTGTAGATATCGCCCAGCAGGTCGAACACAATAGTTTTTCCATCGGGACTTACGTCCAGGTTCATCCAAGTGCCTTCATCTGTAGTAAAGGAATGGGTTTTATAGTTGAAATCCTCTCCGGGATTTGCAACCTCCCATTTTGGGTCTTCCTTTTCCTTGTCTTTTTTATTTTTTTTCTGTGCCGTGAGTGTTAAGCTAAGAGCACATAGTAGGAGCGTGGGGAATAATTTCTTCATTTTTTTTAATTAAAGGGTGTAAAAATTGTTATTCAAGATTTTCAGAATTCACATAAAAATCCTTTTTAATCTGAAAATTTTCCATAGGCGAAGCAAAAGTTTTCGTTTTCCATTCCGAAGTTGGAAAAATCCATTCCTCTTTTCCGTTAACCAAGGCTATTACGGGCATATCAAAATTTTCAATAATATTTACATATCGAAATTTTAGATTTTTTCCATCAATGGTATATTCCACTTTTGGAATCATGATGGTCCGCAAGTATTGGTCAAAAAATTGAGTAAGATCTATCCCGCTTTCTTTTGAAATATATCCCTCAACTTGCTTTGTGGTAACAGTTTGATGGTAAAACTCTTTATTCAATCCACGCAGAATACTTCGCCATTTTTCATCATTCTCAATAAGTTGTCTTAAAGTGTGAAGTATGTTTGCGCCTTTGTAATACATATCGCCGCTTCCTGGATGGTCCACATTGTAAATTCCAATGATGGGGCGATCGTTTAAAATATTATCTCTGGTGCCAATTACATATTCTGCTGAAGCTTCCTTTCCGAAGAAATAATCCAGAAAAAGATTCTCTGAATAGGCAGTAAACCCTTCGTGGATCCACATATCTGCCACATCTTTATTCGTAATGTTATTTGCAAACCACTCGTGACCGCTTTCGTGGATGATTATAAAATCAAACTTCAGTCCCCAACCTGAACCGGACAAATCACGACCCAAGTAACCATTTTGAAATTTGTTGCCATAGGTCACGCTACTCTGGTGTTCCATTCCCAAATAAGGAACCTCCACGAGTTTGTAACCGTCTTCGTAAAAAGGGTAGGGGCCAAACCAATGCTCAAAGGCTTCCATCATTTTTGGTGCTTGTTTAAATTGTTCTTTTGCATTTTCTTCATTTTCTCGAAGTACATAATAATCCATATTTAAAATTCCTTTTTCCCCATTGTATTTTTCACCCCAATGTACATAATCGCCAATGTTTATGTCTACTCCGTAAGCATTTATTGGGTTTATTACTTCCCAAACCCAAGTTTTTGAATCTTTGTTCTCAATAACTTTTTTCAACCTTCCATTGCTCACATCCATCAAATCTTTTGGGGTGGTAACGGCTATGGTAATACCGTTATCGGGTTCTTCGGAAGGGTGGTCCTTTAAAGGCCACCAAACACTGGAGCCAATACCTTGGTTGGAAGTTGCAATAAAATGCTTGCCGTTGCTGTCCTTGGCCCAAGTGAAGCCTCCATCCCAAGGCGGGCGAACTGCTTCAATGGGTTTTCCTGAAAAATGGATTGTTATTTTGTTTTCCTTTCCCCGTTTTTGTTTTTTCTGAAGTTTTAAAAAATGAGCATTTCCTTCGGAAGTGTACGTGATTTCTTTGCCGTCCTGAAGTATTTTGTCAATTTTCATTGGGGCTTGCAGGTCTATCTGCATTACATCATTTGGTTTTAAAACTTTATAGGAGATTGTATTACTGCCCTCAATGGTTTTTTCGGAAGGATTCACTTTTACCTTTAAATCGTAATGGGTAACATCCCACCAAACGCGTTCAGGGGTGATGCTTCCTATGAGCGTATCAGCACGGGTGAATTTTTGTGCTGTTACAGTATTAAATAAAAATAAAATTGTGAGGAAAAATATCCCCTTAACCCCTTTCAAAGGGGGAATAATGTTTTGATTTTTTAATGTAATCATATTGCTTAATTATTATCTAAATATCGAATTTGGAAAAACAACAACACTTTCAAAGCCATCCTCTCCAACTGCTGCTACGCCAAAAAAGTAGTTGTCAATTACTATTCCGTCCAAGGTAAATTCTGAAACATCGCCTACGAATCGGCTGTGGTCCCAAGTTGGACTTGTGGTGTCGCGCCAATAGATTTTATAGCCGGTTGCTCCATCTACTTTGTCCCACTTCAATTTTGCTGATGGTTCAACAATACCTCCAATGGCTACATTGTTCGGTGCTGGGGGCGCCCAGGCAAGACTGGCCATAGTTATGGCGTTCACAGCAGTAAGCTTTGCGGCATAACCAAAGTTTACGAATTTTAACTTATCGCCATATTCAATGCCGTTTTCCGTGCGAATGTCTTGATGTTGTTGGTTGTAATTTTCGTGTGCCTCCATAATTCTGATTCCCGCCCAGCCCAAATCGTTAAAGGGCCGATGGTGGCCACCGCGACCAAAACGATCCAAACGGTAAACCATCATTGGGTTCATTTCTGGCATATATGTCTGCGTAGTTTTAAAAACGTAACGGGCAAGTTGACGGGAAATTCCATCAACCTCGCCACCGTAAAAACGTCGCATTTGGCGTTCTCGATCTGTTTCGGTTGGAGGGACGGGTTCACTGAAAATCCTAAAGTCGCGATTGCTGATTACGCCATTAACACCTTCAATGTTGCCAATCATATCGTTATTTAAAACGCCGATGATATCCCAACCCTGTGTTTTGGCATAGTCAGCGAAACCTTTTCCACCGAAAAGCCCTTGTTCTTCACCGCTCAACCCCAAATAAACGATACTGCTTTCAAATTTATATTTTGAAAGCACGCGTGCTGCTTCAATAGCTCCAGCCATGCCACTGGCGTTGTCATTGGCGCCGGGCGCATCTTTGGTAAAATCGCTGCCGTCGCTGTTTCGGGAATCGATATCGCCGCTCATAATGATGTAACGATTGGGGTATTTTGTTCCTTTTTGCACAGCAGCCACGTTTACAATCCAAGTATCTTGGGGAACGCGGTCGTTCCCTTCGGCTTTTACGAAATCTTTTTGATAGAAGACATCAAGACAATTGTTGCAATCTTTTGAAATTGTTTCAAATTCATCTTTAATCCATCGTCTTGCTGCACCAATTCCGCGAGTGTTGCTAATTGTATCACTAAATGTATTTCGAGTGCCGAAATTTGCAAGCGTGGTGATATCTGCCTTAATCCTTTCAGAAGAAACAGCGTTTATTATGTCGTAAATTCTTTGATCGGTCTGTGAAAAGGATGAAAAGGTAAAACAAACTATAATGAAGAAAACAAAACTTTTCATTGGGAAAGGAATTTTGTTTAAAAATACCAAAAAGAACGAAGAACCTACCAATAAGTTTTAGAGAATGTAAAAATGTAACTATTTAGCTTCAGCCACTATAGCAAGCTTCTTTCCATTTGGGCTGATGGCCATACGGGTAATATTCTTTAAGCCATAATCCTCAAGGGAGGCAACGCGTGTCCATTCCGACTCGCCTAACGTATCGTACATATAGAGTTTGTTTCCGCTTCCAACTAAAATTTGAGTATCGTTTATCCAAACATAATCCTGAATGCCGATAGGCAATTGGGTTACAAAAAAGTTTTCATAGGAATTCATATCCAATAGGTAAAGGTCTAGATTTCCTTCTTCGTTAACCAAAGAATAACTCATTGAATTGGTTTTTGGGACTTTTTGAAGGGAACGTCCTGCATTATAAAACAATGTGTCTGTTTTTTTTGATTGCAAATCTATCAGCACCAAATTCATTTTGTCGCTGTCCAATACTGTTGCAAGTATTTTTTCATAATTGTAAAAAGCAAAATATGCTATTTGTAAATCTTTGATTAATTCTGTTGATTTTCCTGTTTGTGAATCATACTTATACAATCTTTGCAAACCATCGTTGTCAAGCCGAATAGCTGCAACATCAGTTCTAGTGGGAAATTTTTGAGGAGAATATTCGCCGCCTTCGGTTTTTTTATTGAACCATTTTTGTGATTTGGTATTCAGGCTATATTCTGAAATATCGGTTTGACCTTCATTATTTCCTGCAAAAACAAGGGTTTCATTAGCGATGAAAGAAGGTTGGTTGTTGTAACCTTTGTTGTTTGAAATGTTTTGGATATTTAACAATTCCAGCCCTTCATAAGCTGGACGAATATCAAAAACATAGACTTCAGTATTGGTTTGTGCGAAAGTGAGATAAGTAGTGAATATGATTGATAGGAAAAGGAACTTCTTCATTATAAATTGTTTTTTTAAAAATAGCAAACTTCGAACCAAAATACTGCTAAAAATAAAACCGCATCATTTCTGAAGCGGTTTTAAGAATAATTTATTAATTGATTTAAAACGGATAGTTGTTTTCCGAAATAACTTTATGGGCAATCGTTCTTCTTAATTCGCCAATGTTTGGCATGTTTTGGTATTTTGTGAATCGTTTAAGGCCCATCAACATCGCACGTTGTTCATCACCTTCAGCAAAGGAAAGAATTGCTTCTTTAGCTTTCACGGTAATAATATCTACTGCGTGATAAAGATATAGTTGCGACATTGCAATTTGTTCCTTTTGCGAATCCGCTCCGAAACGTTTTGCATTCTTTTCGGTACGAAGGATAGCACTCTCAGCCATATAGATTTCAATCAAAATATCTGCCGCTGCCATTAGCGTTTGCTGATGCTCTTCAAGTTCGGTTCCGTATTTTTGGACTGCGCTTCCGGCTACCATTAAAAACACTTTTTTCAGTTTTGCAATCATTGCTTTTTCTTCAGAAAGCAATTCCGAAAAATCGGGCGTTTCAAAAGAAGGGATTCCCATCAATTCTGAAGCTACGGCTTGCGCAGGATTCAAAAGATCTACGTGCCCCTTCATTGCTTTTTTCACTAACATTCCAACGGCCAACATTCGATTGATTTCGTTTGTACCCTCGTATATACGTGCAATACGGGCATCACGCCAAGCAGATTCCATTGGGGTATCTGCGCTGTAACCCATTCCGCCGTAAATTTGGATACCCTCGTCACTACAGTTTTGAATGTCTTCGGAAACAGCCACTTTCAAAATAGAACATTCAATTGCGTATTCCTCAACTCCTTTCAATTCTGCTTCTTGGTGACTATTGCCAGCTTTTACACGAAGTGCAATTCTGTCTTCAATATTTTTACCAGCACGGTAGCTGGCACTTTCGCCAACATAAGCACTGGTCGCCATTTCGGCCAATTTCAGTTTTATTGCTCCAAAGGAAGAAATAGGCACATTAAATTGAATACGCTCGTTTGCGTACTGTACAGCATTCGCTATAACACGACGTTGTGCATCAAGACTGGCTGCGGCAAGTTTAATTCTACCTACGTTCAAGGCATTCATAGCAATTTTGAAACCTTCACCGCGCTCGCCCAACATATTTTCAACAGGAACCTTTGTGTCACTGAAGAAAACCTGACGGGTAGAGGAGGAGTGGATTCCTAGCTTCTTTTCTTCCTCACCCATTGAAATCCCGTTTTCGGGGTCGTTTTCAACAATAAAGCCAGTGATGTATTTATCATCTTCAATACGTGCAAAAACAATCATTGTATGGCAGAAACCTGAATTTGAAATCCACATTTTCTGCCCGCTGATTTTGTAATATTTTCCGTCTTCAGAAAGTACGGCTTTTGTCTTTCCGCTGTTAGCGTCACTTCCTGCTCCCGGTTCAGTTAAAGCGTAAGCTCCAAACCATTCGCCAGTGGCGAGTTTTGGAACGTACTTTTTCTTTTGTTCCTCTGTTCCGTAAAGTGTTATTGGTAATGTTCCAATACCTGTGTGCGCACCAAAAGCGGTAGCCACAGAACCAGTTGCACCTGAAATGTAATCGCAAACAAGCATTGTGGTTACAAAGCCCATGCCCAGTCCGCCATATTCTTCGGGAACGGCAACGCCAAGCAAGCCCATTTCGCCAGCTTTGCGCATTATTTCTTCCGTAAGTGCATAGTTTTTATGTTCGAATTCTTCTTTTTTCGGCCAAATTTCTCGGTCAACAAATTCCTTTACGGAATCGCGCATCATTTTTTGCTCTTCGGAAAAGTCTTCTGGGGTGAAGACGTCTTCAGCTTTAGTTTCTTTTACAAGAAATTGTCCGCCGCGAAGCAATTCGTTATTTTTTGTTTCAGTTTCCATTACTCTATAATTTTGTTAAGTTGTTATTTCAAAAATTCATAAACCCCCGCAGCGCCTTGTCCGGTTCCTACACACATAGTTACCATTCCATATTTTCCTTGTAGGTTTCGTTTGCGCATTTCATCAAAAAGTTGCACGGAAAGTTTTGCTCCAGTACAGCCCAGTGGGTGGCCCAATGCGATTGCACCGCCGTTCACATTTACTTTTTCTTTATCCAAACCAAGTTCGCGGATAACTGCTAAAGATTGTGAGGCAAAGGCTTCGTTCAATTCTATAAGTTCCATTTGATCTTGCTTCAATCCAGCTTGTTTCAATGCTTTTGGAATTGCGTAAACAGGGCCAATTCCCATAATGCTCGGTTCTACGCCAACGGCTGCAAAGCTTACCAATCTGGCGATGGGCTCTAGGTTTAATTCCTTCACCATTTCTTCGCTCATAATTACTGCGAAAGCTGCACCATCACTCATTTGTGAAGAGTTTCCGGCAGTAACACTTCCGCCCTGGGCAAAAACGGGACGAAGTTTTGAAAGTGCTTCAACATTCGTTCCTTTTCGTGGACCTTCGTCTTTGTTAACAGTATATTTTTCGGTTACTTTTTTTCCAGCATCATTCACAAAAGTGTACTCCACTTCAATGGGAACTATTTGATCCTGAAAACGATCTTCATCCTGTGCCTTTAAAGCGCGCATCTGACTTGTGTAGGCAAACTCATCTTGGTCTTCGCGGGAAACGTTGTATTTTTTAGCGACTGCTTCAGCCGTTAAACCCATATTCCAGTAATAATCTTCGTGACCTTCCTTTGCCAATTTATAATCTGGAACCGGTTTGTAACCGCCCATTGGAATATAACTCATACTTTCCGCGCCACCAGCGATAATGCAATCTGCCATTCCGGTATGAATTTTTGCAGCAGCAATGGAGATAGTTTCCAATCCCGAAGCGCAATAACGGTTTACCGTCATCCCGGGAATATCAACAATATCCAATCCCATTAGCGAAATCAAGCGACCCATATTAAGGCCTTGTTCGGCTTCTGGCATTGCGTTGCCTACAATTACGTCGTCAATTCGTTTTTTGTCGAGTTGCGGCAATTCGTCCATAATATATTTAATGGTTTCCGCAGCCAATTCGTCTGGACGTTTGAAACGGAATACTCCGCGAGGTGCTTTTCCCACCGCAGTTCTGTATGCCTTAACAATATATGCAGTTCTTTGTTTCATAATGATTTTTTTTTTTGACTTATGACGGTAAGACTTATGACATAAGACTATACCGTTAAAATAAATATTAAATTGAAAGACTTTCCATAAAGCGGGTAATCATTCCTTGGATTGTCTGTATTTTAGTTTCTAAATTTTTAAAAGTGTCTTCGGAAATATACCCAACTTCATACGATATAATCAACTGGGTTTCCCATTCGTATGAGGAGCCCAGAGCATTTTCCAGATATTGAAGAAAATGCTTGTTAGTTCCTTTGGCAGTACCTTCGGAAATGTTTGAAGCAATAGAGACAGCACAGCGTTGCATTTGGTTGGATAATCCATATGTTTCGGATTTTGGAAACATTTGAGTGATAGCATATGTTTCTTTTGCTATTTCAATTCCCTCTTTCCAAATGTTAAGTTTTCTAAAATTATGTCTTGCTGCCATATATTATTTTTAGTCCTACGTCTTATGTCCTAAAGTCTTATGTCGTTTTTAGTTACGTAGGGGTTTTCCTTTCTGTATCATATGCTGAAGTCGTTCCAGAGTTTTTCTTTCTCCGGTTAGACTTAGGAAAGCTTCTCTTTCAAGGTCAAGTAAATATTGTTCGCTTACGTAGCTTGCTTCGCTCAAATCTCCACCTGCCATAACGTAGGCTAGCTTGTTGGCGATTTTCTTATCGTGCTCGCTGATATAATTACCCGCAACCATTTGGTCGGTCCCAACAAGGAACATTCCCAAAGCTTGTTTTCCAAGTACCTTTACATCTGTTCTCGGAATAGGTTTTGTATAGCCTTGATCCGCCATAAAACGTGCAACAGCTTTTGCAGCTGCAATTTGTCTTGCTTCGTTCACGATTACTATATCTTTTCCTTTTTGAAGAATTCCAGTATCGTAAGCTTCATAGGCCGAAGTGGAAACTTTTGCCATTCCTATGGTCAAGAAATAATCCTGAAGCCTGTTCAATTCCACATCATCTTTTTGAAAAGTATCGCTTGCGCGAAGCGCCATTTCCTTGGAACCGCCACCGCCGGGAATTACCCCAACACCGAATTCCACCAAACCTATGTAACTTTCGGCTGCTGCAACCACACGGTCTGCGTGAAGTGTAAACTCGCAGCCACCGCCCAAAGTCATTCCGCATGGTGCAACCACAACAGGGATGGAGGAGTAGCGAATTCGCATACTTGTATCCTGAAAATATTTTACGGCAGCGTTCAATTCTTCATATTCCTGCTCTACTGCCATCATAAAAATCATGCCTATGTTGGCACCTACGGAAAAGTTTTTCCCTTGATTGGCAATTACCAAACCGTCAAAGCTGGCTTCAGCGAGGTCTATGGCTTTGTTTACACCCGCAAGTACATCGCCGCCAATGCTGTTCATTTTGCTTCGGAATTCCACATTTAGAATACCATCACCTAAATCCTCAACCACAATACCTTTGTTACTCCAAACTTCCTTGGATTTGCGGATGTTGTCCAAAATGATAAAGGCATCCTGTCCGGGTATTTTTTTATGTATTTTGTCTGGAATACTGTAATAATAGGTATTGCCTTCGCGCACTTCGTAAAAGCTATCCACGCCACTCTCCAGCATTTTATTTACCCAAGAGGCAGGTTCTTTTCCTAAGTCTTTTATTAATTCAATTCCTTTTTTCACGCCAATGGCATCCCAAATTTCGAAAGGACCATTTTCCCAGCCGAAACCGGCTTTCATTGCATCGTCAATTTTATAAAGCTCATCAGTTATTTCAGGAATTCTTTTGGAAACGTAGGCGAACATTGCGCCGAAATTTTTTCGGTAGAATTCGCCAGCTTTGTCTTCGCCTTTTATAAGAATTGGGAAACGGTCGGTAACTTTGTCAACCGATTTTGTTTTTTCCAAAGTGCCGAAAGATGCTTTTTTGCTTTTTCGGTATTCCATTGAATCGAGGTCGAGCGATAGGATTTCACTGCTGCCGTCATCATTTTTTACTTTTTTGTAAAAACCTTGTCCGCTTTTGCTTCCCAACCATTTCTTTTCCATCATCGTATCGATGAAACCTGGAATTTGGAAAATTCCGTGCTCTTCGTCATCTGGCACATTGTCATAAATACCTTTTGCAACGTGGACCAAAGTATCCAATCCAACAACATCAACGGTTCGGAAGGTTGCTGATTTTGGACGGCCGATAACTGGACCAGTTAATTTATCAACTTCTTCAATGGTCAAACCCATTTCCTTAACTTGGTGAAAAAGGCTTTGAATGCCGAAGATTCCGATTCTATTTCCTATAAATGCCGGGGTATCTTTTGCGACCACGGAGGTTTTTCCGAGGAATTTTTCGCCGTATTCATTTAAAAACTCCAAAACTTCGGGCGAAGTTTTTGGACCGGGAATAATTTCAAAAAGTTTTAGATAGCGCGGCGGGTTAAAAAAGTGGGTGCCGCAGAAGTGTTTCTGAAAATCCTCGCTATGGCCTTCACTCATTAAATGTATTGGGATTCCTGAAGTATTTGTGGTAATGAGCGTGCCTTCCTTTCTGTGTTTTGCAAGATTTTCAAAAACCTGTTTTTTTATGTCGAGACGTTCCACGACCACTTCAATTATCCAATCAGCAGTTTTTACTTTATGAATATCATCTTCCAAATTACCTGTGGAGATGCGCTTCGCAAAATCCTTGTGATAGAGTGGGGCAGGGTTGCTTTTTATGGCTTTCTGCAAATCGTCGTTTACAATTCGGTTTCGCACCACTTTGTCCTCAAGGGTAAGTCCTTTTTTCTTTTCGGCATCGTTCAACTCGCGGGGAACAATATCGAGCAAAAGCACTTCCACGCCAATGTTGGCGAAATGGCAGGCTATGCCGCTTCCCATAATTCCGGAACCGATTACCGCTACTTTGTTAATTCTTCTTTTTGACATATTTTTTAAAGTTATTGGTTAATAGTTATTCGTTAATTGGGTTATAACTATTTTCCTAATTCCTAATTCCTAATTCCTAACTCTTTATTCAGAGTCGTATATTTTTTTTGAATTGACCAATTCGATGATCGTGTTTGCCACTTTTCTAAACGTTTGCAATTCTTCTTCGGAAACATTTTTTTGAACGGCTTCGTCAAATCCCAAAACCACTTGTTTTGAAAACTCGCGCATTTCCTTGCCGAATGGGGTTAAGTGTATTAAAACCCCGCGGCCGTCCTCAGGATTTGGTTTTCGCTCAATCAATCCTTTTTGTTCCATAGATTTCAAGGTGCGTGAAAGGCTGGTTGCCTCCATTCCCATTTTTGGACCAAGTGCCGTTGAAGGGGTTCCTTCTTCGGGATCAATGCTTATAAGTGCAAAGCCCGTGGCCATGGTGCTTCCTTTTTTTCCAGCTTCCTCATTATACATTTTTGTTACGCTCATCCAAGTGGAGCGAAGTATGTAATCTATTGTTTTTTCCTTCATTAAAAGACTTTGAAAAAATGGATTACCAAAGATACGAAATTTTATTATGCGTGCATAGTATATTAATGTTTTTTTTTTTTTGACTTAGGACTTAATGACGTAGGACGTAGGACTGGTTGACGTAAGACGTAGGCCTTATGTGAAACACGTCCTTCCAACTATTATAAATTACAGCACGAATAGTATTTTATGGTCTTACGTCCTACGTCTTACCGTCTCACGTCTTTTTAGAATAATCCAACTTCCCGTCCACTATTTTTGCGGGGGCCGTATATGGATGTTCGGTTGCTGAATTTTCTGACATAATATGCAACACTTTCCAATCTTCAGCCTTTAAAATATCTGCAATTAAGGAGCGGTGACAACTCCACCACACTGCCTCTGCACACATAATTACAGTATATTTTTCTGAAGCGACTTGCTTAAGAGTTTTTAGGGATTGTTGAAACTGTTCCGTTTGCATATAATCTGCATATCCTTTAAAGGAATCGAGCCGCCAGGCGTCGTTTTTTGAATTTGGCTCTGGTTTTCGGCGGCCACCTAAATCTATGAGATGCATGTATTCAATATCGTTTTCGGGAAGCGATACCTTTAAATTGTCTTTATTGTACTGCGGAAATTTTCGGGAGCCGGGAAAATGGCGAACGTCCACGAGGGTTTCAATCTTGCAGGAATGCAACAGCTTTAAAAATTCCTCGAGGGAACGCGTAGAATGCCCTATGGTCCAAAGCGTTTTCATTGTTAAAAGATGATTTTCTTTTAAAGATAAAAATTTTGGAAAGTCCTTACATAGGAAAAAAGTAGTTTAACGGAACTTTAATTGGCAACAAACTTTAGCCCGATTATGGAGAGAATAAGGGTTGAAATGAAAAACACACGCCAAAATGTAGCGGGCTCGTTGAAGTAGAAAATCCCGACCAAGACCGTGCCCACGGCTCCAATACCTGTCCACACCGCATAAGCAGTGCCGATGGGAAGCGTTTTTGTGGCTTTTATAAGCAGAAACATACTTATAAAAAGACATATCAAAAAACCTCCAAACCACAATTTGGAATCGAGGCCGGAGGTTTCTTTTACTTTTCCTAAGCAGGCTGCGAAAGCCACTTCAAATAGGCCGGCTATAATTAGTAGGAGCCAATTCATGAATATTTAGGAATTATGCTCATAAATCTTATTGTACAAGTCTAAATACTTCTCTTTGATTACTTTTCGTTTCATCTTCATGGTAGGAGTAAGATGGCCGTCTTCAATGCTCCATTGCTCAGGGGTAAGTTCAAATTTTTTCACCTTTTCCCACTTTCCAAAACGCTCGTTATAAAAATCAACTTCTTTTTGAATACGATCTATAACGGCTTGGTTTTTTACCAATTCCTTTGGATCTGATGGAATATTTCTTCCTTTTTTGTTTCCCCATTCCTTGATGAATTCAAAATCGGGCTGGATTAGTGCAGCCGGCATTTTTTCACCTTCGCCCACAACCATTATCTGGTCTATAAAACGGGACTGTTTCATAGCATTCTCAATAAGTTGTGGCGCCACATATTTTCCGCCGCTAGTCTTGAACATTTCTTTCTTGCGGTCCGTAATTTTTAGAAAACCTTCACTATCAACCTCCCCAATATCACCTGTGTGGAAATAACCATTTTTCAGTACCTCCTCAGTCTGTTCCTGATTTTTGTAATAACCGCACATTACCTGCGGACCTTTTACTAAAATTTCGCCATCCTCGGCAATTTTAACTTCGGTATCCCTTAGCGGCTTGCCTACTGTACCAATTTTAAAACCGTGGTTACGCATATCGTTCACCGAAACCACGGGCGAAGTTTCCGTAAGACCATAACCCTCCATTACCGGTATTTGTGCAGCATTGAAAACCCTTGCCAAACGCGGCTGCAGTGCAGCACTGCCGGAAGCGATGGCTTTTAGGTTTCCACCCAAGGCTTCGCGCCATTTGCTGAAAATCAATTTATTGGCGAGTTTCAATTGGGTTTCATACCACCAGCCATTTTGGCCATAGGGTTCGTATTTTAGTCCCAATTCTATTGCCCAGAAAAAGAGTTTTTTCTTAACTCCCGTAAGTTCGGCACCCTTGGCATAAATTTTATCGTACACCTTTTCTAGCAAACGGGGAACGGCGGTCATCACTTCAGGTTTAACTTCTTTTAGGTTATCGCTAATAGTTTCCAAACTTTCTGCGAAGTGGATGCTCACCCCACAGTATTGGTACATATAGAGAATCATTCGCTCATAGATATGGCAAACGGGCAAGAAACTTAATGACTTCGATTTTCCGAAATCTAAGGGCAAACGTTCCACACTATATTTTGAATTGGAAGCAATGTTTTTATGCGAAAGCATTACGCCTTTTGGTTTTCCGGTAGTACCGGAAGTATAAATTAAGGTTGCCAAATCATCTTCACTAATGGCTTCCTTTCTTTTGTCTAATTCGTCTTGGTTGCTTTCGTCCTTTCCTTCATCCAAAACTTCTTGCCAGTTTTTGGCGCCTTTTATTTCATCAAAAGAATACACTTCTTTGAGTGAAGGAACATTATTTCTTATTTTCTGGACTTTATCGTAAACCTCCTTACAGGAAACAAAACAGTAAACAGACTCACTATGGTTTAACACGTATTCATATTCATCTTCAGAAATAGTAGGGTAAATTGGCACATCCTGTGCGCCTGTTTGCATAATGCCAATATCGCAGATATTCCATTCGGTGCGATTGGTCATAGATATTATTGCAACTTTATCGTTGGGGTTTACGTCCAGTCGCATTAAACCACGGCTTAACGCGTTGGCCTTATCTATATATTCCTGCGTTGATGTGGCTTTCCATTCGCCATTGTACTTTGTAACGAGGGCTTTTTCCTGAGGATATTTTTCAAGTTGGTAGTATGGGAAGTCGAAGAGTCTTTTTGGGTCTTTCATGATAGAATTATTAAGGAAGTGAAAATAACGATTTTTTTTAAGTTTTAATTCAAATGAAAAAGGATTGTCGACTGAATAAAATTTTTGGGTTTTAAAAGGCTTATTAATAGTAGGGTATGGGAAGGAGAGAAGAGACTAGAGAGAAGAGACTAGAGAGAAGAGACTAGAGAGAAGAGACTGGAGACTAGAGAGAAGAGACTAGAGACTAGAGACTAGAGACTAGAGAGAAGAGACTGGAACCGACAACCGAAAACTGACAACGGACAACCGTCAACCGACAACGACCATACTTTTTATCGATAAAACCACTTTTATTACACAACACTTCCTAATAATTAATATATTTATCCCTCTCCCCAGAAAATTTGTCGCCATTGCGGATTCCCGTAATGGAATAAAATTATTGTGTCCTATATTTGGATAAATTATGCATTTCTATCAATAATATTTTTATGAAAAGATTATTCCTCTTCTTATTGTGCTGTTTTTTTATAACGAATAGTAAAGCTCAAGATGATGGACTTGTTGCTGCTGTTGCTGGGATAGCCGCTATTGGAGCGATTGCTATTAGCATTGACCAGATGGAAGAACAAGCTGAACTCAAAGCTACCGAGTGGCTTTTAAATCACCGACCAGATATGAAAAGCTTTTCGCTAAAAACCTTAGACTTTGATGGAAAAAAAGCTAAGGATATGTCAACTGTCACTTTAATAACATATAAAATTCAAGAATTTGAGTTATCTGACAAGCCAAAACCAAATGGAAAGAAATATGTTTTATTTGGATTCACCAGTAATGGTTGGATCAGTGATTATGGTGTAAACTTCAGTAAAGTCCGTTGGCATTTAATTGATGCGGAAGAATGGATGAATATGATGGTTTCCTATGTAAAAACAGCGTCTAGCGAACGGGATGATTCATATATTAAAGAACACTTGAAAAATGGTAAAATAGTGAACAATGGCATCAGTGAGCGTATGAAGACCACCATACCTTTTTATAAATTAGAAGGAGATATGTATACGGTAACAGACTATAGTGATATGATGAAACTTGTATATAATGAACGTTCCTTGGGAATATATTTAAAAGAAACTTCAGATTTAGTGCAAATAGGTCGAGGGGATATTATAAAGATTCATGATTTTTTTTATGGTGATTAATAATTAATTTGTCATCCTTGCATTGCTAAATTTAATATAGCAATATTGAAAGTTTTTATTATATATATTTGAAGACTAACTACATCAAAAGCATGCAGCCAAACCAAAACCCTGAGCAAATAGCACGAGATAAAATCGATGACATGTTACTTAAAGCAGGGTGGGTTATTCATTCAAAAGACAAAATTAATCTTGCTGCCAATAAAGGTGTTGCCATTCGGGAATACCAAACCGATGTAGGCCCAGCAGATTATGTACTGTTTGTAGACAGAAATCCAGTTGGTATTATTGAAGCCAAAAGAGAAGATGAAGGCCATAGGCTTACTGTTGTTGAAGAACAATCGGGTGATTATGCAAAAGCCAAACTAAAATACCTCAATAACGATCCATTGCCTTTTGTATATGAAAGTACAGGGACAATAACACGATTTACCGATTACAGAGACCCGAAACCAAGAGGAAGAAATGTCTTTAGTTTTCATAGGCCAGAAGAAATGGCCAATTGGCTTAAAAAAGAGAAAAGTTTAAGGGCAAGATTAAAAGACTTTCCGCCACTGAATGAGGAAGGCTTGCGTCCAGCCCAAATAAAAGCGGTCAAAAACTTAGAGACTTCCTTTAAAAATAACCGACCTAAAGCACTGATTCAAATGGCAACTGGAGCGGGTAAAACCTTTACCGCAGCAACCTTTGTTTACAGACTCTTAAAATTTGCAGATGCCAAACGCATCCTGTTTTTAGTAGATACCAAAAACCTCGGCGAACAAGCAGAGCAGGAATTTATGAAGTTCCAGCCTAATGATGATAACCGAAAGTTTACCGAACTATACAATGTACAGCGACTTAATTCCAGTTACATAGCTTCCGATAGCCAAGTTTGTATTTCCACTATCCAACGCTTGTATTCCATCTTAAAAGGTGAGGAGTTGGACGAAAGCGCTGAAATGGAGAACCCTAATGAATCGTCATGGATGCAGGACCAAATAAGCAAAAAAGAACCCGTTGCTGTTGCTTATAATGAACGGGTTCCTATTGAACAATTCGACTTCATAATTATAGACGAATGCCACCGCTCTATTTACAACCTTTGGAAACAAGTATTAGACTACTTTGATGGTTTCCTTATTGGTTTAACTGCAACTCCAGACAAACGCACTTTTGGTTTTTTTAATGAAAATGTGGTTAGCGAATATACCTATGAGGAATCGGTAGCCGATGGCGTAAATGTACCCTATGATGTATATACCATAGAAACAGAAATATCACAAAAAGGAGGTGAGCTCAAGGCAAAGGAATATGTGGACAAACGTGAAAAGCTCACTCGTAGAAAACGCTGGGAGCAATTGGATGAAGATTACACCTACACTGCCAACAAGCTCGATAAGGATGTAGTAAATCCAAGCCAAATCCGAAATATTATAAAGGCATACAAAGATGCCCTTAGAAAAGAGATTTACCCAAACCGTTTTGATGAAAATGGTGAATATGAAGTTCCTAAAACATTGGTCTTTGCAAAAACCGACAGCCACGCAGACGACATCATCAAAATAATTAGGGAAGAGTTCAATGAGGGCAACGACTTCTGTAAAAAAGTAACTTACAAAATAGAGGAAGATCCAAAATCAGTACTTAACCGTTTCCGTAATTCCTATTACCCACGGATTGCCGTCACGGTTGATATGATAGCTACGGGCACAGATGTAAAACCCTTGGAAGTACTGCTCTTTATGCGTGATGTTAAAAGCATCAACTATTTTGAACAGATGAAAGGGCGTGGCACAAGGACCATCAATAACAACGATTTAAAATTGGTATCCCGCACGGCAGACTCGAAAACCCATTTTGTAATTGTAGATGCCGTGGGAGCTATAAAGTCTAAAAAGACAGATAGTCGTCCTTTGGAACGTAAAAGAGGTGTGCCACTAAAAGATTTATTGGGTGCTGTTACGATGGGAGTGGCAGAAGAAGATCTATTCCTTTCCCTCGCCAACCGATTGATACGTTTGGAAAAGCAGATTACCGAAAGCGAAAAGGAAAAAGTATTGGAATACAGCGGTGGCAAAAACCTAAAGCAAATGACGAGGGAGTTACTGGATGCCTTTAACCCTGATACCATAGAAAGTACTGCCATTGCTTTAAAGGAAAAAGAACAGTTACCAAGTATGGAGTTGGCGCGTGAAAAAGCAAAAGACAAATTAGCTCAAGAAGCAAGCACAACCTTTAATGGCGAATTAAACGAATATCTGGACAACGTGCGTAAAATACACGAACAGATTATAGACCACATCAATATTGATACGGTAACCAAAAGCGAATGGGACACCACCTCGGTAGATAAAGCCAAGGAAACGGTTAAAGATTTTACCGAATATCTGGAAACCCATAAAGACGAGATAAAAGCCCTGAGCATTTTCTACAACCAGCCCTACAATCGCAGGGAGATAACCTTTAAAATGATTAAGGACGTTTTGGAAAAACTAAAAATGGACAAGCCTACCTTAGCGCCAGATTATGTGTGGTATGCCTATGCCGCTTTGGAAGATGTAAAAAGCCAAAAACCAGAAAACGAACTCACTGCTTTGGTCTCCCTGATACGCCGTGCCTGTGGCATTGACAAAACAGTAACTGCTTTTGACAAAAAGATAGACGAAAACTTTAACAAATGGATTTTTAAACAGCACACAGGGCAGCACAACCGTTTTACTTCAGAACAAATAGACTGGCTACGGATGCTAAAAGACCATATAGTAAGCAGTTTCCATATAGAGGTGGAAGATTTGGATTATACGCCCTTTGATGCCCACGGTGGACGAGGAAAAATGTGGCAATTGTTTGGGGAAGAAATGGAGAATATTATTAAGGAATTGAATAACGAATTAGTTGCGTAATGGAATTTAACGAACCAAAAGAAGAATGGGGAGGTCCTTGGACTATAAAAAAACTTGACGCTTTTTCAAAATACGTTAGTTCATATTTAATAATAATGAACAAATTCAAATTTTGGAAAACTATATATTTCGATGGTTTTGCTGGTAGTGGTAAGCGCAAACAAAATACATCTGAATTATTGACTCAGTTGCAAATAACCTTAGAAGAAGTGAAAGTTTATAAAGGCGCTGCAGAAAGAGTCTTAAATTTGCCGAATGATCTTAGCTTCGACTATTATTATTTTGTTGATACAAATACTGAATCTTTAAACAAACTTGAAAAGCGATTAAGCAAATTACCCGTATCAAAAGATAAAAAATTATTGTTCAGAGATGGCGATGCAAATAAGTGGTTAGCTGAATTGGCAGTTGCACTCAAGAAGAAAAGCCCGTCCTACGCTGCCTTAATTTTTTTAGATCCGTTCGGAATGCAAATAGATTGGTCGTCTATTGAAATGCTTAAAGATACACGTTCAGATATTTGGCTGTTAGTTCCCACTGGAGTTATTGTAAACCGTCTTTTAGATAAAAAGGGAGAATTAAAGTATTCTGCTAAGCTTCAATCTTTTTTTGGATTAACAGAAGAAAGAATAAGAGAAATATTTTATACCTCTGAAACTACAGCAACGTTATTTGGTGAACAACAAATGACAAATAAAATATTGAAGCCTATTGAAAAGATTTCTGAAACTTATGTAGAACGCCTTAAAACTGTTTGGAATTTTGTTACAGAAAAACCTTTAGTATTAAAAAATAGTAAGGGCGTACCAATTTTCCATTTCGTTTTTGCTTCAAACAATCAGAACGCTGTAAAAATTGCAAAACAAATTATTAATAAATTATAATCATGGCACAATCAAGTATAGAATGGACAGAAATGACATGGAATCCCACCACTGGTTGTACAAAGGTTTCCGCAGGCTGCAAATTCTGTTATGCGGAAGTAATGAGCCGTAGGTTAAAAGCTATGGGGGTGGAAAAATACAAAGACAATTTTGCCGTGCGCACACACGAGAAAGAATTGCAAACACCCTACACTTGGAAAAAGCCGCGTATTGTATTTGTAAATTCTATGAGCGACTTATTTCATCCGGAAGTTCCTGTAGAATTTATACAAAAGGTGTTTGCAGTTATGAATGATAACCCACAGCACGTATTCCAAGTGCTCACTAAGCGGGGTGACCGTTTGCAATATTTAGACTCCGAAGGGTTATTAGAATGGAGTCATAATATTTGGATGGGCGTATCTGTAGAAGATGACCGCGTTATTGACCGAATTGACTTTTTACGCAAAACAAACGCACGGGTTAAGTTCCTTTCATTAGAACCCTTAATTGGGCCATTACAAAATCTTAATTTAAAAGGGATTGATTGGGCCATTGTTGGCGGGGAAAGCGGCCGGAAACCACGACCTATGAAACAGGAATGGGTAAAGGAAATAAAAGACCAATGTCTTGAAAGTAAAACTAAGTTCTTCTTTAAACAATGGGGAGGTACAAACAAAAAGAAAGCAGGACGTGAATTGGATGGGCGTACTTGGGATGAAATGCCTCCGATAATTGCAGAAGCAAAAGTATAATGAGAGAACATTGGATTGAAAAAATGTTAGGAGACATTTGCCACATTGTGAGTGGAAATACGCCTAAAGAACTAAAAAACATTTCGAATAATGGTTCAATACCATTTTATAAGATAAGTGACATGAATTTGGTCGGCAATGAAAGATGGATGCGTAATGCTAATATTAAACTTACACACAATGAAATTGCAAAACTTAAAGTCAAAATATATCCAACAGGAACAATAATATTTCCAAAGAGAGGTGGTGCGATTCTTACAAATAAAAAAAGGGTTTTAACAACAGCATCAGCTTTCGACCTAAATATTATGGGAATTCTCCCAAATGAATTGTTATGTGATGATTATTTATATTATTGGTTTATAAGTCTTGACTTAAGTACAATTTATGATGGTTCAAATGTTCCTCAAATTAATAATAAAAATGTTAATCCATTATTAATCAAAATTCCACCTCTACCCGAACAACGCACCATTGTAGCCAAAATAGAACAACTCTTTAGCGAGCTGGACAATGGCATTGCCAACCTAAAGACCGCGCAGGAGCAATTAAAGGTTTTTAGACAGGCGGTTTTAAAAAAGGCGTTTGAAGAAGCGAGTATTTTAGATAAAATTCAAAAAACTGTGTTAGGAGATATTGTAGAATTGATTTCTGGTAATGCTTTTAAAAAAAGTGAATATAGTTCAGAAGGCGTTCCATTATTTCAAATTGCTAACGTTTCGTTCAATACCATAAATTGGGATAAACGTGCTTTCTTGCCAAAACACTATCTAGAGAATGATAAATTGAAACATCTTGTTCTTAAGAAGGATGATATTGTTATGGCCCTCAATCGACCAATGCTCAATAATAAATTAAAGATTAGTCAATTATCAAAAAATGATGTGCCTTCAATTTTATATCAGCGAGTTGGCAAGTTTATTCTAAAAAAGAATTTGGAACCAAAGTATTTACTTTATTATTTCCAATCACCAGATTTCACAAAATGGCTATCCATACAATTAAAAGGAGTAAATATCCCTTTTATAAATCAAACGAAGCTGTTGGCATTTGATGATTTTCCAATGGTAGATGTTGAATTGCAAAAACAAATCGTCCAACAAATAGAATCCCGCCTTTCCGTTTGCGATAAGGTAGAGGAAACCATAACCGTAAACTTACAAAAAGCAGAAGCCCTACGGCAGATCATTCTTAAAAAAGCCTTTGCGGGCGAGCTGCTAATCGAGGCAGAAATAGCAGCCTGTAAAAAAGAAAAGGATTGGGAGCCTGCTGGGGAGTTGTTGAAGCGGATAAAAGCGGATAAATTATAAAGTGAGTTATGTTTAAAGATTTACAGCAAGAGGATATTCTAAAGGCAATAAAAAGCTTAGATAAGAAAATAGTTGAGCCATCTCGGTATAAGGTATGGTATAATAAAAAATTATTGCCTCCAAAGGAAGTTATTAGAGAAGCATATATAATAAATGGGAAGAAGAACCCAGATCCGAATTTTAAAACAGATCCTGCACAAGCAAGATTATTACAACTAGGTTTTCCGATTGTAGATTCTAAAAGTTTAAATTTCTTTAGCGAGAAAGAGCTCCATACTTTTTCTGAGATTGTTAAACGAGAGTATTATGATGAAAGCAATGTAGTTGATAAAAACATTGGCAAATTTCTTAATCAGGTTGTTTGGGAAAAAACTAAAATGTGGAGAGATAAGTTAGTTGAGTTGGGTTGGACTACAGATAGCGCAAAGAAAAATTGGCAACGACAACAGCGAGGCAAAGGACAACGCTACGCTACCTACACGTGGTACAGGCTTTATCCAACTAATAGTAGAACAAAGTTGCTTTATTTTACAATAGGCGTTGATGAATTGGGCGATTTAATTTATAAAATAGATATTCAGCGAAATGATGATTTTTTTAAGTATGGCAAAGACAAAGTTTTTGATTCGCTTAGAGCAAAGTTAAAAAACAGGGGTATTATTACTATTAAAAAAGAGAATGTAAATAAACTTGATTGGAAAGCATTAGTAAAAGAAACTGATACTTATTTTGAAGAATTATTAACAGATTATCATGAAATATCTTACCAATTATTACCAGAAAATCGTATTACTCGTTTAGTATGGAATGATAGGGAATGGCATACACCTATGGGCAGGAATTATAACCCAGATTGGCAAGGTTTAAGTGATAAGCCATACCATAGCCAATATGGATATGGACATGAAGAATGGCTTTTTAATCCTAGATATCAAATAAATGGGATTCAATATGGTTACATCAGAGGTGTTGCGAAACTAAAAGAAACCACAGATTTTGTAAATAACCTATATCTATACACAAGAGATCCAAAAACTAAGCAGTCCTATTTAGTAGCTCATTTAAGGAATGTTGAGGTTTATAATGACCCTGATGAATTAGAGCCAGAAATAAGAAATATCTATTTAGATACTTTAAACGAAATGAGGGTTGAATTAGAAAATGTAGGTGCAGATTCCTCAAATCTTGTAAATGATGAAGGTACCATACCTCGCTTGGGGTTCCCAATTCAAGAAGCAGTCATTTATGAAGAAATGATACCATTACCAGATGATTTATTGAAAATACATCGCTTCATGCCTTACATTATAGATTTTGATATTCAATCTATTATTTCTGAGATAGAAACTGATTATGAGGAAGCACAGCTAAACTTTTCAGAAGGAAATAATACAGGAAAGAATAAATATAAAACAAAAGGACGCTCAAAAGGAGGGGAAGTAGAAAAGGTTCACGCTGATATCACAAATGATTTGCATAAATATCTTACTACAAATAGTAAGTATAAGGATTATAAAATATCTACAGAGAAAACTACAATTGGAACTAATTTAATTGATTCTATTGCGAAAAGTAATGATGGTTCTATAATTTTTGAAGTAAAAACAAGAAGTAAAGTATTACCAAATATTCGTGAGGCATTAGGCCAAATATTAGAATATGGGTTATTAAATTCTAAGTTAAATATTGAGAAACTTGTTATTCTGGGGCCTGCTTTTCCAAACAAGAGGGATTTGAATTACCTAGAAAATCTAAAAAAACACATTAAACTACCTTTAGAATATTGTTCTTATGATAAAAGTGCCTCAACATTAAATAAAAAGTTTAAATTTTACAAATAAATGACCGAATCTACCATAATATCAAAAGTCTGGAACTTTGCAAACGTACTCCGTGATGACGGTGTAGGCTATGGTGACTATCTAGAACAGATTACCTATCTGCTATTCCTAAAAATGGCAGACGAGTTAAACAAACCACCATATAATAAAGGGCTAGCATTTCCCCGTTTAAAAGACATTGAAGGCACAGAGCAGCAAGATGCTGAGGTCTGCGATTGGCAAACCCTAAGCAGCAAACGCGGTGCAGAACTGGAAGCTTTTTATACCCAAATGCTCCGCACCCTCGCCACCGAAAGCGGCATGCTCGGCCAAATATTTACCAAAAGCCAAAATAAAATACAAGACCCTGCCAAACTCTTAAAAATCATAGATATGATTGATAAAGAGGAATGGACAATGATGGGCGCTGACCTAAAAGGGAAAATATACGAAGGCTTGCTGGAAAAGAATGCCGAAGACACAAAAAGTGGTGCAGGACAATATTTCACACCCCGTTCCCTTATTAGGGCAATGGTGGAATGTGTACGCCCAGAACCTAAAAAAACCATTATTGACCCTGCTTGTGGCACAGGAGGCTTCTTTTTGGCAGCCTATGACCATATAGTGGCCAATAACAAGCTGGACAAAGAGCAAAAGGATTTTTTAAAGAACAAAACCTTCCACGGTAATGAAATAGTGGCAAACACGCGCAGAATGTGTTTGATGAATATGTTCTTGCACAATATTGGTGAGATAGATGGCGAGTCTTTTATTTCTTCCGTTGATGCCTTGATTTCTGATGAGGGGGTGCGTTATGATTATGTGCTTGCAAATCCGCCCTTTGGCAAAAAGAGTAGCATGACCAGCACCAACGAAGCAGGGGAACAAGAAAAACAGGATTTAAGCTACAACCGTCAGGATTTTTGGGCAAGTACCAGTAACAAACAGCTAAACTTTTTACAGCATATAAAATCCCTACTCAAAATACATGGGGAAGCAGCGGTAGTATTACCAGACAATGTACTTTTTGAAGGTGGAGCAGGGGAGACCGTGCGCAAGGAGCTTTTAAAGACTACAGAATTACATACCATTTTAAGATTGCCAACAGGCATATTCTATGCGCAAGGTGTAAAGGCAAATGTTCTTTTCTTCGACAACAAACCAGCCTCCAAAGAAGCATGGACAAAAGATGTTTGGTTTTATGATTACCGTACCAACGTACACCACACCCTTAAGAAAAAACCAATGCAGTTGGAGGACCTTAAGGAATTCATAGAACTGTATAACCCAAAAAACAGAAATAAGCGAAAAGAAACTTGGTGTGAAGAAAATGAAGAGGGCAGATGGCGTAAATACAGCTATGAAGATATTATAGCAAGAGACAAAACCAACTTGGATATTTTTTGGCTTCGGGACAAAAGTCTAACGGACTTAGATAATTTACCAGACCCTGATATTCTAGCTGCTGAGATAATTGAAAATTTAGAGGCTGGATTGGAGAGCTTTCGGGAGATAATGGAAACATTGAATGAGAGTGAATAATTATAAAGAATAGATATATTGGAAATAAATTCAACGGACCTTGAAATACTACTCAGCGAGGTTAACCAAACAATCCAACATCATAAAGCTGAAGCAAAAAAACGCGGAGAAGACTTTAGTCTATTTTCTATTATGGGTATGGAAAGTAATGAAACGCATACACATTCTGCCATAATAGCTGCGCTACTCAACCCAAAACATAATCATTATAAAGAAACACTTTTTTTGGAAAAGTTTTTAGAAACTATTGGCTATGATATTAAAGAAGATAACTTAGAAAAAGCCCAGATTATTAAGGAGTTCCATATTGGTAAAATTGATAAAGATTATGAAACAGGAGGTTTTATTGATATACTAATAAAATTTGACTCTGGAAGAACTATTGCAATTGAAAATAAAATTTATGCAAAAGATCAATGGAAACAACTTTATAGATATAGTAAATACAATCAAGGCAAAACAACATTATATTATTTAAACCTTTTTGGTACAGAACCTACTAAAGAAAGTTCTCACACATTAAAATCAAGGAACATAAACAAAATTAGTTATAAAAAAGATATTCTTGACTGGCTTGACAAATGTCAGTCAGAATTGCTCAAAGGCTCTATGCTGGATGTTTCTATCAAAAAATACAGTTTACTTTTAAAAAAGCTTACAAATACTATGGACAGAACCCAAGAAATAGAAATGACTAAAAGCATCTTAGATCATTTTGAAGCTGCAAGATATATACATTCAAATCTTGATAAGTTAATTAATAATATTCGAGAAACTTTTAGGCAAGCGGTAATTTTAGATTTAAAAAATAAATTAGATATAAATGAGTATAGAATAGAAGCTGGACAAACCCCAGATAATCTTCATTCTCAAATTTGGATTGAATTGGTTAAAACTAAAAATTCAACTTTAAGATTTGGAGTAGAATCCTTCAGTGGCAGAGGTAATAAGGGAGGAATAATGTTAGCGGGAGTTTTCGATAAGCTAACTCAGGGTATTAATATTGATTTTGTTGATGATTCAATCGATACTTCTTTCAGTAAGTGGTGGCCTGTCTTCCGCCCTCTTAAAACGCTTGAGAATAACACCCTACATTTAAATAGTGGACCCTTATTAAATAAATTATCAGATAAGGATTCTCAGCAATTTAATGAGCTACTTGACCACACAATCTCCCAAATTATTAAATTTATTCATGAGTATACAGCTACTATGGAAGAGATTGAACAAAAAAGAGTAAATAGTGAAAATTTTATTGAAAATGATTTATCTGTTGAGGAACTAGATTAAAAAATAATTTTTTTCATGCTCGTAACCTTCCATATAAATAAAGAACATCCAACAATCCAGCAATCTAACAATCCAAAAAAGCCTCCCCAGCTAGCACGGGCGTCCCGCCCGTGCCCCATATTCCAAAGGTTTATCCCCGCTCTTGCGCTCCCGAGACTTCGGGAGTAACGCTTGCTCAACAATCAATCCAATGGCTAATAAAAAATTACCCATCGAAATTTGATTTAAATTCCCGCCAATCCTATAACTCAATTTTGCTTTATAAACTTTTTGGTACTACTGTTAGATGTGGCATCTGTCACTTTTAAAAAATAAATTCCGGCATTTAGGTGTTGAATATTCACTGATTGGATACCATCAGGATTATTTTCTGACCTAACCCATTGGCCAAGAGTATTAAAAATTTCTACTTCAACAATTTTGGAAACAGTATTAATATTCAATATAGCTGATGTAGGATTGGGGTAAATAGAAAATACAACTTTGGGATTGTTAAATACACTCAAAATGAAATCATTTTTATACCATATAATACTGTTACCTGCATGGGTAGAAGCAATTATATCCATATCTAAATCTCCATCTAAATCAGTTATAATCACATCATTCGCCTCATAAGCCGTGTCCGTTAAAATCATTTCAGCCCCAAAATTTCCTTGCCCGTCAATATTTTCTATCCATACTACTTTATTTCTTAAATAATGGGTGAAAGCAACATCTATATCATTATCGTTATCCAAATCTCCTAAGGCAATTTCATGTGGTTTTGATGCTTGCTCGGTAATAATGGTTGCATTTCCAAAGTTTCCATTTCCAGTATTTTCAACCCAAATTAAGCTTTCCTCATATTGGTCTGTACCAATAACAACATCCATGTCGCCATCCATATCCATATCGGCAGCATTTAAAATATGAATCCCTCCATGTATTAATTCATATATTATATGTGGATTGCTAAAATTGCCCGTCCCATCCAAATTTTCATACCAAATGGCTTCTGTTCTACCTCTTTGAAAACTTAATAAATCTATATCCCCGTCTCCATCTATATCTGCAGGATAGGTAACTGAATCATATCCGCCCTGATTTGTTAAATGATGTATAATATTAAAATTTCCAAGACCATCAGAATTTTCAATCCAACCGAAGTCAGAATATGAAGTGAAAACAATATCAATATCATCATCTCCATCAACATCAGCAGTTTCTATGGAGGTCATTGCACTTAAAACACCGTTCGAGATATCATTCAATGGTCCAAAATTACCTAGGCCATCTAAATTTTCATACCATAGAATTTGAATGTCTGAATTGGCATATGCACCTACTATAATATCCATATCACTATCACCATCAACATCAGCAGCACGAACTATACGTGCTGATGCAGAATAGTCTATACCTTTATGTTTTCCCATATGTCCGTGCCCATCCAAATTTTCGAACCAAGCAATAAGACTATTTCCTGAAATGAAAGTATTATGGGATGCTGAAATTAAATCAAGATCGCCATCACCATCCAGATCGGCAGTGCAAATATTTTCAACATTATCAACATCTTCTAAAACTACATATTGGTTTCCAAAATTTCCTAATCCGTCTTCATTTTTGTACCAACTTATTTTAGCATTTTTTGCTGCTATATCCATAACATCCAGATAACCATCATTATCAATATCTCCAATTTTAATTCCAATAGGAGAACTAACTTTATCTGATATTATTCGAGCAGGTGCAAAACTACCTTGGCCATTCAGGTTTTCAAAAAAGCCTAAATAATTGTCGTCTCTTGAAGCAAAGAATACATCATTATCTCCGTCATTATCAATATCTGCAACGTTTATCGAATTAGGTCCGTCAATATTGCCGCTTATAATTTGCAAGGACCCAAAATTACCAGTTCCATCCAAATTTTCCTGCCATGCAATAAAGTTACCCATTTCACTTGTAGAAATTATATCATTATCTCCATCGTTGTCAATATCGGCAGCAAAGGCTATGGTGGGATCATTTACCGCAGTAGATATTATTCTCTGTAGCCCGAAAGATCCATTTCCATCAAGGTTCTCATACCACATTATTTTGTCTTCATACTCAGAAACCAATAGTACATCCTTATCACCATCGCCATCCAAATCTGCTGTTCTTAGCGATTTCACATTTGGAATATCAACATCTATTATTGCCAAACTTCCAAATTGTCCCGAACCATTTAAATTTTTCAACCAACTAATTTTGTTGCCATTATAGTAGTATGACGTCAATAAATCTAAATCGCCATCTGAATCAATATCAGATAGAAAAACAGTGCCTTGAAAATTTGTAGCGCCACGCGATGATCCGAAATTTCCGTTGCCATCTAAATTTTCAAACCATATAATTCTTTCGTTTAAGCCCCCACTAACCATAACGTCCAAATCTCCATCTCCATCAATATCTGCAAGAAATGGTGACGAAACCGAATAGGGAATGGGATAATTAGCTATAAGTTTTCTTTTGCCGTAAGTGCCAAGTTCATCAATATTTTCAAACCATACTACATTTCTACTTCCAGCCGTCATTATATCCAAATCACCATCCCCATCTATATCTCCCAGGTGGGCATTGCTGGGTCTAATAACATAACTATCGTCAATAATAAAATTTTCTTCAAAAGTGGTCTGAGCCAATAATAGATTAAAGGATGAGAGGATGAAGGCCAACAAAAAATTTAATTTCATAGTATTTTTTTTAAAGTGCAATATATTAAAACTTTGTTAATTGTATCGTTTGATTGTTTGGGTTAGCGTTTTGATTCCGGCTTCTTACTTACCCGGCTAGCGCAGGCGTCCCGCCCGTGCACATACAAAATCACCCAACTTAAAATACAAAAAACCGTTTACAGAAAATTGCAAACGGTTTTAAGAATTTAATGGGTTTTTACTTTTTCTCAATCCACTCCCGGGCATTTACAAGTGCTTGCACCCAAGGTGAAACTGCATCGTTTCTGTCTTTTGGATAATACGCCCAGTTCCATGGAAATGTAGAGCGTTCCAAGTGTGGCATCATTACCAAATGTCTTCCAGTTTTGTCGGTCATCATTGCTGTATTGAAACTACTGCCGTTTGGGTTGGCTGGTAATTTATCATAACCGTATTTGGCAACAATATTGTAATGATTTTCTTCTTTTGGGAAATGGAACTTTCCTTCGCCGTGGGCTGCCCAAATTCCCAAAGTACTTCCCGCCATTGAAGACAGCATTACACTATTGTTCTCCTGAATTTTCACCGAAGTAAACACACATTCAAACTTGTTTGTATCGTTATGAAGCATTTTTGGCTTTTCTTCGTCTTCTGGATTCAATAATCCAAGTTCCACAAAAAGTTGGCAACCGTTACAAACCCCAAGGGAAAGTGTATCGTCTTTTGCAAAGAAATTTTTTAAAGCCGTATTCGCCTTCTCGTTATACAGAAAAGAACCGGCCCAACCTTTAGCACTTCCCAAAACGTCGCTATTACTGAAACCACCAACGGCAACCAATAGCTTGATGTCTTCCAAATCCTCACGACCTTCAATCAGGTCGGTCATATGCACGTCCTTCACCTCAAAACCCGCGAGGTGCATCATATATGCCATTTCGCGCTCGCTGTTGCTTCCTTTTTCGCGGATAACTGCTGCTTTAGGTCGGCGGCCTCCCCCGACCCCTCCGAAGGAGGGGAGTTTACCATTGAATTTTTTTGGAAAATCAAGTAGTAGGGGTTGTTTTTTGAAATTGCTGAAACGCTCTTTTGCAAGTGTTTCACCACTTTGGTTTTTATCCAATAAATAGGAAGTTTTATACCAAACATCGCGCATTTCAGAAATAGAAAATTCTAATTCTTTATTATTATTTTTTATTGAAAGGGAATCACTTTCTGAAACAGTTCCAATCTTTCGGAAATCGATTTTTTTATCAGAAAGCATTTTTTCAACCAAAGCATCATCCGAAGCTTGGATTACAACGCCACAGTTTTCAGCAAACAACACTTTCACCAAATCACTTCCGCCTAAACTTGAAAGGTCCAAATCTGCTCCCAAATGCACATCGGCAAAACACATTTCCAGCAAAGTGGTAATCAATCCACCCGAAGCCACATCGTGCCCGGCAAGGATTTTTTCATCGCGAATCAATTCCTGCAACGTATTGAATACGGTTTTTACATATTCCGCACTTTTCACGGTTGGCGCGTCATTTCCTATGGCATTCAAAATCTGCCCGAATGAGGAACCGCCCAGTTTAAAGTCGTCCTGTGAAATGTTTATGTAATAAATGCTGCCGCCATTTCTTTGTAGAACTGGTTCCACAACTTTTTGAATATCGTTGCAATTTCCCGCCGCTGAAATAATCACGGTTCCGGGAGAAATTACTTCGCCATCCTTGTATTTCTGCTTCATGGAAAGCGAATCCTTTCCAGTGGGAACGTTGATTCCCAAATCAATCGCAAAGTCTGAAACGGCTTTTACGGCTTCATATAATCTTGCATCTTCGCCTTCGTTATTGCAGGGCCACATCCAGTTTGCGGAAAGGGTCACACTTTTCAATCCGTCCTTTAACGGCGCCCAAACAATATTGGTAAGCGATTCCGTAATGGCATTGCGCGAACCGACAGCAGGGTCAATTAATGCTGTTAATGGCGAATGTCCGATACTTGTCGCAACACCTTCCTTTCCGTGGAAATCAAGCGCCATTACGCCACAATTGTTTAATGGAAGTTGTAACGGTCCTGCGGTTTGCTGTTTGGCAACGCGGCCTGTAACGCAACGGTCCACTTTGTTGGTAAGCCAATCTTTACAAGCTACAGCCTCCAATTGAAGCACTTGTTCAATGTAATCTTTTATTTTCGAAACTTCATAATCAGGGTTTTTATAATTCCTGTTTACGGTTTTATCTTTCATTATTGTTGTTGGCGAACTGCCAAACATATCTTTCAAGGCGAAATCCATAGGTTTTTCACCTTTTTCGTTTTCAAAACAGAAGCGTTGGTCGCCAGTAACTTTCCCCACTTCATACATTGGCGAACGTTCGCGGTCAGCAACCCGCTTCAGTTTTTGAATGTTTTCCTTCCCGATAATCAAGCCCATGCGCTCTTGGCTTTCGTTGCCCATAATTTCCTTTGCAGATAGGGTAGGGTCGCCAATGGGGAGTTTGTCCAAATCAATTTTTCCTCCTGTATCTTCAACCAATTCGCTTAAGCAATTTAAGTGTCCACCAGCGCCGTGGTCGTGGATGGAAACAATTGGGTTTTCGTCGCTTTCCACCATTGCGCGGATTGCGTTTGCGGCACGTTTCTGCATTTCGGGGTTGCTTCGTTGGATAGCGTTCAACTCAATTCCGCTATGGAATTCCCCTGTATCTGCCGAAGAAACCGCGGCACCGCCCATCCCGATTCGGTAATTGTCACCGCCTAAAACTACAATCTTATTGCCTTCCTGTGGTTTGTCTTTTATGGCCTGGCTTGCTTTTCCGTAGCCAATTCCGCCGGCTAGCATAATTACTTTGTCAAAACCTAATCTTCTCGCTTCTTCTTCGTGTTCAAATGTTAGAACAGACCCGGCAATCAACGGTTGCCCAAATTTATTTCCAAAATCTGAAGCTCCGTTACTTGCTTTAATCAATATATCAAGCGGCGTTTGGTATAGCCAATCGCGTTCTTTCATTCCTTTTTCCCAGGGTCTCTCTTCGTTTAATCGGGAATATGAAGTCATATAAACAGCTGTTCCCGCCAAAGGCAATGAACCTTTTCCGCCAGCCAAGCGGTCGCGGATTTCACCACCGCTTCCGGTTGCCGCACCGTTAAAAGGCTCCACGGTTGTTGGGAAGTTGTGGGTTTCCGCTTTAAGCGAAATCACACTTTCAAAATCCTTTTCTTCATACCAATCGGGCTTGTCGCCACTTTTTGGTGCCCATTGTTTCACATTCGGGCCTTTTACGAATGCCACGTTATCCTTGTATGCCGAAACAATATCATTCGGGTTTTCAGCTGAAGTCTTTTTTATTAATTTGAAAAGGGAAGAGGGCATTTCCTTGCCGTCTATTTCAAAGGTGCCGTTGAAGATTTTATGGCGGCAATGTTCACTATTAACTTGACTGAACCCGAAAACTTCACTGTCTGTAAGTTTTCGTCCCAGTTTTTTGGAAAGATTTTTAAGATATTCAACTTCTTCGGAATTTAATGCTAAACCTTCCTTTTGGTTGTATTCGGAAATATTATCAATTTCCAAAATAGGCTCCGGTTGAATGTGGATATCAAAAATATCCTGATCCAATTGGTTGAATTTCTGCGAAAGCATAGGATCGAAAGTTCCTTTTTCAACCTTGTTGTTATGAAATTCCTCGATACGAATGATTCCCTCAACGCCCATATTTTGGGTTATTTCCACAGCATTGGTACTCCAGGGCGTAATCATTGCGGCACGTGGCCCAACAAAAAAATCCGTCGCGTTTGTAGACAGGACGGATTGCTTTATTTTAGGTTGGTTGCCAAAAAGCCATTCCAACTTTTTAATGTTTTCTTCTGTAATTTCTCCCTGGGTCTGGACTGCAAAAACAGTGTTTTCAACGTTCCCGAAAAAGTGAATCATCCTTTTAAATATTTGATGTTTTTTGAAGGTGCAAAGATAACCAATTTTGAAGGATTTTTAATCACATAAAAATGTAAGATTTATGAGTTCTCATTTTATTATAAACTTCTGGTTATTAACAATTAATAATTAAGGAAAATGCCTTACCTTTCCTCTTCAATTTTTTAAAATCAAACCATGAAACTTAAAAAACTACTATTTGTAGCCTGTATGCTATTTGGACTGGGAGCATATTCCCAGGAAACTTTTCCGCCAGACGAGGTTATCGTTGGAACTTTTATAGGAAAAACAATTCCTTTGAGGGATTTTGCCCTTCAAGAAGAAAATCTTGACCAAACTATTAAGGAAATCAGAATTGTGCAAAACGGTTCACGCTATCATGAACAAGTAAATGCAAATGCCTTGCCCATGGGTATTGACCAAACAGTTCAAAAGAACTTTGGAAATATCCAAACTAGGGCGATTGAACAAAATTTTATAGGCGCTTCCTCTTCAGAGTCGGGTTTTGTTCCGCCAGATCCTACAGGAGCAGCGGGACCGAACCATTACGTTCATGCGGTCAACTCCATTGTAAAGATTTTTGACAAAACGGGCAATCTTGTAGTTGGCCCCGTAGCTTTGGGAACATTTTTAGGAATTGGTTCCAATTCCGGAGATCCCATTGTGCTTTACGATCAATTGGCAGACCGTTGGTTTGTAAGTGAATTTGGTTCATTAAACAATTCACTTGCAATAGGCGTTTCTGAAACAAATGACCCCACAGGTGCTTACAATGTATATCAATATACCTTTGGAAGCTTTCCTGATTATCCCCATTATAGCGTTTGGCATGACGCTTATTATCTTACGGCCAATATTGGAACAACAAATAAGGTTTATGCGGTTGAAAGAGATGTGATGTTGGCAGGGGGAGCCAATCCAAAGATTGTGGGCTTTCCGCTTCCAGGCGTTACCCAAAATACAAACACGGTTTTAAGTCCAGAACCGGCAAATTTATTGGGGACCACTTATCCTGCAGATGTTCCTGGGTATGTAACATATCTTCAAGATGATGGATGGTCGGGAGTTACTTTTGACCATTTAAAAGTATGGGAAATTGATCTTGATTGGATTACAACAAGTAATTCTACCATATCGGCACCTTTGGAAATACCCACAGCCCCTTTCAATTCTGTGTTTGCTCCTTTTGGATCTGGTGATGTGGCCCAACCAGGCACTAATCAAAAGATTGATATGATAGGCGGTATAATATCGTATGCGCCCAATTATAGAAGCTTCGCCGGGCACAATAGCTGGGTAATCACCTTTAATACAGATATTGATGGAAATGACACTTCCGGCGTTCGATGGATTGAACTCCGAAATGACGCCTCAAATCCATGGTCCATATTTCAGGAAGGTACCTATGCGCCTGCAGATGGAAATAGTCGTTTTATGGGAAGTGCTGGAATGGATGCCGCAGGAAATATTGGCCTTGCATTTAACATAGCCAGTGGTTCGTTGAAAGCAGGAATACGCTATACGGGTAGATTTGACGGAGATCCTTTGGGTCAAATGACCGTTGCTGAGACAGAAATATTTCAAGGTGCAGGTGTGCAAACGTTTTCCAACAGATTTGGTGATTATTCACATTTAACCTTAGATCCTGATAATTTTACTTTTTGGCACACTGCGGAATATTTTTCCTCAGACAACAACTGGAGAACCCAAATTGCCGCCTTCACCTTGTCTGGAGGTTTTGCTAAAGATGTAGGTGTTAATGCCCTAATTCAACCGGAAAATGGAATCTTGACAAATGCCGAAACAGTTGAAGTAAGCATCCGAAATTTCGGAACTGCGGCTCAAGCAAATATTCCTTTGGAACTTCGTGTGGACGGCAACCTGATTGCTTCTGAAACTTTCTCGGGGAGTATAGCTGCAGGTTCGACGGCAAACTATACTTTTTCTCAAACTATTGACTTGTCAAACCCCGGACAAACCTATGCTATTCAAGTTAAATCTAATCTGGCGGGAGACGAATTTCCTGCCAATGATCCATTTACAAAAGATATCACACATCTTTTGGCGAATGATGTTGGAGCTTTAGAGATTACAGCGCCAATATCTGGTTCAGGATTGGGCAACGAAACTATCACTGCAACGATAAAAAACTTTGGGGCTGATACACAATCAAATTTTAATGTACAGTATGTTATAAATGGTGGTACGCCCGTAGTTGAAACCTTTACGGGACCTATTGATTCCGAACAGGAGATGAGCTATAGTTTTACGCAAACAGCAGATTTTACAGCGCTGGGTGTTTATAACGTAACTGTCTCAACTTCTTTGGCAGGTGATGCAAATGCTGCGAATGATGCCATTACAACCGAAATAGAAAACATTTTATGCCAGCCCTTTTTGAACTGTGAATTTGGTGATGGTTTTCAATTATTTTCAGTTGCAGAAATAAATAACCCTTCAGCTTGTGAAGGTTATGGCGATTTCACCAACCTTGTAGCCAATTTGGCACCGGATAGCACAAATGAATTGACCATAACCACTGGCTATGGCGATCAGTTTGTGAAAGTTTGGATTGATTTCAATGATGATTCCACTTTTACTGCAGATGAAGTTGTAGTTGATAATGTAGAAATTGCCTCCGGGCAAGGTCAGGGAACCTATACAGTCACAATGGATTTGGTTGTACCCGCAGGAGCAGCAATGGGCCCGCACCGAATGCGTGCAAAGACCAATTGGAACGGCCAAGTGCCGGCAGACGCCTGTGAAGAAACCAGTTTCGGAGAAACTGAAGACTATACCGCAAATATTGGAACACTTGGCGTAAATGACTTTTCAATCAGCAAAGGTGATTTGATAATTACTTCAGAAAACAACAAAAATTTTGAAGTAAACTTTATAACAGCATATGAGGGAACAGCTTATTTAGCAATTTATAATATGCTGGGGCAACAACTTAAGGTGAAGATGCTAGATAAGATAGGTAATTCTTTTAAGGCAAAGCTCGATATGGGGGAAGCGGCAAGTGGAGTTTATCTTGTAAGGGTAGGTGGCCAATACACCAAATCTTTTAAAACGGCACGAATTATTGTAAAGTAAATTATTCGCTGAAATAATCCAAAAATGAAAAGAGCGGGCATTGCCCGCTCTTTCTATATAATGTTCAATTTTTTTTATTGAACCACAATTTTTTTGGTAATTCTTCTTTCAGAAGAAACCAATTCTAAAAGATAAACTCCACTGTTGAGGTTTGAAACATCCACTTTCTTTTCAGAAGTACTGAAAGTGTTGAATAGTATTCTTCTTCCAGAAATATCATAAACGGAATAGTTTTCAACTGAAAAAGAAGTGTCGTCCTTCACCCAAAGAATTTCTGAAGTTGGATTTGGATAAACTGAAATATTTTCCGCAATAAATTCTTCGGTTCCAATTAAACCCCAGCGATCTTCTGCAGCGGGGCCACCCCAAATAAGCGTTGCCAGATATGGATTGTCAATAAAAGGATTTCGGTTTCCGTAGAAATTTTCCAAATACGGGTTTCGTTGGTCCTCAAAATCTGTAACAGGGTCTTCAGCGTTCCATTGCAGGTAAACTTGTAGCATTTCTGTAGAGCCTTGTAACGCCCCATTGCCGTTTAATGAAGGTTTGCAACGATCGCCATATCGGGTGTACATATACATCATTATTCTAGCAACATCACCTTTCCATTCGTCACCGGGATACCAATATCCACTTCCCACATCGCCAGCGTTCCCAGAGCCATCTGCAAATTTCTTACTTCCGCGGTTGTTGTTCATTTGCTGGTCAGTTGGACGAATGTTGTGTGGATCTGCACCAATTCCGGTAGTTCCATTATCTACATTTCCCATTGAAGGATTTGCGTTTGATCGGGCAAAAGTATGTTCGCGGTTGTATTGACAACTGCTACCTCCAAAATCATCCTTGTCACGGCTTCGGTCTGTAGTGCAACTTCCCGCATCGTCATAACCGTAAAGCAACAAAACATTATTATTGTTTTCAGGGTCTTCATCTGTGATTTTCATGGAATCACGTGTATCGCCATAATTGAAAGATGTACTTGCATTTTCAATTTTTTGTTGCAGCGCAAAATATAGGTCTTGTCCGGTTAAGGAAAGATTTACATCATTATAATAAGGCTGTTGGGCAAAAAGGGTTTGTAGGCTTAATAAAAGAAATAGGGTAAATATTTTGTTCATTTTTTAATAGTGTTTTGACATTAATCTTTTTTTTGCAGCAAAGAAATATAAAATCCATCAAATCCGCTTTTACTGGGCATTATTTTTTCTTCATTTAACAATGTGAAATCTTTTCCTTCTTCGCGACTTAAGAAAGCTTTCACCTGCATTTCGTTTTCCGAAGGAAGTATAGAGCAAGTGGCATAAACCAATTGCCCGCCCGGTTTTACCATACGCGAATAACTGTCAAGCAGTTCCTTTTGTGTGGCGCGAATATTATCCAAAAATTCGGGCTGTAGTTTCCACTTGGCATCCGGATTTCTTTTTAAAACACCCAAGCCTGAGCACGGCGCGTCAATCAAAACCTTATCAGCTTTATCGATCAATTTTTTTATCACTTTCGTGGAATCAATAACGCGGGTTTCAATATTGAAAATATCGTTGCGTCGGGCACGACGTTTCAGCTCGTTCAGCTTGTTTTCATAAATGTCCATTGCAATCAATTGGCCTTTGTTTTCCATCATTGTCGCAATGTGAAGACTTTTACCGCCGGCTCCGGCACAGGCATCTATTACGCGCATTCCGGGTTTTGGATCGAGCATTTCCGCCACTTTTTGCGAAGAGGCATCCTGCACTTCAAACAACCCGTTTTTAAAAGCATCTGTTGTGAAAACATTGGCGCGTTCCTTCAGCTTTAAGGCATCGGGATAGTTTTTTAAAATCTCGGTTTCAATCTCAAGATCCGCCAATTCATTTTGAAGTTTTTCAACTGTAGTTTTCAAGGTGTTTACTCGTAAAACCACATCTGCCTGTTGGTTTAAAGCAGCAATTTCATTATCCCACTTTTTGCCAAGTTCCTTCTGTCCCAATTCATCCAACCAATCTGGAATAGATTCGCGGTACTTTCTGATTTTTGAAAGTTCATCAAATTTTCCCTTTATACGGCGGGTTGGGGTGTCTTCAAACTGTTTCCATTCTGGGATGGCAATCCCATTCAAAGTTGCCCAAACCGTAAATAACCTAAAAAGATTTGGACGGTCAAAAGGTTCGCGTACTTCGGCAATCTCGGCGTACAACCGTTTCCAACGTACAATATCGTAGGTAGTTTCGGCTATAAAAGCACGGTCGCGGGCACCCCAGCGCTTATCGCGCTTTAAGGTATTTTTTAGCACCTTGTCCGCTTGCTTGTTTTCGTTAAAAATCAAGTGAAGGGAGTCTATGGTTGCGAATACTAAATTTCTGTGTAATTTCATTTTCTGCGTTTTGCGATTGCAAAGGTATCTTTTTAAACTTAGATTTTTGAAATACGAAATACGAAATACGAAATACGAAATACGAAATACCAAATACTAAATATGAAATACGAAATACAAAATACGAAAGCCGAAATCGAAATAACTTTTAAGTAACTCAGTAACTCAGTAACTCAGTAACTCAATAACCCAATAACCAAGTAACTCAATACCCGAATAACCCATTTGAAATTTTAGAATCATTACTTTTGCCAAAAATTGAATATATGCGTCTTGCCATTGCCACATTTATTGTCCTTTTTCTTTTTTCCTGTGAAAAGAAAACTGAAATTGAAATCAATTCCGTTGAAATAACCCCCGTTTTTATTGATAGTCTAAGTATTCGTGCCATCCAGCCTTTGGATGAAAAAAGGGTTTGGTTTTCGGCAGATAAGGGAAAGGTGGGATTGATTGATGGTGATACTCCCAAATTGGCAATTATAAAATACGGCGATTCATTATTACACTTTCGTTCTATTGCAACCACAAAAGAGGCGGTTTTCGTTTTGAGTATTGCCAATCCGGCTGTGCTTTATAAAATTGGTTTTAATGGTACCGAAGCTACCAATATAGAAGAAGTTTATAACGAAAAAGGCGAGAATGTTTTTTATGATTCCATGAAATTTTGGAATGATAACGAAGGTATTGCTATTGGCGATCCCGTGGACAATTGTATGTCTGTAATCATAACTCGTGACGGTGGAAATACTTGGGTGAAATTGCCGTGCGAAAACCTTCCAAAGGTTGAAAAGGGCGAAGCGGCTTTTGCGGCAAGCAATAGTAATATAGCCGTTTTTGGCGATAACGCCTGGGTGGCAACTGGCGGAAAAAAATCGCGTGTGATGCATACCGCCGATAAAGGAAAAACTTGGGAAATCTTTGATACGCCAATCCTTCAAGGCAAAGCAATGACGGGCATTTACAGTATTGATTTTAGGGATGAAAAGCATGGAATAATTTTCGGTGGAAATTGGGAAGACAAATCGTATAACGAAGGGAATAAAGCCATAACCAAAAACGGCGGAAAAACTTGGAAATTGATTGCCAACGGCAAAGAACCGGGATATCGCTCTTCTGTAAAATATATTCCCGGAACAGAAGGGCAGGGGATTGTAGCCATCGGTTCACCTGGAATTTCCTTTAGTGGCGATGGCGGAAAAAACTGGAAAGAACTCTCAAAAGAAGGTTTTTTTGCTATTGAGTTTGTGAATGATAGTATTGCTTTTGCTTCGGGGAATAACCGGATTTCAAAGTTGGTTTTTAGAGAATAACATTAAGATTTTTCAAGTGGGTATAGACCCAATTAATAATTCGGTTCTATTTTTACTGAAGTCATTGTTAACGACCCTCCAACTGGCTTGTCGTTAAATAATGTTATCATTTCTTTTTCTTCTATTGGTGCTAATGTATAAAGTAAAGGCAGTCAATGTTCTGGAGTTGGGATGGCCCAGTCAAAAGCTTTTCCTTGCGCTTTAAAATCGCTGAGTTTTTGGTGGTCTGAATTTAAAATAAGGGTTTTTATATTTTCGTTTGCTTCTGTTGCCCAATCAAAAGCATAGTTTTCTTTAATCTGTTCCAAGCGACCAAGCGCAACTTGTGTGCCTTACAGCCGCTACCAACAATAAAGACACTTTTTTTGCGAAGACTGCTTAGTTCCTTCGCCAATTCATAGTGAAATTCAGCTGGTTTTGAATAGTCTATACTCATTTTCAAGTACAGGAATATCAGTATTTGGGTAGAGGTGTTATATAACGCTCCAAGCACCGTGGTCCAGCCCCATATAATCCAGACCAACCTCGATTTCGGTAATAATACATTGTATTTCCTGTGCCAATTGCGGACTACTGGTGGCCGAATATTACAGCGTTATTTTAGGACTGCTTAAACTCTAGGTTCACCCATATATAAGCCATAGATAGAGTATGAATAGAGTATGAATAAAGTATGAAGCACAGAATCAAAACCCTAGGTTGAGCCCAGTCGAAACCTAATCACTCTTTGGTGGCGGGCAGTGTGACAGTTGAATTAAAACATTATTGTTCTGAAATCGTAATTCCGGCATCATCTTTCTTTGGCAATAAAACTTGAAGTAAAATGGCAATCCCCATTACAATTACACACCCCACCAAATTTAACCACAGATAGGGCATAAGGTCTATATACCAGAAATAGATAATGATAACTTGAGTGATTAGCGCAGCGATGAAAACCGCTTTGCTGCGCACATATTTTATAAAAAATGCAAGTAGAAATATTCCTAGAACATTTCCGTAGAAAATGGAACCGATAATGTTTACAAGCTGAATGAGGTTATCAAATAAATTTGCCGTACAGGCTACCACAATGGCAATAATTCCCCAAAGCAGTGTGAACCCGCGTGATGCTGCCACATAATGTTTTTCACGTTTTCCGGGTACGTTTCGTTTGTAAAGGTCTATGGTTGTGGTGCTTCCCAAGGCATTCAGTTCTGAAGCGGTTGAGGACATTGCGGCACTTAAAATTACGGCCAATAGCAAACCAATTAACCCACGTGGAAGGTTGTTTAGGATAAAATGTATAAATACATAATCCTTATCGTTAGTTTCGGCATTTGGATTTGCCTTTTTGATTACGGCTACCGATTGTTCCCGCAACTGTTTTTCAGTGCTGTTAAGGGTTTTTATTTCATGGGCCAAGGTTTGTTTGGAAGCATCACTTTCGGCTTTTGAATAACTTATCTGCGTTGCGGCCAGTTCTTGGTCGATAGCTTCTTTTTGTGCTTCCAAAGCCTTGTATTCAGCTGCATATTCAGATTTTTTTACATCCTTAACGGCAGCAGGATTGAAATGCAACGGAGAGCTGTTGAATTGATAAAAAACAAAAACCATGATTCCCACAAGCAATATGAAAAACTGCATTGGTACTTTCAGCAGACCGTTCATTATTAAACCCATTTGGCTCTGTTTCACACTTCTGCCGGAAAGATAGCGCTGTACTTGGCTTTGATCTGTTCCGAAGTAAGAAAGGGCCAAAAAAGTTCCGCCAATTATCCCACTCCAAAAAGTATAGCGGTTATCAAAGTCGAAAGAGAAATCGAGGATATCCATTTTGCCATTTGCACCCGCAATTTCCAGCGCTTTGGAAAACGAAATATCAAGCGGAAGATAATTCAGAATTAAAAGAAAGGCAATCAGCATTCCGAAGAAAATAACGGCCATTTGTTGTTTTTGGGTAACGCTCACCGCCTTTGTGCCGCCGCTCACAGTGTATATAATTACAAGCACTCCGATGATGATATTCAAATAAATCAAATTCCAGCCCAATACTGCCGAAAGTATGATAGAGGGCGCAAAAATGGTAATCCCGCAGGCCAATCCGCGCTGTATCAAAAATAGGATTGCGGTAAGTGTTCGTGTTTTTTTATCAAAACGGCTTTCAAGATATTCGTAGGCCGTATAAACATTCAGCTTGTGATAAATGGGTATAAAAACCAAACAGATTACAACCATTGCAATTGGCAATCCAAAATAGAACTGCACAAAGCCCATCCCGTCGTGAAAAGCTTGCCCGGGTGTGGAAAGAAAGGTAATGGCGCTGGCTTGCGTTGCCATAACACTCAAACCAATGGTCCACCAATGGGCTGTGTTTCCGCCTTTTAAATAATCGCCCACGTCTTTTTGCTGGCGCGATTTCCATGTGCCATAAAGCACGATAAAAAGAAGGGTTCCGATTAAAACAATCCAATCAATCTGCTGCATTTAGGCGAAGTTTTGCATTAATAAATAAAACAGATAGATATAAACAGCATTGAACAAAAGCACTAGTGTGTACTTCCATTTCCAGACGAATTTTTGTTTTTCTTCGGTCACTTTCTTAAAATTATTTTCCGATTGAAAGCATATTCGCGAACAATCTGTATGCTCCGGGAACTCCAGCGGGTAGTTCGCGGAAAAAGCTCAATCCCGTATAAATATAATATCCTTTTCCGTATTTGGCCACAAGAAGCGAGCCTTTTGTTTGAGCTTCGTCTTTGTCGTTCATTCCCAGAATTGGTGTAAATTCCTTCGCCCATTCATCGGGGAAATACAAGCCGCGTTCCTGCACCCAGCCCTCAAAGTCTTTTTGTGTGATTTTGTTGGGGGTATTTAAAATGGGGTTCTGGGGCGCCAATATCCTCACTTCTGAAAATTCATCGGTAACACGATCTCGCGAAAGTTTTAGCTCGTAAGGTGCAATATTTTCAGTAACCAAACCGCGACTGGTGTTGTATTGCACGATAATCGTACCGCCGTTTTCCACGTATTTGTTTAAGGCAGTTTGCGCGAAAGTTAGTTCAGGAACGGTATTATAAGCCCGAATTCCAACAACAATTGCGTCAAAATGCTGCACATTTTCTGCGGAAATATTGGAGGGTTCAATTGTCGTAATAGAATACCCAATCTGCTTTAAACTCTCAGGAATTGCATCCCCCGCACCGTTTATGTAGCCTATATTCTGACCTTTTTTCTGAATATCAATTTTTGCAATTTTCGCTTCCGAAGGCAACAAAACACTTTGGTAAGGAATATGGTCATAATCAATTGTAACCAGCTCCTTATCGTAGCTTTTGCCATCGGTGGTTACAATTGTTTGTAAATATCCCTCACTTTGTCCGCTTGGCGGTGTTACGGTAAAATTGAAGGTTTTAGTTTCGCCATTTCTTCGAAGCTGAAATTCTTGCTGTGCAGGTGTTACCTTCCAGCCTTCGGGATGATTTAGGCTCACATTTCCGGAAATGTTATCTTTTCCGGCGCGAACTATTACAGAAACATTTTCAGCATCATCACTTGCAAAAATCAAAACCTTTTCGGTGATAGAGGCCGTGACTTCGGGCAATACTTCCAGTGGGCGATACACTTCACCTTTTACTGGATCGTTAAATTTGTAAATTATGTTTTTCGTGAAAGGAATTGTAAGGTTTCCAAACTGAAGTTCAAAAACTACTTTTTCCAAAGCGGGAGTTTCGGGAAGACCAATCATTGCTTCAGGCGCTGCATACATTCCTTCCGTGCCTTTTTCGTTTAACCAATAAGGGGAAGAGTATGATAGATTGCTATTTCCTGCATTAATAGTTATATCAATATTTTTTTTATCATTAAAAGGCAGTGGTTCCGGTTCATTCCAAAGTATTTTTTCTTCGGAATTTTTAACAGCTCGTAAAACAACAGCTACATTTCCGCGATTAACGGCTTCAATATTCACTTTGAAGATTTCATTCGGGTTTATTGAATTTACTTTGGAAACGGCTTCAATAAAAATGCCGCCGCAATCCAAAATCAATTGCTTTAATTGCTCGAGTTTTATTTTTTGCCAGTGACTATCTTTCAAGTTTGAAACCAACGGGTAGGCTTTCAGCAACTGCGGAAGCATTTCAGAAGGATTTTGAAAGTTGAAACTTTCTTCCAAAGGATTCAAAATCGCTCCAATTTCATTTCCGCCCTCAAGTCGCGACCAATTGGTGTTTATTCCTTCAAAAAGATTATTTTCGGTAGGCTTGCTGCCTTTCAACAATTCCAAATATTCAGTTTCTGCACCACGGGAACCTGTACTGCCAAAGCCTTGCGATTTGTGCATGCTTCGACTCAAAGAGGCTATTTCACCATTGGAAAGCCCTAGGGCAGGGAAGTAGTTTCCAGTTTCCACTGAAACGAGATTCGTTTTGTCTGCTTTTTCAAATTTTTCCTGGCTTCCGTAAAACCACCAGGAAGTATTGAAGAACAATCGCTGTGGTTTCCAAACCCCGTATTCCGTAGCTGATTTTGGAAATTTTGCAGCATCGTCAACCATATCAAAAGCTTCCACACTCAACATAGCCGAAGCTGTGTGATGCCCGTGCGTACTGCCGGGACTGCGATGGTCAAAACGGTTTACGATAATGTCTGGTTTGAATTTTCTGATGGTCATGACCACATCGCTGAGCACCTCGTCTTTGGTCCAAAATTCAAAGGTTTCATTAGGGTTTTTGCTATAACCGAAATCATTGGCACGGGTAAAAAATTGTTGTCCGCCATCCGTTTTTCGGGCTGCAACAAGTTCCTGTGTGCGGATTACGCCCAAAAGTTCGCGTAATTCAGAGCCAATTAAATTTTGACCGCCGTCTCCCCGTGTTATGGAAAGATAGGCCGTGTTTGCGTGCACATCGTTGACCAAATAGGAGATGAGCCGGGTGTTTTCATCATCGGGATGTGCGGCTATAAATAGTGCAGACCCAACAAAATTTAATTTTTGAAGATCGTGGAATATTTCAGAGGCAGTAGGTTTTTTGGGAGCTTGACCGGAGGCAGCTATCGTGAGAAATAAAAATAGAAGTCTTAAAAAAAATGATTTATGCATAAAATTATAGTGCTGATTTATTCAAAATCCTTCAAAGATACTTATTTGTGAAAATTATTCGTGTGGGAGGCCTTCCTTATTTTTATCGAGTTCGTGTTGCTGTTCGTGAAACTCTTCGGCCTTTACAATACTCACGCCTTTTTGGAGCATCATGCTGTTGGGGTAGGTAACAATTTCGTTATCTTTTGTGTGCAGAATAATATGAAAAGTTTTTATGTCTTCAATTATACCTTCACAGGGCATCTCCTTGTCATGTATTTTTATATAATCGCCTATTTTGTAGGGAAAGGTGAAAAACATTATCACGCCACTTGTTACGTTGCTGAGTATTGACCATTGCGCAAAAAAAGCAATACCGATAACCGCAAAAACCGATGACATTACCAGCCCCAGATTTCTGAAATCCACTCCCCAAATAAGTATGAGGCCCAAAACCATCAAAAAGAAAACGGCAAAGTCCACGTGTTTCATGATGAGACCCGTGCGGTGTTCAAGTCTTTCTATTTTTTTGGCAAAGTTGCGTACCGTTCTTTTGAGCATCAGTCTTATAAAGAGCAAAATCAGAATCAGGGCGGCAGATTCAATAAGTTGAAGGGTGTGTTCTTGAATATTCATATTTTTTATTTCAGTTGCAGCGTATCGCGCAAATTGAGATTCTCGTTTTTGTTTTTGGTCCAATAATCACTTTTAATCCTTTTCAGTTTTGTGGCAGTGGTTTTTAATCGCAACGTGTCGTTCTGGTCTGCTGCGTTAACTTCTTCCCACTTTTCAATTTCATACGGAAAGGTGCTGTTGAAAAAGAGCATCAATTGCCGCTGTAGATCAGGGTAGTTTAAAGTGTAAATGGTTATGGAATCGCCCTGTTTCAAACTGGCGAAAGCATTGTGTTCCCTAATTTCCTTATGCCGAAGTCGCAAATATTCAAACGAAGGAATAATCATCACATCGCCCGTTGGAAGTTCCTCGGGATTGATTCGGATAAGATTCCAAAGTTCGTTTTCCAAATAGGTTTTCGGCAAAGAAAGCTTTTGGTCGGCCTCGCCTTGAAAATAGGAGTGACTTTCAATTTCAAAATCCTCACGATTGTTAAGTTGCATATAAGCTTGGCCGCACCATTCCTGCACGCTGTTTGTAATTTTCAGCGGATGCTCCTTTTCTGCAATTGGGCTGAAAGTGCTCGTCATTATTGAGTAAGGATAAATGCCGGTATTGAAATTCTTCATTTGGTTCAGCTTCATCACCGAAACATTTTCTTCTGAAGGATTATTTGCCTTAACCTGCGCATCTGCTAGAAAATCTTCCGTGACAAAAATATTAACTGCCGTTCCCTCACGAATTTCACCGTAACGCTCTTGCATCAGGCTATACGAAGTAATTTCTGCGGTTCCGCTGTACCAATACTCTTTAAATTCTTCTGAATTGTTGCGCGGTGCAGCTGTTTTGGAGGTTTCCTTTTTAGCTAAAATTAGTTGTGAATCACTTTTTTCTTCGGAAGAATTGCAACTGCTTAGCACTGTCAAAATAACGAAGAGAAGGAAAAGTTTGAAAAAGTTCATTATTCGTAGAATTTTATCCAAAAATACCACAAATTCAACGGTTGGCAATCTCGCTTAACGTTTTATAAACAAGTCGCGTTGGCAACCCCATTACGTTAAAATAGCAGCCTTCTATTTTTTCGATGCCAATGTAACCAATCCATTCCTGAATACCGTAGCTTCCTGCTTTATCAAAGGGTTTGTAGTTTTCTATGTAAAAATCGATTTCTTCTTCGGATAGTTTTTTGAACCAAACCTTTGTAAGATCATTCACAGTTTTCTGAAATTCTTTTGAAGTAAAACACACCGAAGTGATGACCTCGTGCATTTGTCCGCTCAAATTTTGAAGCATTTGTTTGGCTTCCTCAAAATCTTTAGGCTTTTCGAGGGCTTTTCCGTTCAGCCAGACAATAGTATCGCTGGTTATTAGAACATCATTTTTATTTAAATCTTTAAATACTGAAGCTTTAAGTCGGGAAAGATAATCCGTAATATTTGAACGGTTTAATTCTTCAGAATAAATTTCTTCAACTTCTTTAACTTGAATGGTAAAATCCAAATCCAATTTCTTAAAAAAAGCTTGCCTTCGCGGCGAACCGGAGGCAAGAATGATGTTGTAGTTTTTTAATTTTTCGCGAAGCATTTTAAGTTTCTGGTTTCAGGTTGGTTTTTATAAAGTTACAAATCCATACAATGGAATGGAACAAATGCCCAAAAACATGATGATTTTCAACAATTTTGAAAGAAAACCGTATTTGTTTGGTGTATCGGCATCATAAGATTTTATGCAAAAGTAGAGTAATGGTGCAAGAATGACGAAAAGGAAATACAACATTATAATTTGCTGATTGTATAAATATTCATACATATAAAAAACGACGCCAAAGACCATCAAAAGGCCTAAAACGAATACTATTGTAGATGTTCTTTTACGCCCTAAAGCAATGGCTAAGGTGTTCATTCCTCCTTTTTTATCGCCGTTAATATCTTGCAGGTCCTTTACAATTTCACGAATAAAATTTATTGAAAAAGCAAACAACGCATAATGCAAAACTATTTTAAAAACCGTGGACTGCATAGCTTGGTTTTGTAGGGTTATAGTTGGAAGCAAATCGAAAAGTGCCACAATTATCAGGCTCATTGCAACCAAAGCTGAAATCAAAATATTTCCAATAAGCAACATTCCCTTCAAATATGAAGCGTACAAATAAAGCAGTGCAGAAAAAACGATGAACAACGCGGCAAAACCTGGCTTTTCTATAGTGTTGGCCAGATAAAAACCTATTGCAACACCGGTGATGTTCAATATTATAAAAAGCCTGTTTGCTCTTCTTTCCGAAATCTTTTTGCCAATCAAAACTTTACTGGGTTTGTTGATTTTGTCAATTTCAACATCGTAAATGTCGTTGATGATATTTCCCGCAGCTGCAATGCAGATTGTTGCTATTACTAGCAATGCAAAACCGAAATGATTCAAGGCTGTTTCTACCCTAAAAGCTTGAAAAAGACCATATTTTATGAAAACCTGTGCTAATGCGATGAACAGTAAGTTTTGGTATCGGATGAGGTTTAGGTAGTTCAAGGTTTAATTTTGAAAGTTTTATATTCTATGAAAGCTTTTTGCATTACAGATAGCGGCTGGTAGATTTCCGGCATCCAGCTTAATCATATTTTGCACTTACACCTTTAGTAACCAGCCATTTTCCCTGTACTTTCAGCACTTGTTCAATCACATCGCGAACGCAGCCTTTACCGCCCTTTTTATGGGAAACATATTTTGAAATCGCTTTAATTTCAGGAACGGCGTCTTGCGGACAAGTAGGCAGGCCAACTTCCTGCATAATTTCATAATCGGGAAGGTCATCGCCCATGAATAAAGTGTTTTCTCGCTTTATGTTTTTGGTTTTTAAGTAGTCTTCCAGAATTTTGGTTTTGTGGTGGGCGCCTAAAAAGATGTCTCTTATCCCCAGATTTTGAAGTCGTACACGCACACCTTCATTGGAGCCCCCAGAAATAACACACACATTAAATCCTTGGTCAACTGCCGTTTTTAGGCCGTATCCATCTTTAATGTTCATAGTCCGAAACATTTCCCCTTGTGTATTTACTTGAATTGTGCCGTCCGTTAGTACGCCGTCAACATCAAAAATAAAGGTGGTTATGTGTTTTAAATATTCTTTATAGCTCTTTTCCATATTTCTGGTTTAATTGCTCTGTAAACAGTTTGTAGAGTTTTGCATGGGGGCTGTCTGCCAACAAATGTAAATGTTTTTCAATGGTTTTTTTGTCATTTCGCTTTGCGGGTCCTGTTTGTGCTTCTTCGGGAGAAAGAGTTTCTATTTTTGAGGCAGTTTCGGCAATTAACGGTTTTAGCAAATGAAACGGCAAATCTTCCTCGTTTAAAATTTCACTGCCTATTTCATATAAATGATTGACGAAGTTATTCACAAACACCGCTGCCAGATGCAACTTTGCTCTTTTTTCTGAGGAAATTTCCACCACGTTTTCTGAAATGGTTTCGCCCAACTTTCGCAGTAAACCTAAATCGTTGGGGTTTTCGGCTTCTATGCAAATAGGAATCTCTTTAAAGTCAACCTTTCTATGTTTTGAAAAAGTCTGCAACGGATAAAAAATACCGCGTCGGTTTTTTGAAGAAAGCACCTTCATAGCAGCACCGCCCGAAGTGTGCACGACTAATTTATTTTGAAAAGCTAATGATTCGGAAAACCTTGAAATGGCATCATCGGGAATCCCGATTATATAAATATCAGCCTCCGCAATTTTTGAAATATCATCAGTAAAAGGAATATGCTCGAAAGGTGAAATAAATTTAATATAATTTCTGTTAAAAACCTGTATTACAGAAATTTCAGTATTTTTATATAAAGCGTTGAGTAAATGACTATTTACATTTCCGAAGCCTAAAAAAACCACCTTTATCATAGTGCGAAGTTAGTATTTTCTTTAATCTTTACACTTCTCTTTTTGCGTTTCTCAACGAAAAACTTTGTGTTTTATCAATTTTATCTCACCGTCCTGCTCCAGCTGTTTTATTGCACGGATTACAGTTTCAACCCGTTGTCCTGTTAAATCTGCAATTTGCTGACGGGTCAGTTCCACTTGAAAAAGTCCTTCGGAGCCATATTTTCGTTTTAAAAAATCTATTAGAGTTAAAATACGGTGTTCGGGAGGATGTACTGAGATTTCCTTTAAAATGGTGGCCTTGTAATAAAGCCGTTTTGCAAGCGCTTTGGTAAATTTTAGGTTGACTTCGGGGTTTTCGGTAAGCAATTCAAACAATTTGGTTTTGTTCAATTTGTATAGTTGCGTTTGTTTTACCGCCGAAGCAGAGGCAGGATATTTAAAATCGCCCAGCAAAGGTGGTTCGCCAAAACTTTCGCCATCATAAAAAATGCCTTGCACAAATTCTTTTCCCTGTTCATTAAGGTTGAACATTTTAACCTCGCCGGTCTTAATCTGAAAATAGAAATCCGCCCGTTTCTTTTCGTGTAGAATTATTTCCGAAGCATTAATGTTTTCAAGCGTTGCGTTGTAATTTAATAGTAGACTTTCAGGAATCATTTCTTTATGATTTGCCTCATAAATTAAGGCCTGTTTCGCATTGTAAATTTACACCTTAAAATTCAAAACCCTATTTATAATATGAAAACACTTTCAATAAAAACACTGCAAAAAGAATTTGAAAATGATTTTTACATGTACATTCCGCTAACCATTATTTTGAACAGCTGTATCGGCTCTATTGCCGCTATGACGGTTTTGGCCCAGGGTACTGGTATAGTTTCGGGCGTTGAGCTAACTATCTGTGTGGCCTTATGTATGGGATATAATGCAGCCTTGTTGGCTGGTTCAAACCGAAAATTTTCTTTTTGGTTACTTATAGTGAGCCTAATTGCCAACTTACTGCTGATTTTGATAACTTTGCTATAGATGAAAAAGAAAATAGAGTCCCGAGAAGATGTGTCTTTGCTAGTAAGAACGTTCTATTCAAAAATTAGAAAAGACACACTTCTAGGGCCTATTTTTAATAGAATCATCACCGATTGGGAGACTCACTTAGAATTGCTTACCGATTTTTGGGAGACGAATCTTTTCTTTAAAAGAAAATACTTTGGAAACCCTATGCACGCTCATATTGAGGTAGATAAGAAAGTGGGTGGTACCATTAATGAACTCCACTTTGGGACGTGGATCAATCTTTGGCATGAAACCATTGATGAGCTTTTTGAAGGCGAAACAGCCAATGTTGCAAAAAACCGTGCCCGAAACATGGGAACTTTCATACATCTGAATATTTTCAACGCCAGAAAAGAAGATTCAAAAAACGACAATAGTTAACAGATTTCAGTAGTCTAAATGGGCGCAATTCCTTATTTTTGCGCCAAAATTTCCTGTAATGCAAAAAAAGATTGCTTCCGTTCTTTTCTCTACCCGTTTAACCGCCGTTTTATTTATAGTTTTTGCAGCAGCCATGGCCGCGGGAACCTTTATGGATGCTGATTCCCAAAGTCCGCCAACGCCTTATACACGCGAACTTATATACAATGCGTGGTGGTTTGAGGCTATAATGTTGCTCTTTGTAATCAACTTTGTTGGTAATATTTTTCGATATAATCTTCACAAACGCAAAATGTGGGCTTCACTGATGCTTCACGTATCTTTTATTTTGGTGATTGTCGGTGCTTTCGTAACACGCTATATAGGTTTTGAAGGCGTGATGCACATTCGCGAGGGACAAACGGAAAATACTATTCTTTCAGAACAGGCCTACTTGGATGTTTTTATTGATGGTGATTATATTATTGACGGCGTAGCACAACGTCGAAAAGTGAAACCCAAAAAATTAAGGCTTTCAGAAAAACTTAACAATGACTTCCGAATAGAAACCGATTATAACAATCAGCCAGTAATAATAAAATTCAAGGAATTTATAGATGGTGCCGTAGAAGGTTTGACGCCAAACGAAAATGGTGAGGAATATATAAAAATCGTGGAATCTGGCGATGGCGAGCGTCACGACCATTGGGTAAAAGTGGGAGAGGTCTCAGACATACATAACATTCTTTTTGCGGTAAATAAACCTACTGATGGAGCAATTAACATCACCTATTCCCAAGATGGCAATTATACTATTTCCAGCCCTTTTGAAGGTGATTATATGATAATGGCAGACCAATCTCAAGGAAAAGTGGTTGCAGACAGCGTACAACCATTTAACCTTCGCTCCCTTTACCGAATGGGCGGAATTGCATTTGTAGTTCCCGAACCGGTTACCAAGGGAGAATTTGGAGTTGTAAAGGCCTCTGAAGGGCAATCCAGCAATCAAGATGCACTAATTCTTGAAATAGCTTCTGGAGATGAAACAAAAACTGTTTCCTTACTTGGCGGAAAGGGGACTGCCCCAAATCCTGTTGAAACTGAAATTGCAGGTTTAAAGATTTATACCAGTTATGGTTCAAAGGAAATCGAGCTTCCGTTCAGTATAACCTTAAATGATTTTATTGCCGAAAAATATCCCGGTACCGAAAAAGGGTATTCCTCCTTCAAAAGTAAGGTAACCGTAATCAATGAGGACAAAACCCATTTTGATTCCGATATCTATATGAATAATGTGCTTGACCACGAAGGCTACCGTTTTTTCCAGTCTGGTTTTGATCCCGATGAGGGTGGAACCATTCTTTCCGTAAACCACGATTGGTGGGGTACTTGGATAACCTATATTGGGTATTTCTTTCTTTACCTAGGTTTAATGGCTATTCTTTTTAGTAAACATAGCCGTTTCGGAAAATTGGAGGAAATATTGAGCAGAATAAAACGTAAAAAGAAAAGCATGGTTACTACCATCGTTTTGCTTTTCTCGTTTGCTGGATTTGCGCAGCAGCATGCACCTTCCGCACATACGCCACCGCCCAAAGCACAGATTGATTCCTTGATTAAGGCAAACGCAGTAAGTAAGGAACACGCCGCTGAATTTGGCCATTTAATAATCCAGGACAATGGGCGAATGAAGCCAATAAACACGTTTGCAAGTGAACTATTGCGAAAAGTTAGCAGAAGCGAAACCTATGAAGGTCTGGATGCAAACCAGGTTTTTATTTCTATGACTGAATTTCCTCGTCTCTGGGTAGAAGTTCCGTTGATTGCCCTAAAACGCGGCAACGACAGTATTCGCCACGTGGCCGGTGTACCCGAAGGCCAAAAGGATATTGCCTTGCTTGACCTTTTTGATGAAAAAGGAAATTATAAGTTGGAGCCTTATTTGGAAGCCGCAACGCGCACAAATACACCAAACCAATTTCAAAAAGACTTTATACGTGCCCATGAAAACTTTTCACTTTTGAATGCCGCTTTGAGCGGAAGTATTCTGAAAATATTCCCAATTCCCGGAGATGAAGGTAACAAATGGGTTTCCTATCCTGAATTGGGTGAGGCCAATTTAAAGGGAATGGATTCACTTTACGCCAAAAATATTCTGCCGCTTTACTTTGACAGTTTGAAGAAAGCGCGCGAAAGTGGCGATTATAAACAGGCGAATGAATTTTTGGAAAGCATTACCAATTTTCAGAAAAAATATGGCGAACAAGTGATGCCTTCAGAAAACAAGCTTCGTGCCGAGACAATCTATAACAAAGCAGATATTTTCAACAGACTTTATAAATATTTTGCGGTCTTCGGAATTTTAATGATGGTGCTTATAATTGCACAGCTTTTTAAAGATCGAAAAATACTTCGCACCCTCATTAAAGGTTCCAAAATTATAATGTGGGTCTTCTTTGCAGTGATGACATTAGGCTTGGCATTGCGCTGGTACGTTAGTGGCCACGCGCCTTGGAGTGATGCATACGAATCTGTAGTCTATGTGGCTTGGGCCACTATTTTCTTTGGACTCGCTTTTGGAAGAAAAAGTGATTTAACCGTCGCAGCCACGGCATTTGCAGGAGCAATCATCCTTTGGGTTGCGCACGAGAACTGGTTGGATCCATCAATTTCTACTTTACAGCCGGTTTTGGACAGTTATTGGCTAATGATTCACGTGGCAGTGATTGTTATGAGCTACGGACCTTTTACGTTGGGTATGATCTTGGCAGCGGTTTCCTTGTTTCTAATGATTTTTACCACCAAAGGCAACTATAAAAAAATGGAAATTAATATCAGCGAACTTACTGTTATTACAGAAATGGCGCTAACTGTAGGGTTGGTTTTATTGACCATCGGTAACTTTTTGGGCGGACAGTGGGCCAACGAGAGTTGGGGGCGCTATTGGGGCTGGGATCCCAAAGAAACTTGGGCGCTTATCAGCATTATGATTTATGCATTCGTTATCCACGCCAGATTGGTGCCGGGGCTTCGCGGCCGTTGGACATTTAACGTTTTGGCAATGTTTGCTTACGCTTCAATTATGATGACCTATTTTGGGGTGAATTTTTACCTAAGCGGACTACATTCCTATGCAAGCGGCGATGCGCCTGCGACGCCAACATTTGTTTGGTGGATTACGCTATTTGCAGCTATTTTGAGTGCGGTGGCATATTTTAGATATAGGAAATTTTATGGGAAGAATAGGCCCCCTAACCCCCGAAGGGGGAATTAAAAAAACCACGAATTCACGAAATGTTTTTGAAATAATTCGTGAATTCGTGGCAGAAAAAAATCGACAATCTAAAATCGTCAATCGTTAATCTTAAATCATTAAACCATATCTTCCGGCTTCACCCATTCATCAAATTCTTCCGCAGTTAAATAGCCAAGGTTTACAGCTTCTTCCTTTAAGGTAGTTCCGTTTTTGTGTGCCGTGTTTGCAATTTCTGCGGCTTTATAATATCCAATTTTTGGGTTTAAAGCCGTAACAAGCATCAAGCTGTTGTTCAATTGCTTTTTAATTACTTCGTAATTTGGTTCAATTCCCTGTGCGCAATGAACATCAAAAGAAACACAGGCATCGCCAAGCAATTGTGCCGATTGAAGGAAATTAGCAGCCATTACAGGCTTGAAAACATTTAGTTCAAATTGGCCCTGCATTCCACCAACAGCTATCGCCAAATCATTACCAATTACTTGCGCACAAACCATGGTTAACGCTTCGCATTGTGTAGGGTTAACTTTTCCAGGCATAATGGAAGACCCGGGCTCATTTGCGGGAATATTGATCTCGCCAATCCCGCTTCTTGGACCGCTGGCAAGCATCCGAACATCGTTCGCTATTTTGTTTAATGAAACAGCCAATTGTTTTAAAGCGCCGTGGCTTTCCACAAAAGCATCGTGGGCTGCAAGTGCTTCAAACTTGTTTTTTGCCGTTACAAATGGTAAATCAGTAAACTCTGCAATATATTCGGCAACTTTTACATCGTAACCTTTTGGAGTGTTTAAACCTGTTCCAACGGCAGTTCCGCCCAAAGCGAGTTCAGCTAGATGTGGAAGGGTATTTTTTAATGCTTTAATTCCGTGCTCAAGTTGTGCGGCATAACCACTAAATTCCTGCCCAAGGGTTAGGGGAGTGGCATCCATAAAATGGGTGCGGCCTATTTTCACTACATTTTTAAATTCATCAGCTTTACTTGAAAATGTTTTTTGAAGTTGTTCAACACCGGGAAGTGTGGTTTCAATCAACTTTTTATAAGCAGCAATGTGCATTCCTGTTGGGAAAGTATCATTTGAAGATTGTGATTTATTCACATCATCATTCGGCTGAAGTGTTTTATCGCCTTCACCAATTGTTTTACCAGCAATTTGGTGGGCACGGTTAGCAATTACTTCGTTCACGTTCATATTGCTTTGGGTGCCGCTTCCGGTTTGCCAGATTACCAATGGAAATTGATCATCGTGTTTTCCTTCCAGAATTTCATCACAGACCTTTGCGATCAAATCTCTTTTTTCTTCCGAAAGAATGCCAAGATCGCAATTTGTATAGGCGGCGGCTTTCTTCAAATATGCAAAACCATAAATGATTTCCAATGGCATGGAAGCCTTTGGTCCAATTTTAAAATTTTCAAAGGAACGTTCCGTTTGTGCGCCCCAAAGTTTATCGGCAGGTACTTTTACCTCGCCCATGGTATCTTTTTCTATTCTATATTGCATTGTGAGATGGTTTATTTTGAATTAATTAAACTTTTTTGCAAAGCTTTTTATTTTGATGCAAAGGTAACGAAAAGGCAAAAGTAGTTCAACCCGCACGGCTGTTTATTTGTTGTGAATAAATCGAAAAGTTTTGTAGTCGTTTTTCAAAAAAACCTATTATCTTTGGGGCATCATTTAAAAAAAGCTGCATCATGTTTACATTTGAACAATATCTAGGTTTTCTTGCATTTTTAGCCATCCTTACTATGGGTTTTTGGTTGATGATCTTTTTGGTAAGTATTCTTCCTTATTGGATAGGCGGAGCACTTTACGAAAACTGGAAATTGAAGCGTGAAGCGAAACGTAAGAACGAAATGAAGTAATTACTTCAATATTTTATATGAAAAAGGGAACCAACTTGGTTCCCTTTTTTTATTGCAATCAATCTTGTTTAACCTTCAAAGCCACCCTCATCATCACCGTTACCATTTCTTTCAGGGCGCTGGCGTTGCTTTTTCTGATTAAATCTATATGTAAACGTAAGTGTTACCTGGCGTTGTCTCCACTGAAATTCGCTTTCACTGGTAAACGTATCGGTTGTAGTCAGACTGTTTCTTTTACGTGAATTGAAAAGGTCTCGTGCGTTCAAAGCTAATGTAGCGTTATCATTAATAATGTCTTTGCTCATTGCCATATCGACGGAGAGTATGCCTTCAGATTCTGTTTGGGAGTTGTTGGATGGCCCTCTGTAAAAAGCATTGGTCTGCCACTCAATCTTTGCGGGAAGTTTTACTTTGCTGCTGAAACGCCCAAAATAACTAGTGTTTTCGGCACCGTAATCTACATTGTTATAGAACCCTTCAGTTTTGAACAGAAAATAATTGAAACTTCCGTTTAGGTTAAGCCATTTTGTAGGATTATAAAGCAATCCAAATTCAAAGCCATAACGTTCGTTGGTGGAAAGGTTTATAGGAATAGTACGGATTACCGGAATTCCGTTACTGGTTACCTCTCCGGTTTCCTCTTGCACTCTTTCAAAGGCATCGGTTTCGTACTGGTAATAGATAGAGGATGTTAATGTAAGTTTCTTCCAGCGTTTTAAATACCCTAAATCAAAAGCGCTTGCGTATGCCGGATCCAAATCAGGATTCCCCTGGAATACATTTGCTTCACTGGAACGTGACGGGAACGGGTTAATGAACCAGTTGCGCGGTCTATTTATACGTCTGTTGTAACCAAGCGTGATGTTTTCGTTTTCCTTTAGCTCATAGGTAAGATTTACCGTTGGAAAAAGACCTGTATAGTTTTTATCAAAATTTAAGTCAAAAGCAGTGCTGCCAGTAATATTTTCAGCTTCAACTTTACCCTTTAATTGTGTGTTTTCCAATCGAAGCCCTAATAGGAAAGAAAACTTTCCTATTTTATTTCCATATTGCGAATAAAAGGCGTGTACGTTTTCGTTATAGGTGAAAATATTTGAAATGCTATCATTTCTTATAAAATTGCCCGTAGTACCATTTTCCTCAAACAGAGTATAGTCTGTAATGGATTCTTCAAAATTACCGCGATAGCCTGCTTCAAACTGAGCGTTTTCACCTATAGGAAGCACATAATCTACTTGCGCTAAATATTCTTTCTGGTCTTCTTTTTGAATGATATCTTCAGCTGGCAATGTTTCCATTGCCGGAAAAATAAGTTCTTCCGTGATAAAGGATGTTTCGGTTTCCGTATCGTTCTCATATTGAAAATCGGCTGTAAGCTTGTGGCCGTTATTGTTAAATTCATTTACGTAATTCAATGATAATTGATAGGTTTCGTCATCTTCACCTTCGTTTTCAATTCTCGTAATCTGTTGTTCAACAGTATTGTCGTTGTAGTTGAAGGTATTGTTTGTAGTTTCATCATTACCATCTCCTTTGCGGTAAAATGCACTCGCCGTAACGGAAGAGCGATCAGTTAAAAAATATTCAATACCCAAGTTGGTATTGAATCCTTTTCCCATACGCTCGTATTTTCTGCGCTCTATAACCTGATCGAATTGAGGATCTATTGTCACGGTGTTTCCATCGTCATCCAAAATGGTACGGGAGAAATATCTATTATCAAAAAAGGCATTTCCGGGACTGTTTCGGTAATACACGCCCGTGGTGTTGAAAATATTAAACTTGTCGGTTCTTAGGTTAATATTACCTGTGGCGTTACTATTTAAAGGTACTCCCAAACTGGTGCTGAGCGAGCCGTTTAGGCCAAGTGTTTTTTCTTTTTTGAGGATGATGTTTAAAATTCCGGCAGTTCCCTCGGCATCATAACGGGCAGAAGGTGAAGTAATAACCTCTACGCGCTCTATGGCTTCTGCGGGCAGCTGTCGCAAAGCATCGGTAGAGCCGAACCCCGCAATTGCAGATGGCTTGCCGTTGATAAGAATGCGTACGTTGTCATTTCCGCGGAGCGCAATGGCGCCATCTACATCTACCGTAACCGAAGGAACATTGTTCAATGCATCACTAACGGTAGCGCCACCTGCAGTAAGGTCCTTACCTATATTATATATTTTTTTATCAAGCCTTACTTGAACTTCAGTGGTCTCAGCACGTACCACAACTTCATCTAAACTAGCAGCATCCAAAGCCAGTTTTACTGTAGGAAGGGTAGTATTTTTATTTAGGTTTTGGTTTGGAACTTCTTTTGATTTATAGGAAATAAACTCATATTTCACAGTATAAACACCTGCTGGTACATCAATGCTGTATTTTCCCTCGGTATCTGTTATTCCTCCAGTAACGGTTTTTCCTTGTTTGTTTATGAAGGAAACAGTAGAATACTCTAAAGGATAGTCAGTGCCTTCTTCAAGAATAAGGCCTTTAACGTTAACTTCTTTTTTTTCAGGATTTTGTGCCATCAAGAGGGAGGTGGCAAATGCGAATAGTACTAAGAGGTTGATTTTCATGTAATTTTTAGCAATTTTGACACACGAAAATAGCCGTGGTTTAATTAGGAACTGCTAAATTTCTGTTAAATAAAAATCCTGAAACTATAAAATGTCAAGCACTTTCTCCGGGGGTCTCCCTATTACTGCATGGGTTCCCTTAATTGCTATAGGCCGTTCAATTAACTTGGGATTTTGAATCATGGCATCAATTATTTCTGCGTTGCTCAGATTTTTGCCTTTGTAGTTTTCTTTCCATAGCGTTTCTTGCGTTCGCACAAGTTCTATGGGCTCTATTCCCAAAAGTTCAATAACCTGTTTCAATTCTTGGTGGGTTGGAGCGTTTTCAAGATATTTTATAATTTCAATGGTCTCGCCTTCTTTCTCCAAAAGTTGAAGTGCTTGGCGCGATTTGCTGCAACGTGGGTTATGGTATAGTGTTGTCATTCTAATTAATTAATGTTAGTTTACTTTTTTTATAATTTGTCCAACTCCAATCTATAGTCATATTGCAAATCCTCGTGTAGTGTTTCCACTTTTTTTGATATATAATCTAGTTGTCGATTGTACAAATTGGTGAGAGTCGTGTTTCTTTTTATGGATGGTTTGAAATCCTTTAGCTTTTCGCAAAAATAAAGCAAAAGCTCTACTTCGGTTTCTTTCTTTTGTGAATAGCGAATGAATTTTTTCAGCTCTCTCAAAATTTTCCGAACGCTCTTTTTTATATAGAAAAATGTTTTAGTATTTATGGTTTTAAAATCTGAATCAACCTTATTTTTGATGCTATGGATAAAAGCCTCTTCATCTGCCGATTCAAAAAGCAAATAGGTGAGCAGTTCCTTATTTTCTTTTTTGAATTTTGAAAGCCGAAGGCAAAGCTCCAGCAATTCCTGAGTGGAACGGTGGTTTAGTTCGGTTTTTATTTCTTTTAAGGATGCTGCTTTCATCGTTTTTTATCTGTAAAGCTAAAAATACATCTTATTATTTCTTGAGTAATATATATTTTAAAATTAAAAAATTGGCGATTGGTGTTGTTTTAACAATATAATTTTAGAATGGCTATCTATTTTATGTACTTTTAAAATCGCAAAATTTTAGAATGAGTATTTCAAAAACCCAACACATTTTTCTTTGCTGTATATTGTTTCATCTAGCAGCATTTTCACAATCAAATTTACAGGATAATATTTATGAAGCCTATGATAAAATAGTAGGTTTGGATAATACAGGTCTTTATAATGGTACAGAATTTACAGATCTGTTTTTGAATACGGACGGCAGCTATAGATATTATGAGGGCTATGATTATAGTCGGGGTTCGGTTACATATAATGGCCAACATTACGTAAATGTATTATTGAAATATGATCTTTTGCAGGATAATCTTCTTACCCGCTCCGATGACAACCTGAGTATTTTTAATGTGAAACTTATTCCGGGGTTTGTAGATTCATTTTCAATCTATAATCACAAATTTGTGAGGCTTCCAGAGGTTAATCTTGGCCTTGGAGGCAATGGGTTTTTCGAAATGGCTTATGTTGGGAATGATTTGGAATTGTATATAAAGCATACCAAAAAGATGAAAGACGAAGCTCTTAAAAGCGGAATTCAATATAGGTTTTCTAAAGATAATTACTATGTATTGAAACACAATGGTGCATTCTTTCTAATTAATTCCTCAAGAGATCTTCGGGATATACTTCCACAAAAATCTGAAGAAATAAGGGAGTATTATAAAAGCTATAAGGCTATTTATAAATCCAGCCCTGATGTATTTATGGCCAATTTGATCAAATATCTTGATGGGCCCGAAACCGAAAAAAATCAATAATTTGAAGCTAAAGTTCTGCATGCAAAATAAATTACTCGTCATTGCTATACTTTTATTGTCAACAACTGGAATATTTGGGCAAAACAATCAAAATTTAACCGTAAAGTTTAACAATACCGCACTACAAGAGGCAATCGTAAAGGTAGAAACACTTTCCGGCAAAACTTTCTTTTTTGATGAAACCTGGCTGAAAGGGCATTTTGTGACTAAAGATTTTGAAAACGAATCACTCCGAAATGTTTTGGACGAACTTTTCAGCAATACAAATATTAATTATTTTTTAAATGATGGAAATGTTATTCTGCTAAACAACACCTATGTTTATACAGATTTGCCCACTGATTATTTTAACGAAGAAAAACCCGATAAAAAGGTAGTTGATGATAATAACAACGCGCCTATTTTTCAAGAAGAATTCATTTCGCAGGGTAGTGTCCAAACAAGAAAATTGGTAACTATTGGTAAACAGAGCCCTAATGCAGCAAATAAGACTTACACCCTATCAGGTATTTTTAAAAACTCCAAGACAGGTGAGCCACTTCAAAATCTTTCCATTTCTACAACTGATAGAACAAAATATGCGGTAACAGATTCTGAGGGGCGTTTCAGCATTCGGCTGCCTTATGGTTTGAACAAGTTGGAAACAAATCTCTTGGGGTTTGAAAAAATCCGTCAAGACGTAATTATGTATGGCGATGGTTCGTTGGATATTGAATTGCGAGAAAATACAGAATCTCTTGATGAAGTTGTTGTAAAATCCAACAAAGATGCAAATGTGCGCGATGCCGTAGTGGGGGTTACAAATATTGATATTGAATCTATTAAGACAATTCCATTAGTATTGGGAGAACGCGACGTTCTTAAGGTTGCAACCACCATGCCTGGTATAAAAACGGCAGGTGAAGGCGCAAGTGGATTTAATGTTCGTGGCGGAAGAGCTGATCAAAACCTAATATTATTAGATGATGCGGTACTCTACAATCCTTCACACTTCTTAGGCTTTTTTTCAGCCGTAAACCCATTTACAACTGGAAGTCTTGAAATTTATAAAGCAAGCATCCCCGCTGAATACGGTGGGAGACTCTCTTCGGTTTTTGACATCGAGACCAAGTCTGGCAATATGGAAAAGTTTGCTGGTGAAGGCTCTGTTGGGCCAATAACCGCCAATCTTGCTGTGGAAGTTCCCGTAGTGAAGGAGAAGGCATCACTTATTGCGGGGTTTAGAGCTACGTATTCAGATTGGATTTTAAGAAGTCTTGATGAAGAGGAACTTAAAAATAGCGAGGCGTCCTTTTATGATGGTATTGTAAAATACAAGCATAATATAGACAATAACAATTCGGTTCAAGGCACCTTTTATTATAGCAAAGACCGTTTCAGCATAACATCAGATTCTATTTTTGATTACAGCAACCGCTTGATTTCGTTGAAATATGGACATATCTTCAGTGAAAAAAGTAGAGCTGAGCTAATTTTGGTAAACAGCCAATACAAATATGGAGTCAACTATGAAGCAGATGCCAATGAAGATTTTGATTTTGGATATGAATTGAATGAATATCAAGCAAAGCTCAATTTCAATTATAAGTTAAGCACAAAGCACAAACTAAGTTATGGACTAAGCAGTAAACTTTATTCAATAGATCCTGGAGAAATAATGCCTATAGGGCCTAATTCTGATGTAGAAGCCAAAACAATCGATCGTGAAAAAGGACTGGAGTCTGCCATATATCTTTCAGATTTATTTGAAGTGAGCGATAAATTTCTGATTGATTTGGGATTGCGCTATTCGTTTTATATGGCGCTCGGACCTTCAACCCAAAATGTTTATGAAGAAGGAGTACCCAAAAATGAAAGTTCAATAATTGAAGTTAAAGAGTTTGGCAACAATGAATCAATAAAAAGATACAGTGGACCAGAATATAGAATATCTGCACGTTATTTACTAGGGAACGATTTTTCGGTAAAGGGCGGCTTTAACAGGACTATTCAATACTTACATCTACTTTCTACAAATACAACGCAGTCACCGACGGATATTTGGAAACTTTCAGATCTTAATATTGCTCCCCAGCGGGCCAACCAATACAGTTTGGGTTTCTTCAAAAATCTATCTGGCAAGGACGTGGAATTCAGCCTGGAAGGATATTACAAAACAATGGATGATTTGCTGGATTATAAAATTGGAGCGCAGTTAATTTTAAACGATGCCCTTGAAACCGACTTATTGCAGGGTGAGGGCAGGGCTTATGGTGTTGAGTTTTTGGCTAAAAAGAATTCGGGTAGATTTAATGGATATGTAGGTTACAGCTATTCCCGATCAGAAGTAAAGCTGGACAGCCAGCTTATGCAAGAGAGGGTAAACAATGGCGAGTTTTTTCCAGCGAATTATGACAAGCCTCACGACTTTTCGGTAGTTGCTAATTATAAGTTGACCAAGCGTTTCAGCTTTTCTGGAAATTTCACCTACCAAACGGGAAGACCCATAACATATCCCATAGGGCGATATGTTTTTGCGGGGGAGGAGCAGGTGCTTTACAGCGACCGAAACCAGTACCGTATTCCAGATTACTACAGGCTAGATTTGGGGGTAAATATTGAAGGCAACCATAAGTTGAATAAACTGGCTCATAGTTTTATAAACATTTCAGTATATAATGTTTTAGGAAGAAATAATCCATATTCGGTATTTTTTGTAAATGAGGAAGGGCAGATTAAGGCTTATAAAACATCAATATTTTCAGTGCCAGTACCAACTATAACGTATAACTTTAAGTTTTAGGAATTATGAGGTTACGATTCTTATATACCATATTCATTTCATTAATGCTTTTGCAAATAAGTTGCACGGAGCCTTATGAAATTGAAACTGTAGATTTTGAAAGTGTTTTGGTGGTGGAAAGCACCATTACCAATGAGGTAAGGCCACAAGTTGTAAAACTAAGTAAAACTTCAAGGCTCGAAGATCCCGAAATTTTAATTGTGAACAGCGCCACAGTTACTGTATCAGCAAGTAATGGCTATAATTATAGTTTTTATTGGGATAGTGAGTCCGGTAATTATTTATCTGAACAGCCGTTTAGCGCGGCCCCCAATACATCTTATATTTTAAACATTGTCACTTCAGATGGGAAGCGTTATTCGTCAACTGCAGTTACTTTGCCACCATTAGTAGAAATAGGCTCACTTTATGCGGAACGAATTGTAGATGCCATGGATAACAAGGATGGCGTTCAAGTTTTGGTGGACACAGAAGATTTAACAGGGCAAGCAAAATATTTTAGATATGAGTACGAAGAGACCTATAAAATTATTGCTCCCAATCCTTCTCCATATATTTCAGAAATTATCAATTATAATCCTTCCACTGGAAGTTATGAAGTAGTTTTAACTCCTCGGGAGCCTGAAGAAATTTGTTATTCTACTGAATTTTCATCTGGAATTAACCAAACTACTACAACAGAGTTAAATGAAAATAGGGTGTTTAGTTTTCCAGTGCGTTATTTGTCAAAATTTGATGCTAAGCTGCAGACTCGATACAGTATTCTCGTAAAACAATATGCGCAAAGTGTTGAGGCCTATACTTTTTATAAAATAATAGATGAACTTGGTAGTATTGAAAGCCTTTTATCGCAAGGTCAGCCCGGTTACGTTGCCGGTAATGTGGTTTCTGAAGCAAATCCTGAAGAAAAAGTTTTGGGTTTCTTTGAGGCGTCATCAATGACATCAAAAAGAATTTATTTTAATTACGAAGATTTTAGCTTGGAAAAACCGCCTTATTTTGTGGATTGTGACTTACTATTGCTAGATTACCGCGACAATACGTCACTGGATAACGATCCGGACGAGCGCGAAATAATCTATAATTATTTAACCTACTATGATTATCAGGTAGTAAGTTTTGCCCAAAATTTTTTATACACTATCGCTAAGCCAGAATGCACTGTGTGCACTTCTTTTTCATCAAATGTAAGACCCAGTTTTTGGGAAGATTGATTATGGTTAAAAAATTAGTTTTTATAATTTTCGTTTTTTTAGGATTTTTTGCGACAGCCCAAATTCCTAAAGATAATGTTACGGTTGATGTAAGTATTTTTCCCAAGGAAACTGTAGCTCTATCCATTAATTCTGAAGTGTTGCTTGCCGGAGAATTGCTTCAGTATAAAGCTTACATACTCAATACTTCAAACAGAAAAAGCCTTTTAAGTAAAGTGGTTTACGTTTCGCTGAGGAATCAAAAAGATTCGTTAGTCTTTAACCATAAAATAAAGGTTGAAAAAGGGGTTGCAAATGGAGATTTTTTTCTGCCATCTAATTTGCAAACGGGTGTTTATAAATTGATTGGATATACTAACTTTTCAAGGAATAACATTCAAGATGCTTTTGCAGAGAAGTCTATTTATATTATAAATACTTTCAAAAAAAA